>Ga0256405_10000018_pt1 | contig 437568 bp, 372 predicted proteins | sample RumenRJG_02DNA_FD_189096 | JGI IMG/M metagenome (GOLD analysis project Ga0256405, IMG submission 189096) | Bovine rumen microbial communities from Lethbridge, Alberta, Canada - RJG_02 | ecosystem: Host-associated > Mammals > Digestive system > Stomach > Rumen | place: Canada: Alberta... | reverse complement strand
CATGCTGTGCTTTACTTTCCAGTCCTGCCTGCTGTCTTCCAGCTCCTCGAATATATTCCCTTCCACCATACGGGAAATTTTATCATACTAAATTCTCTGTGTAAATCCTCTCATGCTGAAGCCGTGGGCTGTTTCCTGCCGTGTATTGAAAACTTTCTCTTATTGTGATAGGTTAAGATATGAAAGTTGCAATCTTTTTGGGCTCAAAGTCTGATCTTGAGACCATGAAAAAAGCCGCCGATGTCCTGAAGGAATTCGGCGTGGACTACAAGGCGTATGTCATTTCTGCCCATCGCGCGGGCGACCTGCTCGTGAAGACAATCCATACAGTAGAGGCGGAGCAGTGCGAGGTCATCATTGCGGGCGCGGGGCTGAGCGCAGCGCTCCCCGGCGTTATTGCCAGCCGCACGGTTCTGCCGGTCATCGGCGTGCCGCTTGAATGCATTGCACCCGGCAAGTCAAACGGCCTTGCGGGCATGGACGCGCTGCTTTCCATCGTCCAGATGCCCCCTCAGATTCCCGTTGCCACGGTCGGCATCGGCAACGCAAAGAACGCAGCATACCTTGCGCTCGAAATCCTTGGCATTAAATACCCGGACATCCGGCAGAAACTTGCTGATTTCCGCAAAAAGATGACTGCGGACGCTGAAGCTGCCGGTGGTTCCGGCATAGAGCTGTAGCTGCTCCCCGCGCGGGGGCGAAGTTTTTAGTGCGGGCTTCCGGGGCTGAACCGGCCGGTGCCCGCTGAAGGAAGAATTATGTGCACAGGCTGTGGAGATTTTTTTGAGGAAAAGGAAGACAAGCTGCATGATGAATGCGGCGTCGTCGGTATATTCCTGAACAAGGGCAAGGCTGCCGGCGGCAGCAAAGCCGACGGCAAAACTGCCGACGGGGGCGCGGAAGCTGGTAGCAGTAATGCTGGCGGCAGCGATGGTGCCGGTGGCAAAACTGCCGCTGAAGATTACGGTGCGTATTCAACGACGGATTTCAATGCCGCTACTCAGGCGTACTATGCGCTCTTTTCGCTGCAGCACCGCGGGCAGGACAGCGCGGGCATTGCGGTAAGCGACGGCACGGCATTGAGCGTGCACAAGGCAATGGGCACGGTTTCCGAAGTATTCAGCGCGGAAAACCTTACGGCGCTGAAGGGCCATATTGCCTGCGGCCACGTGCGCTACGCCACCGCCGGAAGCGCCAGTCTGGAAAACGCCCAGCCGATGGTGATGAATTCGCGCCTTGGCGGCATTGCAGTGGCGCACAACGGGCAGCTGGTAAACTACGAGCAGCTGCGCGAAATGCTGGAGGAAACCGGCAGTACCTTTGCTTCGTCCAGCGATACCGAAGTTATCGTCAAGCTGATTGCAAAATCCTACAAGAAAGGCCTGGAGCGCGCACTCACGGACACCATCCAGATGATAAAGGGTTCCTTCGCGCTTGTCGTGATGACCGAAAAGTGCCTTATCGGCGCGCGTGACCCCAACGGCATCCGCCCGCTCTGCCTTGGCAAAGTGAACGGCGGCTGGATTCTTGCAAGCGAAAGCTGCGCAATTGATTCCGTGAACGGAACCTTTGTGCGCGACATTCAGCCGGGAGAAATCGTCATCATCAACGAAGACGGTGTGCTTTCCTTTGAATTCGGCGAACGTACTTCCAAGCGCACCTGCATTTTTGAGTACGTCTACTTTGCGCGCCCGGACAGCAACATTGACGGCATTCCCGTTACCGAGGCGCGGCTCCGCATGGGCGCCTGTCTTGCCCGCGAAAGCGCCGTCCCCGCCGATGTGGTTGTGGGCGTGCCGGATTCCGGGCTTGGTGCAGCGCAGGGCTATGCGCAGGAAGCCGGTATCCCCAATGCATCCGGCATCATTAAGAACAAATATATCGGACGCACCTTCATTGCGCCCACCCAGCGGGAACGCGAAAACCTTGTGTTCGTCAAGCTGAATGCCGTGCGCTCCGTGATACGGGGCAAGCGTGTCGTCGTCATAGACGATTCGATTGTGCGCGGCACCACCAGCAAGCGCCTGGTGCAGATTCTGCGCCGCGCCGGGGCAAAGGAAGTGCACTTCCGCATTTCGTCCCCGCCGGTCAAGTTTCCCTGCTACTTCGGCATAAACACGCCCACCCGCGGCGAACTTATTTCCAGCCGGCATACGGCGGAGGAAATCTGCAAGGAAATCGGTGCTGACACGCTTGCGTTCATCAGTGCCGAGGGCATGATAGATGCGTGCCGCTCCTGCAACCCCGACCAGTACGGGTTCTGCAAGGGCTGTTTCACCGGAGAATACCCGATGTCCGTTCCGGGCGAGCTGAACGGCAAAAGACTGTAGAGAAAGGAGCAAAGCTATGGCGAAGGTTGTTGATTACAAGAATGCAGGCGTCGATGTGAACGAGGGCTACCGCGCGGTTGACAAGTACAAGAAGGAATCTGCGCGTGCGCGCATCCCCGGACTGCTCTCTGACATCGGTGCGTTCAACGGAATGTTCGCTGTGCCCAAGGGGCTGAAGCAGCCGGTCATGGTGAGCGGCACCGACGGCGTGGGCACTAAGCTTGACATTGCCTTTAAGCTGGGTAAGTATGATACCGTGGGCATTGACTGCGTTGCCATGAGCGTGAACGACATCCTGTGCTCCGGCGTGCAGACGCTCTTTTTCCTTGACTACATTGCCTGCGGCAAGCTCGATGCGAAGGTTGCCGGTGCGCTTGTAAAGGGCGTGACTGACGGCTGCGTGGAAGCAGGTTGCGCGCTCCTTGGCGGCGAGACGGCAGAAATGCCCGGTTTCTACGACGATGGAAAATATGACCTTGCCGGTTTCGGTGTGGGCGTGGGCGAAAAGAAAGATATGATTTCCGGCGCAAAGATAAAGGAAGGCGACGTGCTTGTGGGGCTGTCCTCTACAGGGGCGCACTCCAACGGCTATTCCCTGATCCGCCGCCTGGTGACCGATTTTGACGAGCCCTTCGAGGTGGACGGAAAGAAGACCGGCAAGTCCATCGGTGAAGTCCTGCTGACTCCTACGCGCATCTACGTAAAGCCGGTGATGGATGTGCTCAAGAAGTACCGCAGTTCCGTGCACGGCATGACCCACATCACGGGCGGCGGCTTCTACGAAAACCTGCCCCGAATGTACCCGCATGCAAAGGAAGGCAAGCCGCAGCTGTGCTCCGTCATCAGGAAGGACAGCTGGGAGATTCCTCCGGTTTTTGACGAGCTTGTCCGCCGCGGCGCTGACCCCAAGAACCTGTATGCTACCTTCAACATGGGCATCGGCTTTGTGCTTGCCGTTGCAAAGAAGGACGCACCTGCCATCATCAAGCGCTTCAACAGCCATGCAAAGAAATTCCATAAGGCCGGCATCCCGGACATGAAGGCGTACGAAATCGGTTATGTGGGGCACACCCTCAAGCCGGTAAAGGGCGAATTCAAGGGCAGCCGCGAAATGACCCGCTTTGTAGACGAGTAAGGGGAAGTTTCATGGAAGTCATTCATACTGATAAGGCGCCGGCTGCGGTGGGGCCGTATTCGCAGGCCGTTTCCACGGGGAAGCTGCTCTTTCTTTCCGGTCAGATTGCGCTGAATCCCGCTTCCGGCAAAATCGAGGCGCAGACGGTTTCCGAACAGGCGGAGCAGGCCTGCCGCAACATCGGGGCGGTGCTTGCCGCAGCCGGAGCAGATTTTTCTGCGGTCGTAAAGACCACCTGCTTCCTGACGGACATGGCGGCCTTTGCGGAATTCAATGCGGTGTATGCAAAGTATTTTACGGGGAAACCCGCGCGTTCCTGCGTTGCCGTGACGGCGCTGCCCGCCGGTGCGCTCTGCGAGATTGAGGCCGTTGCCGTCATCGGGGGGCAGGCATGAACGTTGCCGTGCTTGTTTCCGGCGGCGGCACTAACCTGCAGGCGCTCATCGATTACGAAAAGTCCCGGCCGGACTGCCCGTACCACATTGTCCTTGTGGTGTCAAACACAAAGCATGCGTACGCGCTGGAACGCGCCGCTGCTGCCGGCATTCCCGCGGAAATCCGCAGCCCGGTCTCCGTGCTGGGTAAGGAAAAAGCCGCCGCTGCCGGCCGTGATGAAAAGCGGCTTGCCGTGTCGGATGCGGTGCTTGCGCTGTGCCGCGAATACCACGCTGACGCTATTGTGCTTGCAGGCTACCTTTCCGTGCTGGGCGGTGCCATCATTGAGGAATACAAAGACAGGATTGTGAACCTGCATCCGGCGCTGCTGCCGAAATTCGGCGGAGTTGGCATGTGGGGGCACAACGTGCACGAGGCGGTGCTTGCCGCGCATGAAACGGAGAGCGGCTGCACGGTGCATCTGGTGGATTCCGGCTGTGACACCGGGCATATTCTGGTGCAGAAAAAGGTGCCTGTCCTGCCGGACGACACGCCGGATTCGCTGTATGCGCGCATTGCCCCGCACGAGCACGATGCTTTGATAGAAGGCGTCTGCCTGCTTGCTGCTGCAATCGGGTGCTGAGGCGGGAAATTGCCCGGCACTGATGCATTCCGGAGAGAAAAGCCCTGCCCTGTGCGGGGCTTTTTTTGTTACCCGCCACCTGCCCGTTGTTCTGCGGGCATAAAAAAAGACCGGAGGAATGAACCTTCGGTCTTTTGAGCGATGGGAGGATCGAACTCCCGACCCACAGATTAAGAGTCTGTTGCTCTACCAGCTGAGCTAATCGCCCGTACCCTTATTCGGGTGAAAATTATCATACTTTATTTTTCGTTTTTATGCAATAGCTTTCCGGCGCTAATGGCCGCTTTTTCGAAAATTTTTTGCCGGGCAAGCTCAACAACGCAGCAGAACGCGTAGTATGCCAGGATGGTCAGGGCTGAAATCAGCGGGTAGAACTCGCTCTGGTACTGCCAGAACACGCCGGGAAAGCGGTTGTAGAAGATGCCGCTGAGTCCCTGGCAGGTGTGCAGCAGGTAGATGCCGAATGTTGCCGAAGCAATCCTGTTGACGGCGGGCACATCGTGCAGCGTGATTCCCCGGAAGAGGGAAAAAAGGCTGTATGCCCACAGCGGCGACAGCACGGCTCCCTGCATGCCCACCAGCAGCATTTCCTGCATGCCGCCCGCGTCCCTGCCGTCCGCCGAATAGCGGAAGTACGTTGCCGCTCCGGAAAGCAGCCAGCACAGAAGCGAAGCCGCAAGCGGTCCCCGGCGGCGCTTTGCGCTGTTGCCGTGCAGCCGCAGCCATGCACCCCACAGGTAAAAGAACACTGCCCGCTGCAGGTTGTAGTAGCCGAATACGCCCCGGTAGGCAAGCGCCAGAATGTACCAGAAGACATAGCAGAACAGCAGGCAGCACAAAAAGCGCCGCTTTGTCAGTCCTTTGACAAAGCTGTTGAGCAGCGGGCTGATGAAATACAGCAGCAGGTAGGTCGTGATGAACCAGAAATTTCCGCTGGAGATGGGGATGATAAAAGTTGCAAGCACATCGATGCCGTGCACGCCGGGAAAGCTGTAAAATCCGCTCAGTTTTGCGGCTGCATAGATGATGCATGAAAGCCATGCATAGCATATAGTTGTGGCGATAAGGTTCAGCGCTTTCTGCTTCTTTGCGCTGCTGCAGACAAGGAAATACCCGGAAAGCATGAAAAACACGGCAACACCAGTCTGCCCGCCGCCGAGCGGCACGTACAGCGAATTGATGATTCTGTTCAGGGGCAGGTCGTCGGAGCGGTAGCTGCCGCAGGCAACCGTGTCTGCATAGTGGTTTGCAACAATCATCAGCATTGCGACGATGCGCAGCAATTCAAAATTCGATTCCCGTTTCTTTGTCTGAGCTTCCATACCGAAGTGTATTATATACAGAAAACGCCCGCCGCAACAATAGCGGGGGCGTTCGTAAATGTGCGGGGCTACTTGCTGCCGCTTTCTTCCTTGTCTTTATTCTTGCCGAACAAATCTTTAACCTTGTTCACGCCTTTGTCCTTGTAAACCTTTACCTTGTCTATGCCTTCCTGCAGGGTTTCCGGTTTCTTGTTCGAGCGTGCCTCTGCTATGATTTCCGCGGCTTTCTGGTTGGCGTCGCTGCCGCTGCGCACGAGTACGTAGGCGCTTTCCTTGCCGGAAGACAGCGCCGTGCGGACGGCTTCGGGGATGGTGTCGGGCGCGTGGACAAATATGTCCTTGAGCGCGGAATCCTCCGTGCTGGGGCCGCCCTTTGCCGGAAGCGTGCAGAAACGGTAGCTGTCGCTGCTGCTTTCCTTCCATGCACCGCCGGCGTCCTTTATGTAGGCGGCGGGCATACCGTCGCGTATGCTTGCGAAGTTGCACAGCTCGTGGATGTCCATGCCGGTTGCCTTGAGCCGGGCCGGGTCTACGGGGGCGGAACCGACAAGGAGTGCCGAGTACATGCGCCCGGTCTTGAGTGCAGTGTCGTTGTCGAATTCGTAGTAGGCAAGCTGCTCGTCTTCAGTTGCCGCTGCTGCAAGTGCCGCGCATGCCGCAAAGCGTTCGATGTCTGCCGTCCGCTGGGCATCAGAACTTGTTTTTGTGTTTGCCTGTGCCTGCTGTGCTGCCGTCTGCCAGGAAGCGGCTTCCTTTTTGGCCTGTGCTTCTGCGGCTGCCCGTGTGCGCACGTCTGCCATGGACTGCTCTGCGGCGGCCTTCCATGCTGCCGCATCGTTTTTGGCCTGCGCCTCGGCTGCCTTGCTCTTCTGGGCTTCTTCCTGCGCGGATTCGGCTGCGGTTTTCCATGCGGCAGCTTCTTTTATTGCGCGTGTTTCTGCTGCTTTGCTTGCCTGTGCTTCGGCCTGTGCCTTTTCTGCAGAAGCCCTCCATGCGGCAGCTTCCTGCTTGTACTGCTCTGCGCTTGCTTTCCATGCTGCTGCATCTGCGTTCAGGGCGCTGCCTGCTGCCACAGCCGCTGCCGTACCGGACGCAGGGGCGTATGCTGCCGCCGCTGCTACGGCATCCCTGTCCGGGGATTCCCCGCCTTCGGTGCTGAACAGAATGTCTTTTGCATTCCACGAGCGTCCGGATTTAAGCCAGACCCCGGACGGCTGAATCTTTGTGCCGCCTGCATCCAGCGCTTTCATTACGGTGCGGTTTACGTTTTTGAAGTCAAAGTTTGCGTAGTCGCCCACCGCCTTGCGTTCGCCGGTGAGCAGGGGAGACCCTTTTTTGTCTGTTATGCTGAACTGGATGGCGTAATCTGCGCTGTCAATGTCCGTCCATCCTGCGGGAATGCCGCTCCATCCGCTGCTGCGGCTTTTTCCGTAGCCTTCTGCTACGATGTCCCTGATGTGCCGGTACCTGCTGCTTTCCCACGACCACGCGCCCACGCGGTAGGTGGCGGTGCGGGAACCCATGTCCAGCCCGGCCTGCTGCGGTGTGCCGATGGTGAATCCGAAGGGGCACTGCTCCTGCCAGTACTGCTGGTAGTCGCGGTACAGTGCCGTCCAGCCGTCGTACAGGTCAAAGGCATCGTAGTCCTTGTCCTGCCCCGGCTTGCCGCCCTGTATGAGCGCACTCAGCCTGTTGTACGCAGTGAGCGCCGTCTGCGCCTGTGCCGGGGATGCCAGCATTGCATCCCAGTAGCTGCCCATTGCGTGTATGTACTGCCCGGCATCCTCGTAAGCCTGTGCCTGTGCAAAGAGCGAGCTGTATGTCTGTGCCTGCGCTGTAATCAGCGGCGCTGTAAGCAGCGCAAGTACTGCCGCTGCAATCAGTTTTCTCAGTTTCATGCCAAAATCCCCCGGACAATAGACCTGTTCTGAAACTGCAGTTTCAGAACAGGTTTAATGAGAGCCGCCCGGAAAGTGGCAGGAGGCTGTGCCCCCAAGACCACCTTCCGGACAGCATGGTTTACGCGGGAGGTGCCCTGCGCCCGGCACATTCCCCCGTTCTTCATACTATCGGCAGAAATCCGGCAAATCCCTATGCGGCAGGCCGTGCTCTAGTGCTCCTTGTGGCGGCGGTCAAGTTCGTCGTAAATGTCCTGCCAGGTAACGCCTTCCTTGTACATGAGCACGCTGATGAAGTAGAGCACGTCTGCTGCTTCCCAGATGACGTCCTGTCTGCCCTCTGCTTCCGTCAGCTCCTCGGCTTCCTCCATGACTTTTTCGCGCACGCGCTTGTCGTTGAGGGTTGCGGTGTAGCTGCCGGGACGCGGGCTGGCAAAGCGGTCGGCGATGGTGGCGTACAGGCGCTCCATGCTGCTGCGTTCGTCCGGGTCGCTGCCAAAGCAGGTAAAGCTGCCGGTGTGGCAGACGCCGCCGTGCGGTTCCACGGTGGCAAGAATGGTGTCGCGGTCGCAGTCTGCGCGCAGCTTCTGCACGGCAAGGAAGTGTCCGCTGGTTTCACCCTTTGTCCACAGCGTATTGCGGGTGCGGCTCCAGAAGGTGAGCTTTTTTGTTTCCATTGTCTTTGCCAGCGCTTCTTTGTTTGCGTAGCCGTGCATGAGCACTTCCCCTGCGGGGCTCTGTGCAATGACGGGAATCATGCCGCCGGTCTTTTCCCAGTCAAGGCATGCGGAAAAGCAGTCTTCCAGATGCACGGCACCGGTGTAGAGTGCCATGCCCAGCTGCACGTCGCAGCCGCATTTTTCAAGCTCTGCAACCTGCTCCAGCGAATTGACTCCGCCCGCGGCAACCACGCGGCAGTGCACGGCATCACGGAGCTGGCGCACCATGTCCATGTCCGTGCCTTCCATGCAGCCTTCTTTCTCCACGCAGGTAAAGAGCAGCTCGCTTGCATATTTTTCTGCTTCCCTGGCACCGTCGATGAGCGGTACGTCAATGGTTTCCGTCCAGCCGCGCACGGCAATTTTTCCGTGTATTGCATCTACGGAGATAATGATGCGCTGCCTGCCGATGGCTTTTTCCAGCTGCGACAGGAATTCCGTGTCCAGCGGGGATTCCCCTGCGGCGGGGGCTTTCTTCCATGCCGCAGAGCCGATGATGACTTTCTCTGCTCCCAGAGAAATCAGTTCTTTTGCTTTCTTTACGTCGCGGATGCCGCCCCCCACGCGCACATTGCCTTTGCGCAGCAGGGATTTGAGCAGCTCCGTGTTGGGGGTGTTCCCCTTTGCGTCCGTATTGCGGAGCGCTGCATCAAGATCGATGACGGCGACCTCGCCGTATGTGTTGAAATCCGATATGAGCTTGTCTGCATCGTCGCGCTGGAGCATCAGGTCCTTGCCGTTCTTCAGCTGGACGACGTGCCCGTCCTTTAAATCTATAGAAGAAATTACCATGCCGCCATTCTAGCAGAAAAGTGCCGGTGTTGCTAGGGCATGGGGCATGCTGCCCGTGAAGATAGGGGAGGGCAGCTGCCGGCCCTGTCAGCTTCCCCGCTTCTTTTCGTCCTTGCGGGCCTGATTGAAGTTTTTGACCAGGCATTTGCCTATGTAGAGCAGGGTTTGGCGGGTTTCCTTGTCGGAAAAAAGACAGGCGTTGGTAAGCGCGCTGCTGAAGCGGCCCATATTGTCCCCGATGTCCTGAATGCTGTGGATGCCCGCCTCTTCCATGGAGTCAAAGAGCACCGTGATGAGGGTGTGGAATTGTTCGTCGCTCAGGTTTGCGATTGTTGCGTTCATCGTGGAATCGAACATGCGGCTGGTGCGCGAAAGTTCGTCCACCTGCTCAAACTGCTTTCCGTCCACGTGCCAGGAGAACAGGTCGTGCTGCAGGAACAGCTGGTTGTCGCTTTTTACCACCGTATAGCTGTCGAAGCTCCGCATGAGCATGCCCACAAGGGATGTCTCCGGGATGCAGGTTTTTATCCTGCCGTCTATGGCCTTGATCCGCTCGAGCATGTCGGGGTTGCGGGAAAATCCCGGCCCGTCAAAGTTCCACACGCCTGCAATCCGGCTCTGGACGTCCGGCGAGGCCTGGGCTGCGGCATATATGGCAAGGTTTGCCCCTTTGGAGTGCCCGCCGGCGTGAATTGTACCGGGCAGGCGGGGCGCCCATGATTCCAGATAGTCAAGCGCCATCTTCTGGGCCGTAGTCTGGCTTTGGCAGGTCATAAGGAAGTTTTCCCGCCAGCCCACAACGCTCGTGTCCGTTCCGCGGAATGCAACAAAATGCAGCGCCGGTGTCAGTGAAAAGATGACGGCGGAAAACTGTGCCGGCTCTTCTTCGTCCAGCAGGCTTACGTAGCCCCGAACTTTGATTCCCGCGTAGCGCCGGCACCTGGCGGCAGTTTCCAGCATCCGTATGCAGGACTGCCAGATATCCCAGTTTTCGTTCCTCAGGCTGTAGCGGAATTCCGAGCTGAAAAAGCGGTTGGAAAGTTCCTGAAGGGGAACGCCGTCCTTGCTTCCTTCCGCGGCCGTTCCTTCAAAACTTATGTATGAGAGCATGGCAAAAATTGCGCTGTCCAGCTCGTTGATTCCTTCCTCTTCAAAATTCAGATTCCCGAATTCTTCCACATAGTCAAAAAGATTGGCGCTGCGGGCAGGAGCCTTTGCAGACAGAAAAAGGGGAACGAGTGCAAAAATAAGTACGGCAAAAAGTTTCAGTTCCTGACGTTTCATTATTCCTCCCGTCCGGATGCTTCAATTACCCGGTCAAAGTTTCCGGTGCAGGAATAGTCGCTTAGGAAAAGCGGCGCCCGCATGTAGTCTACAAATTCCGTCTGGTCCACAGCCGTTACGGCGCGGAACGAAACGCCCTGTATGACGGCGGCATTTTCTCTGCAGGCCTTCATAAAATCGTAATAGGCGCTGCTGCTGTCTTTCTCTGAGCGGGCGGATATGTCCAGCTGCTGTATGTGCACGCCCAGCCCCAGGGAAGAAAAGTCCCGGCAGGCGGCAAAGAATGCGTTCCTGTCCGGCCAGTCCGCCTCCAGGTGGGAAATAATTCCGATTTCGTCCACCCGGCATTTTTTGTCTGCAGCACGCACGGCGCCGATGAATTCCTTGACCTTTTCCGCCTTTTTCTTTTCAAACAGCGAATGATCGCAGTAGCACAGCTTTACGGAAGCGGGCACGCAGCGTGCCGCAATGGCGAAGGCCTGCACTGCATACGAGGTATCGCCGTAAATCTGCATCAGGTAGTTGGACGGCGTGCGGTTCAAATCCCCGGTATCGGTAAACAGCTCCGACACCACATCGTAGGAAGTAACCAGCGGCGTGTCCAGGTTGTGCTCATATTCCCAGTTGGAAATAAAGTCCGTCACTTTTTTGATGTACCACTCAAGGCGCGCCGTCATTTCGGCCTTGCCCGCCAGCCGCGATGCCGTATCATAATTGCGGAAGAAAAACCATCCGGGGCTCATTTCCGGGCACACCAGCAGGTGAAAGCGCACCTGCACCCCGGCCGTCTGGGCCTCGTTCAGAAAAAGGGCCAGATACTGCGAATCCCATTTTTCCGGAACTTCGTAGCTGCAGCCGTCGCTTGCCGTATAGCGCACGAGCTTTCCCGGCTTTTTTCCCAGCAGCGTTGCAGGCAGCAGCTTTGTTCCGCTGGAAAGCTCCGTAAAGTGCTTCCGCACCGTCCTGATGAAATACGGGTCATTTTCCGGTGAGGCTGTAGTTTTGGGGGCGGCGGCAGCTTTTCCCTTCTTCTGCTTCTTTTCCGCCTTTTTGCGGGCCTTTTCGGCGGCCTTCTCTTTTTTCTCCAGTTCTTTTATCCTGTCATCTTCTTCGCCGTCAACAAAGGAGGCAGCCCCTATCTCAAAATACGGGGCATAGCAGTCTTTCAGCGGGGGCGTGGAATCCCTGCAGCTTTCGGGAGACCGTTTTGCAGCAGCAAACGGCATGCGTACAGCAATGATGAAAAGCACCATGCACAGGATATGTTTCTTCATGGAGCAGCATTTTACCAGAACAGCGGGATTCTGTAAAGGCGAGGATTGTGGAGTGGGGCAGGGAACTGCGTCAGGGCGAGCACATTTTTTTGTTGATACGGACTCCCAGGCACGGCTGCATAAGGGTCTTGATAAAATGCTGAATATACAATATTTTGGCAGGGGAGTATTATGAGCGTATTCAATGTTGAACTGAAAAAAGTTGTTGACGACAGTTATGAAATAGAAGTCGGCCATGAGCTTCAGCAGAAGCTGATAAGCGATATCAAGGCCGGCCTTGTGGGGAATATCAGGAAATTTGCCGTAGTTACCGACAGCAGCGTCAAGGAACTGTATGCAGAAAAAATCTGCGCGCTGCTTGCGGAAAGCGGCTATGCGTGCGACCTTATAGCGTTCCCTGCGGGCGAAACAAGCAAAACCCGTGCAACAAAGGAATTCATCGAGGACACCATGCTTGAAAAAGGCTACCGCCGCGACTGCTGCATCATCGCGGTGGGCGGCGGTGTCGTCACGGATATTGCAGGCTTCGTTGCCGGTACCTACGGCAGGGGCGTGCCCTTCATCAACTATGCAACCACGCTGCTTGCGGCGGCAGATGCTTCCGTCGGCGGAAAAACTGCCGTCGATACGCCGCTCGCAACAAACCTCATCGGCCTGTTCAATCAGCCGGAAAAAGTCTATATCGACATCGCGGCCTGGAAAACGCTTCCGCAGCGGCAGCTTTCGAGCGGTCTTGCCGAAACTATCAAGCACGCCTGCCTTGCAAGCAGCGGATTTTTCAGCTACCTGGACAGGAACATGGATGCCATTTTCCGCGTTGACGACGAGGTGTGCGAACACATTGCCGCAGAAAACTGCCGCATTAAGTACAGCGTCGTCATGAAGGACGAGCGTGAAAGCGGCCTGCGCGAAGTGCTCAATCTTGGGCATACCGTCGGCAGGGCCATCGAAACCGTCAGCGGCTACCGGCTGCTCCACGGCGAAGCTGTGTCCATCGGCCTTGTTGCTGCAGCAAAGCTTTCCTGTAAGCTCGGCTATTGTTCCGAAGACGACGTGAACCGCGTAAAAGCGCTCCTTACAAAGGCAAAGCTTCCCACGGCGATACCGGATTACATCGACCGCGAAGCGCTCGTCAAAAAACTGTACACCGACAAGAAAGTCCGCGACGGCAAGCTGCGCTTTGTGCTGCAGGACGGCATCGGTGCCATAAAAGTCTTCGACGGCGGCAAGTATGCGCTCCCGGTATCCGAAGATACCGCCCGCGGCATAATAAACGAAATGTAACAGCGGGGGAGTTTCTGAGCTAACGGCTTTTTGAAACTCCCCCAGTCCTCTTCCGCACATTTTTTTTTGCAAAATTTTTTATTTTTTTCCCAAAAAACTGCGCAAAATGCATTTTCTCGGGTAGATACAGAGGTGGGGGCGCAGATGCGCGCTTTCCCAGGAGGTTCTATGAAGAAGAAAAAGACGCTTGCATTTTGCCTGCTTGCCTGCACGGTTGCCGTGGCCGTTTTTGCCATGAGCCAGAAAGTCTATTGCGTCCCGAACGGGAAGAAGTATCATTGCTCGCCGCAGTGCAGGATGCTCGCCCATTCGAAGACCGTCAATGAGATTACGCTGGAGCAGGCGGAAGCCGAAAAGCTGACGCCCTGCAAGGTGTGCTGCCACTAAGCGCAGCGGGGGCGCATGTTCGCTGCATGTGCCCCGCCGGCGTGCTGCTGGGCTGCAGCGGCTGATCACAGTCTGTCGTCATCTGCGGCACTGCGGGGCGCCCGGAGCGCCGCGGCTGACTGCGGCCGGACTTTCTCCGCCTTTGCCGGTGCCCTTTATTTTTTTTCGCTGATTTGCTATTATTACGCTGGGAATAAGCGGCGCTGTGCCTGAAAGCAGGTTTCCGTGCCGCTGTCCTGAAAATCCATTGTGTGCCTGCGCGTGCAGGACAGGGCTGTGTAAAATATGACAACAGACGAAGCCATAGACGGCATCTTGAATTCATACGAAAAATACGGCGGCATAAACCTTGAGGAAGCCCAGAACTTCCCCAACCGGCAGAATGTCGTTGCTGTGCTGCAGGATCTCCGGGCGCTTATCTTCCCCGGCTTTCATACCGCGGAAGACATTGACCGGCAGACGCTGCGCTTTGTAACCGGCGAACGCGTGAACCGCATCGTGTCCATGCTCACGCGCGAAATTCAGAAGGCGCTCATCCATGTGGTGCAGAACAACGATGTGCAGACTTCCCACTGCTTTGCGCTCGCTCAGCAGACAAGCCTTGCACTTATCGAGGAAATTCCGGAAATCCGCCGCAAGGTGGGGCTGGACGTGCAGGCTGCGTTTGCGGGCGACCCCGCGGCAAAATCCACGGAGGAAGTCATCGTTTCGTACCCGGGACTGGTGGCAATCACCGTGTACCGCATTGCCCATTTCCTTGTTGAAAGCGGCGTGCCCGTCATTCCGCGCATCATGACGGAATACGCGCACAGCCGGACGGGCATCGACATCAACCCCGGCGCAAAAATCGGCGAGCACTTTTTCATTGACCACGGCACCGGCGTTGTCATCGGCGAATCCTGCGAAATCGGCAACAACGTAAAGATTTACCAGGGCGTTACGCTGGGTGCGCTCAGCGTCAAAAAAGAGCTGATGGACAAAAAACGCCATCCTACTATCGAAGACAACGTGACCATCTACGCGAATTCCACCATCCTTGGCGGGCAGACCGTCATCGGCGAAGGTTCCGTTATCGGCGGCAATACGTGGGTTACGCGCTCCGTACCGCCCCATTCCGTGCTGTCGCAGGGCAAGCGCCAGGATCCCACTGACTGACGCGGGGGCTGCCGCAGGCTTTGCGGCGGCTTCCAGGCGGGCAGGACGCCCCCGGATGAAAAAAAAATCTGCACGCTGCAAATTTTTTTTCATTTTTCCTGCGAATCTTATTGACATAATTTGTGGATTCCGCTATAGTACCGGAACACATTATGTGTAATGCTCTTGTAGCTCAGTCGGTAGAGCACATCGTTGGTAACGATGAGGTCAGCGGTCCGATTCCGCTCGGGAGCTTTTATTTTTGAAGTTTTAAGGAGCATATATATGGCAAGCAAGAAAAAGACTGCCGTGGAAATCATCGCCCTGCAGTGTACTGAATGCAAGCGCAAAAATTACACGACGTATAAGAACCGCAAGAATATCAGCGGTAAGCTTGAGAAGAATAAGTATTGCCCGTTCTGCCGTAAGTCTATCCTTCATAAAGAGACGAAGGTAAAATAAGTTGCAAGAATGCCTTTCCGGTGCAGCTGCTGTCTGGGAAGGCATTATAATATAGGTCAGTAGCTCAGTTGGTAGAGTCCCGGTCTCCAAAACCGGTTGTCGCGGGTTCGAGTCCTGCCTGGCCTGCTAGAATAATGTAAAAAGAGGATTGAAGATGAAGAATATCATTCAATTTTGCAAGGAGTGTGCCGCAGAGTTGAGGAAGGTTGTTTGGCCGTCCCGCTCTGAAGCTGTAGCTTCTGTTCAGGTAGTACTTGTTTCTACCATTGCCTTTGCTTTGATTCTTGGTCTCCTTGATTGGCTCTTCACGGAAGGTCTTCGTCTTGTATTCTAGCTTCTATAGGTGTTTCTAATGGCAAAGAGTTGGTACATCGTCCATACTTACACCGGGTATGAACAGAAAATCGAACGTACAATCCGTAAGCTTCTTGAAGAAAACAAAATAGACCCCCAGGTTGTCGGCGATGTACGGGTTCCCATGCGGAATATCATTGTGGATACCGGCAGCGGCAAGACCCGTAAACAGTCAGACAAGGTACTTCCCGGCTACATCATGATAGAAATGGATTTGCCCCAGATTGGCTGGAAGACAACGTGTTCTGCTATCCGCGCAATAGAGGGAGTAACCGGTTTTGTTGGTACCAAGCCGCTGGAGCGTCCGCGTCCAATCTCTAATGACGAGGCAAAAAATATTCTGCAGCTTTGCGGCGAGATTAAGGGCGACAAGCTTCCGTCCCGCCAGAATTTTGATATCGATGACAATGTAAAAATTACGGAAGGTCCTTTTGCGACATTCACCGGCGTTGTAGAAGAGGTGAATACGGAAAAGAACAAGCTTCGTGTGAACGTACAGATTTTTGGTCGTGTTACCCCGGTCGAGGTAGACATGACGCAGGTGGAAAAGGTTTAATTCCCCTTCTGCCGCCCCCGTGCCGCCGGAGTAAACGCGGTTCGGTCTTTGAAAGAGTCTATAAGACAGGCATTTTGCCTGCTTTTATTTGGGAGAAACGCAAGTCCGTCGGACAAAGGCGTTTCGCTATTACCATATAAGGAGATATACTATGGCTCAGAAAAAGGTTACGGCTATCATTAAGTTGCAGTGCCCCGCTGGTGCAGCAACTCCGGCCCCGCCTATCGGACCAGCCCTTGGTCCCCACGGTGTTTCCGCTCCTAAATTCGTTCAGGAATTCAACGCGAAAACCGCCAAAATGGAAAAGGGACTCATCATCCCTGTCGTCATCACTGTCTATCAGGACAAGTCCTACACTTTCATTCTGAAGACCCCGCCTGCAGCAGTCCTTATCCGCAAGGCTGTCGGAATTGAAAAGGGTTCCGGCAATCCGCTGCTCAAGAAGGTCGGCACGCTCTCACAGAAAAGTCTTGAGGAAATCGCGAAGCAGAAGCTTCCTGACCTCAATGCGAATGATCTTGAGGCTGCAAAGAAGATTATCGCCGGTACCGCCCGCAGCATGGGCGTCGAAGTGGAGGCCAAGTAATGAAGCACGGAAAGAAATACCGCGAGTCACTCAAGAAATATGATGTGACAAAGAAGTATGGCATTGTGGAAGCCTGCAAGCTTGTGAAGGACCTTCACTACGTCAAGTTCGACGAGACGGTGGAACTTTCTGTTTCGCTGCATCTTGAGAAGAACCAGACTGTCCGCGATACACTCGTGTTCCCGCACCAGTTCTCTGCTGAAAAGCGCGTTTTGGTTTTCTGTAAGGAAGACCGTGTAAAGGAAGCCCTGGATGCAGGTGCAACCTACGCAGGTTCAACTGAGTTCATCGACAAGGTGAAGGGCGGCTGGACTGAGTTCGACGTTGCTGTTGCAACCCCCGACATGATGAAGGATGTCGGCCGTCTGGGTATGGTGCTCGGCCGCAAGGGCCTTATGCCGAACCCCAAGACCGGCACTGTCACCAATGACATTGCAAAGGCCGTCGGCGAGTTGAAGAAGGGACGCACTGAGTTCCGCGCAGATAAGGGCGGCGTTGTGCATATCCCGGTTGGCAAGATTTCCATGTCTGAGAACGACACTGCAGAGAATGTGACGACGTTCCTTTCTGAGCTGCAGCGCAAGAAGCCTGCTGATGCAAAGGCCGGCTTTGTCCGCTCTGTGTCACTCAGCTCTTCAATGGGTCCTGGCGTCTGGATTGACTACAAGGAGGAAGCGTAATGGCTATCAAAGCAAAGAAACTTCAGCCTGCTAAGACAGCGGCTATTGAGGAAGCCAAGAAAGTCCTGAGCGACTATACAAACTATGTTTTCGTTGATTACCGTGGACTGACGGTTGAGCAGATTACAAAGCTCCGCCACAATCTGCGCGAGCACGATGCACAGCTGAAGGTGTTCAAGAACAACTTCGCCCGCGTTGCGTTCGATGAGATGAAGAATGACCAGGTCGCACAGTACCTGTCTGGCCCGACCGCCATCACTCTGATTAAGGATGAGGCAAACGAGGCTGCAAAGGTGCTCTTCGATTTCGCAAAGGATGCTCCGGCACTCGTCGTAAAGGGTGCATGGGTTGACAACGAAATCTACGACAAGGCAAAGATTGAAGCATTTGCAAAGCTGCCCGGCAAGAAGCAGCTTATCGCAATGCTTATGTCTGCAATCAACGGTCCGGCCCGCAAGCTGGCTGGTACATTGCAGGCTTACGTGGAAAAGAAGCAGGCTGGCGGCGACGCTCCGGCTGCGGAAGCAGCACCTGCTGCAGATGCAGCTCCGGCTGCCGAGGCTGCTCCGGCAAGCTGAGTGCTGCCGGGGGCGTTTCCACGTTCCGTCTGAGACGCTGGTGCCGTGCCTGCTTTGTGCAGCATAGACACCGTCCCTGTGGTCAGGCTTCAACGTGCTGATTACTGTCCGCAGGATACACCGCAAGCAGGTTTATGGAGACAGTTTGCCTCTTCTGCAGCGGATTTTTAACTAATCAATATATTTGATTATGGAGAAGACAATTATGGCACTTACTAATGATGAAATCCTTGACGCAATCGCAAACATGACCGTTCAGCAGGCTGCTGACCTCGTGAAGGCAATGGAAGAGAAGTTCGGCGTTTCTGCAGCAGCTCCGGTTGCTGTGGCTGCCGCAGGTCCTGCAGCTGCTGCTGAAGAGCAGAGCGAGTTCACTGTTACGCTCGATTCCATCGACGCAACCAAGAAGATTGCAGTCATCAAGGCTGTTCGTGCTATCACCGGTCTTGGCCTGGGCGAGGCAAAGGCTCTTGTTGAAGGCGCACCGAAGACCCTTAAGGAAGGTGTCTCAAAGGCTGATGCCGACAAGATGATCGCTGACATCGCTGCTGCCGGCGGTAAGGCAAGCAAGAAATAAGTTTGCGCTTGTTTCTTAGCATGGCGTTACAGAATAGATTTTCGCTTTATGCTTAGATTAAGCTTCAGGGAGGCATGTCTTCCCTGAAGCTTTAGGCGTCTGACGGGTTTTGCGGGGATTTCCCTGCACTTCCCGCGGCACATTGCAGGGTTGCCGGATGCCGCCCCTCTGCTCTGGAGCAGCGGAGGGTTCCCTGCACGGAACGGGACGTCCGTAAGAGTCCGGGGTTCTCGTGTTGAGGAAAGTTTTTACTTGCAGCGGTTCCCCGGAGATCAGTCTTGCCACACCGAAGGGGTATCTGATGTACGCAAAAACCAAGAAGATTGTACGGCAGTACATAGGAAAAGACATCCAGGATTTCATGGAGCTGCCGAACCTTGTAGACATTCAGCTTTCTTCCTATGAAAGTTTTATCCAGAAAGAACGCCTGGACAAAGGTGAGCCGCTTGAGAACAAGGGCCTGCAGGAAGTGTTCACCTCCTCATTCCCGATTGAAAGCCCTGACGGCGACATGTCTCTGGAATACGAATTCTACACGCTTGATTACGACAACATCAAGCTGAGCGAGCTTGAATGCAAGAAGAAAGGCCTTACGTATTCTGTACCCCTTAAGGCGCGTATCAACCTGAACTTCATCAAGACCGGCGCCATTCTGCAGAAAGACATTTACATGGGCGACATTCCGCTCATGACCGACCGCGGTACCTTTGTCATCAACGGTGCAGAGCGCGTTGTCGTCAGCCAGATTCACCGTTCGCCGGGCGTCATTTTCCAGCACGAAAACGGCGTGTATTCAAGCCGCATTATTCCGTACCACGGCTCATGGCTTGAGTTCGAAATTGACCAGAAGAAAGAACTCATCTACGCAAAGATTGACCGCAAGAAGAAAATTCTCGGCACGATTTTCCTGCGCGCGCTCGGTTATGCCACGCGCGAGGACATCATCGATGCCTTCTATACAACTGAGGTTCTTGCCGTCCCTGCCGAAGCAGAGGCACGCGACGGGCTGGTGGGCCGGGTGCTTGCCCGCGCCGTCATGGTGAAGGATGCTGAGTCCGGCGAGGAGAAAAAGCTGTTCCGCGCGGGTGACAAGCTGCATCCGCACGACATTGACGACCTTGTTTCAAACGGCATCCACGAAATCACCGTCATTCAGCTGAACGCCCGCAAGAATCCCGATGACAAGGACGAAGTGAATCCGTCCCTGAACAGCGAGATGATCATCAACTGTTTTGAGCGCGAGGAAATCACTTTTGCCAAGAACGGCGACCCCGTAACCGACGAGCCGTCTAAGGAAGACTGTCTTTCAAAGGTTTACGAAGTGCTGCTGCCGGGCGAGCCGATAACTGTTGAGGCTGCCGAAAAAGACCTGACTTCAATGTTCTTCAGCGAGCGCCGCTATGACCTTGGCCGCGTGGGCCGCTACAAGCTCAACAAGAAGTTTGACTACAAGGAACCGGTTGATTCTCTTGTGCTGGTGAATGAAGACATCATCCAGACAATGAAGCACCTGATTGAGGTCTACATTGCCGACGAAAAGCTTGATGACATTGACCACCTTGGCAACCGCCGCGTCCGTTCTGTGGGCGAGCTGCTGACCAATCAGTTCAAGACTGCGTTTGCCCGCATGGAACGCATTGCCAAGGACCGCATGAACCTGAAGGAAACCGAGACGCTCAAGCCGCAGGACTTGATTTCCATAAAGCCGATTGTTTCCGCCGTAAAGGAATTCTTCGGTTCTTCACAGCTGTCTCAGTTCATGGATCAGAACAACCCGCTTGCAGAGCTGACCCACATGCGCCGTCTGAACGCACTCGGTCCGGGCGGTCTGTCCCGCGACCGCGCAGGCTTTGAAGTCCGCGACGTTCACTATACCCATTACGGACGCATGTGCCCGATCGAGACGCCGGAAGGTCCGAACATCGGTCTTATCGTCTCTCTGTCTATTTTTACCCGCGTCAACGAGTACGGCTTCCTTGAAGAGCCTTACCGCAAGGTTGTGAACGGAAAGGCAACGAATGATGTTGAGTACCTGTCTGCCATGGACGAGGACAAATACTACATCGGACAGGTTACGGAAGGTATGAAGAAAGACGGCTCCTTCCCGACCGACCTTGTTTCCTGCCGCCATCAGGGTGACTACACCAGCCGTTCCCCCAAGGACATCCAGTACATGGATGTTTCTCCGCGCCAGGTTATCTCTGTGTCCGCATCGCTCGTTCCCTTCCTTGAGCATGACGACGCAAACCGCGCACTCATGGGCTGTAACATGCAGCGCCAGGCTGTGCCGCTGCTCTTCCCGGAACCGCCGCATGTCGGCACCGGCATGGAGCGGAAGACTGCATACGACTCCGGTGCCCTTGTGAAGGCGCGCCGCGACGGCGAAGTTGTCTGGGTTGAAAGCGACTGCGTCAAGGTGAAGCCGAACGGTGTAAAGGACGGCACGCTTGATGAGTATCCGCTGCTCAAGTACCAGAAGACCAATGCAGACACCTGTAACCACCAGCGCCCCACGGTGCAGGTGGGCGAAAAGGTGAAGAAAGGCGACGTGCTTGCCGACGGTCCTGCGACCTTCAACGGCGAGCTTGCCCTTGGCCGCAACATCCTCGTCGGCTTTGTGCCGTGGAACGGCTACAACTACGAGGACGCGGTGCTTATCAGTCAGCGCGTTGTTAAGGAGGACATGTATACCTCCGTGCATATCCACGAATTCCAGACGGAAATCCGTGAAACCAAGCTCGGTCCTGAGCACATCACCCGCGATGTGCCGAACACGGCAGAAAAGACGCTGGACAATCTGGATGCGGAAGGTATCGTCCGCGTGGGTGCAAAAGTGCGCTCCGGCGACATCCTTGTCGGCAAGGTCACTCCGAAGAGCGAAACCGAAACAACTCCGGAATTCAAGCTGCTTAACTCCATTTTCGGTGAGAAGGCAAAGGAAGTCCGCGATTCTTCACTGCGCCTGCCGCACGGTGTGCAGGGTGTTGTTATAGAAATCCAGCGCCTCAAGCGTACCGAGGGCGACGAGCTGAACCCCGGCGTTGATGAGGTGGTAAAAGTTGTCATTGCTGACAAGCGTAAGCTGGTTGTCGGCGATAAGATGGCAGGACGCCACGGTAACAAGGGGGTTGTTGCCCGCATTCTGCCGATTGAGGACATGCCGTACCTTGAAGACGGTACGCCGCTCGATGTCTGTCTGAACCCGCTTGGTGTTCCGTCCCGTATGAATATCGGTCAGATTATGGAATCTGAGCTGGGACGTGCCGGTCAGCTTCTGAACGAATGGTACGATTCACCGGCGTTCCAGACACCGAGCCAGGAGCAGATTGCCGAAAAGCTGAAGGAAGCTGGGCTCAGCCCCGACTGTAAGCAGATTGTGCATGACGGCTTTACCGGCGAACCGTTCATCAACCCGATTTTTGTCGGCGTCATCTACTTTATGAAGCTGCATCACCTTGTTGACGACAAGATGCATGCCCGTTCAACCGGTCCGTACTCACTCGTTACCCAGCAGCCGCTCGGCGGTAAGGCCCAGTTCGGCGGCCAGCGTCTTGGTGAGATGGAAGTATGGGCACTGGAAGCATACGGTGCGGCGAACACGCTGCAGGAAATGATGACCATTAAGTCCGACGACATGAACGGCCGCTCAAAGGTCTACGAGTCAATCGTAAAAGGCGACCCGTCTGCGCCTATCGGTGTGCCGGAATCATTCAATGTCCTTGTGCAGGAACTCCGCGGCCTTGCGCTGGACTTCACCATTTATGACGACAAGGACAAGCAGATTGCCCTTACCGAGCGCGACCAGGAAATGATAGACAAGGCTGGCTCTGGTTTTGATAAGGAGAACGACAATGCGTGACATTCAGGATTTTGCAAGCCTCAAGATAAAACTTGCCTCGCCTGATACCATCAGGCAGTGGTCTTACGGCGAAGTCAAGAAGCCGGAGACAATCAACTACCGTACACTCCGCCCGGAGCGCGACGGTCTGTTCTGCGAGCGCATTTTCGGTACCACCAAGGAATGGGAATGCTACTGCGGTAAGTTCAAGAGCATCCGCTACAAGGGCGTCATCTGCGACCGCTGCGGTGTTGAAGTTACCCATTTCAAGGTCCGCCGCGAGCGCACCGGGCACATTGAACTTGCTGCCCCGGTGAGCCACATCTGGTACTACCACTCAGTGCCCAGCCGCATGGGCCTGCTGCTTGACCTGCAGGTGAACGCGCTCCGTTCCGTGCTGTACTACGAAAAATTCATCGTCATCGATCCGGGCGACACTGACCTTAAGAAGTGCCAGCTGCTCACCGAAGACGAATACATGCAGGCGCAGGAACGCTACGGCGGCTCCTTCACCGCAGGCATGGGTGCAGAAGCAATCAAGACGCTGCTGGATAACCTTGATCTTGATGCGCTTGCCGCCGAGCTCCGCGCCAAGATGCGCGAAAAGGGGCCCAAGAGCGACAAGCGCCTGCTGCGCCGCATTGAGATTGTGGAGAACTTCCGTTCTTCCGACAACAAGGCAAGCTGGATGATTCTGGATGTCATTCCTGTCATCCCCCCGGAACTGCGCCCGATGGTGCAGCTGGACGGCGGCCGCTTTGCTACCTCTGACCTGAACGACCTGTACCGCCGCGTCATCAACCGCAACAACCGCCTTAAGCGGCTGCAGAGTCTTTCCGCTCCGGATATCATTATCCGCAACGAAAAGCGTATGCTGCAGGAAGCCGTGGACGCACTCTTTGACAACAGCAAGCGCAAGCAGCGCGTGGTAAAGGGCGCTTCCAACCGCCCGCTCAAGTCTATCAGCGACATGCTTAAGGGTAAGCAGGGCCGCTTCCGCCAGAACCTGCTCGGTAAGCGCGTTGACTATTCCGGACGCTCCGTTATTGTCTGCGGCCCGGAACTGAAGCTGTGGCAGTGCGGTCTTCCGGAAAAGATGGCTCTGGAACTCTTCAAGCCCTTTATCATGAAGAAGCTTGTTGACAAGGGCGTTGTCTTCAATATTAAGAAAGCAAAGATGCTCGTGGAAAGTGAATCTGCGGAAGTCTACGCTGTTCTTGACGAAGTTGTTCGCGAACATCCGGTTATGCTGAACCGCGCTCCTACGCTGCACCGCCTTGGTATTCAGGCCTTTGAGCCGGTGCTCGTGCCGGGCAAGGCACTCAAGCTGCATCCGCTTGCCTGTAAGGCTTTCAATGCCGACTTCGACGGTGACCAGATGGCAATCCACGTGCCGCTCACACAGGCGGCTCAGATGGAATGCTGGACGCTCATGCTTTCTGCCCGCAACCTGCTTGACCCGGCAAACGGCAACACCATCGTTTACCCGTCTCAGGACATGGTTCTGGGTATCTACTATATGACTTCCATTAAGCCCAACGCAAAGGGTACCGGCAAGCTCTTCAGCTCCGTGGACGAGGTTCGCCTTGCTGCCACCACCGGTGCAATCGAATGGCAGGCTGAAATCAAGGTGCATAAGAATGTCCTTGGTAAGGAAGTCCACAACGGCGAAGGCATTGAGAAAGTCCGCATCGACGAAGACCATGAGATAGAGTACCTGCGTACGTCCGCCGGCCGCCTGCGCTTCAACGAGGCTATGCCTGACGAAGTTGACTTCTACAATGAGCAGATGAACGACAAGAAGCTCAAGAAGATGATTGAGGACGTTTACCATGCAAAGGGTGCGTGGCTCACCATCAAGATGCTTGACGCTATCAAGGAGTGCGGCTACAAGAACGCAACCTTCTTCGGCGCAACGCTCTCAATGGACGACATCATCGTTCCTGCCGAGAAGAAGTCCATGGTTGACGACGCAAATAAGGAAGTCGAAAAGATCGTTGACCAGTGGTCACGCGGTGCCATTACCGAAACCGAACGCTACAACCGTTCTACCGAAGTTTGGGAGCGCACCAACGAAAAGCTCACCAACATAATGATGGACAACCTTGCAAAGGACAAGGACGGTTTCAACACCATCTACATGATGGCAACCTCCGGTGCCCGCGGTTCCAAGAAGCAGATTTCCCAGCTGGCTGCAATGCGCGGCCTGATGCAGAAGCCGAACGGCGACATCATCGAGCTGCCGATTCGTGCAAACTTCAAGGAAGGCCTGTCGGTTATCGAATTCTTCATCTCTACGAACGGTGCCCGCAAAGGTCTGTCTGATACCGCTCTGAAGACTGCAGACGCCGGTTACATGACGCGCCGTCTTGTTGATGTTTCCCAGAACGTTGTCGTAAATGAAGAGGACTGCGGTACCATCAACGGCATTGACTACACCGCTATAAAAGAAGGCGATGAAGTTAAGGAAACGCTGGCTTCCCGCATCGCAGGCCACTATTCAATCGAACGCGTGCTTGACCCTGTTTCCGGCGAGCTGCTGTGCGACGTGAACCAGTACATCGACGAGGCCCTTGCAGAGAAGATTGACAAGGCTGGCGTTGAAAAGGTAAAGATCCGCACGGTGCTTACCTGCGAAAGCAAGCACGGCATCTGCGTCAAATGCTACGGCAAGGATCTTGCCCGCAACAAGATAGTTGAAATCGGTGAGGCTGTCGGTACCATTGCCGCACAGTCCATCGGTCAGCCGGGTACGCAGCTGACGCTCCGTACCTTCCATACTGGTGGTGCTGCAGAAACGACTGCTGCGGATAACCACATCACCATGAAGTACGCCGTGCTCATCAAGAGCATTGCAGGTACGCATGTTGTGCAGGAGAACGGCGACTGGCTCTTTACCCGTAAGGGGCAGATGGTGGTCACCAAGCTCTTCAACACCTACAAGGTTGCGGACGGCGACGAGCTGTGCGTGCAGGACGGTTCCCGCGTGCGCAAGGGCAATGCCATCCTGAAGCACGGCAACAAGGAAGTGACTGCTTCCGATAACGGCCGCATCATTATCCGTGACGGAGACGTTTTCCTGACCAGCAATGACCAGAAAGTGGACATCCAGAACGGTTCTACGGTCTATGCAAAGTATGCCGCTGTCGATTTCGACTCAGGCAAGGGCTGTGTTGTGCAGGCGAATGAGCCCGTCGGCGAGTTCGAGCTTTACAAGGAACCGATTATTGCGGAAGTCTCCGGCTACGTGCATTACGAGGATATCATCGAGGGCGAGACGCTGGAAGAGCACACTGACCCGGATACCGGCGTCACCGAGCGCACCATCAGCGACCTGCACCTTGATGTAAAGCAGCCGCGTGTCATCGTGACCGACGAGGACGGTAACGAACTCGGCAGCTACTACCTGCCGACCGGTGCCCTGCTCCAGGCTGATGACAAGCAGCAGATTAAGGCTGGCGAAACAATCGCTACGATTGCAAAGGAAGCTTCAAAGGCAAACGACATTACGCTCGGTCTTCCGCGCGTTTCCGAACTCTTTGAGGCACGCCGCCCCAAGAATCCTGCCGTCATTTCCCAGATTACGGGAACTGTCAAGTTCGGCAAGATTGTCAAGGGTAAGCGCACTATTATAGTAGAAGATGAATACGGCAAGGAATTCACGCACTTTGTTCCGATGACAAAGCGGCTGATTGTCCGTGACGGCGACCACGTTGAGGCCGGCGAGCAGCTGAGCGACGGTGCGATTGACCCGCACGACGAACTTGCCATTCTTGGCGAAAACGAACTGCAGAACTTCCTTATGGATCAGATTCAGTCCGTGTACCGCGCCCAGGGCGTTGCCATTAACGACAAGCATATCGGTATCATCATCCGCCAGATGCTGAAGAAGGTGGATGTCGTCTCTGTGGGCGATACAAAATTCATCTTCGGGCAGCAGGTTGACAAGTATACGTTCCATGAAGAGAACGAGCGCGTTATCAAGGAAGGCGGACAGCCTGCAATTGCACGCCCGATGTTCCAGGGTATTACAAAGGCGGCTCTTGCAACGGATTCGTTCATTTCTGCCGCTTCGTTCCAGGAGACAACCCGCGTTCTGACGAATGCAGCTATTGCCGGTTCCGTGGACCATCTGACCGGCCTGAAGGAAAATGTGACCATCGGCCACATGATTCCTGCCGGTACGGGTATGCGCCAGTATCATAACATCAAGCTCTCCGATGCTTCTACCGCTGACCTTGATGCGCAGATGCAGGAAATCCTTGAGCTTCGCCGCCAGGAAGAAAAAGCCCTGGCTATGCAGGCAGAGGAAATGAGCATGGCAGAGGCTGTTGGTCCCGGAGACGAGGACTGAGCCTGCGGGCGGGGCATGCTGCTCCTGCCCGGACAGTTCCGGGAGCCGCCGGTTTCCGGAACTTCTTTGCCTGAATTCTGCGGAATTCTATTGACGGATTGCCGTTGAATTCGGTAAACTGTTTGCACTTGTCGAATAGTTTTTGTATAACCGCCGGGATTATGGTGCCGGGGGTTCCGTATGTTATTTTTGTCCGAGGTGCTGCTCGGCATTATAAATAGGAGAATAGGCCGATGCCTACAATTAACCAATTGATTCGTAAGGGCCGTCATACGGCTGCCAACAGGACTAAAGCTCCCGCGCTTCAGTCCTGCCCGCAGAAGCGTGGTGTTTGCACACGTGTCATGACTATGACGCCGAAAAAGCCGAACTCAGCTCTCCGCAAGATTGCTCGTGTTCGCCTCAGCAATGGAATTGAAGTGACCGCATACATTCCTGGTATCGGGCACAACTTGCAGGAACACTCTGTCGTGCTCGTGCGCGGCGGTCGTGTAAAGGATCTTCCTGGTGTGCGTTACCACATCATCCGCGGTACAAAGGATACGCTCGGCGTTGAAGGACGCAAGCGCGGTCGTTCACGCTACGGTGCCAAGAAGCCGAAGGCATAATCTGTAAGGAGCTAGAAGAATTATGGGAAGACACAAGAAGTCAGTCAACCGTCCTGTTATGCCGGATGAAAAATACAACAGCCCTGTCATCACCAAGTTTGTGACCCGCATGATGCTTGATGGAAAGAAACAGACTTGCCAGCGTGTCGTGTATGATGCTCTGGAAAAGCTGAAGGGCAAGACCGAAAAGGATCCGCTGGAAGTGTTCCTGAAGGCTCTCGATAACGTAAAGCCGATGGTGGAAGTTAAGAGCCGCCGCGTCGGTGGTGCTACCTATCAGGTGCCGATTGAAATCCGCGATGCTCGCCGCGAGGCGCTTGCAATGCGCTGGATGATCCAGGCTGCACGCTCACGCTCCGGTCATGGTATGGCCGAGACTCTTGCAGCAGAACTGCTCGATGCTTTCAATAACACCGGTTCTGCATACAAGAAGAAGGAAGATACACACAAGATGGCAGAAGCAAACAAGGCGTTTGCTCACTACCGCTGGTAGTAGATTCCTGTCTGACGAATCCCGCCGCTCCCGGCGGGATTTTTTTACACAAAAACGCAAGAATTTCCAATATTTTGCCCTTAACCCCTTGCATTAATTTCCTAAAAAGTATATAAATATAGCACTGTTACAGCGCCCAAGACGGGTGCATCCTGCATGTTTTATGCGGACGGGTTCTTTGAGATTGATGTCAGGCGGACAATACAGAGTGTTGTCTGGTAAAGATCGTAAAGTCAGCTTCTAAAGGAGCTTTCAGATTTTTACACCCGGTATGCGTAAGACTGCCGTTGACAGTCTTTGATTGGTGACGTAGACGGGCTTTCTGACTGTGCCTGCACTGAGCAGGCAGAAAGGCTCTGAGATACCAGACCAGTCATTGTGTGATGATGATAGGTGGTGCCGGCCAGCTGCTTCGAATTTGATGAAACAGATTTTTCGGCTTGTCCGTTCTTCCATTTATCTTCATTTTAATTACATCGGTTTAAGTGTGTATGCGAAAGCGGCGCGTTCCTTGGGAATGTGTTGTTTTCTGGCTTAAAGTGCAACACATGAAATCAATAGATGCCGCAGGAACATCCTGCAGGGCAAGGAGAAAATCATGGCAAAGGAAGAGTTCAAAAGAACTAAACCTCACATGAACGTTGGAACCATCGGTCACGTTGACCATGGTAAGACCACTCTGTCTGCTGCTATCACTTCTTATTGTGCACAAAAGTACGGTGATAAGCTTCTGAAGTATGATGAAATTGACAATGCTCCGGAGGAAAAGGCTCGTGGTATCACCATCAACAGCCGCCACCTTGAGTATCAGTCAGAGAAGCGCCACTATGCACACATCGACTGCCCCGGCCATGCTGACTATGTCAAGAACATGATCACCGGTGCTGCCCAGATGGACGGTGCCATTCTCGTCGTTTCTGCACCTGACTCTGTCATGCCGCAGACCAAGGAGCACCTGCTTCTCGCACGCCAGGTCGGCGTTCCGAAGATTATTGTGTTCCTGAACAAGGTTGACCTTGTTGATGACCCCGACCTGCTTGAGCTGGTTGTTGAGGAAGTCAAGGACACCGTGGCAAGCTACGGCTTCTCTGCTGACACCCCGATCGTGAAGGGTTCTGCATTCAAGGCTCTGAACGATTCTGGCAATCCGGAAAACACAAAGTGCATCGAAGAGCTGCTGAACACGATGGATACCTGGTTCGATGACCCGGTTCGCGATGATCAGAAGCCGTTCCTGATGCCGATTGAAGACATCTTCACCATCACAGGCCGTGGTACTGTTGTTACCGGTCGTATCGAGCGCGGTGTTGTTCACATGGGTGACGCTGTACAGGTTGTTGGTATCAGACCGACACAGGATACAACTGTTACTGGTATCGAAATGTTCAACAAGACATTGTCCGAAGGTATGGCTGGCGATAACGCAGGTATCCTTCTCCGTGGTATTGAAAAGAAGGATGTTATCCGCGGTCAGGTTCTTGCTGCTCCGCAGAGCATTCACCCGCACACCAAGTTCGAGGCTCAGATCTACGTTCTTTCAAAGGAAGAAGGTGGACGCCACAGCCCGTTCTTCACCGGCTATCGTCCCCAGTTCTACTTCCGCACAACGGATATCACTGGAACTGTCGAGCTTGAGGCTGGCGTTGACATGGTAAAGCCGGGCGATAACGTAAAGGTTATCGGCGAGCTGATCCATCCGATTGCTATGGACGAAGGTCTGAAGCTTGCTATCCGTGAAGGCGGTCACACAATCGCTTCCGGTCAGGTCACAAAGATTATTGAGTAGTTTTTGATTGGGAAGGGCAGGGGAAACCCTGTTCTTCCCATGAGGAGTAAATGATGGCAAACGGCAAGATTCGTGTAAGGCTCCGTGCATTTGACGTGGCGCTTATCGATCAGAGTGCAAAAGACATCGTGCAGCAGGTTCAGAAGGCAGGCGCGAAGGTTTCAGGACCGATCCCGCTTCCTACGAAAATCAATAAGGTTACTGTTCTTCGTTCACCTTTTGTTAATAAGAAGTCTCGTGAACAGTTTGAAATGAGAACACATAAGCGCCTTATCGATATTTTTGAGCCCAGTTCAGAAGTGATGGATTCACTGATGAAGCTCGAGCTTCCTGCAGGTGTTGACGTAGAAATTAAACAGTAAAGAATCCCCACGGCTTCTTTGCTGAATAAAAAGGTTTCGGTCCCCAGGATCGGGGATGGCGGCCAATAGGAGATTCAGATGAAAGGTCTGATAGCAAAAAAAGTAGGAATGACACAGGTTTTTGACGAAAACGGCAATCTGACACCAGTAACCGTGATCCGCGTCGATGAGAATACTGTCGTTGCTACTAAGACAGAGGAAAAGTTCGGCTATAACGCTGTTGTGCTCGGACTCGGCGAGATGAAGCCGAATCATGTGAGCAAGCCGTATGCAAAGCAGTTCCCGGAAAACATTACGCCGAAACGCCAGCTGAAGGAATTCCGCGATTTTGACGGCGAAGTGAAGGTCGGCGACCAGCTCGGCGTTGAGCTGTTCAATGATGTCAACTACATCGATGTTACTGCTACCTCCAAGGGTAAAGGTTTTCAGGGTGTAATGAAGAGATGGGGTTTCCATGGCGGACGTGCGAGCCATGGTTCAAAGTTCCATCGTGAGCCGGGCGGCACTGGATGCTGCACCACTCCCGGACACAGCCTGAAGAATACGAAGCTCCCTGGTCACATGGGTTGTGAACGTGTGACGGTACAGAATCTCAAGGTTGTGAAGGTTGACCCTGAGCTGAAGGTTCTGATGGTGCGCGGTGCAGTTCCTGGAACAAAGGACAGCACCCTTATCGTTAGGACTGCTGTTAAGAAATAAGGTCGAGGAATAGTATGGAAAAGAAAGTCTATTCAATCGATGGTAAAGAACTCAGGACAATTAATCTTGATGATAAGGTCTTCGGTCTCCCGATTAACGAGGATGTTATCTATTATGCCATCACAAACGAATTAGCAAATAAGCGCGTCGGGACGGCATGTACCAAGGGACGTGCAGAAGTTCATGGCAGCAATGCAAAGCCCTACAAGCAGAAGGGCACTGGTAATGCTCGCCGCGGTGATAAGAAGTCTCCGATTATGGTCGGTGGCGGCACCATTTTTGGACCGAAGCCGCGTGATTACAGCTATGCAATCCCGAAGCAGGAAAAGCGTCTTGCAATGAAGACTATTTTGAGCATGCAGGCGCAGAGCGACAGAATGACTGTCGTGGAAGATTTCACTGTGGAAAGCGGAAAGACCAAGGATCTCGTGAAGATTCTGAACAGCCTTACCAAGGGCGAGCGCACCGTTATCATCCTGAAGGACGATGACAAGCTCATCAAGCAGGCTGGCCGGAATATCCCGAACCTCTACTTCCTTTCTTTCAACCGCCTGCGTGCACATGATCTCTTCTATGGAAGAAAAGTGCTGCTGCTTGAGACTGCTGCAAAGAATCTTTCTGATTTCTATGCAGAAAAGGAGGCTGAATAATGAACTACGAAGATGTTCTTATTGAACCCATTCTCTCAGAGAAAGCAACTGCGCTCCGTGAGGAGAATAAGTATACGTTCCGGGTGTCTCCTGCTGCGACAAAAACGCAGATTAAGGAAGCAGTCCGCAAGGTCTTCAATGTGAAGGTTCTTGACTGCAACACACTCAATGTTGGTGGAAAGACAAAGCGTCTCCGCGGTCGTCCCGGAAAAACTTCCAGTTACAAGAAAGCCATTGTGAAACTTGCACCTGGTGAGACAATCAAGGTCTTTGAAGGCGTCTGAGCCTTTGAAGAGTAAATAAGGGGAACCATATGGCTCTTAAGATATTTAAGCCTTATTCAAAAGGTACGCGCGCACGTATTGACTTGGTGCGCACTGAACTGACAGCCGATAAACCCGAGAAGAGCCTTACCCACGGTCATGCTGGGAAAGCTGGTCGTGGCGCAGGCGGACGTATCTCTGTACGTCATCAGGGTGGCGGTCACAAGAGAAAGTATCGTGAAATTGACTTCCGCCGTGACAAGCACGGTATTCCTGGAACTGTCAAGACGATTGAGTATGATCCGTTCCGCAGCGCAGACATCGCTCTGATTGCTTATGCTGACGGCGAAAAGCGCTACATCATTGCTCCCAAGGGCCTGGCTGTTGGGCAGAAGATTATGTCTGGCGAAAATGCATCTCCGACTGTTGGCAATGCACTTCCGCTGTCTGCAATTCCGGTCGGTTTCACCGTTCATAACATCGAGCTGACACTCGGTCGTGGCGGTCAGCTTGTCCGCTCTGCCGGTGCAAGCGCTCTGGTTGCTGCAAAGGAAGGTGAGTATGTTACCATCCGTCTGCCGTCTAGCGAGCTCCGCCGTGTGAATGCAAAGTGCTATGCAACAATCGGTGTTGTCGGTAACGAAGACCGCATGAACACGCAGCTTGGTAAGGCCGGCCGCAACAGGTGGAGGGGTGTCCGTCCGTCTGTACGTGGTATGGCAATGAACCCTGTTGACCATCCGCTTGGTGGTGGTGAAGGCGCCGGTAAGGGACACAATCCCGTTACTCCGTGGGGTCAGCCTTGTAGAGGTTACAAGACCCGCAATAAGCGGAAGACGTCTAGCCGCTTCATCATCAGCCGTCGTAAGAAGTAGCGTAGGAGTTAATCGTGTCAAGATCAGTTAAGAAAGGACCGTTTGTAGAAAAATCTCTCTACAAAAAGGTCTCTGAGATGAACAAAGCTGGTGCAGCTGATAGAAAGATGATTAAGACCTATTCACGCTGCTCAACGATCATACCGGAAATGGTCGGCAACACCATTTCTGTCCATAATGGCAAGTCATGGATTCCCGTGTATATCACGGAAAACCTTGTCGGTCACAAGCTTGGTGAATTTGCTGCAACACGTACCTTCAAGGGGCATGGCGGTTCAGACAAGACAGCCAAGAAATAAGGGGTAGAAAATGTCCACAAAGAAGAATGAAAACCGCCCGGAATCCTCCGGATACAGGGCAGTAACTAAGTTCCTCATCGCTTCCCCCACGAAAGTTCGCCCGGTGGCAAATGTTATCAAGAGGAAGTCTTGTTCTGAAGCAGCGGCTATCCTTGAGACCATGCCGCAGAAGGGTGCACGGCTTATCAGCGGGACGCTGAAGTCTGCTGTTGCAAATGCACTGAACAAAAACAAGAAACTTGATGAGGATATGCTGTATATAAAGGAAATTCGCATTGACGAAGGTCCGAGGCTCAAGAGAGTGTGGTTCCGCGCCCGTGGGCGTGCCGATCAGCTCCTGAGGCGTATGTGCCATATCACCGTTGTAGTTGACGAGAAGGCGGGAAAGTAATATGGGTCAGAAAGTTAGTCCTATCGGTTTGCGTCTTGGAGTAAACAAGACTTGGCAGTCTCGTTGGTATGCAGACCCGCATGAGTATGCAGACCTTTTCCTGGAAGACATGAAAATCCGCAAGATGGTCAATGAGCTTCCTGAATGCAAGAACGCAGACATCGCTGAAATTGAGATCGTGCGTCATCCGCAGCGTGTAACCATCGTTATCCATACGGCACGCCCCGGTGTGATTATTGGTGTGAAGGGTGCGACAATCGAGAAGATTAGCGCCGACATCCAGAAGCAGCTGACCAAGAAGGTTCAGATCAAGATTAAGGAAGTCAAGCGCGCAGAGATTAATGCTTCTCTCATTGCACAGAACATTGGCCGTCAGCTTGCTGGCCGCGGTTCATTCCGCAAGGCTCTCAAGCAGGCTTCTGCAAATGCAATGAAAGGTGGCGCCCAGGGTATCAAGATTCGTATTTCCGGTCGTCTTGCCGGTGCGGATATGACCCGTTCCGAAGAGCACAAGGAAGGACGTGTTCCGCTCCATACGCTCCGTGCGGACATTGATTACGGCACCTTTGAAGCTCTTACCACATACGGTAAGATTGGCATCAAGGTCTGGGTGTACAACGGCATGAACTATGGTCATGAGAAGAATGAGGATGCCGGTGACATCGTGAAGAAGCCGAGACGTGACCATTCTAATGGCGAACGCAAATCTGCCCGCGCTCCAAGAGCTGATAAGGCTGAGGGAGGAAAACAGTAATGCTTAGTCCTAAGAGAGTCGCTCACCGCAAGGTGCAGCGCGGTCGTGAAAAAGGAAACGCAACGCGTGACAATTACATCGATTTTGGTGATATTGCTCTCGTTGCAATGGAGCCGGTGTGGCTCAGCGCGAAGCACATTGAAGCTGCCCGCGTTGCCATCAACCGCTGTATCAACCGCCAGGGGCAGATGTGGACACGCGTTTTCCCCGACAAGCCGGTTTCCAAGAAGCCTGCCGACACTCGTATGGGTAAGGGTAAGGGCGCTCCGGAATTCTGGGCTGCGGTTATTAAGCCGGGTATGATTTTGTTCGAAGTGGGTGGTGTTGACCGGAAAATTGCCGACAAGGCAATGCACCTGGCAGCAAGCAAGCTTCCGATTAAGACGAAAGTTGCGTACCGTCCGACTGTGGAGTAAGGAGTAAGAAATGGCAGAAGCAAAGAAATTCAAGAAAGCGGATGACAAGAAACTTTCTTATTCCGAACTCGTTGCAAAAAGGAACGATTTGAAGAAACAGTACATGGACTTTCGCTTTCAGGCGGTTGTGGGCCATGTAGATAACCCGATGCAGAAGCGTACCATGCGTCGCGAGATTGCACGCTTGAACACGCTTATTCATCAGCAGGACCTGGAGAATTTCCGCAAGGCTGCTGCTGAAGCGCTTTCTGCAAGCAAGTAACGAGGAGCAGAACCGTGGCAGAACAGGATGTTCAGAATAAGACCAAAGGCGCGAAGCATGCTTTCGTTGGTATCGTGACAAGCGACAAGATGGACAAGACCATCGTCGTTTCCATCGATACAAAGAAGATGGACCGCCTTTACAAGAAGTATGTTACGTGGACCAAGAAATGCAAGGCTCACGATGAGAAGAACGAGGCTCATGAGGGCGATACCGTACGCATCGTAGAATGCAGCCCGATCAGCAAAGATAAGTGCTGGCGTCTCGACAAGATTATCGAAAGAGCCAAATAAGGCAGGAGTGCAGCTATGATTCAGATGCAGTCAAAACTGGTTGTTGCCGATAACTCCGGAGCCAAGTTGGTTCAGTGCATTAAGGTTTTGGGTGGTTCCCATCGCCGCTATGCAGGAATTGGTGACATTGTTGTGGTAGCTGTCAAGGAAGCAATTCCGACATCTACGATTAAGGAAGGTACAGTACAGAAAGCGGTAATCGTTCGCGTTGCAAAGGAATACCGCCGCCCTGACGGAACATATATCCGCTTTGATGACAATGCTTGCGTCATTGTTGATGCGGACAAGAATCCGAAAGGCAAACGTATATTTGGACCTGTAGCCCGCGAGCTCCGTGATATGGACTTCATGAAGATTGTATCACTTGCTCCGGAAGTCCTTTAAGGAGCTTTAGAATGGCGACTAAATTCAAGATCCATAAGGATGACAACGTTGAAATTATTGCCGGAAAAGACAAGGGCAAGCGCGGCACCGTCGTCCGCATCATTAAGAAGGGCGACAGCGCACGTGTCATCGTGAGCGGTGCAAACCTTGTTAAGAAGGCAATGAAGAGAAGAAGCCAGCAGGATGCAGGCGGAATCGCCGAGATTGAAGCTCCTCTGGACATCTCAAACGTAGCACTTGTCTGCAAGAAATGCGGCAAGCCTGTCAGAGCAGGATATAAATTTGACGGCGACAAGAAAATTCGTGTCTGCCGCAAGTGTGGAGAAGCACTGTAATGGAAAATTACGTACCACGGCTTAAGAAAGTCTATAAGGAAAAAATTGCCCCGGAGCTCTTTAAGGAGCTCGGCTACACATCCGTAATGCAGATTCCACAGCTGAAGAAGATTGTGGTCAGCATGGGTGTTGGCGAGGCCCTCACGAATAAGAAACTTCTTGATGCTGCAGTTACAGATCTCACTCAGATTACCGGCCAGAAAGCTGTTAAGACAAGAGCAAAGAAAAGTATTGCAAACTTCAAGCTCCGTGAAGGCAACGAGGTAGGCGCGATGGTGACGCTCCGCGGCACCATGATGTATGAATTCCTTGACCGCCTTATCAACATTGCCCTTCCGCGCGTGAAAGACTTCCGCGGAATCAAGGCAACCGGTTTTGACGGACACGGAAATTTCTCTCTTGGTATTACTGAACAGATTATCTTCCCGGAAATCGATTTCGATAAGATTGCAAAGATTTCTGGTATGAACATCAGTATCGTCACCAGTGCACGCACTGACAGCGAGGCTCGCGCTTTGCTGACGAAGTTCGGCATGCCGTTTAGGAAATAAGGAAGAAGTTCATGGCTAAGAAATCAATGATTATCAAGTCACAGCGGACACCGAAGTACAAGACACGGCGCTATAACCGCTGCCAGATTTGTGGTCGTCCGCATGGATATTTGCGCAAGTACAAGATTTGCCGTATTTGTTTCCGCAAATTAGCAAGTGAAGGCCTCTTACCGGGCGTCACGAAATCATCTTGGTAGTGACAGGAGAAAATAAATGGCAGCTTCAGATCCAGTAGCAGATATGCTTGCAAAAGTCCAGAATGCGGCAAGAGCCCGTCACGAGAAGGTAGATGTTCCTGCTTCTAAGATGAAACTCGAAATCGTGAAGATTCTGAAAACTGAAGGGTACATAAAGAACTTCAAGAAGGTTCAGGACGATGATGGACACAGCATCATCCGTATCTTCCTGAAGTACGACGATGTGAATGAGCCGGTCATCCATGGCATGAAGAAAATTTCTACGCCTGGCCGCCGCGTTTACTCCGGGTACAAGGATTTGCCCCGTGTCTATAACGGCTACGGTACATTGATTGTTTCAACATCAAACGGCATCACAACTGGCAAGAAGGCCACTGAAAAGATGGTTGGCGGCGAGTTGGTCTGCACGGTATGGTAATAGGAGGAAAGAATGTCAAAAATTGGTAAGCTTCCTGTAGTCATTCCGGCAGGAGTGAGCATCAATATCGGTTCCGATGAGATTTCTGTCAAGGGACCGAAAGGCGAACTCAAGCAGAAGTTTGGTAAGCTCGTGAAAGTCGAGCAGAAAGGTACCGAGCTTATTGTTACACCGGCCGAAGAATCAAAGAATGCGAATGCCGCACACGGTCTGTACCGCAACCTTATCCACAACATGGTTGTCGGTGTGACGGAAGGGTATTCCAAGTCACTGGTTATCACTGGTGTCGGTTACCGTGCTGAGGTGAAGGGCAAGGAACTTGTCATGAACCTTGGTTATTCAACTGATTTTATCGCCATTATTCCTGACGGGCTGACGGTTACCGCAGACCAGAACGGAAAGGTGACGGTTTCCGGTATCGACAAGCAGCGGGTGGGGCAGTTCTGTGCCGAAATCCGCAAGCTCCGCAAGCCTGAGCCGTACAAGGGCAAGGGTATTCGCTATGAGACGGAAGTCATTAGACGCAAAGTCGGTAAGACCGGCGTAAAATAAGGTGGATTGATATGTTCAAGAAACTTAATGATAAACAGAGAAGACGCCTGCACAGAAAGGTTCATATCCGCAAGTCCATCTACGGTACTGCTGAGCGTCCCCGCATGACTGTATTCAAGAGTGGCCGCAACCTGTATGTTCAGGCTGTGAACGATGATGAGGGCAAGACACTTGCTTCTATCTCTACTCTTGAGAAGGATTTCATTGCGCTCCGGGCGAATGTTGAGAGCGCAGAAAAGATTGGTGAGGCTTTTGGTGCACGCCTGAAGGAGAAGAACATTACGAAAGTCGTGTTCGACCGCAACGGGTATCTCTATCATGGCGTCGTGAAGGCACTTGCCGATGCTACCCGCAAAGCCGGGATTGAATTCTAGGAGTGGCTATGGAACACCAGAACAATAAAGAAAGAAAGCCTGCTGATGAATTCGTAGAAAAGCTCGTGAAGCTCAACCGCACTGCCAAGACTGTGAAGGGTGGACGCAGAATGTCCTTCTCTGCACTGACTGTCGTTGGTGACCAGAAGGGCAGAATTGGCTACGGATTCGGCAAAGCTAATGATGTTACTGAAGCTATCAGAAAGAGTGTTGACAAGGCAAAGGCAAATCTCACCACTCTTCCTATAAAGAATGGTACCATTCCGCATGAGATACTCGGAAAGTACAAGAGTTCTTCAGTACTGCTCAAGCCGGCATGTCCCGGTACCGGTGTTATTGCCGGTGGTGCTGTCCGTGCTGTGATGGATGCGGCCGGTATTACGGATGTTATCTCCAAGTCTCTTGGTTCCAGCACATCCGTGAATGTCGTCCGGGCAACGTTTGATGCCGTCGAGAAGATGATGAACGCCCGTGCCGTTGCAGAAAACCGCGGCAAGACGCTCAAGGATTTGTGGGGCTGATTATGGCAAAGAAATTACGCGTTACACTTGTGAAAAGCACCATCGGACAGAAGCCTGACAAGAAGGCTACCGTCCGCAGCCTTGGTCTGAAGAAGCTGAACTCAGTTGTTGAACACGAAGACAACCCTGCCCTGAGAGGTATGGTTCATTCAGTTGAGCATCTGGTAAAAGTTGAGGAGATCGACTAATGTCTGATTTTATGCTGCACGCCCCTGAGGGCGCTAATAAGAAGAAGAGAATTGTCGGCCGCGGTTCTTCTTCCGGTCGTGGTACAACGGCAGGAAAGGGTAACAAGGGCCAGCAGTCACGCTCCGGCGGAAAGACCTATGTTGGTTTTGAAGGCGGTCAGATGCCGCTGTTCCGCCGCATTGCCCAGCGCGGTTTCTCCAACTATCCCTTCAAGAAGGAATATGCTATATTCAATCTGTGGGAACTGGATGCGAAATTCGCCGATGGCGAGACAGTTGACGCCGAGTCCCTTTCTAAGAAAGGGCTCCTGAAGAAGGTGAAGGACGGTATCAAAATTCTCGGCGACGGGGATCTTACCAAAAAGCTCACAGTCAACGTTGACAAGGTTTCTGCCTCAGCAAAGGCCAAGATTGAAAAGGCCGGTGGTACCGTGAAGACGGCTGTTCCTGCAAAAGCAGAAAAGCCGGCTAAGCCTGCTGCCAAAGCTGACGGGGCGGACAAGTAAGAAACGTTGGAGTGACAAATGGCAAACAATCCTGTCGTAAATATGTTCAGAGTAAAGGAGCTCCGCAGCCGGATGCTCTTTACGTTGCTCATCCTTGCTGTATTCCGTCTGGGAAGTGTCCTCACTATCCCGGGCATCGATGCAACCTTACTTCTGCAGTACTTCAATAACCTTGCAAGCGGTGCAGAAAGTGCGTTTGCCAGTTACATGGACTTTTTTGCAGGCGGTGCATTCGAGCGGTTCTCTGTGTTCATGCTCGGCGTCATGCCGTACATCTCTACGCAGATTATCATGCAGCTTGCACTCGTTATCTTCCCGTCACTCAAAAAAATTGCTCAGGAAGAGGGCGGACAGCAGCGCGTGGCGTGGTGGACTCGTGTGGGAACCATTTTTGTGTGTCTCATTCAGTCCTACGCGCTGACCGTCTATGCGTCCGCCATCAATGAGCAGATGCCTGGCGCGATTGTATTTGAAAATAAAGTCTACTTCAATCTTCTTGCCGTGCTTACCGTAACGACAGGTTCTATGATTACGGTCTGGCTCGGCGACCAGATTACCGCACATGGTATTGGTAACGGCATTTCTATGCTTATCTTTGCCGGTATCGTTGCACGTATTCCGAGTGCTGCATATGAACTGGGAAAGAGTGTTTCCAATGGCGACATCAACATTGTGTTCGTTATTGTGGCGCTCCTTATGTATGTGGTCATTATCGGTCTTGTCGTATATGAACAGTCCGGTGAACGGAAAATCGCCGTTCACTACGCCAAGCGCGTTGTGGGACGCAAGATGTACGGCGGACAGAGCACGTATATCCCGTTCAAGATTAACCCGTCAGGAGTTATCCCGATCATCTTTGCATCTGCATTCCTGACGTTCCCGCTGCAGCTTGCAAACAGCTTGTCAACGAGGGCAACGTGGCTGATGAAGGTTTCAGCTGTGCTCAATCCGCTCGGGCTGTTGTATAATGTCATCGAGGTTCTGTTGATCATATTCTTTGCATACTTCTACACACAGGTAACCCTGAACCCCACAGAAATCGCAAAGAATATCCGTGAGAACGGCGGTTCTATTCCCGGAATCCGGACTGACAAAACCGAGGAATATCTTCAGAAGGTTTTAAACCGTCTGATTCTTCCTGGCTCACTGTATCTGGCGGTGATTGCTGTTCTGCCGACAGTCATCCAGAATTGGTTCCACTTCCCTTCATCAATTGCAATGCTGATGGGTGGTACTTCGCTGCTTATTCTGGTTGGCGTTGATCTGGATACGATGTCCCAGGTTGAGGCTCTTCTTAAGATGCACCATCATGATGGTCTGACAAAGAAGGGGTTACGGCCAAGAAATCTGTAGAAAATGTGACACTTTTCTGCAGTAAGGTCTAGATTAAGTGAGAAGAAATATGCTATACTAGCTCACCGCTTGCAAAGTGGAGTGGCTTATCGGGTTGTAGTCCATGGCGGACGGGTTCCGCTTCGGACTGCCATGACTCGGTAAAGTATGCATATTTTTTCATGGGGGACTTTTATGAAAGTACGAACCAGCGTAAAGCCCATCTGCGACAAGTGCAAGGTTATCAAGAGAAACGGTATTATCCGCATTATCTGTTCTAACCCGAAGCATAAGCAGAGACAGGGTTGAGGAGTTAACTGATGGCTCGAATTGCGGGAGTTGACCTCCCTAACAAGCATGTCAATATTGCATTGACATATATTTACGGTATTGGACGTTCTGCTGCCAACAAAATCTGCGAGATTACGAAAATCAACCCGAATGTGCTGATTAATGACCTTTCAGAGGATGATCTGGCAAAGATCCGTAAGGCAATCGATGAAAACTACAAGACCGAAGGTCGTCTTCGCTCAGAAATCGGTTTGAACATCAAGCGCCTTATCGATATCGGAAGTTACCGTGGTCTGCGCCATGCCAGAGGCCTGCCGGTACGTGGTCAGCGCACCCGTACAAATTCTCGCACTCGCAAGGGCAAGAAGAAGACCGTTGCGAACAAGAAGAAGGCGTAAGGCGGAGGTAAGTGATGGCAACCGTAAAGAAGAGAAAGGAAAAGAAGAGTGTTTACGAAGGCAATGTCTATATCCAGGCAAGCTTCAACAACACTATCGTGACGATTACAGACCTCAGAGGAAATGCTATTTCCTGGGCTTCATCCGGTGGTCTGGGATTCCGCGGAGCAAAGAAATCTACTCCGTTCGCCGCGCAGTCTGTGGCAGAAACCGCTGTTCAGCGGGCAGCAAGCTATGGCTTGCGTGAAGTCCACGTCTTTGTGAAAGGACCGGGCATCGGTCGTGAGAACGCAATCCGCGTCCTCGGTACGCTCGGACTCAAGGTGAAGTCAATTTCTGACGTCACGCCTATCCCGCACAATGGATGCAGACCGCGCAAGACGCGCCGCATGTAAGGAGATTCGTTCAATATGGCTAGATATACAGGTCCTGTCTGCAGACTTTGCAGAACAGAACAGAAAAAGATGTTCCTTAAAGGCGACCGCTGCAAGAGCGATAAGTGCCCTATCAACAAGAAGCGTGCTGCTCCGGGCAAAGATCCGAAGGCTCGTACCGGCAAGCGCAGTGAATATGGTGTTCAGCTTCGCGAGAAGCAGCGCATCAAGAGAATCTACGGTATGCAGGAAAAGCAGTTCCACCTTACCTTTGAGCGTGCTCTGCGCATGGCAGGTGTAACTGGTGAGAACCTCATCCGCGAACTTGAGTGCCGCCTTGATAACGTGGTGTTCAGAATGCATTATGCAAGCTGCCGCAATCAGGCCCGCCAGATTGTGCTTCACCGCCATATCCTGGTGAACGGCCGGATTGTCAATATACCGAGCTATCATGTGAAACCCGGTGATGTCATTGAGGTCAAGGAGAAGAGCAAGAAGCTTGCTGTTATCCAGGATGGCCTGAAGGAAGTTTCTAAATCTGGAACCGCACCGTGGATTTCGCTTGATGAAGATGCCGTAAAGGGCACTTTCGTGCAGTATCCGCGCCGTGAGGAAGTTACAGAACTCGCTGATGTAAAGGAACAGCTCGTAGTTGAGCTCTATTCTAAATAATAAGGAGTTCAGATGGCTCGCAAAAATCTGCTCAAAGGTTTTAAGAAACCGAAAGGCATTACATTTGAGCATCTTGAGACTAATCCGAACTACGGAAAGTTCACCGCGTATCCTTTTGAACCGGGATTCGGTACCACTGTGGGCAATACGCTCCGCCGTGTGCTGCTGTCCTCCATCCAGGGATATGCGATTTCTTCCGCACGGATTACTTCTTACGATGCAGATGGAGTTCCTCATGTTATTTCCAGTGAATTCGAGAAGATCCCGAATGTCTCTGAAGATACACTGGAAGTCTTGAACAGCTTGAAACAGATTCGTTTGCGCTTGCCGCGGGATGTTGAACAGGATACAATCCTTTACGAATTCAAGGGGCCGGGCACTGTAAAAAGTGACGACTTTGCGAAGGATGGTCAGCTTGAGATAATGACCAAGGGACTGGAAATCTTTACCATGATGGAAGGTTCCCATCTCGAGATTGAGATTCAGGTTGATCTGGGCAGGGGATATGTTCCTGCGGAAGTAAATGAACACTACATAGAGGTTGTCGGTACAATCCCTATGGACTGTATATTTACTCCTGTACCGAAGGTTAAATATTCTATTGAACCTTGCCGTGTAGGTCAGCGAAACGACTACGACAAACTTATTCTTGAAATCTGGACCGACGGAAGCATCAAGCCGGAGGATGCCCTTGCAGAAGCTGCAAAGATTGCGAAAGACTATTTCGCGATTTTCGTGAACTTCAACGAGGATGAATATTCTTCCGGTGAGGATCTGGATGAAGGCGATGAAATGATACGCAAGCTCCTCAACACTCCTGTGGAGGAACTGGAGCTTTCTGTACGCAGTTCTAACTGCCTCAAGAATGCCAACATTCACACTATTGGTGAATTAACTAAGAAGACGGAGGATGACATTACCAAAACCCGTAATTTTGGTAAGAAGAGCCTTGAAGAAATCAAGACAAAACTTGAGGAACATGGCTTGACCTTGGGAATGACTGATTACAGCCATTTGAAAGGTGTTGACCTCCATACGAATAAGGACGAGAACGAATGAACCACAAGAATGGATTTAATCCGCTTTCACGTACAACGGCACATCGCCGTGCGATGTCCCGTAACATGGTGACTTCCCTCTTCAGATATGAACGCATCACCACCACAAAGTCAAAGGCTCTTGAAGTGCGCAAGGCAGCTGAAAAGCTGATTACGCGTGCAAAGGTTGACAGCGTTCATAACAGAAGAACTGCTGCAAAGTATATTGCAGATGAGAAGATTCTGAACAAGCTGTTCACTGAAATCGGTCCCCGCATGAAGGAACGCAACGGCGGTTATACCCGTGTTCTGAAGATGGGCTTCCGTCAGGGAGATGCAGCGGATGTCGTTATCCTTGAGCTGGTTGACTACAAGCTGCCTGAAGCTGATGACAGTGCTGACAAGAAAGCCGCCAGTGCCAAGGAGTCAAAGCCTGCAGCAAAGAAAGCTCCTGCAAAGAAGGCAGCACCAAAGAAGTCTGCAGCTAAAAAGGACGCAGCTGATTCAGCTGATGCCGCAAAGGAGTAAACTATGTCAAAAGCACATCGTGGAACAGGAATCCGCAAAGAACCTAACCATGGTCGCGGAAAATGCGCTATTTGCGGTACCGAGCAGATCAAGATCCTGTATGAGCAGGATGTTGACGGCAAGAAAGTGAAAATCTGCAAGTTCTGCAAGGCAGCACTCAAGAACAAGGCTCAGAAGGATGCCCGCGTGGCAAAGAAGGCTGCGCCTGCACCTGAGCAGCCTGCTGAAGCAGCTGGAGAGGCTCAGGCATAATTCCCGCCGTGGGTTTCCCTTTAACCGTCCCTTTGAACAGGGGCGGTTCTATTTTTTTAAACGCCTTGCCTGTTTTGTTGTGTGCTGGCCGGGGGCTGCTGCTTCCGTTCGGCTGCGGGGACGTTGATTTTGCATAAAAGTACACGAAATTAGCATAATGTTGCATAAAAATACTTTACTAAAGCCCTTCAATCCGCTATAGTAACGGAAACTGGCAGGAATTAACTTCTTTGCCGCTTTTGGAGGTTAATATGAACAAAGTTGTGAATGGTGTTCTGGCGGGACTTCTTCTTACTTTTGCGGCGGGTCTGACTGGCTGTTCAGGCTCAAAGAGCGACTCTATAAAAATCGGCGGTATTGCGCCGCTTTCCGGGAATGTCGCTGTGTACGGTGTTGAATGCAAGAACGGCATTGATCTTGCTGTGGAAGAGATTAACGCCGCGGGCGGCATCAATGGTAAACCCCTTGAATTCATCTGCGAGGATGACGAGGGCGATTCTGCCAAGTCCGTGAATGCATATAAGAAGCTGGTCACAAAGGATAAAATCAGAATAATCATCGGTTCTCTGACATCCGGCTGTACGCTTGCTGTTACAAAGCAGGCTCAGGCTCAGCAGGTTTTGCAGATTGCACCTGCTGCTACCGCTGTCAACATCACGGAAGCCGGAGATTTCATCTTCCGCGTGTGCTACACTGATCCTTTCCAGGGAAAGGTCGGCGGCAAGTTCGCCTATGCAAATCTTGGCGCAAAGAATGCTGCCATTCTCTATGATGCGGGCAATGATTATTCTGTCGGTCTGACGGAAAACTTTGAGGCAGAATACACCAAGCTTGGCGGCACGATTGTTGCAAAGGAATCGTATGCTACCGGCGACAAGGATTTTAATGCTCAGCTTACCAAGATAAAGGCTGCAAAGCCGGATGTTGTGTACCTGCCTGATTACTACGGCACCGTCGCTCTGATTGCAAAGCAGCTGCGTGCTCAGGAAATCGACACTCCGATTGTTGGTGCCGACGGTTGGGACGGTCTGACTGAAAATGCAGGTGATGAAGTGCTCAACGGCTATTATTCAAACCACTATGCAGTGGACAGCGACAGCGCTGCCGTTCAGAAATTCGTTTCTTCCTTCCAGAAGAAGTACAGCAAGGCTCCGAATGCCTTTGCTGCGCTGGGCTACGACAGTGTGTACATGCTGAAGGATGCTATCCTGAAGGCTGGTTCTACTGATGCACCCAAGGTTCGTGCTGCCCTTGCCTCTACAGATGGCGACTATGTGACCGGTCACATCACCTTCGATGAGAACCGCAACCCGGTGAAGTCCGCCGTTATGATTAAGCTTATCAAGAGTTCCGGCAAGCTTTCTTCTGCTTATGCCGCAACGGTTGATGTGAACTAAGCTGTTTGTACCGGGCATCCTGCGGGATGCCGTGGAATGGAACACTGGCTGCGGGCAGGCGCCTTTGTGTTCCGCACGTCTGCTGGTTTTGCCGGGATTTGGGATGACTAAGAAGTTCAGTACGTATGGTTATTAGGCCTATCGAAACAACTTTTTGCGTTATATGTGGTGGTTTCAATAAACTCAAGCACCGCATTTTGAACTTCTTAGTCATCCCGGTGCTCCGGCTGCCAGGCCTGCTCATTGCACAATGGGGTGCATGCCGTGAAATCGGTATGCACCCCCTTTTTATTTTATGCATATTCGGATAGAATGATGGAACTGCTGCAAAACTCCGCTGAGTTTTGCGGCGCTTCCGAATTCTTGAACTGCATGCTCCGCGTCCTGTTTTGCGGAACATGCCCCTGTGGAGGATGTGTTGGAAACCTTCTTGAAACAACTGGTCAACGGGCTTTCGCTTGGCAGCATTTATGCGCTGATTGCCCTCGGCTATACGATGGTTTATGGCATTGTCAAGCTGATAAACTTTGCGCATGGCGATGTTATGATGATAGGTGCCTATGTCGGTTACTTTGTGCTCCGCGCCGTTGGCACGACACCTGCCGGGCTTGCCTGTGCGTTTGCTGCCGCAATGGCGGGATGCGCCCTGCTGAGCCTGCTGATAGAACGCTGCGCCTACCGCCCGCTTCGTTCAGCCCCGCGCCTGAATTCGCTGATTACTGCTATTGCGGTGGAACTTATCCTGCAGAACCTGATGCGGGTGCTGCCGTTCGTGGGGCCGGATCCCCGCCAGTTCCCCACCATGCCCACACGTACCTATGCGCTGGGCCCGGTTTCCGTATCAAATATCCAGCTCATCGTTATTGTTTCGTCAGCAGTGCTGATGGTCATACTGAATTATGTCATCAATTACACCCGGACGGGCAAGGCAATGCGTGCCGTAAGCTATGACATGGGCGCTGCAAGCCTGATGGGTATAAGCGTGAACCGCACGATTGCGGTTACATTCGTGATTGGTTCCGTGCTTGCGGGTGCCGGCGGCGTGCTCTATGCCACTGCCTACCCGCAGATTGAGCCGACCATGGGCTACATCCCCGGCCTGAAGGCCTTTGTTGCGGCCGTGCTCGGCGGCATCGGGTCCGTGCCGGGTGCAATGGTCGGCGGCGTCATCCTTGGCATTGTAGAGACCATGACCAAGGCCTATATCTCCACGCAGTATGCGGATGCAATTTCCTACAGCATCCTCATTATTATCCTGCTGGTGAAACCTGCCGGACTGCTTGGCCGGCGCGAAGTGGTCAAGGTGTGACGGGAGGACTGGACTGATGAAGAATAAAATCTTACGCAATATGCTTATACCGGGAGTCATCGGCGTCCTGGTAGTCGTGGTGCCGTCGCTGCTCATCCGGGCGGGCATCATCGACGGTTACACCGCACAGATTGTTACGCTGGGCGCGGTGAATGCAATCATGGCGGTAAGCGTGAACGTTGTCTGCGGCATTACCGGGCAGCTTTCGCTGGGGCAGGCCGGCTTTGAAGCGCTGGGCGCATACGCCACCATCCTGCTGACATCCTCGCTGCATGTGCCGCTGCCCGTGAGTATCCTGCTTTCCGGTCTGATTGCGGCGCTGTTCGGGCTGCTCATCGGTTTCCCCACGCTCAAGCTGCAGGGCGATTACCTTGCAATTGTGACGCTTGCCTTTGGCGAGATTATCCGCGTGGTGCTCGTGAACCTGAAGGGCCTGACCGGCGGACCGAACGGCATGCAGTTCCCCACCGTCTTTACCATATCGCTTGACTGGGGCGCTTTCATTTCCTACCTGACCATCATGGGTGCGCTCGTGGTGATTATCGTGCTGCTGCAGAATTTCCTGCGCTCCACCTTCGGGCGCGTCATCCTTGCCGTGCGCGAGGACGAAATTGCCGCGAACAGCAACGGCATCAGCGTGTTCCGCTACAAGATGACCGGCTTTGTCATCGCGTCGTTCATTGCAGGCATCGGCGGAGCGCTGTATGCGCCGTTCATCGGCTTTGTGAAGCCGGACCTTGCTTCGTTCAACAATTCCATCAACGACCTTATCTTTGTGGTGCTGGGCGGCATGGGCAGCGTAACCGGCAGCGTGCTGGCTGCATTCGTGCTGACCGTCCTGCAGGAGGTGCTCCGCTTCCTCAAGGACTACCGCCTGCTCATCTATCCTGTGATCCTTATCCTTGTGATGATTTTCCGCCCGCAGGGATTGCTCGGCACCAAGGAGCTGAGCTTTGTCCGCTGCTGGGACGGCATCCCCGGTCTGTGCCGCAGGATACTGCGCCGCGGAACCGCAGAAACGGAGGCTGAAAAATGAGCGGAACTGTCAATGAAACCCGCGAGCTGCTGCTGCGGGCAAAGGATATATCGATTGTGTTCGGCGGGCTGCGTGCAGTAAGCAACTTCAGCCTGGATCTCTATGCCGGCGAACTTATCGGGCTTATCGGCCCGAACGGCGCGGGCAAGACCACCGTGTTTAACATGCTGTCCGGCATCTACCGCCCCACGGAAGGCATGATAACCTTTGTGGACAGGGACGGCAAGCTTCAGGTGATAAGCAACCGCAGCCCGGCAGAACTGAACCGCATGGGCATCGCGCGCACTTTCCAGAACATACGGCTGTTCGGCAGTATGTCCGTCATAGACAACGTAAAGGTTGCGCTGCATCAGAAGCGCGGCGTAACTCCGCTGGACGTGGAATTCCGCACCTGGACATTCCGCAAGGACGAGCGGATGATGGATGTGCGCGCCGAGCACCTGCTGTCGCTCTTCGGCATAGACGGCAAGCGGGACGAACTTGCGCGGAACCTGCCTTACGGTGAGCAGCGCAAGCTTGAAATCTGCCGTGCCCTTGCATGCAATCCCAAGCTGCTGCTGCTGGACGAACCTGCTGCCGGCATGAACGGACAGGAAACCGAAGAGCTGATGAAGATGATAAGCTTTATCAGGAAGGAGTTTAAGCTGACGGTGCTGCTTATCGAGCACGATATGAAGCTTGTCATGGGCATCTGCGAACGCCTGCTTGTGCTCAACTACGGGCGCGTGATTGCAGGCGGCAGCCCGGCGGAAATACAGTCGAACCCGGATGTCATAAAGGCCTACCTTGGTTCCGGCTATGAACAGCTCGCAGGCGGAGGTGCACAATGAGCATGCTTACAGTAAAAGACCTTTCCGTGTCCTACGGTTCCATCCGTGCGCTGAAGGGCATCTCCTTTTCCGTGGAGAAGGGCGAGATAATCAGCCTGATTGGTTCCAACGGCGCGGGCAAAACCACGACGCTCCATTCCATCAGCAACCTGATCAAAAAGCAGGGTGGCAGCATCGAATTCCTTGGCGAGGACATCACGTCCCTGAGTGCGGATGAAATTGTCCGGCGCGGACTGATTCAGGTGCCGGAAGGCCGCCGCGTCTTTGCCAACATGAGCGTGCGCGAAAATCTGGAGATGGGTGCCTTTGTGCGCACCGACAAAAGCGGCATAAAGAAAGACCTTGACTGGGTCTTTGAACTTTTTCCCCGCATGAGGGAACGGCTCAAGCAGTATGCAGGCACGCTCAGCGGCGGCGAGCAGCAGATGCTTGCGATGGGAAGAAGCCTGATGGCGCGCCCTTCACTGCTGCTGCTGGACGAACCGAGCATGGGTCTTGCTCCCATTCTTGTCGATGAAATATTCGACATCATCCAGAAGATTTCCGCTGCGGGAACGACAATCCTGCTTGTTGAGCAGAATGCTTACAAGGCATTGTCCATTGCGTCCCGTGCGTATATACTTGAAACAGGTACGGTCACAAAGACCGGCAAGGCTGCGGAGCTTATCAGCGACGCGTCCATAAAATCCGCATACCTAGGAGGCTGATTATGCTGGTGAAGGATATGATGACACGGAACCCCGTGACGGTAAGCCCGGAAACGTCTGTCTTGGACGCAAAGGACATTATGACGAAGCACAAGATAAACAAGCTGCCGGTGCTGGACAGAAACGGCATGCTGGCGGGAATCCTGACGCGCAACGACCTTATCAAGGCAGCGCCCAGCGATGCCACCTCGCTGGATATGTTCGAGCTGAGCTACCTGCTGAGCAAGCTGACGGTGGAAAAGGTCATGCACAAGGACGTTAAGATGGTGACCGAAAACGAAACCGTTGAGGAAGCCGCGCGCCTGATGGATGACTACGGTATCGGCTGCCTGCCGGTGCTGAAGAACACCCTGCTGGTGGGCATTGTGACGGAAAGCGATTTGTTCCGCACCTTTATCGATATGTTCGACACCCGTTCCGCCGGCGTGCGCGCAACCATCATCGTTGACGAAAAACCCGGCCAGCTGAGCAAGGTGAGCCAGGCAATTGCCGACCTGAACGGCAATATCGTCGCCGTGGTTACCTGCCCCGCGGGCATGGACAAGCGCCGCAAAGTAACCGTCAAGGCATCCGGCATTACGCTGGAGCAGTGCCGGAGCATCATGGAAAACTGCGGTGCCGCAATCGAAGACATCCGCAACGTATAAAACCAAAACCTCATGCTAAAACAGCCGCTCCGCTTGCAAACGGAGCGGCTGTTTTTTTCTGGAGAATCTTCCTGCCGTAACTAGCTGACCACGGACGTATCAGGATACACCTTTGTAGTTCTCTGTATAAAAGCATAGCATATAGTCCAAATTTATATCAGTATGCAGAAGCGCGGGGTACTGGTTACTATTGCAGCATAACCTGAACTGCACTAACCGGCTCCTTGGAACTCCTTCCAACTTCGGGGCGACCATCCTTGGAAGGAAGGGGTGACCATCCTTGGAAGGAAGGGGTGACCATCCTTAGAAGGAAGGGGTGACCATCCTTGGAAGGAAGGGGTGTCCATCCTTAGAAGGAAGGGGTGACCATCCTTGGAAGGATGGTGCGGCCATGCTTGCAGGAATGGGGAAAATGCAGTTTTGTGCGTTTACGCACAGTTTTTTAGTGAGTTTACGCACAAATTTTTGTGCGTTAACGCACATTTTTTTAGATTTTTCATTTTTGTGCTGCTTTTTCTGGACAGATAAAAAGCGGCATGGTATCATCTTCTTATTATGGGAGAAGTACGATACCTGCCGCTGCGGTATGCCGTGAGCTGCGGAATATATAGAAAAACCGGAACCTTTTTCGTACAAGAAAATTTCACCCGCAAATATTTCGCGCAGGTACTTGACATGCATGCGAGAGCCCCCATAATCTTGCCGACGACCGACGACCGACGACCGACGACCGACGACCGACGACCGACGACCGACGACCGACGACCGACATCGGCTGATTTCCATTCCGACAGCACTTTTTTCCTCACCGGCGGGGCTTGCCCGCTGCAGGACGCGTTTTCCTATATCGCGCTCCCGCAGAATTTTTTTACAGAATTTTCACAAAATACTAATCATTTTGCGTCCGGCACTTTATATAACTTCCGGCGGGTGCACCATACATGCGCCGTTCTGCGCGGCAGTGCGGAAAAAAGTGACGGGCGGGCGGTCTGGCAGCAGACAGGGAGATTATATATGAAGCAGTTTACCGGTACGGTGCAGTACGCGCCGTTTGCGCAGGGAAGCAAGAGCGAGGGCGAGCGGCCCTTTCTTGTGGCAGAGGACGGCAGCAGAATCCTGCTGTACAAGAAGAACGACAACCCCTTTGAGAACAAGGGACTTTCCGCGTATGCCGGAAAGCGCGTGCTGCTGCAGGGCGAAGTCGTGAACGGCGCGATTGAAGTGGAGGCGGTGGAAGAAGCCCCCGCGACCTCCGCTGCATGCCCGGCGGCAGATGGAACCACGGCAGCAACTGCCAGCACTCCCGCGCCGGACAGCGTGGCAAAGGAGGAAAACTAATGCAGAGATTCTGTGAGGACTGCGGCGCGCCGCTTGAACCGGGCGTAGCCTTCTGCGAGAACTGCGGGGCAAAAATCGCTGCGCCGGTAGCCCCATCCGCCAAGTCCGCCATGCAGTCAGCCCTTCGCCCCTCACTGTCGGCGGCACTCCATGCGGCGGCATCCCCAGCTGCCAGTGCGTCCGCCGCGGGTGAGCAGGGGATCATCTACACAAACCTTAACCTGCTGTGTGCCCAGACCGGCGCGGAAAAAAGCGCGGTGACCGGCGCGATCAATTCGTTCATCGCGGATGCCGCTGCGCGCGGCGTCTCCTACACGCTGCTGGATGTTTCCACCCGCTTTGCGGACGCGGCGACCGTTGCCGGGCACGTCGCCGTCATCAGGGGCGTGGTGGAAAAGACGCATGCCAAGTACCTGTTCATACTCGGCTCCAACACCGTCGTTCCGTCCATGGTATGGGCAAACGAGGCAAGCGACCAGTCAAGCGACAAGGACGTGGCGAGCGACCTGCCCTATGCTACGCTGGACACCGCCTCGCCCTTCGGCGGACAGCAGTACAACTTTGACGACACGCTCCGCACGGGCAGGCTTCCCAACGTGGATTTTGCCGCCTACTTCGCGAACCTCAAGGCGGGCTGCGGCACAGCAAAAGCCGTGAACAGCTTTGCCATGAGCGCGGAAGTCTGGCAGGAGGAAACGCGCGACATCTACAAGAGCATCTCCAGGGGGGCGGTGCTCACATCGCCGGAGTGCACCAGGGCCGAGGCTGCGGGCAAAATCCCCGCGCAGACGAACGTCTTTTTGTTCAACCTGCACGGCAACGACCGCACCGAATTCTGGTACGGCCAGCGCAGCAGCTCCTACCCGGAGGCCGTTGAGCCGGGCAGCTTCGGCCACATCGCGCAGCCCTACTTCATCGCGGTGGAAGCCTGCTACGGCGCGGCGTATGAAGGCCGCCCGGCAGAAAAAAGCGTGCTGCTTTCCGCGCTGGGCGGCAAGTGCATCTCATTCCTCGGCTCCTCGCGCATCGCGTTCGGTACCCCGTCCGCGCCCGGCTGCTGTGCCGACGTCATCTGCTGCGAGCACCTGAAAAATCTGTGCGCCGGCATGACAGCGGGTGACAGCCTTGCGCTGGCCCGCAAGTCGCTGATGAAGGGCGACTGCGACGCGGAGACGATAAAGACCCTCGCCGAATTCTCGCTGTACGGCGACCCTTCCGCCCGGCTGAAAGGCGGCACCGGCAGTACCAGCGGCAAAATTGCCGCCGGCAAAATTGCCGCCGGCAGTTTTGCCGCCGGCAGTTTTGCCGCCGGCAGTTTTACGGCAGGCAGCTTTACCACGCAGACGTCGGCAAAAAGCTTTGCCCTGGGCATACGCATACCGCAGCCGGACGTGCGCCGTGCCGTGCGCCGCGAGCTGTGTACGGTTGACGAAAAAATCCGTCAGTCGGTGGAGGAAGCCGTGTACGGCCGCTACCCCGAATTCGCCGGAACAAAGGCCGTGTTCTACCGGAACGCATCCGGTCTTGCGGGCAGCATGGCAGCCGTGTTCAGCAAAGCCCCGGACCCCGGCGTGCCGGTGGCAAAGATTCTGGCAGTCAGCCTTGGCGCGGGCGGCCGGATCAACAGAATCATGGAATCCAAATAGACAAGCAATTAATAGAGGAGAATCGAATTATGAAGTGTCCTAAATGTGGAAACGAAGTTGCAGAAGGAAAGAAGTTCTGCGGAAAGTGCGGAACCAGGCTTGATGTAGTGGCGGCAGCCCCGGCTGCGGTCGCGAAGGCCGCCGTGTGCCCCAGCTGCGGAGCGCCGGTCGCGCCCGGCAAGAAGTTCTGCGGCAAATGCGGCGCGAAGATTGACGGCGCGGCGGCAGCATCAAAGGAAATCCCGGACAGCGCGGATCTTGCCGTAAGCGCGGGATTCGTGCACTGGAACATCCTGCCCGGCCAGATTGCCGCAAAGATAGACGAAAGCGACATCTCCTCCTACGGCGGCATGAAGGGCTTTGTGGTGCAGGACGGGCTCAAGGCCCTGTTCTTTGCAGACGGTGTGTTTGCGGGCGAACTTGCGGCGGGCAAGTATCCCTTCAAGGATTTTGGCGTTGCCGGGCCGGAGGGCATAAAGAAGTTCCTGCTGGGCATTGCGGCCAACTTCAGCCAGAAGGCACGCGAGGCGCTGCAGGGTGCGTCGATGATCACCATCGTCCTCATGCGCGAGGGCGAGTTCCCGCTCGTCTTTGTGGAGCCGGACATCCCCACCCAGAACCTGCGCAGCGAGGTCGCGCTCCATGCCACGGCAAAAATCAGCAACATCATTCAGTTCTACAAGAACCAGCTGCTCGACCAGAAATTCGTGAGCGTGGAAAAACTTTCCGCCGCTTTCCAGACCGCCGTGCGCACCCTGCTTGAAGAATCCCTTTCCGGCATCGAGGCGGAATCCATCGCAAGCAACGCCCAGCTGCGCGAAAGCCTGCTCGCCTCGCTCAAGACCAGCGTCAGCGCCGTCTTCCCCTACATCTCCGTGGAGCGCATCATCCGCGTAACGGCGAACAATGCCGAGCTGGAGCAGCTGCGCACCATGCGCGAAGAGCTCTACGTGAGCGAGAAGGAACTGGTGGAGCTGGGCAGGCGCAACGACTTTTTGAACCGCCTGAACGACACCAAGAACGACCAGCTGCTGCACGAGGCGCAGACGCAGGCCGACTTCGCCGCCGCCGTGGAAAAGATCGACGAGCAGAACCTTTTGACCGACGACGAGAAGGCAAAGTTCGCCGACATGCTCTTCTGGCAGCGCAGGCTGCGCGAGGCCCAGAACGCGGACGACGGGGCAGCCGCACTCAGCAAGCTGGAGCAGAACGGCCTCCTGCGCGAGGAAGAAATCGCCACCCTTAAAGCGGACATCGGCCAGCGGGCCAAGCTCAAGGATCTGACCGACGGACAGGCGCTCGCCATGCTCACCCTGCAGAACAACATGGCGCTGGACGCGCAGAAGCTCCAGTGGGAGATGGAGATCGGCAACAAGCGCTTCCAGAACCAGATGGAACGGCAGAAGATGCAGGACGACTACGCCGACAGCCGCCGCCGTGCCGAGATGAATCTGGACAAGGAAGAGCAGCTGGGGCAGCTTGACCTTCTGCGACAGGCCCAGCAGATCCGCCAGGAGCGCGAGGAGGCCGAGCACAAGCGCAAGATGGAGGAGCAGTCCGCCGCACGTAGCCACGAAGTAACCATGACCCAGATGGAGCAGCAGCATCAAGAAGAGATGCGCCGCATGTTCCAGAACATGAGCGCAGAACAGATAATGGCAGCAAACCCTGATATCAGCGAAGCAGCCGCAAATGCGCTTGCTGAAAAGTTCAAGAGCGAGAACTCAAAAGAACAGATAGAGCTCATGTCAAAGCACAAAGACGATATAGAGCGCATAATGAGCCAGCAGCAGGCACAGCAGAACGCCACCATGCAGCAGATGATGCAGATGATGGGCACCATGTTCGCCGGGCAGCAGGCGCAGAAGGCCGCCGAGCTGGAAAGCGTGCGCAAGGATGCGAACGAGCATCAGGACAGGATGGCGGACATCATCAAGACAAGCGCGAACGCGGCTTATGGCGCGGCGGGCAAAATCTACAGCGGAACCGGCGCTGGCGGCGGCAGACCCGAACGCCCCCAGCCGGTGCAGCCCCCGCGTCCCGCCCGCAAGGATGTCCCCGTGTGCCCCCAGTGCGGTGCGGAGATAGAAGAAGGAAGCACCTTCTGCGGCGAGTGCGGAGCCTCGCTGTAAGCTGAAAAAGCGATTGTGCCGTCCGGCATCTGCAGTTCCGGGCGGCAGTTTTGAACGATTGTGATGGAGTTGTATATGAAATGTGCAAATTGTGGTGAAGAGATTGAAGAGGGCATGCGCTTCTGCGGTACCTGCGGTGCGCCGGTCCCGCAGGAAAAGGCCTGCGTCAGCTGCGGGGCAAAGATTCCCCTCAAGATGAAGTTCTGCCCGGAGTGCGGTGCCCCGCAGGACGGCAGCAGGCCCAAGGCCGCGGCTGCGATCGCGATGGGTGACAAGAACGTGATCGCGGGTGACGTGACCGGCAAAAAGGAAGAAACCCACATCAGCGGCAACGCTACGATAATCAAGAACGAGGATCAGACCAAGCAGGTCAAGCGCTGTCACGTCTGCGGCAGGATGGTGCTCGTCACGCAGGGCTTTGAGTGCCCCTCGTGCGGCGAGTTCACCTGCGAAAACTGCTACGACAGTGCGAGCGGTCTGTGCAAGACCTGCGCGGGCAAAAAGACCAGCGGCAAGACGGACACATACCGCACAGCCGTACAGGAAGCCCTTGCCGACGGCAGGATAGACTTCGCGGACAGGAGAAAGCTCGATACCTTGCAGCGCGAGCTTGGCCTTGCCCGCGAGGAGGCTTTGGCGATCGAGGCGGAAGAGAAGAACGCTGGCGGCGCGAAGGCCGCTGCGGGCGGAGAGCTTTCCACTGCGGAGCGGCTGGAGTTCGAGTCCGTGACGGAACAGTTCTACGGCTGTACCGGCACGGAGGGGGAGCTCCTCGCGAAGGCGCGGAAGCTCTACGAGGCCCACCCCGCGAGCGAGCAGGTGCTGGGCCTGTACCTGCCGGTTCTAGCCGCAACGGAGGGCGGGGCGGCGAAGGCGATGGGCATCATCAAGAGCCTGCCGGTGGACGTGCTCGCCGCATACATGACCGCCGCCGACATCTGCCTTGCGCAGGACGACCTTGTTCAGACGGAAAACTACGTGAACCGTGCCAAGACGATCTGGCAGGACGACCCGCTCGTGCTCTGCCGCGAGGCCTACCTGAGCCTTGCCTTCTTCAAGCAGTACGGCAGGCAGGAATTCCTTGACAAGGCGGATGCGATTGCCCAGAACGTCGGTGCGTTGCAGCTGCAGGACAAGCTGGCGAAGAGCCACCGGGCGCGGCTTGCCGCGTTGGTGGCACAGGCCAAGGGCGGAGACGTGCCCGCCATGGACGCGGACTACTGCAAGCAGAACGGCCTGTACTTCCGCATCGCGGGGAACGGCAAGGCGAGCGTGAAAGCTGAGGCCGCGCATGCTCCCCAGTCTGCTGCCCCGGCCCAGGCTGCCGCTCCTGCAGGGAATAATTTCAGCGTCAGCCTTGTTTCGTTCGATCCAACCCACAAGATAGGGCTCATTAAAGTTGTCAGGAGTATTCTCGATCTGGATTTGGGTCCTGCAAAACAGCTCGTTGAGGGAAAGCTTCCTGCGATCCTCAAGGCGGGGCTTTCTAAGGCAGAAGCAGATAAAATCATCGCCGACATTGTTGCCGCCGGTGGCAAGGCAAGCGTGAACGCGGCATCCGCACAGCAGGTGGCAGGGATTGCGGATGCAGACCCACTGAAGCTTGCAATCCAGAATGCAAAAGACGGCGATAAGATTCCTGTTCAGCCGGGAACCTACCGCATAGACTTTGCGATTGACAAGGGCATCATAATAGAAGGAAGCGAGACTGAAAAAAACATCGTCTTTGAGTTCGATGAATCCATTCCCATAACAGCGTCCGCCGTTTTCCGAGGGGTGAAATTCATCTGCAAGGCTGCAGTACTTTCTGAAAAAAACATGATTGATGTTTCAGGTATAGCAAAGCCACAGTTTGTGGGCTGCTCCTTTGAGAAATGCGGGATTTCTGTTCGTGGCAACGCCCGACCATCCATTCAGAGCTGCGATATATCGGGGGCGTACAAAGGAAGCATAGCTGTAACGGAGCGTGCATCCGTAGATTGCAAGAACACGACAACCCATGACGGAGGTTGCATTTCTCTTACGCATAAAGAACAGGAACCTGTGCAGCAGTCAGTATTCAATGGTGATGATTTCAGAGGTACTGACGTATGCATAAGAGGGGTGTATGCAAATCCTGAATTTTCTAATGTCTCCGTGCACGAGGGATTGGTGGGATTTAACATCTTCCTCAGTGCTAAAGGCATATACCGTGGTTGTAAAGCGTACAATAACGGAGCGAATGGTTTTCTGCTCGAAAAATGCGGCAAAGTTACCTTACATGGCTGCGAGGCATACGGGAACAAGTACGCTGGATTTCAAGTCGAGGCAGAGGTAGCTGATACAGATGTTGTGATGGAGCAGTGCAAGTCATATAACAACACTGAAGGAGGAGGCTTTTTCTTTATCAATAACTGCAAGGGTACCTACCGTAACTGCGAGGCGTACGGTAACAAGTTCTCCGGATTTACTGTCAAGGACGGTTGTGCCTGTACTTTCACAGACTGCAAGTCGGGCACAAACAGCTTCTCAAAAACAACGGGTGGCAAAGGCTTCAAACTGTAGCCTTCCCCCATTCCCCCGCCGTCCGCTAGCTGCGGCTTCCGGGCGGCACACTTCAACATCCGCCGGTATACCCGGCAAGGAGCATACACAATGGAATCAACAGAAACAATTGTCGCCATAGCGGAGCGCCTGCAGAAGCGGCTGGTATTCGTGCTCAGCCTGGGCGACAAGGAGCTGTTCCACAGCAACGTGCTCGCATGGTTTCTGGAGCATTGCTGCGGCGAGCATTGCGGCAGCGCGGACTTTGCCCCGGTGGCTGCCCTGTTCGGCATTACGGACGGCACGGTGCGGAATGTCTGGCGCGAGGAAGCGAACTTTGACCTTCTGGTGCAGTACTACCGCAACGCCGAACCGGACAAGCCCCGCTTCGTGGTCATAGAGAACAAGTTCAAGTCCATGCCGCGGGGCGAGCAGCTGGACGAATACCGCGGCAAGGTACGCGACGGCAAGGTGTCCGTCGAAAAACTTCATGACGATATCGAAACCCCGGCCGGTAAAAAGCAGGTCAAAGTAAGGCCGTCCCTGGACAACACCAGCTTCTTCCTGCTCGCGCCGCAGAAGTCCATCGGCTGCACCTTCCCGGAGTTGCCGGAAGGCTGGGCTTCCGTCTCCTACGAATCGCTGCTTGCCGCATTCCCCGCCGCCGTGCAGGGCGATGCGTTCGCCAGCGGCTTTGTCTCCGAGTACAAGCAGATGATGGGCGACCTGCTGCAGCTTGCGGACCACGCCGTCACCGCCGCCTCGGACGAGAACGCCCCCTGCCTCGCAAGCAGGGACGTGCTTTCCGTGCTGGAGGAAATCCGCGCGCACGACATCTACCAGAAGCTTTTCTTCTCTGCCATGCGGGGAACGCTGGGCATACAGCGCACCGGCTGGAAATGCGATGTGTTCTACCGGCACGGCGGCTGCCTCAAATGGATGTACGTCAGAGACGGCGTGACGTATGGCATAGAGCTACAGAACAACGACTCAAAGTACCTGGACTTCCACGTCTTTGCCGAATCGGATAAAAAGCTTCCCGCCGCGGCGGACTTGAAGCCCCGGCTGCTCGGCTGGCTGTGCGCTGGTTTTTCCGGGCAGGACGTCAAGTCCAAAAAGGACGGCACGCTGAACCAGTACAAGGAGAAGCACAAATACGTGCATGCTTTCGTCCCTGACGCTACCAGCATCGCCGCCCTGCGCAGCAAAATCACCGCCGTCATGACAGCGATAGAAAAGTAAAAGGAGCATGAATTATGGGTATAGGAAATCTGTTTAAAAAGGCCGGTACAGCCATTATCGACAAAAGCGGCATAAAGGACTCCGAGGCATACAGGAAGATGAGCTCGGAAGTGCAGAAAGTGCAGGACGCGGTTAAAAATCCCGGCTCGGTCATGGGCATGCTTAAGGACAAAGTTGCGGCGGCCGGTGCCAATGCCAATGATGCGTCACGCACCCTGTTGCGGAGCATGTCCGGCGAGGACGTGGACGAAGAAGAGACCGCCGATGCGTTCGACAGCGTGGTTTCTGATTTCAAGGGTAGGATTGCCAGGGAGCGGAACCCGGAGACCGCGCGGGCTGCGAACCTGCTGCTGAGCATGATTGAAGGCGGCAGTGATGACGAGGACGACGAGGACGAGGAATACGACGAGGAGGCCGAGCGCGAAGCCGCAAAGAGAAAGGCGCTGGAGGAAGCGGCCGCCAAAAGGGCTGCCCTGGATGCCGCCGCAGCCAAGGCTGCTGCCGAAGAAGCCGCGCGCAAGGCCGCCGAAGAAAAAGCTGCTGCAGAGGAAGCTGCACGCAAAGCTGCCGAGGCCGCTGCTGCAAAGGCCTCCGAGCAGGAAAAACTCCAGTCGGAGCTTCCGCAGCTGCAGGCAGAGCTTGCCGCAAAGCAGGAACAGCTTGCCGCGCTCGGTACCGATGCAATGGCCATTATGAAGAAAGCAAAGCTTAGCGGCGAAATAAAGGCGCTTACAGCAAAAATCGAAGCGGCAAAGGGCTGATGTTCCTGCTTACGTAAAAAGAGGTAACCTGATATGAAATGTGCAAATTGCGGTGAAGAGATAGACGACGGCATGAAGTTTTGCGGTTCATGCGGTACACCGGTTCCGCAGAGCAAAAAGTGCCCGGCATGCGGGGCGAGTCTCCCCCTCAAGATGAAGTTCTGCCCCGAATGCGGTGCGCCGCAGGACGGTACGGCGGCAAAGAAAGCCACGGCTGTTTCGGGCATTTCGATGGGCGACAAGAATGTGATTGCGGGCGACGTTATCGGCAAGCAGGAAATCACGAACATAGCGGGCAATGCCACGATAATCAAGAACGAAGATGCGACCAAGCAGGTGCGAAAATGCCACGTCTGCGGCAAAATGGTGCAGATAACGCACGGCTTTGAATGCCCTGAATGCGGCGAGTTCACCTGCGAACACTGCTACGACAGCGTAAGCGGCCTGTGCACAATCTGCGCGGGCAAAAAATCCGAAGGCGACAAGGAAACCTACCGCGCCGCCGTACGGGAAGCCCTTGCCGACGGCAAGATAGACTTTACCGACCGCACAAAGCTTGACGCACTGCAGCGCAAGCTTGGAATTTCCCGTGAGGATGCGGAGAACATCGAGACGGTTGAAAAATACGCCGGTGATGAGTCCGCAGTTCTTTCCACCACGGAGAAACTTGAGCTGGAGACCATCCAGGAACAGTTCTACGGCTGTACCGCGGGTGCCGGCATGCTCTTTGGCAAAATCGAAAAGATGTACGAAGCGCACCAGACGAACGAGCAGGTGCTGGGACTGTACCTTTCGCTGCTTTCCGCTGCAAAGGGCGGAAAAGAAAAAGCTCTGGGCATCATAAGGGAGCTGCCGGTTGACGTGCTTGCCGCGTACACCGTCGCCATGGACATTTGCATTGCGCAGGGCAAGCTGAATGATGCGAATGCGTACCTTGCGCAGGCACAGAAAATCTGGGCGGACAGCCCGATTGTTCAGTTCTATGAATTTTACTGCACTATCGCAATGTACCGCCAGTACGGCACACAGGATTTGCTTGCAAAGGCGGAGGAGCTGGCGGCGGCAATCGGCAGCATACAGCCTGATGACCCGCTGGAGAAGAGCCATCAAATCCGGGTCTTCGGGATGCTCGCGCAGGCAAAGAACGAGGAAGTCCCTCTGATGGACGCAGCCTTCTGCAAGGAGAACGGACTGTACAAGCGGATTGTGAAGATACAGGCCGAGACCCTGCCCGTCGCCGCCACCGGAAACGATGCCCTTGCCGATGCAATTGACGCCGCCTGGGACGGCGACACGCTGCTGCTGCAGCCGGGCACCTACACGCTGACCTCGCCGCTCGACAGGCCGCTCAACATAGCCGGAGCCGGGGACGCAGGGCAGACAGTCCTTTCTTTTGCGGGAAAGCTTTCCTTGGCCGCCGATGCCGTCCTCAAGAACGTGACGCTTCTTGGTTCTTCCTCTGCGGACACCGTGGAGGTGACGGAACCGGTGAAGCCCGTGCTGTCCGGCTGTGTGCTTGAAAGATGCGGTGTTGACGTCGGCGGTACGGCGGAGCTTTCCATGGAATCCTGCAAGATACATGATGCAGTCTGCGGCATACTAGTAGCCGGCAGCGCGTCGGTCGTGTGTAAGGACAGCAGCATCCAGAACATCGAGAAAACCGGCATAATAGTGGTGCAGGAGAATCCGGGGGCAAAGCCGCAGTCATGCTTCGAGGGCTTGCAGATATCTGATTGCGGGGAGTGCGGCATGCTTATTTCCGGTGCGCATGCAAACCCGAAATTCTCCTCTTGCGATATAGCCTGTTCATCCTACTGCGCCGTGATGATTGATAAAGGTGCAGCTCCGGTGATGACAGGTTGCAAGGCTCATGGTGCAAAAGCTGCTTTTGTTATTAACAAAGAATGCGGGGGGTCATACACAGACTGTGAAGCATACGGATGCAAAGATGAGGGATTTGCTGTTTCAGCGTCAAGAGCCCTGCTGGAGCGCTGCAAGTCTTATGACAATTCCGTATACGGATATGCTATTAGGGGAGGGACATACCGTAACTGTGATGCGTCCAAAAATCCAGTTGGATTTTGCATCACGGATTCCAAACCTGATATGTATGAATGCACTGCGTATGATGGGGATATTGGCTTCGGTATCAGCGATAAAAGTACTGGATCGTATTTTTCCTGCAAGTCCTATAGGAATAAAAGATTTGGTTTTTCTATTCAGGCTGCTTCTAAGCCACTAGTGAAGGAATGTGAGGGGTCTGATAATGCTATGTTAGGATTTTTTATCGCTGAAAACTGTGACGGCGTCTATCACTCCTGCAAGGCATATAGGAATGCTATAAAAGATTTCGGCATCGAAAATGGCTGCAAAGCAAAATTTATAGACTGCCAGCATACGACCGGCACCTTCTTTACGTGATAGCCCGTCCCCGGCTGCTCCATGCATGTGTGCCCGCACATGCATGGAGTTTGCTCCCGTCGCGTGGTGCACCCGTTATGCTTTGCTTCCGTTTTCATATAAGTATTCAGGGGCAATGTCAATCTGATTGCCCCATCGCAGCTTGTCTCGATTGCCAGTGCATTGACGGCAGCGCGGAGCGGCAGCTGACCGAGTGGATTTTCGGGTAGCCCGTCTGGTGCCAGGGCTGTTGCAGCCCCATGCATGTGCAGGGGCTGCAACAGCTCAGCACAGGAAATCCATTTTTTTCAGCAGCAGCGTCAGCAGGCGTTCGTGTTCCAGCACGATGCGGGCGTTTGTTTCCAGCCCGGCACGGACGGGGAAGCTGCGCCCCCTGCGGTCGCAGAACTGCGCGCGGTCTATGTCTGCATAGACGGTGTAATACAGTTCCCTGCCGCTGCTGCGGATGTCCGGGTCCAGTGCAAGTATTTTTCCTTCCGCCCCCTGGTATTCAAAGTAGGGGAAGGCGCTCAGGCGGAATTTCACTTTCATGCCCTGATGAATCCGGCCCATGTCCTTGGGCGGGATTTGCAGTTCCACGCGGAAATGTGCCGCATCGTCGGGCACGATATTCAGCACTGCTTTTCCTGCTTCCAGAAAATCTCCTTCATTCAGCTGGGCGATTTCCTGTACGTAGCCGTCAACGGGGGCTGCGGCATGCAGGTTCTCGTATTTGCTTTCAAGCTTCAGCAGTTCCTGTGCCGTTTGTTCGGCGGCAAGCTGCAGCTCCTGCGCTTCGGCATGTACGGCTTTTGAAAATTCCGAGCGGCATGCTTCCAGCGCCGATGCTGCACATTCATAGTTCAGGCGTTCCATCCTGATGTTTCGTTCCCGGCGCAGCACTTCCGGGCGGCTGCATTCCGTACTGTAGTTCTGGTATGCAATTTCTTTCTGCAGGCGCAGCGCTTCTGCTCTGCTGCAGAAATTGCTGTAGCGGGCGTATGCTTCGGCGTGTTCCGGGGGAACAAGATTTTTCCCCGCCGCAAAGCTTTTTGTAAGTGCCTGCGCGTCTTCCAGCCTCCGCTGTATGTCCTGCTGTTCTGCACAAAGCGCTGCTTTCTGCGCGTTGTATTGTGCCGGGTCGATGGTGTAAAGAATGTCCCCTTTGCAGACTTTTGCGCCGGGGCGGTAGTGCAGGGCCGTAACCTTGCCCGCAATTACGTTTTTCACAGCGGAAACATTGCCCTGCGTCCGCACCACGCCGTTCACCTTTATTACGTCATCGATGCTGCAGAACGCTGCGATTCCCGCTGCCGTGCAGAGAAATGCGGCAACCGTAAAAAACATGGCGTGCACTTCGCGCGGTATCCTGAGCAGCAGGAATTCCCGCGTAAGCTTCATGCTATTCTGATGATATAAGACGATTTCCTTTTTCATGCTGTGCCGTCCAGAGCGAGTGATAGAATCCGTTCCTCTTGATGAGGGCGGAATGGGACCCCTGCTCAACGAGCCGTCCCCTGTTGAACACAAATATTTTGTCGCAGTCCTGTACCGTGGAAAGCCGGTGCGCTACCATGATGACCGTCCTGCCGTGGATGCGCTGGTACACGGTCTGCATGATTGCCTGTTCGGAAATGCTGTCCAGGCTTGCAGTTGCCTCATCAAGGATGAGCAGCTGCGGGTCGCGCATCAGCACGCGTGCCATTGCCAGCCGCTGCCGCTCTCCGCCGGAAAGCGTGGAACCGTGTTCGCCTACCAGACTTTCGTATTTTGCCGGCAGCCGCGAAATGAAATCCGCTGCCTGCGCTGCATCCGCGCTTGCCTCTATGCGTGCCTTGTCGGGGCGGCTTGTGCCCCAGGCAATGTTTTCGCTTACCGTGCCGCTGAACAAAAGGCTTTCCTGCGGCACGTAGCCTATGTGTTCCCGGTAGGAGGCGTTGCGGTAGGATGCAATGTCCGTACCGTTCACCAGAATCTGCCCGTCCTGGCATTCATAGAATTTCATCAGCAGCTTGAGCATTGTGCTCTTGCCGGAGCCGGACATTCCCACGAATGCAACTTTTTTTCCTGCGGGAATCAGGAGCGAAACATTGTCGAGTGCCTTGCCGCGGCTGCCGTAGGAAAAAGAGACGTTCCTGAATTCGATGTCACCGGAAAGGTTTTCCGCTTCGCGTTTTTGAGCGTCGCTGCAGGATTCCTCTTCCATGTCTATGATGTCGCCGAGCCGCTCCGCCGCCACGGACACTTCCTGCAGGTAAAGCTGCATGGTGAGCAGCCGCTTGAGCGGGTCAAGGAAAAATCCGGAGAGCGTCACAAACGATATGAGCTGCCCCAGCGTCATCTTTCCGCTGAAGATAAGGCAGCTGCCGTACCAGTACAGCGCGAGCGTGCCGCAGCCGGACACAAATTCTTCCAGCGCATTCTGAATGTTCCCCAGCGAGCCGAGTGCAAGTGATTTTTCCGCCGCATCCACAATTTTTGTTTCCACGCGGGCAAATGCCTTGTCTTCGGTGGAAAGCCCCTTGACGGTTGCAATGCCGTTTATGCTTTCGTACATGGCAGCATTTTTGTCGCCTTCCACTGCTGCCCGTTCCCTGATGCGGCGGCGGAACGGTTTTGCAAAGATGAAGACTGCTGCGGACGAAATCAGCACGGGGATAAGCGCGGCTGGCATCAGCTGCAGGCCGGTCTTTACAAGGAAGAAGCCGCCCGCAAAAATCATGAATGCGTCGAGTGCAATTGAGACTGTTGCTGCAGACAGTGCGTTGCGGATTGTCTCTACGTCTTTGATGCGCGAAAGCACTTCGCCGGTTTTCCGCGACGTAAAGAACGAAAGCGGAATGTGCAGCAGATGGTGGAAGAAGGAGCTGAGCAGCGACACTTCTACTTTCTGCCCGACGTAGTTGATGATTTGATTCCGGCAGAAGCCCAGCACGGTCTGGAACGCAATGACAAGCAGGTAGCAGAGCGAGCAGAGGTTCAGCGTGGAACGTATCTGCGAATAAAGCACTTCGTCGATGAGGAACCTGAAGTAGAATGAGACCAGTATGCCGGTCAGCGAAAGCAGGAAACTTGCAGCAAGTACTTCGGCCAGCAGCTTTTTGTAAGGTGCCAGCAGAGAGAAGAACCTGAATGCAGAAGTTTCTGCGCCGCTTTTTCTGCGGAATGACGGCAGCGGGCAGAGCAGGAAAAATATGCCCGTCCAGCATGCGCGGAATTCCGCAAGCGGCATACGGTACAGGCCTTTGTCCGGGTCGCTGATGTATACGCTGCCGCCCCGGATTTTATAGACGACAACATAGTGCTCCACGGCGCTGCTGCTGCCGGACACTTTTTTCTTCAGGTGAAAAATTGCCGGCAGCACTATCCCGGAAAGATTTTCTTTGCCGGGTGAAGCAAAGCCTTTGCAGGAAAGCCCGAATGCTGCCGCACCCTGTATGATGCCGCGGCCGGATGTGCCTGCGCTGTCCGTACCCGCTGCTTCCCTGATTTTTCTGAGCGGCACGGACCGCCCGTAGTATTGTAAGATGATGGAGATGCAGGCTGCGCCGCAGTCGCTCTCGTCGTGCTGCAAGACTTTCTTTATGTTTCCCATACGATGTGAACCGAAACCTCCGTTTTTTTGCTGCCTGTTGCCCGGAACTGGCGGGCAGCAGGGCAGCATTTTGGTGCTACGTTTAGAAGCGCAGTGAAGCAAGCAGGCTTTCCCAGTCCTGCTGGTAACGCAGGAAGTCGGCCGGCAGCCCCTGCTTCTTGTTGTGCAGGTCACTGAAGAAGTCATAGATCTTGTCCTTCAGCCAGTAGTAGCCCGGCCCGATTGCGCCTTTCTCCATATATGCGCAGTAAGCCGGCAGGGCCTCTGCTGATTGGGGAACGGGAAGCGTGTTCTCGAATGAAATGTGGTAGACTTTCTTTCCGTTCGTCAGGAACAGGCTGTATCCGCCGAGGCTGCTCATCAGGTAGCATTCGGTCTGCGTAAAGTAGCCGTAGGTTCCGGCGGGCTTTCCCTTTATGGTAAGCGCATGGTTTGCGCCGCACCGCGTCTGCGCATTTCCGGTAGTAAAGTCGAAGGTGCCGGACGTAATGTCGCTGAGCATCTTTTTCTTACTGCCGCCGTACATCCGCTGGAATTCCTCTCCGCCGTCGTCTGCTTCGTATGCACTCAGCTGATGCGTGAACTGGTTCACGGTGCTGACGGTGATGTACATCTGCCATGCGCCGTCCGTCCCGCTGTTCAGCACGGAGGTTTTTCCGTTTTTGCTTACCGTGCAGCGTGTGTTTTCCGGGCAGGTAAACTGCAGCCCTTCCCATGAAATCTTCTTCTGGCAGAATCCTGCCGTCATGCTCAGTGCCAGTGCTGCGAGCAGCATCACTTTCTTCATTGTTGTTCCTTTGTACATGTACATGCTCCTTGAAACTGTCCGGAATCTGGCTGCACGCTGTGCCGCCGGGATTGTTTTCCTGACAGTCTGTTTTTTTTCGAGGAAGCCCCGCGCAATAAACCTGTTCGGAAACTTCAGTTTCAGAACAGGTTACTTTGAAATGCGATGTTCAAAATCGCGCTATTTCAGCGATTTTGAACTCGCCACCTGTTTGAAAACGTAGTTTTCGAACAGGTCTAATCTTTGCTGCCGGAAATTTCCGCCGGGGCATCCTGTTGTTACAAGCCCTGTTCTGAAACTACGTTTCTGAACAGGTTACTCTTCGCCTGTGCTGTAGCTCAGGCAGCGGGTGCTCACATTGCATGAGCCACCGTAGTTTGCTTTATAATCTGCTGTAACTTCCCCGACGGTCTTGCAGGAACCATCGTAGCAATTGTAGCAGGTTTTATCGTTTGAATCCACGCAGACGATAAAGTGGTCGGCCACACCGTCAGGATTTGAATCCGTCGAAGATTTTTTGTAGTCAAAGGCATAGATGGTATCCGTTGCCTTTGCGGGATCGCTTACGTACGTGAACGATCCCTGCAGTCCGACTGATTCCGCCATTGCATTTGCTGCATTTTCCCAGCTGTTTACGAAGGCATCCGTTTTGTCTACTGCGCCCGCTTCCACTGCGGCCTGCATCGCGCTGACTGCTTTTTCTGCCGACAGCTTTTCGCCTGTTTCCTGCGTGTAGTGCATGGAAATGTCGTTCAGCGTGGACGTTGCCGCGCAGGCGGTTTTGCCGAACTTTTCGCCCAGCTTTTCATCCCAGGAATGCTGCGTGAACAGGGCGCAGTCTTTGTAGGTAGGCGCAGCTTTTTCGGGTGGGGGAGCTTCCTGCACGGTCACCTGCGTGGCTGTACCTGACGCCGCTGCCTGCGCGCTGCTGCTGGTGCTGTTTCCGCACATGGTGTTCCAGAGATTCTGCACGCCGGTCTGCACTGTTGTCAGTACGCCCTGGATGTGCGTGGATACGCTGCTGCTTGTTACCGCGGACTGCACGCTGTTCCAGAGGTTCTGCGCGCCAGTCTGCACTGCTGACTGTACGCCCTGGATTTGTGCGGATACGCTGCTGCTGCCTGTTACCGCGGAGCGTACGTTGTTCCAGATACTCTGTACGCTTGCCAGAATTCCTTGCTTTGCTGCAGGGGCTGGTGCAGCGTTTGCTGTTGCACTTGCGGCTGCGGCAGTGGTTCTGGCGGCACTGGTAGTGCCGGCGGAAACTGTACTTCCGGCGGAAGCTGTGGTTCCGGTGGCAGCTGTTTTTGCGGACGAGACCGTTGCCGCTGGTGTTGGCGCCGTCGTGCTGTTTGCTGCGGGGCTTGTAGCGGAAGCCGCCGCTGTTTTTCCGCTTGCTGTAGTCTGCACGATTGCAGTCGCCGGGGAGGAATTCCCGGCAGCGCTTCCTGCGTTCTGTTCGGCTGTCGTGCTGCCTGTGCTTCCCGCGGAGACCGTCTTTTGTGCGGCAGGTGCAGTGCTTTCCTGGACCGCTGCGCTTCCCTGTGCTGCGGCGGCTGCGGCCTGCGTGTTCCTGCCGGAGGAATCAGCGGAACTGCTTACGGTGCCGTACTGCGCCGACACCGGCTCGGTGTTCTTGTGGCTGTCCCACCACGTTTTAACGCTGCTTGTGATGGAAGAAATCAGGCTCGTCTTGTTTGCCGAGCTGGAACTTGTACTGCTACCAGCACTGGTACCAGCACTGCTGGTAGTGCTCTTGGCCGACCCAGCACTCGTGCTGCCAGTACTTGTTGCAGAAGCACTGCCTGCGGACGACGATGATTTGCTGCTCGACGTGCTTGTGCTGCCAGCTTTCGACGTGCTCGTGCTGCCAGTACTTGTGCTGCTTTTACTGCTGCTGCTCCCGGACGAACTGGAAGTCCCCGAAGACGAGCTGCTGCTTCCCGTTGAGGATGATGACGAGGATGAAGATGAGGAAGAGCTTGAGCTGCTCCAGAATCCCCAGCCGCCGTTCACGGCACGCAGTTCTTCTTCATTCAATTCCTTGAATGCAGTTTCTTTTCTGCATGCACTTCCGTTTCCATTTGCTTTCATGAAAACACTCCTTATTTTTATTTCTCTGCCAGCCCCCGGCGGAGCCGGCTGGGTCAGTCCCAAAACTCATGCGGGCTTTGGGACTGGCTCAGTTGTTCTGTGTCTTGAGCCAGGTGTAGTACCACAGCAGGTCGCTGTCATTCTGCTGCGTACACAGTGCGGTCTCGTATTCGTTCCAGGCGGAAAGCATGTCCAGCCGGGAACAGCCGCCGTCTGCAAACTCCTGCTGCACTGCTTCCGCATAGCGCCTGCGCTTGCTGCAGATTTCTTCTGATTTCTGCAGCTTTTCTTTGTATGTCCGCACCAGGCATTCGTAGAGCCTGCGGTTTTTCTCCTGCGTGCGTCTGTTTTCTTCAAGCTGCACTTCAATGCTTTTGCGTGCTGCATTGTACTGTTCCTTCCTCAATTTTCCCTTGTGGCGGCCAAGGTTTGAAAAATCCAGCGCTACGGTAAACGACCAGCCGACGTTACCGCGGCTGCCTGTAAAGTCGGGCGCAAGCGTCTGTGCGGGGGTTGTGTATTCCGCGACGGCGCCTTTCAGCGCAAGTGCCGGGGCAGACTCCTGCTTTGCCAGCACGTCGCTGGTTTTCAGCTGGTCCAGCTGGGACTGCAGCATCCTTCCCGCAATGTTGTCCGCATAGAGCGGCACGCTGTTCTGCGGCAGCGCCCCCATCAGCTGTTCCGCAGGAATGTTCCCGCAGTACAGGTTCAGCGCTTCGTATGCGGCCTGCCGGTTCTTTAGGCAGCTGTCAAGGCTCTGGCGGCAGTTCCAGCGTTCTTCGTCCGCCCGCCAGACATCAGTTGCCCTGCTTTCCCCGGAGCTGAAACATTCCTGCAGCGCCTGCACGTTCTCTTCGTGGAAGGCAAGTTTTTTTTCTGCCAGCGCTGCAAGCCGCTCGTTCTGCCTGAACTGGATGAACTGCGAGGTGATGTCCATGACCAGTGTTTTGTCGGCCGCCTCCTGTGCAATTTTCTTTTGCTCCAGTGCATTGCGCAGCAGTGTTGTGTTCGGGTCGCTGCGCATTCCCTGCAGCCAGAACGGGCGCAGGCTCTGCGACAGTGCCAGTGTTGCAGCCGGAACGTGCTGGTATGCAGTGTTCTGCCGCGTAAAATCCTCCAGCGGATTCAGTGCTGAGCGGCTGATGGTGTAGTCAAGCGCCGCTGTTGCCTTCAGTCCGCCGGGAAAGGGCTTGGTCACGCTCAGGTCTGCATGTGTGTCTGCGCCCTGCCAGGTACTGTGCGTAAAGCTGCTGTGCGTAACGCTACTGTCTGCCGATGTTGCCAGCGAAACAGGGTAGAGCGCCCCTTTGTGCCGCAGCGCAGATTCTGCCGACTGAACGTCGAGCGCTGCCGTGACTGTCCTGCTGTACTGTGCCCTGCCGCTCTGCCACAAGGATTCCAGCACACTTTCTGCGGTGGCCGGAACTGGTGCGGCTGCAAGCGACCATCCCGCCGCCAGTGCAAGGTGCAAGATTTTTCCTGTCATGTTTCTTTTCCCCCTACACCTTATACCTTGCCGAGATTATTCATTTTTCTCAAAAAATCAGAAAAAAAATGCAAAAAAAGTGAAAAAAATTTGTGCAGGCCCGAATCCGGGGCTGTTCCATTGTGTTTTGTGTTCCGGAGCAGCTTTCCTCCCTACTTGCAGACAAGTGGCGTTTTGAATAAAATAGACCTGTTCGGAAACTACGTTTCCGCTCAGGTTGGCGAGTTTAAAATCGCTCAAATAGCGCGATTTTAAACATCGCATTCTAGTGTAACCAGTTCTGAAACTGAAGTTTCCGAACTGGTTTAATAAAGCGGTGCATCTTGAAAAGCTGAAGTTTTTCGAGGTTCCCACCAGTTATTTCCGTAGAGTGAGGTGTTTTATGCTTGCACAGAGGTTGAGCGGGCTGCATCCCTATGTTCCCGGCGAACAGCCGACGGACAGGGACTATATAAAGCTGAATGCGAATGAAAATCCCTATCCCCCGCACGAAAGCGTGGGGCAGGCGGTGCAGCGGGCTGCGGCAGAGCAGCTGCCCCGGCTGGGACTGTACCCCGACCCGGATGTGGACAGCCTGCGCGCGGAGATTGCAGCAATGCTCAACGCTACGGGCGGCTGCCTGGGGAATACCCGTGTTGACGGCACCGCATGCACGCCTGATGAGCGGAACCGGCTGCCCTTTACGGTTACGCCGGACATGATTTACTGCGGCAACGGCAGCGACGAGGTGCTGAGCTTTGTGTTCTACACGTTTTTTGACGGCGACCGCCCGCTTGTGCAGCCGGAATTCTCCTACAGCTTCTATCCGGTGTACTGCGGCTTCTACCATATTCCCATGCAGTCCGTGCCGCTCCTCCCGGACTGGCACCTTGATACAGAGGCAATGCTCCGCGCCGCAAACGAGACGGATTCTTCCATAATTCTGGCGAATCCCAATGCGCCCACCGGCATTGCGCTGAGCCGGGACGAAGTGCGGCAGATGCTGAAACGCGCCCCTGCAGACCGCGTCTTTGTGGTGGACGAAGCCTACTGCGACTTTGCTGCAGAAAGCTGCCTGCCGCTGCTTGCGGAATTCAAGAACCTTGTGATTGTGCGCACTTTCAGCAAGAGCCTGTCGTTCGCCGGCATGCGGCTCGGCTACATTGTGGCGGCGCCGGAACTGGTGCGCGCAGTGTTCACCGTTAAAAATTCCGTGAACCACTTTCCGGTGGACTTTATCACCAAGACTGCCGCCGAAGCTTCCTGCCGGGCTGCATGGTATTACGCGCAGAATGCCCGCCGGATTATCAGCGAGCGCGATGACTTTGCCGCATTCCTGCGGGGCAGGGGCTGGTTTGTCATCGACAGCAGCACGAATTTTGTCTTTGCGCGCAAAGACGGGCGCAGCGGCGACGAAATCTATCAGGCGGCAAAGCATGCGGGCATTCTGATCCGCCTGTTCCGCACGCCGGGCATAGAGAATTTTGTGCGCATCAGCATCGGTACGCATGAACAGATGGCTGCGCTTAAAAAGGTTCTGGAGGTTTTATAATGAAGTTTTTGCTTATCAGTGACGTGCACGGAAACACAGAGGTTCTGGACAAGCTGGAGCCGCAGTTTAAGGAAGCCGATGTCGTGCTTTTTGCCGGTGACTTTGCCCGCTTCAAGGCGCCGGAGACCGGCCTTCCTGCGCTGGAAAAGCTCTGTTCCAAACACGATGCCGTTTTTTCTGTCATCGGAAACTGCGATGATCCTTCGTTCCTTGCTGAAATTGAGAAGAAGGATATTTCCGTGGAAGGCAGCCTGGTAAACTGGGAAGGCCTTGTGTTTGCGGGCAGCGGCGGCGGCAGTAAGTTTTCCGGCGAAACGCTTTTTGAGCGCAGTGACGAAGAGCTTGCCGCTGATCTTGACATTGTTGCCCGGCAGGGGGAGCAGCAGTGGGACAACCTTGTTATCCTTATCCACAATCCGCCCAAGGACAGCAAATGCGATGCCATTGCAAACGGCATGCATGTCGGCAGCCCGCTGCTCCGTGCCTTCATCGAAAAGCACCAGCCGCTTGCTGCCGTCACCGGGCACATCCATGAGAGTGCTGCAATCGACACAATCGGCAGGACGACGGTCGTCAATCCGGGTGCCCTGGCAGACGGCCACTATGCATGGCTTGAAGCCGAAAAGACTGCGGACGGCTGGAAAGTCACCCGCGCATCGCTGGAAACAGTGTAATAGACCTGTTCGGAAACTACGTTTCCGCTCAGGTCAACGAGTTTAAAATCGCTCAAATAGCGCGATTTTAAACATCGTATTTTAGTGTAACCTGTTCTGAAACTGAAGTTTCCGAACAGGTTTAATGGGGATTTTTGCGGGGCGCGCCCCGCATGCTTTAGTTGTGGGATTTCCTGCCGCGGCGCCGTTTGCGCGGGCGGGAATTCTTGCGGAAGAAGCCGCGCTGCCTGCGCCCCGGTTTTGCCACAACCGTAATCTGCCGCTTCATAAAGAATATGTATGCCACCACCGAGGTTACCAGACAGATTCCAATGACCGCCAGCGCCCCCGTCCAGCCGGAATTCATCCACGGCAGGGGCACGTTTATGCCGAAGTAGCCGGTGATGACGGTCGGCATCATGAGCACCAGGTTCCAGCCGGTCATGGTCTTCATCACAATGTTCAGGTTGTTCGAAAGGACGGATGCAAATGCATCGTTCATGCCCGCCATAATGTCTGTGTAAGTGTCGGCCATTTCCATAGCCTGCCGGTTATCAATGTCAACGTCGTCCAGCCAGTCCTGGTCTTCTTCGTCAAGCTTGATGAGCCGGGTTTTCCGCAGCTTTTCCAGCAGCAGCTGGTTGCTTTTGAGCGACGTGGTAAAGTAGACGAGCGACTTCTGGATGTTCAGCAGCTGGATAAGCTCGTGATTCTGCACGGAGCGCAGCACTTCGTTTTGGATGGTTGTGGCGCGGCGGTTCAGCTCCTTCAGGTAGCGCAGGAAGGTGATGTCTGCCCGCGCAAGGAAGCGGATGGTGAACGCCGGAAAGTCGTTGAGCGACAGTTCCTTGATGCGGTTTGCGGCAAAGTCCCGCAGCACTTCGCAGTCCGTCCAGCAGATGGTGATGAAAAATTTGCCGTAGGTGATGATGCCGAGCGGCGTACAGAAGTAGCTGATGTCGTCACCCGGTGAAAAGACCGGCAGCCGCAAAATGGTCAGGATGTAGTCCGCATCTTCGTTGTACTCAATACGCGAAAGTTCGTCCGGGTCAAGGATATCGAGCATGTGCTCCGGGTCAACCTTGTACTGCGTCTGGAGTATCGTTATGTCGTCGCTTGTAACACAGCGGGCGTCAATCCATGTTGTTTCCGCCGGATCGAGTTCGTCTTTTTCTTTTTCGACCAGTTTGCCTTTTTTCTGCTGCCAGTAGGTAATCATAGTATATTCCTGTAAATAAAATTAACGCTGGCAGCGCGGTCTGTTAGCAGGGAGTTCCGGCTGGAAGCGTTTTACGGTATGTGCACCGCATACGTTGATGATACGAGGAAGAACTGCTTCCACTATCCATAAAACGCCTCCTTTTCAGATGGGATTGGCAGCAGCTGCTGCCAGGCAGGGATGCAGCATCCCTGCAGGAACCGCCGGAAACGATACGGTTTCCAAGCGGCTCCAGTGTAGCATACATCACGGCACGAATCAAGAAGGTATGTTCTTGAGCAGCTTGATGATGTACAGCTCGATATAGCGCCTGAGCGCCGGGTGATTTTTTATCTTGTACAGGCTGGGGCTTTCTTCCAGCGACTGGGCAAGGCTGGAAATGCGTTCCGGAGAAAGCGTGTCCGCGCGGAGCGAACGCAGCACTTTGCGCAGGTAGTCGCGGATAAGGTTGTTGACGTCCTGCGTAAGGTTGTCGTAAACATTGCTTTCCAGACGGTCGTTCCAGTCCTGCAGGTAGGCTTCCAGCTCGCGGTCAAGCGTACTGTTTGCCGGCACCAGCTTTGATTCTGCAACAGTGGCGCTGTTGCGGAGTGCCTTTTTGCGGGAACGCGGGTTCGATGCATCTGCGGCATTCAGCTTCTGGAGTTTTTCTTCGGCATCGGCCTTTTCCTGCTGCATGACCTGCTCTGTTGCCGTGTCCGGGTCAACGGATTTTCTGTACTTGTTCTTCTTCCGGTTTTTGATGAGGGAAATCAGCCAGGAAACCAGCGGCAGCGAGTACCAGAAGGGCAGCTTGATTTTTGCGTCGGAATAGATTTCGCCGCGGCTTACCAGCAGCAGTTCGCTGTAGGGGATAAGGGCGCCGTTCCGGTAGAGCACGATGCGGCCGGGGGTGCTGTCCTCGAATGCAACGACCGGCAGGAATGATGCGTGCAGCAGCGCGTACAGAACGGGTTCCGCCGTCTGCAGTTCGCGCGCAAGGCACTGCTCAAAGGCTATGTTGTCCTTCATTTCCGGCAGCGTGTCGAACGCCAGCAGGGATTTGAACCAGACCTGATTCAGGCTTTCGCGGATAACCGAACGGGCATCGTTGCACAGGCGGATAACCAGCTGCATGACCTTTGACTTCAGGATAAAGTAGCCGTCCGTTTCGTTCACCTTGAACACGAGCAGCTGCGGCAGGCTGTTGCCCATGCTCTGCGCCCGCATGGAAGAAAGGTGGTCGTTCAGCTCTTCCTTCGTGTACTGGCCCAGCAGCGGCTTGCCGTGGGAATCCTTCATGTTTTCGATGTCGTGCGTGCTGAAGTAGTAGGGCGGATTTTCCATCTGCGTGTCCAGCTCTTTAAAGGCGTTGTCACGCTGCACCCGCTCTGCGGTCTTCGATTTATAGAAGGAAGCCGTGATTTCCACGATGGAGATGGACTGCAGGATATTGATATCCTCGGAAGTAAAATCCTTGAGCTTGTTGTAGTCCTGCTTGATGAAGTAGCAGAGCTGGCTCCAGTTGTAGAAATTCTCGCCGTTCGTCCTGAGCGCATCCATGGAATCTTCCGGGCGCGCCACAAAGAGGTTGAAGAAGTTCTTTATGGATATTTCCTTACCAGGATTAGAGATAGTAAGCTTTTTCAGGAAGTAGTCGTGGTACTCTTCCTTACGCAGCATGTCCTGCAGCTTTTTGAGTGCCAGCTTGATGAGCAGGTTGACCGACACTGATGACGGGAAGAGCAGGGCCGGAATGTTCTTGTTGAACATCAGGCTGTAGAGCGTCTTGTCGTTCGGCTCGTCGCGGTCAAGCAGCTTGTACAGCAGGTCGGAGCACTGGACTTTCGTCACAATGTCGTTCGGCACATTCTTGGGAATGTCGTTGATGTTCGGGAACGGTATGGACACGTTCATGTCAATGTCCTTGTACGTTTCCGCATAGCGCTCTATGAATGAGGAAACAACGAAAATTGACTGCTTGCCCTGATCCCGGTTCATAAGCACAACCTGATGGGCGGCGCTGATGTGCTGCAGTTCTTCCTCAAGCGCGTCGTCGGTGGAACCGAGGTAGGATGCCAGCTCAGCTTTTTCGTTGACGTGGTGCTGGGCGTAGTGCCGGAGGAAATCTGCGAATTCCCCGAAATCGATGACAGCGCTCCTCTGCTTTGCTGAGTATTGTTTGAGCAGTGTTAGAATGTTTGATGTCGTCTCCATAATATTCCATTATATACGATATTTGCCGCTAAAACAAGATATATTTACAGGGCCGCAGGTGCTCCGCACAGGGCAAAAAACGGGCGGAAGCGGCCTTCCGGCTGAATTTTGAAAAAAATTTGCATTTTTTTTGCGAAAATTTGCGAAAAAAGCAAAATCTCGGCAAGTATAGTAGGTGTAGGGGCAGTAGAATGCGGCGGCTGCGCGCACCGTCCGTCCTCCTGCCCCGCAGAACACCCCGGAATCCCAGGGTGCACGGGAAGCGGTTCCCGGCTTGCATGCGGAAAGCTCGAAGCCCGGACTGCCCCGGAATACGGAAAATTTGGAAGGACTTTCAAAATTCGTCTGAGTTTTGAAAGTCCCTCGGAGGTATGCTGTATGAATGCACTGAATCAGATTATTTTGGAAGGAAACATTGTCCGCCAGCCGGAGCGGAAGGAAATGCCGTCGGGAAGTACCGTCTGCACGCTGCCGGTTGCGGTGAACCGCCGTTACAAGACGCAGGGCGGGGACGTTGCGGAAGAAGTTTCCTATTTTGACGTCGACGCCTACGGGAACCTTGCGGATGTCTGCGCAAAATGGTGCCCCAAGGGGCGCGGAGTACGCATTGTGGGGCGGCTGAAGCAGAACCGCTGGAAGGATGAAGACGGCAAGGCCCACAGCCGGGTAAAGATTATTGCCGAACACATCGAATTCAAGCCCTTCCAGAAGAAGATTGAAGACGAGAGCCCTGCAGCAGCAGACGCGCCCACCAAGGCACAGAAGCTTGCCATGCTTGCGGAGGCCGCCGGTGCTGCCAGCCGTGAGCTGGATGCTGCGGAACCCGTCTTCTAGGGAAATTGCAGGCTCCGGGAAGCGCCGTCTTTGCCCTCCTTATTATTTGCGGCGCTTCCCGCCCTTTTGCCTGCTGCCGCGCTGTCCTGCCTGGTCCTTGCGGAACTGTGCGGCGCGGGCATTTGCGGCCTGATACGCTTCCATTTTTTCGGGGTCGTAGAAGCCGTCCTTCCAGTTAAAGCGGGATGCTCCTTCAATCCTGCCTTTTGTCTGCAGGAGTGTCAGCAGATCCCGTACGTCCGTCTTTGCCACTTTTGTCTTGGAAAAATCCACCAGCTGCCGTTTCCAGCCCTTGCTCTTGAGCGATTCAGCCTTGTCGATGATGCTGAACGGATATTCCGGCATAACAAAGGAACCGTCCGGCGTTGAATTCACCTTAAAAGTAGTGCGCTCCTTGTCACTGAAGAAGGTAAAGTCGTAGCTTGACGGCAGCTTAAATCGCATGCGGAAAAGTGTTGGGTATGCGAATATTGGAAGCAGCACGCGGGAGCGTTCTTCCGCGGTCTTGAAGGTGGTCTCCAGATTGAATTCGCTGTTTTCGTACGGCATCTGCAGCGCCATGATGTCCTGGTTTTCCAAAAAGCTGACGGCCCAGCGGTTAAATGTGTACAGGTACGGGCCCGCGATGAGCTGCACGCCCTTTTTGCCGCGCAGCATCTGAATCTGCGCAAGGTTGTTCACGATGAACTGCGTGTAGCCCCGCTCAAGCAGGACGGAAAGCACCTTCTGCAGTTCCGGCAGGGAACCTTCCGCCGTGAACGGGTCAAGGGCGATGATGGTCATTTTGCGGCTGTACGGCAGCAGCGGTTTTTCTGCGCTGTCCTTGTTGAGGAAATCATAACTTGTTTCGTTGTTCAACTCGATGATGATGCGCACCGGGTGTGCCGCCTGCACCACGTGGGCATCCGCCGTCGTGGAAACTGCGATATACAGGCCTTCGGGGAACCATTTCATGCTGTCGCGCGCCACCGGCGTCAGGTCGAGCACCGGCAGCTTTTCTGCGCCCGGCTGCCGCCTGTAGTGGCTCAGGTCCTGCGGCAGCACGCGCTTGTAGCGCTTTGACATTGATTTTGTCTGAAGCAGATAGACGCTGTCCCCGCGAGTAAAGCCGGTGGGCACATCAATCCAGCGCTTGCCGTTGCTGTCGGTCTGTACCAGGCGCACCTTGTGGCTCATGCGGCCTGTGTCGTCGCGCCGGTGCAGGCGGATGCTGTCGCCTTCGTCCGGGTCATAGGAGCCGCCGCGGATAAGCGCCATCTGGATTTCAGTTGCCTTTTCATCCTGCGGGCGGGCATCCTTTGCATCGCCTGCGGGGGCCGCTCCGGCGGAAAGCTTTTTCTGGAATGCCGTTGCGGCGGCTTTTTCTTCCGCGCTTGCTGCGCGCAGCTCGGAGATGGTGCCCAGGAAGATGCCGGTGCCGCCGGCCTGCTTGGGGTCAAGGATTTTTTCGCCCGCATTCCCGATACCGTCCTGTACGCTTGCAAAGCCGTACCAGTAATCAGTTTTGCTGCGGGCAAAATCCGTGCTCAGGATGCGGTGCCCTTCGGCGATGGAACCCTTGCGGTCTTTCTCCCAGTGGTCCATGACATAACGGTATGCCGCGGTGACGGCTCCCACGTATTCTGCGCTCTTCATTCGCCCTTCAATCTTAAAGCTGTCTACGCCCGCCTTCATCAGCTCCGGCACGTGGTCAATCAGCTGAAGGTCGCACGGTGAAAAATAATAGCCCTGTTCTTCCGTGGAATAGAGTTCCGCCTTGTAAATGCGGCGGCATGCCTGCGTACACATGCCCCGGTTGGCTGATTTGCCGCCAAGGAAACTGGAGAACTGGCACAGTCCGCTTTCGCTGACGCACAGTGCGCCGTGCACGAACATTTCGATTTCTGCCTTAGTGTTCTCCTTGATGTGACGCACTTCGTCCAGCCCCAGTTCGCGGGCAACGACAACGCGCTTGAGCCCCTGCGCCGCAAGCAGGTTTGCGGCAGCGGCACTTTCCACGTTCATCTGGGTGGAAGCGTGCAGTTCCAGCGCCGGGAAAAATTCCTGGCACATGCGGATCACGCCGAAATCCTGCACGATAAGCCCGTCCGGCCCGATTTTGTTCAGGTACGAAAGAAAGCGGTACAGGCGCTCTGTTTCCTGTTCCGTGCAGACGGTGTTGACCGTTACGTACAGTTTTCTGCCCATGCGGTGCAGGCTTTCCACCGCAGCCTCGAATTCACGCCACGCAAAATTGGAGGAGCGCAGCCGCGCGTTGAAGCTTTTCAAACCAAGATAAACGGCATCTGCCCCTTCACCGATGGCAGCATCCAGTGCCTCTACATTGCCCGCAGGCGCTAACAGTTCAGTCATATCCGTTTATTGTGTGCTATTCTTTGTTAAAAATCAAGCGGTATGGCGGGATTTCTGTTGTGAATCTATTGAATTGTTGATATTATCATAATAATGCATTATTTTGATACATCGATTCTTTATAGAAACGAAACGATTGTAAGGAACGGTCTGTTTTTTGATGCCAGTGAACGGCTTGCTGAATTTCGAAAAATCATAAAAGAAAGACGTTTAACGGTAAGACAAATCAATGGTTGTCGAGTTAATCGATAGTGAATAGTATTTTTGTAGGAGCATAGCTGAAAGCTTCAGGGCATAGCGTTAAAAGGTGCACAAAATGATTAAAAGAGCAGGAGTAAAAGAGGCAGAGATTCTTGCCGGGTTGGCAGTACAGATGTGGACCGATCATACTCTGGCAGCTGTGGCGGACGAGTTTAGGAAAATAATGGAACAGGAAGACGCGGTCTGCTTCATAAAGTATGTTGATGACAAGCCGGTTGCTTTTGCCCAGAGCCAGCTCCGCTATGACTATGTTGAAGGAACGGAGAGTTCTCCCGTCGGATATCTGGAAGGAATATTTGTTGCGGAGAAATATCGTAAGCGCGGATACGCCGCAGAACTTCTGGCCGAATGCGAAACGTGGGCCAAAGAAAAAGGCTGCACCGAATTTGCCGGCGACTGCGAGCTTGTTAATGAGGGCAGCCTGCAATTCCATAGAGCGCTGGGATTTGAGGAAACAAATAGAATTATATGTTTTAGGAAGGATATATAGATACGTATGCAGGAGTCAAAACAGTTTGTATTTATAGGAATAAGCTGTGCTTATTCAGATTCGAGCGGCAGGGTGACAACAGAATGTTCCGGGCTTGCAGACAAAGAAAGCAATACTCCTGTGGATGAAACTACGGTATTCCCGGCTTGTTCCATTTCTAAATTTATTACAGCCTTATGCGTTATGAAGGCATGCGAACAGGATCTGATACACATAGATGCACCGGTTAATAACTATCTGAGCCGGTGGAAATTGCGTACAAGCGATGGCAGCGAAAGCGATGCATCCATACGCTCCCTCCTGTATCATGCTGCAGGAATTATCGACGGAGAGGACGGTTTCTACGGACTGCGCAGAACTGATCCGGTAATCAGTCTGACAGACATTCTGGATGGAAAAACGGCATATAATAACAGACCTGCGCGTACGGAAAAAGCGCCGGGGACAGAATTTGAATATTCTGATGCAGGCTATTGTATCCTGCAGATGCTGATTGAAGATGTAACGCAAAATTCGTTTGAAGCCTTTGCCGCTGAAAATCTTTTTGCTCCGTTAGGTCTGAGGAGCACTTTTTTCGCATCGCCGAAGAATCTTGAAACATACGAAAAAAAATATGTACTGGCCACCGGTTACGACGAAAACGGTATGCCTGTTCCGGGAAAATATCCTCTGGTTCCGGATCTTGCGGCATCGGGATTGTGGAGTATGCCCAAAGAACTTCTGATACTCGCTCAGGAATTTTATAAAGCGTATAACGGGAAGAGCTCTTTACTCAAAGAAAGTTCCGCACGGGAGATGGCTAAGCCGGCAGAGAAATTTTCGTGGACCGGCCTTGGCGTGTTTATGGGCAGTGAGCATGAGATCCAGTCACGTGGATGGGGTGAGAACGGGCAGTGTATGCTTAGAATCAATTACGTCACGGGAGAGAGTGCTGTGGTAATGACCAACCAAAACCCCGGTGTAGATCAGGCTGCATCGGGCATAGAAGATTTGGCTGCCCATAGAGCGGCAACAAGAAAACGGCTGGCGAGTGTAGCAAAGACTATGGCACAGACTCCGTTCCATGGTTTTGCAGAAGGAGAAGGCTCCAATCTCGAACCGATAGTTACACCGTTTCCGGGCTGGACGCTTGAAGAAGCAGACGGATTATGGTGTGCTGCATTTGTATATTTTTGCTGCACCAAAGCCGGTTTTGATATCCCGATCCGTCCTGGCGAATGTAAAACCTGTCATCTTGCAGGCTGTATTGCATGGGAGGAATTTGCACTAGGTGATCCCAGAATTGAGTATCATGCCAGAGAAGATGCTTTTGTTCCGGAAGCAGGGGACATTGTTCTGTATGATCATGTTTTTGATGATCATGAGCATGATCACATTGGAATCATAATTGAAAAGATTGAGAATTCACTGCTTGTTGCGGAAGGAAATGTCAGCAACAGATCAGGAATTATAGAACGCCCGATCGACGAACATGTTCGGGGTTATATTCGTATTCCTGACAGGTATCAATACCGGAAAGACTGATGAACCCGGGGACAGGAGGAGTGGTTCAGTATTTTGCTGGATATCGGTAAAAGACTGTATTGGAAGTGGTGTTACTGAGAGGTTATGAATGATGATGATTGGCGAAGTGTGCCTGCTGACAAATGATGTGCGCAAATTGGCGGATTTTTATAAACAGCTGCTGGGGATAGATAATAACAGCAGTGATGATACGCATCAGTTTATTATCTCAGAAGGAACAACTCTGACGGTTTATAATGACGGAAGCGATAAGAATAATCAGAACCAGAACATCTGCCTGGCATTTACCGTTGACGATATTGAAAAAGCATACGCTAAGGTACAGGCGCTTGGGGCAAAAATCATAGAACCGCCGGCCAAACGTCCCTGGGGCGCTGTAAATATGAGCTTTTACGATCCCGACAATAATGTAATCTATTTCAGGCAGCTGCAATAGCCATAAAAGGAGGTAGGAAATGCCAGTAAAAATTCTTTTTGTCTGCCATGGAAACATCTGCCGTTCGCCCATGGCGGAATTCGTCATGAAGGAGCTGGTGCGCCGGGCGGGCAGGGAAGCGGATTTCCAGATTGATTCTGCTGCAACGAGCCGCGAGGAGCTGGGAAACGACATGCATCCGGGCACGCGGCAAAAGCTCCGCGAACAGCAGATTCCGTTTGAGCGCCGGGCCGCCCGGCAGATTACCCGCGCCGACTACGACCGATACGACTGGCTGGTTGCCATGGACGATGAAAATGTCTGGTACATGAACCGCTGCTGGTCGGCCGACCCGGAACACAAAATCGTGCGCCTGCTTTCATTTGCCGGCAAGAACCGGGACATTGCAGACCCGTGGTACACCGGCAATTTTGACCAGACCTACGACGACATCCTGGAAGGCTGCACTGCCTTCCTGAAAACCCTGTGAAGCAAGGGGCCGGTGCGGGGCGTGTTCACTTTAGTCGTTTGCCCGCGTGAAAAATCTTCCGAGCAGCTCTTTTGTCTGCAGCACGTTGATGAACACGTCGGGGTCTGCCTTGCGCAGCTCCTTTGCAAGCGCCCCCGCCTGGTCGCCTGAGACCACTGTATATAGAAGAAATTTTTCTTCGCCGCGGAAGCAGCCGCGCCCGGCAAATTTGGTGGCGCTGTGGTTTGCAAGGTTCTGTATCACGTGGTACAGCTCGTCCGGCCGGCTGGTGATGATGAGCAGGGTCGCTTTCTGGTAGCGGTGGTACAGCATGTTGAGTACCTGCGTGGAGGCGAACTGGAATATAATGGAATACAGGGCGCTGTTCCAGCCGAAAAGCAGCCCGGCAACAGCAAGCACAATGCAGTTGCCGGCAAAGATAACATTCCACATGTCGCGGCCGCGGCGCTCGGCAAAGTAGATGGCAATGAAATCCGTGCCGCCGCTGGTTGCGTCCGCAAAAAGGCAGCAGACCACCGCAAAGCCGTTCATCATGCCGCCAAAAACCGCGCAGAGCAGCACGTCGTCCGTAAGCGCGTAGGAAGGAATCACGTCGGCAAGCAGGGATGAAATCACAATCATGAGCACGGAATAGAGCGTAAAGCGGCGGCCGATGTAGCGGAAGCTGATGTACACGGGAAATGCATTGAGCGCAAGATACAGGGCGGAGTAGGGCACCTGCACCCCGCAGAACTTGAGCACCGTCCGCTGCACCAGCAGGGAGACGCCGGCAAAGCCGCCGGGAAACAGCTCCCCTGCATACACAAAGGTGTTCAGGTTCACCGCCATGATGAGCGCCCCCGCTATTACCAGCAGCAGCCGCTTCCACGTGCACGGCGTGGGGGTTATGGTCGTAATCGGCTTGGAATTCATGGTCCCATGATAGCAGAAAACACACCCCCCCGCAATGCAGATATTAAACCTGTTCGGAAACTTCAGTTTCAGAACAGGTCTATTTTTTTCTTCTGGAAATAGTGTCCGGCAAAATCTGCCCTAGTAATCTGCAGATTGTTGTGCTATAATAAAGAATTGTTAAGAAAAGAGAAAAAAAGGCTGTGCAAAAAAAGGAGTCTACTTTATGAGAACGCACACATTCAAGGGGGGAATCTACCCTGAGGAGATGAAGGAGCTGAGCAGCCAGTGCCCCGTCACTGATGCCTTTCCCTCATCCCGGACGGTGACAATACCTGTCACCATGGGGGGCGCGCCTAATACGCCGCTCGTCAAGGTGGGTGACAGTGTGAAGAAAGGACAGCTCATCGCAAAGAGCGATGCATTTATGTCCGCCCCGGTACACGCATCAATTTCAGGCAAAGTAAAGAAAATTCAGAACTGCCTTGTGACCGGCAACCAGGAGGTGCCGTGCATCGTCATTGAGTCCGACGGTTCTGCTGAAACCGACTACATGCCGCCGCTCGACCCCTTTACCTGCGAGGCGAAGGACGCTGTTTCGCGCATCCGTGATGCGGGCATTGTCGGCATGGGCGGGGCGTCGTTCCCCACGCACGTTAAGCTCAGCCCGCCGCCGGACAAGGAAATAACCTACGTGCTGCTGAATGCAGCGGAGTGTGAACCCTACCTGACGGTTGACGAGCGCACCCTGCAGGAACAGGCGGACAAAGTTATTGACGGTCTGGCCATTGTCCTGAAGATTACCGGCGCGCTGGGAATCATTGCGCTGGAGACGAACAAGGCGCACGTCCGCCCGGCGCTTGAGGCCGAAATCCAGAAGAAGGGCTACGGCGATGACATGCGCGTAGAGATGGTCAAAACCAAGTACCCGCAGGGCTGTGAGAAGAACATTGTGGACGCGCTGCTTGGCGTGGAAATCCCGGCGGGCAAGCTTCCTGCCGACGCGGGCGCAATTATCTGCAACGTGGGCACGGTCTGTGCCATCAGCGATGCGTTCCGTCTGGGCAAGCCGCTTATTGAGCGCGCCCTTACCATTTCCGGCGGCGCGGTGGAAAAACCGTGCAACCTGCGTGTTCCGGTCGGCACGCTTGTGAGCGACCTGATGCCGGAAGCATTCAATATAATAGAAGGAAAAACCGCAAAAATCATCAGCGGCGGCCCGATGATGGGTTTTGCCATGCCGTCCGCGGCATTTCCCGTTGCAAAGGGAACGAGCGGCGTCACTTTCCTTACTGCGGAAGAAACCTATCTTACGGACGAAGGGCAGTGCATCAGCTGCGGCAAATGCGTGGGGGCCTGCCCCATGCACCTGACGCCCGTAATGATGTCGCGCGCGCTTGATGCGGACGACGTTGAGGATGCAAAGCAGTTCGGACTGATGGACTGCATTGAATGCGGCTGCTGCGCCTATGTCTGCCCGGCGGACATACGGCTCGTGCAGCGCTTCCGGCTGGGCAAGCAGATTGTCCGCGAACAGATGGCTGCGGCGCGCGCAAAGGCTGCTGCTGCCAACGGAGGAACAAAATGAGCGATACATCCAACAGAGTATTCCTGTCTTCCAGCCCGCACTTTACGGCGGGGCAGAATACGCAGCAGATTATGGCGGCGGTGCTCATCGCGCTGCTGCCGGAATGCATATACGGCGTAATGATTTTCGGGCTGCGGGCGCTGGTAACGCTCATTGTTTCCGTGGCAAGCTGTGTTGCCTTCGAGGCGCTGTTCCAGAAAATCAGCCGCCAGAAAATTACGGTTTCTAACCTTTCTGCGGCGGTTACGGGCGTGCTGCTTGCGCTCGTCGTTTCTTCCGCCGTTCCTGCGTGGATGGTGGTTATCGGTGCCTTTGTTGCCGTCGTCATTGCCAAGGGCATATTCGGCGGCATCGGTGCCAATGTGTTTAACCCGGCGCTTACGGGCCGTGGCTTTATGGTCATCAGCTTCGGTGCATTCATGAGCACATGGGCGGAACCGCATGCTCCCGATGCCGTGTCCTCTGCGACGGTGCTCAGCCAGATTGGAGCGGGTACCCTGAACGCTGACGATTTCAATTTCGTTCAATACTTTATCGGCAACCGCGCGGGCTGCATCGGCGAAACCTCCGTGCTGCTCATCCTGCTGTCGTTCCTCTTCCTGCTTGCCATGCGCATCATCGACTGGCGCGCGCCGGTGGCAATGGTGGCAACCGTGGCTGCTGGTACCTTTGTCAGCGCGCTTGCTGCCGGCAGGGGCCTTTCCGGTGCCGGTGCCGACGTCGTGATGGCGCTGCTGACCGGCGGTGTGCTCTTCGGCGCCACCTTCATGGTCACCGACTATGCCACTGCACCGGTCACAAAACCCGGCCGGCTCGTCTTCGGCTTTGGCTGCGGCCTCATAACATTCCTGATCCGGCGCTTCGGCGGCTACCCGGAAGGCGTGATGTTCAGCATCCTTATCATGAACACCACCACGCATTTCCTGAACCGCCTGACGTCGCGCAAGTACGGCTACGGTTCCCGCGCGCGCCACTGCGATGTGCCGGGCAAAACCGTCATGGACTTTGACACGCGCACTGCGGCAAAGGAGGAGGCAAAATGAGCACGGAGAAGAAGGAAGAAGGCATCGGCTCCATGATAAAGCTGGGGCTTATACTGGCGGCATACGCGGTCGCATCCTGCACCGTGCTCGCCGTCGTGAACAATATTACTTCCCCGGTCATCGCCGCCAACAACGAGCGCAAGGCAAACGAGGCAATGCGCACGGTGATTGCGCAGGCAGAAGACTTTGTAACGCTTGACCCCGCTGCCTGCAGCACTGCGCCCGGCAGCGCTTCCACCGTGGAAGCCGTTAAGCTCGCCAAGGCCGGCGGCAAGGTCATCGGCGGCGTTGTCCAGATAAGCGGCCCCACCTATGACCACGCGCGCATCATGATAGGCGTGGACGTACAGGGCACGGTTACCGGCGTACAGTTCCTGGAGAACACTGATTCTCCCGGCTTCGGTTCCAAGGCGAGCGACCCCAACTTTACGGTTTCCGGCGGGCGCACGTTCTACGGGCAGTTTAGCGGCAAGAAGGTGGCAGACGGATTTGTTGCCGGTTCCACCTTTGACGCAATTTCCGGCGCTACCATCACGAGCCGGGGCGTCGCAGCGCTGCTGGAAGACGGTACCGCAGTCCTTACGGCGGTTTTGAAGGAGCACAGCAATGACTAAGATACAGACGTTCGCGAAGGGCATCCTTCTGGAGAATCCCCTTCTTATACTGAACATAGGGCTCTGCTCCGCACTTGGCGTGACCACGAGCATATTCAACGCGCTGGGCATGGGCGCCGGCATGACATTCGTTCTTGTGATGAGCGAAATCGTCATCAGCCTGTTCCGGAAGCACATTCCTGCTTCCATCCGCCTGCCGGTGTTCATCATCATCATCGCGGCCTTTACCACCATCGTGCAGCTGGTGCTGCAGGCGTTTGTTCCGGCACTCTACAGCGCGCTGGGCGTCTTCCTGCCGCTCATCGTTGTGAACTGCATCATCATGGGGCGCGTGGAAGCCTTTGCCTCCAAGAATTCTGTGGGCGCTGCCGCCCTTGACGGCTTTGGCATGGGCGTGGGCTACACCATTGTGCTGGTGCTCATCGCGCTTGTGCGCGAACTGCTGGGCAACGGCACGCTGCTTACCGGGACTGCGGCGCAGCTCACCGTCATCCCGGAGGCTTACCGTATCGGCATCCTGAACAGCGCGCCGGGCGGATTCATCGTGTTCGGCGTCATTGCGGCGGCGAACCAGGCGCTGCAGAACGCGCGCAAGGCTAAGCAGGAGGCTGCGAAATGACAGATTTGCTTAAAATTTTCATAAAATCATTACTGATAGACAACGTGGTCTTTGTCCAGTACCTCGCCATCTGCCCCTTCATCGGCATGACGAGCGAAACCGGCAAGGCAACGGGCATGGGGCTTGCAACGACCTTCGTCATCATGCTGGCAGAGCTGGTCACCTGGCCGCTCTTCAACTTTGTGATGGTGCCGCTGGGGCTGCAGTTCCTGCAGACGATTTTCTTCATCCTGGTGATTGCATCGCTTGTGCAGCTGGTTGAATTCTACCTTAAAAAATCTGCGCCGTCGCTCTACAGCTCGATGGGCATCTACCTGTCGCTCATCACGACGAACTGCGCGGTGCTGGGTATCACAATTAACTGTATCAGCAAGAATTACAACTACCTGGAAAGCATCGTGTACGCGCTGGGGTCCGCCGGCGGCTTCCTGCTGAGCATGGTGATTATGTCCGGCGTGCGCGGCAAAATCAAGACGGCAAAGATTCCCGCGGCCTTTAAGGGCACGCCGATTCTCTTTGTTTCCGCAGGGCTGCTCAGCCTTGCCTTCCTTGGCTTCAAGGGACTGATAAAATAGGGGGCTGACATGAAGGTTATCATTGCAACAGTCATCGTCGCCCTTGTGGTGGCGTTTGTGCTCGGCGTGCTGCTGGGCTTGTTCAAGAAAATCTTTGCGGTTGCCGTTGACCCCAAGGTTGCGCAGATACGCGATGCGCTTTCCGGCGGCAACTGCGGCGGCTGCGGCTATGCAGGCTGCGATGCCTTTGCGGCGGCTGTTGCTGCGGGCGAGGCTCCGGTAACCGGCTGCGTGGCGGGCGGTCCGGCCACAGCGGAAAAGCTTTCGCAGATTATGGGCGTTTCCGGCGGCGGGGCAGAGCGCAAGGTTGCATTCCTTGCCTGCCGCGGCAGCAAAGAATGTGCCGGTACAAAGGGCGAATACACGGGGCTTAAGACCTGCCGCGCGGCAAGCCTTGCCGTGGGCGGTACCAAGCTCTGTGCGTCCGGCTGCGTGGGCTACGGCGACTGCGCGGCTGCATGTCCTTTCGGTGCGCTCAGCATGGGCGATGACGGGCTGCCCCACGTGGATTACAAGAAATGTACGGGCTGCGGCAAGTGTGCAAAGGTCTGCCCCAAGCACCTCTTTGCGCTGGTTCCGGCGGAGCGGAAAGGCTCCGTGGCAGCATGTTCCTGCCACAGCGACAACAAGCCGCAGATCCGCAAGAACTGCACGGCCGGCTGCTTTAAGTGCGGCATGTGCGCGCGCAAGTGCCCGGCGCAGTGCATTGACGTGTCCAGCGGCATCCCGCAGATTGATTACGCCAAGTGCACCAGCTGCGGCGAATGCGTCAAGGCCTGTCCGGACAAGGTACTGCACCTGCTGCAGGACGTGGTAAACTGCTGATAGATTATGTGAATAAACTTAAAATGTGCTCCCGGTGGAACCTCCCGCAGGAGCACATTTTTTGTTTTACGCTTTCCATTTACGTTGACAACGCTTGAAAACACGTTATAATTATAGTATTATAGTATGAAGTTTAAAAAGTCTGGTTGCTTTTTGAACTTCTTCCGACTTGTATTAAAGCTGTTCGGAAACTTAGTTTCAGAGCAGATTGTATTATTTCAAAAATTGCATTCAAAAGCTTCGGGCTTTTGGAACGGCTCTATACTGCCGATAATCTAAGTGTGCACTGGTCTGACCTGAGACAGCCCGTGTACGTAATGAGGAGATTTTTATGTCAGAGAACAAAAGCCTTGTCACACCGGTTCCGGCAAAAGTGTATGTATATAATCTGCTTATTTATACGCTGCCGTCCCTGTACATTACGCTGTTTACGGTGAGTACACGGATGATAGGCGGCCTGAACGAAACGGTGGGCGGTTCCATCCTTCAGGTGCTGAAAATCCTCAGTGCGCCCCAGACGCTCATCAGCATTGTACTCATCGTCGGCTGGGCACTTTTCAGCGCGCGGCGCACCTATGCAGTCCTTGAACAGTACAACGGTACGGAAGCTTCCTGCGACGAATGCAACCGGGCAAGCGGCTCCCTTACCACGATGAACATCGCTTTCGGCATGGGCGCCGGCTTTATCCTTCCGATTGTCATATCAACTGCAGCAAAGATGGGCGGCGTAACAAACTTCAACGGCACCGCCTACACCCTGTTCTTCATCGGCAACACCTTTATGTTCGCCGTGCTTGCCTACATTTTCTGGATTGAAGCCCTGGAACAGTGGATTACCTTCCTGCCGTTCCGCCAGAAGGACATGTCGCTGGGCCTGCTGCCGCGCAACACCTTTGTTGCCGTGCTTACCTGTGTGGGCATGTTCCTTGCAGCATTCGGGCCGGTCATCTACTTCCTTCCCTACGTGAACACAAAGCTCAGTGACGGCAGCACTTTCACCTCGCAGCGGTTGCTCTTTACCAAGGTGCTTCCCCAGGTTATCGTCTGCATTGCCACCACCATCATGGACTTCTTCTTCCTCTTCCGGGGAATTACAAGCCGCATTTCCGCCATGCGCAAATTCGTGCATACCTTTGCCAAGGGCGACTACACCGGCAAGCAGATACTCGTGACCGGGCGCGACGAAACCGGCCTGCTTATCAACGACCTGAACACCGCGCACTCCACCACGCAGACCATGCTCGTGAATGTAAGCAAGAACGTTGATGCCAACGACCGCCTTGCCGACGAGCTTGCTTCCAACATGACCGAATCTTCTGCGAGCCTGCATCAGATTAGTGCGAACATCAAGAGAGTGCGCAGCGAGATGGACAACCAGACCTCCGGCGTGAACGAGATGAGCGCTGCAACGAGCGAAATTCTGGCCAACATCCGCAGCCTGAACAAGGATATTGAGAACCAGAGCGCCGGCGTTGAGGAAAGTTCCGCTGCTGTCCGCCAGATGGTTGCGAACATCGAAAGCGTAACGCACATCCTTGAAAAGAACGATGCTGCCGTTGAAAACCTTTCGCAGGCCGCAAGCAAGGGGCAGGAGCAGGTTGAAGAGAACACCCGCGTTGCCGAGAAGATTCTTGAGGCGTCCCACGGTGCCGTGGAAGCGTCCAACATCATCGAAAACATTGCACAGCAGACGAACCTGCTTGCTATGAACGCTGCTATCGAAGCTGCCCACGCGGGCGAAAGCGGCAAGGGCTTTGCAGTCGTCGCTGACGAAATCCGCAAGCTCGCAGAGGAAAGCAGCCAGCAGGGCAAGAAGATTACCGACAACCTGAACGGCCTTGAGTCTGTTGTTGCGACGATTGCAGAAAGCTCCAAGATGCTCCAGAAGCAGTTCAATGTTATCTTTGAGCTGACCAAGACGGTACAGCAGCAGGAAGAGACCGTTATGAATGCTATGCGCGAGCAGTCAGAGGGTTCTTCTCAGATTCTTGAGGCGATGAAGAACATCGACGATTCCACGCTTAACGTCAAGAGCAGCTCGCAGGAAATGCTTTCCAGCGGGCAGGAAATTGCCGCCGGCATGGAGTCGCTCAACAAGACGACTCAGCTGATTTCCAACAGCGTCATCGAGATAGAAAATGGTTCAGACCTGATAATGTCCGGTATGGAACATGTGAACAAAACTTCCGAGGCGAACAATGCCGCCGCAAAGGAACTGCAGGGCGAAATGCAGAAATTCAAGCTCTAGACTCCGGCGCTTTTCCGCCGCTCAGTCTGTTCCAGCCTGAAAAAAGAACCCGGTGCAAGCACCGGGCTCTTTTCTTTTTAAACACGGGCTTTCTGCTGCATTTAGTCTGACGGTCCGCTGGTGGTTACGTCGTCGCTCTGGGCAAGCCGTACCACTGCCTGGTGCCCGGTGCGTTTTTCCATGGGCACGTAGGCGCGTTCCGGAGAAATGTTCTTGTATGCAGGGCGGTAGATGCGTCCGCCCGCAACGATTTCCTCGATGCGGTGTGCGCTCCAGCCTGCAATACGTGCGATGGCAAAGAGCGGCGTGTACAGCTCGCGCGGAATGTTGAGCATGGTGTACACAAAGCCGGAGAAAAAGTCCACGTTTGTGCAGATGCGCTTGCCGGTGCCGTGCAGCTCGTACAGCACTTCCGGTGCAAGCCGTTCGATGCTGCAGTACAGGTTGAATTCTTCCTCGCAGCCTTTTTCGCGGGCAAGTTCTGCGGCTTTGTCGCGCAGCAGGGCGGCGCGCGGGTCGCTGACGGTGTAGACGGCGTGGCCCTGGCCGTAAATCAGTCCGGTGTGGTCGAACGCTTCCTTGCGGGCAATTTTGCGCAGGTAGTCTGCGATTTCAGTTTCGTTGCTCCAGTCTTTTACGTGCGCCTTGATGTCGTCCATCATCTCCATGACGCGGATGTTTGCACCGCCGTGGCGCCGCCCCTTCAGTGAGCCGACTGCGGCGGCAACCGCGGAATACGTATCCGTGTCTGCGGAGGAAACGACGTGGATGGTCAAAGATGAGTTGTTACCGCCGCCGTGCTCCGCGTGCAGGATAAGCGCAAGGTCAAGCACTTCGGCTTCAAGGCGCGTGTAGCTTTTGTCGCTGCGGATGAGCCGCAGGAAGTTTTCCGCCGTGCCCAGCGTGGGGTCGGGGTTGTGTATGTACATGCTCTTGCCGTCGTAGTAGCGGCGCTTTGCCTGGTAGCCGTACGCAGCCAGCGTTGAAAAGCGGGAAACCAGCTCAATACACTGCCGCATGACATTTGCGACATCCCGGTTTTCCGGATCGGGGTCATAGGAATAAGAGGCAAGCACGCCGCGCGCAATCTTGTTCATGATGTCGCTTGACGGCGCCTTCATAATCATGTCTTCGGTAAAATTCGGCGGAAGCGTGCGCAGTTCTCCCAAAAAGGCGCTGAACTCATCCAGCTGGGCCTGCGTGGGCAGGTCACCGAAGAGCAGCAGGTACACGCACTGTTCGTAGCCGAACTGGTGGCGCGCCTCGACGTCATGCACGATGTCCTCAACGCTGTAGCCGCGGTAGATGAGCTTGCCGGGAACGGCAACCTTTTTGCCCTCTGCGTCAATCTCGTAGCCCACGACATCGCCGATGCTCGTAAGTCCCACGAGCACGCCGCGGCCGTCTGCATAACGCAGGCCGCGCTTTACGTCGTATTTCTGGTAGAGCGCAGGGTCAATGGGGTCATTATCCCGTGCAAATTCCGTCAGCCTGTTTATGAAAGTGCTGTTCTCAAGAAAAGTATCTGACATGGTTCTTCCCCTTACACCATAGTTTTGTATAATTATACATAATAAAGCATAAAAATGCAAGGTAATGGGGAAAATTTACATTTGATGGAATCCGTGCCGGGAAAAAGCGGGGGGGCGGAACGTCAACGCGTGCGGGTGCATAAAAATGCCCGCCGCCGCTCAGACTGCGGATTCCGGTAGCTGAGCGGGGCGGACGTGTTGTGCTTTCGTTTCTGTCGTAGCCTACATGCGGTCAAGGAAAGGCACGAGCACAAGGTGCATGGCGTTTCTGAGCACCGTGAGCGTGCAGGAAGCAAGGCACAGGCGTGCCCGTGCAAGCTGCGGCTCCTTGTCTGCAACGGCAAGGATGGGGCAGTCGCGGTAGAATGCGCTGAATGCCTTGCTTACGTCGTAGAGGTAGTTCGCCATCATGCTGGGGTCCAGTGCTTCTGCGGCCTTTGCCACAAGCCGGGGGAATTCCGCCAGCTTCTTGGTCAGCTCCCATTCGCTTTCGTGGCTCAGCAGGGCAAGCGCCGCGTCGCTGGAATCCGGCTCCAGTCCCTGTTCTTCCGCCTTGCGCAGGATAGAAGCAATGCGTGCGCCCATGTACTGAAGGTACGGGCCGGTATTGCCGTTGAAGGAAAGGCTTTCTTCCGGGTTGAAGAGCATGTCCTTTACCGGAGCCACCTGCAGCAGGTAGTAGTGCAGGGCGGCAAGCGCCACTTTCTCTGCAACTTCGTCCGGGCTGCCGACAGCTTCGTCGCGGCCTTTCTCCTGAATTTCCTTGAGCGCCGCCTCGTGGAGGGAGTCAATCAGGTCGTCGGCATCCACAACCGTGCCTTCGCGGCTCTTCATGCGGCCGGACGGCAGGTTCACCAGGCCGTAGCTCAGGTGATGGAGCTTTTCTGCCCACTCAAAGCCGAGTTTCCGCAGAATATAGAAGAGCACCTTGAAGTGGAAAATCTGTTCGCTGGCAACCACGTAGACCAGCTGGTTGAATGCCCAGTCGCCGTGGCGGAAAATGGCGGTGCCGATGTCCTGCGTAATGTAGACGGACGTGCCGTCCTTGCGCAGCAGCACTTTTTCGTGGTCTTCGCCGTCCTTGCCCTTGCCCACAGCCTCGGTTACGTCAACGCGGACGGAACCGTCGGGCGCCTTGAAGAACAGGCCCTTTTCAAGTCCTTTCAGGATTTCTTCTTTTCCCTTCAGGTAGGTTTCGCTTTCAAAGTAGAGTTTTTCGAAGCCGACGCCGGTGCGCTCGTAGGTTTCCTTTACGCCGCTGATTGCCCAGCTGTTCATCTTTTCCCAGAGCGTGTACAGCTCGTCGCCGGGCTTGCTCTGCTCCCACTGCACCAGCATGTCCTCTGCCTGCTGCGCTGCTTCCGGGTGTTCTTTTGCGTATTTGTCGAATTCAACATAGCACTGTCCCACAAAGTGGTCGCCCTTCATGTGCAGGGACTCCGGGGTTTCGCCCTTTGCCTCGTGGAACAGCTTGTATGCGAGCATGGACTTGCAGATGTGCACGCCGCGGTTGTTGATGATGTTTACGCGGAAAACTTCGGCGCCGGCCTTCTTGAGGATGCGGCTCACGGATTCGCCCAGCGCGTCGTTGCGCATGTGCCCCAGGTGCAGCGGCTTGTTCGTGTTGGGGCTGGAATACTCTACCATGACGCGCCTGCCGGCCAGCGGACGGTTCCCCGCCTCGTCAAAGGAACCGTAGCCTTCGCCCTGTTCCACAATCGTGCGCAGTATGCCCGCGGAGGCATCTGCCTTGTTAAGCTTTACGTTTACGTAGGGACCGACCGCTGCAAAGCTGCCGACCTGCTGCACTTCGTAGCCGCCCAGCTGCTTTCCGGCAGCAGCGGCCGCATTGATGACATCCGCAACACCGGCGGCAATTGCCGGAGGAGCCATGCGGAACGTCTTTGCAAAGGGGAACATCGGTGCGCCGATGTCTCCCATCTCCGGGCGGGGCGGGTTCTCCATGTGGACAAGCGATTCTGCTACGCTGTCGCCCGGCAGTGCCTTGTCCTCCTTGAACTGGTTCAGTGCCGCCGTCACGATGGCGCGGCAGATTTCCTTCTGGTCAGCCATTTTCTATCTTCCTTCTATTAAAATGCACTGCCATGATAGCAGAAAAGCGCACGATTTGCAATGAATGGCGGCTCACGAACCCGGCGGGGGCTATGCAGCATCGTCATAGGAACAAGGGCAGGGGCATAATGGCGGACATCGGCTGGAAATGCCTGTCGCAGGAAAAAAGAGAAACGCCGTTCTGCATCCCGACCGACTTGACATAGCTGTACACCTGCATGGTCTGCTCGTAGTCAAAGCTGCCTATAAGGCTTTTTGTTTCTTCTTTTAGAGCATGTGCTTCCATAAACCGGTGTCCTCCTGCTCTGAATTATAGCACATGCCTGCGGATTTCTGTCATTGCCGGATTTGGGACGCACCGGGCGTGGCGGGATTACAGATGGCGGAGGAAGCCGCGGGCGTTGCGTGAAAATGCCCCGGCAGGCGTGGAGGAGATGCCCGCCGGGGCGTGTGGTTGAGGGATGGCGGAAGGCTACTTTGTCAGACGCTGTTCCAGATTCCTGAATGCGGCTTTTACCTTGGGAATCAAGGCTTTTGCCTCCTCTTCATACGAAGCGCCGGCATTAAGGAATTCCGACTGCGGAAGAAAAGCCTTTATCCGTGCGTTCTTCTTTGTCTGCGTGTTCTGCACCGCAAAAGAAAACACGATGTCATCGCCTTCCTTTGAGATGTCAGGTTCAGAAACTTTTATCACGTCATTTTCCATGGTGTCCGCTCCCTGCCTTTAGAAACTGCCCGTGTAGCCGATTGCCTTGAGTGCCGCCTGGCTCTTGAGGTTCAGGTGGGTTTTTTCGAAGGTCGTATCTTCGGGGTAACCCCAGTTTACCTTGCCCATGCCCTCGGGCACGATGACCTCGGTCAGGTTGGGGCAGTCGTAAAAGGCGCCGGCACCAATCTCCTTCAGCGTGGAGGGGAGCGTCACCTTCTCAAGGTTTTTGCAGTACTTGAACGCACCCGATCTTATATAGGTGACGCCCTCGGGAATTTCTATTGACGTGAGGGCAGTGCTAGTAAAAGCATTGTAACCGATTTCCTTGACATTCGACGGGATTGTGAACGACTTGATGCCTGCTTTATTTGCAAAATTTTTGGGAATGTAAGTTAACTTGCTGTCCGAGGGGATGTCGATGCGCACAAGTTTTTTGCATTCATCAAATAAACCGCCAGTATCAGTTCTGACTTCCTTTAGGGATGACGGCAGGGATGCGTATACAAGTTCCTGACCGAATGGCGCGCCCACGATCCCCTCAATTTCTATCACCTCCACGCCTTCCGGCACAATGACGGATGTGATGGTGGATCCGTATCCGCCCTCAATCTCCTTGACCGGCATGCCCTCGATGGTGTCGGGGAGCACGAGCGTCCCTGCGAACGTCGCCCCGTCCGCAGGCCCCAGCAGCCTGACGCCGCTGCCGTCCTTGGTCAGCTCATAGCGGAAGAGGCTTTCGGGCGTGGCCTTCTCGTTCTTCACGAGCGACACGGCTGCGTCAATGGCGGAAAGCGCGGCATCCGTCTGGCCGTCCGCGAGCTGCTTTGCGATAATCTCGAACGCGCCTGCCGCGTCCTTGGCTCCCTTCAGCGCCTTTTTTGCGTCCTTGGCAGCCTTTTCTGCGGCCTTGTCCGCATCCTTGGTGCTGCCGCCGGCTTCCACAGCCGCTCCAGAGCCGGATGATGCCTTGGCATCGCTCTTCTTGCCCCCGCAGGAGGCGAAAGGCAGCAGCGCGCACAGGGCTGCCGCGAGCATAAGTGTCTTTTTCATACTGAATCCTTGCGCTTAACGTCCGCCGACGGTAGGATTGATATAAAAAAAGCCCCTGCGGATGTGCCGGGCGAAGTGTACTTCACCGGGCGTGCCCGCAGAAGCTGTTTTTTGAGGAAGGATAGTGTAATGGTGCTGGAAAAATTAAACGGTTTTAGGCAGCGGGCATAGTACGCCCTTTCTGCTTTTTATTATGGAGGCTGCACCGGGCGTGTCAAGTACTTTTGAGGACATGCTGTATGTTTTTTTCTGTCTGCTGCCGAATGCCTGCATAGCACATTAGTATAGCAAAAAAAATTTTTTGTCTAGGGGCGCACGCGGCGGCTGCAGGCTGTTTCGGGGCACAAAAAGCGGCAAAAATACAGGCTTATTTCAGAAAAACACGTGTTTGTGAGTTTACGCACTAAAAAACAGTGAGTTTACGCACAAAAAAGCTGTGCGTAAACACTACCACATATTTTTTTATTTGTGCTATTATTTTTGCAAGTTCAAAGTACTGATTTGCAGAAACAGTCCTTTGAACGGTTTCCTGAACAGACAGGTATGGCGGAAAATTTCCGTGCGCATGCAGGACTTCTTGCAGTTCGCGCCGCCACGTGGTAGACTGGATCTGTTCGGAAACTACGTTTCCGCTCAGGTCGGCGAGTTTAAAATCGCTCAAATAGCGCGATTTTAAACATCGCATTCTAGTGTAACCTGTTCTGAAACTGAAGTTTCCGAACAGGTTTACTATAGGTGTAGTTAGGGGCACCGCTGCTCTTTAGTCAGCCTTGTGGTGGTTGCGGCACGTAAGGAAAACATCGGGTTCCCGAACAGATCAGTGACCGGAGCCAGTTTCAAAACTCATCCGACTTTTGAAACTCCCTCACCAGTGTAAAAGGAGAGCTTACATATATGGTCTGTGCAAAACGTTCGTTACACGGTTCTGATGTTTCCCGCATTATTGTGGCTTGCGTGATGGCAGAGCTCCTGAATCTGCTGTGCAAGTGGCTGCTCTGCGATGTGGCACACGTACCGCTGTTCATGGATACCATCGGTTCGGTGGCAATAACGTTCTATGCGGGACTGCTGCCCGGTGTTTTTGTTGCCCTGGGGCTGAATGTGCTGCAGGTGCTGTTCATTGCTGCCGTAACGGGAAGCCCCGTGTACCCGTGGGAAATGGCGTACGCGCTGTGCGGCGTTGCCATTGTGTGCGTCACGTGGGCGTTTTCCCGCACCAAAGCGAATTTCCGCATGGGCAGGGTCATCGCCGTGCTGTACCTTGTGCTGATTGCACTTGTGTCGGCGTTTGCGTCAAGCTTTATCGGCGGCATGATAGAAACGGTGAACCGCCTGTTCTTTGACGGCATTGCGTACAGCGCCGATCAGCTGGAGCATTTTGTACGCGCGCTGCTGGGCGAAAACCTGGGGCTGCTGGCATCCTGCGTCATTGCGCGGATTCCCGTTACGGTGCTGGACCGCGTGTTCTGTACGTTCGCCGGCTTTGGCGTGTACTGGCTGGTCTGCCACAGCGAGGGGAAGCGTCCATGATGGAAACGGCCGGCATTCCCCCCGAATATCTGGCGCATCCGGAAGAACTGTGGCGGATGCTCCATTCCTTTATTTCGTTCTTCATTCTGCTGGGGGTGTTCAGTGCGGTTGTCCTTGTAGCGGTGCTGGTTACCATCATCCTGCTGCTTAAGTCAAAGGCGCGCGAACGCGAAACCGGCGAATACATTCAGCATGTGATTCAGGCGCAGGAAGAGGAACGTGCGCGCATTTCTTCCGAGCTGCACGACACGGTTGCGCAGGACATGCGTGCCGCGCTTTCTACGGCAAAGGACGAACACACTGCCGATATCATACGCGGCTGCATTGCGTCCATCCGCTCGCTCTGCTACAATCTTGCGCCGCCGGACATCGGTTCTTCGCAGACACTTTCGTCCGCGATACAGTACCTGTGCGTGGGCTTCCGCGAAAAGACGGGGCTGGATGTGTCGCTTGCCATCCGCAGCGATGCGCTGGCACTGCTGGATTCTCCTTCGCTGAGGGAAGATCAGAAGCTGAATGTTTACCGCATTGTGCAGGAGTCGCTGCTTAACGTACAGAAGCATGCGCAGGCGGAAGAAGTTTCCGTTATTGTGCGGCGCGGGGTGCGGCAGGAGTCGCACGGGCTGTGCATCTGCATTACGGACGACGGGCACGGCTTTGATGCGGACAGCGTTGCTGAACCGAACTGCATCGGTAACTTTGGGCTCAGGGGCATGAATCAGCGGGCGGTGCTGCTGGGCGGCACGCTTTCCATTCAGTCGGACATTGATTTGGGGACGGTCGTGACGCTCTTCATTCCGTTCTATTCGTTTTAGATACGTGCTGCCCTTGTTGCTCTGGCGGCTCTGGAGGGTGTAAAACTAATATGGAAAAGTCATTTTTTCTGGTGGAAGACCATTCGCTTATGCGGCAGGGCATTGTCGCGTTCCTTTCAAAACTGCCGGAATTCCGCTGTGCGGGAATGGCCGGCACTGCGCAGGAATTCCTTGACGTGGTGGCGCAGCCCGCGGGAGGTCTTTTGCCCGACGTGCTGGTAACCGACCTGAATATCAGCGGCAGCATGGGCGGCGGAATTTCGCTCATCCGCCAGTGCCGCACAAATTATCCTTCTATTAAAATCGTGGTGTATTCGATGTATATTGCGGCAAGCGTGGTCAGTTCCGCGCTGAAGGCCGGAGCCGATGCCTATGTTTCCAAGCTGAGCAACGAGGAGGAGCTGGGCACTGCACTCAGGGAAGTGCTTGCGGGGCGCTCGTACGTTGATTCCGCGGTGTCCTCCCAGATGCTTGCCTACGAGCGTTCGCTGTCGCTGTTCAGCCGCAAGGAGCAGGAAATCCTGAACCTTGTGCTGCACGGCAAAAACAACGCCGGCATTGCAGAGGCGCTGAACCTGAAGAAGCGTTCCGTCGAGAACTACCTGAGCCGCATCTACGACAAAACGGGCTTCTCTTCAAAAGAAGAACTTGTTGAACATTACGGCTACATACAGTAGGGCATTTAGCGGAATTTTACATAGAAAAATGCGCGGAAGCGAAAAAACGAACGGCGCCGTCTAGGCAACGGACACCGTTGCCTAAACGGTGCCGGGCATTTTTTCGCTGGGAGCGCATTTTTGTTTTACGGGAAGCCCTGAAAAATACCCGCCATACCGTAGACAAAGCGCGCGTTATGTTCTAGACTTTTTGCAGGCGGGCGCCCGTTTCTTCCGGCTGTATGCCGCATGAGCGCTGCGGAATTTGCCCGCCATGGAGTTTTTTCGATGAATTACGGTTATTTTGACGACGAGCACAAGGAATATGTCATAACGCGGCCGGACACGCCGCAGTCATGGAGCAACTACCTCGGTTCCACGGAATACGGGGCGGTCATCACCAACAATGCGGGCGGCTACGGCTTCTACAAGTCCGGGGCGAAGGGCCGCTTTATGCGCCTGCGCTTCAATGCCGTGCCGATGGACCAGCCGGGGCGCTACTTCTACCTGCGCGACCGCGATTCCGGTGACTACTGGTCTGCTTCCTGGCAGCCGGTAGGCAAGCCGCTTTCCCAGTACAAGAGCGAATGCCGCCACGGTACCGCGTACACAAAAATTACCTCCGAATACAGCGGCATCCGCTCCGAAACCACGTATTATGTGCCGCTCGGGCAGCTTTTTGAGTACTGGCGGCTCAAGCTGACCAACACCGGCAGCAGCCCGCGCCGCCTGAGCGCCTTCAGTTACTGCGAATTCACCAACCAGTGGAGTACCGAGCAGGACCAGGTGAACCTGCAGTATTCGCTGTTCATCACGCAGGGCAGCTACAAGGACAATATGCTGCGCGTTTCCATTCAGGACAATCTTGCCATTCAGAATGCAGACCGCGAACTTGCAATTTCCGGCGACATTCCCATGATGACGTGGATGGCGCTGGTGGGTGCGCCCGCCGTGGGCTACGACACCAGCCGCGAAGCCTTTATCGGCACCTACGGCAGCTACAAGGAACCCAAGGCGGTGATGGAAGGCGCCTGTACGGGCAGCAATGTCTACGGCGATTCCGGCTGCGGTTCGCTGCAGGCAGATATAGAGCTTGCGCCGGGCGAAACAAAGGAAATCATGGTGCTGGTGGGCATTGGCGAAGCACGGACGCTGGGCCGCAAGACCGTGCAGGAATTCGGCAGCACGGAGCGCGCGGATGCGGAATTTACCCGCCTGGTACAGAACTGGCATTCCAAGCTGGACAGCTTTGTGGCGGAAACGCCGGATGCAGACATCAACCACACGGTGAACATGTGGGGCCTGTACAACTGCCTTATCACGTTTGCGTGGAGCCGCGCTGCATCGCTGGTGTACAACGGCGAGCGTGACGGTCTGGGCTACCGCGATTCCGTGCAGGACATTCTGGGCGTTTCCGCCGCAATCCCGGAGGAAGCCGAAAAGCGCATGGAGCGCATGCTTTCCGGGCAGGTGGCCTGCGGCGGTGCAATTCCCGTCATCCGCGTGGACCACAATCCCGGCCACGAAAAGCAGCCCGCCGAAGAAGAATTCCGCTCTGACGACTGCCTGTGGTTCTTCAATGCCGTGCCTGCCTACATCGCAGAATGCGGCGACTTCAGCCTGTACAACAAGGTTATTCCCTATGCTGACCACGGCGAGGCAACAGTTTACGGCCACCTGAAGCAGGCGCTGCTGTTCAACCTGGAGCACATGGGCGCGGACGGCATTCCCTGCGGCCTGCTCGCCGACTGGAACGACTGCCTTAAGCTCGGCTACCACGGCGAGTCGCTCTTTGTTGCCTTCCAGCTGCGGCTGGGACTTACCACGTATTCGGACATCTCGCTGCGTCTGGGCAAAAAGGACGAAAGCGACTGGGCGCTCAAGACGCGCGGTGAACTTGACAAAGCCATCCAGAAGAAGTGCTGGGACGGTAAATGGTGGATCTGGGCTGTGGCAGAAGACGGCACGGTCTACGGCACCAAGACGATGGAAGAAGGGCAGGTTTACTTTAATACGCAGGTGTGGTCTGTGCTTTCCGGCGCGGCTACCCCGGAGCAGGCAAAGCAGTGTATGGAAACGGTCAAGGAACGCCTTGCCACCCCGTACGGGCTTATGCTCTGTGCGCCGCCCTTTGTGCATACCAGCATCGAGGTTATGCGCGCGGTGGTCTTTAACCCCGGCATCAAGGAAAATGCGGGCATCTTTAACCATACGCAGGGCTGGGGCGTGATTGCAGAGGCTATGCTGGGCAACGGCAACCGCGCCTACGAGTACTGCAAGGCGGCACTTCCTGCTGCATGGAACGACCGCGCGGAAGTCCGCCAGAGCGAGCCGTACGTGCAGGGGCAGACAACCTATTCTACCTTCTCGCCGCGCGCCGGCAACACGCGCACTTCCTGGCTTTCCGGTGCGGCAACGTGGGCGTACTACAGCCTGACGCAGTACATTCTGGGTATCCGTCCGCAGTACGACGGCATGCTGATTGACCCCTGCGTGCCCGACAGCTGGGACGGCTTTAAGGTGCGCCGCCGCTTCCGCGGAAAAATCCTCCATATTGACGTGCAGAACCCGGAGCATGTGTGCAGGGGTGTTGCCTCGCTCGTGCTGAACGGCGAGCCGCTTGACGGCTGCGTTATTCCGGCTGACAAGCTGAAGGAAGAAAACATCATTGTTGCCGTGATGGGCAAAGCTGCCCGCCCCGTTCCCTGCGAGCGCGTGTAACAGTGCAAACAAAAAAATGTGCTCCCAGCGTAAAAGCGCCCGGCACCGTTTCGGCAACGGAATCGTTCGCTTTTACGCTTCCGCGCATTTTTTGGTTGTGGGGTGCATTGCAGCCCTGTCCGAAGAAGAGGAACGCCTGGGATGACAGAGATTGAACTGAAAGCCCGTGTTGAGGACCGTGAGGCTCTTGCGCGGGTGCTTTCCGGTTTTGCGCGCTACGGCGGCCGCGTGGTGCGGGACGACGAGTACTTTGCCCCTGCAAAGGGCGACAAGCGTACGCTCCGCATCCGGACAGAGCGCCGTTCGCCGGGCACTGCGCAGGAATCCGCCTGCTGCCTGCTGACCTACAAGCGCAAGACCCTGCGCACCGATGCATCCGGCATCGGTACGGAGGTAAACGACGAGCATGAATGCACGGTTTCCAGCCCCGACACGCTGACCGCATGGCTTTCCGACCTTGGTTTTGCCTGCGTGCTCCGCAAGCACAAGGACGTGGAGGACTGGACGCTGGAGCTGCCTGCCGGGAAGGTGCTGCCGGTGCCGCTTACCGCCACCTTTGAGCTGTGCTCCGTGCCGCCGCTCGGTGACTTTCTGGAGATTGAAATCCTTTCCCCCGCGCAGGACAATGCTTCCGTGGAAAAAGTCCGCGCCGCGCTTGCGGATCTGCTTGCCCGTGCCGGAATCCCCGGCGACTGCATCGAAAACCGCAGCTACCGGGAACTTCTTGAGGGAACCTCTAAAAACTTCAGTTTTTAGAGGTAACTTTGAAACCGCGATGTTGTAAGTCGCGCTATTATAGCGACTGGCCTTGCAAGCACGGCTTACAACTCGCAGGAATCTCGGAAAGCTCACCGAAGGGGAGTTTTTCGAGATTCCCTTGAACAAGCTTCCGCAAACGCTGTATAATTGAAAATCGTTTTTGTGCCGGGTTTCTGTTCCCGCGCACCTTCCGGAGGAATGAAATGTTTGACAGAAAAAAGTATAAGGCTATTGCAAAAAAGCAGCTGAAGGGCAGGATGACTACACCCGTGCTCTCTACACTGGTTGTTTTACTGCTTATCGGAGTGCTCTGCGCACCCGCTATGATGGATTCCTGGCACAATGCCGAGGCAACGGTTTCTGCCTCTGACGGCGTGTTCCGGATGGGCGCGGGAACGGTGACACCGCATGCAGCTTCACCGCTGCCGGGGCTTATAACCATGCTGCTGAGCGGTGTCCTTACCATTGCCACCTCCTACCTGTACATTGTGCTTTCTCATACGATGGAACCGCAGCCGTTCTCTGTGTTCATCAAGGGCTTTTCCCTCTGGCTGCGCGGGCTGCTCGGCTACCTGTGGATGTACCTGTGGGTCTTCCTGTGGACGCTGCTCTTCATTATCCCCGGCTTCGTCAAGGCGATTTCGTATTCCCAGATGTTCTTTATCCTTGCTGAATGCCCGGATGTGGGCGTTACCAAGGCAATGCGCCTGAGCAAGGCAATGACCAGGGGCTACAAATGGGATTTGTTCGTGCTGTGGCTCAGCTTTATCGGCTGGTCGCTGCTTGGAGCCGTTACCTGCGGCATCCTCTACCTTTGGATTTTGCCCTACATGAACATGACGATAGTGAACGCCTACCACGCACTTAAGGCGCAGGCAATCCGCAGCGGCGTGCTGACCGAAGAGGATTTCGGTTCGCTTGCCGTGGGTACTGACCATTGCGCCGGTGCCGGCAGTGACCCTGCAATTGCAGGCGCACCAGCTGCCGCTACACCTGCTGCCGCTTCCGCACCTGCCGCTGCTTCCGACGCTTTCTTCTTTGGCGATGAGGCTGAGGCTGACTCTGACGGAGCTGATGCTGATTCCGGGGAAAACGATTCTGACGGGCAGGACAGTTCCGCTGACTTTCCGGGAGGTACATTCTGATGGCCGGCAATAAGCAGAACGCAGGTTTTATCGCTTTTATATGCGTCATTGTACTGGCGGTGATTGCCGGTGTGGCGGGAACGGTCTCTGTCTTCCGGCATGATTCTCCGGCTGTCATGGATGACGATGAAATCATTTCTGAACTGGAAAACGATGCGGAGGACGCCGCCGCTGCAGACGACGCCCCCGCGCAGGATGCTTCCGGCAGCAAAAAGCGGCGCAGCAGCAAAAAAGATGATGCTTCGCGTGCCTTCAGCTTCTATTTCTTCAAGAACGGCAAGCCTTCTGTTCCGGCACACCGCGGCAACTACATTGCGCGGCTGTACATCACCGGCACCATCACGGGGGCGGGTGACAGCTACAACCAGAAGTGGCTGCTGGATACCATCGACGAGCTTGAAAACGACGAGAACAACAAGGGAATTATCCTTTTCATCAATTCGCCCGGCGGTGCCGTCTACGAATCTGATGAAGCCTACCTGCGCCTGCTGGAATACCGCAAGTCCAAGCCGGTGTACGCATACATGGGTTCCCTTGCTGCGAGCGGCGGCTACTATATTTCCTGCGCGTCCAGCTACATCATGGCGAACCGCAATACGCTTACCGGCAGCATCGGCGTTATTGCCGGGGAATTCCTGGATCTGACCGGACTCATGCAGAAGTACGGCGTCAAGTCTGAGACCATCCACGCCGGTAAGAACAAGAACATGGGCAATTACAATGAGCCTGCAACCGATGAACAGCGGCAGATTATGCAGTCTGTTGCGGACGAATGCTACGAGCAGTTTACGGGCATTGTGGCGGAAAGCCGCTCCATGAGCCGCGCGGACGTAGTGGCGCTGGCTGACGGCCGCATTTACACGGCGCAGCAGGCAAAGCGCAACGGCCTGATTGACGATATCGGCTCATGGGATGACATTGTGTCCCGCATGAGCGAGCGTGAATTCGGCGGCAAAGAATATGCTGTAGAGGATTATTCCTATGAACGGCAGGATGGTTTTTACCGCTACCTGCTGGGCAGCGTAAGCAGGGCAGTGGACCGGCTCAGTGCGTCTGCTGCGCTGCCTGCCCCGCTGGAGCGCATTATAGAGCCTGATATTCCGTTCCCCGCCTATTATTTCAGCTGGCAGCAGTAAGCTCCAGCAGCTTGCCGAGCGTATCGGCGAGCTGCGGCAGGTTTACCGGCTTCTTGAAGAATTCTGCCGCTCCGTACTTGCGGCAGTTTTTTTCAAGGTCTGCATCTTCCAGTGCCGTCACCACGATGATGAGCGGCTTTCCGAACGCGTCGCTCTTGTTGATGGTCTGGCAGAGCTTCATGCCGTCTATGCCCGGCAGGTCGATGTCAAGCACCACTGATTTGGGGTGCTTCGATGCCATTTCGGAACCTGCTTCAAAGCCGTCAAATGCCTGATAGATGTGCAGTGTTTCATAGCGCTGCTTCAGGAATTTCGCCATCACGTCATTCCATGCCTTATCGTCATCAACAAGCAGCACCGACTGCTTCTGTATGTGTACCTTGACCTTGCAGTTTTCCAGCACTTCCACGGGAACCTGCATGTCATTCTTTTCCATGAATTCAACAAGGTCGTCGGGATATACCCGGAACTGGCCGCCCGGCGTGGTGGAGGCCTTCAGGTAATTATTGCGTATCCAGTTGATTGCTGTCTGGTTCACGACCCCGCAGATTTTTGCAACTTCCATTGCCGAATACACGACAGATTTTTTTATAGCATCCTCTTTTCCCATCTGAAAACCTTTTATACATCAATAGAATCCTGCGGAGGGCACGTATTGCAGCAGAGCCCTCTGGAAGATTAGCGCTGAGCGGAAACCTTGGTTTGCCGAACAGCCGGCTTTCTTCCAGTATAACACAAAATCTCCATTTTTACCATTATTTTGTGCACTTGCGGATAAGTTTTGGCGAAAAACCTGCGCGGAGCAGGGCTGCGCGGATTTTCAGGGGGTCGCGTTTGCAGGCAGCGATTTTTTTGCATGCCCGGCTGCACAGTTCCTGCTCGTCGTGTTCCTGGAAAAATTCATCCAGTGCTGCTTCCGCAATGCTGCGCTCTATGCCCCGCGCCGCAAGTTCTGCCCGCAGCCGCAGCCGTCCTTCGGTGTGGTCAATGGATCGGTTCCTGAGCCACGCCCCCGCAAAACGGCGGTCATCAAGGCTGCCGGTGCTTTCCAGGTAGTCCAGCGCAGCTTCTGCTGCCTGCCTGCCCACGCCTTTTTTGTGCAGTTTTGCTGCAAGCGAAAAGCGGCAGTGTTCGGCGCGCCCCAGGTATGCCATTGCCGTGCATTCAGCGGCATAGGCAAGCGCCGCGTCCAGAAGCTCCAGGCTTTCCTGTTCCCCGAATTCCTGCTGCCCGCCGGCCGCTGCCTCCAGCGCGCCGCCATCCAGCCGTGAAAGGTATGCAGTACGCAAAAAAAATGCAGACCCCGCATCCGGCGTCAGTTTGTATACGCCGGGGGAGGTCTGCTCTATGCTTCGTATAAGCACGGAAGGTTTAGCGCTTGCTGAACTGGAACCTTCTGCGTGCACCGCGCTGACCGTACTTCTTGCGTTCGACCATGCGGGAATCGCGTGTAAGGTAGCCGTTTGCCTTGAGCGCAGTGTGGCAGTTCGGATCAACCTGCGTCAGGGCGCGGGAAAGCCCGTGCAGGCATGCTGCAGCCTGACCGTTCAGACCACCACCCACCACATTGATGAGGATGTCGAACTTGTTGTCGTTAGAGGTTACCAGAAGCGGCTGGCGCACCAGGTGCACCTGAGACTCGGTCACAAAGTATTCCTTTATGTCCTTTCCGTTCACCACAATCTTGCCTGAGCCTTCGCGCAGGAACACGCGGGCCGTAGCTGTCTTTCTTCTTCCTGTACCGATTGCTATATTCTTAACCACGATGAACTCCTATCTTACACTTCCAGAGGTTTCGGATTCTGTGCGGCATGCGGATGCTCGCTGCCTGCATAGACCTTGAGGTTGCCCAGAATCTTGCGTCCGAGACGACCGTGCGGCAGCATGCCGGCGATTGTCCTGCGGAGCGGGTCGGTCGGGTGGCGTGCAATCAGCTCATTGAATGAATATGAGCGGAGACCGCGCACAAAACCAGTGTGATGGCGATACATCATATCCGTGGGCTTGTTGCCGCTGACCTGGATTTTCTCTGCATTGATGATGACCACGAAGTCGCCGTTATTTGCATTCGGCGTGTACGAGGCCTTGTTCTTTCCGCGGAGTACGCTTGCTGCCTTGGCGGCCACGCGTCCGAGTGTCTTGCCGTTTGCGTCGATGACGTACCAATCGCGCTTTACTTCGCTTCCCTTGTTAGCAAAAATCGTCTTCATGTTATAGATACCTTTCTAAAAAACATTGCATTCACCGCTTTGCATCGAGCGTTGAATGTGCGCGCATAATGAGCAGTTATGCGTGCTGTATACGGGGTACATAACTATAGCACTTTCGCCGCTGCTTAGTCAACCGGAATTCTGATAAATTCGCAGAAAGCATCCAGGTTCCGGGGCTGCGGCCGAACGGGCTGCGCTATTCTCCCTGCTTTCCTTCGGCTTCGGCCTGACGCGCTGCAAGCTCTTCCTTGCGGGCTTCTTTCTTGTCCTTGATGTCTGCAAAACCGATGAACACGGAGATAATGCCAAGGAACGCCGCCAGTACCGGGGAGCAGCCCTTGAGGCAGGCAATGATTTCCGGCCCCCAGCCAAGCCCGAACGGCAGGCAGGCGACCACGCAGAACGCAATGAGCAGAATTCCTACTATTAAAGTTACCATAATTCCCAATATCCCCCAGAATCAAAATTGGAGCAGCGCCCCGAACAAATCTATTAAACCTGTTCGGAAACTTCAGTTTCAGAACAGGTTACCACGAAATGCGATGTTCAAAATTGTGCTGTTTGAGCGGTTTTGAACTCGTCACCTATTCGGAAACGTAGTTTCTGAATAGGTCTATTATCCCACAGATTTGCAATTATTTCAATAAGCGGCATTCCTTCGGGAAGCCGGCGAGTTTCTGCGTTGCAGAAACTCTCAGCATTGCGCTGCTTGCCCCATGCATGGAAAGCCGGCTTTTTGAGTGAAAATGTGCGGAAGCGGAAAAATGAACGGCACCGCCTTTGTAATGCGCAGCGTTACAACCAGCGGCGTCGGGCGTTTTTCTGCTGGGAGCATATCTTTTGTTTACAGACAGCTTTACAAATTATCACAGCACATGCGAAAGGAACATGAAGAGTGCGGTGCTGCCGAAGATGCTGATCATGGAATTCTTTGTCAGCAGCTGGAATGCCAGCGCCGCCGCTATGCCGGCCGCCGGGGGGAGTGCCGAGTGCAGGGAGGCCGGCTGCACGTCCTTCAGGCAGTAGACGATGAGCATTGCGATTACGAGCGACGGTATATATTTTTCTATAAACCGGATGATTTCCGGCGGGTCTTTCCTGCTGAACAATGCAAAGGGGAAGAGCCGCTCGCCAAAGATGATTGCCGCAGAAACCATGGTTGCCGCCAGCGCCCGTGCGAGCGGAAGCCGCTGCTGCACAGCCGCTGCTTCACCGCTGTCCGCCTGCCAGCCAGCCGCCGCTACCAGCAGCGCAAGTACCAGCGCCGCCCCTGCCGCAAACGCCGCGAATGCCGCCGGGCGCACTGCAACGTTGCGTTCCCGGTAGAACTGCCTGCCGCGCACCAGCACAATGCCCGTTACGCCCAGTATGATTGCCGCCAGCATGATGTTCGTGGAACCGAGCAGCCCGGCGCGGCACAGCAGCACCGCCACTGCCGCAGAACCGGCACCCAATGCGGGGGGCAGCAGGTCGCGTGATTTCTGTACCTGCGACAGCAGTATGACGGTGAACAGCGCCGTCAGCGCAAAATCAACGCCGTCAAGGTACTGCGCCAGCTGATAATGCTCCAGCACGCGGTATGCCAGCGCGCCTATGGTGCCGCCCAGCGTCCAGTACAGCTGGTCGAGCAGGGCAATGGCGCCGAAGAACGGCCCCGGTTCCGCGCCGTGGGGCAGCTCCGTGCCGGTAAGCACGGCGTAGGTTTCGTCAGTGAGCGCATAGATGATGTAGGGCTTCCAGCGGCCCGTTCCCTTGGTCTTGGTGATGAGCGAAAGCCCGTAGACAATATGGCGGATGTTCACAAAGAACTCTGTCAGCATGATTTCCGGCAGCGTTGCCCCTGCAGCAAACAGCCCCGCCGCAATGTACTGGCCCGCGCCCGCGTACATGGTGGCGCACATAAAGGGCGAAATCCACCACGGATAGCCTGCCTGCACAATCATCAGGCCGAACGGAATGCCTATTGCAACGTAGCCGAAAAAAATGGGCGTGGTGATCCTGCACGCCTGCCGCAGCATATACTGATTCATGCCCGCCATTATAGTCAAGCGGCTTCCAAAAGTCTATTGCCCCCGGAAAACTGAAAAGAGAGCGCTTTTGCGGAATGTGCTGCTATTTTAAACCATCCTGTTGACTTTTCTTGGATAATCCCTATAATGTGAAGAAAATTCATACCGTAAGGGGATGTTTCTTATGAAAGTATTTACAAAGTTATTTGTCGCGGCTGCATGTGCGCTCCTTGCGTTCTCCGCAGTATCCTGTGCAAACAACAGCAACGGCGGCAAGGGTGACCTTTCCGGTTCCAATGTACTCTCCACCAGCACGAGAGAATATCGCTATACGGATACCGCCAGCGACCTCTATCGTATGTGCTTTACAAGCGGTTCTACGTGGGAGTATAAGCGCACGTCAGGTTCTGTAACTACAACTCTGAGTAAAGGTAATTACTCCACAAGTGGCAGTGTTGTTACATTTACGGAAACTTGGAAACTGGGGCAGACCAGCGCTACCACGTATGATACCTATTCAGGTACCCTGAGTAATAGCGACAAAAACCTCGATATAAACGGGCATACTTACATAAGACAGTAATTCTGCATAGCCGGCGGCACATGGGGCTTCCCCTGCCGCCCGCAGCCAGCCCCCGCAGTACCTTCCGCGGGGGCTGTTTTTTTATGTCACCGCCGTTATGGGGGCACCATAAAAAAACACGGAAATCAATTTTTGAAGTAAATTTAAAAAGAAGGGTTTCCAAGGGGCGTAGCCCCGGACCGTGCCGGGGAAGGGTGGGGTTTTTAGGGGCGGGGAACCCCTCGCTTCGGAAGTAGGGGGGTGCCCCGCCCCTAAATTACAGGGAGCGCATTTTTGTTTCCTGCTGACCCCTTGACGGGAACGCGCCTGCGGTGTATTGTAGTTCAGTCAGGAGGTTCATTGATGAGGATTCGTGTAGGGTTTGCACTGGTGCTGGGCTGCGTGCTTGGTGTGATTTTGTCGGCCTGTTCCACTGCCAGCGGAACCAGCTCAGACCTTTCCGGCTCAACGGTGGTAACCAGCAGAACCACTGAATACCGCTACACCGCCGCCAACTCAAATGTATACCGGATTATTTTCAGCGATGACCAAAAATGGGAGTATCTGATCCGGGATTCCGGCAGTACCACGTCTTCCTCCGTGTATAACGGTTCCTACACCAAGAACGGCAGTACCGTAACCTTCTACCTTCCTGTCAGCGGCGGCGGCACTACCACGTTCACCGGCACATTGTCTGGGGACAATCTTTCCATCGGTTCCACCCTGGAAGCCGGAGTATACGAAAAACTGTAGCACTATCCTGTAACTTATAATTTTTCAGAAGGTATACGAATGAAAATCCTGGGAAACATCCTGCGCGCGGCACCTGTGGTGCCCGTTCTGCTGATGCTGCTGTCCTGTGCAAACAACAGCAGTTCTTCTTCTTCTTCTTCTTCTTCGGGGATGAGCGATATATCCGGCTCCACGCCCGCCGTCAGCTCTTCTTCTACGTACAAGCGCATTGAGTCCGGCACCGGCACGGTGTACCGCTATACGTTTGACAGCGACAGCAGCTATACCTACGAAGTCCGCACCGGGGCAACTTCCACCAGCACCACCGGCACCTACACGCTCAGCACGGACGGCAGCCTGGTGACCTTTACCCCTGCATCCGGCGGCGCCTCGTTCGTCGGCGGACGCCACGGCAATACCCTCACCATCGCCAGCCTGGAATACACAAAAGTATCGTAAGATAATTAAACCTGTTCGGAAACTTCAGTTTCAGAACAGGTTGCACTAGAATGCGATGTTTAAAATCGCGCTATTTGAGCGATTTTAAACTCGCCGACCTGAGCGGAAACGTAGTTTCCGAACAGGTCTATTGTTCGGTAAAAATCCACCCCGGCGAAAAAACTTTCTGTATCTGATTCCGCGAACTTTTGGGTATAGAAAGTACGAGTGCACAAATTTTTACATGCAGCTGCTGCCATCCATGCATGGGGCTGACCAGCGCCGCCCGCGAGTGGTGCAGGGGGACGCGTGCGCGGGTTTTGGGACTTCTTTTCAAACTGCACAAAAACTTGGGAAAAGTGCCCTCCCGCGAGTTTTGGCAGAGCCAAAACTCGTTGGCATAAGTATGTGCCGAAGTTTCGGCACATACTTATGCCGGATGATTTAAAGGCGCCCGCGTGCACAGGCCGACCATGCGGTCAAAGGTCTTGCGCATAAAGTCTGCCTGTTCCCCGCTGAGCGCCGCGCGGGCAAGCACCCCTTTCCAGAACTGTTCCATTTCGGGCCGGCCTGCGTGGGAAAAAAAGCCGATGGAACGCATGTCATCCAGCAGGTATGTAACCAGCGCATCTACTTCCGGCAGCGTAAGCGGCGTGTACCCGGCGGTCTTTGCATCCTGCAGCGCCGCGCGACCGGCTTCCCCGTCAATCTTCCGGCGGAAAAGCTGGTAGCAGACCAGCTGCACCGCGTGGCTCAGGTTTAGCGAGCCGAATTCTTCGCTTGTGGGAATCGTCACTCCGGCGGAACACTCCTGGATTTCGCTGTCCGACAGCCCCGTGCGCTCGTTCCCGAACACAACGGCAACCCTGCTTCCGGAGCCGGTACTACCTGCGGTACTGGCAGTACCTGCGCTGGCGGCGCTTTCCGTAAGGCTGTCCGCGAATGCTGCAAATTCCTCCGGCAGCATCAGCGCGTTCTTGCGCTTCTTTCCGGGGCGGCGCGTTGTGGCGGCGGCACAGGCACAGTCCGCTACCGCCTCCGTAATGCTTGCAAAGTATTGGGCGCTGTCAAAAATATGCCCTGCGTGTATGGCAAGCACATGCACGTGCTCCGCGTCTATGTCTTCCCGCTTTGTGCCCACAATCCTGAGCGTATGGATTGCGCTGTTCGCCATCGCCCTGCACACGGCGCCGATGTTCCGGCTCTCCTCCGGGCGGTCGAGCACGACTACAATGTTCTCAAGCTTCATGCCGCCATCATACGACTTTTCCGTCCCTTTTGCAAATGCTCGCTTAAAACGTGCGCTCCCAGTGGAACATTGCAAGTTTATATAAATTGTACTGCAACTCAGGGAATCAACATAAAAAATGCGCGGAAGCGAAAAACTGAACGGTGCCGTCTTTGTAGCGCGCAGCGATACAACCAACGGTGCCGGGCAGTTTTTCGCTGGGAGCGCATTTTTGTTGCTTGCAGAGCTCCTGCCCTGTTGTAGGGCAATGCTTGCCAGCCTTCAAGTGTTGTGCTACACTAACGGCATGAATAAGACTGAGAAACCAAGTACCATTCCGGAGCGCAAGGATGTTCCGGCCGAATATAAGTGGGATTTGTCCCCGCTCTATACGTCTGATGCGGCGTGGGAAGCCGACTTAAAGAAAATCCCGGAGCTGACGGCGCAGTTTGCCGCCTACCGCGGGCGTGTGGGCGAAAGCAAGGAGACCTTCCTTGCCCTGCTGAAGCTTGACGAGCAGATTGACCGCCTGATGGAAGACGTGTACCACTTTGCGAGCCTGCGCCACGAGGCCGACCAGGGCGACAGTACCGCGCAGGAACAGTACAACCGCGTGCTGATGGAATACACAAAGGTGGGGGCGGCGCAGAGTTTTTACCTGCCGGAAATGCTTGCAATTCCCGATGCAACGGTGGAAAGCTGGCTTGCCGACGACGCCTTTGCAGACTACCGCATCTATGTGCGCAAAATCATGCACCGCAAGCCCCACACGCTCAGCGAGAAGGAAGAACGCATCCTTGCCCTGCAGGGAGAGAGCGGCAACACTGCCTCCAATGTCTTTGGGCTGCTGACGGACGTTGACCTTTCGTTCGGTACCGTGCAGGACGGCGGCACGGAAAAGCCGCTTACGCACAGCACCTTCAGCACCTTCCTTGAAAACCAGGACAGGGCTGTCCGCAGGGAAGCCTACACGAAATTCTACGGAGCCTTCAATGCCCATGCGAACACGCTTGCGGCGCTCTATTCCGGTTCGGTGAACCAGGACGTTTTCATTGCACGCGCGCGTGGCTATGCGTCTTCGCTGGAAGCTGCCCTGTACGGCGACAAGGTTGATGCCGCCGTGTACCGCAATCTTATCGACACTGTGCACCGCAACCTGCCGGTTCTGCACCGCTACTATGCGCTGCGGAAGCGTGTGCTGGGCGTGGACGAGCTGCGCCACTATGACGTGTACGTGCCGCTCGTTAAGTCGGTCAAGACGCGCACCAGCTACGAGGAAGCTGTGGAAATCGTGCGGCAGGCGCTTGCCCCGCTGGGCACGGAGTATACCGGCAGGCTGTGCGGCGGGCTGCTGCACGGCTGGGCCGACCGCTACGAAAACAAGGGAAAGCGCAGCGGTGCATTTTCTTCCGGCTGCTACCGCGGCTATCCCTACATCCTGCTGAACTACAAGGATGATTCCATCCGCGACGTGTACACGATGGCGCACGAGGGCGGGCATTCCATGCATTCGTGGTACAGCGTGCACGGCAATCCCTTTATGTGCTACGACTACACCATCTTTGAGGCGGAGGTTGCTTCGACGTTCAACGAGGAGCTGGTCTTTGAGTACATGCTGAAGGGCGCGCAGGAAAAGAAAGACACTGCGCTGGAAAACTACCTGCTTTCCATGCGTGCGTCGGATATCCTTGCAACGCTGCACCGCCAGACTATGTTCGCGGAGTTCGAGCTGATGGCGCATGAATCGGTGGAGAAGGGTGAGCCGCTGAGCACGGAGGTGCTTCGCGCGATGTACCGCCGCCTGCTGGAGCAGTACTTTGGCCCGGACATGCATTTTGAGCCGGAAAGCGACCTTGAGGGGCTGCGCATTCCACACTTCTACAATGCATTCTACGTGTACAAGTACGCCACCGGCATATCTGCGTCGCTTGCCCTTGCCCGCCGCGTTACGCAGGGCGGAGAGGCTGAGCGCGCTGATTACTTTAAGTTCCTTTCCTCCGGCGGTTCCCGCTATCCGCTGGAAAGCCTGAAACTTGCCGGGGTTGACATGGCCGGCACGGAACCGGTGCAGGCAGCGCTGGACACCTTTGCCGCGCTGGTTGACCGGCTGGAAAAGACGCTGTAAGAGGGGAGTGCTGCCGGGGGTGCCCGGCACCCCGCCCGCTAACGGAGGTAAACCATCAGCAGCATGATGTCGCTTGTGCGGATGCCGCTGATGCGCGAGGCCTGCCCCAGCGTGAGCGGGCGCACTTTTTCAAGTTTGCCGCGGCTCTCTGCGGAAAGCGCCGTTATTTTTCCGTAGTCAAAGTCCGGCGGTATGCGCGCGTTTTCCATGCGGTGGAATTTTGCCACGCGCGCGTCCTGCTTTTCTATATAATAGCGGTACTTATAGTCTTCCGCCGCAATCTCCCATTCCAGACTGCTGAATGCATCCGGTTTTTCCGCGCCGGGATGAGCGGCAATGTATGCCGCCGCCTCGTCCACGTTTGCGTACTTGCGGTGCAGCGCATCCAGCTGCGCCTGAGAAATCAGTCCTGCCCGGAAACCTTTTTCCCGCAGGCGGCGGTCGGCGGTGTCGTGCCGGAGCTTCAGCCGGTATTCGGCGCGGGCGGTGAACATGCGGTACGGTTCCTTGGTGCCCAGCGTCACCAGGTCGTCAATCAGCACGCCGATGTATGCTTCGTCGCGCCCCAGCACGAACGGTTCATAGCGCGGAATTTCCCTGAATGCGTCCCCGTGCCCGGCTTCCTGCGCCGTGCGCTCCAGTTTTGCGGCAAGCTGCGCTGTTTCCCGCGCAGAAATCTGTGCAAACAGTTCCCGCTCCGCCTCGTCCATCTGGGCCTTGGGCTGAAAGTGCCCCGGTTCCCCGCTTGCGGGGCTTGCCCCCAGCGATGAATCTGCCGCACACAGCGGCCCGCACAGTTCCTGATGCGCCTTTGCGTACAGCCCCGCGTTTATGCCGGCCACCAGTCCCTGCCCGGCAGCCTCTTCATAGCCGGAGGTGCCGTTTATCTGCCCCGCGTTGAACAGCCCCGCAACCCGTTTTGTCTCCAGCGTGGGGAAAAGCTGCGTCGGTTCCACATAGTCGTATTCCACCGCGTAGCCGGGGCGGCTCACCGTGCAGTGCTCAAAGCCCGGCATCGTGCGCAGAAACGCGTCCTGCACTTCTTCCGGCAGCGAGGATGAAAGCCCGTTCAGGTAGATTTCGTCGGTTTCCAGACCTTCCGGTTCCACAAAAAGCTGGTGCCGTTCCCGGTCGGCAAAGCGCATCACCTTGTCTTCGATGGAAGGGCAGTAGCGCGGCCCTACGCCGTGAATTTTCCCTGAATAGAGCGGCGAGCGCCCGATGTTTTCGCGGATAATGCGGTGTGTTTCGCTGTTGGTGTAGACAAGGTGGCAGGGCACCATGGGCCGGTCCACCGTTTCGTCGTCAAAGCTGAAAGGAATGACGGTGCTGTCCCCGTCCTGCAGCTCAAAGCTGGAAAAATCCACGGTGTGCCGCAGAATGCGCGGCGGGGTTCCCGTCTTGAGCCGCCCCGTGGTAAAGCCGAGCCGCCGCAGGCTTTCCGTCAGGCCGAATGCTCCGGCTTCGCCCAGCCTGCCGCAGGGGGCGTCGTATTCGCCGATGAATATCCTGCCGCCAAGGAATGTGCCCGTGGTGAGCACGGCGGCGCGCACCGGTACCACCCTGCCGCGTTCCGTTACCACGGCGATGACTTTCTGCCGCATGCCGCTCCGCGCCGCCTCCGTTGCGTGCCGGTATGCATCCGAGCCGCGCTGTTCGCCGGGTATGCTGCCGTAGTCCGCGCTGCTGTCGGAGCCTTCCGGCAGGGCCGTACTGCTTGCGACCGTCAGCACGTCGGTCACCGTGTCCATCAGCGTGCTCAGGTTCGGCTGGGTTTCAAGTACCCGGCGTGCCAGCTGCGCGTACACAATTTTGTCTGCCTGTGAACGGGGTGCCTGCACCGCCGGCCCGCGGCTCTTGTTGAGCAGCCGGAACTGAATCATGGAGCGGTCGATGAGCCTGCCCATTTCCCCGCCGAGCGCGTCAATTTCGCGCACGATGTTGCCCTTCGCAATGCCGCCGATGGACGGGTTGCAGGACATACGCCCGATGGAATCCACCGTCTGCGTGATGAGCACCGTCCGGAGCCCCATCCGCGCACAGGCCAGCGCCGCCTCAATGCCCGCATGCCCGCCGCCGCACACGGCAACGTCAAAAGAATCGTAGAACGCCATAGGCTTCCGATTATACCGGATTTTGCCCCGCGGGGGAACAGGGTTTCTCTACTAAATCTCCTGCAGGTCGTCCTGCGAGATTGAGCGGATGCCGTACTTGTCGAGAATCTCTTCCGTCTTGGGGATGTCCGTGCAGCGCAGGATCATGTAGGCGGAATTGGTCTTTTTTCCGGTAAAGCCGTACATGTATTCCACGTTGCGGCCGTTTTCGCCCAGAATCCGCAGAATTCTGTTCAGGCTGCCTGCTTCGTCAGGAATTTCAATGGCGATGACGCCGTTCACCTTCACGATGTAGCTGCTGCCCTTAAGGACTTCGGCGGTGCGCTCCGGGCAGTCCGTGATGATGCGGGCAATGCCGAAATCGCTGGTGTCTGCCAGCATGAGCGCGCGCATGTTTATGCTGTTGCGCGAAAGAACATCCGTTATCTTGGAAAGTGCTTCCGGCTTGTTCTCCAGAAAAATTGAAACCTGCTGAATGGTCATAGCTGTTCCTCCTTGTATGCCCTGCTGCTAGTCATGGAGCTTGCGCGTGTCGATGACGCGCTTTGCCTTGCCTTCCGAGCGCTCTATCGTCTTGGGGGCGACGAGCGTGACCTTTGCCTTTATCTGGAGCACGCTCAGGAGCGCGGACTCCAGCTGCCGTTCCAGCTTGTTGTTCTCTGCGATGACGTCGCTGAATTTCTCCGGCGTCATCTCAACCTTTATCTCGAAGGTGTCGGTGTTGTTCACGCGGCCCACGATAATCTGGTAGTTCGGCGGATAACCGTTCTGCAGGAGCACGCCTTCAATCTGGCTGGGGAACACGTTCACGCCGCGGATGATGAGCATGTCGTCGGTGCGTCCCATCGGCTTTGACATGCGCACGAACGTTCTGCCGCAGGAGCAGGGCGCGCGGTTCAGCACGCCGATGTCCTTGGTGCGGAAACGCATGAGCGGGAATGCCTGCTTGGTGATTGCCGTAAACACAAGCTCGCCTTTTTCGCCGTCGGGAAGGCGCTTGCCGGTCTTGGGGTCAATTGTTTCGATGATGAAGTGGTCTTCGTTGACGTGCATGCCGTGCTGTTCTTCGCACTCGTAGGCAACGCCCGGTCCCATCACTTCGGTGAGTCCGTAGATGTCATAGGCCTTAAGGCCGAGGGACTTTTCTATGTCGCGGCGCATTTCCTCTGTCCACGGTTCCGCGCCGAAAATGCCTGCCTTCAGGTGGATGTCCGCCGGGCTGAGTCCCATTTCTTTCAGGGTTTCGCCCAGGTATGCGGCGTAGCTGGGCGTACAGGCGAGCACCGTTGATTTAAGGTCCTGCATGAAGGTTATCTGGCGCTGGGTGTTTCCGCTGGAAATGGGGATAACCTGGCAGCCCAGCTTTGTAGCGCCGCCGTGCACGCCGAAGCCGCCGGTGAACAGGCCGTAGCCGTATGCAACCTGCACAATGTCGTTTTCATCCGCGCCGACTGCAACCAGCTGGCGGGCTGTACATTCGTCCCAGATGTCAAGGTCTTCTTTTGTGTAGCCCACGACAATCTGCTTGCCCGTGGTACCGCTGGATGCATGGATGCGCACGACCTTGCTCATCGGCACCGCAAACAGCCCGTAGGGATAGGTCTGGCGCAGATCGTCCTTGCAGGTAAAAGGAATCTTGTCAAGGTCGTCAAGCCCCTTGATGTCTTCCGGCGTTACGCCTGCTTTCTGGCAGCGCTTCCGGTAGTATTCCACATTCTCGTATACGTGGCGGAAATTTTTCGCCAGCCGTTCTCCCTGGAGCTTTCTCAGTTCCTCCAGCGGCATGCATTCCTTTTCCTTCTGGAAATATTTCTTGTTCATGCTGATCTCCTCGCGTTGAATTCTGCTGCATTTTGGGGAAGGGGCAGTATTGTGCTGCCGCCCGGTGCCCGGCATTCCGGTGCATCCCCTCAATTTGTTTGGAAACTACGTTTCCTGCTTTTGTTTTAAGCTTGGTTACCGTGCACGGCCGCAGGGGCTCATTGCACAAAAAAAGAAGAGAAATTCGCCCTCAGGCGAAAAAGAATGGAAAGAAGAAGCCCCTGCTCTTCAGTAAGACTGAAGTTCTTGACATATACTAAATACTATCACTACTTGGGCTGATTGTAAAGAGAAAAGTGGGGTGCGGCATGCAGAATTTTGCAGGGAGTTCCCCGCACCCCTGTGAAGTTAGGAGACTCAGGCGTTTCCGCGGCCCAGCTGGAAGGCTTTTTTGTTCATCTCCAGGAACTGGGGCTTCACAAGCTGTTCAAGGGCGGACATCCAGGCGCTTTCCGGGAAGTCCAGGTACTTTGAAAGCCGGCCCATCAGCACGATGTTCACTGCCTTTGCGGTTCCGGCCTGCTCGGCAAGCGTCAGGCAGTCAAGGGCGTCCACCTTGAGCCCCGCCGCAGCCAGTTCCCCGGTCAGGTTTTCCGGGTACTGCGCGGCGCCGGTAATCACCGGCATGGGGTCTATTTTCTGCGTGTTCACCACAATCTGCCCGCCGGGCTTGAGCCATTCGGTATAGCGCGCCGCTTCCAGCAGCTCGAACGACACGATGAAATCTGCTTCGCCCTTGTCCACGATGGGAGAGTACACCTTGCTGCCGTAGCGCACATAGGTTACCACGGAACCGCCGCGCTGGCTCATGCCGTGGACTTCGCTCACCTTTACGTCAAAGCCTGCGTCCAGCAGCACTTTTCCCAGCGTCTTTGACGCAAGCAGCGCTCCCTGTCCGCCCACGCCGACAATCATTATATTTGTTACGTTGCTCATTTTGTTTCCTCGCTTTTTACAGTGCTCCGAACTTGCACATCTGGCTGCACACGCCGCAGCCCACGCAGAGCGTCGGGTCAATCTTTGCCTTGCCGTCCTTCATGGCGATGGCAGGGCAGCCGATTTTCATGCACATCTTGCAGCTCCTGCACTTTGCCTCGTCCACCTTGAGCGGAGGATTGTGCTTTACTTCCTTGAGCAGTGCGCACGGCCTGCGGCTGATAATCAGGCTCGGTTCGTCCGCGGCAAGTTCTTCTTTTACTGCAGCCTCGCATTCGGCGATGTTGTACGGATCCACCACGCGCACGCGCCGGATTCCCATTGCGCGGGCAAGCGCTTCCAGGTCGACGCGCCCGGCGGGGTCGCCGTACAGGTTCTTGCCGGTGGTGGGGTTCTGCTGGTGCCCGGTCATGCCGGTGATGGAATTGTCAAGCACAATCACCGTTGAGTTTGACTGATTGTAGGCAATGGTAGCAAGTCCCGTCATGCCCGAATGCATGAAGGTGGAATCGCCGATGACAGCGACGGACTGCTTTTCGTTTTCCGCGCCGCCCGCCTTGTTCCAGCCGTGCAGGCCGCTGAACGACGCGCCCATGCAGAGCGTTACGTCCATTGCAGAAAGCGGCGCCACGCTGCCGAGCGTGTAGCAGCCGATATCGCCGAAGACTGTAACCTTCAGCTTGTTCAGCGCATAGAACATGCCGCGGTGGGGGCAGCCTGCGCACATAATCGGCGGACGCACCGGTATTGCAGCTGCAAGCTTTGTTCCCTGCGGCACGCTGTGCCCGAATGCGGCAGCCACAATGTTCTGGCTGAATTCGCCGCAGACCGGGAACATGTCCTTGCCGTGGATTTCGCACGGAAGCCCCAGTCCCCGGACAAACTGCTCGATGATGGGATCAAGCTCTTCTACTACAATCAGTTTTTCCAGCCCGGCTGCAAAGCTGCGGATCATGCCCGCGGGGAGCGGGTTCACCATGCCGAGCTTCAGGATGTTTACGCTGCTGCCCAGCACTTCCTTAACGTACTGGTACGCCGTTGAAGACGTGATGATGCCGGCCTTTGTACCGGGGATGCCGAGTACGGTGCCGGTATTTCCGCCGTCAGCCTGCTCCACGCGGTTAATGCCGCTTGTTTCGCTCCACTTTTCCAGGTCTTTCATCCGCTGCTCAACAAAGGGATGGCGGCGGATGGCGTTTGCAGGTGCCATTACGTATTTGGAAATGTCCTTGCGGTAGCTTTTGTGCTCCGGCACCGTGCGTTCTGCCGGTTCCGTAATGCTCTGGCTGTGTGCAACGCGCGTGCACATCTTGTACAGGACGGGCGTATCGAACTGTTCACTGATTGCAAATGCTTCTGCGGCAAAACGGCGCGCCTCGTCCGCATCGCTCGGCTCCAGCATGGGAACCTTGGAGGCGATTGCATGGTGGCGGCTGTCCTGCTCATTCTGGCTGGAGTGCATGCCGGGGTCGTCGGCAACACCGATGACCAGTCCTGCATTCACGCCCGTGTAACTCATCGTGTAGAGCGGGTCGGCGGCCACGTTCAGTCCCACGTGCTTCATGCCGCAGAAAGCGCGGCGCCCCGCAAGGCACGCACCGAAGGCCGATTCCAGTGCGACTTTTTCGTTCGGCGCCCATTCGCAGTAGATTTCCTTGAATCTGGCGGCTTCTTCTGTAATTTCGGTGCTGGGTGTCCCCGGATAGCTGGAGACAAATTCACAGCCTGCCTCAAAAAGGCCGCGCGCGGCGGCGGCATTCCCTAACATAAGTTGTTTCATCACGTTCCTCGAATGGGGCAGGGGAAAGCGTCGGCTCCCTCCCGCCCTGATATGGCAATAGACCTGTTCTGAAACTGAAGTTTCCGAACAGGTTTAATGTAGTTTTAGTTTTTGTCACGCATCCCGGCAAAGGGGTCAACCGTCCGGTATTTCTCGCGGAGCTTGGGCTTTTCAATTTTGCCCGTGGGGTTCCGCGGCACGGGGGCGAAAATGATTTTGCGCGGCCGCTTGTACTTTGGCAGCTCCAGGCAGAATGCATTTACATCCTCTTCGGTGCAGCTGTGGCCTTCCTTTACTTCGATGACGGCGGCGGCGATTTCGCCCAGGCGCTTGTCCGCAAGACCGATGACCGCAACGTCCTTGATGGCGTCCATCTTGCGCAGGTAGTCTTCAATCTGCACGGGGTACAGGTTTTCGCCGCCGGTGATGATGACATCCTTCTTGCGGTCAACAAGGTAGATAAAGCCGTCTGCGTCCATCTGCGCCATGTCGCCGGTGTAGAGCCAGCCTTCCCCGTCCATTACCTCTGCGGTTGCTTCCGGGTTCTTGTAGTAGCAGACCATTACGCCGGGGCCGGACACCGCCAGCTCGCCCACCGTGCCCTGCGGCACTTCCTTGCGCTGTTCGTCTACAATCTTCACTTTCCAGCCGTAGCCGGGAATACCGATGGCGCCCACTTTCTTTACGTTGCCCACGCCAAGGTGCACGCAGCCGGGGCCGATGGATTCGGAAAGCCCGTAGTTCGTGTCGTAGTCATGGTGCGGGAAGTAGCGCAGCCAGTCTTCCACCAGCTTGCGCGGGATGGGCTGGGCGCCCATGTGCGTAAGCCGCCACTGGCTCAGCTGATAGTCCTTGAGTTTAATGTCGCCGCGGTCGAGCGCATCCAGAATGTCCTGCGCCCACGGCACCAGCATCCATACAATGGTACAGTGCTCGTCGCTTACCGCCTTGATGACAACTTCCGGTTTGGTGCCGCGCAGGAGCACTGCCTTGCCGCCGCTGATGAGCGAACCGAACCAGTGCATTTTTGCGCCCGTGTGGTAGAGCGGCGGAATGCAGAGGAACACATCGTCCCTGGTCTGCCCGTGGTGCTTCTGCTCTACCGTGGCGGAATGCATGAGCGCGCGGTGCTTGTGCAGGATTGCCTTGGGAAAGCCCGTGGTGCCGGAACTGAAATAGATGGCGGCATCATCGTCGTCCGTGATGGTAAGCCCCGGATTCTCCGAGGAATAGTTCATGGCGGACATAAAATAGCTTTCCGAGAAAGTGGGCTCCAGTCCTTCGCCCACGTAGATGAGCAGGCGGTGCGGCATGATTTTTTCAGAGATTGCTTCCAGGCGCCCGATGAATTCCGGGCCGAAGAAAAGAACTGAAATGTCTGCAAGTTTCAGGCAGTATTCAATTTCGTCGGGGGCATAGCGGAAGTTCAGCGGCACGGCGAGCGCCCCCGTCTTGAGTATGCCGAAGTAGATGGGCAGCCATTCCAGGCAGTTCATCATGAGGATGCCCACCTTGTCTCCCCGGCGGATGCCGCGTTCCATCAGGTAATGTGCGCAGCGGTTCGCTTTTTCGTTGAAAATCCGCCAGCTGATTTCCCGGCGGTAGGGCAGGTTTGCTTCGGGCTGTGAAAGGTCGAATTCCTTCCACGTAATCCGCATTTTTTCGCGCATCTCCGGGTTCAGTTCCACGAGTGCGCAGTCATTTCCGTACAGATCCGCGTTACGTTCCAGATATTGGGTGATAGGCATGTGCGTTTCCTTGACAGTGAAAATCTTGCGGGCAGCCCGTGCCACAGTCATCAGGCTGCCCTGCCGGTTCCAAAAGAAACAGACTTTCGAAACTGCTTCTATTATAAACGAGCCTATGCATTTAGGGAAGGGGCAGCACAAAAAATAAACCTGTTCGGAAACTTCAGTTTCAGAACAGGTTACACTAGAATGCGATGTTTAAAATCGCGCTGTTTGAGCGATTTTAAACTCGTTGACCTGAGCGGAAACGTAGTTTCCGAACAGGTTTAATGTCTGAAAGAGACCTTTTTGTGCTGCTTTCGGCTTACAGCGGGATGTTGCCGTGCTTTTTGGCGGGGGCGGTGTGCTGCAGCTTGTCTGCAAGGAACTCAAGGCTGCGGGCCACGCGTTCGCGGGTTTCCTGCGGCTCGATGATTTCCGTTACGTAGTTGTGCTGCGCTGCCACCGTGGGCGTCATCACCGTGCTGCGGTATTCGGCGGACTTTTCCGCAACGAACTGCGCCTGCGCCGGGTCTTTCATCTGCTTGGCGTACAGGATTTCAAGTGCGCCCTCTGCACCCATGACGGCGATTTCTGCCTTGGGCCATGCGTATACAAAGTCTGCACCCAGATGCTTGGAGCACATGGCGATGTAGGCACCGCCGTATGCCTTGCGCGTTATGACCGTGACCTTGGGCACCGTGGCTTCGCTGTAGGCGTAGATGACCTTTGCACCGTGGCGGATGATGCCTTTCTGCTCTTCTTCCGGGCCGGGAATAAAGCCGGGCACGTCCACGAAGGTAACGAGCGGCACATCGTAGCTGTCGCAGTAACGCACAAAGCGTGCAATTTTGTCCGAAGAATCGCAGTTGAGGAAGCCGCCGATGCCTGCCGGGTTGTTTGCCACAACGCCCACGGTCTTTCCTTCGATGCTTGCAAAGCCCACAACTGCCATGGGTGCGAATTCCGGCATCAGCTCGTAGAAGCTGTCGTCGTCGACCACGCAGCTGATGACGTCGCGCATGTCGTATGCCTGCATGCTCTTTTCCGGCAGGATTGTGCCGATTGCCTTTGCCTTTTTGTGCGCGTCGAACTTGAACTTGCGCGCCTGCGGTTTTTCACCGTAGCTGTGCGGGATGTAGTCCAGCAGGCGGCGCACGCTTTCGTAGCAGCTGTCTTCGTCTTCAAAGCGGTAGTGTGCTACGCCGCTCTTCTGCGAATGGATTGCCACGCCGCCCAGTTCCTCGGCGGTAATATCCATGAACATGACGCTCTTTACGACCTTGGGGCCGGTGATGAAAAGCTGGCTGATTTTGTCCACGGCAAAGATAAAGTCCGTGATGCCGGGAGAATACACCGCGCCGCCCGCGCAGGGGCCTGCGATGATGCTTATCTGCGGCACGGAGCCGGATGCGCGTACGTTCTGGTAGAAGAGGTCGCCGTAACCGCACAGTGCATCGACGCCTTCCTGAATGCGTGCTCCGCCGGAATCATTGATGCCGATGACCGGGCAGCGCGCTTCAATTGCCTTGCTGATAAGCTCGGCGATTTTCTGGCCGTGCACCTTGCCAAGGCTTCCGCCCTGCACGGTGAAGTCCTGCGCATAGACGGCAACCCTGCGGCCGTTTATCTTGCCGAATCCGGTTATCACGCCGTCATAGGGAATCACTTTCTTGTCCATGCCGAATGCCGTGCACTGGTGGTGCGCAGCTGAATAAATCTCGCAGAAAGTGTCCTTGTCGCAGAGCTTGCTGATGCGCTCCATTGCGTGCAGCTTGCCCTTTGCGTGCTGTTTTTCAAAATCATACGTCTGTGTTGCCATTTGCAGCCCCCTGTTCGCTGCTATTGTAGCAGCAAAGTCTGTTCTAGTCAATATGACAAATTTTGTAAAAATGTCATAATACCGCTACCCGAAGCTCCGTTCTTTCAGCCTCAGAATGCCGGAACCTGCTGAGCGTAGTCAGCGGCGGCGATGATTTCCGAATTTGACGGAAGCCACGGGTAGCGTTCCCGCAGCGCCTCCACCGCCTTGAGCGTGTCTCCCTGCTGGCTGACGGCAGCTGTAAATTCGTCCGCGAAGGCCTTTGCCGAAAGCGTCTGCGTTGTTTCGCTGCTGTGGCTGAGCCCCGTGATGATCCAGCGCCTGTTCTTGAATGTGAGCGTAAGGATGTCTTCGTAGCTGGTAACGGTCAGCCCGTCTTCGCCTTCCTGGTAGACAAGGCAGTACGAAGTCTGGAGGGACTTTGCGCTGCCCTCGGAAACGGGCGTTCCGCCGTCCTCCGCGATTGCCTTGGGGCGGCTCCGTTTTTCCGGCCCCTGGAAGTACAGCTCGCCCTTGGCATTCCCCGCCATGAACTGCGTAAGGCCGAACATGCGGTACTGGGGATTGGCGCTGTTAAGCCATTCCGCGGGCGAAAGCGTGCGCAGCTGCGCGTTGTAGGTGGCCTGCGTCTTTGCCGTTACATAGAAGGTTCCTACCATGTCCACGATGTTCCCCGTCTGCTTGCCCGACGAACAGGCACCGGCGGCGGACACATCCATGGTGTTCAGCGCGCTGTAGAACATTTCGGCGGTCTGCACTGCACTCAGTCCCTTGGAGGTGGGCTTGCCCATGTTCCCGCTGATAAAGAGCGCCGTGCAGAAGATGAGCAGCACCGTAACCGCCGCGATGACTGCAACCGTGGTGCGGTTGTGACGGAAGAAGCGCTTGCGGTCCAGCTGCTTTGCAAAGCGCGCGCGCCAGCGTTCCGTTTCCGTCTCGAATGCTTCCTGCGAAACCGTTGCCTTGTGGATGACCGGCGACAGGTTTCCGTCAGGCGGGAGCGAGCCGTCTTCGTTCAGACCCAGCTCGCGGTACAGTTCCCTGAGCGGAAAATGCAGCCCCGCCCGCCGCGCTTGTTCTGCGGACTGTGCGCCGGGCCGCGAGCCTTCCGTGATTGCTGATGCTGCCGTTATGCGCGGCGCACTCCTGCCGCCTGCCGCCCTGCGCAGTGCGTTGTCGATTCCGGCGGCAAGTTTTTCGTCCAGTGCCCATACCCTGCGTGCTGCAGGAATGTAGTTTCCGTCGTACAGGTCTTCTTCACGCTCGTCTTCGTTTTTTGCGGGGAAGGGAAATTCACCTGCCAGCAGACGGTATGCAACCGCCGCCTGAATAAAGCTGAGTGCGGCATCGCCCTTGAGCGCGCGGTTTACATACATGCCCTGGTTCTTGCTGAAAGTTTCGCCGCCCGCACAGAGCAGCGCCGTTTCCAGCAGCCCGGACGGAAGGAAAATAATGCTGTCAAAGTCCTGCGCAATGAAAATGCCGCCGCCGCCGGAGGGCGGAATGTATGCGTCCTGTTCAAGAGCACATTCTATGGCCGCGCACACCGCTGCCCCTGCAAAGGATGCATGTGCCTTGTTTCCGGATTCCAGCAGTGCGTGGAGCGTGCAGCCGGTAAAGCCCTTGCCTTCCAGCAGTACGGTACCGCCCGCCCTGATTGCTGCGGCGGACTGCCCCTCTTCCTGTTCCGGGGCAGCAAAGACCGTGCCCGTGAACGACCACGGCGCAAACGTCCAGCTCCCGGCTTTCCTGCGGGCAAGGCAGCCTTTTTCGTTCATGTGCTGCACGAGCCGGGACTTTGTAAAGGCGCTCTGCGTCATTGATGTATTAAGATAGAGGTTTCCCTCCTGCGAAAAAACAAGCTGAGTGTCCATGTACCCCATTCTACTGTTTTGGGGCGGCGGTGTACAGTGGCGCATTGGTAACTGAACCCCGGCAGGGAACCAGCATAAAATGCGCGGAAGTGCATTTTTATTCCGTTACCTTGACCGTGATCCGCTCACCTTTGTCGGAGGAAAGCGTCGCAACACCTGCGCCCTCGGCGGTAGCCGTATTCTTCTTGACGGAAACCACGGCGGGGTTTGTGCTCAGCCACGTGCCCTTGCCAAGCTTTGTGCTTTCGCCTTCTTCCAGCACAAGGTCGTAGGCGCTGTCGTCCTCAACTTCAGTGATGATGGTGCAGACAAGGCGGATGCCCACATCTTCCGCAACGTTGCTGATAAGATCTGCCGTCATTGTGGGTGCGCCCTGCACCTCAAAGCGGTGCGCCTCTTCGCCTTCGAACGCATCGTTCTGGAAAGAACCTCCAAGGATGGGGCGCTGCACCACGCCGTCAGCGTCGCCGGGATCCCAGCACCATTCGCTTGCGTTGCCGCTCATGTCGTACAGTCCCTGTTCGTTCGAAGCCTTTGTCGTTGCAACGTCATGCACACGGCCGCCGCTGTTGTTCATGCTCCATGCGACTACGGTAACGGTGTTGTTGCCGCTGTACTGGTAGCCGCAGTGCAGGTAGCCTCCGTCCGCTGCGAACCGCCATTCCTCCACAGTGGGCAGGCGGAAGCCGTCGGCGGCAAAGTCGCAGCTGACGGACTGCCAGGAGCTGTCCGGGCTGCCCCATTCGTCCGGGTTGGTGCTGCCGTTGAGCGTGTAGCAGGGCGTCCTGCCCGCCATCATGCTGAGCCGGTTGCAGAACACCAGCGCATCGTAGAAGGGCACCCCGATGACGGGACGATTCTGTCCCCTGTTCTTCTGGGGTTTTGAGGGGTTTGTGCCCGTCACAAATGTCCAGAGCCACTGGGGCACTTCCGTGTCCATTATCTGGAACGGCGCGATGTCTGTCTTTCTGTCCGACATCTCCACAAAATGGTTTTCCAGCACATTCCTTACCTGTGCCGTCATCTTCTTCTGCTGCGCGGAACACAACGCCCCTGCGCAGCACAGCATTGCGGCAAGCACCGCCGCCTTCAACTGCTTCATAATAAGCCTCCTTGTTGTGTACATTGCGTACCTAAAGAAATTGTACTATAGAGTTAGTATAGCATACCTTGGGCGGGGAAGGGGGAAAATTTTTGATGGCTCCTTGCCGTTCCTGCAATTGTATACCCGGAGTTGTTCCATGACCTCTGTCTGGCACGTACCTAATCTTTCAGCACGCCGACAGGAACCACAAAAACGCCGTCCTCCCGTTTGTATGCGTACTTCCCGACTGCCGTAAGTACCATGAGGAAAGACGGCTCTTTCATCTTTGACGTGTCTATCTTGTCCCTGAGCTTGAGAAGGTTCTTTGCCCCGTCGTCAATCAGACCGTCGCCGCCCAGCTTTATCTCGACAAGGCCGTATTTCCCGTTCCTCAGGTGGATTACGGCATCGCATTCTAGGCCGGACTTGTCCCGGTAATGATACACGTTTCCGTCCAGGCTTTCGGCGTACACCCGCAGGTCGCGGACACACAGGGTCTCGAAGAACAGACCCATCGTGTTCAGGTCATTAATCAAATCCTCCGGGCCAAGTCCGAGGCTCGCGGCGGCAATCGACGGGTCAATGAAATACCTCGTGTCCGAAGTCCGTATGGCAGTCTTGGACCGCAGGTTGGGATTCCATGCCGGCATGTCCTCGATTACGAAGATTTTCCGCAGCGCATTCGTGTATGAGTAAATCGTATCCTCCGTGAGCGTGTCGCTGTCATTTACCCGCATGTCTTCTTTTATGACGGTATTGGTAGCCTGGCTTCCCTGGTTCCGTGCGTAGGAGCGCATGAGCCGTTTTGTCCGTTCCGCGTCACGCGAAACTCCGTCAACCCGCGAGATATCGGAGTTGACCACGGCATCATAATAGTCATTCGCCTGATCGAGGGCAATGTCTTTTTCCATGCCGAGCGTGCCGGGCCAGCCGCCCCTGCAAATGAGGAAGGCAATGTCATCCAGCGTCAGCGTGTTCTCAGCAATGACGCTGTCCAAGCCTGAAAACAATGCTTTCAGGCTTATTCCACCCGTTGACTCGCAGGACTCGTAGAGCGACATGGGACGCATATTGAGCCATGCGAACCGACCCGTACCGGAATGGAAAATTTCATCCGTCCGAGGGGGAACCGCTGACCCCGTGAGGATAAAGTGGCCGTAGTTTTCCCGGTGGTCAACCTCAAAGCGGATTGCATCCCAGAGTTTCGGCGCAATCTGCCATTCGTCTATGAGCCGGGGAGTCTCGCCCGCAAGCAGCTTCCGGGGGCTTATGTCCGCCACCGCCAGATTTGCCTTCATGTCTTCCGGGTCGGACATATACAGGACGCTCTTCGCGACTTGCTCCGCGGTGGTCGTCTTTCCGCACCACTTGGGCCCCTCAATGAGGACAGCCCCTTTCCCTTTCAGTTTTCGTTCGAGGAGTTTGTCCGCGATTCTCTGCTTGTAGCCTGCCATATCCCTACTGTACTGCCCGTTAGGCAGTTTGTCAAGTTTTTGTTAGGCAGTTTGGCACTTTTTTGTTAGGTGATTTGGCAGGAATTCGTTAGGCAGTTTGGCCATTTCTGGGCAGTTTCTTCGCGGCGGCATGAATCATCGCCTCCAGTGCGGGCAGGTATTCCTGCGGAATCGTGTTCAGGTCGTCGATAATCCGCTTGTACTTCTCGTAATCTCCCGGCACTTTCTTGGGAATGTCCGGCTTTATGTGGGTGTCGGTTCCCTTCACAAGGTATTCCACGCTCGTGTCCAGGGCTTCGGCGAGCTTCACCGCGATTTCGGCATTGGGGATGACGGCACGGCTGTCCACGTAGGTGTCGATGGTGCGCTTGCTTATGCCGGTCTTGGCGGCAAGCTCCTTTATGATAATCCCCTTGTACTCAATCTGCTCCTTCAAGTTGTCCCTGAACATACAGGCCTATGATACCGTGATTTTGGTGTTCTTTTGTTGACAGATACCGTATTATCGGTTATATTAGAGAAATACCGAGATATCGGTAAAGAAAAACAAATCTATTAAACAGGAGATTTTATATGCAAAGGTATATTATCACTTTTAAAGATAATAATTCTAACGTACCACAATCTAAAACAAGTCTTTCTGCAAATTCAAAGGAAGAAGCCAAAACCAAGTTTCATGCAAGCCATCCAATGCCAAGATACAAAATAATAAGCATCTATGAAGGATAGGGAGATTGTTCGATGACAAAAGATGAATTCAGGGCTACTGCTGCGGAAAATGCCGCATCAACGCGTGCAATGAGTGAAAGCTTGCATGATGAAAGAATGGCAAAACTAAAAAATGGAGAAAAACCATCTCTTGTGAATTCCATTTTCGAGGCGTTCTTTAGCGGCCTTTCCTGGCAGATGGATAGAGCTTCGCGGATAAAATGAGGAGTTATCGTCTCCAGTCTGGAAAGATTTCTTTCTATACTGGAGATTTATGCCTCATTATCCTTCTTATCGAGAGGTTCCTATGGCACTGCCGCAGAAAAAGTATATCATAACCTACCAGTCACCGAACGGTTACATAGGAAAATCAACTTCCATCAGCGCCAATTCGGTTTACGAAGCGAAGAACAAATTCAAGATGGGGAATCCCACGAAGAAAATCATCGCTTGCGTAAAGGTTCTTGGGTAAAAGCTAGTGGGGGGGCTTCAACAGCCATAGATTGAAAATGAAAGAGAAAAAGATTATTTCTGCCTCCACAGATTCTGAGTACGATGAGTTCGACAATCTGGACGGAATGACTGCCGAAGAAGATGCCGAAGCATACCTCGATGCAATCGACAACGCGGGTTGCCCCAGAAAACCAGTCCAGTCACCCCCAAGAGACAAAACACGTACGGGAAGTTCGTGCTGTATCTCAAAGCTGTCCCCATTGCGGAGATAGCGGATTAGACCATCGAAAGCTGTTTCTTGGGAACGAATTCAACTTTCAGATTCATTCCTAAGCCATCCGCAAGCCGTTTGAGTATTTTTATGGTAGGATTTCCCGAGCCATTTTCTATTTTGCTTATGTCCGATTGCGCAATGCCTGTAGTTTCTGCCAGTTGCTTCTGAGTCACGTTGCGGGATTTTCTGGCATCAATAAGGGAGGAAATAATTGCATACTCGGGGGCGAGGGCATCGTATTCTTTCTTGAAAGCCTCGTCTTTCATCTGTTCGTCCAATGCTTCTGACAGCGTCATTCTTCTGCCTCCTTGTGCGGATGCCGTATCAGGTAATCCTTTCTGTATTCTTTCGCCCTTGCAATTTCTTCGGGCGGAGTCTTCTGCGTTTTCTTGCGGAAACCATGTGTTATAACAATCCTGTTTCCTACAAAGAAGAAGTATAAGCTCCTTACGATATTGCTTCCCTGCTTTGTCCTCAGCTCGAAAATTCCATCCACAAGATGCTCTGAATATGGCAACCGAAGTTCTTTACCTTTGTCCTCCAGAAGAGCCATATCCCGGAAAACTTTGGCTCTAAGCTTAATTTCAAGCGTATTCAAGAATTCAAGGCAGGGTTTTTCACCTGATACCTTTTCATAGAATTCTACCGTAAACCGCTTCCCCACGCTTTTCATTTTATAGGATAAAACCTATATTGTCAACAGTTGTTTCCGTTAGGCAGTTTGGCCGTCCCTGGGAAGCTTTTTTGCGGCGGCGTGAATCATCGCCTCCAGCACGGGCAGGTATTCCTGAGGAAGCGTGTTCAAGTCGTCGATAATCCGCTTATATTTCTCTTGCGAAGTTCCCGATGGCGGACAAGTCGGGAACGCTGGTGGTTACGAGGACCTAAGATTCCTTCCCCTGTCCTCCGTGGGGCAGAGGATTAGAGCATAGCAAGCAATCGGTTCAAGAGGTTTTCGCTTATTTCTTGCGCATTGCCACACGGCAGATTTCTTCTGCATTGCAAAGTCGATGTTCCTCATGTCCTGCTCTACCTCTTCCCATGTGTCTGATTGACATACGGAATGTCCATGTCGGCGTACAGCTCTATCAAGTCCCACTTAGGGATGCCCATCATCTCTGCCGTCCGTCCGTGTACGTGCATCCGCCAAAAAACTCCCGCTTGACAGCCCGTTGCATGGAGCCATACAATGGAAGGCACTGCTAAGGAGGCACAATGGCAAAGTATGTGATGGCGCTGGACGCGGGCACCACGAGCAACCGCTGCATTCTTTTTGACCACAGCGGTGCGGTGCGCAGCATGGCGCAGAAGGAATTCCGCCAGTATTACCCGCAGCCGGGCTGGGTGGAACACGACGCAAGCGAAATCTGGGCAACGCAGCTTGCCGTTGCCGTAGAGGCGATGGCGAAAATCGGCGCCAAGGCCGAAGACATCGCTGCAATCGGCATAACGAATCAGCGCGAGACCACCATCGTCTGGGACAAGGAGACCGGGGAACCGCTGTGCAACGCCATTGTGTGGCAGTGCCGCCGCACCTCCGAATACGCTGATTCCCTTAAGGCGCAGGGACTCACTGACATGGTTCGCGCAAAAACCGGGCTTATCATCGACGCATATTTTTCTGCCACCAAACTCAAATGGATACTGGACAATGTGCCGGGCGCGCGAGAGAAAGCGGAACGCGGCGGGCTGCTCTTCGGTACGGTGGAAACCTGGCTCATCTGGAAACTGACCAAGGGGCGCGTACACGTAACCGACTATTCCAATGCGTCCCGCACGATGATGTTCAATATACATACGCTGCAGTGGGACAAGGACATCCTTTCGCTGCTTGGCATTCCGGAGTGCATGCTGCCCAAGCCCATGCCTTCCAGCTGCATCTACGGCGAAACCGACCCGGAGCATTTTGGCCGGGCGCTTCCCATCGCGGGGGCAGCGGGCGACCAGCAGGCAGCGCTGTTCGGGCAGACGTGCTTTGACGCGGGCGACGTAAAGAATACTTACGGCACCGGCTGCTTCATGCTGATGAACACAGGCGAGCGCCCCGTGGAATCAAGCAACGGACTGCTGACCACCATTGCATGGGGCATCGGCGGCAAAGTGCACTATGCGCTGGAAGGTTCCATCTTCATTGCGGGTGCCGCAATCCAGTGGCTGCGCGACGAGCTGCGCCTTATCGACAGTTCCCCCGATTCCGAGTACATGGCCACCCGCGTGCAGGACACGGCCGGCTGCTACGTGGTGCCCGCCTTCACCGGGCTGGGCGCACCCTACTGGGACCAGTATGCGCGCGGCACCATCGTGGGCATTACGCGCGGCGTGAACAAGTACCACATCATCCGCGCTACGCTGCAGTCCATTGCCTACCTTACCTGCGATGTGCTGGACGCGATGAAAAAGGATTCCGGCATGGCGCTCGGTTCGCTCAAGGTTGACGGCGGTGCGTGCGGCAACGATTTCCTGATGCAGACGCAGGCAGACTTTGCCGGAGTGCCCATCTGCCGTCCCAAATGCGTGGAAAGCACCGCCGCCGGTGCTGCGTACCTTGCGGGGCTTGCGGCTGGTTTCTGGAAGAACCGTGACGACATCCTGAGCGCCTGGGTTCCCGACCGCGTCTTTGAACCGTCACTCGACCCCGCGCTCCGCGACAAAATGCTGCGCGGCTGGCACCGGGCAGTAAAGTATTCCTTCGGCTGGGCAAAGGACGAGGGCTAGGTAGCCTTCCCGCTCGCCGTCGAGCAAGGCAAGTTCATCCCTGCACGGTGCAGGCGGGGTGATGCTCTCTGGGTGTACAGTTCTTTCTGCCTGTGCTATACTTTCGGCAGGAGGAAATCGTATGCTTGTGGTTTCTATGAGTGACTTCTTGGGCAATCCTGCCGAGTATATGGAGCGCGCCCGCCATACGGCTGTCTTGGTCGAGAATGCGGGCGAAACACCCCTGACGATTTCATCAGGCAGAAAGGGGCTTCTTGCAACCGTTGCGAACTTCTTCAAACCCAAGCCCCGCCAGCTGGGAGCACTCAGGGGGCAAATGAAGCTGACTTGGGTTGGCGACGGCAAAATTACTCCCGAAGAGCTGTTTCCCGATGAAGACGATGATGCTGATGAGGACTTGCAGCAGGGGTAATATAGATGAAATATCTGCTTGATACGCACACGCTCATCTGGACGATGCTTGAGCCAGAACAACTTTCTGAAAGAGTCAGAAGCATTCTGGAAAGCAAAAACAGCAGGATATTTGTAAGTGTTATCTCATTTTGGGAAATCGCTACAAAAATCACCGTTGGGAAAATGAACGCAGAAAAGTATTCCGTTCAGGCTTTTATCCGGCAGTGTGCGAAATACCGATTTACCATCCTCCCGGTTGTCCCGCAGAACACCATTTCCTATTTTTCTCTTCCGCTGTTCAAGAACCACCGGGATCCCTTTGACCGGATGCTTATTGCCATTGCGGTTGAGCGTGGGGTCACGCTCTTGAGCCGGGACACGAAGCTACCGCAGTACGATGGTGCGGGGCTGCTGCACATCTGGTAGTATGGTTGCTTCGAAAGTGCTTTTGGGGAGCCTTTGGAACAGCCGCAAACAAAAAACATCCCGAAGGATGGCTTTGCATGCGGTTCGGCAGGCCGTGGGCATGCTCTGTGCCCCGCGCCCTGCCCGTCAAAAATCTTGGCACCTACCACCGCTTTTTGTTGATTTCAGTCCAGAGATTATTGTATTCGTCCTGCGAAATTGCGCGAGTCGTGGTATACCTGAGCAGCTTTTGCAGGTCAATGCGCTCCCTGATTTTTGTGCCGGAGAAGAATGTGTCGAAGGGTTTTTCGTTGCTATAACTACCGTCATAGCTGATGGCATGGTTCGCAGGAATCTGTATTTCCGCAAGGCTGTTACAGTCGATAAAGGATTTGTAGTCAATCAGCCTGAGGCTCTTGGGCAGGCTGACCGAGGTCAGCCCTGATCTTTCAAAAGCATGCTCTCCTATATACATGAGCCCTTCGGGCAGGTTTATGGACTTGAGGCTGGAGCAACCGTAGAAAGCATTATCATTAATACCGACCAGCGTGGATGGCAGCACGACGGTGGAAAGGTTCTCGCAATTATTGAAGCCTGAGACATTTTTCACGCTCTCTGGGATGACGACGGCAATGAGGTTTTTGTTTCCGTTGAAAGCATTAGCCCCAATCTGCTTGACCGACAGCCCCTGCAGGACTGCGGGAATGACGACCGCCGGGTCGGTACCTTTGTACTTGGTAATCGTAATGGCGGTAAAGCTGTCGTCAGTCGGCGCAACCTCAAATTCTGTCGCGGGCTTCAGCTTCTTAATCTCGTCAACGCTCATGGACTTGATGACCGCCAGCTTCTTCTGCAGCTCTTGCTGCTCCTTCTGTTCCTTGGCTTGCTGCTCCTTGAGCTCTTTGACGCGCTTGTCCTTCTCCTTGGAAACAGTGCCCAGTTTCTTCTTTCCTGCTTCGATGCATGATTTCAGCTGGGCTATGTCCTTGGCAGACGCACTGCCAAGCGGCACTTCATTCATAAACTCAACTTTCTCCGCTGTGGTCTTCAGCTCATATTTGGCGAGCGCATCGACAAGCTCTGCATCGCTAGCTTGACTAGCAATTGATGCCGTTGCAATAATTCTTCGGGGGTAATGGCAACACCCAGTATCTTCGTAAGCTTAGCCTCAATCTCCTTGAGCTGAGCCTGCGCCTTCTTTTCAGCCTCACTTGCCGTGCTTTGTGCCGCCGCTTTTCCTCCGTAGGGGCAGACTCCCTCCAGCACCAGCAGCACGGCGCATGCCGCCACAATGCGGATTGCCCTGTTCGCCATGCCTGCAAACTTTTTCTGTATCATATACACTCCTTTTTCATCTTTTTTCTGCCGTTCGGCTCCGTCTATCATACACCGGGCACATTTCGAACGTCTACCCTTTTAAAACGTGCTCAAGCTTGTGGCAAAAAGCGGCGGGCTCTAGAAATTCTATCGCGGATTGTGTATAGTGGGGAACATGAATAGAGACAGGCGTTCAAGACGACATACAGGCAGCTCCAACTGGAAAAACGGCGGACAGCGCCGCCAGCAGCGTGAGCCGCGGACTCCCCAGCCGGTGTTCCGGCCGCCGCGTGCGGTAACCATGGAACAGATCCGCGAAGATGAGGACGCAATATCCGCATTCAAGGCTGCAAACCAGCCCGTCTGTGAATGCTGCGGACGGCCCATCATGGACATGGCCTCCGTCATAGCAAGCAGGGAATCGGGGAACCCCATACATTTTGACTGCGCGCTGGAAATCCTTGCGGGCGAGGAAAAACTTGCTGCCGGGGAAAAATTTGCCTACATCGGGCAGGGGCGCTTTGGCATTGTGTTCCGCGAAAATCCCCATGACGTAAAGCATTTTTCCATCAGGAAAATCATTGAGTGGGAAGCCAAGGACAAAAAGCCGCAGTGGCGCGACCAGATGGCAGACCTGTACAGCAAGGTTCATTAGACCTGTTCTGAAACTTCAGTTTCAGAACAGGTTACACTAGAATGCGATGTTTAAAATCGCGCTGTTTGAGCGATTTTAAACTCGCCGACCTGAGCGGAAACATAGTTTCCGAACAGGTCTATTGATTTCCGTTCCGGCCTGTGCCTTGCAAAAGCTTTGCGGAAAGTGTAGAATCGGGGCATGATACAGGCGACAGGTTCCCAGATTATTGTAAAATTGCTTGAAATGGAAGGTATTACTACCGTTGCCGGGATTCCCGGCGGTTCCATTCTTCCTTTATATGACGAGCTGAACCGCAGTTCCATACGGCACGTACTGGTGCGGCAGGAACAGGCTGCGGGCTTTATTGCGCAGGGAATTTCCCGCTCTACCGGCGGCGTAGGCGTATGCATGGCAACGAGCGGCCCCGGTGCCATGAATCTGCTGACCGCTATTGCTGATGCGCGCTGCGATTCTGTCCCCATCGTTGCAATTACGGGGCAGGTGAACACCTCGCTCATCGGAACCGACGCCTTTCAGGAGGCGGACACCTTTGGACTGTCTTTCCCCATTACCAAGCACAGCATGATGATAAAGAATCCCGCCGACCTGCTGACCGCCATTCCGCTGGCGTTCTCCATTGCGGCGGCCGGCCGCCCCGGCCCGGTGCTGGTGGACATTCCCCGCGACGTGCAGACTGCCGTGGTGGAATTTGAAGCGTGGCCGCAGGTGCAGCCTGTTACGGTGCCGCGCCATTCCGCCCCTGCAGAGCGCTTTGCTACCCCTGCCGACCGCATTCCGGCGCTCATCAGCATGATGGCTGACACGCTGCGCTCTGCATCCCGCCCCGTACTGTATGCGGGCGGCGGCTGCAATGACGGTGCTTCCGCCGCGGCCATCGGGGAATTCCTTGCCGCCTACGGGGACTGCGCCGTTGTATCCAGCCTGATGGGAATCGGCGTTGTGCCGCGCCGCGCCGCGAACAACTTTGGCATGGTTGGCATGCATGGTTCTTCCGCCGCCAACCGGGCGATGCACGACGCGGATGTGGTGCTTGCCGCCGGTGTCCGCTTTGATGACCGCGCGACGGGTGCCATTGCCTCCTTCTGTCCCAATGCAAAAATCCTGCACATCGATATCGATGCCGCCGAGATAAACAAAATACTGCCTTCGTTTGCATCTTTGGTCTGCGGGGTGGATCATGCATTCCCGCTTTTGACACAGGCGCTGCGCTCTGCTGCCCCTGATGCCGCTGCCGGAAAGGCCCGCGCGGAGTGGACGGCAACGCTGCGCCGGCTCCATGCAGACACGGAAAGCGTGGAACTGGGGCGGAGCAGTGCCGTTCCGGCGGATTCCGTGAACCCCCGCGCTTTTATCAGGAACATTCCGGCCCTTGCCGAACGCGCGGGCGTAAAAGCGGATGACATCATTGTGACTACGGACGTGGGGCAGCACCAGATGTGGAGCGCCCAGTATTACCCCGTGGAGCATGCACGGCAGTTTCTGACGAGCGGTTCGCTGGGCACGATGGGCTTTGGGCTTCCGGCGGCAGTCGGGGCTGCCCTTGCAAATCCTTCCCGGCGCGTGGTGTGCATTTCCGGCGACGGCAGCATCCTGATGAATGTGCAGGAACTTGCTACGCTTGCTGAATTAAACCTTAATGTGACGGTCATTGTGCTGCAGAACGGTTCGCTGGGCATGGTGCGCCAGCAGCAGCAGTACCTTTTTGGCGGGAATTACAGTGCCAGCATCTTTGAGAAGCAGCCTGACCTGCTTGCCGTTGCGGCTGGCTTTGGCATAGACCCCGTTGACGCTTCTGCGGACGCGGAATGGTACCGGAAAGCCTTTACTGCAGGACCGCATTTTGTGCGCCTGCACATTTCTATGGAAGAAAACGTGCTTCCCTTCGTCTCTGCCGGAAAAGCAAACATAGACGCCATCCGCGACTGAGCGACTTGCCGGCTGAGCGACTGCCGTATTTTTTTGTGGCGGGATTTTATAAGCTGTGGTATACTGTAGGAAAGCGGTTTCCGGTACTTGCTGCCGGTGCTGTTTCCTGACGCCTTGACAGGCGCGGGGGCATGGGAGGCGGCTCGTTGTATAGAATTCTGCTGGTTATCCAGTTCGTGAGCGTCATAGCCATGCTGCTGGAGACGTCCTACATTTCAAAGAATCTCCAGAAACCCCTGCACGGCAGCCTTTTTTTCATTTTCAGCACGATGATGGAATGCAATGCCGCCTATCTGGCGCTCATGCTTGCCCGCACGGAGCGCGAGGCCTTTGTTGCCATGCAGATTGGCTACCTGGGCAGGATATGGATTCCCTTCGCCCTGCTGCGCTTTGTCCTTCAGCTCTGTGAGGAACGGAGGGTCCGCCGCCTGATACCGCTGCTGGCACTCTTCCATACGCTCTCGTACATTGTGGTGCTCACCGAGCGCTGGCACCCCCTGTTCCACCGGGACATCCATTTTGTGGAGGAAGGTATGTTCCCCCATTTGGAATACCGCATGGGCATCTGGTTCATCGTGTATTCGCTGCTTTCCCTGCTGTACTTGGTATTCATGCTGGTCGTCCTGAGCCGCACAATCTACCGGGAAAAATCGCACGCCAAGAAAATGCGCCTTGTGATTGTTGCTTGCTCCGTCGCTTCGTATTTTATCGCCTTTACGCTGCGCCTGCTGCACGTCGGCGGGGAATACGACGTAAGCATTCTCGGCTGCATTTTTGCGGCGACGTTCTTCTTTATCGACCTGTTCCGCTACGACCTGATGGACACGCGGAAGCTTGCGCAGGACTTTATCATCGACCGCCTGACCGAAGGCATCATCGCGGTGGACGAAAACGGGAATACCGGCTACTTCAATTTTCCGGCGGCACGGCTGTTCCCTGCGCTGGGCAGCACCCCGGAGCCGGTCATTACCATGCTGGACAGCGTGCTTTCGTCGAACGAACCGCTGTGCATCGAGGACCGGATGTACCGCGTGGAGGTGAACACCCTGTACCACGAGCGGCGCAAAATCGGTACGGTCTACGTGATTTCCGACGTTACCGAGCACTACCGCCACATGGAGGAGCTTGAGGAGCAGAAGCAGATTGCCGCCCGCGCGAACGCTGCCAAGACGGCCTTCCTTTCCACCATGAGCCACGAAATCCGCACCCCAATCAATGCCGTGCTGGGCCTGGATGAGATGATTCTGCGCGAAACGAACGAAGTCACCGTGCGCGGCTATGCCCGCGACATTCAGTCCAGCGGCCGCATGCTGCTTGCGATTATCAACGACATCCTTGATTTCTCCAAGATTGAAGCGGGCAAGATGGAAATCATCACGGGTGAATACAACCTGAGCGCCCTTGTTGCCGACCTGGTGAACATGATAGAGTCCCGCGCCTACGCCAAGGGGCTGACCTTTACCGTGCAGGTGGATGAAACGACGCCCTACCTGCTGCGGGGCGACGACACGCGCATCAAGCAGTGCCTGCTGAACCTGCTGACCAACGCCGTTAAGTACACGCGGGAAGGCAGCGTAACGATGAACATCGGCTTTGACCGGCTGGGCGATTCCCGCATCAAGCTGAAGGCAAGCGTTTCCGACACAGGCATCGGTATAAAGGAAGAAGACTTGAAGCGCCTGTACGCCCCCTTTGAGCGCTTTGAGGAAAAGCGGAACCGTCGCATCGAGGGCACCGGGCTGGGCATGAGCATCGTGAAGAGTCTTTTGTATGCCATGAACAGCAAGCTGGAGGTGCAGAGCACGTACGGCAGCGGCAGCACATTCTCCTTTGCGCTGGAGCAGGACGTCGTTGACTGGAAGCAGATGGGTAACTGGCGTGCCGAGCACGGCATGGAGGGCGACACGCCGTGCTATGCGGAAACCTTCCAGGCACCGGATGCACGGATTCTTGTGATTGACGACACGCCCATGAACCTGACGGTCATCAAGGGGCTGCTGCGGACGACGCGCATTCAGATTGAAACCGCCGGGGACGGCATTTCCGGCCTAGAGCTTGCCCGCAAGACTCCGTTTAATATTATTTTCATCGACCACCTTATGCCGAACATGGACGGCCTGGAAACCGTGGCGGCACTCCGCTCGGATGCTTCCGGGCTGAACTGCAAGACGCCCTGCATCGCGCTTACGGCAAATGCCGTCAGCGGGGCGCGGGAAATGTATCTTGCCGCGGGCTTTACGGATTACCTTTCCAAGCCCATCGACAGCGTAAAGCTTGAGGAGCTGATTGAGCGCACGCTGCCGCCGTCCCTTGTGCTCCACCGGAAGGACGGGGGCTACGTTGTTGCAAAGGACGGCTGGAACGGCATTGAACGGCGCTCCAGCGGCGGAAACGGCTATGCCGCACAGCTTTTCAAGGATTACTTTGGGCTGGATGTGTCGCCCGCGCTCCGGCACTGCGGCTCCAGGGAAGTCTTTGAGGACGCCCTTCGGAACTTCTACGAGGAAATCCCGCAGAAAGCGGCGGCCATCGAAGCGTTTGTTGAAAAGGGCGATTGGAAGGAGTATACGGTGCTTGTCCATGCGCTCAAGAGTTCTGCCCGGCTTATCGGTGCGGGGCAGCTTTCTGAATTTGCCCTGCGCATGGAAGAATGCGGCAATGCCGCTGCCGGCGGGGGAGAGGATGCCTTTGCCGCCGCTGCCCAGATCCGGGAGCATACGCCGGCACTGCTTTCCCTGTACCGGGATTACCGCAGAAAGCTTGCCGTCCTGTGCGGTGATGGTGCTGCCCCGGAAGCGCCGCGCCCTGTCATTCCGCAGGAGACGCTTGCCGACGCGCTGTCCGCCCTGAAGGAATTTGTGGGCGCCTTTGACTTTACCAGCGCGGATGCCGTCATTTCCAGCCTGTCAGGCTATGCTATGCCGCCGGATTTTGCCGCACGCTTCGAAAAAATAAAGGCCGGAGTCCGCGCCGCCGACCAGCGTGCCGTAATGGAACTGCTGGGCTGAAGGGCTGGCAGAATCAGGGCTTCCGTGGTATAATTGATGCGTCCGGAATCTCTGGCTGTGCAGCTTCCAGCGGTTTCCGGACTTTGAAAATCTTGCCGGGCAGTATACGGGGAGCTGCCGGGGGACTTGAGGGGGAAACAGTATGCTTAATGTGCTGCTTGCCGTCCAGTATGTTTCCATTGCGGGGCTGCTGTTCGAGTGCTCTTATATTTCTCGGTTCCAGAAGGATGCGCTGCACGGCTGCCTCCTCTTCAATGCAATGGCTACGCTGGAAACCAGCGTAAGCTACCTTGCCGTCATGCTTTCCCGCACACCGGAGGCTGCATTCATTGCGCACCAGCTGTCCTACCTTGGCCGCGTGTGGATTCCCTTTTCGCTGCTCCGTTTTGTGATCCTCCTCTGCAACGAGAAAAAAGTTTCCCGCGTTGTTCCGCTTCTTGCGCTCTTCCATACGGTTACGTATTTCGTTATCCTTTCCGGCACGCATCATTCGCTCTGGTTCCGTTCCGTCGGCTTTGAGGAAGACGGGATTTTCCCCCATCAGGTGTCGGAGTACGGCATCTGGAGCTACCTGTTCTACCTGGTGACTTTCTTCTATTTTGTCTATATGTTTGTGCTGCTTCTGATGACGCGGCGCAAGATGCTTACCTGGATGCAGCGCAAGCGGATTGACTACGTAACGGCCGCCGTGTTTGTGGACATGCTTTCTGTGTTCCTGCGGATGGGCGGAGCCGGGGGCGAGTACGATGTTACCGTTCTGGGCTATGCGGTTTCTACGGTGTTCGTGTACATCGCCATCTTCCGCTACGACCTGCTGGAAACGCGGGAACTTGCGCGCGACTTTGTGATAGACCGCCTGATGGAAGGCATTATCGCGGTGAACGACAAGGGGCAGCTGGGCTATGTTAACTCCATGGCCGCAGAGCTTTTCCCGGAACTGCGCACTGTCCCGGAGAACGTCATTGCCAACCTGCGGATGACCATTGCAGCAAAAGACGTACTGCACATCGGCGGAAGAATTTACCAGCCGGAATACGGCGCGCTCTACAGCAAGGGCAAGGAAATCGGTACCGTCTTCCAGATTTCCGACCGCACCGAGCACTACCGCTATCTGGAAGAGCTTGAAGACCAGAAGCTGATTGCCATCCGTGCAAACGCAGCAAAGACTGAATTCCTGACGAGCATGAGCCACGAAATCCGCACGCCCATCAACGCAGTGCTCGGCCTGGACGAAATGATTCTGCGCGACAGCCGGGAAGCCGCCATCCGCACCTACGCGAGCGACATTCTTTCCAGCGGGCGCATGCTGCTTGCGATTATCAACGACGTGCTTGATTTCTCCAAGATTGAAGCGGGCAAGATGGAGCTGCTGCCCGTGGACTACAGCCTGAGCACGCTGGTGGCCGACCTGGTGAACATGATTGAGTCCCGCGCCTATGCCAAGGGACTGGTGTTCAGCGTGCACGTGGACAAATCCATGCCGCTCCACCTCTTTGGCGACGACACCCGCCTGAAGCAGTGCCTGCTGAACCTGCTGACAAACGCCGTCAAGTACACGCGCGAAGGCTGCGTATCCATGGAAATCGGCTACGAGAAAAAAGACGATTCCACCATCATCCTGCGGGCAGAAGTGCGCGACACGGGAATCGGCATAAAACCGGAGGCGATGGAACTGCTCTGTTCCCCCTTTATGCGCTTTGACGAGCAGCGCAACCGCCACATCGAAGGCACGGGCCTTGGCATGAGCATCGTAAAGAGCCTGCTTTCCGCGATGGGTTCCACCCTTGAGGTGAAGAGCGAATACGGCAAGGGCAGCTCGTTCTCTTTTGCCGTGGAGCAGGGCGTTAAGGACTGGGAAACCGTGGGCGACTGGCACGAGAACACGACGCGGGTTTCTTCTTCTGCAGCGGGCTACACGGAAAGCTTCCAGGCGCCGGAAGCAAAGATTCTGGTGGTGGACGACACGCCGGTGAACCTGACGGTGTTCAAGGGCCTGCTCCGGAAAACCCGCGTGCAGATTGATACCGCGAGCGACGGCATATCGGGGCTTGAGGCAATGCACCGCAGGCCCTACCACATCATTTTCATCGACCACCTTATGCCCAACCTTGACGGCCTGGGAACCATTGCCGCGCTCCGTGCCGACGACAGCTGCGTGAACCAGAATGCCGTCTGTGTGGCGCTGACTGCAAATGCCGTGAGCGGTGCGCGCGAAAGCTACATTGCCGCGGGCTTCTCGGATTACCTTTCCAAGCCGATTGACGGCGGCAAGCTGGAAGAGATGATAGAGCATTACCTTCCGGCCGAACTTGTGCTGCATAACGGCGACGAAGGCTTTGCGGTACTGAAGAGCGGCGAATGGGACGGCGTGGAGCGCCGCATGAACGGCGATTCAAGCACTGCCGGATTCTGCCGCGATCTGTTCGGGCTGGACATTGCACAGGCGCTCAAGAACTGCGTAACGCGCCAGGTTTTCCTTGAATCGCTCAAGAGTTTCCACGAGGTGATTGCAGAGAAGTCCGATTACATCGAAAAGCTTGCCGCCGAAAAGGACTGGAAGAACTATACGATACAGGTGCATGCGCTCAAGAGCTCTGCGCGGCTTATCGGTGCCGACCAGCTTTCGGAGCTTGCGCGCAACATGGAGGACTGCGGCACTGCCCTGGTGCGCGCCGCCTCCGACCCGGCTGCGGTGGGGTCAGACGATGTTGCCGCCGCCGAAGCTTCAATTGTGGAAAAAACACCGCAGCTGCTTGTGTGGTACCGCGAATACATTGCCAAGCTGGCGCCTCTGTGCGGCGGTGCTGCCAGGGAAGAGCTGCCGCCCATCAGCCCGGAGATGCTCCGCGATGCACTCGGCGCCCTGCGTGAGCTTGTTGCGGCGGCGGATTTTGCGGGCGCGGACAGCGTAATTGCAGAACTGGACCGCCACGCCATGCCCGCAGACTTTGAGCAGCGCTACGCCAAAATCCGTGCGGCCGTGCGCGCCGTTGACCAGACCGCCGCCATGGAACTCCTTGCGGAGGCCAATGGGGCTGTCTAAGCAAAGCGCTCCCCGCTGAACAGGTTTATTCCTCCCAGGGATATTTCATGCCCCAGTCGCTGCGCAGCCCGTCCATGACGGCACAGAGCGCCTGTGACTTTGCAAAGGTGTGGACGTCGGATTCTGTTTTGCCGTCCAGAATGCAGCGGGTTGCATGGATAAGTTCGTATTCATAGCCGTTTACAGAAAACGGCTTTTTTATTTTTGCTGCAACTTTGGTGCCGTTCCCCTTTTCGTCCTTGTAGGTGTGGACTTCTGCCTGCTGTGCCATAAAGAAATTCGGTACGGTAATGTAGCCTTCCGTTCCGTAGATGACGGCGTTGTGCGTGCTGCCGGGACTGGGCATGTCCATTGCGCTCTGGAAGCTTGCCGTGATGGTGTTTGCAAAGCTAAGGTTCCCGCTGTTCCACGCGTCCACACCGCCCCGCATCCTGACGGAGGAACTTGCGCGTTCCACCGGAGAAAAATCTGCCATCATCATCGAGAAGTAAATACAGTAAATGCCAAGGTCAAGCAGGGCGCCGCCTGCAAGGTTGGGGTCATAGTTTCTGTCGTGCGGGTCAAAGCTGTTCCTGTTGCAGAAACGTGAATCGATGTGCTGCACCGCGCCTATGGCACCCTGCCCGATGTAGCGGCGTACTTCGGCAAGGCACGGATTGAAGGCCGTCCACATTGCTTCCATAAAAAAGCGCTGCTTCCTGACTGCCGTTTCCAGCATGCCGGACAGCTGCCGCATCGAACAGCCTGCAGGTTTTTCGCACAGGACGTGCTTGCCGCTTTCCAGCGCCATCATTGCCGAATCGTAGTGGAACGCGTGGGGGTTGGCAATGTAAATGGCATCTACTTCCGGGTCAGAGAAAAGTTCCCCGTAGCTTCCGAAGGCTTTCTGGAAATGCCACTTTGCGGCGAATTCCTGCGCGCGCTCAATGTTCCGGCTGGCAACGGCATACGTCCGAATGCCGTTTTTTGCTCCGGCGCCGTTCATGGCCTCTGCCATTTTTGCAGCAATCCTGCCGGGTGCAAGTATTGCCCAGTTCACATAGTCTTTCATGTTTCCATTATATGCCCGGCTTCCCGGGAAAGTCCAGCAAAAGATGCGGAAACAAAAAATGCGCTCCCGGCGGAAAACGACTTATTTTACCGGGAGCGCAGTATTACTGTATGTGCGTTGCCGTTACGGGGGGTGCCCCCTTTTATTACGCCTTTACGAATTCCTTTTTGAGGAATGCAAGGTCAAGCTCCGGGTACAGCACGTGTGCACCGAGCAGCTTGTTCACGCGGGCACGGGCTGCGGCAACGGCATCGTCAGAAATGTCGATTTTGCCCTTTGCCGGCTTTCCTTCCTTGGTGACGCCCGGCTTTGTGTTCTTAAGCACATAGTCGATGATGGAAGCAACTTCCTTCATGTCGGCCTCGTTCATGCCGAGCGTGGTAAGTCCCGGTGTACCGATGCGGATGCCGCTCGTCCACCAGGCGCCGTTCTTGTCGTAGGGCAGGGCGTTTGCGTTGGCCGTGACGCCGCACTTAAACAGTGCAGCTTCTGCCTGCTTTCCGGTCAGGCCGTAGCCGGTAACATCCACCAGCATAAGGTGATTGTCTGTACCGCCGGTCTGGAGCGGCATGCCGAAGCTCTTGCAGCCTTCTGCCAGCGTCTGTGCATTCTTTACAACCTGCTGTGCCCACTGCTGGTAAGCCGGGGTGCGGGCTTCCTTGAATGCGATGGCCTTTGCCGCCATGATGTGGCCCAGCGGTCCGCCCAGCACCATGGGACAGCCCTTGTTCACGTAGTCGGCGAATTCCTTCTTGCACAGAATCATTGCTCCGCGGGGACCGCGCAGCGTCTTGTGGGTTGTGGTGGTAACGATATCTGCCCATTTGACCGGGTCAAAGTCGCCTTCAAAGACTTTTCCTGCAACCAGACCGGCAAAGTGTGCCATGTCTACCATGAGGACGGCTCCGCATTTGTCTGCAATTTCGCGGAAGCGCTTGAAATTAATCTTGCGGGGGTAGGCGCTGAAGCCGGTCAGCAGGATGAGCGGCTTTACTTCCATTGCCTGCTTTTCGATGGCATCGTAGTCCAGCAGGCCGGTTTCGCGGTCAACGCCGTAGGGATGGCTTTCGAACATGCGGGCAGAAACGTTCATCTTGTAGCCGTGGGTCAGGTGGCCGCCGCAGCTGTAGTCCAGGCCCATCAGCTTCTGGTTCCCGAACTTCTTGCGGAGCATGTCGAACTGCTCGTCGGTCAGGTCATTCAGGGATTTTACGCCAAGTTCTTCCAGCGTGGGGGTCTCGACCTTTGCGGAAAGAATTGCCCAGTAGGCAACAAGATTTGTGTCCGCGCCGGAATGCGGCTGGACATACGCGTAGTCAGCACCAAAAAGAGCTTCGGCCTCGCGGGCAGCAGTGTTTTCCACCGCGTCGATGTTCACGCAGCCGCCGTAGTAGCGGTGCTCCGGATACCCTTCTGCGTACTTGTCGGTAAGCAGGTTGCCCATTGCGGCCTGAACGTTGAGCGAGCAGTAGTTTTCGCTTGCAACAAGTTTCAGGTGGCTCCGCTGGTTTTCAAGCTCGTTCACGATGGATGCCGCGATATCCGGCCCGACGGCTGCAACCTGCTGAAGGTTTGCAACATACGCTGTCATGGCGGCATTCGGTTTTCCGCCGCAAGAATTAAGGTAATTTTCCAAAGGTGTTGACATTCTGATACTCCCTGTTTGTGGTGGGAGGGGCTGTTCCGGGCATCGCAGGGAATTCCTCATGCAGCCGCCCCCTGCCGCACATTCTACCGGAATTCCGGGAAAGTGTGAATAGCCCCTGCTTTGCCTGCGCCGTAAGATGTTTCTCTGTGGCATAAATCGGAATTCTGTGGTATACTGGAACAGGCATTTTCAAAGTTACCTCGAAAAACTGAAGTTTTTCGAGGTTCCCGCATGGTGCCGCATGAGGTTTTGGAAGATGAACGGAAAGTTTAGAAAGAAGATGCGCAGGCTGCTCAAGGGCCTGAAGCGGGGGCTGAAGAATCCCTTCACCTACCTGATGCTCCTGATTATGGGCATGCTGGTGCTTGCCACCTACGTGGTCTACAAGACCGAAACCAAGACGGACTCCGGCATAACGGGCCTGTTCGACGCGGTGTGGCACACGATTGTGGCGGTTGTTGCGGCTTACTACGACTTCTACGTCAAATCAGTTCCCGGCCGCTTTGCCTCGCTGGTGCTGCTGCTTCTGGGCATGGCCTTCTGGGCGGTCGTAATCGGAAAGATTACCTCGGTAATCATGGACATTCAGTCAAAGAACAACAAAGGATTAAAGAAGATAAGGCGTATGAAAGGACAGTTTTTGCTTTGCGGATGGAGGAGCGGATTCGAGAAGCTCCTTGAGACGGTGATGCGGTCAAATCCGGACATCACTCCCGACATGATTATTCTGGTGAACAATGCCCCCTCCCAGCAGGTGGAGCAGCTCAAGGAGGACCCCCGCTTCAGGGAGGTCAAATATGTTTCCGGGGACTTTTCCGACGCAGAGACGCTCAAGCGCGCCCACATCGACTCGGCGGGCCGCGTCCTTGTCATAGCGGATCCGGGCACGGGCAAGTCTTCACCCATGGAGATAGATTCCCGCACGGTTCTTGCGGTGCTTACGATGAAGAACCTGAATCCTTCGGTTTACATTTCCGCAGAGCTGCTGGACGAAAAGCTTGCCGAACACCTGCGGCTTGCCCACTGCGACGAGATAATCCTGACGCAGGAGTACGAGCACAGCCTGCTTGCTACAGCCTCCAGCGGCCAGGGCTACAGCAACGTGATAAAATCGCTCATCAGCGATGACTCCGACACGGGAATCATCGTGACCTCCTTCCCGCAGAGCTACGTGGGCAAGTGTTACGGGGAGCTGGAATCCTACTACGGCAAGCAGGGCGAATCCAAGGTGCTGGTCGGCCTGCTGCTGAACGGAGAGGGCAGCTGCAACGAGCCGCTGCTTACACCGGCCGTCTCCTACATTATTCCCAAGCAGTCCAAATCCATTCTGGTCTGCACCAATGCCAACAGCTAGGAGGCTGCAGAGAAAGTATGAGCAAAAGGAAAGACGGAAAGCAGCGGCATTTCTTCCACTCGCTGAAGATGCTGCTCAAGAGCCCTTCGACATACGCATACCTGGCTATTGTCCTCCTTATCGTGTGCATGGCGGCAGTCGTCTACAACGTTGAGACCAAGACAGGCAGCGGCATACAGACCAAGTTCGATACGTTCTATTTTATGTGCGTCGCGGTGTTCGCAGGCTACTTTGAGTATGTGTGCGAGTCGCTGCCGGGCCGTGCCGCGGCAATCACCCTGCTGATTACCGGCACATTCTTCTTCAGCTACATTCGGGGTAACATAACCGCCCTGTTTGTGGACATTCAGGAAAAAAAAGATAAGGGATTGAAAACGATGAAAGATATGAGCGGACATTTTATCATTTGCGGGTGGCGGCCGGGCTTTGAAAAAATTCTGAAGACGGTGCTCAAGTCAAACCCGGACATAAGCACGGACATGGTTGTGCTGGTGAACGAGGCACCGGAGCAGATGCAGCTGCTCAAAAGCCATGAGAGCTACAAGGACATAAGCTTTATCGCCGGCGACTTTACGGACGAGTCCACGCTGAAGCGCGCATGCATTCAGGATGCGGAGCGTATCCTGGTGATTTCCGACAAATCAAAGGATTACTCGGAGCTGGAGATTGACTCCCGCACCGTCCTTGCCGTACTGACGATAGAGAGCATGAATCCCGGCCTGTACGTGGTTGCCGAGCTGATGAGCCCCAAGTTTGAAAAGCACCTGAAAATGGCGCACTGCGACGAAATAATCCTGACGCAGGACTACGAGCAGGCGCTGCTTGCCACGGCCTCCAGCGGTCAGGGCTACAGCCACGTCATCAGTACGCTTATAAGCAGCAACGATGCCAACTCCGGCATACTCATCGGCGACATTCCGCCCGAATTCATCGGAAAGACGTACGGCGACCTTAAAAAATACGAGGCAGACAAAAAGGAGCAGCACGGCCTGCTCATCGGTCTGCTGCTCAACTCCGGCAACTTTCACCACCGGCGTACGGAGGCCTTGCGCGAGGCCCAGAAGAACCCGGACATCAGCAAGATAATCGACAACCTGCAGAAGGTCAAGCTGCTCAAAAGCAACGAGCCGGTGCTGGCTCCCACATCCGCCTTTGTGATTCCCCGGCATTCCAAGGCAATCTTTGTGCGCGGCAAGGCCAACTGAAACAGGAGCATATTGTATGGAAAAGAAGAATTTTGATGATATCCTGCCCAAGCTTATCAAAATTCCGCTCTTTGCGGACTTTGACCCGGCAAAGGCAGAGGACAAGACAATCCTTGAGCAGCTGTACGAAGGAATCGGCATAAAGACCTTCAAGCCCGGTCAGGTGATAATAAAGGAAGGCGAAGTCGGCGATGAGTTTTACATTCTCTACTCCGGCTCCGTGCACATTTCGCGTGCCACCCCCGCGGGCGACTCCATAGCCCTTGCCGACCTGAACGCCAGCATGAACATCTTCTTTGGCGAAACCGCCCTCATCAGCAACGACACGCGGAGCGCGACTGTCACCGCCAACGAGGAATGCAAGGTGCTCGTGCTGACCAGCCGGAAGTTCCACGAGCTGTGCCAGAAGCAGACTCTTCTGGGCTACCGGGTCATGCTCAAGCTGGCTCAGCGTTTGATTAACACGATAAGCCAGACGAACAAGGACAAGGCCATGCTCTACCAGGCGCTCTACAACGAGATTGCCGGAAACTAGGCCGGTCTGCAGGGCTGAACCCCCCGCCGTTTCTGGAACCCGCCCCTCGCTTCGGAAGTAGGCAGATTTTTTAACGTTAAAAAATCTGCCCTTCCCTAACTTAAAAGCCCTTTTGTTACATGGTGCTTGTGCTGAGAACTGTATCGCTGTTTCTGGCGTACACTTCAACTATAGTGCCTGCGGGAACTGAGCCGGCAGGAATGCTGATCTGGCGGTCACTGCAGTACTGCACTTTCTTCAGGTGCGTAATGCTGCCGAAACAGCCTGCCGGGATGGCGGTTATAAGCCCCTGGCTGTCAACAGAACGGAAGCTGAGCGTAAAATCCGTGTTGAATGTGCTGAGCGGCGTGGCAAGGCTTGCAAGTTCTGCCGGCGAGACGCCGTTCTGGATGTCTAGTTTTACATCTGAGTGCCCTTCATACAAGGGGAGCTTGGTGGCAAAGGTTGTCATGTCAACGACCGTTACGTGCCCGGTTCCGCTACTGCTGGTGCCTGAGAGGGTTATCAGTGCAAGGGAGCCGCCGCCGCTTCCGCTGTCAGCAGCGCTCGTTACGGTCGTGTTGGGACTGCCGCCTGGCATCCGGCAGCCTACTGCGGCTACCGCCAGTGCGAAGACTACCGTCAGCAGGGTACACATACGATACTTTTTCATGTTTCAATCTCCTTTTCTAAAAAAAAACTTAAATCAACTATACCGCACCGCAAAAACTTTGTCCAGCACCTGCGGAACCCTGTTTTCCGTTCGGGTAGTCCCTTGCATAAAGCGCGATTTTTTGCTATTTTAACCTTAGTATGAGTACAAGATGTTTTGCAATGTTGAAGCCTGGCGTCCTGAACCGCAGGCTCGTGGGAGAAGTCATCAGCCGTCTGGAGAAGAAGGGACTCAAGCTGGTGGGTCTCAAGCTGATGCAGATTACTCCGGAGCTTGCCGCCAAGCACTATGCTGAGCATAAAGGCAAGCCGTTCTATGACCCGCTCGTGGACTACATCACCAGCGGTCCGGTGGTTGCAATGGTGTGGCAGGGCGACGACTGCATCACGCTGGTCCGCAAGCTGACTGGTTCAACCAGCCCGGCAGAAGCCCATCCCGGCACCATCCGCGGAGACTTCTGCTCCCATACGCAGCACAATATTATCCATGCAAGTGACTGCGAGGAAAGTGCCAGGCGTGAGGTTGACCTCTTCTTCAAGCCCGAGGAAATCATCGACTGGGAAGACCAGGCCTCTAAATGGTTCTAAACTGAAGCCGGTAAAGGCTGCCGCCCGGTGCCGGGCTGCGCATGCCGTTGCCCGAAGGGGTTGTCCAGAAAGAACATGCAACGCAGGTTCTTCCCGGACAACCCCTTCTTTTTTGCATTGAGTATTTACCGCTAACATGCTATTATAAGACCTGTTCGGAAACTGCGTTTCCGCTCAGGCCGGCGAGTTTAAAATCGCTCAAATAGCGCGATTTTAAACATCGCATTCTAGTGTAACCTGTTCTGAAACTGAAGTTTCCGAACAGGTTTATAGAGAGGATTGCTTCCCGGAACTGCTGCGTGCATGCGCAGGAAGCTGGGACTGAACAGAGGATTTTTATATGGATAAACATACAGTAGGCGTCATCGGAGCGGGTGCGTGGGGAACGGCCCTTGGTTCCGCGCTGGCGCGTGGCGGGCATGACGTTCAGGTGTGGGCAATGGAGCCGGACGTTGTGGAGTCAATAAACACTTCCCACGAAAACAAGCGCTACCTTCCCGGCTATACGCTGGCGGACGGTTTTACGGCCAGCGGAGACATTCAGGCGGTAGCTTCCGGCAAGGAATTCCTGATACTTGCCAGCCCTTCGCTCTATCTTGCTTCTACCATCGGCAAATTCTGCACGGTGCCGGGCATTGCCGACGGCAGCACCATCGTTGCCGCGCTGACCAAGGGCTTTGTCCCGGCGGATGACGGCCCCCATTTTGTGCTGGAAACCATGGAGCGCGCCCTGCCGCAAAGCTACAAGGATGCCACCGTGTATGTGGCGGGACCTTCCCATGCCGAGGAAGTAGTTTCCGGCAAAATCACCGGGCTGATTGCCGCAAGCCAGCACCACCGCAATGCCATTGCCGTGCGCAACCTGCTGCGGGTGCCGGGCATTCTGGCCTATGCTTCCTTTGACACCGTGGGCGTGCAGATTTGTGCCGCCGTTAAGAATGTGATTGCCGTGGTGTACGGCGCGCTTGATGCCCTTTCCGAAACGCATGATGTCTTTGGCGACAACACGGAAAGCCTGCTCATGGCTGCCGGCCTGAACGAAATCCAGAAGATCGGTTTTGCCATGGGTGCAACCTACGCAGAAACCTTTACGTCCATCAGCGGGGTGGGGGATCTGGACGTTACCTGCAAGTCCAAGTACGGGCGGAACCGCCGCTTTGGGCAGGACATCATCAAGACCGACATGCTGGACCGCTTCAGCGACATCGATGACCTTATCGCGAACGTGGGCAAGGTGGGCTACCTGCCCGAGGGCGCCATTGCCTGCAAGTACGTGCACCAGATTGCGGTCCAGAAGAACCTGAAGCTGCCGCTCTGCGATGCGCTCTACCGCGTGCTGAACAAGGAAGTTTCACCGGAAGTCTGCCTTGATGACCTTGTGTCGCCAGACCGCAGCAAAGAGACTTTTCTGAAAATAGATTTATTTTCTAAAATTTAACCGGGCAACCGGAATCCAGAAGGAGCAAGACCGATGCTTGAAAAAATAAGCGGCACGTTCAGCGGCATTGTCCGCACGCTGAGCGGAAAGTCCACGATTACAGAGAAGAATATAGAAGAAACCGTCGAGCAGATTAAGATGGCGCTGCTTGAGGCGGACGTAAACCTGCGTGTTGTCCGCCGCTTTGTGAATTCCACGGTGGAAGAAGCAAAGGGCGAAAAAGTCCTGAAAGCCGTTGACCCCGGCCAGCAGTTTGTCAAAATCATCTATGACAAGATTGCCGCCATGCTGGGCGACACCAAGACCGACCTTGCGCTCAAGGGACCGGATGCGCAGTCCGTTATCCTACTGCTGGGTCTGCAGGGTGCCGGTAAAACCACCGCCGCCCACAAGCTTGCTGCCCGCCTTAAAAAAGACGGCCGCCGCCCGCTGCTGGTTGCCTGCGACCTTGTACGCCCTGCTGCCGTGGAGCAGCTTTCCGTGCTCGGCGAAAAAATCGGGGTGCCGGTCTACAAGGAACCGGGTGCGTCTGACGCTGTAAAGGTTGCCCGCGGCGGCCTTGATTATGCAAAGAAGAACGGCCTTGACACCGTGATTGTTGATACTGCCGGCCGCCTTCAGATTGACGATGGCATGATGCAGGAGCTGGTTGATGTAAAGAAAGCGATGAACCCGGTGGAAACAGTGCTCGTTGCAGATGCCATGACCGGCCAGAATGCCGTTGACATTGCCAAGAGCTTTGATGAGCGGCTGGGGCTGACCGGCGTCATTCTTACCAAGTTTGACTCCGATGCTCGCGGTGGTGCCGCGCTTTCCCTCCGCACCATTACCGGTAAGCCCATCCTCTTTATCGGTACGGGCGAAAAGACTGAAGACTTTGAGCAGTTCCACCCGGACCGCATTGCAAGCCGCATATTGGGCATGGGCGACGTTGTCTCTCTCGTCGAGAAGGCGCAGGAGACCGTTGACCAGGAACAGGCGCTCAAGATGCAGCAGAAGATGATGCGCAACGAGTTTACGCTGCAGGACATGCTGGAGCAGCTGCAGTCCGTCAAGAAGATGGGCAGCGTGCAGCAGATTCTGGACATGATGCCGGGGCTTGCCGGGCAGGTGAGCGAAGACCAGATAGACAAGGCCGGGCTGAAGCATCAGGAAGCAATCATCCAGAGCATGACCATGAAGGAGCGCATGAATCACCTGATTATCGGGCCGAGCCGCCGCAAGCGCATTGCAAAGGGCAGCGGCACATCCGTGCAGGAAGTGAACAAGCTTCTCAAGCAGTTTGAAAAGACAAAGCTTACGATGAAAAAGCTTACGCGCAACCGCGGCATGCAGGCGAAGCTCATGCAGCAGCTGGGCGGCATGCCGGGCATGGGCGGCGGCGGAATGGATATGTCCCAGCTTGCAGCCAACCTGCCCAAGGGCTTCAATCTGCCAAAAGGATTTAAGTTCTAGTATAAAAAAGCGCTGGCTGCATGCAGGGCCAGCGTACCATAAAAAATGCGCTCCCGCCGTAAATGATTTAGGCCGGGAGCGCTTTTTTATGCTGTCTTAAAGCTTTATTAAACCTGTTCGGAAACTTCAGTTTCAGAACAGGTTACACTAGAATGCGATGTTTAAAATCGCGCTATTTGAGCGATTTTAAACTCGCCGACCTGAGCGGAAACGTAGTTTCCGAACAGGTCTATTCTTTTACCACCAGCACGGAAGCTTCTTTGCCGTCCGCCGTATAGCAGTGGTCAGGGTTTGCCTTGTCAACGATGGGGGTTACGCCGGTATAGAATGCATACTGGTAAGTTCCCGGCGGCAGCGGCAGCTCAAACTGATACAATCCGGGGGAAACTTCACGCATTTCGTAAATCCAGCTGTCCCAGTTGGTAAAACTGCCGCCCAGACGCACCTGCTGTCCGGAGCGCCCCTGGTACACAAAGCGCACAAGGCCTTTTTCAAGGACTTCCGTGGCAGGCTTGATTTTACGGGTAACATCCACCGCAGAAAGCACCAGACCGGTGTTCATGTCGTATTCCTGGATTTCATTCTCCGGGTCAACGGTCCACAGTCCGTCCACCACCATGCGGTATGCAATCTTTGTTACGCGCTTGGGAATCTTAAGTATATAGAAGAAAATTGAATCAATGACTTCATTTTCATTGTTCTTGAGGTTGTGGATTTTATAGGCATGAATGGTATGGAAATTCTCAAAGTCGAATGCAACGCCTACAAAACGGGAATCCTTTTTCGCGGTGAATATCAGGTAGTCGCCCTGGATGTACGGAGCCCTGACTTTGGTGATTTTTGTCACCATTTCTGCATAGTCAAGCTCTTCGTCGCTCAGGACGGCCTGCGCCGTGGCTGCGAACGGCATCACAAGGACGCTCACGAGGAATATAAGCGTAAGAATGAACTTCTTATCCATATATTGTATATCGGATTCCATATCTATAAGTTTAGCACTATTTTCCCCCTCCATGCAAGGGAAAATGCAGCGGGGCAGGGGCTTTGTAAGAAAACTCTTATTTCATCTTCCATTTATTCCGATAGATTACTTGAAATACTAGATATTTGCGGAGTATAATACATAGGTTATGCCAGGATTAAATCAGCTGAAGCAGTTTAACACAGATATATTGAATGTAGGCGACGAAGTAAAGATTCGTTCCGCCCGCAGCGAGAAGCCTGTCCGGGTACCCATTCCCAAGGACATTACTGTCGCTGACGATTCCGCAGAATTCCTGGAGGGGCTGCCCCAGCTTTCGGAGGCTGACATTGCTCAGGCTGATGCCGCTGCCGCCGAACGGGAGAGTGCTGCCCATGATTTCTCCGACATTACCGGGGAATCTGCTGCTAAGGCAAAGGCTCCTGCTGCTCCTGTGGCAGAAAAAATGCCTGATGTTTCCGACCTGCTCAGCGCAAATCAGGGCATGGACTTGTCTGACCTTGACCTGAGCGATTTTGAGGAACCTGCTGAACCTGAACCCGCTCCTGAGCCGGAACCGACTCCTATAGAAGATCTTGACCTTGAATCGCTGCTCCAGATTGGTTCTACTCCGGCAACAGAGGAAGAAGAAGCCCCGGCACAGGAAGAACGCTATGTTCCTGCCGCCGTAAAGGCCGGTAAGGCTGCACAGGCACAGGAAGAAGTTCCTGATGTTCCGCTGGACGATGACTTTGATGTCCGTTCCCTGCTGGGACCAGATGAAGGCGGCATTCCTGCTGCAGAACCTGAGCCTCCCGCTGATACTCATAAAGAAGAATTCGAAAAGAAACTGGACAGCCTTGCCGCCGCCCCGGCACAGGACAATCCGGCTCCTGCATTTGACATGGATGCCGCGGAAATGGATTTTAAGGGCACGGAAAGCGGCATAGACCTGAACGATGACATGCCGCCGGAATTCAATGAGACTCCTGATCCTTCTGCGCTGCCGTCAGAAGAAGCTGCTGCCCCTGGTTCCGCAGCAAGCGAAGACCTTGGGCTGGACAGCTTTGATATTGATGCCGCTGCTGCAGAACCCGCCGGCGGGGAAGGTACAGACGACGCTGGCAGTGAAGCCCCCGGTGCCGCTGCTCTCGAAGGCATGGGGCTGGACGATTTCAATATTGACGATGTAGCTGCTGCCCCGGGTGGCGATGGCGATGTGCCCGCCGCCGGTGACGAAACCGTTGCTGACGAAGGCGATATGCCTGCAATGGGCGATGATCTGGGACTTGGCAGCTTTGACATTGACGCTGTTGCCGCCGGGAACGATGCTGGCGCTGACGGTGCTGATAGTAGCAGCGACGCAGCTGCCGGAACCGAAGGCACGGGACTGGAAGATTTCAATATAGACGATGTGCTGGATACCCCGGCTGCCGATGGTGGTGATGGCGCTATGCCCGCCGCTGACGAAACCATTGCGGACAGCGGTGATGCACCCGCAGCCGATGATAGCGGCAGCGTTGCTTCCGATGACCTTGGGCTGGGTGACTTTGACATTGACGCTCTTGCCGGAAACGATGCTGGCGATGCCGCCGGGGAACCCGGTGCTGCTGACGCCGCTGCACCTGAAGCTACGGGGCTGGAAGGCCTTGATATCGATACGATGCTCGACAGTTCCGGCACCGATGATGGTGCCGCCGCGGCGGGCAATGGTGCAAACGATGCTGCCGCAGACAAAATGGCTGCCGGTGATATGCCGGATGCCAGTGCCATGGATTTCGGCGGTACGGAGCCTGATGCCGGTACCGATGGCGATGCCGGTGCTGCCTCCGAAGCCGTGGAGCAGTTTGATACGAGCGGCATGGACGGCGTTGATTTCTCCGGTGGGGATTCCGGCTTTGAGCTGGGTACCATTACTTCCACTGAAGGCGAAGACGATTTTGCCATCCCCGGCTTCTCTGACACTGTTACTGCAAACCTCAACAAGAAAGAGCCGGTTGCTGCCATGCCCGGCGCTGCGCCCGGCGAAACCATTGATGCGAATGCCGACAAGCCCAAGAATACCTTTACGGATGCAGAGTACAAGCGCTTCCTTGAAAACCTTGAGCATTATCCGCTCAACGTCCGTATAGCTCTCGAAGATTTCGTCGCAAAGAATGAGTTTACCGACGATGCCGTGTTTGAAGTTCTGGAGAAGGTGCTCCGCAAGGCTCCTGCCCGCCAGGTTGCCGCAGAACTTGAAAAGAAGCTTGATGTAAGCCTGCAGGTTCCGCGTGACTTTGAGCGCCGTTCTGCGGAAGAATATGCGGCGTACAAGAAAACCGTTGAGTACCAGCTCAAGAACAGGATTATTCCGTTTGCCATACTGTCCACGGTTGCAGCGGCCCTGCTCTTCTGCATCTTTGTGCTGACAAAGAATTTTATCGTTTACCCGCTGCGCGCGAGCCGCCTCTACAAGCAGGGCTATGCCCTTATCCAGGAGCAGCAGTATCCGCAGTCCGAGGACAATTTCAACAAGGCACTGACGTACCGCACGGTAAAGAAATGGTTCTATAAGTATGCCGACTCCTACCGCGAGCATAAGCAGTATGACCGCGCGCGCGCCATGTACAGCCGCATACTCAAGCAGTTTAACCACGAAAAGTCTGCCGGTCTGACCTGGGCGGACATGGAAGCGAACGACCTCTACAACTACGAGGAAGCTGAACGCATCCTTAAGCGAGAAGTTCTTGATTACCATATCAATGATCCGGACGGTATCCTGAAGCTGGGTGATTTGTACCTTGACTGGGCAACCGACAAGGATGTTTCCAAGTATCCGCTGGCAAAGGAGCAGTACGACCTGCTGGTAAGCCTGTACCCCAAGTCAAAGCAGCTTGACAAGTACATGGCACGGCAGATGCGCTACTTCATCCGTACCGATAACCTGCTGCAGGTGCTGCAGTACAAGCAGATGTTCTACCCCGACAAGAAGAAGGCGCTGGAAAGCGATGATATGGTAGAACTGTCCGGCTACCTGCTGGACAAGCGCTACGGCAACCTCCGTCCTTCCGAGGAGAACCTCCGCAAGAACATCGAGGATGTGCGCAACATGCTTGAAGATGCCGTGAAGGGTGCGCCGGGCAATCCTGTTGCCCTGTACAACATGGGTCGCTATTTTGTCAAGACGAACAGCGGTACCAAGGCAAAGTCGTACTTTAAGGCTGCCATCGAAACCTTCAAGGGCATGCGCTACCGCAGCCGCCACAATACTTACCGCTACATCGACACCTACCGTCTGCTGGGCGAAGAATATTCTGCCGAGCGCGAGTACATGCTTGCGGAACAGACCTACGGCGTGGGCATCGATCTCTTTGAGAAGGAACATGAATCCAGCGGCTTTGAGCCGACCGAGGATATCGGTAAGCTCTATGCGGACATGGGCGACATAGATTACTTTATCTCCGGCAAGATGGATGTTGCGCTGGGCAGCTACATCAAGTCCGTGGAAAGCAAGAATGATACGCCGTCTGTGCGCTACCGCATCGGCTTTATCCAGTATACAAAGAAGAACTTTGCGGAAGCGCTCGGTTCCTTTATCAAGAGCCATGAAGGCGCACCGGATGATACGCACGTGCTGCTGGCACTTGCGAACACCCACAGTCTCCGTGACGATAACCTTGCGGCGCAGGCATACTACACAGAACTGCTTGACATTCTGGACAACCAGCGCAGGCTGTACGGCGTCATGCTGCCGCAGGTTCGTGCTGACCAGGGCGATTTGGTGGACACCTACATGAAGGCTTCCAATAACCTGGGCGTAACGCTTTCCCGCCTGGCAAACCAGACCGGCAACAGTAAGCTGAACGCGGAGTCCATCGTGCGCCTGCAGGACAGCCTGCGTGCCTACGATGCACTTACCCGCAACCAGGAGACGATGGTGCGCCTTGAAGGTTCAAACCTTGCCGCGCAGAACATCAAGTATATCACCGAGCCGATTTCAGAGTTCGATCCCGGTATCTATACCCAGATTCCCCGTATCATCAACGACGAGGAAGGCTTGGAGTGAAATCTTTCCGCAGGGCGTCAGGTGTCACCCGGCGGCAGTACCTGAATGACATAAAAAAGGAAGTGTTCCGCAAGTCAATTCATATTTGCAGCGCAGCACTTCCTTTTCTGCTCCGCCATGCATATCTTCCCGTCATTGTTGCCCTGTCTGCGGTTGTGCTGCTGTATTGCCTTGCAGAGCTGTGCCGTATCCACGGTATTTCCGTGCCGTTTGTTTCTGCTGTTACCGCCGCCGCCGCCCGCAAGCGCGACGAAAATAAATTTGTGCTGGGACCGGTGACGCTTGCCTGCGGCATTATTGCCACGGCGCTCCTCTGGAAGCCGCTGCCCGCATCAATCGGCATTTATGCACTGGCATTCGGCGACGGGCTTGCAAGTCTTTCCGGCAAGCTTTTCGGGCATGTGCAGATTCCCCTTACCCAGGGCAAAACTGCTGCCGGAAGCCTTACCTGCTTTGCTGCTATTTTTATTGCTGTCTTTGCGGTGACCCGCCGTGCGTCCGTCGCCCTTATCGTTGCCACCACAGGCATGTTCATCGAGCTGCTGCCGCTCAAGGATCTGGACAACATCGTCATCCCCATTACGCTCGGCGGCCTGTCGCAGCTTTTACTTCCATAGATAGATTGAGTGCAGTGAGTGCAGGTAGTAGAACGTGCCTGCCGAAAGCATCCCCATGCTCAGCCCAAGGAACATGTAGTTATCCGTTACCCACAGCAGGTAATAACCCGCCATCATGATGATATAGCCGATGGTTTCCCGCCGCATTTCTGTAATTTTGTTCGTAAGCCCGGTGTATACCATGGCAAGGATGGACGCGGCCAGCAGCAGCAGGCAGATCACGGCGAACATTTCGCGGAAGCCCCAGAGCGCCGCAAATGTTGATGTTATCTTGGTGGTTTCCACGGGGAAGGTGATGCCGGTAAGCGCGGCGACCACAAAAAGAATGACGATGTTCTGCTCCACGTTTTCGCGCTGGTCCGAACCGTTGAACAGCGATGCAAAGAGCAGCGACATCGGTGCAAGCAGGCGCCCTGCAATCGTGATGCGCTGCAGCACAAGGAATGTGATGGACGTTGTTCGCCACAGATTGAACGTAACGGTGACAAGCCGGGCGCTTTCCATCAGGCAGCCGAGCAGGAAGCAGTAGAAATAAATGACTTCCAGGGCCTGTGTCTTTTCAAAATGGAAGGTTGTGAACGCCGCAACAAGAATGACGTACAGGTGAAAGAACAGGATTCCGCCCAGCACGGCATAGAAACTGTACTTGAACGGCTCGCTTCCGGCAAAAATCCGCATAAAGCGCGTGAATTTTGTGGGCGTAGGAAAGATGATGGCGTTGCTGAGCAGCGCTTTCAGGAAGAGCAGTATATTGAACACGCCGCACAGGACGGCAATTATCAGGAAGAACAGGAACAGCCTGTTCCGGGTTTTCAGGGTCATGCCACAAGCATAAACCAAGAAGAAATTTTAGTAAAGGGCATATCGAAAAACTCACTCCGTGACTTTTTCGATATGCCTGCGAGTTTTAAGCCGCTGTAATCGCGCGGCTTAAAACATCGTATTTTCAGAGCTGCCTCGAAAAACTGAAGTTTTTCGAGGTTCCGTAAATAGCCTCTAAACAGACGGCCTGCAAAGTTCTTCTAAAGACTTTCTGCCAGATTCCGATACTGAATAAGGACTGCCAGCTGTACGGCAGTTGTCCGATAATTGGGAGGAATATATGAAGAAAATGCTGGCAGGGGCGGTGCTGCTTTGTTTGTCCGCCGTTCTTTGTTTTGCCGGTGATGCCGCAGCTTTCTCTGAAATTGGATTCTCCGCTGACGGAAAGACCTATATATTCGGGGAGTATGGCAAGACAGACAAAACATACCAGGCCTGGGCCGAAATCTATACGGTAGATGTGGCGAAAAACGATTTTGTGCCGGGGGAAGTGTTCAAAACCCAGCCTGACCGTACAACCGTATCTGTTTCCGGGCGGCAGGCCTTTGAGAGCCTTCTGAAAAAAGCTGACTGGAAACTTAAAAAATACGCGTGTAAGCCTTCTTCCCCGGAAGATTTGCTGTATGTCCGCGATACGTCTTCCTCGTTTTCTGCTTCCTCCAATACTATTGTGTTCAAGGACTATGACGCTTCTTCTGAAACGCGTTCCGTGTACTACCATATCCGTCTTGTCCCCACGGTGGAAGGGAAGGGTAGTTCCCTGAAGTCCAGCTTCTACATAGACATGCAGAAAAAGGACGGTGACGGAAAGCTGATCCGCTCCTGGAAGGTCGGGAATCCCGGCATCAAGCGCAAGGGTGTCAGCTCTTACGAAATCGAGCGCATATTTACCGACAGCTCCAAGCGTTCCCTTGTCTTCATCGTCCAGAAGACACTTGAAGACAGCACCGGTACCTCCATCCGCTATATGGTCGAAACGATGCGTTTTGACTGAAAAAGAGAGAACAGACACATCAATTTTTGCAGGCCAGTTTCAAAAGGCAGGACTTTTGAAGCTGGCCTTGTGTTTTTAAAGCGCTTTCCGCATTTTTTTTGAAAAAATTTCTGGAATTTTTGCAAAAAATGACAAAACGCAGTGGAGATAATCTGTAGGGGAACAGGGGCTTTATATTGCCTGTGCCCGCGTTTCCCGCAATTTGTTTCCGGAGGTTTTGTATGAACGTACTTTCCTTTCTGCGCAGCCGTGTGCTGCCTGCCGCGCTTTTGGTTGCCGCCGTCCTGCTTGCGACATCCATTCCTGTTGCCTGCCGCGCCGGTTCCGCCGGGATTTCCCTGCTGCAGGGAGATTTTTCGCCGCCGCGGATTACCGGCCTGCAGGTGACGGGCAGCCGTACGGTCCGGCTCAGCTTTGACCGTCGCGCTGCAGATGCCGCGTGTTCAGTGCGGCAGGATGGCGAAGCGGCCGGGGAAGCCTGCCCGGTGGAATGGGACGAGGCACATGCTGCTGCCACATTCAGTCTTCCCTGCGACATGGAGCCCGGCCGCGCGTATGTCCTGGGCGGTATCGTGAGTGATGTGCAGGGCAACACGCTGACGCTGAGCATTCCGTTCAGCGGCTATAATGCCCGTCCGGCGCGGCTTGTACTTGCGGAAGTCAGGAATGCCTATTCTTCCAAGAAGCAGCAGTATGAATTTGTAAAGCTCTGCTGCCTGTCGGCGGGGAATACGGCCGGATTTGAGCTTGTTGCTGCCGGTGACGGGGAGCAGTGCGCCTACCGCCTGCCGCCGCTCGAAGTTCGTGCCGGGGAATTTGTAACGGTGCACCTGCGCAAGATGAAAGGCAAGGACGGCGGCTATGCGCAGCAGGGGATGCTTGATGAGGTGAACGGCCGGATTGACGAATCCTTTGCGGCCGATTCCTCTGCCACGGCGTGGGACCTTTGGGTGGAAAATGAAAAAAGCCGCCTTGCGCCGTCCGACATTCTTGTGCTGCGCAACCGGAATGACGGTTCCGTGGCGGATGCCCTGCTGTATACCATGCCGGATAAGGCGCCGGAAGCCTGGGAAAACTCCTATGCTGCGCTGGAACAGGAAGTGGCCCGCAGCGGAGTCTGGACTGATGCGGACGGGCAGGCTTCTGCATCACGGCAGAGCGCATGCCTTGCCGAAGGCATTACCAGTTCCGCCGTTACGCGGTCCCTGCTGCGGCGGAACTGCACGGAGCTGCTGCGCGCATTCCGCACTGGGGCTGTACCGGAAGCAGGAACGGGGGAGGGCACTGCACCCGCCGTCTGCTCGTCTGCCGCAGACTGGACGGTTGCCGTAAAAAGCACCCGTTCCACAAAGAAACGGCAGTAAATAGACCTGTCCGGAAACTGAAGTTTCCGAACAGGTCTGCGAGTCCCCTCAGTCAAATGTCGGGACTTCGCGCCTGCGCGTGTATTTCCAGTCGTAGGCGTGGCTTCCCGGCTGCCCGGATGCTATGCGTTCATTTTCTTTTGTCAGCTGGAACTGTATCAGCTTCTTGAACACATCCATGAGCGGCTCCGGGTCTGCATGTTTTTCTGCCATTCCTGCCTGCTGGAGTTCCCTGATGAGGTAGTAGCACGATTCTATGGTGGAAACGCAGTATTCTTTCGGCTCATGCTTGAACGTGTAGATGCTGCGGTAGGCACCGCTGAACGAAAGCTTGGGCAGGGAAAGAACATTTGGGGAAAGCTTCAGGATTTTCCGGGAGCATGCCCACGTGGAATCCACGATGAGCACAAGCAGCTGCCTGTTCCCGGCGGCAGCCTTGAATCCTTCTGTGCCGGCTGTCCACGCGTCGTCACCGGGATAGAGCAGCACCGGATAGTACTGCGGGTCTGCAATCAGCCTGTTCAGCCGTTCATTCCGGGTAAAGTCGACGCCGATCAGGATTTCGCTGCCGGGCAGGGACAATGCCGCCAGCCGCCCTGTTCCGGTGCGCTGCCGCTTTGCTTCCTTGGGATGCATGAGGAATACGAATTTAATGCCTGTGTCCACCGGGCGGATGCTGCCGCAGTAGCAGGATTCCTTGGGACGCAGGCATTTCAGGCACAGGTCACGCAAGGGAAAGAAGCTCTTCCTTGCTCATTGCTCCGATTTTCTGTCCGGCGGGCTTGCCGTCCTTGAACATGATGAAATTCGGGATGCTCATAATGCCGTACTGCTGTGCAAGATTGGGATTTTCATCCACATTTACCTTGCAGACCTTAAGTTTGCCTTCCTGCTCCCCGGCGATTTCCTCCAGGACGGGGCCCATCATCTTGCACGGGCCGCACCACGGCGCCCAGAAGTCCACAAGGACGGGGAGGGTGCTGTCCAGCACTTCCTGCTTGAAACTGCTTTCGTTTACCTGTACTGCCATTTGCTGTACCTCCGTATCTAAGATACAGAGGAATGCGCGAAAAGTCCAGAGCCAGTTTCAAACAAAAATGTGATCCTGTGCTCTGGTGTAAATTGGTCAGACCTTGAACAGATCAACCTCGTTGCCGATTTTCTTGATGGATGCGTCCATCTCGCCGGAAAGGTTTGCCAGGGAATTGCCCGTCTGCTGGATGCTCTGGGCTTCTCCGCCCATCTTGTCCATGTCCTGACGGATGGTTGCCATGTGGTGCTGCAGCTTTCTGACTTCCTCAAGAATGGTCTTGTTTCCGTCAGACATTTCTGCGGAAGCAGAACGCACCTGCCCGGTGATTTCGGTCATGCCGCTGAGCACCTGCGTAATCTGCTTGGAGCCTTCCTCCTGCTCGGACATGGCCATCTTGATTTCCTGCACAAGGTTGTTCGTGTCGTTTATGCCTTCAGTGACCGCGGAGAACGCCGTTCCGGCTTCGTTGGAAGCCATGACAATACCGTTGATGGTCGCGGTGATGCGCTTAAGCTGGTCGCCGATGGACTTGGACTGTGCGCTGGATGTCTCGGAAAGCTTGCGGATTTCGTCGGCAACCACAGAGAAGCCCTTGCCCGCCTCGCCCGCATGGGCTGCCTCGATGGCGGCATTCATAGCCAGCAGGTTCGTCTGTCCGGCGATGCTTGAAATGACGGAGTTTGCTTCACGGAGCGACTTTGATTCCTCTTCAATGGAAACAATGCGCTTGTTTACGTCGCTCTGCTTCTGCACGCCGGTGATTGCCTTTTCTGCCAGAGACTCGAAGGCGCCCGCCATCTTGGTAACGGAACTGTCTACCGAGCGGATGTTGCCAATCATTTCTTCGATAGCCGCGGAAGCCTGCGACACCTGCCCTGACTGGGATTCAATCATCCGGTTCAATTCCTCGATGTTTGAGGTAATCTGGTTCACCGCACCTGCCGTCTGGGAAACGCTTTCGGACTGTTCCGCCATGTGGTTGTCCATGCTGTTGATGTCGGAAAGAATTTTGGAGATTGCCCCGACGGTATCCCCGGCGCTTTCGTTCAGGCTGTTGCCGGTCCGCACCAGATTCTCCTTGGATTCCTTCAGGTTCCTGATGATGTTCTGGAGCTTTTCGGTGAACAGGTTAAATCCCTTCACCACGTCGCCGATTTCGTTCTTATGCTCGTGATCAAGCACCACGCGCCGCGTCAGGTCGGCATTGCCTGTGGCGATGCCGTGGATGGTACCCGTAACAGTCTTGAGCGGGTTGAGCGCTTTGTATGCCACGAGACCGATGATGAGGATAAGGATACATGCCTGCAGCACCGAGCCGATAATCATCATCATGCGGACGGCCATGGCCGTTTCGTAAACCTGCTCGCGGGAAACCTGCATAAGTATGTACCAGGGCGTGTCTGCGATGGCGGAAACCGTGTAGAACATGTTTTCGCCGGCGGAATCCTTTGCCCATGCCGAAGCAATCTGGGAGCCTCCGGTCTTCAGCTGGGACTGCACCTGCTGCACGTCAGCCGTCATTTTGTCAAGGTCGCCGGAGGAAGCAATGACTTCCATCTTGCTGGAGAGCAGCGCCGCAACGCCGGTTTCGCCGATGCGGATGTTCTGCACGATGTTGCTGATGGTGTTTATGTTGACAATGCCGGTAAAGAAGCCGATTGTCCTGCTGCCGGACTTTGCCGCCAGACAGACGTGTATAACGGTTTTGCCGGTCGTTTTGGAAGCGACGGGGTCATCGATGGTGTAGCTCATGCCCTTCTGCAGGATGTCCTTGTAGTAGGAGCGGTCGCTGACGGCTGTATGGGACATGTTGTCTGCATCAAAATTGCCGGAGGCATCAACGTATGCCACATAGTCAAAGTCGCTGCTCCTGATGTCCTTGTGCGCCTGCAGCCACGCCACAATGTCGCTGTCCGTTCCGGTCTGCAGGATGTCCTGCGTGGTGTAGACCTGCAGCTGCTTGGTGTATTCCGCAATTTTCCCGGATATAAGCTGTGCATTGGACTTCGTGAGCATTGCAAAGTTATCCTCATAGTCCGCGGCAAGCCGTTTCTTCATGTTTTCAATGCAGATGGCAACCTGGATGGTGCTCAGTACCACGATGATGAGTATCATCGTAGAAATAATCGATGTGCTGAGACTGCCTTTTTTACCTGTCAATGCCATATCGTAACCCTCCTGATGGCGAGATGAAGACTCAGTCGCGTGCTTCCTGTTCTTTCGGCGGAATACGATTTCACATCATTTTTAGAAATCCGGCAGCTTCCCTGCCCCGCGCCCGGAAGAAAAAATCTGGAAGCTCTCTCTAATTATCGGATGGAATTCCCAATTTTGCAAGGCTTCCGGCAGTTTTTTTTATACTTTTTTTATACTTTTATGTGCAGGATGCAGGCGGTGCCGGGCATTTTTCCGCTGGGAGCACATTTTTTTGTATGTTGCCGGCGGCCTTTCAATGTGCTGGATTTTTTGCCAAAAAAGCAGTATATTGAGGGCATCTAACTGAGTGAAACGTAGTTTCCGAACAGGTTCAATATTTCAGAGGTAAGAGAAATGGCAAAGAATCAGACACCGATGGCGCTTTTGTGCGGCTATCTGGGTGCAGGCAAAACGACCCTGCTGAACAAAGTGCTGACCAACCAGAAGGGATACAAGGTCGCCGTCATCGTGAATGACATCGGCGAAGTGAACGTAGATGCAAAGCTTATCGCCGACGGAGCGAAAATCACCGATACGTCCAGCATTGTGCCGCTGACAAACGGCTGCATCTGCTGCACGCTCAAGACACAGCTGGCGCAGAATATAGAAAATCTGATCAAAACCGGCAAATATGACTACATCATGATTGAAGCGTCCGGTGTCTGCGAGCCGATGCCCATCGCGCAGGAACTGGAAACCATTAAGAACGGCAAGCTGGACAATGTGGTCGGCGTGGTGGATGCAAAGCGCCTTGTGGACGAATTTGCCGGCGGCGACAAGCTGCTGGGCGACAAAGACGAAGAGGATATCGAATCCCTGCTGGTGCAGCAGATTGAATTCTGTTCCACGCTCATCATCAATAAGAAGGATTTGGTGACGGATGAGCAGATGAACAAGGTTCGCGCCGTTATCCGTGCCGTTCATCCCGGCGTAAAAATCATCGAAACTTCACACGGCGACGTTCCTGTAGAGGACATCCTTGCCACCGGCAGCTTTGACTTTGACACGGTGTACGCGAGCGCCGGCTGGTGCCAGAAGCTTGAAGAGGCCGGGGACGACGATGACGATGATGACGACCATGATCATGATGAGCACGGGCACGATGACCACGACCATGAAGGTCACGGGCACCACCATCACCACGAACACAAGCACGACGGTGACAGCGGCGGCGATGAGGACGAATACGGCATTTCTACCTTTGTGTACTACCGCCGCACTCCCTTTGAGCGCCAGCTGCTGGATTCCTTTGCAAGCAAATGGCCTGCGAACATCATCCGCTGCAAGGGCTTGATGTGGTTTGCTGACGAGCCGGAAATGGCCTGGGTCTTCGAGACATCCGGGCGGCAGATTCAGGCGGGCTATTCCGGGCAGTGGATTGCAGCCTGTCCCCCGGCAGAGCAGAAGCAGATTCTTGCTGCAAACCCGCAGATTCAGGCTGAATGGGATCCCAAGGTCGGGGACCGCATGATAAAGCTCTGCATCATCGGGCAGAACCTTGACAAGGCGGCGATTTCCGCCGAGCTTGACAAGTGCCTGGCAAAATAAGTGACGCGGCGGGGGAACTCCGTATCCGTGCGCACCACGGGCTTTGCATCCGCTTTTTCTGCGGGCACGGTTATTCCCCTGCCTTTACCGCCAACATGGAGCGCACCATCGCCCGCCTGCATGCGGGTGAGCCGTTCGTGCTTGCGGACGGACTGGATTCCCTGTGCGCGTGCTGCCCGAACAACAGCGGCACGGTCTGCACGAGCGAAGAAAAAGTGCGCCGCTACGATGCCGCCGTGCAGGACTTGTGCGGCGTACACCCCGGCGACCGGCTCACGTGGCCTGCATTTTCCGCCGCCGTTGCTTCGCATATTCTGAACGCCGGAAAATTCTCCGCTGTCTGCGGGGACTGCTCGTGGCGGCAGCTCTGCCACAAGGAGGTGCAGTGATGTCCGCTCCCATCGACAAGGATGCTGCCCGCCGCCTTCGCCATGCTTATCTGACGGAGACTCCGGTGCCGGTGCTCATCCGGAACCTTTCTATTCCTACCATCATCAGCATGCTCATCAGCGGCCTGTACAACATGGCGGATACCTTTTTTGTGGGGCGCATCTCCACGGAGGCGACGGCGGCGGTAGGCGTGGTGTTTTCGCTGATGGCGGTCATTCAGGCGCTCGGATTTTTCTGCGGGCACGGCTCCGGCAACTACCTTTCGCGCAAGCTGGGGGAAGGGCAGATAAAGGAAGCTTCCGAGATGGCGGCGACGGGCTTTGCGCTCGCATTCCTGTTGGGGATTGCCGTGCTTGTTGTGGGGCAGCTCTTCCTTGAACCGCTTTCCTTCCTGCTCGGTGCTACCCCCGCCATCCTGAAAGACACGCAGCATTACATGCGCATCATCCTGCTGGGGGCGCCCTGCATGACATCCCAGCTGGTGATGAACAATCAGCTGCGTTTTCAGGGGAGTGCCGTGTATGCTATGGCGGGGCTGGTTTCCGGCGCTGTGCTGAACATTGCCCTTGATCCGCTGTTCATCTTTGTGCTGGGTATGGGCGTGTCCGGTGCCGCGCTCGCTACGGTGCTCAGCCAGTTTACGGGCTTCTGCGTGCTGTTTGCGGGAACCCGCCGCGGCGCAAACCTGCGCATCCACCTGCGGCATGTGCGCTTTACCTCCCGCTATCTGCTGCAGATTGTGAACGGCGGCACCCCTTCGCTGTTCCGGCAGGGCCTTGCAAGCGTGTCTACCATTGTGCTGAACACCACGGCGGGCAGTCTGGGCGGCGAGGCGGCGATTGCGGGCATGTCCATCGTGACGCGTGTCATGATGCTGGCCAATTCCGCGCTCATCGGCTTTGGGCAGGGCTTCCAGCCGGTCTGTTCGTTTAACTACGGCGCACGGCTCTTTGCCCGCGTGCGGGAAGGATTTTTCTTCTGCGTGAAATTCGGCACTGCCTTCCTGGTGTGCATGGCGTCGCTCTGCTTTGTGTTTGCCCCACAGATAATTTCGTTCTTCCGCCATGATCCTGCGGTTGTCGCCGTCGGTACTGCGGCGCTCCGCTACCAGGCAGCGGTTTTTCCGCTTGCCGCGTACATCATCATGTCGAATATGTTCCTGCAGTCCATCGGCAAAGGCGTAAAGGCTTCCCTTATGGCCGCATCGAGGAACGGGCTCTTCTTCATCCCGTTCATTCTTCTGCTTGCCCCGCTCCTGGGGCTGCGCGGTGTGGAGATGACGCAGATGTGTGCAGACGTGTGTTCTTTTCTTGTTGCCGTGCCGCTTTCCCGCTCAGAGCTGAAAAAGCTGAACTAGTGCGCCGGGCAATTTCACGCCGGGCGCATTTTTTTGAAACGTTCTTATTTTCCTACCACCGGCTGCCGGCGGGGTAGGGGCAGGTTGCTTTGAGGAGCCGGGCGCGGTATGCAGTGTAGGAACCGCATTCCGCGCACAGCATGCCCCCCTGCTGCGAGGGGCAGCTGCTGCATGCGGCAAGGCGGCGTTCGTATTCGGCGGCGGGGGTGGTCAGCCCGCTGATAAACGGCTGTGCCTCCGCCGCCTTCCGGATGCTTTCCGCCGTGAGCGTTGCCTGCTGTTCGCGGAGGGCGCACAGCGGGCAGGGATCCTGTGCCGCCATGCCGCCGCTATGCGTGCACCGTGACTGCCGCCACGGAATGCGCGGGCAGGTCAAGCGCGACCGTCTGCTTGTCCGTGACCTGCACGGAAAGCGTCTTTGCCGTCACTTCATCGCCCTTTTCAAAGGTGTTCATGCTGTTCATCGCCGCGCCGGTCACAACCTGTGCCGCAGCCGAGCTGATGCTGCCCTGCAGCCCTGCAAAACCGATTTCAAGATGCTTTGCCGCCGAAATGTCGGTGTTCGCCACCGTAACAAGGTAGCTGTTTCCGCCGGAAGCTTCGTCCTTTTTGACGGATGCAGAAACGCTGATGCCCGGCACCAGCAGGTTTTTCTCTGCAAGGCCCGCTGCGGGGGCTGCGAATGTGGTGCCCAGCAGCGTTGCGTCGTGGTGCCCCATGAACATGCGGAACACATGCCACGTGGGTGTCAGCACGATTTTGTCGCCTTCCGTCAGCACCGGAGCCTGCAGCACGTTTACTGCCTGCGCGATGTTGGCGATTTTTACGCGGTCTGCATGGTTGTTAAAGGTATTCAGTCCGATTGCGGCGACCACTGCGTCGCGGACCGTGTTCTGCTGGTACAGGAAGCCGGGGTTTGTGCCGGGCTCGCATTTGTGCCAGCAGCCCCACTCGTCCACCACAAGCGCCACGCGCTTTTCCGGATCGTACTTGTCCATGATTTCGCCGTGGCGGCGTACCAGCTCGTCCAGCATGAAGGTGTTCTTCATGGTGCGGTACCAGCCTTCCTCGGTGAATTCCGTGGCGGAACACTGGTGTCCCCAGTCGATTTCAAAGGTGTAGTGGTGCAGGGAAAGTCCGTCCATGTATTTTGCGGCTTCGCGCATAAGGACTTCCGTCCAGTTGTAGTCGTTGCCGCTGGGGCCGCAGGCAATCTTCTGGATTTTGTCGCTGCCGTACTGCCGCACGAATGACTGGTAGCGGCGGTAGGTGTCCGCGTAGTATTCGGGGCGCATGTTGCCGCCGCAGCCCCAGCTTTCGTTACCCACACCAAAGAGCGGAAGCTTCCAGGCGCTTTCGTGTCCGTTCTCTGCGCGCAGCTTTGCCATGGGGCTTTCGCCGCTGAACGTGATGTATTCAATCCATTCGTCCATTTCCTGCACGCTGCCGCTGCCCACGTTGCCGCAGATGTACGGTTTGCAGCCAAGCTCGTCGCACAGGCCCATGAATTCGTTGGTACCAAAGCTGTTGTCTTCAATGACTCCGCCCCAGTTCGTGTTTATCATGCGCTTGCGGTTTTCCTTGGGGCCGATGCCGTCCTTCCAGTGGTATTCGTCGGCAAAGCATCCGCCCGGCCAGCGCAGGTTAGGAATGCCGATGTCCCGGAATGCCTGCAGCACGTCCTTGCGGTAGCCGTGCACGTTGGGGATGGGAGAATCCTTTCCCACCCAGAAGCCGCCGTAGATACAGCGCCCCAGGTGTTCGGAGAAGTGCCCGTAAATGTCCCTGCTGATAGACGCCTTTTTGTCGCCGGTATCGACGATAATGGTCTGTGTCATTGAATCGCTCCTTGCTGTTTTTGCTCTTTTTGCTACTCCGCAAAGTACGAGCGCAGGATGATGCCCTGGTCGTAGTTGCCGAAGCCTTTGCCGAATATGTTCATGCCGCCCATGTGCTCGGCATCCTCTTTTACGCCCACCCGCACACGGATGGAATGGTGCTCCGGGATTTCCAGGTCACTGAGCCTTACGCCCGAAATCTGCACGCCGTCCACAAAGCTGCCTTCCTGCGTAACGGAAAAATGCTTGAGCAGCCCGTACTGCGAACCTTCAAGCTTCCACCACAGGGGCGTGTACTTGCCGCGTTTGTCGCCGAAATCCCCCGGCGACGTCCAGGTGCCGATTTCTATCTTGTTAATCCAGACGGTGATGTCTGACGGCCAGTCTGCATTCGTGCCGGGCGTCTCGGAGGAAAGTTCCATGCTTACCTCCAGCTTGTTCAGGCGCTTCTGGTCGTACAGCGTGTTGTTGGGAAACTTGTACTCAAAGCTGCCGCTCCCGCACCAGAGCAGCCCCGCCTTCATGCGTTCCGGGTTCAGGAATGAATCGGGAATGTCCAGCAGCCCGATGATGTGTTCCGGCGAGCAGAGGCCGCAGGGCGCGGTTACCCGGCAGTCGGTGAAAATGCCAATGGGCATTTCGATGTCTATGAAATTCCGCTCCGGGCTCTGTTCCTCCGGGAACTGCACGAGCACTTCGCGGAATGACGGGCGGCAGAGTTTCTGGTTGCCTTTTTTTGCGCGCACGGACTCGGTGATGAGCAGCCCGGCGTTCTCCAGTATGGAAATGTGCGTTGCCACCGTTGACTGCGGCAGCTTAAGCTCGTCTGCAATTTCATTGATGTTCAGTGTCCGGTTTCTCAGCAGGCTGAGCATCTGAATGCGCGGCTCTGAGGCAAGCGCCTTCAGCTTGTTTATGTCCTCCAGAGGATTGATGACAAGCGTTCTTTCTTCTTCCATGATTGCCTTATTATAGCGGTATTTATTGATATTGTCTAGGAAAATTTGGAGGAATCTGTTTTGCCTCAGTCTACGACCCGTTTTTCCGCCGAAAAAAAATCCGGCGGACGACAAACGCCTTCCGCCGGCATAAAAAATAGGAGGTTTTGTTCCAGCCCGAGCAAAATCGCCCGGACTGTAAAGGATTACTCTTCTATAATGCACCAGAACGTGCACTTTGTCAAGTACTTTATCGGAGAAAATTAATATGTATCGAACCAAACCGGAAAACTTTGATTTCCGGTCTGGCTGCACACGTTGTTACAGGACGGCCTTCAGGAACTGCTGCAGGCGTTCGTTCTGCGGATGCTGGAAAATAGCTTCCGGGCTGCCTTCTTCCACCAGCCTGCCGTTTTCCATAAACACGGCGCGGTTTGCAACTTCGCGGGCAAAGCCCATCTCATGCGTTACCACGACCATGGTCATGCCGTCTTCTGCAAGCTGCTTCATGACGCTCAGGACTTCGCCTACCAGCTCCGGGTCGAGCGCAGACGTCGGCTCGTCAAAAAGCATGATGCGCGGTTCCATGGCAAGCGCCCGCGCGATGGCAACGCGCTGCTGCTGCCCGCCGGAAAGTTTTGAAGGGTAGGCGTCCAGTTTGTTGCCCAGCCCCACGCGGTTCAGCAGCTCAATGCCTATCTCCCGCGCTTCCTTTTCCGTCTTGTGGCGCACGTTCATGGGCGCAAGCATAGTGTTCTCCAGCGCAGTCTTGTGCGGGAACAGGTTAAAGCGCTGGAAGACCATGCCGACGCCCAGCAGCAGGTTCCGGGTGTCGCGGGCTGAAAGGTGCAGCTTGCGCTCCCCCTGCTCGTAGTGGGCCAGCAGTTTGTCTTCAATATAGATTTTCCCGTGGTTGATGTGCTCAAGGTTGTTGAGTGTACGCAGGAACGTTGATTTTCCCGCGCCGCTGGGCCCGATGATGCAGACCACTTCCTTTGGTTCCACCGTGAGTGACACGTGATCAAGTACATCCAGCTTGCCGAATGAATTGCAGACGTCTTCTGTTTTTATCATGCTCATAGCCGGCCCCCTCACTCGTACCTGGAATGTTTTTTCTCCAGCACGTGGAATATCAGTGTGAAGACCGCCGTGATGAAGAGGTAGAGCACCATTGCCGGTATGTAGACCAGCGATGATGCGGTTGAGGACTGGATGCTGCGCGTTACTTTGGTGATGTCCGCAAGGGCAATCAGCGACACAAGCGACGCGTCCTTAAGCAGCATGATGAATTCGTTGCCGACCGGCGGGATAAGGCGCCGGATTGACTGCGGCAGTATGACGAGCGTCATCGTCTGGAAATAGTTCATGCCCAGCGCGCGGCTCACCTCGAACTGCCCTTTGTCAATCGACTGTATGGCGGCACGGATGATTTCGCTGCAGTACGCGCCGCTGTTCAGCCCGTAGGCGATGAATGCCGCAAGGAACTGGCTGTTGATGGTGAGCGCACGGTTTATCTCCGGCAGACCGTAGTAGACAAAGTAAAGCTGCATCAGGAGCGGGGTGCCCCGGAAGAAAAATATGTATGCCGAGCACAGGGCGCGCACCGCCTTGTGCCGGGACATTTCCCCGACCGCGAGCAGCGTGCCCAGCACCAGCCCTGCGGCAATTGCGCAGAGCGTCAGCAGTATAGTTATCTTTGCGCCGTCAAGCAGCTGGGGAATCCACCCCAGGATTTTCTGCAGGGAAGTCATTCCGCCGGTACCCCCGTCACTGCGGGATGCTGTCGGACAGGTCCATGCCGAAGACCTTCTCGTAGATGGTCTTGAGCGTACCGTCTGCCTTCATCTCTGCGATGGCGTCGTTTATCTTGTCCAGCAGGGCGATGTTCCCTTTCTTCACGCATACGCCGAAGTATTCGTCCGGAGTGCCCTTCCACACGCACTGGTAGGGAGACCCCTTCTTGCCAAGGTAATCCACGGCAACAAGGTAGTCGCTGCACACTGCATCAATGCGTCCCAGACGCAGGTCGTCATAGGCGTTCATCACTTTGTCGTACTCTTCATGCACGTAGTTCACGCCTTTGTCCTTCTCCTGCTTCTTCATGAAGTAGTCGCTGGTTGTCTCTGCCTGGTAGCCCACCTTAAGGCCCTTGACGTCTGCCGGGCTGCTGATGTTGAGCTTTGAGTCCTTGAGGATGATGAGGGACTGCCCGTTACCGATGTACGGAGTAGAGAAGTCGTAGTTTTCCTTGCGTTCCGGTGTAATGGTCATGGCAGACATGATGGCGTCGTACTTGTCGGTGTCCAGACCGCCCAGAATACCGTCCCATGCGATGTCTACGAAATCAGCCTTCAGGCCGAGGCGCTTTGCAATTTCCTTGCCCAGTTCTACGTCAAAGCCGCACGGGGTCTTGCCGTCCGTGTCAAAGTATTCAAACGGCGGGTAGCCGATTTCCATGCCGATTTTGAGCGTTCCCTTTTCTACGGTGAATTCGCCCCTTTCTGTTTTCTTTGAGCAGCTGCTGAATGCCAGTGCCGCTGCTGCACAGACTGCAGCAAGTTTCAGTATCTTTTTCATGCGTCCTCCTTCCTTGACAGTTCCTGTGGTGCAGTATACCGGTATTTGCCCCTAGTGTCAATGATTTATGCAGGTTTCGGGTGGAATGATGCATAAATATGCACTTTTTAAAACGGGGGATGCCCACTATTGCTTTTCCTGTTTACGATATTCTCTTACCTCTTTTGCGAAAGAATTCTGAAAGATGACTCGCTGTCTTGCAAATGGTTCATTGTCATATACACGCATCATATCTTTAATTTCAGTTTTTGTACGATTCGGATTGAGCATTTTCAATCTGTCAATTAAGTATTGTTTATACAAATCACTGAAAAGATCTTCATACCTCAATGTATAATCACCATTTGTAACAAGCGTTGCAAATTCATCGGCTAGATATTCTTGTTCGCAATATTCATCATCTCCTTTTTTAACATTTAATTGAGCTGAACGTATAGAATCTCTAGATATAAGATGACCAATTTCGTGTGCAATTGACCATTTCATAGCTTTATCTGACACACATTTTGAAGCTGTCGGCGTTATAATGATTCCAATCATTTCATTTGGAGATGCCATTTGCATTTTCCCTTCATCAATATGCTTGATTTCATCATCAAGCTTTTTGAGATCAAAGTCTAAATAATCTTGCCAACTAGGCATGATTAAAATGCTGGAAAAATCGCTTGCCGAAGAATACTGTTCAGGATACTTCCTCAACATTTTCAAAATATTGATTTTTACAGTGAATACATTCATATAAGCCAAACTTGTAGCTTCATCTGAATATATCAATGATTCGGGTTTAATTTTTAAATGGTCATTACAACAGCTGTAAACGGCATGAACCATTTTATCACTAAGGTTATTAGTCTTAGAATATTCTACAAAATTCATTTCATGCCTCCTGCCTGCGCAGCTTGGGAAGCACTTCCGCGCCAAGGATTGCGATGAAGATGAGCGCGCAGCCCAGCCACATCCGCGCGGAAAGGTGTTCCTTCAGGAAGATGGTGCTGAACAGTACGCCGAATACTGATTCCAGCGAAAGGAAGAGTGCTGCGAGTGCTGACGGCACGTACTTAAGGCAGAGGTTCTGCAGCACAAAGGCAATCATCGTGCTGAACACGCCCAGGTATGCCATGGAAAGGATGACGCGCGGGTTTGTTACCGCCGCCACGGGAAATGCTCCGTCGGTGAAGGGGGCGGTAATCCACCCCAGCAGCGCTGCCGCGGCAAACTGAATGACGGTAAGCAGCACGGGGTCTTCGTGCTCGTCATAGCGCGCAACAAAAAGAATGTGCACCGCGTAGAATATGCCGCATGCCAGCGTAAGCACGTCGCCCCGGTTCACGCCGGCAAGGCTCATGCTTCCCGGCGGCAGGGCGAGCAGTGCGATTCCGCAGACGGAAAGCAGTGCCGCTGCAAACACATACCAGCCCGGCCGCCTGCCCCCGAATGCCCAGCCGAACAGCGGCACAAGCATCACGTACACGGTGGTAAGGAATGCATTTTTTCCGGCGGTGGTGTATTTGCAGCCGATGGTTTGCAGAAAGTAGGCAAGGAAGAGAAGCAGCCCCAGTACGGCGCCGTGCCGCCACGCGGAAGCCCCCGCCCGCTGCAGCCTGCGGCAGTAAATGAGTGCCAGGCAGAGCGCGGCAATGGTAAAACGGAATGCAATTTCCCAGACTGCGCCCACGTAGTCCAGACTGTCTTTTACGATAACAAAGGCAAATCCCCAGATTGCAGCGGCGCTGATAAGCCCGCAGCTTGCAAGGATTCCCGTCTTCCGGGGAAGCTTGTGCGGCATAGTTTTTGTTTGCTCCTGGGCAGTAAGCCGTAGGCCTGATGCCCGCAGGAAAAGGGCAGGGCACAGGCAGCCGTAACTGCCCGGTCCTGCCCCTGCCTGTAAGTATTAAACCTGTTCGGAAACTTCAGTTTCAGAACAGGTTGCTTTGAAATGCGATGTTCAAAATTGCGCTGTTTCAGCGATTTTGAACTCGCCTCCTGTTTGGAAACGTAGTTTCCGAACAGGTCTATTATTTGCTGTTTATCTGGATTTTGTTCAGCTTCCAGATGTCGCGCACGTATTCTTCAATCGTGCGGTCGCTGGAGAACTTGCCGCTGTTCGCGATGTTCATCAGCGCTTTCTGTGCCCAGCCGCGCTTGTCGGTGTAGAGCTTTGCAATCTTCTCCTGTGCCTGCACGTAGGAATCGAAGTCTGCCAGGATGAAGTAAACATCCGGGCGCTGGCCTTCCACGCCGTACACGATGGAATCATGCAGTTCCTTGAAGAGCAGGCCTGAGCGGTCGTAGGTACCGTCAACAAGCTGGTTGACAACACGGGCGAGTGCCGGGTTGCGGTCAAGGAATTTCTGCGGGTTGTAGCTGTGCTCCGTGTTGATCTTGATGATTTCATCAGCGGTCAGGCCGAAGATAACTTCGTTCTCTTTGCCGGCCTCATGCACAATTTCGATGTTGGCGCCGTCCATCGTACCGATGGTGAGTGCACCGTTCATCATGAACTTCATGTTTGACGTGCCGGATGCCTCGTAGCCCGCCGTTGAAATCTGCTCGGACACATCGCTTGCCGGGATGATTTTTTCTGCGACGGACACGCGGTAGTTTTCCACAAAGACCACGCGCAGCTTGCCGCCCACGCGGCGGTCGGTGTTCACGCGGTCGGCCACCGTGTTGATAAGCTTGATGATTGCCTTTGCACGGCGGTAACCGGATGCTGCCTTTGCGCCAAAGATGAAGGTGCGTGACGGCGGATTGTATGAAGGATCATCCACAATGCGGTTGTACAGGTACATGATGTGGAAGACGTTGAGCAGCTGGCGCTTGTACTCGTGCAGGCGCTTTACCTGCGTATCAAAGATGCTTTCCGGGTCAAGGAATTCGTTCTGCGTGTGCTTGAGGTAATCCGCAAGCTCTTCCTTGTTGCGCTGCTTGATGGCCATCAGTTCGTTCAGCGACTCGTCGTCATCCTTGAATTTTTCAAGTTCCTTGAGCTTTGACAGGTCGGTTTCCCAGCCGTGCCCGATGCGCTTGGTGATGAATGCCGCAAGCTCCGGGTTGGAGCACAGCAGCCAGCGCCGCTGGGTAACGCCGTTCGTCTTGTTGTTGAACTTCTGCGGATAGATGGTGTTCCACTCCTTGAATTCCTGTTCCTTAAGCAGCTTGGTGTGCAGCTCTGCCACACCGTTTACGCTGAAACATGCATGGATGGCAAGCCAGCCCATGTACACCTTTCCGTCGTGGATGATGGCCATGTGGTTCTGCTTGCGGTAGTCATTCTGGAATTTCTGACGCAGCTCCATCATGAAGCGGCGGTTGATTTCTTCCACAATCTGGTAGATGCGCGGAAGCAGCTTCTGGAAGATGTCGATCGGCCATTTTTCCAGTGCTTCGGCAAGGATGGTGTGGTTCGTGTATGCAAAGGTCTTGGTAACGACATTCCATGCATCGTTCCAGCCCACGTTGTATTCGTCCATGAGGATGCGCATCATTTCCGGGATGGCAACCACAGGGTGCGTGTCGTTCAGCTGAATGACGTGATACTGCGGGAACTTAGAGAAGTCCGTGCCCACGTTCAGCACAAAGTGATGAATCAGGTCCTGCAGTGAAGCAGAGGTGAAGAAATACTGCTGTCTCAGGCGCAGTTCCTTGCCCATCGGACCGTTGTCATTGGGGTAGAGAACGCGGCTGATGTTCTCTGCGTTGTTCTGCCGCTCCACGGCGCGCTGGTACTGCATGTCGTTGAAGAGCTGCAGGTCAAAGCCGTCCGGGCTGGTTGCCTGCCACAGGCGCAGCGTGTTTACGGTGTTGTTGCCGAAGCCGACGATGGGCATGTCGTACGGCGTTGCAGTGATTTCCTCTGCGTTTTCGATGTAGAAGCGGTCCTGCCCGTCAGGGGTCTTGCCGTATTTTATTTCTCCGCCGAAGCGCACGGTAACAGCAAGGTCGGAGCGCTTGACTTCCCACGGATCGCGGTGGCGCAGCCAGTTGTCCGGGTATTCCACCTGTTCTCCGTTCTCTATGTGCTGCTCGAACATGCCGTATTCGTAGCGGATGCCGTAGCCGTTGCCCGGATACTGCAGCGTGGCGAGTGAATCGAGGAAGCATGCCGCAAGACGGCCAAGGCCGCCGTTGCCCAAGCCTGCGTCAGGCTCTTCGTCTTCCACGATGTCGTAGTTTATCTTCATGTCCTTAAGGACTTCCTGCACCTGGTCAAAGATGCCTGCGTTTATGAGGTTGTTGCTCAGCGCGCGGCCCATCAGAAATTCTGCACTCAGGTAGTAGAGCTGCCTGGTCGGCTTTGCCTCGTACTGGCGGCGTGTCTCCATCCAGTTCGGCATAATGATTTCCAGGGCGCTGGCACTCACTGCGTCAAAAAGATCGTGCTTGGTTGCCTGCGAAATGTCTTTTCCGTACTGTCTGCGAAGACGTGCGGTAAGGTTTGCCTTAAACTGTTCTGCGTCAAAAACCATCTGTAATCCTCCAAAGATGGGGGAACCCCGTTTTGCGGTAGTTTCCCGTGTTTATTTTGCCACTAATATTATCAGCGAGCTTGCAGGAATGACATAATGTTCCTGCCCCCGCAGTAATTCCTCTTTGCCTTCTTCTGCGATGGCGTCCGGGCCGTCAATCGACGTGTCCGCTACCAGGTACCATTTTTTGCCGTTCAGCGCGGACGGCACGGTTACCATGATGTCCTGCCGGTCCGTGTTTGCGGCGATGTAGAAATCGTTGTCCTGCGAACCGTCATCGTTTATTCCGTAGCAGCCGCAGAGGCGGAATGCAAGGAAGCGGGACAGTTCGTTCCAGTCAGGATTGCTGCCGTCCGGGTTGTACCACTGGATGTCTGCCACGCAGCCGGCATGCTGCCCCTGGAAAAAGCTGTTCCTGCGGAAGACCGCATGATTCTTGCGGAGCGCGATTGCCCGCTTGGTGAACGTAAGGATTTTTTCGTTCACCGGCACGAGCGTCCAGTCGAACCAGCTGATGTCGTTGTCCTGGCAGTAGGCGTTGTTGTTGCCCTGCTGGCCCCTGCGGAATTCGTCGCCGCCCAGAATCATCGGCGTGCCCTGCGCAATCAGCTCCGTCAGGATGAAGTTGCGCACCTGCTTGTTGCGCCGCTTTTCGATGGCGGGATTTTTGGTTGCGCCCTCGAAGCCGTGGTTGTAGCTCCAGTTGGAATCGGTACCGTCGCGGTTTTCTTCGCCGTTTTCGTCATTGTGCTTGTGGTTGTAGCTTACCAGATCGTTCAGGGTGAAGCCGTCGTGACAGGTGACGAAGTTTATGCTGTGTCCCGGCGTTCTGCCGGAGCTGCCGTAGATGTCGCTGGAACCGCTCAGGCGGGTTGCAGCCCCGGACGAGGCGAATTCGTCGCCGCGCCAGAAGCGCCGGATGTCGTCGCGGAAACGGTCGTTCCATTCCGCCCAGCGCCCGCCGGGGAAGCGTCCCAGCTGGTAGGCGCCGCCCGCATCCCACGGTTCCGCAATGATTTTGGTGCGGGACAGGATGGGGTCTTCCGAGATTTCGTTGGTGAGCGGCGGGAATTCCAGCAGCGCACCTTCCTGGCTGCGGCTCAGTATTGACGCAAGGTCAAAGCGGAAGCCGTCTATGTGGTAGTTGATGACCCAGTAGCGCAGGCAGTCCGTGATGAAGCGGCGTACAATCGGGTGGTTGCAGTTCATTGTGTTGCCGCAGCCGGAGAAATTCATGTAGTATTCGTTGTGGTTTCCCACCAGCATATAGTAGATGGAATTCTCAAAGCCGCGCAGGTTCAGCGAGATGCCGTGCTCGTTGCCTTCTGCCGTGTGGTTGAATACAACGTCCAGAATGACCTCGATGCCTGCCTTGTGCAGCGCCTTGACCAGCTCCTTGAATTCGCGTACGCAGCCGCCGGGCGACTTGTCTGCCGCATAGCCTGCTTTGGGCGCAAAGAAGGAGATGGTGCTGTAGCCCCAGTAGTTTTTCATGCGCTCGCCGGTGCGGGGGTTTACGTTAGTGTTTTCGAATTCATCGAATTCGTAGACCGGCAGCAGTTCTACTGCCGTAATGCCCAGCGCCTGCAGGTAGGGAATTTTTTCGCGGAATCCGTCGTAGGTACCGGGGTTGCATACGCCGGAGCCTTTGCCCGCAGTAAAGCCCTTGGTGTGGACTTCATAGATGATGCTGCGGGACAGCGGGCGGTTTATGGGCGTGTCCCCTTCCCAGTCGAATGCCTCGTCGTCGATGATGACGCATTTGGGGAATTGGTACAGGTGGCGGTTTTCGGCAAGCTCCACGTCGGTCTTGTCCACCGGCGTCTTGTAGGTGGGCGGCAGATTGGCAAATACGGATACCGGCGTGAGCGCCTTTGCGTATGGGTCAAACAGCAGCTGCTTGGCATTGAAGCGGTGCCCCTGCGAGGGTTCGAACGGTCCGTCCACCTGGTACAGGTAGAGCGCTCCCGCCTTTAATCCGGGAACAAACACGTGCCAGATGTCGCCGGTACGGTTTTTTTCCGGATCCAGTTCTACGTATGCATACGGGTCGGTTGCATCAGGATTGTCATACAGGTTGATGATGACACTTGTCCCGTTCCTGCTGAACACTGCAAAGTTGACCCCGCCTTCTGTGAGCGAGGTTCCCAGAGGAAAGGGTTTTCCCGGTAAGGTATTCTCCATTCGCATGGAGTTATTATAACAGATAATTTCCAGTTCCGCCACAAAAAAATACGAATTTCTTGAATTTAAGATAAGTTTTTGATTCAGAAAGCTCCGCTGTTCTTTTTTCCGCGGCTTCACGATAATGATAAGGGGGAATTCTTATGTTCAAAAAGCTGATAGTATCCAGGAAAATACTCATTGCCTGTTGTGCCGTTCTGGCGGCGGGGGCTGCCGTGGCGCTCCTGCTTCTTTTGCCGCCGGTGCAGTCCCTGGTAATACTTTTTGCCGGGAAAGTGCTGGGCCGGGCACTGGATGCTGCCCACTGGCACCGGGAGCTTTGTGTGTATGCCCTGCTGCTGTTCCTCTGCATCTGTCTTGCGGCAGTATGCGTTTTTATGTTTGCCTCGTACAATACACCTGTACAGGAGGGAGCGGCTTCCAGGCGGAGGAAACTGGATGCTGCGTACGCCGCGTACCTGGGGCTGCTGTGTATCTGCATGCAGCCTTCCGTAAGCATGCTGGTGCTGCGGAAAACTGCGGATGCCGTTCCTGCCGGGGACATACGCCTGCTCTTTTTTCTGTTCAGGGGCTTTTTCCTGTGTTCGCTCCTTGAGTTCATCTGCATCCGCTGGGAAAGCCTGAAGCTTTGCTTGCTGCAGCCGGCGGCGGAAATAGTGCGGCCGCTGTGTACGCGGCAGAATCTCCGCGTGTTCCTTGCCTGCGCCGCATTTCTTTTCTTCTGTTATGTTCCCCTGCTGCTTGCCCAGTCCGGGCAGAGTCCCACTGATACGGAGCGGCTGTTCCTGACCGGTTCTACGGATGCCTTCTGCACGCAGTTCCGCTATGCTTCGGCATTCCTGCTCAAGTTCCTGCACATGTCGGCGTCCGTGTACAACTCCACGCCGCTCATGCAGATGATAGGCATAGTGGAGCTTGCCGTCGTCATGATTGTGTTTGCGCATACCTGCACGGGGGAGGGGAAAGCCTTCCCTGCTGACGCTGCTGGCAGCCCTTCCCGCGGTGCTGTCCCCGTGGTTCATCACCAACATGGGCTACGTGCACGATGCCTGCCTGCATCCGCTGGCAATGCTTACGGGGATACTGCCCTTCCTGTTCTGCGGGCACACGGCAGTGTTCATCATGGTGAGCTTTGCCTGTAATTACCTTATGTGCCTGCTCTATCAGCTGGCGTCGGGCGTGTACATTGTCATGGCGCTGTATTGTGCGCTCATGCAGTACCTGCGGGGGCAGAAAAGCTTTGGGCAGGCCTGCGCGTTCACCGGTATTGCGGCGCTTTCCTACCTTGTGCCCCTGGGGCTGTATGAATTCGGCCTGTTTTACAGCAGGCCGTGGAACGATTATGCAACGGCGGTGCTTCCGTCTTCCGGGAGCATCGTTCTGCTTGTGCTGCGCAATGCAGGCACCTACCTGTCATTCCTGCGTGAAGACCTTGGCAGCACGGTGCTGCATGTTGTGTATGTCCTTATTTCGGCGGGCGGGATGCTGGCTGCCGTAGTGCACTCAAAGCGGGGCAGGCTTGTGTCCGCGCTTCTGGTGCTGCTTGTGTTTGCTGCGGGGCTTGTGCTGAGCTTTGGGGTTTCCCTTGCGCTGGAGCAGCCGCTGTGGCTTCCGCGGGCATTTATCGGCATCGGCGTCTTTGTTTCACTGCAGGCATGCAGCTTCATTGAGCTGCGGGACGTGCCGCTGTTCCGGCGGGCGGTTTCCCCGGCCATTGCATTGTGCTCGTTCTGCCTGGTGCTGTATGCCTACACCTATGGTGCTGCCATGTACCAGCAGCGGCTGTACGCGGACGTCCGCCTGCAGAGCCTTGCTGCCGACCTGAATGAGCTGCATGTGCCGTGCCGCGATGCTGCGTTCTATATTGAGGGCGGCGTGGGCTTTGCTCCGTCCGTAACTCTGGCCGCCCGCACATACCCCCTGCTGTCCCGGAGCATGCATGAGCGGGCTGCCGGTACCCCGACGGCGTGGCTCCTTGCCGTGCGGGGAATCGGCGTGGCCCATCTGTATGATTTGAGCACTGTGGATTTTCCCCTGCTGAAAGACACGTCGTTTTATGCGATATATGGCGACGGGCTTTTCTACAAGATTGTGCTGAAAGAGGGCTGATGCGGTCTTTGCCGCCGCTGCACGGAAATCAATTTTTGCGAGGAATGTCCCCGCGCCCCGTGAAGTTAGGGGAGGGCAGATTTTTTAACGTTAAAAAATCTGCCTACTTCCGAAGCGAGGGGCTTCCCTCCCCTAAAACCCCACCCTTCACCGGCACGGTCCGGGGCTGCGCCCCTTGGAAACCCTGCTTTTTTAAATTTACTTCAAAAATTGATTTCTGCGCGCCGGTGCGTTCTGCGGGAGGAGGGCTATTAAACCTGTTCGGAAACTTCAGTTTCAGAACAGGTTACTTTGAAATGCGATGTTCAAAATCGCGCTATTTCTGCGATTTTGAACTCGCCGCCTGTTTTCCGAACAGGCCTATTTTTCGCAGCCCCATTCCTTATAGTAGGCGTCCAGCCTGCTTTTGATTTCGTCCGTGATGACGCTTCGGTCGCCCCCGGTGTAGAGCGCCTGCACAACGTCGTCCATGTCTACGATGGCGCGTGCCGGGAAGCCGTACGTTTCTTCAATCACGCTGAGGGCGGATTTTGTGCTGTCCGGCGCTCGTTCCTGGCGGTTCAGGCTGACTATTTCGCCCACGATATGAATGCCGCCGGGGCTTGTTTCCATCGCCTTGATTTTCGGGTAGACCTCTGCGATTGATTTGCCGGAGGTTGTTACGTCTTCGATGATTACGACGCGGTCGCCGTCCTTGATTTTATAGCCGAGGATTGCGCCCTTGTCCGCACCGTGGTCTTTCTCTTCCTTGCGGTCGCAGCAGTATTTGATTTCCTTGCCGTACAGCGTGCTGTAGGCTACGGCGGTCACCACCGCCAGCGGAATGCCCTTGTAGGCCGGGCCGAAGAACACGTCTATGTCGTCGCCGAAATTGGCGTGGATTGCCTGTGCGTAATAGGTTCCGAGCCGGGAAAGCTGCCCGCCGGTCACGTAGCCCCCCGCATTCATGAAGAAGGGTGACTGCCGTCCGCTCTTGAGCGTGAACGAGCCGAATTTCAGCACCTGGCAGCTGACCATGAAATCAATGAATTCTTTCTTGTACTGTTCCATGCTTCCAGTGTACCAGAAAGCCCCGCCTTGGGCAACGCACCTGCCTTCTTTGCTGCAGGACGGGGAAAAACTGGGAAAATGCGCGGAAGTGGAAAAACGAACGGCGCCGCATTTGTAGTGCGCAGCGATACAGGGCAACGGATTCCGTTGCCTAAGCTGTGACGGGCGTTTTTCCTCTGGGAGCGCATTTTTCATAAAGCTCCTTCTGTGCGCTGTGTTGTAACTTTCCTGATTTTGTTCTATAATCGGCGAATCATGAGCAACGAAAACACGAACGCGGGTCTGCGTGACCCGAAGGAACTGTGCCACTGGGCTGACCAGCAGGCAGATCGAATCATAAAGCAGAAGGGAGACCTCCCCCTGTATACCTGTGCCTCCGGCATCACTCCGTCCGGCACCGTCCATATCGGAAATTTCCGCGAGATTATGACCGTGGATCTGATTGTGCGCGCCCTGCGCGACCGCGGCAAGAATGTCCGCTTCATCTATTCCTGGGATGACTACGACGTGTTCCGCAAGGTTCCCGCCAATATGCCCGACCCGGAAACGCTCGGCAAGTACCTGCGCTTCCCCATCACCATGGTGCCCGACACTTCCGGCCGCAACGAAAATTATGCCCGCCACCACGAGGTTGACATCGAGCAGGAGCTGCCCCGCGTGGGAATCCATCCCGAATTCCTCTACCAGGCGGAACGCTACCGCGCCAACCGCTATGCCGAGGGCATGAAGAAGGCCATGCAGGAGCGTTCGCTCATCAAGCAGTGCCTGAACGAGTACCGCGACGAGCAGCACAAGATGAAGGATTCCGACGAATACTGGCCGGTCGCGGTGTTCTGCTCAAAATGCAACCGGGACACCACCAAAGTCACCGGCTACGACGGCGAATACGGCATTTCCTACGAGTGCGAATGCGGCAACAAGGAAACCGGCGACCTGCGCACGTTCAAGGGCTTTAAGCTTGGCTGGCGCGTTGACTGGCCTATGCGCTGGAACGAGGAAAAGGTTGTCTTCGAACCGGGCGGAAAGGATCACATCAGCCCCGGCGGCAGCTACGATACCGCCAAACTCGTTTCAAAGAAGGTATTCGGCTGGGATGCGCCCATCACCATGAAGTATGACTTTGTGGGGCTCAAGGGCATACCAGGCAAGATGTCATCTTCAAAGGGCAAGGTCATTGCGCTGCCGGACGCGCTTGCTGTTTACCAGCCGGAACTGCTGCGCTACATCTTTGCGGTGAACAAGGTAGACCACGAGTTTGCCATCAGCTTTGACCTTGATGTCATCACCATGTACGAGGCCTATGACCGCACCGAGCGCATTGCCTGGGGGCTGGAAAAGGCGAAGAGCGACGACCTGTTCCGCCACGAAAAGCGCGTGTACGAACTTGCGCAGATTGAACCGGGCATGCCCGCCGTCATGCCGTATCAGATCCCCTTCCGCCAGCTGACGACGCTGCTGCAGACCTATTCCGGCGACATTGACGCCGTTATCCGCTCGCTCGGCGACGTAAAGCCGGAGCAGGAAGCATGCCTGCGCCGCCGCTGTGTGTGCGCGTGGTTCTGGGTTACGGAATGTGCTCCGGAAGAATTCAAATTCGCCCTGCGCACCGACGGCAGCCGTGCTGAGCTGGATGACGCTGCTGTCCGCGCGGTCGTGCAGATCCGCGACGAGATTGTCCCCGTCATGGACAGCTTTGCCACAGACAAGGACCTGCAGCAGAAAATGTATGACATTGCACTTGCACAGGGGCTGCAGCCCAAGGAACTTTTCACCGCGATGTACCGCGTGCTGGTGGGCAAGGAGCAGGGACCGCGCCTTGCAAGCTTCATGCGCATCATCGGTAAGGAGAAGCTCCTGAAGATTATGGGCGTATACTGAGCGGGGACGGAACCGTCCCTGAGGAGGTTACTATGAAGAAGAATTTCGTTAAGGTTCTGTTTTTTGCCGCCGGAATGCTGTGCTTCTCCGGCTGCCTTTCCACAACGACCGAGGCGGGGACGGTCGGCGCTGACCGCACCCAGCTGCTGCTTGTCTCTGAGGAGACCATGGAGCAGAGCGCCGAGCAGTCTTATGCTCAGGTGCTTTCCGAGGCAAAGGCTGCGGGTACCCTGAACCCCAATGCCACCGTTACCAACCGCGTCCGCAACATTGCGAACCGCCTTATTGCGCAGACCGGCGTATTCCGTGCCGATGCCCTCAAGTGGAACTGGCAGGTGAACGTCATCAAGGAAGACACCGTGAACGCATGGTGCATGCCGGGCGGCAAGATTGTGGTGTATACCGGCATTATTGATTCCCTCAACCTGACTGACGGGGAGCTTGCGGCGGTTATGGGGCATGAGATTTCCCATGCGCTCCGCGAGCACAGCCGTGAGCAGGCCAGCCAGGATGCCCTCCGCAGTCTTGGCATAACCGTGGTTTCGGAAGTTGTGGGCCTGAGCGATCTTGGTACGGCAGCGCTCGCACTTGCTTCCCAGTACACCATTACGCTTCCGTTCTCCCGCAAGCACGAAACTGAGGCCGATCACGTGGGCACCGAGCTGATGGCGCGTGCCGGCTACGACCCGTATGAAGCGGTGAACATCTGGAAGAAGATGTCTGCCATGGGCGGCGCGAGTGTCCCGGAAATCTTGAGCACGCACCCGTCCCACGAGACCCGCATCAAGGACCTGCAGGCTGTTGCCGCAAAAGTGTATCCGCTTTACGAGGCCGCTGCAAAAAAGTAATTTTCTGCATTAAAAACGCAGCATAAAAATGCGCGGAGGTGGAAAGATGAACGGCGGTGCCAGGCATCTTTCTGCTGAGGCGCATTTTTTTTGCTTGGTTTCATACTTTAGTTTTTAATTTTTTTAGAGATTTTTGATTTTTCTTCTTGCCGGAATTCCCTTTTTCGTTGTATAATAGAAGAGAAAGGGAGCGGCGACTCTGTCTGCTCCCTTCGCACAAATCTGGTGCAAGGAGGCGGTTATGATGAATTTTAAGACTAAAATTAGAATTTTTACCCTGCTGCTTGTACCTTTTGCGGTATCAGTTTTTGCATCCGATGCAGCGGAAAACCGCAGGGACAGCAGAATCGAGGAAATTTCCGAGTCTGTGACGAGCCTTGGGTACGGTGCGTACCGCAACCGCAAGGATCTGGTGCTGGTGACCGTTCCTTATTCGGTTAACAGCATAGACAAAAATGCATTCTTCAACTGTCCGAACCTGCTGAGCATCACGTTCGATGATGATATCGGCTGGTATGTTACGCAGGATGCCCGGAACTGGCAGAACCGCACGATGGGGACGCGCGTCGATGTGACCGATCCTTCGGCGAATGCCGCCATGTTCCGCACCGGACGCTACTATTTCTACAAAGTGGAATCAGACGTCTGGTAACTGCGCCAGATTGCGGCCGTCTGGCGGTGCGCCGGGACTTTTGCCAAAAAATAAACCTGTTCGGAAACTTCAGTTTCAGAACAGGTTACACTAAAATACGATGTTTAAAATCGCGCTATTTGAGCGATTTTAAACTCGTTGACCTGAGCGGAAACGTAGTTTCCGAACAGGTCTAATGCGCGGACGCAGGGGAATTTCCCTGTGGGAAGCGCATTTTTTGTTTTATGCAGCCCCTGGTTTTCTTCCAATGAGTTGACAAAGTTGGGGGAAAACTATACAGTAGTAATGCTGATTCCAGCATGGAGGGAGTTTCAAAATCAGACGAATTTTGAAACAGGCTGCATGAGAGAGTTCTGGTTTTTACCGGAATAATTTTATTTTATCTTAAAAAAGGGGGAGGGCGCTGTTAGCCCTGTTTGCCATGAAATTCTTGAAAAAGTCTTTCCCGGTGCTTGTTTTTGTTACGGTGGTACTAGCCGTTTCTTGTTCAAATAATTCTTCAAAGTCGTCTTCATCTGGTTCCGGTTCAGGCTCAAGCTCTGGTTCTACTGACAATTCTGCGGTGACCAGGTACGAGTGGGGTACCTCCCTTCAGGGTTATTCCAAGATATATTCATATACCTATCAGGGACCAATAACAGATGCCAATGGTACTCACAATGTTACCCGCACATACCGCATTGGTATTGCAAGGGCTGGTGCTGTCCGCTGTGTGGTTTCGGAAGGGGCCGAGAAATGGAACATTCTGGAAGCTGAGCTGCTGAACACCGGTCCTGACGGCGGAAATATTTATTTTAAAAGGTACACCAGAGAGGGATATTATATTGGTCTGCTTAATGGAACGACAGACAGTAAGGATATCAATATAAAGTTTTCTCAGGCCGAGGCAGAGAAATTCATGTGCGACAGCTACTCTGTCTACGAAAATCCCTATGATACCTCTTCCCGGCGTATTGCATATTTCCCCGGTATTGCGCTGGCAAATATTCCGGGTACCGTTGTCTTTAACCGCGATTAGCCGCTTCTTTCTGCCGGGCATGCTGTTCCCGGCACCGACGGGCCGGTTCCACCCTTCCGGGGGATCCGGCCTGCACTATTTTAAAACAGGCTTTCCTGTGCTGCGTGCCGCGGGACACTTCTCTTGCAGATATTTCCCGAAAAAAAAGTTTGACAATTCCCATAGCCCGTCATATAATAAAATCATAATATAACCCCTTGGGAGGCCAATTTTGGCAAAGGTAGAACTGAAGGGTATTGGCAAGATCTATGACGGCGGCGTTCGTGCCGTCCAGAATGCCAATATCACCATCGAAGACCGCGAATTCTGTGTATTCGTCGGTCCCTCTGGATGCGGTAAGTCAACGACTCTCCGCATGGTTGCTGGTCTGGAAGATATCAGTGAAGGCGAGCTGTACATTGACGGCGAGCTGATGAACGACGTTCCGCCGAAAGACAGGAACATCGCAATGGTTTTCCAGAATTACGCTCTGTACCCGCACATGACGGTGTATGACAACATGGCATTCGGTCTGAAAATCCGCAAGATGGATAAGGCTGAAATCCAGCGCCGTGTTGATGAAGCTGCGAAAATCCTTGGTCTGGTGCAGTACCTCGACCGCAAGCCGAAGGCACTTTCCGGTGGTCAGCGGCAGCGCGTGGCAGTTGGCCGCGCTATCGTCCGCAACCCGAAGGTCTTCCTCTTCGACGAGCCGCTGTCAAACCTGGATGCAAAGCTCCGCGTCACGATGCGTGGTGAAATTGCTGCACTGCACCAGAGACTGCAGGCTACGATGATTTACGTTACCCACGACCAGATCGAAGCTATGACGATGGGTACAAAGATTGTCGTTATGAAGGACGGTCATGTCCAGCAGATTGGCGAACCGCTCTATCTGTACAACCACCCGATCAACAAGTTTGTTGCAGGATTCATCGGTTCTCCGCCAATGAACTTCCTCTCAGTGACAATCAAGAAGGTCGGCGACAAGATTGTTGCAGATGAAGGTTCATTCGAACTTACCCCGACTGCTGCCCAGCAGGAAGCCCTGAAGGCGTATGTCGGCAAGGAAGTGTACTTTGGTGTACGCCCTGAAGATCTTGTGTACTGTGAGTCTCCTGCTCCGGAAAGCAACATGCAGATGAAGGTGACCAACAAGGAGCCGCTTGGTGCCGAGACACACCTGTTCCTCGCAACAAAGGGACAGAATGTGATTGCTCGTGTGCAGGCTTCAGCAAAGGAATCCTTCAAGCTCGGCGAAACGGTGAATTTCAAACCGACGATGGAGCGTTGCAAGTTCTTTGTGAAGAATCCGGAAGATCTGGATGCAGAGCTGAATATCTGTGAAAAGATTGATGCTCCGTGGCTCAAGAACCCGCTGACTGGTAAAGTCGGCTACGACAAGACAACCGTGGCTGATGCAGCAGCAAACTCATAAGCCTCTGGCAAAAGCTTGATGCAGCAAAGGCGCCGCTGGGAAACTGGCGGCGCTTTTTTTATCCCCGATTGTAACACCCGTCTTTTTCTGGTAGAATACTGCACTATCTATGGAAAAGACTGTTAAGACAAATTCTATTGTATTATATAAGAATACCGCTGCTACCGTCACCGGCGATGCGGTGAACGGCAAATATCCCGTCAAATTCCGTTCTGCCCCGGCTTCCGGGACTAAGCCTGCCCAGTATGCAGTGCAGAATCTCCGCCCCAAGGATTTCCTGCTGCTGCATGAAGGCCCGGTGTCTTCGCTGGAGCAGGCGCTGCAGTTTGCCGATGCCACTGCCCCGCAGGAATCCGAGCTGTACAGTCCGGACACGGACAACGCCCTTGCTGCCCAGGTCCGCGAAACCTATGAACTGCTCATGTCGGATGAAGAAACTGCGGCAGCCCCCCTTTCATTTGAGGAACTTGCCCAGCTGGTGCGCGGCAACTTTCCTGCGGATGAAGCCTGGGGCATATATGTGGCGCTGAAAAACACGCTCTGGTTCAGCCAGGATCTGAAGGCGCAGCTGGACGGCAGGCTGGTTTTCCTGCCGCGCCCGCAGGATGAAATCGATGCTTTGGTTCGCAAGGCCGATGAAAAAGGGCATGAGGCCGAATTAAGGGAGGCTTTCCTGGTGCGCCTGAAATCCCGCCGCCTGCAGCTGCCGGAAGACGGCACCTACATGGGGGATGTGGAGGCGCTTGCCCTTGGCAAAACCGACAAGAGCCGCACGATGCATGACGCGCACCTGAAGGAAACGCCGGAAGCTGCGCACCGCCTGCTGCTGGAAACCGGCATTTGGGGAATCACCAGAAATCCCTACCCGCTGCGCTGGGGGCTTTCCACGCAGTCTGCGACGGAAGGACTTGAATCGCCGCCGGAAGAAGAGCGGCTTACGGTTGCAGGAACCGCGTGGGCTATTGACAATGCCTGGTCTGCCGACCCGGATGATGCGGTTGCCTTTGACGGTACCTACCTGTGGGTGCATATTGCAGACCCCGCATCCACCGTTATGCCGGACAGTTCCATCGACAAGGCGGCGCGCGGGCGCGGTTCCACGCTCTATATCCCGGAAGGCGCCGTCCGCATGCTCTGTGAGGATGCACTTGCCGACTATGCGCTTGGCCTGAATGAGAAAAGCCGTGCGCTTTCGTTCCGCATCCTGCTTGATGCCGCCGGCAACATCGAGGACTGTACGGTACTCAAGACCATCGTGGATGTCAAGCGCCTTACCTACGAACAGGCGGACGGCATGAAGGACAGCCCGGAACTGAGGCCGCTCTTTGAGATTGCTGAGCGCAATGTTGCGCGGCGCAACAAGTCGGGCGCCGTGCAGATTCAGATGCCGGAAGTGCACATTTCCGTTGACCCGGAGACCAAACAGGTGTCCGTCCTGCCGGAAGTGCATCCTCAGAGTTCTGAAATGATACGTGAAATGATGCTGCTTGCCGGGGAAGGTGCCGCAAAATTCGCTTTCAGGAACCGCATTCCCTTCCCCTTTGTGAGCCAGGAAGCGCCTGCGCTGCCGGAAGACGTTCCGGAGGGGCTTGCCGGGCAGTTCCGCCTGCGCCGCTGCATGCACCGCCGTTCCGTGGGCGTTACGCCGGGCATGCACTGCGGCCTGGGGCTCAACATGTACAGCCAGGTAACCAGCCCGCTCCGCCGCTACGGTGACCTGATAGCCCATGAGCAGCTGCGGGCATTCCTCGACGGCCGCCCCGTGATGGACAAGGATACCATGCTGCTGCGCGTGAGCGCCGGGGATGCCGCAGCTCAGGCTGCCCACAAGGCCGAGCGCAAAAGCAATACGCACTGGACGCTCGTGTACCTGCTGCAGAACCCGGACTGGACGGGGGAGGCTGTCTGCGTGGACAAGGGCGGCAGGCAGCCGCAGTTCTGTATTCCGTCGCTGGGCATGGAAATGTTTATGACCCCGGACCGGGATATTGCACTCAACGAGACCGTGCAGGTGCGGGCTGCGAACATCAACCTTCCGGAACTGACCGTCGATTTTGTACAGGTTCAGTAGGGGGCGCTTTTCCAGAGAGGGAGTTTCAGAAGTCAGATGTCTTTTGAAGCTCCTTCCGAACTGGTTTAATGTCTTTTTTTCGAAAAGTGCTGCTCTGCGCTGAAAATTATATATTTTTTTGCCGAATATAAGAGATATGAGAAAGTGTTTCCTCCTGATAGTCCTGGTCAGTTTGATTTCCTCCGCACTGTTTGCCCAAAACAATGATCTTCGGGGCGAACCCCTGTTTACGCAGGCATGGATTGGTACGAATGCGACGGTGCTGCCGCTGCAGGGGGCCAGTTTTGGTTTTACCGCGGAACTCGGCTTCAGGAAATTCTCATGGATGCCGGAGGGAACCACCATGGGTATGAGCTTCCGGAATTCCGTAACGCCCCGCTCTTTTTCGCCCGTATTCAGCGACACTGTCAATCTTATGATGGGCGGCTGGATGCGTTTCCCACTGATTGATTCCGACAAGGCGCGGATTTTTGTGCAGCCGGACATTTCGGTCGGCATTTATTCTGTGGGGCTTACTACGGTGCCGCAGGTTTCTATCAGTCCCGGATTCCGCTTTGCGCTGCCGGAACGTTATGAGTCAAAGGCGGAGCTTGAAGTTGCTCCTGTAATCAATCTTAATATGGTGAGCCCCAGCGCCGGTGTCCGCATCGGGCTGATGTATCATGTCATGGGCACCGAGGAACTGTCCCCGGAGGAAATTGCCGAGCGCAATGCCCGCATCGAAGCCGAAAAAGCGCGTCTTGCTGCCGAAAAAGCCCAGCGGGAAGCCGAACGGCTTGCCGCACGCCAGGCCCGTGAAGCCGAAAAAGCCCGCCTTGCCGCCGAACGTGCCCGTCAGCGCGAAGAAGCCCGGCTTGCGCGTGAAGCCGCAAAGCTTGCCGCCCAGCAGGCCCGCGAAGCAGCGCGCCTTGCCCGTGAAGCCGAACGGGCACGCAAGGCAGAAGAACGTGCGCGTCTTGCTGCCGAAAAGGCCCGTCAGCGCGAGGAAGAACGCCTTGCGCGTGAAGCCGCAAGACTTGCTGCCCAGCAGGCCCGTGAAGCAGCGCGTCTTGCCCGCGAGGCCGAAAAAGAACGCCTTGCCGCCGAACGTGCCCGTCAGCGCGAGGAAGAACGCCTTGCGCGTGAAGCCGCAAAACTTGCCGCCCAGCAGGCCCGCGAAGAAGCGCGTCTTGCCCGCGAGGCCGAAAAGGAACGCCTTGCTGCCGAACGTGCCCGCCAGCGCGAGGAAGAACGTCTTGCGCGCGAAGCCGAAAAGGAACGCCTTGCTGCCGAAAAAGCCCGGCGCGAAGAAGAAGAACGTCTTGCGCGCGAAGCCGAGCTTGCGCGTATTGCTGCCGAAAAAGCGCGGCGAGAAGAAGAGGAGCGCCTTGCCCGTGAAGCCGAGCTTGCGCGTATTGCTGCCGAAAAAGCGCGGCGCGAGGAAGAAGAACGTCTTGCGCGCGAAGCCGAGGCTGCCCGCCTTGCTGCCGAAAAAGAACGTGCTGCGCGCGAGGCAGAGGAGGCCCGCCGCCGGGCGCTTGCAAGCATGCCGGCACCCTATGCTGAACTTTCGGTGGAGACTCAGGAGGGCGGCAACCTGACGCCGGACGGTGACGGTCTGAACGATGCCCTGCTGCTCAAGCCGTCTGTCCATTACCTCAGCGAACCGGAAGAGGACTGGGAAATTGTCATCTCCGATGCCAAGGGAAGTACGTTCCGCACATTCAAGGGCGCTGCTCCGCTGCCGGAAACAATTGTGTGGGACGGCTTGTCTGACAGCGGCGAAACGGTGTTCTCCCTGAACAACTACAATGTGGAACTTTCCATTACGCCTGCCGCCGCCGACCAGGAACGTATCGGAAGGCTTTCGGTAAAGACGACGCAGACGGTGCGTACCGGCCTGCTGCTGCAGGTAATCATTCCCGGCAAGGAATGGAAGATTATGGTGAACTCCATTTTCTTTGATCCGGACAAAGCCACCTTCAACACGCTTTCTCCGTCCCAGATTGCGGCGAACAACGAGGCGCTCGATGCCGTTGTTGCGGAAATCATTGCGCATCCGGGCACAGATGTTATCGTGGAAGGCTTTGCGAACAACATTTCCAACACCGTGGAAGAAAATGAACGTGAACTGCTGCCGCTCTCGCAGGAACGGGCGGAAAGCATTGTGCAGCAGCTTATAAAGCGCGGTATCCCGGCTTCCATCCTGAGCTCTCAGGGCATGGGCGACGCTTCCCCGCTCGCCGAATGGGATGACGTTGCCAACTGGTGGAAGAACCGCCGCGTAGAATTCATCCTCCGCAAAGAATAGGCCAAGGTATCTGCATACGAAAATGCGCGGACTTCCGCGCATTTTTTGTTTTATGCTGAGCCGTACATTTTTCCCTCTATTGAGAAAAAATCCTTCATTCGCTATAATGCCATGATATGATAGTAATGAAGTTCGGCGGCAGCTCCGTTGCAAATGCAGAGCGCATCCGCCATGTCGCGTCAATTATCCAGGCTTATGCTGCAGAAAGGCCTGTCGTTGTGCTGAGTGCAATGGGAGACACTACTGACCATCTCCTTGAATCCGCGGAACTTGCCGTGAACGGCACCGTTGACATCGCAAAGGTCGAAAAGCTCCATCTTGATACAGCAGAAGCACTTGCGGTCGAAGTTCCTGAGGTGCAGGCGCTGCTGGGCGAGCTGAAGACGCTGCTGACCGGCATTTCCATGCTGCGCGAGCTGACCAAGCGTACCCGCGATTACCTTGTTTCCTTTGGGGAACGCATGTCGGTCCGCATGATGGCTGCATACCTTGCAAAACAGGGCACTCCGGCCCGCTTCTATGACGCCTGGGACATCGGCATGGTAAGCGATTCAAACTACATGTCCGCCGAACTGCTTCCGGAGGTCTGGGAGCGGATTCCCGCAAACCTCTCTGCCTACAAAGACGGCAAGGAGAACGCAATTCCCATCGTTACCGGCTTTATTGCAAAGGATAAGGGCGGCATCATCACGACGCTGGGCCGCGGCGGCAGCGACCTTTCTGCCACCATGATTGGCGCGGCAATGCATGCTGATGAAATCCAGACGTGGAAAGACGTGGACGGCATCATGACGACCGACCCGCGCGTAGTAAAAGAAGCATTCCCTGTTCCCGAAGTTACCTACGAGGAAGCGCAGGAGCTTGCCATGTTCGGGGCGCAGGTGCTGCATCCCCGCAGCATGATTCCCTGCCGCAAGTCCGGTACGCCGGTGCGCGTGAAGAACAGCTACAACATCAAGAGTCCCGGCACCATCATTGTGGAGCGCCATTCCGGGGAACGGCCGCCGGTGACGGCAATCACAAGCGTCAAGAACATCACCCTTATAGACATTCAGTCAAGCGGCATGTTCGGGGCCGCGGGCTTCCTTGCGCATATTTTCAACCAGTTCCTCAAGTGGAATGTCAGCATTGACGTGATTGCAACGTCGGAAGTTTCGGTAAGCCTTACGGTAAACGGCAAGACCGACCTGAGCGGGGTTATCCCGGATGTTGCCCGCGTTGCCGACGTGCAGACCAAGAAGGACAAGGCTATTGTTACGATTATCTGCGACGCATCCCATTCCAGCCGCATTCTTGCCGCTGCATTTGCGGCACTTGCGGAGCAGGGCATCAATGTGCAGATGATAAGCCAGGGCGCCAGCAAGGTGAATATCAGCTTCATCGTGGACAGCAGCGAGGCTGACACCACGGTGCAGGTGCTCCATAAGGCGCTGTTCAAATAGCTTGCTGCCGGGAATCCGGGCCTGTCCGGGTTCCGGTGCTTGCCTGCGTACGGGTATTTTTCTGGAGGGTAGCTATGAAAATTGCATTGGTCGGATATGGAAAGATGGGACACATGCTTGAGCAGTCAGCCCTTGCCTTCGGGCACACGGTGGTTGCGAGCATTGATGTGTTTGCACAGGATGCAACGGTGAAGGTTGCGGAAGGCGACGGAAAAGCTGTTGCCGATGCCGTTACTGCAAGCGGTGCGGAAGGCGTGATTGAATTCACTCATCCTGCTTCGGTGATGGGGAATATCACCGCGCTGCTGCCGCTTAAACTGCCGCTGGTAGTCGGCACGACCGGCTGGGCAGACAAGGAAGCAGAGGTTGCATCGCTTGCTGCCCAGTGCGGCGGAACGCTCATGCACAGCGCCAATTTTTCCATCGGTGTCAATATGTTTTACCGGATTGTGGAGGAAGCAGCCGCGCTGGTAAACAGTTTCCCTGAATATGATGCTGCCGTGTGGGAAATGCACCACAATCAGAAGGCTGACAGCCCTTCCGGCACGGCGCTGGAAATTGCCCGCCGCGTGATGGCGGGGGACAAGCGCAAGACCGAGATGGTAACGGATGCCTTCCACGGCCGCCCGCAGCCGCAGCAGCTGCATGTGTCTTCCACACGCTGCGGCACGGTACCCGGCACGCACACGGTGTATTTTGATTCCGCCGCGGACACCATTGAGCTGACGCACACGGCCCGCAGCAGGCAGGGCTTTGCAAACGGCGCCGTCCATGCGCTGGAAAACCTGAAGCGCATGCTTGACGCCGGCACCCTGCAGCCTGGCCGCGTCTACGGCATGACCGACGTCTTCCCCGGCATGTTCTAGAAAGCATTGCTCCGGCATAGTGCCAGCGGCATAGTGATGCCGGCATCATGCCGGCGACATCGCGCCGGGGCAAAAACGTGCTCAATACATGCTCCAGTTCTGCCGAAAATAAGGGTGAAATGGGGTCATGTATGTTCAATGCCACAAAAAAAACAAGCGTATTCCTGTTGTCCCTTATGCTGCAGGTGTTTTGTGCCGCCGCGGCGCAGACATCCGTGACTCATATTGTCGCAAAGGATGAAACCTTGTATGCCATCGGCAGGAAATACGGTGTGTCGGTGCGGCAGATTTGTGAAGCGAACAGTATTTCGCAGAATTCCATCATAAAGGTGGGGCAGCGGCTTTCCATTCCGCTTGCCCCCGACGGTGCAAAAAGTTCCGGTGCGGTAAGCAGCGTTCCGGCGGACAGTGCTTCCTCCGCTAAGGAAAGCACTGCTGCAGCAAAGATGGAGTCTGCCGGTACTTCCGCCAAGGCTTCTTCTTCCCGTGAATACGATATCTACACCGTGCAGAACGGCGATACGCTCTATCATATTGCCTCGGTGAACGGTATTTCTGTTGCTAAGCTTAAATCGTTGAATGCCCTGTCTGATGAAAGCAGGCTTCTTGTGGGGCAGAAGCTGAAGATTCCCGTAACCATCGTCGATACTGACAACGCGGAGCTGCCCGACCTGCCGTCGAACGACCCGCGCAGCTATGCATCCAAAAAAGGCGACTCCTCCCTTGCATGGCCGGTGCAGCATCCGGTGGTGACGTACACGACGGGGAAGGTCAGCGGCGTGCATCTTTCCGCAGGGAAGGACGAGGACGTTAAATCCATCCGCGCGGGTACCGTCATGTATACCGGCAATTACCGCGGCTACGGGCAGGTTGTCTTTGTGCAGTCAAAAACCGGCTACATCTATGCGTACTCCGGGCTTGGTTCCATAAAAGTCAAGAAAGGGGACTATGTGGTCTTCGGTGACACGCTTGGCACTGCCGGTACGGACAGCATCAAGGGCACGCCGCAGATTTCCCTGATGGTCTTCCTGAAATCAAACCCCATCGATCCCGCCAAAGCCCCCCGCGGCTAAGCCCTGGGAATTTCATTGCTTCCCTATTGTATAAGCAGTTCTTTTTCATTATGATTATGCAAAATGTCAAACGGAGGCGCATAAAAATGCAGTTTGTTGACGGCGGGGTTACAGCTCCTGCGGGATTTACCGCAAACGGAATTCTCTGCGGCATAAAAGCAGGCCGCACAAAGAATGATACAGCGCTCGTGTTCAGCGAGAAGCCCTGCACGGCTGCCGGAGTGTTTACGCAGAACCGTGTTAAGGCAGAAAGCGTCAAGCTCACGATGAAGCATCTTGCGGACGGCCGCGCACAGGCTGTTATCGCCAATTCCGGCAATGCCAACGCCTGCACGGGTGCGCAGGGCGCCGAAACCGCGCTCCGCATGGCACGTTCTGCAGCACAGGCGCTCCATATACCGGAAGACAGCGTTGTTGTCTGCTCTACCGGCGTCATCGGGCAGCAGCTCCCCGTGGAAAAAATCGAGGCGAAGATGGAAAGCCTTGCTGCGGGCTTGAGCAAGCAGGGGCACGAAGAAGCCCGCGTTGCCATCATGACCACTGATACTCACTATAAGGAATGTGCCGTAGAAACCGTCATCGGCGGTAAGACTGTCCGCATCGGTTCCATGTGCAAGGGCAGCGGCATGATTCACATAAACCTGGGCACCATGCTTGGGTTCATCACGACTGACTGCGCCATATCCGCTGCAATGCTGGACAAGGCACTGCGGCACAGCATCGCCGGTACCTACAACTGCGTTTCTGTGGACGGCGACACCAGCACCAACGATACGCTTACCATCCTTGCAAACGGCATGGCAGGCAATGCTGAAATTACTGCGGAAGGAGCGGACTTCGATGCCTTTGTTGCGGCACTGGATGCGCTCAACACGCAGATGGCAAAGAAAATCGCCGCTGACGGCGAGGGTGCAACCCGCCTTATCGAATGCAACGTGAACGGTGCACGGACGGTTGCAGATGCGCGCGCATTGGCAAAGGCCGTTATCTCATCATCGCTTGTAAAGGCGGCAATGTTCGGCTGCGATGCCAATTTTGGCCGCTTCCTCTGTGCCATGGGCTACAGCGGCATCAATTTTGACCCGGACAAGACGAGTATCTGGTTCACGAGCGTTCCCGGTACAAAGCGCTATTTTGACGAAAAGCAGTCATTCTCCGTGCACGGGGATCATTCCGTGCAGGTGTTCAAGGACGGCGTGCCGCTGGAATTCAACGAGGAGGAGGCCGCCGCAATCATGCATGAGGAAGCAGTGGAAATCCTTGTGCAGTGCCGCGATGGTGATGCTTCCGGCACAGCGTGGGGCTGCGACCTTACCTACGACTACGTAAAAATAAACGGCGACTACCGCACCTAAGCGGCAGCAGCTGCCCGCACTGACAGCAGGAGGCTTGTATATTATGGAAGACAATATCGTGAATGAAAGCGATCCGCGCCTTGACAACGCGCACTGGGCCGATGTGCTGGTGCAGGCATTGCCGTACTTCCGCCATTGGTGCGGCAAGACCATCGTCGTTAAGTACGGCGGGAATGCCATGCTCAACGAAGAGCTGAAGGCCGACGTGATGGAAGACATCGTGCTGCTGAACACGATTGGCATCCACGTGGTGCTTGTGCACGGCGGCGGTCCGGAAATAAACCACATGCTTGAGCGCGTGGGCAAGGAAAGTAAATTCGTGAACGGCCTGCGCTACACTGACGGCGAAACCATGGAAATCGTGCAGATGGTGCTGACCGGCAAGCTGAACAAGGATATTGTCGGCATGCTGCTTCAGAACGGCGGCAGGGCAGTGGGACTTTCCGGCGTGGATTCCGGCCTGCTCCGTGCCAAACGTATCCAGAAGGACGGTGCCGACCTGGGCTTTGTGGGCGAAGTGACGGAAGTCCACCCGGAAATCATCCAGTCGCTTCTGCAGCAGGGCTTCATTCCTGTGGTTTCCACGGTGGCGCTCGGCGAAGACGGTGACACCAACCGCTACAACATAAACGCAGACACCGCAGCAGCAAAGATTGCCGTTGCGCTGGGGGCGGAAAAATTCGTGCAGCTGACCAACGTGCCGGGTGTGCTCCAGGACGTAAATGATCCGTCATCGCTTATTCCGCGCATTCAGGTGTCGGAGATTGATTCCTTCATCAAGAACGGCACGATTGCCGGCGGCATGATTCCCAAAATTGAATGCTGCCTGCTTGCCCGCAACGGCGGGGTTCCGCGCACGCACATCATTGACGGGCGCGTTCCGCATTCACTGCTCATCGAGATGTTCAGCGACCGCGGTATCGGTACGATGATTTACTAAAGCGCAGGAGATTTTTATGGGAAGCAAGATTATTGTAAACAACTACGGTTCCTTTGACATCACTTTCAAGTCCGGCAAGGGTGCCGTTGTAAAGGATGTCAACGGAAAAAAATACATTGATTTCCTTGCCGGCATTGCGGTGAACTGCCTGGGACACAATTATGCTCCGCTCGTCCGCGCTATCAGAAAGCAGGCGGGGCGCCAGATCCATATCTGCAATTATTTTACGAGCGACGTCGGTAATGCCTACGCAGAAGCGCTGATGAAGGCGACCGGTTTTGACGGCGTGTACTTTGGCAACAGCGGTGCGGAAGCGAACGAGGCTGCAATAAAACTTGCCCGCAAGTACGGGCAGCTTAACGGCGGCAGCGCGCGTAAAACCATTGTTACGCTGGAACATTCCTTCCACGGCAGAACGCTTGCCACGCTGCGGGCCACCGGGCAGGACAAATTCCATCCGGACTGCTTTGCTCCGTACCCCGATGGCTTTAAGACCATAAAGGCAAATGATTACGACGCGCTTAAAACCGCTTTTGATTCCAGCACCGCCGCACTCATGATGGAATGCGTGCAGGGTGAAGGCGGCGTTATCCTTATTGATCCCAAATGGGCGCAGGCTGCTGCAAAGGCCGCCCGCGATGCAGGTGCCATCGTCATTGCCGACGAAGTACAGACCGGCATGGGGCGCACGGGCAGCCTGCTTGCAAGCGAGCAGCTCCAGTTCAACCCGGAAGTGGTGACCCTTGCCAAAGGCATTGCCGGCGGTGTGCCGATGGGCGCATGTCTGTTCCGCGGAAAGGCGGCCGGAGTCTTCCAGGCCGGCGATCACCAGTCTACGTTCGGCGGAAATCCGCTTGCCTGCGCTGCTGCGCACGTGGTGCTGAAAAAACTCACTTCGCCTGATTTCCTTGAGCACGTAACCGAGAAAGGCGAATACATGCGCGAGGTGATACGCAGCTGGGGCCTGCCCGTAATCAAGGATGTGCGCGGCCTTGGCCTGATGACCGGCGTGCAGGTTGACGGCGACCCCGTTGCCTACGAAAAAGCTGCGCTGGATGCCGGGCTGCTCTTTTCTACGGCAGGAACGGACACGCTGCGCCTGGTTCCTCCGCTCAACATTTCCCAGAAGCAGATCGACGCCGGGCTTGGCATACTCCGTTCTGTCCTTGAAAAATAAGAGCAGTGCTGCATGCGGAAAAAACTTGTCTTAGTCATATTCATCATATTGACGGCAGTGCTTGTGCTTGCGGTCATCGGGAAGGATTACCTTTCTGAACCGCAGGACAAGTCGTCGGCCGCCCGGCTTGTCATTCCCCGTTCCGGCCAGGAAGAAGCGGACAAGGATGTTGAAGCGGCGGATCTTTCCGGCGACAGCATGCTGGGTTCCCTTATCCCGCTCCGCAGCGACGAAATTCTTCTCAAGGACGTGCTGACCGCCGATTATGACGGGGACAGTTACGAAGACCAGATTGCGGTCATAAAGAATTCCGAAGACTCATACATTCATCTGCTGATCGGGCTGTACAATGCTGCCCAGCAGCGCTATGACCGCACCGCCGTCATTGCTACCCGCGTAACGCAGGCAAAGAGTTTTTCCTGCGTCTGCATGGACTTGACGGGTGACCACCACAATGCGCTTGTGTACCAGGGACTGCTGGAAAACGGTAATTCGGTGCTGCAGGCCTATCTTATCAAAAAGAACGGCACTTCGTATATGCTGGAACGCATTGCCGACCTGGAAGGCAACGGTTCCATTTTTGTGCAGCAGACCGAGCGGAATGAATCCTACGAGCGGAGCCTTGCAAAGGGTGCAAGTTTTCCCATCTGGGTTTACACGTCCGATGAAAGCAAGCCGGACAGCACGGATCAGATTCAGACCAGCTACAGATGGAATGCAAAGGAACGTAAGTATATGCAGGCGGAGAAAGTCCGCGTGGCAGGCAGCCGTATCGAAGCAAAGGAACTTGCCGGCATACAGGACGGCACCGTTGCCACCTTTGCGAATTTCCTTGAAGGGCTGTGGTACAAGACCGAGAACGCATCCGGTACCATGCATTATCTTTTCTTCGATTATGCGGGCCGGCAGATTATATTTTTCATCGACGGGAATGCCGAAGTGTACAACTGGCTGAATGCATCGCTGCACTACCGCGGCATGTCCGTCTCTACGACCAATCTTGAAATTGAAAACCTTCAGCGGCAGGTGAATGTTTCGCTGTTCAGCACCGACCAGATTCGCGTGAACATCACGGACAATGTACGCATGACAATCGGCGAGGACACCACGTGGAACGGCAATTACAAGAAGATGAAATTTTCCGACCTGTATGCAAAGCAGGGCGATGCGAATGCAAAGGATCCTCTGGTTGCGCGGCTGGAAAGCTGTCAGTGGACTGCCGGTGACGGCACTGCCGTTTCATTTTCCGGCGGCAGCTACACTGCATCCGGGGATAGTGTGCAGGACAGCGGCGCGTATGCCCAGCTGCTTGCCGGAGGAAATGTCTTTATTGAATTCCGCTCAGACACTGCAAGCCCCTTCTTCCGGGGGGCGTACCGCGCCGCCAGCTCCGTTTCTGCAGACGGCACGGATGCCGAGCGGATTGTCCTGCAGCCTTATGTCATTAAGGCTGACAGGACCTTTGCGGCCGACAACCACCCCATCGTCCTGAGTGCCGTTCAGTCTGCGCAGTAAAAATGCACCAGCTGCGCCTGACTGTCGCCCCACAGCCGCGGCAGGAGCAGCCCTGCATGCATGAGCGTACTGCCTGACCAGGTGCCGCCCGATGCTGTGCCGCCAGTGCTGTCTTCAATTTCTACGCGGTACTGCATTTCTTCCGCAAGCCCCTGCACGTACACCCGCCGCGAACGCCAGTTGGGGTGGTTCAGCACCTGGACCAGCGTAAGCAGCGCTTCCTTTTTGTCTTTTGATGCCACCAGCCATGCATCCCATACGTGGTTTTGTGCAAACGATGCTATGCGGTAGTAGTTGCCCGTGCGCACAAGATCGTTGTATTTTTTGTACAGCGCAATCTGTCCGGGGATGAGCGCGCGTTCTTCCGCAGGAATTTTGGTGATGTCCAGCTCGTAGCCGAAGGTGCCCGCAAGCGCCACGTAGCCGCGCGTCCGAAACGGCGTAACGCGGCCGCAGGCATGGTTGGGGCAGGTACTCACGTGCGCGCCCATTGCAGACAGCGGGTAGACCAGCGCGGTGCCTTCCTGTATTTCCAGCCGCTCCACGGCATCAGTTTCATCGGAACACCATATCTGCGGGCTGTAGTACAGCATGCCCGCGTCAAAACGTCCGCCGCCGCCGGAGCAGTTTTCCAGCAGCAGGCCGGGGAATTCGGAAAGCAGCCGCTCCTGCAGCGCATAGACGGCAAGCACGTGGCGGTGGTGCAGTTCGCCTGCACGCTCCGGGGAAATACTGGCACTGCCCGCATCTGCAAGCTGCCGGTTCATGTCCCACTTAACGTACTCGATGTTCGCCGAACGCAGCACGCTTGCAACGGCGTTGTATACGTAGTCGCAGACCTCCTGCCTGCTCAGGTCCAGCACGTACTGGTAGCGGCTCAGCCCCGCCGTCCTTCCTTCTACCTTCAACGCCCAGTCTGGGTGTTCACGGTACAGCCTGCTGTCCGGCGAAATCATCTCCGGCTCGAACCACAGCCCGAATTTCATGCCGATGGCATTCACTTCTGCAACCAGGTGCTTCAGGCCGCCGCGCAGTTTTTCTTCATTCACCGTCCAGTCGCCGAGCGAGCTTTCGTCATTGCTGCGGTGCCCGAACCATCCGTCGTCCATGACCAGCATTTCGATGCCGTCCTTGTGCGCCTCTCGCGCGATGGAAAGCAGCTTTTCCGTGTCAAAATCAAAGTAGGTTGCCTCCCAGTTGTTGATGAGTATGGGCCGCATGCGGTCGCGCCATGTTCCCCGGATAAGGTGCTGGCGCCACAGGTCGTGGAAGCTGCGGGTCATACCGTTGAAGCCCTCTGCTGAATACACAAGCACGGCTTCCGGGGCAGTAAAACTTTCCCCCGGCTCCAGGTGCCAGCTGAATCCTTCTTCCGCAATGCCAGTTACAAAACGTACCGCGTTGAACTGCGTAAGTTCCGCCTGCGTGATGAAATTGCCGGAGTACACCAGCGCGCTGCCGTAGACTTCGCCGCTGTTGTAATCCGTGCCGCGTGCTGCCAGCGCCGCAAAATTATTCTGCTGGTGGCTTGTTTCGCCGCGCAGCGAGGACACTGCAAGCTTTCCGTGGAAGAGCGGGGTGCGGTCAATGTGGCGTTCCCGGCCCCAGGCGCCTCCCAGTGACACAAAATCAAAGTCTTTGTCATCCATGTCCAGGCAGGAAGAGTAGACCTTGGTGAGCGTAAGTGCCTGCGCCCCGGCATTTTTTATGTACACGCTGCGGGCAACGGCGTCAATGCCCTGGAACACGGAGTAGGAAAGCGTTACTTCCAGCCCAAGCACGCTGTCGGTGCAGTGCAGGAGCAGCGTCATGGCATCGTCTTCGCTGCCCCATGTTGCGGGCAGTCCCGCAAGGCCGGGCTTGCCGCGCAGGATTTCGTGGCTCCGGTACTGGAGCTGCACGGCGTTCTGATTCCTGCCGTTGCTTACGTTTATGCAGCTTTCGCGGAAGTCGCCGATGCCGCCGCAGGGATATTCGCAGGGAAAACTGTCGTAAAAGTTGATGCGGTCGCGCTTGTTCTGCGACGGCACTTTGGGATTTTCCTGAATCCGCAGCAAAGACTGCAGGTTGTCCGCCGGATGCAGTTTTTTTCCGTAATGGATGTGTCCGATGAAGTTTTCTTCGTCGACAATGCCGATGTAGTAGCCGCTGTGTTCGCATTCCAGTGCAAACACGCGGGATGATGAGTCATAGGTGATGTTCATGGAAAAAGTATAGCGCAAAAAAGTCCCGCACACAAATAAAAAATGCGGGGACTTTTACCGGGGACTTTTTACGCTTCCAGTTCCTTCAGGACGGCAGCGGCGTCAATGTTGAACACCGCTTTTTTTATTCTGGCAAAGCGCTCCCTGAATGCTTCCGGCAGTTCAAAATCGTCAAGCTCCTTTATTATCAGGTCGGCCGTACCGAAATCAAAGGTTTCGATGTGTTCCTTGAGTGTAGTGAGCGCCGTTTTCAGTTCCGCTTCTGCCAGCAGGCCTTTCGTTTTTGCCGCAGAAGCTGCTGCTGCAGCGGCGGCACCGCACAAGGGGCCGAGCCGTGCGGAATAAGCGCGGTAGCCCGCAAGCAGCCGGGGCGTCTGTTCCTGAATTTCCTGCACCGCCGCGGATTCGCCCTCCTGCGCGCGGTTACCGGCTGCTTCCAGGTCAGCTGCCAGCGCGGAAAGCTCCGCAGCCCCAATGAGCCGCGCGGATGATTTGAGTGCGTGTACAAGGATTGTGTAGTTTTTCCAGTCCCCGCTGCCCGCGTAGCTTTCAATTGCGTCGGCATTCCCCGGTATGGCGTCAAGGAAGTAGCCGACGGAATCTTTGAACAGCTGCCCGCTGCCGCAGTTCTTGAGGGCGGCCTGAATGTCCAGCGCAAAGACATCCTTGAAAAGTCCCACAGGGCTGTCGCTTCCGGGGGCAGCTGCACCGTCTGCGCCGCTGCAGCCCTGTGCCCCGCCGCCGGCATCCGGTTCCCGTGCGATGAGCAGTTCCCGGGGCAGGTATGCGGCAATCATTTCCTCCAGCTTTTCGGGAGCCACCGGCTTGGAAAGGTAATCCTGGAAGCCCGATGAAATGTAGAACTCCTCTGCGCCACGAACCGCATTTGCCGTAAGCGCAATGCAGATTGTGTCCTGGTTCAGGGACTGCCCGTCCTGCCGCAGTTCCTCAAGCATCTGCACGCCGTTTTTCTCCGGCATGTAGTGGTCTATAAAAATAATGTGGTATTTGCGTTCCTGTGCAAGCTTCAGGCCCTCGTCTGCGCTGGCGGCGGTGTCAACCTGAATGCGCGTGGGTTTGAGCAGTCCCTGCACCACCTTCAGGTTCATCACCGTGTCGTCAACCACAAGAATCCGTGCTTCCGGAGCCTGGAATTTTCCGTGGTAGGCATCTTCCCTGCCGTCCTTTTTGCTGGCGGCAAAGGTTTCGTCCTGTTCCCAGCTGTGGACGCACTGTTCCAGCGTAAAGGAGAAGGTGCTGCCTTTGCCGTATTCGCTCTGGATGCACAGGACGCTGCCCATCTGGGCAAGCAGGCCGTTTACGATGCTGAGTCCCAGCCCCGTTCCTTCGATGGAGCGGTTACGGTTTTCCTCAATGCGCTCGAAGGGCCGCAGCAGCTTGGGGAAGTCCTCTTCTTTTATGCCGATGCCCGTATCGGTAACGGAAAAACTCAGCATGATGTGCTCGTCGTCCTTACGCGCAAAGCCAAAGCTGGCCCACACACTTCCTTCTTTTGTGTACTTGATGGCGTTGGTCAGCAGGTTCAGGGCACACTGCTTTATCTTTGTTTCGTCGCCGTATAGGACGCCGGGCATGTCCCCGGCAATGTCCAGCGTAAAGTTCAGCCCCTTGTCTTCGGCGCGCTGCTCCACCATGATGTGCAGGTCGCGTGCCGTCTGCCTGATGTCGTATTCTTCTTCAATGTTTTCCATCTTGCCCGACTCAATCTTTGAGAAGTCAAGAATGTCATTGATGATGGACAGCAGAATCTTGCCGCTTGTCTGTATGTTGCGCGCGTATTCCTTGATTGATTCTTCCTGTGATTCGCGCAGGATTATTTCGTCCATGCCCAGCACCGCATTGATAGGCGTGCGGATTTCGTGCGACATATTGTTCAGGAATACGGTTTTTGAGCGGCTTGCGCTCTGGGCGGCTTCGGCGATTGCCCGCGAGTGCCTGCTGTCCCGCAGCAGTATGGCTATGATGAGGAAGACCGCCGCGAATATGATGAATGAGAAAATCCAGATGTTGTCCTGTATGAATTCTGCGGTGGAGTAGGTGAACAGTCCCTGCGTGTAGTGGTAAACCTTGTCCTGAATGTATTCGGAACCAAGCATGTTTATGCCCCGGTTGATGAGCTTAAGCAGCCCTTCGTTGCCGATGAGCACGCCAAATCCGCGGTCGTCCGTGCCGGGAAGCTGGCGCAGGGGAAGGTCGCGGTACTTGTGCTTTTCCAGCAAGTCAATCCGCGCACCGTTTATCTTGGTGCAGTCCGACTCCCCGCGCACAAGGGCATCAAGACATGCTTCCATAGAATTGTAAAAGTCTATTTCCGCCTTGGGGTAATTGGATTTTACATAGTAGTACTGCATGTTGTTGTTCTGGTTTATGGCAAAGTGCAGTCCTTCAAGGTCTCCCGCCGCTTCTTTGTTTATATTCTTACGGAACACAAGCGTTACCGAGGTTGTTACGACCGGGGTTGACTGGTAAATACCGTTTTCTTCCGAATAGTACAGGCTTCCGCCCACGGGGAAGATGATGTCGAACGTGCCGGAAGTGATGCCCCTGATCATTTCCGAATAGCTGGTACAGGGGATGAACTGTATGTCCATGCCGTCGATTCCCAGTTTTGTGAATATTTCCGGAACCAGGTCTTTTACGATGCCGGTAACGTTTCCCTGCGCGTCAGTGGCGCTGTAGGGCAGGTAGTTTTTAAGGTAGCCCACGTGCAGCTCCGTGTGGGTGTCCAGCCATTCCTTTTCGCCGGTAGAAAAGTTCTGGTTTGCCACGCTGCCGGGGTGGTAGCGCATTCTGAGCGTGGGCAGGAAATTCGGCTCCTCCAGTTTGAGAGCCGTCTGAGCTTCGTTCAGTTTTTCCAGCAGGTCGGGGCGCTGTATGTTCACGCAAAGGTAGTAGTCTGACTGCCCGAAGGTACAGATAATCTGCGTGTGGCGGCGGGCATACGCTCCGTCGCCCTCTGCCGCAAGAATGTCTATCTGGTGTGTGTCAAAAGCCTGCAGAAGCTGTTCATAGTCATTGAATGTGATGACATTTGCCTCTATGTGGTGGATTTTAAGGAATGAGCGGAGGCTGCTGAGCATGGCGCTGTTCAGGATGCCTATGCTGTGCCCGTTGAGCGTTTCGTATGCCGCGGTGATGTCCGTGTCGGAATCGTGCTTTATCAGATTAAGGCTTTCGCTGCCCATGCCTTCGTCCGGGTAGCTGATGAGTCCTTCGCGCTCCTTGGTGTAGGCCAGCCCGGCAAGCAGGTCGATGTCGCCGTCAAGAAGCATCTGGTACAGCTCGCTGAAACTTCCATAAATATAGCGGTATTTCCAGCCCGTGTATTCCGAGATTTTGCGGTAATAGCCGTAAGCATAGCCGTTTTTGACGGCATCCGGGCGCGCCCCTTCCTGAAAGACTTCGTTTTCATAATAGCCTACGCGTACAGGCTTCGTGTGAGTCCCTTCGGCCGGGGCATTCCTGGGGGCGGTGAGAAAAATAATACAAGCTGCGGACACTGTTGCTGCAAGCCGCCGGGTACGGGCAGAAAAAAGCATACCTCTATTATACCCCCAATTCCTCCGCAAAACAAGAAATATTGTTTGCAGGGCAGTCAGGGAACAATACTGCTGTATGGGGCTGGAAGCCAAAGGCCTGCTTTGCAGCGCTTTCCTGCAGAGGGCCAGCTGAAATGGAAGGGGGCTGGCTTTTCACCGGCCAGAGAGCTGTTTCCCTAAGGAAAACTGCAATCCCCGCGGAATGCCGCTGCAGGCAGCAGGTTTACAGGAAGATGTGCCGGAAACAACACAAAAATGTGCGGAATCGGAAAATCGAACGGCGCCGCATTTGTAACGCGCAGCGTTACAACCGCGGTGACGGGCGGTTTTCCGATGGAAGCGCATTTTTGTTGTGTGTTTTCCCACTGCATGGGGATGCCCGGTGCCGCAAGAAAACCCAGGGAAACTTTGAGGAAACCCCAGGTTTGCAATTGAAATTTCCCCGCATGATGTTATACTGGTATATGTAGTTACATAAAGTAGGGGGCGTGTTTCTGCCCCGAAGGAGTCCGGCATGCAGAAAAAGCCTGTTTTTTACACCCGTTTTATTACCCGCGGAGGGCTGACAGCCGCCCTGCTGCTTGCGGCCGGACTTTTCTTCTGCGCACCGGCGCTGCTTTCTTCCTGTGCGAATGCGGTGAACAGCCGCGGCGGGCCGGTGGACGGGAGCGGATCTTCCGGCGGTTCCGGGGCTTCCAGTGGAAGTGGTACTACTAGAAATGGTAGTTCAGGTGGGGGTACTGTAAACAGCGCCGGGAACGGCCTCTCGAACGGCGGCTCTGCGCCTGACATCGTCATCGGCTCCAATGCCGCAAGCTACGAGGTTGACCGCAGCCAGTCCGTGGACTTTGCCCAGCAGACCGGCACCACCGTGGATACTTCCGGTGAAAGCGGCCTGGGCTACGTGACCGTTACGCCGCTTCCTGCAGGTACGCTCTTTACCGAAACGCAGTCCGGGCTTGCCGTCTCATGGACAACCTACAGCGTGACCGTCACCATAAACGGCACCGATTTTCCCGTAAGCTTTACCCCGAACGATACCCGGGCCGTGGTCATAGAAAAAGTGCCGGTGGGAGCCACGCTTTCTGCAGGCGCAACAATCGGCGTGACCGGGCCGGACGGCGCCGCGCTGGGCTACAGCTCGCTGACGGCCGCAACCGCATCGCCGGTCAGCATCCAGAGCGGCGCGAACAGCATAACGATGTGGGTACAGTACCCGCTGACCTGCACCGTGGCATCGGCATCCGCGGGAAACGCCTCTGTTACCGGCACTGCGCCCTCGTACTACAGCAACGCCGGCCCCACCGCGCTGCCGGCGGCCACCCCAAGCTACGAAGACAATTCCACCACGCCCGCAAAAACCATGCGCTTTACCGGCTGGGCGCTCACGGACGGCGGCACGCCGGTCATCAGCGGAAACAGTATCCCGGCGGGTATATATAAAGGAAAACTTACGCTCTACGCTACCTACAGCGAATGCGCGCTCAGCATTACCGGCAGCGCCCTGCCTGCAAGCGGCGAGCCGCTGCTCGAAGAAGGCGAAAGCCTTGCCCTTACCGCCGTGCCGGAAGGCTTCCCCGCCGGAGCTGCGGTAAGCTACAGCTGGACGGTGGAAGCCGCAACCCCCGGAGCCGCTGTCCCCGTAACGGTGAGCGGAAGCGGTACCAGCGCAACGGTAACGCCGGTGGCAGGCGCAAGCGGCAGCGCAACGGTGCGGGTAACCGCTACCTGCGGCACCCTTACGGCAACAGCTGCGCAGAACGTCACCGTGCTGGGACTTCTGCTAAGCTTCAACAGTACAGCCCTGCCGGCGGACGGCCTTGTGGTAAAGCACAGCAACACCATCAAGAAGGTGTCCGCTTCCGTGCCGGGCTACTCGGGTACCCCGAATTACAGCTGGACTGTAGTCAGCGGTTCAATCGGCCTGAATGACGCAGATACCGACGAAGTAATGCTGGTTACGAGCGGGGGCGGCACGAACATCCTGCGTGTCACGGCAACAATCAGCGACGGCGGCTTCACAAAGACACTCAGCAAGGACTTTGCTGTACACGTGCTTGAGGTGCAGATCAGTGGTGCAAGCCTTTCCACGGACAGCTCAAGCCCCACCCTGATGGCGGAAGGCGGCTCCGCGGTGAACCTGACGGCCAGCCTTGTGGGGATATCGGACCTTGAAGGTGCGGAGTTCACCTGGGAGGCCAGCCCCGCTCCTTCTGATCCAGACAAGCCGTTCCTCAAGCTGACGCCGGGCGGGGCGGGCAACGCCTCCTGCTCGCTGGAGCCGAAGCAGGCGGCCAACGACACCCACACCCTGACGGCAAAAATCACCTACCGGGGCGTGGAGGTAAAGGCCGAACGCTACATCAAGGTTATCGGGCTCAGGCTCACGGGTGGTTCCGACGTCCTGCTCCTGGACCACTCGTCAAGTGCGACGAACACGCTTTCGCTCACGCTGACTCCCGTGGGCGTCACGCTCTTCGACCTCGGCTCCTCCGTTGTGTTCAACTCGGACGACAGCAGCATCGCCACGGCCTTGCCATCCGGCACGGGCGCGGGCTGCACGGTGAAGGCGGCACAGGCGGGAAGCCCTGCAGCGTTCACGTATGCGACCGGCGTAATCACGGTGACGGTGACTGCGACAGCCGGTTCCGATGCCATCCCGCTCTCATACGAGAAGGAAATCACGGTTCTGGACCTTGTCGTCAAGGACAGTACGGATGCCCTCGTGCCCGCAAGCGGCAACAGGCTTCTCCCGAGCGGTACAAAGGTGCTCACCGCCGAGCTCAAGGGGCCGCCCGCAGGGGCAACCGTCACTTACGAATGGACCACGGTCGACGGCACGAAAATCTCCGTCAGCCCCACGGACAGCGCAAGCACGACGCTCACCGGCGTCGCAGAGGGCGACTCGGACATCACCGTGACGGCGACCTACGATGACAACGACTACCCCAGGACGATGGCGTTCAGCTGTGCGCACGTGACCATGAAGACGGGCTCACAAATCAACTCGATACTCACTAATCTTGGCGCGGGTTCGAGCGGTGCGGCACGGAGCTTTGCCGCATCGGATGCTCCGCCTGCCGTGGGTACCACGACCTATGAACTCTCGGCAGCTGGCTCGGCGGGCACATGTATTGCATGGCTGGACGGCGGCACAACCATCAAATACTATGCGGAAGGCTATACGGATGCCAGCCCCGCTGTGAAGATTCCGCTGGCTGCGGATTGTGAAAAGATGTTCTACTGTTGCGCCGCTCTTACGGACATTGACCTAAGCGGTTTCGACGCACGCAATGTCACCACTATGGCTGAAATGTTCAACAGTTGCGATAATCTTGTGAACCTTAACCTGAGCGGTTTTGACACACGCAACGTCACCACTATGTACAAAATGTTCAACGCTTGCGATAAGATTTCGAGCCTTGACCTGAGCAGCTTCAACACAAGCAAGGTCACCAATATGAGTTGTATGTTCATGTATTGTGGATTTAGCGGAAGCCTTACGAGCCTTGACCTGAGCAGCTTTGACACACGCAATGTCACCACTATGTTGGATATGTTCGAAGACTGCAGAGGTCTTACGAGCCTTAACCTAAGCAGCTTTGACACACGCAACGTTACCAATATGGGGGCTATGTTCAAAGACTGCAGAGCTCTTCCGAGCCTTGACCTGAGCAGTTTTGACACAAGCAATGTCACTAGTATGCATGGTATGTTCGACGGTTGCTACGTTATAACGACCATCACTGTATCCTCATCATTCGTGACGACTGCTCTTACAGGCACGTCCAGTTCTGACATGATGTTTAATTCTTGCTCCCAGCTACAAGGCGGGAATGGTACAACGTACAACAGCAGCAAAACAAACAAGGAATACGCCCGCATCGACGCCCCTGGCACTCCCGGCTACTTCACCGGCCCGTAAGCCCACGCCCACCCCCGGCTACTTCACGCGAAAGCCCTAACCCCGCCCCCCCGTAAGGGCCGGCGTGTGTCGGCAGCTTCATGCATGGGGGTAGCATTTTGCATGCTGTACTGGAAATGCATGGGAGTAGCGGGCGCCGTGTGGGAAACAGTCGCCTTGCCCTGCCGGAATTGCTTCGCAATTCCGGCGACTCCAATACTCCATGCACAATGTACTAAACCCTTACAGGTTCTGTTTCCAAAGCCTGTATGTCCTCGATAGACAACCCGGTATACTGAGCAACTTTCTCCACCGGCAAGCCGTCCGCCAGCATGTTGCGGGCAGACTCCTGCTTGCCGCGTGCGAAACCCGCTTCCTCGCCATCAAGGTACGCATCCCGCCGCAGGATGCGGTCGTATTCTTCCTGATCAAATTCGGTAAGGCTCATGTTTAAAACCTCCATTTTCTGCTGCTTAAAGTATCCTTCAAGCAGGTTTTCCCGTATGGCGTAGTCCAGCGCCTCTTTAACAGCGCTGGCAGCCGGCATCTTTGCCTGCAAATTCTGCTTGACCCTGTTCACGTAGCTACAGTAATCATACAACGGCTTGCAGTTTTTTTGAAGTGTTTCATTGTGATTTCCACCGATGTTAATAATTGTTGCCGTCCAGTCGAACCCCTTCGTACTTCCCGCAGGTTCGAATGCGTCTGAGAGCCGCTGGCAGGATACGTCAGGCAGCTTCTTATCCCCGTTATAGAATACGATGAAGCAAGGTGCTGGAATCGTAACGAGCCGGGAACTCAGCAAATTTTCTCTCCGGGAGGAAAGATACATCTGGTACAGCTGTGCAAAGTACATCAACCCCCGCAGCGGCATGTTCGGGTTAAAGCTGGACTGCTGCTCGTACAAGTTCATCTGACTTCCAATCAAGAATGAAATGTCGTTCTTCATCGTGATGTAGATGACATTTTCGATTGTTGTCAGCGACAGCGCGTCCGGGTCGGTGTAATTTGTGTTGTTCAGTGCATTGTATAAGTCTAATCGCCACCGTTTGCTTTCTTCGGTATTGCGGCCGAAAATCGCCTTGAACAGCCGGTCTTTATACTCACGTTTGGGCACGGGCGGGTTCAGGCTGGCGGCAGTCAGTTCTTCAGCCGTGGTGGAATCTAGGTTTTTCATCGCTTTTACCTCCACCTATAGACTTGCCGAGATTATGCTTTTTTCGCAGACTTTGCAGAAAAAAATTGCAAAATACTGGAAAATTTTCAGTGAGGGAATGCTTTGCACAGAAAAGCGCTGCTTCCGTACACGCGAGGGACGTACCCCGTGCCCTTTTTTCCCTTACTGTTGACAGAAACAGCAATGTGCGCTATAGTGCTTGCTATGGAACACACAACCCGTTGGGCGCAGATAATCAATTTCTCTATGCTGGCTTACTTTTACGTTGGCTTCTATTGGTTCTCTTCGTCCGTGCGGAAGGTCTGCGCAAGATAGTGCTGCCGTGTGTTTACTGTAAATGTAAGTACAAGGAACCTTCCGCAGGAGGGTTCCTTTTTTTTATTTCCGGAGGTTATGGTATATGATAGTTATTCTGAAAAAAGAGGCCGGGAAGCCGGACGTTGAGCGTTTTCTTGAAGACGTGAAGAAAAAGGGCTTTGGGGTGCATATCTCCGAAGGTGTGGACAAAACCATCGTGGGCCTGCTCGGAGACACTTCCAAGATTGACCCGGAGGATCTGCTTGCGAACGATGTTGTGGAAAGCGCCGAGCGTGTTTCTGCGCCGTACAAGATGGCAAGCCGTTCATTCCATCCGGAGAACACCGTTATTACTATCGGCGGCGGTCAGCAGGGCGTGGATTCCTGCATTATCGGTGACGGGCGCTCTGTGCCGCTGATTGCCGGGCCGTGTTCCGTGGAAACCGAGCAGCAGATTCTGGATGCCGCAAAGGCGGTAAAGGCAGCGGGGGCACGCGTGCTGCGCGGCGGGGCGTACAAACCGCGCACGTCCCCGTACAGCTTCCAGGGGCTGGGGGCGGAAGGCATCCGCCTGCTGGAACTTGCAAAGCGCGAGACGGGGCTGCCCATCTGCACCGAACTGATGGCTATTTCTGAGTTGAAATATTTTGAAAACGTTGACCTTATTCAGGTGGGCGCACGTAATTTCCAGAACTTCGACCTGCTCAAGGAGCTGGGGCGGACGGGCAAGCCGGTGCTGCTTAAGCGCGGCCTTTCCGGTACTATCAGCGAGCTGCTCATGTCTGCCGAATACATCATGGCGAGCGGAAACGAAAATGTTATCCTCTGCGAGCGCGGCATCCGCACCTATGACGGGTACACCCGCAACTGCCTGGACCTGAGCGCCGTGCCCTACCTGCACAAGGTGTCTCACCTGCCGGTTGTTATTGACCCCAGCCATGCGTGCGGTATCCGCTGGATGGTGCCCGTGCTTGCACAGGCCGCTGTTGCCGCCGGTGCGGACGGTCTGGAAATCGAGGTGCACTGCCACCCGGAAAAGGCGCTCAGCGATGCGTCCCAGCAGCTGACCCCGGAACAGTTTACCGCGCTCACAGAAAAGCTCGGCAAGTACGCAGCCGTTGAGGGCCGCACACTATGAGCAGGCTCTGCGACCTGACCTACGGGATTGTGGGGCTGGGGCTCATGGGCGGTTCCCTTGCCAAGGCGATACGGGGCAACGTACTTGGTGCTCCCGCCGCAAAGGGGCGTATCCTCGGCTACGACATCAATGTTGCTTCGTTGGAACAGGCCGCTTCCCAGCACATTGTGGACGCGGTGTATGACACGCAGGCCGTGGACAAGATGCTTGCCCAGTGCGACGTTGTGTATGTCTGCCTGTATCCCCATGCCACCGTGCAGTTCCTGAAGGAGCACCGGGCAGCTTTCAAGTCCGGGGCAATTATCTCGGACATCAGCGGCGTAAAGGCGCTGCTTTTTGCAAATCTTGGGGACATCGTGCGGGAGGACACCGATTTTATTCCCGGCCACCCCATGGCGGGCAGCGAGCGCGAAGGCTTTGCCTATTCCTCCGGGGATATTTTCCAGAATCACAACTATATCCTGATGCCGCTGGAGCATACGCGCCCGGAGAAGCTTGCGCTTTTCCGCAGCCTGATAAGCGCGATGGGCTTTACCCGCATTGTGGAAACCGATGCCCATGTGCATGACCACAAGATTGCGTTTACGTCGCAGCTGTGCCACGTGATTGCAAGCGCCCTTGTGGACAGTGCCGAGGACACCGGCGTAACGGCCTTCGGCGGCGGCAGCTTTGAGGATTTGACGCGCATTGCCATGATAAATGCGCCGCTGTGGGCAGAACTGTTCCTTGCGAACCGTGACGAGCTGCTGCTGCACATCGACAAGTTCATGCATTCGCTGGAATCGCTGCGCGGCTACATTGCGGACGGCAGCTCCGCAGACATAGAGGCGTATCTGGAGAACGTCCGAACCCGGCGCGTCGCCATGAACACCATCGTGTCCAAAGCTGCACAGTAAGCAGTCCGGGGTATTACTTGACAACTCCCGCTGCAAGGGGGTAAAATTGTGCGGGTTCGGGAGCTGCTGCTGCCCGGGACCTTCAACCTTATACTCGTGGTGTCTGTATGGATAAAGATTTTGAGATTTTAGACAAAGTGATAGGTCGTGTGCCGGATTTCCCCAAGCAGGGCGTCCTTTTCTACGACATAACCGGTGTGCTCCGTCACCCCGATGCCTTCTCCTACTGCATTGACCGCATGGTGGAGCTTTTTAAGGACAAGAAGATTGACGCTGTTGCGGGCATTGAATCCCGCGGCTTCATCTTTGCTGCTCCGTTTGCAGAGCGCATGGGCATTCCGCTCATCCTTATCCGCAAGAAGGGCAAGCTGCCGGGCAAAACCTATACCTGCAAGTACAGCCTTGAATATGGCGAGGCAGAAGTGGAAGTACACGTTGCGGACATCCAGAAGGGGCAGCAGATTCTGCTGGTGGATGACCTTATTGCCACCGGCGGAACGCTCCGTGCCGCACAGAACCTGGTGGAGCAGGGCGGTGCGAATGTTGCCGGGGTTTTCGGCGTTATCGGGCTGCCCTTCCTGGGCTACGAAAAGGCGCTTGCTCCGGTACAGGCAACCACGCTGGTCAATTATAATTCAGAGAAAGCCTGAACTGTTCTGAACAGGGGCTGAAAACAAACAGGGCATGTGCTGACCGCCGGCGTGGCGGGGCACATGCCCTTTTTTTTGCGGCTGGAAGGGCGGGGGCAATCCCCCGCACATGCATCAGACCTTGAACAGGTCGATTTCCTTGCCGATCTTTTCGATGGAATCGCGCACCTTCTGAGAAATGTCGCTCAGCACAGCGCCGGACTCGTTTATCTTGCGGGCGCCCAGAGCCATCTCGTCCATGCTCTGCTTCATGCTTGTCGTAACATCCTGCAGCGTCCGCATTTCGCGCATAATGTGCTCGTTGCGGCCGGACATCTCGGTGGAAGAATTGCGGACTTCCATGGTACTGGTGTTCATGGCACGCAGGGCGTCGCCAATCTGCTTGGAACCTGCATTCTGCTCTTCCATGGCAGCCTTGATCTGGATAACGAGCTGGTCGGTCTCCTTGATCTTGTTTGATACGGAAGCAAATGCCTCGCTTGATTCCGTAGATGCTGCCACAACTTCCGTGATGGAATCCTTTATCTTGTTCAGCTGGTCGCCGATTGTCTTTGACTGCGCTGAAGAAGTCTCTGAAAGCTTGCGGATTTCGTCTGCAACGACAGAGAAGCCTTTACCTGCCTCGCCTGCGTGGGCTGCCTCAATAGCTGCATTCATAGCCAGCAGGTTTGTCTGCTCAGCGATGCTGGAGATTGCCTGGTTTGCTTCCTGCAGCATTTCTGACTGGTTTTCAATCTGCTTGATACGCTCGTTCACGTCCTGCTGCTTGGTGAAACCGGTCTGTGCGTCGGTAGCAAGGGTTTCGAATGAGCTGGCCATCTTGTCCACGGAGGTGTTGACCGAGCGGATGTTGCCGATCATCTGCTCCACGGCAGTAGATGCCTGTGAAACGCCCGCTGACTGGTCTTCGATCATGCCGTTGAGCGACGTTATATTAGAAGAAATGTTGTTGACCGCATCTGCCGTCTGGTTCACGCTGCTGGACTGGTTGGTAATCTGCGCGCCGATGCCCTCGATGTTTGCGATGATTTCCGTAATGGAAGTGGTCGCATCTGCCGTACTGGCGCCCATGTCCCTGCCTGCTACCTGCAGGTTGCCCTTGGTATCCTTCAGCTGCTTGATGATGTCCTGCAGCTTGTCCATGAAGAGGTCGAAGTGGATGATAAGGTCGCCGATTTCGTCGCGGATAAAGAGCTTGCAGCGCTTGGTCAGGTCTGCATTGCCCGTTTCCAGTTCCTTCAGGAAGTTCGTAACGTTCTGGATACGCCACATGAGCCATCTGATGAAGCGCCATGATAAAAGCACCATAACCACTGCAAGGATAATGACGATGGGGATAACAACAACAATAGTGTCGTTCCTTGTCTTTTCGATAACTTCCATGGACTTTGCAATGAAAAGCATGCCCGTGATGTTGCCGTTATCGTTCTTGACAGGGCTGTAGACTGCGAGGTAGGGCTTTTCAAAGAGCGTTACTTTGCCGTGCCACTGTTTGCCCTGGTTTAGTACCTGGTTCAGGATTGCCTGGTTGTCAAGTTTTTTGCCCTTTGCGCCGGGGATGGTGGTTGCAATGCGCGTATCGCCTGCGAAAACCGTGCACTCAACATCGTGGCCGCGGTTCATCACGGTGATAAAGTCATCCGTGCCCAGGTCGTATGCGAAGACTGAAGCACCCACCACTTTGCCGCCGAAGCGTATAGGCGCAGCATAAATCTGCGCGTATTCCGCACTGCCGATGGGTTCGTAGGCTTCAGTTGCCGTGCCGCGCAGTGCGCCGCTGACCGCGAATGATGAGGAAAGCTTTGAGCCTGCGGAGAATATGCCGGATGCGCCGCCGTTGAGCACCGTTCCGTCCGCGCCGACAAAGCAGTAGCCTTCCACGTCTACTGCGGAGCTGTATTCCTTGATGAAAGCCTGCAGCTGCTTGGAATCCTTGTTTGCCACGGCTTCCTGCAGCTCTTTGGAGCTTGCGGTCAGCTGAGCATCGCTCTTGAGCGTAACCATCCAGTCGACCAGTATGCGCTCTGCACCGTTTGCAGTTGCCACCAGGGAGTCTTCTGTTGCATTCAGCTGCTTCCGGTCGAACGTTGTCAGGCTGACTGCCGACACCACCACACAGCTGAACAGGATAACCCCGCCAACGAGCGCCAGCAGTTTGGTGGAAATCTGTACTCCGCGCTTTGCATTTTTTTCAAATCTGTCAAGTTCTTTCATCGCCATAGTCGGACGCTGCTCCTCTGGAAATATGTTTGAGCCGGTTTCAAAAGTCTTTGCGTTACCCGCCCGGCTTTTGAGACTGCCTCAATTTAAAGTCTATGTTCCTATATCTTACTATATATTCGGTGCTTTTTCAAGGAAAATGCAATTGTTTTTTCTGGGGCAGTGCCCCTTGGAAACCCTGCTTTTTTATCTAATTCAAAAGTGATTTCCGTGCTGCCGCTGGGAGCGCATTTTGTTGTATGTGCAGCAATAAACCTGTTCGGAAATTTCAGTTTCAGAACAGCTTACACTAGAATGCGATGTTTAAAATTGCGCTATTTGAGCGATTTTAAACTTGCGGGCCTGAGCGGAAACGTAGATTCCGAACAGGTCTAATGTACTAGACACGCATTTTGTTTCATTCTATTATATATGCCGCCATGAACATCTACGAGAACATCAATGCGCTTGTCGGCTACGGGCTGAAGACGGGGCTGATTGAGGTTGAGGATACCGTTTACACGCAGAACCGCCTGCTGGAGCTTTTTGAACTGGACGGCTTTGAGAACGCCGCGCAGGCTGCCGTGCCCGCCGTGCGGGAAGAACAGCTTGAATCAATCCTGGACGGGCTGCTTTCCTATGCTGCCCGGCACGGGCTTTTTTCTGACGACGGCATTGTGTACCGTGACCTTTTTGACACAAAAATCATGGGCTGCCTTGTTGCCCGCCCCTCGGAAGTGGAAAGCCGTTTCCTTTCGCTCTACAAGCATTCTCCCAAGGAGGCGACCGACTGGTTCTATAAATTCAGCCAGGACACCGACTATATCCGCCGCTACCGCGTCTGCAAGGACGTAAAATGGAAGACAAAGACCGAGTACGGCGACATTGACATGACCATAAACCTTTCCAAGCCGGAAAAGGACCCCAAGGCTATCGCTGCGGCAAAGAATGCCCGGCAGGGAGGCTACCCCGCGTGCCTGTTGTGCAAGGAAAACGTGGGCTATGCCGGGCGCGTGAACCATGCGGCGCGGCAGAACCACCGCATTATTCCGCTCAAGCTGGCGGGCAAGGAGTGGGGCTTCCAGTATTCGCCCTATGTCTATTACAACGAGCACTGCATCGTGTTCAGCTATGAGCATGCACCCATGCAGATAAGCCGCGAGACATTCCTGTTCCTCTTCGACTTTATCAAGCTCTTCCCGCATTACATCATCGGCAGCAATGCCGACCTGCCGATTGTGGGCGGTTCCATCCTGAGCCACAACCATTTTCAGGGCGGCTGCTACGAATTCCCCATGGCGCGCGCGCCCATCGATGAAGCGTTCTCCGTGCGCGGCTTTGATGACGTGCGCTGCGGCATCGTCAAGTGGCCGATGAGCGTTATCCGCCTGTCCGGGCACAATTCCGACCGCGTGGTGCAGCTTGCAGACAGAATCCTGACGGCGTGGCGCGCCTATACGGATAAGGAATCCTTTATTTTTGCTGAAACCGGCGGCGAAAAACACAACACCATTACGCCGATTGTGCGGATGCGCGGCGGTGACTACGAGGTGGATCTTGTGCTGCGCAACAATATCACCACGGAAGAGCACCCGCTGGGCGTTTTCCATCCGCATGCGGAACTCCATCACATCAAGAAGGAGAACATCGGCCTGATTGAAGTGATGGGGCTGGCGGTGCTTCCTGCCCGGCTTAAGAAGGAGCTGAACGACCTTGCCGAGGCAATCGTGAACGGGCGGGATATTTCTGCCGACCCGGAGCTGGGCAAGCATGCTGCGTGGGTGCAGGAATTTTTGCCGCACTACGGAAAAATCACCCGCGACAACGTGGGGCACATCCTGCAGGAAGAGACCGCGCGGGTGTTCGTGCGCGTGCTGGAGGATTCCGGCGTGTTCAAGCGTACCCCGGAAGGCCGGGATGCCTTCCACCGTTTTGTGGCGTCATTTGCATAGATATATAATAGAAGGAAAAAGAGGTGTTTATGGCACAGTTACAGATTCCGGGCGGCTACAAGGCGCTCCTGAACGAAAAGGAAACGGAGCACGCCATCGTGCTCATCAAGGATTTTTTTCAGCTTGCGCTTTCCACTGAGCTGAACCTGACGCGCGTTACCGCTCCGCTCTTTGTGCAGTCGGGGCTGGGTATCAACGACGACCTGAACGGCGTGGAGCGCCCCGTGCATTTCCCGGTAAAGGACATGGGCGACGCTCAGCTGGAAATCGTGCACTCCCTTGCAAAGTGGAAGCGCCTGAAGGTTTCCGAGATGAAACTGCAGCCGGGCTTTGGCATTTACACGGATATGAATGCTATCCGCGCAGACGAAGAGCTTGATAACCTGCATTCGCTCTATGTTGACCAGTGGGACTGGGAAATGTGCATCGACGAAAAGGACCGCACGGTTCCCTTCCTGAAGTCCGTGGTTGAAAAAATCTACCGCTGCCTTAAGCGCACCGAATTCTACATCTACGACCGCTATGCTGCCATCACGCCGGTGCTGCCGGAAAAAATTACGTTCCTGTACGCAGACGACCTGCAGCGCCAGTTCCCCGATAAGACTCCCAAGGAGCGCGAGAACGAGGCGGTACGTAAGTACGGTGCCGTTTTCCTGATTGGTATCGGCGGGAAACTGCCCGACGGTTCCATCCACGACGGCCGCGCTCCCGACTACGATGACTGGATTACCGAGACCGGTGACGGCCACCGCGGACTGAACGGCGACCTGCTGGTGTGGAACCCCGTGCTGCAGAATGCGATGGAGCTTTCTTCCATGGGTATCCGCGTAAGCCCGCAGTCGCTGAAGGATCAGCTTGCCGAGCGCGGCTGCCCCGAACGCGCCAGTCTGGAATTTCACCGGCGCCTGCTGGACGGTTCGCTCAGCCTGACGATGGGCGGCGGTATCGGTCAGAGCCGCCTGTGCATGTATTTCCTGCGCAAAGCCCACATCGGCGAAACGCAGGTAAGCACCTGGCCGGACAGCATGCGGGCTGACTGCAGCAAAGCCGGCATCCGGCTTTTGTAGCGCAATGGCTTCACAGGACATCCATATTGCGGCGCCGGCGCTGCTGCAGGAAATTCCTTCGTTTGCCCGGCGCGGCATAACGGAGTTTTCCCTGCACGACAGCAAAGCTGCGTCCGACCGGAATTTTCTGCTTGCTGTTGCCGCCGCCGTGCTCCGGCACTGCCCGGAGCTCTTTCTTTCTCTTGAAGTAGACGTAAAAACGCTTGACCAGCAGTTGGTGCGTTCGCTCGGCGGGCTGTACTGTTCCGTGGAACTGCCCCTTGCCGGCACGGAGAAGGGCGGTGCGCTCCTCTTTGACAAGAAGCTTTACGCGGGCAAGGCCGCCCTGCTGAACCGGGAAGGACTGGTGTTCGGCTTTATCATGGGCTGGGGCTGCCAGCGCGGCGATACCTTCCGCGCCTTCCGCGACCGGCTGGACTTTGCGCTGTCGCTGTATCCCAATCACCTGTATTTTCCCCAGCTGGACGAAGCGTGCGACCCCGCACCGACCGGCGTGTATTCGTCCAAGGACATGGATTTTTCCCGCGGCATGGCCTTTGCGTGCCGCACGTTCTACACGGCAGGCAGGGCTGTGCCGTGGTTCCTGAGCGTGCTGAAGGCGCTTAAGATTTCGCCGTCAGCGTTCTTTGCGGACTTTGATGAATGGCAGCAGTGCGGCAGCTGCTCCTATGTAACGGGTTTTGACCCGGACGCCGTGCCCCATATTGAAATCGAAAAAATGCAGCTTTCATTCCTGAAAGAGAAATTCGAGGAAAAGCACAAGCTGCAGCTTTTCCCTGTGGTGGAAGACATTGTTCGCCTGAACGGAGCGTTTTCGCGCGTTGCGGAAGAAGGCGAGGAGTGCGTGGTGGAAACATCCTACAACCCGGACGAACTGCTTTCGCCGGCCGGCATGGATATTGCGCGCTTTGCGGACAATTCCTGCCAGGAATCGTGCCGCGTACGTGTCTTTGCCGGGGAAGACGCCCCCGACTACTGCATCCTGCGCTGAGCGGCGGAAAAACGCAGATAAAAAATGGAGGCCCCGGTGTGCCGTCCGGAGCCTCTTTACAAGGAGTTTCGCTGTGCTTGGAATCAAGGTGTTATCCTCAGTGCCTTACAACACTATTAACCGCTGAATCCTGTACAGGTTACACATTTTCTTTAAAATTTTTCATTTTTTTTTGCAGCTCCGGCAAGGTCTTTGTCTTGGCCGTGCCGGGGCTGCCGTGAACGGAAAAATGCAGGGGAAGCCCCCTGCATTCTTGCCGCCAACTGTACGTTGGCGCCGTCAACTATACGTTGACGCCGTTACTGGATTGTATAGCGTCCCGTGGTGATGGTATGGCCGTCACTGTAGACGGAGAACCAGACGGTCTTGTTCTTGCTGGTGTCCAGCGTCGCGTAGAATTCCTCCACGCTGGAGATTTTCTTGTCGTTGACGGCGGTTATCACGTCACCGTTCTGCAGGCGCAGCGCGGCAGCAGGTGTTTTCTCCTGAATGTTGCTGACGATAACACCCTTCACGTTCTTGTCGGTCAGCTTGATTGACTTGCGCACGGTTTCAGTGAGCGGTGCCGCAATGAAGCCCGGCCAGAGCTTGCTGTTGTCCGAAGACACTTCGCTGCTGCGTTCTTCAATCTTGACGCTCAGCTCCACCTTGTTCTTGCCGCGCAGCACGGTGAATTTTGCGGTCTTTCCGGCCTGCAGGTTACCCACCTCGCGCACCAGCTGGTCAACGCTCTTCACTTCGTGTCCGTCCAGCGCGATGATAAAGTCACCGGCCTGGATGCCGCCTTTCATTGCGGGGCTGTTCATGAAGATTTCCGAAGCAAATGCGCCCGTCTGCTTTTCGTTTATGCCCAGATCCTTCTTGTATTCTGCGCCTACGTCAACAAGGCTCACGCCCAGCCATCCGTACGAAATCTTGCCGCTTGCGATGAACTGGTCGATGGCAGTCTTGATGTTGTTGATGGGGATGGAGAAGCCCAGGCCCTGGCTGCCGCCGGACTGTGATGCAATCCAGGTGTTGATGCCGATGACTTCGCCGTAGATGTTGACGAGCGGGCCGCCGGAATTGCCCTGGTTGATTGCCGCGTCTGTCTGGATAAAGTCGCTGATGGAGCCGATCTGCCCGCCGGAGCGGCCTGTTGCGCTGACAATGCCCTGTGTAACGGATGCAAAGTAGCCGAGCGGGCTGCCGAGTGCCAGCACGATGTCTCCCTGCTGCACGGCGTCGCTGTCGCCCAGTGATGCTACCGGGATGCTCTTGTCGTCGGATTCAAATGAAACGAGGGCGATGTCCATGCGTTCGTCCGCACCGACCAGTTTGCCGTCGAATTCGCGCTCGTCGTTCAGCTTTATCTTGATGGTGGTTGCCTTGCCGGCAACGTGGTTGTTCGTCAGCACGTAGACGGTTTTGCCGGTTTTGCGCACGATGACGCCGGAGCCGAGCGCCGACTGCTGCATTTCCTTGGTGCTGCCTTCACCGTCGCTGTCCGGGAAGCCGAAGAAGAACGGCAGGTCCTTGAACGGGTTGAAGCTCTGCACCTTGGTGGTCTCGGTAACGTCAACTTCCACCACGGCGGGCAGGACGTTTGAGCTGATGGAGCGGAACGTGTTCTGCAGCGCCAGCGTTACGGCAAGGGAATCGGAGGGAAGTGCGGTGGTTCCGCTGCTCTTCTTTGTGTCTGCAAAAGCTACGTTTGCAGAACCTTTGTTTACTTTGCAGGAGAGCGTAAACAGTCCGAATGAAAAGGCTGCGACTGCCGCCGTTCCCAGTATTTTTTTTGTCAGATTTTTCATTGTAGTAAAACCTCCAGATGTATGGGAACCCCGCTGCGCTCCTGCGCCGGGGCTTTCCGTTCTTCATTTTCGATACCAGATTGCTGCTGTCAGCCTGACATCAAAAAATATAATAAATTTGACGGTGAAAGTGTTACAAGGAAAGCTAGAAATTCTTGTTATCCGCAGAAATCATGCGCGGGAAGGGGAGAAAAACGGGCCGGAAAGGCTGAATGCTGTGCCCGGCAGAAAGCTGTTGGTGCGGGGCGGGGGCTTCCCGCTGCCTGCCGCCCGGTGCCCCCTCATTCCCCCTGCGTGCGGAAGGCCTGTGCCCGCTGCTGCATGGCCGCGCTGTTTTCTGCACAGCGCCGGGCATCCTGCACTGCGCCGTCAAGCGTTTCTGCCAGCAGGCGCACTGCCTGAGCTGCCCGTTCCGCCTGCTGCCCGCGCTGTTCCGGCTGCATGCGGGTACTGTGCGCCCGTTCCGCTGCGGCCCGGCATTGCGCCGCCGCCCGTTCCGCCTGCTCTGCTGCCACTTCCGCAAGCGTGCCCAGCCCTGCCGCCATTCCGCCGGAGGAGGGCGTGCCTGCGGTCTGCACCGCTGCACCAGTACCGAGCGCCTGCTGTATTCCCTGTTCCTGCTGCTGCACGAGCGCGGCAAGGTCTGCAATAGAAGCAAACTGTCCGTGCAGGCCCTTTACGTCCGCAGAAATTCCGGCGATGGAAGCCTGCAGCGTCTTCAGGCTGACGGCGATGGCGTGCCCCTGCTTGTTGGAATCTTCTGCCAGCTTGCGGATTTCGTCTGCGACCACAGAAAATCCCCTGCCGCTTTCGCCCGCATGTGCGGCTTCGATGGCAGCATTCATGGCCAGCAGGTTTGTCTGCTTTGCGATGTTCTGCACCACGGCGCTTGCCTGCAGCAGCCCTGCTGATTCCACGAGCATCTGTTCTGCTGCCTGCGCCGAGCGCTCTATGCCGCTGCGCCCCTGTGCTGCGGCTGCGGAAAGCTCTGCTGCGGAACGCTTGTTTCTGTCCAGCAGGGAGAGTGCGGAACCGAGCGCGCTGCTGTGGACCGCCGCTGCCTGCTCGCTGCCCTTTGCCGACTGTGCAATGCGGGCAATGCTTTCTGTCAGCGAGGAAAGCTGCCGCTGCAATGCATCGAGCGCCGGGGAAAGTTCCTCCGCGGCAGTGCCGGACTGCGTACCGTTCCCCGCCGTACCGGGGAATTCCGCTGCCGCTTCTGCCGCGCTGCGTGCCTGTGCCGCTGCCGTTTCCAGCGTGCGGCAGAGCCGTCCGGCGTCCGATTCCGTGGCCGCTGCTGCCTGCCGTATCGCCTGCAGCCGTTCCGCGCTTCCCCGTTTTGCGCTGTTGAGGGCCATTGCCTGCAGCCCGTATTCGTCGCGGCTGCTTACCGCTATGTCTCCGGCGCTGCAGTCGTTCTGCTGCAGGGCTTCAGCCTGCTGCAGTATAATGCGGAGCCGGTTTGAATATTGCCGTACCAGCAGCATGACGTTTATTATGCTGCCGCCCGCCGCCAGTCCCAGCACCGGCAGCATGTGCAGCACCAGCTCCGCCGGGGTACCGGACGTTCCGGCGAATGCAAAGACCGTGCCTGCTGCCGTGAAAGCCATGCCCAGCACCGTAAAGAAGATGACGATAAAGCTGTTGCCGTCGGAGGAAAGCGATGTACTGTGCTCCGTAAGCGGCAGCCAGCCCAGCGCCGCGCCGTAGCAGCGGACAAAATGCTGGTAGCAGAGAATTGCGCTGATGCTGGAAAGCCCCGTGCTGCTGAAAAAGAGGCCCAGCAGGTTGAACTGCACCGTTTCCTGCTGCGGTGCCGCCAGCAGCAGGCAGGGCGTGAACAGCAGCATTGCAGCTGATGCCAGCGGCATGGTACGGAACTGCAGTGCCCGTGCAGCCGCTGCACTTGATGCCAGCGTTTCTTCGGTGCCGTCGTAGGAGCGGATGCGGTTCATGGACAGGACATACAGCAGCCCTGCCGCACCGTACTTGAGCGCCGCAGCCAGCAGGAACAGCGGTGATGAAAACGCCCCCGCAAGAAGCTGCAGGGAAAGCAGGCGGTTACCGAGCACTGCTGCGGAACATGCAAGTCCCTGTCCCAGGAACACGGCGAAGAATGCAAGCGGTACTCCGGCCGGCATCTGCGGACAGACAAACTTTTTTTCTTCCATAATATAAAATCATAGCACGGAACAGCGCTGCCCGCAAGCCTTAGAAATGAAAGCGCACGGAAATCAGCTTTTGAAGCCCCCCTGCATTGCCAGGGGCACGGGAATATTTCTTGCAAAAATTGATTTCCGTGCTCTATCGCTCTTGACCAAGGGCAGGGAAATTTGATACTATACCCTACACGTATTGTGCGCAGCACATGTGTCTAGGTCGGCTTCCGGCAAACCCGTTACTTGCCGGGGCAAATATGTTTTTCAGAGGTTTTAAGATGTACGCAGTTGTTGAGTATAAAGGCAATCAGTACAAGGCAGAAAAAGGCGCCGTTCTCCAGGTGAGCAAGATCAACGATGCCAAGCAGGGTGACACTGTCACCATCGACAACGTCCTGCTGGTGAGCGACGGCGACAAGGTTTCTGTTGGCAGCCCCTATGTTAAGGGTGCCAAGGTCACTGTGGAGGTCGGCGAAACGTTCAAGGACAAGAAGGTTCTCGTCCTCAAATACAAGGCAAAGAAGGACTATCACCGCCTGCACGGACACCGTGAGTACTATACGAACGTCACTGTGAAGGATGTGGTGCTGGCATAAGGCATGACCGAGGTGCTGCTGGTCTGCAGCGGTGACGGCTGCTTCAGGAGCTGCCGTGCAACCGGTCATGCGGGTTTTGCTGCAGCGGGAACCGACATTGTATGCGCGGCGGAAACTGCCGTTCTGCGCACTGCCATGCAGGTTCTGGAGCACACCGAAGGTGTACGCTTCTTTGCGGATACTTCTTCCCGGGGTTATCTCGCATTCCGGGTTGAACGAGATGCTTCCGCCAGTGCGGAACGTCTGGTATGTACGGCGGATTTCATACGGGCAGGCATTTCTGGTCTTGCCGCTGAATATCCCCGGCACGTACGCTTGCGGGAAATGACAGAAGATTAAAGAGTCCGGTAGCTTTACCGGCGGAGGATTAAGATGGGACGTACAAAAGGTGGCAGCGGCGCTAAAAACGGTCGTGATTCAAACCCGAAACATCTGGGCGTTAAAAAATACGGTGGAGAAGCAGTCCGCGCAGGCAACATCCTGGTGACGCAGCGCGGTACCCGCATTCATCCGGGTGACAATGTAAAGCGTGGCGGCGATGACAGCCTCTATGCAACGGTAGACGGAAAGGTCGTGTACGGTGAAAGAAGGAACCGCAAGATTGTTTCCGTGGAACCGGTCGTTGCAAGCTGAACTGGCAGACTCGCAGCGTTATTGCAACATCCTGTATTTTTGAGTGTGAAATGCCCGCTTTGGATTGTTCCAGACGGGCATTTTTTTTCGTACAGGCATGCACGGTGCGCACATTCCAAGGGTGCGCCGGTGCAGGAGGTGGTGACATTTTATGATACAGTTTGCGGATGAGGCGGTGATTACCGTCATTTCCGGCAAAGGCGGCAACGGCTGTGTTTCCTTCCGCCGGGAAAAATATATCCCCAATGGTGGTCCCAACGGCGGCGACGGCGGCAGGGGCGGCGACATTGTGTTCTGCGTACGGCGGAACCTGCGCACGCTTGCCCATCTGCGCCACCATCAGATTTTTAAGGCGCAGAACGGCGGCGACGGCATGAGCTGGAATAAATTCGGCAGGGACGGCGAGGATACGGTGATTCCCGTGCCGCCGGGCACCACCCTGCGCGACCTTGCTACCGGCGAGATTGTGCATGACTTTACGGACAGTGACGAAGAAACGCAGTTTCTGTTTCTGAAAGGCGGCAAAGGCGGCTGGGGCAACGTGCATTTTAAGTCCAGCACGAACCAGGCCCCGCGCTATGCGCACAAAGGCAAGCCCGGCGAAGAACGGCAGCTGAAGGTGGAACTTTCCATTATGGCTGATGTGGGCCTGGTTGGTTTCCCGAACGCCGGCAAGTCCAGCCTGCTTGACCTCTTTACCAACGCGCGCCCCAAGATTGCTCCCTATCCCTTTACCACCAAGGTGCCTAACCTTGGCGTGCTGCACGTGGACGAGAACAATGACATCATCATTGCGGATATTCCCGGCATCATTGAAGGCGCGTCCGAGGGGGCGGGGCTGGGCATCCGCTTCCTTAAGCACATTTCCCGTACAGCAGGGCTGCTGTTCATGATTGACTGCAGCGACGATTCCAGCCTTGATGCGTACCCGATGCTTTTGAAGGAACTTGAAAGCTACGGCGGCGGCCTGATGGAAAAGCCGCGCATTGTGCTGCTGAACAAGATTGACGTGGAAGGGGCGGCAGAGCGGGCTTCGCAGGTCGAAGCGCGTATCCGTGCTGCGGAGCCGTCCGTGCAGATAATTGCACTGTCTGTTATGGCACGCACCAATGTTAACGAGGCGCGCCTTGCAATCATCGATATGGTGCAGAAGATGGAGCGTACCCATGCGCCGGGGGCAAACCACGCCGCCGCCCGCAGCAGCTTCCTTGCATCCCGTTCCGTGGATGATTCCATGGATGAGCAGTTCCCCGGGGCGGCGCAGTGAAAGCTGCAGTGCTTGGCGGCAGCTTTAACCCGCTGCACATAGGGCATCTGGCGCTTGCTGATGCCGTCTGCACGGAGCTGCATTACGACAGTATTTTTTTTGTTCCCACGAACAGCCCGCCGCACAAGGAAATGCAGTGGGCGCTGCCGCCTGAGCAGCGGCTCCGGATGGTGCAGCTTGCCTGTGAGCCGGATCCCCGCTTTCATGCCGAATCCTGCGAGATAGAGCGGGGCGGCGTATCCTACACGTATGACACGGTGCTGCACCTGGAGCAGAAGTATGCCGGGCAGCTGGACGCCCCGCTTGGTCTGGTGCTGGGCGCTGACCTGCTGCCGGGCTTTCACCTGTGGTACCGTGCGCAGGAACTGGCTGCTCGCTGCACGCTTATCCTTGCCCGCCGCCCCGTTATGCAGGAGCGGCACTCGGCGAACCGGGCACTGGGGGCCTATGCCGCTGCAGCGGAAAACCAGGATTTTGATCCGGCGTCCGAGCCTTTGTTCCGCGATGCCGTTATGCTGGAAAACCCCGTCCTGCCGGTCAGTTCCACGGATATCCGTGCCCGTATCAGTTCCGGCAGAAGCTTCCGGTACCTTGTCCCTGAGCCTGTTTTCAGCTATATTATAGAAGGAAGGATTTATGGATATTCACAGCACTGAACTTTTGGAAAAAATACGGAAATTCGCACAGTCTGCGGAGAAAAAGGAACGTTTTGAACACAGCGTCCGTGTGGCAGAAACTTCGCGCCAGATGTGCGACATGTACGGAGTTGACCCGGACAAAGGCTATCTTGCAGGGCTTGCGCACGATATGTGCAAGGATTTGCCCGATGAAGAGCAGCTTGCCCTTGCTTCCAGGGACCAGCAGCCCATTTCCGACGTGGAACGCGCCAAGCCGTCACTCCTGCACGGCCGTGCTGCTGCCATGAAGCTGCTGCACGATTTTGGCGTGGACGATCCCGATATCATTCAGGCTGTTTCCCGCCACACGCTGGGCGGTGCAAGCCTGTGCCCGCTGGCAAAAATTGTGTATGCTGCAGACAAGATAGAGCCGGGGCGCCCTCAGTCAACTGAAGAATATCGCGCTGCGCTGTTCAGCAAAAGCCTGAACGCCCTGACGCTTGCTGTTCTTGAAGAGAACATGGCGTATGTGGAATCCCGCGGCAAGGTTGTTGCTCCGGTGAGTTTCCGCTTTAAGGAAAGCCTTAAGCGTGACATTGCCGCCGATGCAGAACTGGCGCGCAGGCTGGACGGGGCGTTCTGATGGCTTTTTCCAGGGAGCGGGTGAGTGCCATATTCATCATAGTCATCCTTGTCATTATGGTGGTGGCAGGGGTGATGATAGGGCTTTCCCTGCGCACCGACCCCGTTGCCGAGACGCTCAAGAATAATCAGGTTGTTACGACGCTCATCGTGCTCAATGACGATGAGGGCAACGCAATTGCAACGGATGTATTCGTCTATGCGTCCAATACGCAGCGCGGGGCAATGTTTGACATTCTGGGAAACACGGGGCAGATTTACAAGAAGAGCCTGGGCCGCGTTGACCGCATTGATGCCATCTACCGCGAAAAAGGTGTGTCGGTGTACCGCGATGAAATCAGCGCCCTGCTTGACCTGCCCATTCCGTTTACGATGGAAATCACGCTGGATGATTTCAGCCGGCTCACCGACCTGCTGGGCGGTCTGAAAGTCTTTGTGCCGTCTCCCGTGGATTACACTTCCGACGGCGGTGAGCGCTGGCTTTTGCCCAGCGGCGCAGTCACGCTGGACGGCGACAAGATGCAGACCTACATCCGCTACCTGCTGCCGGAAGAATCAGACAGCGACCAGGAAGACCGGCGCCAGAGTGCGGTGCTTGCCTTTCTTGCGGCACTCAAGGAAAACCGGAGCGTCCTGCTGGACAAGCGCATTTTCCCTGTCTTTGCCGGGATGATGAATACGAACCTTGAGCGGGACAGCCTGTACCGCCTGCTGACGCTGGTTTCAAACGTGGATTCGGAAAGCCTTATGGGGCAGTCGATAACGGGAACGCTCCGTATGGTTGACGGCAAGGCGCTGCTCTTTCCTTTCTTCGACGGACAGCTCATCAAGGATGAGGTCAAGCAGAAGACTCTGATGATTGTGAGTGACGACGGGCAGATTCCGGCGCGCGCTTACGTCGTGGAAATCCTGAATGGCACTACCCGGCAGGGACTTGCGCATAATGCAATGATTCTGCTGCAGTCCTCGTTCAAAGTGCTGCAGACGGGGAATGCTTCCCGCAACGACTACGAGCACACGGAAATCATCAACCACCTGGGCAATGATGTTGCCGCGCGGAGCCTGGGAGACTTTATCCGCTGCTACAACATCACGGAGGAGCCTTCAGGAAATGAGCAGTCCGGAGACGTGGACTTTACGCTCATCCTGGGGGCTGACTGGGACGGGCGCTATGTGCGCGGCGGCTACGGCAAAAAGACGGAGGCAGAGGAATCCGGCTCCGCCCAGACGCCGGAAATGCTGCCGGCCCGCTGAATTATTAAGCCTGTTCGGAAACTTCAGTTTCAGAACAGGTTACACTAGAATGCGATGTTTAAAATCGCGCTATTTGAGCGATTTTAAACTCGCCGGCCTGAGCGGAAACGTAGTTTCCGAACAGGTCTATTCTAGGACATCTGCCCGGCCGGGCGGATGCAGACGGGGGCCGCAGGGCTGTGCTGTTCCTGCAGCTGCCCATATTTTTGAGGATAGCAATTATTATGGAAGAAAAGACTAATGAACAGAAAGCGCTTGAGATAGCGCAGCTTATGGAAGATGGGAAAGGGCAGGATGTCGTTGTCCTTGATGTGTCCGGGCTGAACAGCTGGACCGATTACTTTGTGATTGTGACGATAACGAGCAGTGCGCACTGGCAGGGCTTGTGCCGCTCAATAAAAGAGTACATTGCAGAAAATGATTTGAGCATTCATCAGACATCCCGCCGCTCGCCGCAGGGCGATGACTGGAATCTGGTGGATCTGGGACCTGTGGTGGTGCACCTGATGTCTGCGGATGCACGCGGCTTCTACGAGCTGGAAAAGCTCTGGCATGCCGGAAAGCAGCTGCGGTAGCAGCTAAAGCTGTTACCAGTAGCCGCTGCTGCTGGTAACAGGCTGGACAATCAGTAACTGTCCATGTCTGCGGGATCGCTGTCTTCCTCTATCTCTTCTTCATCGTTGTAAAGGTCGTCGTCAAAGCCGTGGCGGCGGTTGTCATACCCGTCTTCTTCTTCCTGGTCATCAAAAGGCTCGTCGTAGTCGTCCTCGTCTTCAAGGTCGTCGAAAGCATCGTCATAGTCGTCTCTTTCTTCGTCATCCTCAAAGTCGTCATCAAAATCATCATCGTCAAAATCGTCGTCATCGCGGTAATCATCTTCATAAGAAAAACCTGCGATTGATGAAAAATCAAGACCGTCGTCGTCGAGCATGGGCGCATTCTCCTTTGACCGGGCAGCCTCTCCCAGTGTAGCCGCCGCCAGCATATAAAATGTAGAATACGGCACCGTTTTTGTCAATAGACCTGCGTATATATCAGCTGGGCAGCTGCGTTCCTATGCCGTTGACAGGGAGGGGGCAAAATGCTATACTCGTTTCCGTATGTTTCAGAGCATAACTGTCCCTGCCCCCGCAAAGATTAACATCGGGCTTCAGGTTCTTCCGGGACGAGGTGACGGTTACCACGGCATCAGGAGCATCTTCACGACGGTCGGTCTGCACGATACGCTTACCGTGACCCGTACCGGCCGGAAAGGCTGCACCGTGGAATGTGCGCAGATGGCGCTTCCGCCGGAAAACACATTTACTAAGGCATACAAAGCTTTCTGCGTGCTGACCGGCACGGACTGCGGTTTCCACGTCAAGGTGGAAAAGCGTATTCCTTCCGGCGGTGGATTGGGGGGCGGCTCATCCGATGCTTCTTCTTTTTTGCAATCCATTGATACATTGTGCGGTACGCATCTGCCTTCGTCCGTGCTCCGGGATATCGCGGGGCAGGTTGGCAGCGACGTTTATTTTTTTACCGAGGCGCTGATTTCAGGTTCCGCCCCTTTTGCTGCGTTTGTCAGCGGGCGCGGTGAACATGTGCAGCAGATTGCGGCACGCACGGATCTGCCGATTGTGCTTGTGTTCCCCGGCGTGAGTGTTTCCACAGCGGATGCATACCGCTGGGTGGATGAGTGGCAGGAGCAGCCCGGTCATCCGGAGCCGGGGGCGTTTGGCTCCATGGAGCGCTATGTTGCGGATTTTGCGTCTCCGGTGGGGGCGTGGACGTTCAGCAATGATTTTACTGCCCCCGTTGTTGCGCGTGTTCCGCGGATTGGGGAAGTGCTTGCGGCGGTAAAAAAATGCGGTGCGGAATTTGCGGATATGTCCGGTTCCGGTTCTACGGTATTCGGAGTTTTTGAAACGGAGAAGAGCGCCCTTCGCGCTGCGGAGGAGCTTTCAGGAGAATGGCGGGCAGTGCCTGCTTTTGGAGGTTGAGGCTGTGCAAGTTACGGAAGTGAGAATCAGAAAGACAGACGGGATGGGAAGCCTGAAGGCGTATGTCACCGTTACGTTCGACAACTGTTTTGTCGTGCATAACGTAAAGGTGCTTGAGCTGAAAGACGGGTCGTTCCTTATCGGTATGCCGAGCCGCAAGACTGCAAACGGGGAGTACAAGGATGTTGCTCATCCGATAACCCCTGAATTCCGTGCGGAGCTGCAGGAAGTCATTATTTCTGAATATAAGGCAGGACACGTGGTGCAGTACAACTCTGCGGAAGAAGAGGGCGCGTAAGCCTCTGCCTGCATCGGGAAGAGAGTGTTTTTTCTTTGGGACGTCGTCAAGTGGTAAGACAACGGCTTTTGGTGCCGTCATTCCGCTGGTTCGAATCCAGCCGTCCCAGCTTCACACTATGTATGTGACAGGGCAGGGAAGGAGCGGGGCTCCGTATCCTGCTGTATATTTTTTGCGAGGAGTTCTTAATTATGGAACAGTATGTTATCAATGCCAAAATCCGCAAGGAAACCGGAAAAGTTGCAGCCAAGCGGCTTCGTGCCACCGGCCGTATCCCGGCTATTGCGTACAATGAGAAGGGTGAGTCCACGATGCTCGACATCGATGCAGTGGAATTTTCAAAAGTGTGGCGCACCATCACCCCGACGACGCTCATCAACCTCAAGATAGACGGTCAGGACAACAAGGCTTACATTCAGGATACTGAGTACGATATCAAGACCGACAAGAACCTGCATGCTGATTTCCACGTTGTCAGCGGCAGCAAGCCGATCACTGCAACCCTCAAGATTCACTACTCCGGTACTCCTGCCGGTGTTCTGAAGGGCGGCTTCCTGGTAAAGCATATCCCGGACATCACGCTCAAGGCTCTGCCGGATGATATGCCCACTTCCATCACCGCTGATATTTCTAAGATTGAAATCGGCCAGAAGTTCACCGTGAAGGATCTGAACCTGAGCGACAAGATTACGCTCATCACCAATCCGGGTGCAGTCATCGTGACGATTGCACCTCCGAAGAACAAATAATTGAGCCGTTCGGAAACATCCGTTCTCTGAACAGGTTCGGTTCCTGACATACCCGGATTTTTGTCCGGGAGACGCAGGGCAAGTTTCAGCAGGCTCAGTCCTTATGAAACTTGCCCGCTTTTTTTATGCGGGTAGGCACTATGGAATGCTTTGATACGGGCAGCTTTGAGCGGGAAGTGGCGCAGCAGCTTGCTTCCTGCGGCATTGACCTTGCGGCGTGCCCCGCTGCCGGGGTTGCGGTAAGCGGCGGGGCGGATTCAATCTGCCTGCTTACCGTCCTGCACCGCATCGCACCTGCCGGCTTTGTGCTGAAGGCTGTTACGGTTGACCACAACATCCGTTCCCCGGAAGAATCCGGCGGAGACGCTGCGTTCGTGGAGTCGTACTGCCTCAGCATTGGCGTGCCCTGCCGCCGCATGGTCATTCCGCGGGGAAGGGTGCAGGAGCTTGCCCGGATGCGCGGTTCCGGTACGGAAGAAGCCGCCCGCGTGCTCCGCTACGAGTGTTTTGAACGCTTTTCCGAAGAAGAGCAGCTTTCGTTCCTCTGCCTTGCCCATCACCGCAACGACCAGCTGGAAACCATCGTCATGCGCTTTCTGCAGGGGGGCGGCACCGAGGCGTTGGGCGGTATCCCGGCGGTGCGGGGCAGGTATGTGCGCCCCCTGCTGCCGTTTCCGCGCAGCAGCATTGAGTCCTACCTTGCTGCACTGGGCATCCCGTTCCGCACGGACAAGACCAATGCTGACCCCGCTATGCTGCGCAACTGCATCCGCACCCGCATCATGCCCTTCCTGGACCGCGAGGTTCCCGGCTGGCAGACAGCGGCGCTTTCCCTTTCTGCCAAAATGCGCGACGACGACGATGCCCTGCAGGAACTTGCGGAGGCCGCTGCCCGCACCTGTGCGTTTCGGAAAAGCGGGGGTGTGGTCCGCATGAGTGCTGCTGCATTCTGCAGGCAGCCCCGTGCTGTGCGCCGCAGGCTGCTGTACCGCGCGCTTTCTGCCGTGGGGGCGCGTTCCCGTGTGCCCTACCGGCTTGTTTCGGCGGCGCTGGCAGAGCTTTCTGCAGGGCAGCGCTGGCGCGGCAATGCTGCCGGAATCGTCATTTCCTGCGATGGAAGCGATATTTTTGTGCAAAAAGAGCAAAAACTAGCGACAGAAAGCGGATTTTTTGTTATAATAAAAGAAGTTGGCGTATATGCAGCCGGCTGCTGGACGGTACAGGTGGAGCGTTCAGGCAATGGGATTGTGCTGAATGCCGAAGGAAGTCCCGGCAGCGGCTCAATATATATCGAAGGCTTCGGTTTTCCGTTTGCGTTCAGGAGCCGGCAGTGCGGGGATGTCATCAGAAATGCGTCCGGTTCGTACACTGCGGTGTCGAAGGTGCTTGACGGATGGAAATGCGGAAGCCGCAGGGACCTTGTTCCTGTCCTGCAGGATTTGCGTGATGCCGGACAGCAGCTCGTCTGTATCTGGGGAGCTGCGGCAGGGTTTGAAAATTGGATTGTAAAGGTGCAAGTATGAAACGTCATGGATATGTGGTCTCGTTGTTGTGCGCAGCCCTTGGTGCGCTCATTTCGATGCAGTCCTTTGCGGACACCGCGGACGGAAGCTCGCTTTCCCGGAGTGCCCGGCTTGCGAACCGCCGCACAGCCTTGCGCTGCCTTGCTTCCGCCACTGACTATGCGTCGGAAAAGAAATGGATGGAGGCTGAATCCCAGGCTGCGCTCGGCAGAAGCTACGACTCCACGATTTCTGACCTCTGGTATATTTCTGCGGTGGCAGCCCACGGCCTTGGCAAGACAAAGGCTGAAGTTCTTCCGCTGGTGAAGACGGCCATAGACTATGCAAACTGGGTCAACTACAACCGTGACAGCGCCCGCGTGCTGTATGCCGACATCCTTGTGGACACCATGCATTTCAGGGACGTGTTCAGCGTGATAGACACCGCACCGTTCATCTATTCCGCCGATGCCGAGTACATCAGGACAAAGGCCTACTACTGCATGGGCGACGAGCGCTCTGTTCAGAAGGCGCGTGAGCGGATTGCCAGCGCCCGCCAGATTTACCCTGAAGACATGCGCTTTCCGCTGCTTTTCTTCATGTTTGAATCCCCTGCGGACACCACGCCGGAAGTCCGCGACCTTGCAAAGCTCTTTATTGCGCAGGCCGTGCAGTGCGTTTCTCCCTCGCCGGACAAGGACGCAGAGCTTGAGATGTATGCGGCGCTGTTTGCCCGCGGAGAAACCCGTACCCGCCTGCTGCAGTCCTTTGCTGCCCGCGGGCTGAGCCATCCCCTGTACGCGCGTGTTGCGCTGGAAGACAGCATTCTGACGCAGGAGCAGGCTTTCCGCTACCTTGTCGCGTTTGCAGACAAGACGATTGACTATTCCTTTGTTGCCGATTTTATGCCGCTGCTGACCGACGAGTCCGTGCGGCAGATGGCGAATGAGTATTTTACGGCATACAGCGGCACGATTGTGCGCGACACCGGCGGCGACGGCATCCCCGACCTGAAGGTGGTGTACAGCCGCGGCCGCCCTGCTGCCATTGAATATGACGTTGACCAGGACAGTGTCTGGGAGTGGCATATCGACTGCGACTTCGGCGTGCCTGTTTCCGGTATCTGCCGGCTTGAGGGCGGGCCGGGCCCCAGTGTCTATGATTTCAGCTGGGGGGACACGTTCCCGTACCTGAGCAGCGTTTCCTGCGACGGAAACAGCCGTGTGTACAGCCTGGTGACCGGGCGCCTTAAGTGGAGCCCCGTAAACATCGAAGAGAACAGGGCGGTCAGCGATGCGGCCGGCATGCAGTTCTTCTTTCCGGAAATAAATGTGCAGGAGCGCGCGCTGAGCGACGGGCTGCTGCTTTCCGGCTGCTCCAGCTTTACCATTCCCACGCAGGAACGCCGGAATGCATACATCCGCGTAACGGTGCTGGACGGTGCCATGCAGCTTGCTGATTACTACTCCGAAGACAAGCTCTATGCCCGCACTCAGTTCAACGGCGATGTTCCGGAACTCCGCCTTGTTGATTCCGACGGTGACGGCATATTCGAGACCACGGAGTATTACCGCGAGGACAGCGCCGAAGAAGGTGCGGTGTTCGCGCCGGAAGACGAGCGCACGGTTACGGCGAATATCTTCGGCAGCCCCTCAAACGGCGCCCGCTTCTCGCTGCGCATGATTCAGGTTGACCAGGATGCAGACAACATTGCCGACTACACCGAGGAGTACATGCCGGGCGGCGGCAAAATCTCTTCCTGGGATACTGACGAAGACGGCATGTGGAACGTGCGCTATGTAGTGTACCCGGCGGCAGAAGACGGATCCCATGCAGAGGAAAGCATGTTCCACGGCATTCCGGGCACGGAGCTTGTTACCATCACCATGGAAGGCGGCGTCCCCGTAAAGGTGCGGAGCGAAAACGGCGATTATTCGGGCGAGCTTCCGGTCAAAAAGGATGCCAAGCAGAATTTCTACTGGATAGGAGAACCGGGTTCCGCTTCCCTTGCAAAGAAAGCGCTTGCAGCTTGTAACAAAAACGGCTCTCAGGGAGTTTCTGTAGTAGTGGCAGACAGTAAGCACCGGGTGCTTGCCGTCCGCATTGGCAGTTTCTCGTTCGGCAAGATAATTCCCCAGGAAGAAGCTTCCGAATAAGGAAACTTTTTCCTGACTGTTTCGGAAAAACATGACTCGAAGACTGAAAGATTGTATGCAGCGGCTGTGTATATGCGGCATGATTGCGCTGCTTGCGGCGGGCACTGTCTGTGCCAAGTCCTCTAAAAGCAAGTCTGCCGCAAAGAGCAGCGCTGCAAAAAGCAGCAGCTCAAAAAGCAGCAGGGCGTATTCTGATGCCGATGCTGCTGATTACGAGCTGCAGACGATCAAGAAAATGCTCCCCAAGGAACCGGTAAAGGCCCTGTGGCGTGCACGCATTCTGTTTGATACGTATGGTACAAACCCGCAGGCAGAATCGCTGTTCAGCAGCTGCGCAAAAAAAGTCGTCTCCCAGTACCGGAAGGCGCTGGAAGCAAAGCGCTATGTTGATGCACTCAGCTATTACGGTTCCCTGCGGGCGGTCGCTTATTCCCAGCTGAATTCCCTGCCGATGGATGAAACCCGTCTCCGTGCCGAACTGGCGAAGACGGTGCCGGGGCTTTCCTCCAAGGATGCTTCCACCGGCGGAAAAGTCTCTTCCATGATAAAGGGCACCGTAACGGTTTTTGTAGACAAGGGCATAAAGGTTGAGCACGGCGTCGGCTACAATGACGGTGTGCTTGGCAGCGGTTTCTTTATTTCCCGGAACGGCTATATCATCACGAACCACCACGTTATCTCGGATTGCGTTGACACTTCGTACAAGGGCTTTGCGCGCCTGTACGTAAAACTTGCGGAGGATTCCGAAACGCGCATTCCCGCAAAAATCATCGGCTACGACAAGGGCGTTGACCTTGCGCTGCTGAAGGTGGAAGTTGATGCTCCCTATGTCTTTGCGCTCGGTTCCAGTACGGATCTGGACGTGGGCGACAAGGTCTTTGCGATTGGCTCCCCGCTGGGGCTGGACCGTACGCTTACCAGCGGCATTGTGTCCTCCAAGGATAGGGATTTGTTTTCTTCCGGCAAGGTCTTCCAGATTGATGCCGCCGTCAACAGCGGAAATTCCGGCGGGCCGCTCATAGACGAGCAGGGCAGGGTGCAGGCTGTTGTCTTTGCGGGTGTGCAGTATTACCAGGGCCTGAATTTTGCCATTCCGGTGGAATACCTGCGTGCAGAGCTGCCCCTCCTCAGTTCCGGCGGCGCCCGCAGTCATCCGTGGATGGCTGCGTATGGCAAGACAAAGCGTTCCCCCGGCAGCACCCGCAACGAGGGCGTGTACGTGCACTATGTTATGCCCGGCGGCAGTGCCAAGCTTTCCGGCATTGCTGTCGGCGATGTCATAGAGTCCATTGACGGGGTGCCCGTCTCCAGCTCCGACGATCTGAGCATGAACTTTTTGCAGCGTCCGGCGGACTCCATCGTTACGGTGGGGCTGCTCCGCGCCGACGGCACCAGGGTGCAGCGTCCCGTGTACCTGGACGTGCGCCCGGAATACCCCGGCGCCGATATTTATGCCCACGACACGATTGCTCAGGCCTTTGTGCCGCTTGTCGGCATGACGCTGATACCGTCTTCTTCCATGAACAAGAAGAAATTTACGGTGCAGAGCGTCATAAAAGGCTCCGTTGCCGATGAATCAGGCTTTGATGCTGATGACCAGGTGGAAATTATCCGCGTGGAACTCAGCGATGATAGATCCCAGGCGGCTGTACAGATTTACGCAAAGAAGCGCCAGAGCGGCTTTGTGGACACCGTGCTGGGGGTTGCCGTCCCCTTGGACAGCCCGTATTACTTCTGAAATAAGGAAAAAAAATGACAGATTTAAAGTACAAGCGCAATTTTTGTATCACTGCGCACATCGACCATGGCAAGTCAACGCTTGCCGACCGTCTTATCCAGCGGGCAAAAATCATAGAAGACCGCCAGATGAAGGATCAGATTCTTGACAGCATGGATATTGAGCGCGAGCGCGGCATTACAATAAAGAGTCAGGCGGTGACCATTCCCTACCATGCAAAGGACGGGCACGATTACGAGCTGAATTTTGTCGATACGCCCGGTCATGTCGATTTTTCTTACGAGGTTTCCCGCGCCATTGCGTCCTGTGAAGGTGCCCTGCTGCTCATTGATGCCACGCAGGGTGTTGAAAGCCAGACGGTGAGCAACATGTACATGGCGCTGGAGCACGACCTTGCCATCGTGCCCGTGATAAATAAGATTGACCTTGCAAGCGCAGACGTGGACGGCGCCAAAAAGCAGATTGAACACGATCTGGGGCTTGATGCCGATGATGCCATGCTGGTGAGCGCCAAGACCGGCGCTGGCATTGATGATTTGATGGAAGCGATTGTTACCAAGTTTCCGCCGCCGCAGGGAGATGTGCAGGCTCCCCTGAAGGCGCTTATCTTTGACTGCCACTACGACGAATACCGCGGGGTCATCGTCCATATCAGGGTGATGGACGGCCGCGTAAAGGCCGGGGATGTCATCCGCTTTATGGGCCGGAATACCGAGTACAAGGTTGAGCAGACCGGAATTTTCAAAATCAAGTTTGAGGAAACATCCTGCCTGGAGGCGGGCGATGTGGGCTACCTCATTGCCGGCATCAAGACCGTCAGCGATGTCCGCGTAGGCGATACAATTACGACGGTGGCAAAGCCGGCCGCCGAACCGCTGCAGGGCTTTAAGGAAGTGAAACCCGTTGTTTTTTCTTCCATATATCCCATCGATTCCAACGACTACGAGGAACTGAAGGAGAGCATGGAAAAGCTCAAGCTCAACGATGCTTCGCTGGTCTACGAAAAAGACAATTCCCTTGCACTGGGCAACGGTTTCCGCTGCGGTTTCCTCGGCCTGCTGCATCTGGAAATTATTCAGGAACGGCTGGAACGCGATTTTGACCAGGTGGTCATTTTTACGGCGCCGAGCGTCAAATACAAGGTGACGCAGCAGGGGCACGATATGATTTTTGTCGATAATCCTGCCGATTATCCGGGCGGCAAAATCGAAAGTTCCGAGGAACCGTACATAGACGCAAGCATTATCACGCCTGCCGAATACCTGGGGCCCATCATGGAGCTGTGCCGCATGAAGCGCGGTACCCAGAAGAACATGCAGTATCTTGACGAAAAGCGTGTGGAGCTTACCTATGATATGCCGCTTGCTGAAGTGCTCTTTGATTTCTATGACAAGCTCAAGTCCTACAGCCGCGGCTACGCGAGCTTTGACTACGAGCTGACCGACTACCGTGCAACCGACCTGGTAAAGATAGACATCCTTATCAACAGTAAGCCGGTCGATGCACTTGCGCAGCTTTGCTTCCGCCAGAACGCCGTGGAGCGCGCAAAGACGGTCTGCGAGCGGCTGAAAGGCGAGATTGCCCGGCAGCAGTTTAAGATTGCCATACAGGGTGCCATCGGCAGCCAGATTATTGCCCGCGAAACCGTGAACCCGGTTCGTAAGGACGTGCTTGCAAAATGCTACGGCGGCGACGTAACCCGCAAGCGCAAGCTGCTGGAAAAGCAGAAGGCGGGCAAGAAGCGCATGTTCCTTGCCGGTGACGTGGAACTTCCCCAGAGCGCATTCCTTGCCGTATTGAAGGAGAAGGAAAGTAACGGCCAATAAACGGCTGAATACGTTCAGCCGTTTATTGGCCAGCCGGAGCCGCCTTCGGCGGTTCCGCCGGTGGGCGCTATGCAACGTATAGTTTGTCGTCTTCCCCTGGGAACGCATTCGTTATGCAGCATCACGTTTACTGGCTGATAGTGCTTTGCTTTCCGATTTCAATCTGTTTCAGGAAAAAATCAATTTCTGCCCGCACGCGCTTTAGGAAGGGGGCTTCCAGCGAGAGCCGGTAGCCGTCGGGGAAGTGCAGGTACAGGTATTCGCGTACTTCCAGCAGCCCGCGGAGCTGTTCCGTAAGCGAAAGTGCCGGATTCCGATGCTGGCTCTGTTCTCCCTCTGAAAGCAGGCTCTGTATAACCTGCAGGGCTTTTTTCTCTTCATCATAAAAGGCGGCGCAGCATGCATCCCGATTGGGCTGCAGCTCAATGCTGTCTGCTGCTTCCTGCTGCCCCTTACCTGTGCCGCCGGGCTGTGCTGCGGGCAATGCACGGTACGGCAGCCCCAGCGGCAGCCCGCTGCAGCCTGCGTCAAAAAGCGCGGGCGTTCCCGCAAACTGCTGCGCAAAGTGCATTGCGTAGGATTGCAGGATTCTGCTGGTAACCATTGCTTTTCCCCGTTTGTCCGTGCACGCAAGGCTTCCGGGCGAAAAGGCCGCCGCATAATTTTCTGCCGGCCCCAGCCTGCCCGATGTGCCCAGCCGCGCCTTGTGGGCGGGGGTTTCCTTAGCGTGCGTCAGTCCTGCCGTGTAGCTGAAATCCATGCCCGTAACGTAGACCGGCACGCTTTCGTCTTTCCGCAGTGCAAGCGCAATGTACACGGCGGCCAGCCCTACTGAACCGAGCGGCGCGCAGTATTCCCGCACAAGGCCCTGTTTCTGCAGCCGTTCCAGCCAGCGGGCGCTGGTGTAGGCGGAAGCAAACCACACGGTTTTCCCCGGCAGGCTGCGGGCGGCGGAAGGGCGGGATGCTATGTCTGCAAAGAAGGTAAAGCCCTGCCCCCGGCCCAGCGGCCCGGCTGTCCCGATGTAGGCTTTCTGTATGACAGCCTGCCCTTCCAGACTCACTGCGGCATTCACGGGAATGCCCCGCGCAAGCAGCTGCGCCAGTGCAACGTCCACCGCGATAATATAGGCGCTTCCGTCCGCAGGGAGCGGGGCACTGTCAAGGCTTTCTCCCGCGCCGCAGACAATAATGGGTTTGCTGATAGTGTGAGCGATGTCGGCAAGCTGCAGGTCTTTCCCCAGCCGCCCTGCGTTCTGGAAAATATTTTTTGCAAAGAGCCTGCCCATCCTGACAAGCGTAATTCGGTTTGTCCAGAATGTTGCAATGATTTCCTGTGCTGCGCCGGTGATGGTACGGTAGCTTTCCGGGTGGAACTGTACTCCGGCAGAAAAATCCAGTGCCACCGCACGCCGCAGCATCCCGGTTTCTGCCATGCTGCGCAGAAAACTGTCGATGCCTGTGCTGTCACCCGTGTGGAAGAGCCGCACGGTCCGGGCTGCTTCCGGCCGCTGCTGTTCTGCAAGCTCCAGCAGTGCCGGTTCTGCTTCCAGCGCAATGAGTGTGCAGTTTTCCGGCAGCGCTGCGGCAAGCTCGCTGAAACCGTGCCACAGGCAGGGCGAGCAGATGATTACCAGCGTGCCGGGCAGCAGGGCGCTGCGTGCAATGACGGAAAGAACCGTCCGCTCCGGATTGTATTTTGAATAGAGGAAGCGCCCTTTGTAGGAGACTGTCTTTAAATGCGAAAAGTCCCCGCCGGCATTGACCAGCAGGGGCTTTTCTTCAAGGTCGGCGCTGTTCAAGCAAACTCCGTCAGTCGTCGCCCAGGTTGACAATCTGCGTGTAGTAGGTAAGCCACACGTTGTCCGTCACCTTGTCTGAAGCAAAGAGGGTGCGGTCTGCTGAATTCTGTTCGACGCTTGCAAGCTTTGATGCCAGCTGTGCGCTGTCGGTTTCCGTATCATCCTGAGAGATGCCGGTGCATTTCATGATCACCACTGCATTGCCCAGCACAATCGGAGCACTCAGCTCGTTCTCTTTAAGGGCGAAGACCTTCTGCAGTGCATCTGCATCGGCAGCGAGCGCGCTAAGCACGGCATCGGTTGACGGCGTTGCAGTGTAAAGCGGGCTGTTCTGATAATTGATGGGGAAGCTGAGCGTTTCCATCTTGGTCACACCGAATGACTCTGCTGCTTCCTCAAAGGACTTCAGTTTTGCCTGTGCAGAGAAATTCTTTGCAATGCCGGTGTAATAATCTTCTATATAGCCCTGTTCCTTGTTCTTGATGTAGGACAGTACGACTTTCTGCATGGTGCTGTCAGAGAAATCTGCCTGCACGGAACTGCTGTCGCCGCGGAATATGCTGTAGCCCTGCGCCGTCTTTACAACGTCGGAAAGCTCGTCCTTTGCAAGTGCAATGACTGCAGCACGCTTGTCTGCATCTGCAATGACGGTTTCAAGCTGATAGGCATACACCTTGTTCAGTTTGCCGTCGTCTCCGCTGTAGAACTTCTGTGACTTTTCGCTTACGGCGTCGGCAAAGTCCATCTCGCCGGACTTCAGCTGCTTGAGCACTGCGTTTGCGCCGCTTTCATCTGCAAGGGTAATGACGGACATATCGTACTTGCGGAACAGTTCTGCGTTAGAAGATGCCCACTTAACGGCTTCTTCCACGGGAATATCGGTGGTATCAAATGCCACGTAGCTGAATGAATGAGCGTTGCGGCCCATATCGCTCAGGAAAGGAGCTTCCTTTGAAGAGCTCTTCAGGCCGTACAGCTTCATGGAACCGGCGCTTGTGCCGAAAAGATCCTGCTCAAAGCGGTCGTAGGCGAGCGTCTTTTCGTAGCCCTTGCGGATTTCTTCGCGGTCGGACTTGCTGGTCTGGTTGTAGAGGCGCGGCGAATAGTTGCCGTCGGCGTCTGCATAATATTTAACAAGGCGGCGGTTCACGGCGCTTTCCGGCACGGAATAGCCTGCCTTCTTTACAGCGGCAAGGTATGCCATGTCCTTGACGGTCATCTGGAACGCATACTGGAAGACGCGGTAGTTGTCCGTGCTGTCCAGCGTGGCACCCATGCTCTTGTAGTATTCCGCGATGTTTGACACGGCGTTTGCAAAGGTTGAGCCGTGTTCGTAGCGGATTTCGGTGCCGTCGTAGGAACCGAGGACGGGAGTCTTGTTCCTGCTGAAGAAGGCTTCAATAACCGCTTCGCCGCCGAAGGGAATGAACACGATTGCTGAGATGATGAGAACGATAACCGCGCCGATTCTGGTGTGGTCTCTGCCAGTTTTATTTTTTGCTTCTTGGTTCATAGAAATAAAACGTCCTTTTTCGATAATTAAAGATTCGTAATTTTATCATTGTATAAATTGACTGTCAACGGCAGTACTTGGGTTTGCAAAAAAAAGTGTAAAAAAAATTCAAAAAAAACGAAATGGGTGCTTGACATTATTTTGAGCGAATGATATAGTATCAACCATCACGGGGGCGTAGCGAAGCTGGTTATCGCGCTGGCCTGTCACGCCGGAGATCGAGGGTTCGAGCCCCTTCGCTCCCGTCTACTGCCCATTCGCTAGAATGGGCAGTTTTTTTCCGGGTAATAGCGCAGCTGGTAGCGCGCTACGTTCGGGACGTAGAGGTCCGCGGTTCGAATCCGCGTTACCCGACACTCAATCCCCTGCATGCAGCAGGGGTTTTTTTATGCCCTGGAATATAGACGTTGAAGAAATCTGCTTTTAAGAAATTAAAAAAGCAGGGTTTCCAAGGGGCGCAGCCCCGACAACGCCGAGGCGTTGTCTTGACCGTGCCGGTGAAGGGTGGGGTTTTAGGGGAGGGAAGCCCCTCGCTTCGGAAGTAGGCAGATTTTTTAACGTTAAAAAATCTGCCCTCCCCTAATTTTACAATACGTAATTTTTTCCGCTAAAACAAAATATTATCGCCTGCCGTGCGGAAAATGCGCGCTGTATGTGCTATGATTGAAGCATGGAAAGGAACGTGTTCCTCTGTACAGCTTTTTTTCTGCTCTGCGGCCTGCTGCATCCTGCCGCCGCTGAACCGCTGGAAACCCTGCTTTCGGGTTATCTTGCGAACGACGGCACGATAAAGAGCCTGACGCTTGCGCTGCGGGACAAAGAACTTTCCTGCCGTTCGGTAAAAATTTCCCATACATTTTCGGTGTCACTTTCGTCCGGAACCATCACGGTTACCACCGGCGAAAAGACCTCCGTCAGCCTGAAGCCGAACGCTTCGCTGTCGGTTCCGCAGGCGAGCAACCTGAAATTCACGGTTTCTTCCGATATAAATGCGTCCGGGGCTGCCCCCGAAATCCGCAGCACGTCGCTGGGCGTGGGCGCAGACATTTTTTCCGGTGCAATGGCAAGCCGGCGGGTTGCGCTCATGAAGGCGGAACGGGAGCTGCTGGAAGCCCGGCGGAACCTGCAGGACGGTTTTCTTTCGCAGGAAAAAGCCTTCTATTCTGAGCTGAAAGGGCTTTACGAGGCGGCGCTGAAAGTGTCGTCTTCGGAAAAAGACTATTTTGACAAGCAGCTTTCCTTTGAACTGGTAAAGGTGCAGGGCTATGAGCCGCAGTCGCTCAAGTACCGGCAGACGAACCTGGAGGTGCTTACGGCGCGGCATTCCGTTGACAGCAACCGGAAGGCGCTGGAGCGGGACGTGCGCATTTTTGCCCGCAGGTGCGGCGTTGCCTGCGACGCGCCTTTCCCGCAGGATTTTCTGCCGGACAGCATTCCTCAGGTAGAGGCGCTGGACGTGCTCTCCTTTCCGCGCGAACGCTACACAAAGATAGAAAGCGCCGCCTGGACGAACAAAATCAACACGCTGGCGCGCAAGGCGGATAAAATGGTAACAGTGACGGGCAGCACCGGCTATACCTTTGCGAATTCCTCTGCAGCCGGCGGAAAGGATACCATTGACCTGGGCGCCGCTGCTACCATCGCCGATTCTGCACTCAAGCTGAATGCCGGGGTTTCGGAGCCGATTGATTTTTCTTCCCCGGTGTTCAGTTTTGGAATCAGCCTTGACCCCACCAAGTTTTTCCTGCACAATATCGCCGCTCAGCAGCGCCGCATTGCTGCCGGGCAGGAGCAGCTTGCCATGGAGTCCGCGGAAAGCAGCTACGAGACGGCCGTGATTTCCCGCCAGACTGCGCTGGAAAACCTGCGCTGGCAGACTGCCGTTAACCGGGAAACCTACGATATGTACAGTGCGCTGGAGCGCGATACCATGCGCTGGTTCCGGAACGGCATCGTTACGGAAAGCGAGTACAAGGCGGCCGTCGTGAACAAGGAAAAATACCGGGTTCAGTGCCTGATAGATGTCATAGAATGCATTATGTACAACAACGAGACGAAACTTCTTTTTGTGAGGGACGAGGAGCTGTAGCATGAAGAAAAAGAGCGGGGCAAAGATTTTTTTTGTAATCCTTCTGCTGGTACTTGCTGCCGGCGGCGGACTCTACTATGCCTGGAAGCACAATCTGCTTCCGCTGGCTTCCGGCGGCAGTGAAGCGGTCACGTACAGCGTAAAAAAGGAAGTGTACGAAAACTGCATCGAGGTTGCCGGGACGGTGTCCGCCGCGCATGTGCAGACGCTGCAGGCACTTTCCTCCGGAACCGTGGTGGCGGTGTACGTCAGCCAGGGCGACAGCGTAAAGAAGGGCGACGTGATTCTGCAGCTTGACGATTCGCAGCAGCAGTATGACCTTGCCAAGCACGACTATGACATGCAGACAACCCGCATCACCGGCTCCGGCAAGCAGGTAAAATTGAAGGAAACTGAGCGTCTTTCACTGCTGCAGAAAATTTCTGACCGCAGGGTAACGGCCACCTTTGACGGAGTGATTGCCGCCATCAGCGCCAGCGTGGGCGATTCCCTTGATGCAAAGGATTCCGTGGGTTCGCTGGTTGACCTTTCCTACCTGACCGCCACGGTGGAAATTGCAGAGACTGATGTTGCCAAGCTGCAGGTGGGGCAGCCGGTGGAGTTTTCCTTTCCGGCTGCGGGCGGCGGCTCCGTCATGGGCTACGTGGTCGGCTGGCCTGCAATCGGCGAAGTAACCAGCCGGGGTGCCACGGTGGTCAAGGCGACGCTGCGGGTCGATGATTATCCGGAGACCGTGCTGCCCAATTTTTCGTTCAGCGGAAAGATTCAGATTGCTCCCCCGGAAACCTTCCTGCTGGTGAACCGGCTTGCCGTCGGGCGGGAAAACGGCGCCTCCTTTGTGGTGGACGCCCGCAGCGGGCAGCGCAGCGAAGTAAAAGTTGTGCCCTACGACATGGATTACGTGCGGATTGTCTCCGGCACGGTGAATGAAGGTGCCGTTCTTGCTGCGCAGGCAAGCATGGAGCGCTCCGGCAGGAATGCGGGGAAGGGGGCATTCCCGGCGGGAACAGGGCGCGGTTCCGGCAGCAGCGGCGGACGCGAACGCAGCGGCGGCATGCCCGGTGGCGGAGCCGGTGCACCCCCTCCGGGAAGGATGTAAGCATGGCAGAAGAAGTCATCGAGATGCAGGACGTAAAGCGCAGCTACACGGTGGGCGACAGCTGTGTCTACGCGCTGCGGGGCATATCGTTTTCAATCCGGCAGGGGGAATTTGTTGCCATCATGGGGCCGTCCGGTTCCGGAAAATCAACGTGCATGAACATGATAGGCTGCCTGGACCGCCCCACCGCAGGTTCCGTCCGGATAAACGGCAGGGAAACCGAATCCATGAGCGAGCGCGAACTTGCTGAACTGCGCAACCGGACGGTCGGCTTTGTGTTCCAGCAGTATTTTCTGCTGCCTTCCATGACGGTGCTGGAAAACGTGATGCTGCCCCTCCGTTACGCCGGGCTGGAACGGCATGAACGGCGCGAGCTTGCAGAAGAAGCGCTGGCAAAGGTGGGCCTGCAGGAGCGCATGGGGCACCGCCCGTCCGAGCTTTCCGGCGGGCAGAAGCAGCGTGTTGCCATTGCGCGCGCTACGGTTACAAAGCCAAAAATCATCCTTGCCGACGAGCCGACCGGCGCGCTTGACAGTGCAACCGGCAAGGCCGTCATGCGGCTGTTCCGCGAGATAAACGCAGCGGGCACGACCATTGTCATCGTTACGCACGACCCGCGCATCGGGGCAGGTTCCCGCCGCTGCATCCGCATCCTTGACGGCAGCATCCAGTCCGACACTGTGCAGGAGCCGGATGTGCAGGCGGAGGTTCCGGGCGATGCTTGAGGACTTCATCAATTCCCTTCAGAATTTCAGGCGGAACAAGACGCGCACCTTTCTTTCCCTGCTGGGCATCATCATCGGCGTTGCCTCCGTCATTGTCATCATGAGCATGGGGCAGAGTTCCACCCGGCAGATTCAGGATGCCATCGGTTCCACGGGACTCGACATGGTGAGTGTAAGCGGGGGCTTTTTCCGCCGCCGCAGGGCAGCCGTGTCCATCCAGTTCAACGAAAGCTTCCGGCAGGAACTCTTTGATGCCGTTACGGACATCCGCAAGGTGTGGTACAGGAATTCCGTGAACGCCACGCTTTCTGCCGGCGAAACCAGCATGAGTGCCTCCTGCGTCGCCGTGGAAACTGACTACATGGCGGCGTACGGGCTGGAGCTTGCGGAAGGGCAGTATTTTGCGGTGACGGACTCAGTGATGGGAACTCAGAAAATCATCCTTGGCAGCACGGTGGCATCGACGCTGTTTCCTTCCGGTTCTGCGGCGGGCAGCCATATCATTGCCGTCATGGACAAGACTTCGTTCAGCTTTGAGGTTGTGGGCGTGCTGAAGGAACAGAATGCGGGCATGGAGTCCGCTTCAAATTCCTGCTACATTCCCCGCGGCTTCTATGCCAAGAAGATAAAGCCTTCCCCGGATGCAGACACTATTATGGTGCAGGCCGTGTCCGTGGCAAAGGCTTCCGACGTTGCCGCTGCCATAGAGTCGTACTGCCAGCAGCGCACGGGAACCGAAGGCTCTGTTTCCGTCATGTCCATGCAGACGATGATAGAGCAGATGGACAGTGCCATGCAGACGATGAGCGTTATGCTGTCTGCGATTGCTGCGATTTCCCTGCTGGTGGGCGGCATCGGCATTATGAACATCATGATTGTTACGGTGACGGAGCGGAAGCAGGAAATCGGCATCCGCAAGGCGCTGGGGGCAAGTCCCGGCGACATCCGCCAGCAGTTCCTGATTGAATCTGCCAGCATAACGCTGCTTGGCGGCGGCATGGGGATTGTGCTGGGAATCGGACTCAGCCTTGCCATTGAGCTGTTTACAAAACAGGCGTTCGTGGTAAGCTGGCTGTCCTGCGGAGTCTCCTTTGTGTTTTCTGTCTTCGTCGGTATTTTCTTCGGACTCAGCCCGGCTTCCCGCGCCGCAAAACTGGATCCCGTCGCCGCCCTCGCCGGGGAATAAGAGGGCATTCCCGAAGGGATGCCCCATGCATGGGGCTGGCGGCTAAATTTCCGGGGGCTCGCTTTTGGGAATCCACCTGCCGCACAGGTAGTAGACCCAGAACATGATGCTCGTAACCGTCCACGTGATGGGATAGCTTGCCATAACGCTGTCCAGGGTTCCGCTGCGGGGCACGGCGGCAAAGAGCCACACGATGCGCAGCAGGCATACGCCGAAAACCGTCATCAGCATGGGAACAAAGCTTGCGCCCGCACCGCGTATGGTTCCGCTCAGAATTTCGATGGAAATGTAGGTAAGCCAGAACGGTACCAGAAAGCGCAGCATGTGCATGCCTTCCTCGATGACTGCGCCGTCGCTGCTGAACAGCAGGAACAGGGGCTGCCCTGCGGTAAGGAAAACGGCGCTCATCAGCAGCGTGAGCACAGTGGCAAGGAGCATGCTTTCCTGCATTCCCTGCCGCACGCGCCGGTACTGGTGCGCGCCGCAGTTCTGCCCGGAGAATGTGGTAACGGCTATGCCCAGCGCGCTCACCGTCATCCAGAATATCGAGTCGATTTTACCGAATGCCGCCCACGCTGCCACCGTGTCGGTGCCGAATGCATTGACAAAGGACTGAATGATGATGTTGCTGATGGTGTACAGGCTTGACTGTATGCCTGCCGGAAAGCCGATGCGCAGGATTTCCCGCAGAATGTGCGGGCTTACGGCCAGTTTCTTCCAGGTAAAGCGCCACGATTCCCTGCTGCGTCCCAGCACTGCGAGCGTGGCCGCGGCGCAGCCAGCCTGGCAGATGATGGTGGCAAGCGCAACTCCTGCCACGCCCAGCCGGAGTCCCAGCACAAGGAGCATGTCGAGCGCAATGTTGGCGGCACAGCCGGCAATCAGGATGATGAGCGGCGTGCGGGAATCCCCAACCGCCCGCAAAATGCCGGAACCCATATTGTACAGCGACATGGGCACCATGCCCGCAAAGAAGATGCGCAGGTAGACGAGCGACGGCTCCATGGTGTCCTGCGGAGTTCCGGTGGCGGTGAGTACGGGACCGCACAGCCCGATTCCCATGGCCGTCATGATAAGTCCGCCGGCAATGCTCATGGCGATGGCGGTATGCACGGCCCGCGACAGTTCTGTTCCGCGCCCGGCGCCGTAGAACTGGGAGATAAGCACCCCTGCGCCGCTGGACAGTCCCATGAAGAAGCCCACGATGAGGTTTACGAACACAGACGAGCCGCCGCCCACTGCCGCCAGCGCCTGTTTTCCCACAAAACGGCCCACAACCACGGCATCAACCGTGTTGTAGAGCTGCTGGAAAAATGTGCCCAGCAGGATGGGGAAGAAAAATGAAAGCAGCGCCTTCCAGATGGGGCCTTCGGTGATGGCGTTCCCTGTTCCGGTGCGGGATTGTTTGGAAATGCAGAACATAGGGAAGGACTATAGCACATTTGCGCGTCTTGCGGAAGTTCCCGCGGTAAAGTATTGAAATTTTCCCGCAGGCTGTTATACTATTATGATAGCAGCATAAAGTGGGGGCGTGTTTTTTGCCCCAAAGGAGTCCGGTATGCAGAAAAAGCCTGTTTTTTATAAATCTTCAATAGCCCGCGGAAGGCTGACAGCTGCCCTGCTGCTTGCGGCCGGGCTTTTATTCTGCGCACCGGCACTGCTTTCTTCCTGCGCAAATGCAGTGAACAGCCGCGGCGGGCCGGTTGACGGGAGCGGTTCTTCCGGCGGCGGTGCTTCAGGCGGCGGCAGTGCTTCCGGCAGTAATAGTACTACTAGAAATGGTAGGGGGGGGCTGGTGCCGGAACAGGAAACGGCGGCACGGCACCCGGTGAGATTACCGGTGCAGACTCGTCCCGCTACACCGTCGGCGAGCGCATAGACTACGCCGCACAGACCGGTACCTCAGTTTCTTCAAGCACCGGCGCAGGGTACATCACCGTTACGCCGCCGCAGAATCCCCTTCCATATAAAGAACCGTACACGGCAGACGGCTCCGGCACGCAGCCCTCGTGGACGGAATACCGCGTGACTGTCACCGTGGGCGGTACGCCGTTTTCGTTCACCTTTGCAGCGGGCAGCACGGAGGCAAAGGTCATCGATAACGTACCAACCGGCACGATGCTTTCCGCGGAGTCCGAAATGGATTTGAGTGACGGCGCATGGGGAACCGGCGGCGCGGGCACTCCGCTCTGTGCCGTTGCAGCACCCGCCGTCATTCAAAGCGGCGACAACACCATCACCATGTACGCGCGCTACCCGCTGGTCTGCCAAATGTTCAGCGATGCAGCGGGGCAGGGCGCGGCAATCACCGGCACGGCACCAGCATACTACACCAACGGCAGCCCCACGCCGCTTCCTGCCGCGACGGAATCCTATGTTGCCGACGGCACGACCATGCGCTTTGCAGGCTGGGCGCTCACGGACGGCGGCACGCCCGTCATCAGCGGCAGCGTCCCCAGCACGGGCGTTTACAAGGGAAAGCTGACGCTCTACGCCACCTACAGCGAATGCACCGTGAGCATCAGCACAGGAGCGGCGGGCACCGACCCCATCCTTGCGGAAGGCGAGACGCTTGCCCTCACGGCGGTGCCCGCAGGCTTCCCGTCCGCGCCCGCATACACGTGGAGCATCGAAAGCCCCGCCGCCGATGCGCCGGTCACTGTGAGTTCATCCGGCGTGGTAAGCCCGGTACCGGGCAAATCCGGCAGCGCAACAATAAAGGTGACCGCCACCTGCGGCACGCTCACCGCAACTGCCACGCAGAACGTAAGCGTTGCCGCGCTCAGCGTGACCGGCGCTGCGGCTGTGGAGGCAATGCGCCTTGCAGACGGTTCCAAATCCGTTTCCGCCAGCGTTTCCGGCTACACCGGCACCGTGGAATACAGCTGGACGAGCAGCAGCACTGCCGTTGCCGCCGTCAGCCCTGCGGATTCGGCTTCCGTGACCGTTGCGCCGGCTTCCGGCGGCATCACGACGCTTTCCGTGACGGCAGTGCTCAAGGACGGCTCCGGCAACACAATCAAGGTGCTGCCCGCAAAGACCATTGATGCTGCCGTGCTTGAGGTGGTGCTTGGCGGCAGCGGCCTGCCCGCAGACACGACCGACCCGATTGTGCTCACCGCCGGTTCCACGGAGACGGCGGCGCTTACCGCAAGCCTGCGCGGCATCACAAGCGGCGTGACTTACGCATGGGAATCCGGCGCCCCCAGCCTCTTTACCGTAAGCCCGGCAAATACGTCCGGCACCACCGTTACGCCGGTAGCGGCGGGCAGCGATAGTGTCACCGCAACGCTGACCTACAGGGGCGTGTCCGTAAGTGCAAGCAGGAACGTGAGCGTGGCGGGCATTGTATTCACGACATTCCCCACGTCCTTCGCGATGGGCGGAGCTACCAGCAGCTGTTCACTTGCAGCAGAGGTACAGGGCTTCAGCGGTACGGTTACCTGGGGCACGTGGACTTCGGGAACGGCGGCCGTCGCGACTGTTACCGGGCAGACCGACAGCGGCACAAGCTCGTCGGTGACCCTGAATGCGCTGAGGGGCGGCAAGACCAGGATTACCGTGACCGCAACCGCCGGCGGCGTAACGCTCAGTGCCGAGAAGGACATCTGCGTGCTGCAGCTGTCGCTTGCCTGTGGAGACAGCTCGTTTACGCCGCCGTCCAGCCTGACCGACACCAGCTACAAACTGACGCTGATAAAAGGCGACCCGGTGGCAACCAGCATCACCGCAGATCTCGTCGGGCTTCCGGCAGCTGACGTCAGCTATACATGGACGCCTGAAACGAGCACTAAGCTGACGATGACGACGAGCGGCACCGGCAATAAGACGATCCGGCTCGCCCCGGCGGCGGCGGGCAATGAGACCGTCAGCGTCCAGGCAACCTACGACGGCGAGAGCATCACCAAGAGCGTGGACGTCTCCGTTGTGGGCATCAGGCTGACAGGCAGCAGTACGCATGAATTCGACAGCGATCCGGCAGCACCGGCGACGGCCAATCAGATTACGCTGTCGGCAACTCTGGAAAATATAGAACTGGCCGCCCTGACCAGCAGCGGCATCGGGTTTAGCTCGAACGACACGAGCATCGCAACGGTCACGGCCGGTACCGCTACGTCGACCGGCCGTCCGGTTACCGTCACTGCGCTCAAGGGCGGCAAGGTCACCGTCACGGTCACTGCGGCGCTCGGCTCAACCGGCAGGGTGTTCAGCGCGACAAAGGAGATAGCCATACTCAAGCTGAATGTTACCGACGCTGCGGGTGACCCCGTGCCTGCGACCGGCAACAGGATTTTACTGGGCGGTACAAAGGCTCTCACCGCCGTTCTGGAAGACATTCCTGCTGCCGATGTCGAGTATGAGTGGACGAGCAGTGCCGACACAAAAATCTCACTCAGCCCGATGGATGAAGCAGACACGACGCTCACCGGCGTTGCTCTGGGGGATGCGAATATCAGCGTAACGGCAACCTACAAGGGTACGGCAACATGCACTTCGCCCACAATGGCGTTCAGTGCGGCATTGGGAACCAAGCCTGCACCTGATGCCGTAGGCGATATCGTGTTCACCGACGGCAGTGCAGAACCGTATGTAGACGGTATGACACTTACAGACGAACAGAAGGCTGCCGCTATTGCCGTTATTTTCTATAAGGGAACCGATTTGAACAACGGTGATGACACAACAACGGTCAGAACTCTTGGCAAAGGACTTATTAATTCTTCTTCTTCCTTATATTTTGTTAATCCTCCATGTACTGGTTGGGCTACTATAACATACATACAATGTACTGCCAGCTATTTAAGTAGTGGCTATTCTGTAACAGGAGGCTACAAGAATGGAAGCAATGCATTGGAAGAAATTGGCAGATGGTGTAATGATAACAGCCAAACAGATCAAACTGGCAACTCATCAAAATATCCCGCATTGTATTGGGCAAAGAACTATAAAGAAAAATTGATGACTGGCGAAACAACAAGCCGTTTGATTGGCACGGATTTTGAAGACGGTTGGTATCTCCCTACTTTTGCGGAAATGTGTAAGTTTCAAACATCAACTGCTGTTGCAACTACAATTAAAAATGCTATCGAACTTTGCGGCGGGGATTATTTTGCAATAGGAAGCAGCAATATATATTATTGGACAGCCTGTCAAAGGACAAGTTCTAATGGATACATGCCCTTCCGATTTGAATCTCTTACTTCAAACGGTTCATTGGGCAACTGTTGGACTAGCACTTCTGGCGACTACTATAAGGCTTGTGCCATCCGCGAGTTCTAGCAGGACGAGGAGTGCGCAAGTTTGACTAATTCGAGCAGATGCACAAAGGCGGCAATCGAAACTCGCTCTGAAAACTCCGGGGTCACCGTCGTCGTCGCCGACGGCACCACCTGCCCCTGATCCCGTCCGCCCCACAGCGGGGCGGGGGAGCCTGACCATCCGAGGTGAGCCGCCCCTGACTGCCCCTCATCCGCCCCCGGCTACTTCACCCCCGCACCGTAAGCCGTCCCCCGGCGGGGACAGTTCCATGCGGTACCAAACATGCATTGGGTTAGCCCCCGCCGTGTGGTGAAAACAACATAAAAATGCGCGGAATCGGAAAATTGAACGGCGCCGTCAATGCATGGGACAGATGCCATGCCCGCGAGTTTCTGCCACGCAGAAACGTTTCTGCCACGCAGAAACTCGTTGATTTCCCGCAGGGAAGTCGGAGCGCATTTTGTTGTATACTGAACCCAAAATGCAGGGGGTAACTGTCGCCGTGTACGGGACTGCTACGGTGCTGTCCTGCTTGTCAGCCCTGCGCCGCCAGCGGCACCTCCTGCTTTTTGATGTTCGAGCAGTAGGAAAGGGTGCCCTGAACGGGCGAGTTACAGTGTAATTGAGCAAAATTTTGAAAAAACTGCACTTTTGACCAGAAAAATATTGGCGAAACAACGGTGCCTTATTAACGCTAATAACCAGTTAGGATTCACTCCACTGGCATCTCTGCGGATGCCTGCTTTCAGCCCTGCGCCGCCAGTTGTTCCACTTCCGCAAGGCTCAGCCCCACCGCCTGGGCTATCTGCTCAAGGCTTCCCAAGTTCATAGCAAGCATGTTGCGCGCATCTTCGCGGGCTTTTTCCGAGATACCTTCTGTCCTCCCGATGGCAATGCCTTCGTTCCGGCCTTCGATGCGGCCTTCTTCGCGCACGTCGTGGTCGTGCAGGCTCCAGGACAGGTAAGTCTTTTTCATTCCCTCTATTTGCTTCTTTGCTTCAACCATTTTGTTCAGCCTCCTCGTGAAATCTGACTCTGCCGTGCCGGTCTGCACGTACTTCAGGAACGCGGTCAAGTGGCTTACGCCCCTTGCCCTGCCGGAATCGCTGCGCAATTCCGGCAAGTCTATGAACGATGTGAAGCTGCCTCAGCCCTGCGCCGCCAGCTCTTCCACCTCCGCGACGCTCAGCCCCACAGCTTGCGCTATCTGTTCATGCGTCAGAATGTGCATGGCAAGCAGTTTTCTCGCATCTTCGCGGGCTTTTTCCGAGATACCTTCCGTCCTCCCGATGGCAATGCCTTCGTTCCGGCCTTCGATGCGGCCCTCTATGCGGGCTTCCATGCGTGCGTCGTAGTCGCGCAGGCTCCAGGACAGGTAAGTCTTTTTCATTCCCTCTATTTGCTTCTTTGTCTCAACCATTTTCTTCAGCCTCCTTGTGAAATCTGTCTCTGCAGTGCCGGTCTGTATGTATTTCAGGAATGCCCGCAGTTTCGGGTTCTTAACTTGCCCGAACGCTTCGCAGTTGAAGACCTGCACCAGCGCGCCGTCGTTTATCTTCACGGCGGAATCCTGCAGGCATGTCCTTTTCACAGTATAGCATGGAATTCCTTTTTTGAAAGGGTCAAAGCGGCATAGGAAGATGATGATGCTGTCTTTCAGCTTACTGTATGGCTCCCCTCTCAACAGAGAATCTGTGTCCATCATGCCCTGGTAGTAACGGGTACGGCGGCCCAGGTCCTGAAAGTTGCGGTTCTGGATTTCCACGTCGTAGATACGGCTGCCGTCCTGTACGTAGACATCCAGGCGGATGCCATGTGCGGTGTAGAACGGGTCTGCGCTGTACTGCGGCTCGGCATACTCGATACGGTCAATCTTTATGCCGAGCATGCATTCCAGCGCCTCGCGGCAGATGGCTTTGTCCTGCATGACCACGCCGAACATAAAGTCGTCATGGAAGGTTAATTCTTCAAATGGTTTGATTCGTTGTGTGTTATGTCCCATACCCTCTAGATACCCGAGAAATTTCATTTTTCGCAGATTTTTGGGAAAAAAGTTGATTTTTTTGTTACGGCCGGTTGCTGTCCCCATGCATAACACCTGCCGCACATGCATGGGAGGTAGCCCTGCAGTCCCTGCGGGCTTCTGCCACGCAGAAACGTCTCTGCCCTGCAGAAACTCATTGTTCTCTCCCGGAATTCCCGGAAAACTGCGGAATTTCCTTCCCCAAGGGGCGCTAATGCAGTATATTAGAAGCTATGTCTACGGTACGAACATTGCTGCACGGACTTGAAAAAAAGTTCCGGATCTATTCATTGCTGAGCCCGCTTTCCATGGTGGGCGAAGTTGTCATGGAGACGGTCATTCCGCTCCTGATGGCACGGATAATTGACGTCGGCATCGCAGAGCGCAACCTTTCCTATGTGCTCACGGTGGGGCTGCTCATGGTGGGGCTTTCCTGCGTGTCCCTCGCTTTCGGGGCACTGGGCGCGCGCTTTTCTGCAGTTGCAGCTCTCGGTTTTTCCCGGAACCTCCGCCGCAGGCTCTTCCGCCGGGTGCAGGATTTTTCATTCAGCAACATTGACCATTTTTCCACGTCATCCCTGGTCACCCGGCTCACGACGGACGTGACGAACGTGCAGAACACCTACCAGATGATTATCCGCATGTGTGTCCGCGCTCCGTTCATGCTGATCAGCGGCACCATCATGGCGTGCTTCATCAATCTGCGGCTTTCATCCATATTTTTCATCGTGATTCCGCTGCTTGGCGCCATGCTCACGATTATTGCAGTGTCCGCCTACCCGCGTTTCCGCGCCATGCTGCACCAGTATGACCTGCTCAACGGCACGGTGCAGGAAAACCTTATCGGCATCCGCGTGGTCAAAAGCTTTGTGCGCGGCAGCTTTGAGGACAAAAAATTTACCGGCGCCGCGGACAGTGTGCGCCGCACGCAGCTTGCCGCAGAAAAAGTGGTCATCCTGAACCTGCCGCTCATGCAGATTGTGGTCTATGCATGCATCATCGTGAGCCTCTGGTTCGGCGGCAGGATGATTGTGGGCGGCACGCTGCTGACCGGCGAGCTGGTCAGCTTCATCACCTACGTGACGCAGATTCTTATGTCGCTGATGATGCTGTCCATGGTATTCGTCATGCTGGTGCTGTCACGCGCAAGCATTGCCCGCATCACGGAGGTGCTTGCCGAGGAACCGGAAATCACTTCCCCGGAAGGAGAGGCTCTCTCTGCGGTAAAAGACGGCTCCGTGGAATTCCGCGGCGTTTCCTTCAGCTACCTGAAAGATCCTTCCAACTGCGTGCTTTCCGACGTGAACCTCCGCATTCAGAGCGGGCAGGTCGTCGGTATCCTGGGCGGCACCGGTTCGTCAAAGACCACGCTGGTGTCGCTTATCCCGCGCCTGTACGATACCACTGCGGGTTCTGTCCTTGTGGGCGGCGCCGATGTGCGCAGCTACGGCCTGGAAACGCTGCGTGACAGTGTGGCAATGGTGCTGCAGAAGAATGTTCTGTTCAGCGGCACCATCCGCGAGAACCTGCGCTGGGGGAACGCGCAGGCAAGCGATGAAGAGCTGAAGGCTGCCTGCATTGCCGCCGACGCAGATGAATTTGTGAGTACCCTGCCGGACGGCTACGACACGCAGCTGGGGCAGGGCGGCGTAAACCTTTCCGGCGGCCAGAAGCAGCGCCTGTGCATTGCGCGCGCCCTGCTCAAGAAGCCGCGGATTCTTATCCTTGACGACAGCACGAGTGCCGTGGACACCGCCACTGATGCCCGCATCCGCAGCGCGCTCCGCAATTCCCTGCCGCAGACGACGAAAATTATCATCGCCCAGCGCATTGCTTCCGTGCAGGATGCGGACGTGATTTACGTGCTGGACAACGGCAGGATTAACGGTTCGGGCACGCACGAGGAACTGCTGCGCACGAACAGCATCTACCGTGAGGTTTACGAGTCCCAGCAGAGCGAGAATTAAGGAGTTAGTATATGCCACCAGTAAAAATGAAAGGGGTTGCCCGCCCGCGGAATGCCCGCAAGGTTATCGGCAGGCTGATAAATTATATAGGAGCATACAAGGGACTGCTCGGCATTGTGTTCATTGCGGTCGTCATCAGCGCGGGGGCTGGGGTCGCCTGCGACTCGCTGCTCAAGCCAGCCATCAACGACTACATTCTGCCGCTGTTCCGCCGCGCGCAGGCAGGGGAATCGCTTTCCGCACACGATTTCCTTCCGTTCCTGCGGCTCATTGCATGCATGGCGCTCATCTTTGCATTCGGGGCCTTTTCGTCCTGGCTCAATGCGCGCCTGATGCTCCACATTTCCACGCGCACGCTTTTCCGCATCCGCACCGACCTGTTCCGCCAGCTGGAAAAGCTGCCGCTGCGCTTCTTTGACAGCCGCACGCACGGCGAACTGATGTCGCTCTTCACCAACGACACCGACACCCTGCGCGACATGATGAGCCAGAGCGTACCGCAGCTGTTTTCCAGCGTCATCAGCGTGATTTCCGTCTTTGTGATGATGATTGTTGTGAGTCCGCTTCTGACGCTGGTCATGGTGGTAAGCATGTTCCTTGTGATGATGCTTGCAGGTGCAATCGGTAAGCGCAGCGCAAATGCCTTCCGCGAGCAGCAGAAGAACATCGGCATTGTGAACGGGTATATAGAAGAGATGATTGAGGGGCAGCGGGTCGTAAAGGTTTTCAACCACGAAGCCGCCGTGAAGGATGAATTTGACCGCCTGAACGATGCCCTGTGCGAAGCCGGCACGCGGGCAAACACCTTTGCCAACATCCTGATGCCCATCATGGGCAACCTGAGCCATATCCAGTACGCGCTCGTTGCGCTGGTTGGTGCGGTGCGCGTTATCAGCGGCCACATGGATTTGGGCAGCATCGCCGCATTCCTGCAGTACACGCGCAGCTTCAGCCGCCCCATCACGATGATGAGCCAGCAGTTCAACAGCATACTGAATGCGCTTGCCGGCGCGGAACGTATTTTTGCGGTTATCGACGAGGAGCCGGAATCGGACGAGGGCACGGTAACGCTGGTAAATGCCAGCGAAACTTCGCCCGCCGCCACTGCAGACGGAAAAGTGCATCTGGTGCAGTCCTTTGCCCAGACCGGCGAGTGGGCGTGGCATGTGCCGTCTTCCGTGCAGCTTGTGCCTTCCGCGGCGGGGGAGAATCCGCTGCCCGGCTATGCGGACCGCGAGGACTGCCGTCTGGTAAAGCTGCGCGGTGATGTTGATTTCAGCAATGTGTCGTTCAGCTATGTGCCGGAAAAAGAAGTGCTGCATGCAGTCAGCCTGCACGCAAAGCCCGGCGAAAAAATTGCGCTGGTCGGTTCCACGGGCAGCGGCAAAACCACCATCACCAACCTGCTCACCCGTTTCTACGACATTGAGGAAGGCAGCGGAACCGTCACTTACGACGGCATCCCGCTCAAATCAATTGCCAAAGACGACCTTCGCCGTTCGCTGGGCATGGTTCTGCAGGACACGCACCTGTTTACCGGCACCATCCGCGACAACATCCGCTACGGTAACCTTGAGGCGAGCGAGGCCCAGGTGCTTGCGGCGGCAAAGCTTGCGAACGCGGACGGCTTTATCCGCCACCTGGAAAAGGGCTACGACACGGTGATTACCGGTGACGGCGGCAATCTGAGCCAGGGACAGCGGCAGCTGCTTGCCATTGCGCGCGCCGCCGTTGCAGACCCGCCGGTGCTCATCCTTGACGAGGCAACCAGCTCCATCGATACGCGCACGGAAGCGCTCATCGAGAAGGGCATGGACCGCCTGATGGAAGGCCGCACGGTCTTTGTTATCGCGCACCGTCTGTCTACCGTGCGCAATGCAGATGAAATCATTGTGCTGGAAAAGGGCACCATCATCGAGCGGGGAAACCACGATGCATTGATGGCGCAGCGCGGCCGCTACTACAAGCTCTACACCGGCGCCTTCGAACTGGACTGATCTGCTTTCGGGGAATCAAAGGGGTGCGGCCCCAGCGGAAAGCGCCTCTTGGTGGTACACAAGAAAAATGCGCGGAAGCGAAAAAAAGCCCGGTACCTGAGCGGTACCGGGCGCATTTTTTTTGTTACAGTGCAGTGTGCTTCACACCACCTGGTTCTTGCCGTTCTGCTTACCCTTGTACAGGTTTTCGTCTGCCTGCTTAAAGGTTTCGTCGATGGTGGAACCTTTCTGGTGCACGGCAAAGCCGCCCGTCGTGGATACCGAAAGCAGCTTGTGGTTGTGGGAAAAGCGGTAGCGCATCACGGTGTCGTGGATTTTCTGCACCAGCTGTCTGCAGGATTCCTCCGTTGCCCGCTTTCCGTCGAATTCCTGCACAATGATGAATTCGTCGCCGCCCCAGCGCGCAGCACGGGCGTATTTGTTGTCGTGTCCGCAGACGGAGTCCATAATTTCGGCTATTGTCCTGAGCACGTAGTCTCCTGCATCGTGCCCGAAGGTATCGTTTATTCCCTTAAAGTTGTCTACATCCATAATGGTGATGCAGAAATTGCGGTTGGAAAACTTTGTGTGCTCCTTCATTTTTTCAAGCACTTCCTGCATTTTGCGGCGGGTAAAAATCTTTGTCAGCTCGTCGTAGTCCGCAATGTTGTGCAGGGCCTTTTCGCTCAGCACGGCAATGCGCGTGTAGTTGATGAGCGAAAGCAGGATGTAGGCGAACGAGAGCGCCATATTCATCAGGAAAAGCCGCTTTGCAACAGGGACGGGCATCGGGTAGAGCGGCGGCTGGAAGTAGCAGTGCAGCCACAGCGCCACGGTGGTCACCAGCGTGATGATGGACGTGATGAGCGGTATGCGTACCATGTGCTTTACGGACGAATACACGTAGGCTGTATAGTATATGACGCTCACAAGCGCAAAGCAGTACAGTTCAAAGCCGCATTCAATGCCCGTGCAGATTGTTGCCGCCACAAAGTGCAGCAGGATTTCCATTACAAACAGAAAGATGAGCGGCAGCATGTATTTGCGGTGTACAAGGTAAAAGCCAAAGCAGTAGATCAGCACGCTCCCGATGTTGAAGTAGAACATGGGCATGACGTGCAGTATGCGGAAGAGCAGGAGAAGAACTATATGTGTTATCAGCAGCCCGATGTTTGACATCAGCGCTGCGTTTCTGAATTCAATGTCCTTGTTAAAAGGCGTCATTGCCAGTCTCTCCTTTTGGAAGTGCCGGATAGTTTATAGAGGTCGTTTCAAAAGAAACATGCCCTTGCACTCCCTTTAGTATAGCACGCTCAGAAAGTGCTGTCAAAAAATGCGGCTGCCGCAATTTCTGCCTGCGTTTCAGCAGCCTGTCCTTCGGTCAGCCTTTCCTCAGCCTGCTGTGCTTTCCCGCATGCTGCCGGAAAAACCGAAGGGTCTTTTATTCTGTATCGGCATAATTCCGCCCGCGCTAAAGGGCAAAAGATGCGGCTGCCGGGCTGTGCAGGGAAACTTGTCCGCAAAAAACGATTTCCGAGGGAATTCAGTTGACGAATTCAGCCCTGTTTTAGTATCTTCCATAGCAGAGCAGTACGGCAACGTTCCGGGGCGACCGGAACAGGGCCGACGGCAATCTCTAAGAAGTCGCGCAGCGGGTTTGTAGAGATGCCCTATATCAGGATGCCCAAGAGGGTAGGACAGAGCAATGAGTGACGTGAATTCAGAAAATACAGAGGATCAGTCCGTGGATGAAGCCGCGGTGCAGGAAACGGATGCCGCTTCCGCAGGTACTGATGCTGCACAGGAAGGGGAAAAGAGCCCCCTTGACGAGGCAAAGGACAAGATTGCCGCACTCCAGCAGCAGGTGGACGAGCTGACCAAGGCGAATGCAGAGCTGAAAGATCAGGTGCTGCGCCGTGCCGCAGATTTTGACAACTACCGCAAGCGCATGATCCAGGAAAAGCAGGATGCCTTCGACTTTGCCAACACAAACCTGCTGAAGGATCTGCTGGAAAGTCTGGATAACTTTGACCGCACGGTGGAAGCCGCTGCAACGGCAAATGATCCCAAGACGATTGCAGACGGAGTGACTATGATAAACAAGAGCATGGTAAGCATGCTGGAGAACAAATACAATCTGACCGCATACGGTCAGCCGGGAGATGCTTTTGACCCGGATCTGCACGAGGCAATCGGTTCTTCCAACGACCCTGTTGCCGAACCGGTTCTGAAAGCAGTATATTTGAAGGGTTACAAGCTCAAGGACAGGGTTATCCGCCACGCAAAGGTCATGGTTTCCATGCCGGACGGAACTGTGGCGCCTGCCGGAGAGCAGTCAGCTGAAAGCGCAGCAGCAAATTCTGCCGCAGAATCTTCTGCGCCGGAAGCATCTAACTGAGTAGAGTCTATAGTAGATAGAGGAGTAAAGCACTATGGGAAAGATTATTGGTATCGATCTTGGAACAACGAATTCCTGCGTAGCCGTCATGGAGAACGGCAAGCCGGTTGTCATCCAGAATTCTGAGGGCTTCCGCACGACGCCCTCAATTGTCGGCTTCACCGCGAAGGGCGACCGTGTCGTCGGCCTTCCCGCAAAGAACCAGATGGTCACGAACCCGAAGAACACCGTTTACTCAATCAAGCGCTTCATCGGGCGCCGCTACAGCGAGCTTTCCGAGGAAATCAAGCGTGTCCCGTATGCAGTGAAGGATCACGGCGACGATATCCGCGTGGAGGTCACCGAGAACGGCTCCTCAAAGGAATACAGCCCGCAGGAGATCTCCGCGTTCACCCTGCAGAAAATGAAGAAGACCGCCGAGGACTACCTTGGCGAGCAGGTGACCGAGGCCGTCATCACCGTCCCGGCATATTTCAACGATGCCCAGCGTCAGGCCACAAAAGACGCAGGCAAGATTGCCGGTCTTGACGTAAAGCGCATCATCAACGAGCCGACCGCTGCATCTCTTGCATTCGGCTTCAATAAGGATCAGGACAAGGAAAAGACCATCGCTGTATATGACCTTGGCGGCGGTACCTTTGATATTTCCATCCTTGAACTGGGAGACGGTGTTTTCGAAGTCAAGTCTACCAACGGCAACACGCACCTTGGCGGCGACGACTGGGACGGCCGCATCGTTACCTGGCTCATCGACGCATTCAAGTCAGATACCGGCATTGACCTTTCCGGCGACCCGATGGCAAAGCAGCGCCTGCGCGAGGCAGCAGAGAACGCAAAGATTTCCCTGTCCAACCAGACAAGCACGGAAATCAACCTGCCGTTCATCACCGCCGACGCAACCGGCCCCAAGCACCTGCAGAAGACGCTTACCCGCGCCCAGTTTGAGCAGATGACCGACGACCTCTTTGAGGCAACCCGCGAGCCGTGCCAGAAGGCAATGCGTGATGCAGAAATCACTGCGGATAAAATCGACGAAGTCCTGCTGGTCGGCGGTTCCAGCCGCATGCCCAAGGTGCAGGAAGTTGTCAAGAGCATATTCGGCAAGGAAGGCAGCCGCGCCGTTAACCCGGACGAAGCTGTTGCAATCGGTGCTGCAATTCAGGGCGGCGTTCTGACCGGCGACGTCAAGGACATGGTTCTGCTTGACGTTACCCCGCTTTCACTCGGCATCGAGACGATGGGCGGTGTCTTTACGCGCCTTATCAACCGCAACACCACCATCCCGACCAAGAAGAGCCAGGTCTTCTCTACCGCTGCCGACGGACAGACTGCAGTCAGCATCCATGTCCTGCAGGGTGAGCGCGAAATGGCTGCGGACAACCGCACACTGGGCCGCTTTGACCTGGTTGGCATTCCGCCTGCACCGCGCGGCGTGCCGCAGATCGAGGTCACCTTTGACATCGACGCAAACGGCATCGTGCATGTTTCTGCAAAGGACATGGGCACCGGCAAGGAGCAGCATATCCAGATTACGTCTTCCAGCGGCCTGAGCAAGGAAGAAATCGACCGCATGGTGAAGGACGCCGAGGCAAATGCTGATGCGGACAAGAAGAAGAAGGACGCCATTGACGCCCGGAATGCCGCAGACAGCCTTATCTTCTCTACGGAGAAGACGCTGAAGGAACTGGGCGACAAGGTTTCTGCCGACGACAAGTCTAAGATTGAAGCTGCCGCAAACGAGCTGAAGGAAGCGCTCAAGGGCGACAATACTGAGGACATCAAGAAGAAGACCGAGGCGCTGCAGCAGGCTTCTTACAAGATTGCAGAGGAAATCTACAAGGCACAGGCCGCTGCTCAGCAGGCAGCAGGCGGTGCAGGTGCCGGCGCTGGCAATGCTTCCGGTGCCAGCGGAGCTTCTTCATCCGGCAGCGGCTTTGACAAGGGCAAGGCTGATGACGTGGAGTACGAGGTTCACGACGACAAGTAAGAGGGGAGCGCAGGAAGTCTTTGACTTCCTGTAAACCGTAACGGTTTTCCGCATTCCCTTCTATAATACAGGGCCTGGTTCCGCTCTCCGGGGGAGTGCCGCTCCCTCGTGAGCCCCTGCCCGGTTCTCGCTGTCCTTTGGGGCAGCACCTTTTCCGTTACCTCCGTCATTGCGGCGGAGGTAACTTTTTGGTATACTAGGGCGGCTTTGGGAGTCCCGCCTTCTGAAGCTGCTCACTGTATTCACAGAGGAAAAAAGACATGGCTACGAAACGTGATTATTATGAAGTGCTGGGCTTGGACAAGAGCGCAGACAAGGACGCCATAAAGAAGGCGTACCGCAGGCTTGCTATCAAGTACCACCCTGACCGCAATCCCGGCAACAAGGAAGCCGAGGAAAAATTCAAGGAAGCCACTGAGGCGTATGAAGTCCTGAGCGACGACCAGAAACGCCCGATTTATGACCAGTACGGCTTTGCCGGGCTTGAAGGCATGGGCGGTGGCGGCGGGCAGGGCTACAGCCATGCATTCCACGATTTCAGCGACATTTTTGGCAGCGGTTCAGGCTTTGAAGATATTTTCAGCAATATATTCGGCGGCGGTTTCGGTTCGTCCGGCTCACGCTCCGGGCGCGACAACAACGCCGGTGCAAGCATCCGCTACGACCTTGAAATTGATTTTAAGGATGCCGTGTACGGCTGCCGCACCGACATCCACTACCGGCACAACGAGCTCTGTTCCCACTGTAACGGTACGGGCGGGCAGCCGGGTTCAAGCCGCAAGACCTGCCCCACCTGTCAGGGTATCGGCCAGATACGGCGCAGTGCAGGCTTTTTCTCCGTGCAGCAGACTTGTCCCACCTGCGGCGGCAAGGGCACGGTCATCGATCATCCCTGTACGCACTGCCGCGGCACCGGCCTTGAAGAAAAAGACAAGGTGATGACCATAAAGATTCCGGCCGGCGTTGATGACGGCAAGCGCATTGCCATCCCGCACGAGGGCGATGCCGGTACCAACGGCGGGCAGCCGGGCGACCTTATCATCGTTATCCATGTGCGGCCGGACAAGTATTTTGAGCGCGGCGACAACGATTTGTACTGCGCCGTTCCCATCAGCCTGTCACAGGCCGTCTTGGGGGCAGACATAACGGTGGCGACGCTTGACGGCAGGCGGATTACCATCAAGATTCCCGCAGGAACGACGGAAGGCAAGCTTTTGCGCATCAAGGACGAAGGCGTGCCGTATACCGGTTCTTCCCGCAAAGGTGATTTGTACGTGAAGATTATCGTCCAGCTGCCGACAAAAATCACCCGGCAGCAGGCTGCGGTTATGCAGGAATATGCCAAGCTGGAAAATGCCACGACCAGCCCGGAGCTTATCCCGCTGGCATCCCTGGCAAAGTAGCAGCCGTTTTCTATTGTATAGCGTCCCTGTCTTGCAGCTTATTTTAGGCTTTGCACGGCAGGGGCATTTTTTTTGTTTTTCGGGGGACTTTCAAAAGGCTGTCCCCTGATTATTCCGCGTTTCCCCCTTTACGCGGGCATGAAATTCGCCGATAATAGAGGAGAGCCAATGTAAAAACGGCACTATTTTGGGGCTGGCTCAGCAGGGCTGTCCGGGAACCCTCGTTCCCGTGCAGTGCCGGCATCCGGGTTTCCTTTGGGAGCACATTCATGTTTGCAGGGGTTAGTAATGTATAAAACGAAACACCGTGTAGTTTCTCTGGCTGCAGATTTTCTCATCATTGCGCTGATTATTTGCCTGACGATATGTATCATACCGCCGGTAGTAAAGGACAAGGCATATTCGCCGTTCTTCACTTGGGTGACTTCCACCGTGCTCATCATTTCTGTTCTCTTTGTGCTGAAAAAGCTCCGCGTGTCCATCGATACGAATCTGAAGAACAAAATGCTCCTTTCCGGCGAGACTGCGCTGCTTTCCCGCTTCCTTGAACGGCTTAAATTCTGCTATTCCTACGATGAATTCTACCAGATTATCGGGGAAATCCTTGAGGTTGAGGGCGACTGTTCCGTGCTCTACATCGACCGCAAGAAGAACTATGTGCTGTACAACAGCCCCGACCGCCTGACGTGTACAAAGAACACCATGCTCACGCTGCAGCTGAATTTCGACGCGGACTGGAAGGACGGTTTCTATTTCCTTGGCGGAAACTACGGCGTTGTACGTGACCAGCGCAAGGCGCGCGGTTTCTTTATGGTAAACAAGGGAAAGCACCTGTATGTGTTCTGCCGTTATACGCGCCTTTTCGATGACTCTGTGTTCGCGCCGGTGTACGACGAATACTGCAACTTTATGAAGCGTACGTTTACCATCAATAATCTTGCCGACATTGCATCCCTTTCGCAGGAATGGCAGCAGCTTGCCAACACGCAGCGCTCCTTCCTTCCTGCCGTTATGCCTCAGATTGACAAGCTGGAGATTGCCGCGTATTTCCGTCCGCTCATCAACGTTTCCGGTGACTACTATTCTGTTCTGCCAATCTCTAAGACAAAGACGCTGCTCATGCTCGGTGACGTATCCGGTAAGGGACTTGCGGCTGCACTCGTCATGGGCTTGGTGATAAACACAATAAAAATCCTTGAAGACAAGGACGATCTGCCCGGCATGATCCGTGCGGTAGACAAGGCAATCAAGGGCATGCACCTGCAGGACAAGTACACGGTTCTTTTCCTCGGCATCGTGGATACGCTCAACATGACCATCCGCTACGTGAACGCTTCAATGTCTGACCCCGTTATCATCACGAAGGCGGCAGACGGCTACCGGGTCAAGCCGCTTACGTCAAACTGCTCGGTTGTCGGCATCATTGATCTGCCGGACACCATAGAAGTCAGCGAGCAGCGGCTTTTCCGCGGAGATGTCATACTGATGGCCTCCGACGGTGTGTCCGAGGTTATGGACGATAACGGCGTTGAGCTGGGCAACACCCAGCTGTACCAGGACACGCTGACCACAAGCGCGGAAAAATCCCCCAAGGAATTTGTGGACGATGTGGTGCACCTCGTGCTTTCGTATAACGGCAACAAGAAGCTGCACGACGATGTTACGATGATGGTTGCAAAGATTGTGAGGTAATCCATGGTATTTTTGATTCTGAATGCACTTGCATGCGGTGTGCTCATCGCATATTCATTTACGATTGATACAGACAAGAGCGAAAAGCAGCTCAACAGCGCCCTCATCAACCTTATACTGTTTGCCGCGTCGCTTTTTGGCCTGATGGCGCTTACGCTTGCGCTCTGTTTCTTTGCGCCGTCCCAGCTTGCCCTGCTGATGGGCCGCATTACGATTATGCTCATGGGCTGGTTCAGCGTAAAAAGCTGCCTGTACCTGCTGGTGTTCCCCGGCAAGCAGCACTCAAAGACGATGCGCATCATGAACTGGGTGCTGAACATTGTAGCGTTCTACATGGTGTTTTTCATTCCCGGCTCGCTGACGAATATTTCTGTTTCGTATGAAGGAAAATTCCAGATGACTTCCGGGCTGGTGTTCGGCGGCAGGCTCGGCCGTGAGCTGAAGCTTTCATGGCTTTCCTTGTTCTGGAGCATCTATAACTTCGTTATACCGCTCTTCATCATGCTGATGACGCTTGTCCGCTCGGAGCACGAAAAGCTTTCTCTTGTCCGCCAGAAAATCCGCCTGTGCTGCACCGGCGTGGTGCTTTCCTGGGTGGTCTTTGCATTCATCGAGTTTGCATCAACATACCAGCCGATGATGCTTTCCCTCATCATGCTCTGCTACGTGCCGGAAGTCCTGATGTACCTGTACGCAAAACGTCAGAACGAAATCTGGGACCGGAACATTGCCCTCCGCACCGGCCTGAAGTCCCTGCTGTCTGTCCTGCTGCCGTCGCTTCTGCTGGGGCTTTTCTTTACGCTTTCATGGCCGCTGTTCAGCCGCAGCCGCATTCTCTTTGTGCTGCTCTTTGCCGTGCAGTGCGTGGTGGTGATGGCGCTGTGGATTATCGGCGGGCAGTATGTGTCCCGGAAGGGCCTGCTCCGCGACAGCCGCTACGCGTATGACTTTGCAAATGATCTGACAAGCATAAACTTTGACGGCGAACCGAAAGATATTGTCCGCCACCTTGCAGCCATGTTCAAGACCTACGTCGATTCCTCTGCCATGCGGATTCTTATCGATTCCGGCGACGGCTATTTTGAAACCGTCTACGATTCCGAGGATGAGGATGCCCATCCTTCGTTTGACATCGACAAGGAATGCTTTGACCGCCTGCTGAACATGAAGCGGCAGATTGTGTCCCGTGAATTTGCAGAGCAGAACTACAGCCTGGTGCAGATACGCGGGGCGCTGCGTACCTTCTTTGATTCTTCCTGCTCTGATGCCTTTATCCTGCTGAGCGAAGGCCACCACATCATCGGTATCATCGCGTTGGGAAAAAAGGTGAGCGGCAACCCCTACAATGATTACGACTTCAAGGTTTTCAGCGACCTGTATTCAAACTTCTTCGTCATCGGTTACTATGTAAAGAACATCATGAACGAGTCCGTCGTCGGTACGGTTGACCGCGAAATCAAGATGTCGGCTCAGATAATTACCTCCATTCAGGAGAACATGGATATCATCCGGAATCCCAAGGTTGATGCCGGTTACCTGATGGTTCCCGCCCACAACATCGGCGGTGAGTTCGTGGACATGATCCGCCTGACGAACACGCGCTACATCTACATCATCGGTGCACTCAGCGGTAAGGGTATTGCGGCTTCCATGAGCATGGTCATTATGAAGTCAATCACGCGTACCTACCTTGCAGAGACGGGCGACTTTAAGAAACTCATCGAAAAGGTGAACTCGTTCATCCGCGAATGTCTTCCCAAGGGCACGTTCTTTGCCGGCACGTTCGGACTGGTTGATTTTGCGACGGACACCATGTACTATATCAACTGCGGTTCTGCTGCTTTGTTCCTGTACACGCGCGCCTACAACAACGTCATTGAAATTCAGGGCGAGGGGCACATTCTTGGCTTTGCAAAGGACATAAGCCCGCTGCTGAAAGTGAAGAAAGTCAAGCTTTCTCCCGGTGACATTGTGTTCTCCTGCACGGACGGTCTTATCGATTCCCGCTCACTCCGCGGCGAAAAGTACGGCAAGGCCCGGCTCCAGAATGAAATCATGGAGAACACGACTTATCCTGCGGCAAAGATTGCCCAGTTTATGCATGAAGGTCTCACGACGTTCACGTCAAAGGAACTTGAAGATGACGTGACGATTTTCCTGCTGAAATACAGGACGCCGGAAGAAATTTCGGCAGCTGAAGGAGGCAAAGAATGAACCAGCTTGCTCTGATAGAAAAGATAGGCGCAAATTATGTGTTGCTGGAACTTTCCGGTGATCTGAATGCATACACGATTTCGGAACTGCAGGAAAAGATTTCCCGCTATATTCCCGACACGAACGTAGTGCTTGATATGTCAGCAGTTATGACCGTCGATTCTTCCGGGGTAAGCGTTGTTCTTGCCGGCATTAACGACGGAAATGAATTCGGTACCAAGCTCTTTATCATGAATCCCTCCGAAGCCGCCCATTCCGCGCTCACCAGGACTGGATTCTGGAATACGTTCAACATTATCCATTCTGTGACTGAGGTTTCCGACTTCTCGGAATAAATACAGGTGCGCAGGCTCCCGCCGTGGGGCGCCGTGTTCGGCTCCCTGTGCAGAGCGGTTTCCGATCGCACTGCGCAGGCCTTGTGCTGCCCGGCGTTACGGGGCGGCTGTTCCTGCTGCTTCCCCGCTGCCGGCGAAATCCATTTCGGCGGAAAATTTTCCGGCGGAAGACGGTTCTTTTTCAAGGTGCCCCGGCGTCAGCCCGAATTCTTCCTTCCGCTGATGGTTGTCGCTGCCTGCCGGTTCTATGTGCACCACAATGTCGTAGATATCGGGCAGCTCCCGCCGCACTGCTTCTTCAACCTGCTCGCTCAGTTCATGTGCATCGTAGACCGTCATGTCCGGTGCAACTTCAATGTCAAGGTCCACGTCAAGCAGTGAAGCCATCCGCCGTATGCGCGCGCGGTGCGGATTTGTTACGCCGGGCACGGATGCCGCCGCCTCAAAAAGCTTTCTGTACAAGGAATTGTCGGTGTTCCCGTCCATCAGTTCCAGGTTCGTCTGCCGGAAAATCTGCACGGCATTCTTTATGACCCAGCCGCCCACCGCCACCGCTATAATGGGGTCGAGCACCGGGCAGCGGAACAGTTTTGATGCTGCCAGCCCCAGCAGCACCCCCGCGGAAAGCACAATATCGCTCTTCATGTTTTGGGCATTCGCCTTGACCATTTCACTGTCCGCAAGCCGGGCGTAGTGAAATTCAACGGCTGCCAGCAGCGCTTTTCCTGCGATGGAAAACGCCGCCCCCGTCACCGCAATGGGGGACACCTCCTGCGAAGCCGTTCCCCTGATGATTGACGCGGCTGCCTGCACTATAACCTGCGTGCCTGCATAGAAAATGATAAAGGACAGCACAAGCGTTGCCGTTGTTTCCGCGCGCACATGCCCCCAGGGGTGCTCCTTGTCGCTCGGCTGGGCAATGATGCCGCTGATGATGAGTGTAACGATGGCGATAAGCACGTCCGTGGAAGAATCAATGCCGTCGCCCAGCACCGCAAGCGAGCCTGATAAATACGCAAACAGGAGTTTTACTGCCGCAAGAATGGCGTTGCCCAGCAGGGCGGCAATCCCCGCCACCCGGATGCAGTGCGATTTGTAGTCTGTGCCCTTCTGCCTCAAAGCAACCTCCTGCAAGCTGCATGTGACTCCCGATGCTCCTTTTGGAAAAGAAACATCAGGATTCCGTTTTTGTCTGCGTTACTTTGCCACGATGTTTACGAGCTTGTCCGGCACCACGACAATCTTTGCGACTGTCTTGCCGTCAAGGAATTTCTTTGCACCTTCGGTGGCAAGGGCAGTCTTTTCCAGAATGTCCTTGGCGGTACCCGGCGCCGCGTCGAACTTGTCGCGCAGCTTGCCGTTTATCATCACGACGATGGTCTTTGTGTCTTCCTTGCAGTATTCTTCGCTGAACACCGGCCATGCTTCATAGCTTACCGTGTCCGTGTGCCCCAGCTGCTGCCACAGCTCTTCGCCAAGGTGCGGCGCATAGCAGGCGAGCATTTTGACAAAGCCTTCCCACATGGCGCGCGGCAGTTTTTCTGCCTTGGAGCACTCGTTGATGAAAATCATCATCTGGCTGATTGCTGTGTTGAAGTTGAGAGAATCTGTGTCCTCCGTAACTTTCTTGACCGTCTTTGCATAAGTCTTGCGCAGCGAGGCGAGCGCCTTGTCTTCGATGTGCGCGGTAATGTCAATGTCCTCGATGGGCTTCTGCGCGGTGTCCCACACTTTTTCAAGGAAGCGGTTTACGCCGATAAGTCCCTGCGTATTCCACGGCTTGGAAACGGTGAGCGGTCCCATGAACATTTCGTACATGCGCACAGAGTCTGCGCCGTAGCCCTGAATCATCTCGTCAGGGTTGACGACGTTCTTGAGCGACTTTGACATTTTTGCCACCACGCGCTCCAGCTCTTCGCCGTCATCGGTAGAATAGAATTTGCCGCCGCGTTCTTCTACCTGATCGGTGGGAACAAGCGACTTATTCGCCCGCTGGTAGGCAAATGAGGTTATCATGCCCTGGTTGATAAGGCGCTGGAACGGTTCCTTGGTGCTGACAACACCAAGGTCGTAGAGCACCTTGTGCCAGAAGCGCGCATAGAGCAGGTGAAGCACCGCGTGCTCTGCACCGCCCACATACAGATCCACCGGCATCCAGTAGTTTTCTGCTTCCTTGGATGCGAATGCCTGCGTGTTCCTGGGGTCAAGGTAGCGCAGGTAGTACCAGCAGCTGCCCGCCCACTGCGGCATGGTATTGGTTTCGCGCTTTGCAGCGCCGCCGCACTTGGGACACGTGCAGTTTACCCAGCTGTCGATTCCAGCAAGCGGGCTTTCTCCGGTGCCGGTGGGCTGGTAGGTTTTTACGTCCGGCAGCTCAAGCGGAAGCTGCTCCTCCGGCACGGCAACGGTGCCGCACTTGGGGCAGTGCACGAGCGGAATCGGTTCCCCCCAGTAGCGCTGGCGGCTGAACACCCAGTCGCGCAGCTTGTAGTTGACGGCCTTTTTGCCGATGCCTTTTTCGTCCAGCCAGCGTATCATGCCGGGGATGGTTTCCTTGGTGGGCATGCCGGTGAACTGCTCGCTGTTGATTGCATAGCCGTCCTTTGCCGACGTGCATTCGTTAGCAATGCCGAAGACATCCGGGTGTGCTTCCACAAGCTTCTTGTATTCTTCCGGTTTTGCCGCTGCAGCACGCAGCAGTTCCGCTCCCTTCTTTTCGTCTCCTCCGGCAAGAGAAGCAACTTCCTTAGGACTGGCAACAACCTTGATGATTGGCAGATTGAATTTCTTTGCAAAGTCCCAGTCGCGCTCGTCGTGTGCGGGAACAGCCATAATTGCGCCCGTTCCGTAGCTGGTGAGTACGTAGTCTGAAATCCACACGGGGATGAGTTTTCCGTTTACGGGGTCTATGCCGTAGCTGCCGGTGAACACGCCGGTCTTGGTCTTTGCAAGGTCGGTGCGCTCAAGGTCGCTTTTCTTTGCGGCGGCTTCTACGTAGGCTTCTACTTCTGCCTTGTGCTCCGCTGTAGTCAAGCGCGGTACCAGCTTGTGCTCCGGCGCCACGACCATGTAGGTTGCCCCAAAGAGCGTGTCTGCGCGCGTGGTATAGACGGTGAGCTTGTCTGCGGTGGGCTTTCCGTCTGCATCTGCAATGGGGAAGTCCACCTCTGCGCCCTCAGAACGGCCGATCCAGTTTTTCTGCATGAGCTTGACGCTTTCCGGCCAGTCCAGTCCGTCAAGGTCGGCAAGCAGGCGGTCTGCATAGGCGGTTATCTTAAGAATCCACTGGCGGATAGTCTTGTGCGTAACAGCTGCGCCGCAGCGGTCACAGTGCCCTTCCTTCACTTCCTCGTTTGCCAGGCCTGTCTTGCAGCTGGGGCACCAGTTGATGGGAGTTTCGGCTTCGTAGGCAAGTCCCTTCTTATAAAGCTGAAGGAAAATCCACTGCGTCCACTTGTAATAGTCAGGGGTACAGGTGCACACCTCGCGGTCCCAGTCGTAGCTGAAGCCGAGTGCCTTTATCTGCTGCGTAAAGTGTTCGATGTTCTTGAATGTGGTGGTGGCGGGGTGGGTACCCGTCTTGATTGCGTAGTTTTCCGCCGGAAGACCGAACGCGTCGTATCCCATGGGATGCAGCACGTTATAGCCGTTCATGCGGAGGTAGCGGCACCAGATATCGGTTGCCGTGTAGCCTTCCGGGTGCCCCACATGCAGTCCCGCCCCGCTGGGGTAGGGGAACATGTCCAGCACGTAGCGGCGTTTTTCCTTGGGGAACTTTTCGTCCTCCACCGCCTTGAACGTCTTGTGCTCGTCCCAGTATTTCTGCCATTTCGGCTCAATCTCTTTGAATGGATACGACATAGCTAACCTCTGTATAAAATCTTGGGTTTCCGGGAACCCGGTTTGTTTTCTGTAGTGGCATTGTAGCATTTTTATGCAGTTTGGAGAAGCGGTCAAGCGGCTGCCGCCGCTTGACCTGCCGGAATCGCTTCGCAATTCCGGCGAGTTTAGGCATGGTACCGCAGCTGTATTTTGTTCCCGGCGGAAATCGGCCTGACTTGTTGACGGCGGGGGCGGAAAAAAAGTATATTGTAGCTATGTTCCGTTTTTTTCTTAAGAAGAATTTCTGCGACGTGTGGGACAATCTCCTGCATACGATTGTGTACAACCTGATGATGCTTGCCCTTCTTGGCGGATGTGCGGCGCTGTGCATTGCGGTGTCCGCTCTGCCCGGTACTGCCATCCTCAAAGATATATATGTTGCCGCTGCATTCCTTTTTTCTTCCATGCTGGTGTGCGTCTTCCTTGTTGCGGAAAGCGATAATGCCGCCAGAGCTGCCAGCTATGAAACGCCGAAAATCAAGGCGCTGTTCAGCAATCTGGTGCCGAGCCTGAAAGACGGCATGCTGCTCGGTCTGCTGGTGATGCTTGCCGCTACCATTGCCACAACAAGCATTCCCTATTACTTTTCCATCTGGATTCCCCGTGACGGCGGCAAGGGCTCCCTGCTGGGGCTGCTCATGCTTTCTTTTGTGTTCTGGATGCTTGTTATCTTTGTCATTGCCATCCAGTGGTTCCTGCCGGTGCGGAGCCTTATGCACAACAACTTTAAGAAATGCCTGAAGAAGTCATACATCATTTTTTTCGACAACATGTGGTTTTCCGTCGGCGTTGCGCTGGTCAACCTGCTGAATGTCTTCATAACGATATTCACGCTGGGCATTCTTGACGGTGCCGCTACCATGCTTATCACTTCGACGAATGCCCTCCGCCTGCGCCTGTACAAGTATGACTGGTATGAGGTGAATCCCGGCCTGACCCGCGAGCAGCGCAGGGATGTTCCGTGGGAGGAGCTGCTTGCCAATGACCGCCGCATACTCGGTCCGCGCAAGTGGCGCTCATTTATCTTCCCATGGAAAGAATAGCGGCGGGCAGCCGTTCCGGCGGGCTGCGCATGCAGCAGTTCCGTCTGGTGCTTGCCGTGCTGGACGAATTGTCTGCCACAACGCGCATTCAGGAGAACCGGCGCTTTGTGCAGCACGGTTCTACATCCGTGTACCGGCACTGCCGCAATGTTGCGCTGGTAAGCCTGCTGCTCTGCGGCAGGTTCCGCCTGCATGCAGATGTCCGTGCACTGGTGCGCGGCGCCCTGCTGCACGATTACTTTCTGTATGACTGGCACTGCGGCTGCCACAGCTGGCACGGATTCCGCCATCCCTACATTGCTTTGCGCAACGCTTCTGCAGACTGCATGCTCAGTCCCGTGGAATCCGACATCATTGTGCACCACATGTTTCCCCTGGTGCCGTTCCCTCCGCGCACGCTCGAAGGCTGGATTGTTACCGTCAGCGACAAACTGTGCAGCCTGTATGAAACCTTCCGCCTGAACGAACGCCACGTCCGGCAGCGCCGCAGGCAGCTTGGTTCCCGTCGTCCCTGAACCCACCCTAGCCAAGCACCGCCCTTTTGTGCTATACTCTTTTCCACTAATTCAGTGAAATACCAGTGCAATCCGGTGCCGGTATGAGGAGTTTTTGTTATGGAAAAGAAAGTTGACCATTCATGCACGCTTGACAAGATTATCAGCCTGTGCAAGCGCCGCGGCTTTGTGTATCAGGCGGGCGAAATCTACGGCGGTCAGGCAGGCGCCTGGGACTACGGTCCGCTGGGCGTGGAATTCAAAAGAAACATCCAGAATGCATGGTGGAAGTTCATGACCCAGCTGCATGACGACGTGGTGGGGCTTGATTCTGCCATTTTCCAGCACCACAAGACATGGGAAGCTTCCGGGCACGTGGCCCACTTTTCTGACCCCATGATAGACTGCACGGAATGCAAGGCTCGTTTCCGCGCTGACCAGCTCATCGAGGATTTTGTTGCCGCTCATCCGGACACGAACCCCGGCAAGCCCGTGGACACCATGACCCACGAAGAGATGAAGGCCTTTATCGATGCGAACATCAACTGCCCCACCTGCGGCAGCAAGGAGCGCAAGTATACCGCCGTGCGCGAGTTCAACCTTATGTTCAAGACCTACCAGGGGCCGGTCGCCGATGACAGCCACCTGATTTACCTGCGCCCGGAAACCTGCCAGGGCATTTTCACGGATTTCAAGAACATTGTGCAGTCAAACCGCATGAAGATTCCCTTCGGCGTGGCACAGGTCGGCAAGTCCTTCCGCAACGAAATCATCTTTAAGAATTTCATCTTCCGCACCTGCGAGTTCGAGCAGATGGAAATGGAGTATTTCTGCAAGCCCGGTACGGACGAAGAGACCTTTGAGCGCTGGAGAAAGGAGCGCTGGGCCTTCTACCTTAAGTACGGCATTGCCGAGAAGAACCTGCAGTGGCACCACCACGACAAGCTTGCCCACTATGCAAAGGATGCCTATGACATCCAGTACCGTTTCCCCATCGGCTTTGAGGAAATTGAAGGCATTCACAACCGCACTGATTTTGACCTGAGCCAGCACACAAAGGTCAGCGGCAAGGACATGGGCTACATTGACCAGGAAGACGGCAACAAGAACTACGTGCCCTACGTCATTGAGACTTCTGCCGGTCTGAACCGCAATTTCCTTATGTTCCTCTGCGAAGCATACGAGGAGCAGGATGTTGGCACTGACGGCAAGGAAGACTTCCGCACCGTGCTGCACCTGGATCCGCGCCTTGCCCCTGTTACTGTTGCGGTGCTCCCGCTGATGAAGAAAGACGGGCTTGCTGAGCGCGCAAAGGAAATCCAGAATGCGCTGAAGGAAGAATTTGTTACTGATTACGACCAGAGCGGCACCGTCGGCAAGCGCTACCGCCGCCAGGACGAAGTCGGTACTCCGTACTGCGTTACCGTCGACTACGACACCATCGAGAAAGACAGCCCGAACTTTGACACGGTAACTGTCCGTTTCCGCGACAGCATGAAGCAGGAGCGCGTAAAGGTGAGCGAACTTGCCGCCTTTATCCAGAACGCTATCCGCGCATACAAGCCGGTGGAACGGAACTAGGCGACCCAAGGGCTGCGGACTGATGGAATTTATCGCATTAGGCAAGACGGAACTGCTCGTGAGCCGCACGGCATTCGGGGCGATGAGCCTTGACTGCCCGGAGATAGAAGCATTCGGCAGCAAAGCCGACGAAAAGGCATGCTCCCTTGTGCACCAGGCCTATGATGCCGGAATCAATTTTTTTGACACCGCGCACTCACGCCCGCTGTGCGAGAAGCGCCTTGGGGCTGCTCTCCACGGCATTCGGCAGGACGTATTGCTTGCGACGAAAACTGATGCTGTTACTCCGGCGCAGATACGCGCTGACCTGGAGCAGAGCCTGCTTGTGCTGGAGACAGACACCATCGATCTTTATCAGCTGGAAAATCCGCCGTTCCTGCCGCTGGAACACGGAAAGGACGGCATATACAGCCTCCTGGCCGGGTTCCGGAAGCAGGGCGTTATCAGGCATTTTGGCGTGGTGACGGAAAACCTTGACATTGCGCGGCAGGCGGTGGAATGCGGTCTGTATGAAAGCGTGCAGATTTCATTCAACATGCTTTCCGGCCAGCAGGTGGTGGATTTTGTGGCGCTGTGCCAGGAGCGGGAAGTGGGGTGCATTGCCATGCAGCCGCTCAACGGCGGCATTGTGAAGAACATTCCGCTTGCGTTCGGCTTTCTGCACCAGTACGAGCACGTGGTACCCGTGTGGGGCGTGCACACGCAGGAAGAGCTGCAGCAGATTCTGTACTTTAACGACCACCCGCCGGTGGTGGATGATCAGTTCCGTGCGGAAGTTGAGCACATCCGCCGCTTCTTCAACTGAATAGACCTGTTCGGAAACTACGTTTCCGCTCAGGCCGGCGAGTTTAAAATCGCTCAAATAGCGCGATTTTAAACATCGCATTCTAGTGTAACATGTTCTGAAACTGAAGTTTCTGAACATGTTTAATGACTACGGTCGTGCCGCAGTTTTTTATTCTTCTTTGTTTGACATCTTTTCCAGTGCGGAAAGGGTGTCCTGCACTTCTTTCTTGTTCAGAACGCGTATGATGCGCAGTTTTTCCAAATCAACCTGCACAACCTTGGGGCTGCCGTCTTCTGCGGTTTCTCCCAGAACCTGCACGAAAGGTGTCTTGGGCTGACCGGGCACCACGTCCACAACCTGCGCAATCTTGCCGTTTGAAAGGTAGACATAAACGCCGATGGGGTAGAGCGAAATGCTGTAGAGCAGCACTTTGGTCACCGTGTCATCGTACTGGTGGTTTGCGTTCCTGAGCAGTTCGAGCAGCGCTTCGTATGAAGAGCGCTCTTCCTTGTATTCGCGCGGTGCGGTGATGGCTTCAAAGGAGCATGCCGTTGCAATAATCTTTGCGTACAGGGAAATCTTGTCGCCGGTCACATGGCGCGGGTAGCCGGAGCCGTTCATACGCTCGTGGTGTTCCAGTACGGCAAGCTGCATGGGCAGCGAGAAATTCGCCTTCTTCAGGATATTGTAGCTGACAATCGGGTGTGTGGTAATCATAAGCTTTTCCGGCCCGGTCAGCGGTTTGTCGTTCATGTAGAGCTGCGGCGGCAGCAGAATCATGCCGATTTCATGCATGATGCTTGCGGTTGCAAGTTCCATCATCTTGTCCTGCGGCAGCTTGAGCTGCAGACCGATGGTGATGGCGATAACCGTGGAGCGCATACAGTGGCTGATGAGGAAGTGCTTGTTGTCGATTTCCATGCTTGACGTGATGCGGAGCACGTCCCTGCGGTTGTTCTTGACGAATTCACACAGGGAATCGGCGGTGTTCATGATTTCCGCCTTGTTGAGTGCCTTGTCGCTCACGTAGCCGTTGTAGACTCCTGCAATATAATCATAGAACTTGTAGTAGGTGTTTCTGACTTCTTCCAGCTTTGCCTGTGCTTTAAGGTAGCTGTTTACCGGCGGGGCTTTCTTCTGTTCCGGCTCCTTCTTGGGGAGCGTGGGGCCGTTGTCTTCGCCTTCAAGGAATTCGCTGGCATCGACGGTTTCTGTCTTGCCGTCAACGGAATTGTCCTGCGGGGCAGCGGCCTTTGTTTCGCCGGCGCCCTGCTGTGCTGCATCGGCGGCCGGTGCCGGGGTTTCGTCAGCTTTTACGCTGCCGTTTGTATAGAGTTGTGTGAATCCCCATTCGTTTAAATCCATCAGCTGTTCCGCAGAGACGGTGCACTGTGCGGGTACAAGGAGAAATGCATTATCTACGAATAAATCTTCTGAGAAAAAACTTCCTGGTTTGATGTCTGCAATTTTATAAGAATTCATACATACCCTCACTTCTTATTATCGGCAGAAATCTGCATAAAATATAGGGGCAATTTTAAAAGTCGTTCGAGTTTTAAAGAGAAGCTTGAAAATCATGCAGGTTTTGTGCGCTGCGGCTTCCGGAAAAAACAAGAGCCGGAGTTTCCCCCGGCTCCCAGGCATGAGAGGTAAAAAAGAACATTTCCCGGCAGGCGTCTGGATGTCGATGACACGCCCGCCGGAAAATGCGGAAGGCACTGCGTCCCGCAGCTTTGCTCCAGCATGCAGAACCTTCATCACAATCTATTTTTATTATCGGAGGAAGACGCCGGAACTTGAATGAATTCGGTGCAGGATGTGCAATCTTTTTGCGGATGGCGGCGGAGGGCAGTTGGAGCTGTCCCCGCTTACTGCTGCCCCAGGGCGTTCCGGTATTCCTGTACGGCCTTCAGCAGTTCCGTGTAGATGAGCCTGCTGTAGCAGAGCGAGCGGAGCTGCGGTTCCTGCGGCAGGTCCGCTGAAAGTTCCTTGAGGTGCCGCTCGGTGGGGAACACAAGCGCCGCTGCCTCTTTTGCGCCGGAACAGAGAATCTGCCTGTCAATGCGTTCCAGCTCCGGGAAAACCTGCGGCGCTTTCAGGCGGTTCCGGATTCCCTTTTCGCAGAGCTGCAGGCCCTTGCGTGCCAGTTCGGAAAGCGTTTCAAGGTTCTGCAGAAAGGAGCGGAGTACTTCATCGTAGGAGGGCAGCGCCTGTGCTTCCCGTGCCGCCCGCCCGGCCGCAGCGCGTTCTTCGGCCTTGCGGAAGAATGCTGCTTTTGCTTCAGGTGCTGCCGGGCGCTCGAGCAGCTGGGTAACAGCTGCCACCTGAATTCCTTCGATTGCAAGGCTCTGGGGGGTAAGCGTATAGGTCTGCACCGCGTCTGCCTGTGCCTGCGCGCAGTTTGATTCGAACCACCAGGCGAAGACGGACATGCGGCTGTCGGTAAGCAGGGGATTGCCGTGGTAATCCTTTGCATAGGCCGGATGGGCGCTCATGAGGGAATCGGCGGTGCTGTTTTCCGCCGTATGCAGCCTGCCGGACAGGCGGTGCGCGCGTTCTTCAAACTGGGAGCCGCGTATGTGCGTCTGCCCGCCGGGAAAGCCCAGATCCATACCAGCAATGTATATTTCCTGCGCCCCGCAGCTGCGCGCAAAATCCCATGCCGTGGTTGTTACGCTGCCGCCTGCGCCGAGCCTGCCCTTGCTGCCGAGCTGCTTTTCAAAATACTGCCCGATGGGAAACAGCGAGCTGCAGAGCACGATTTCCTTGCAGGGAAACCGGAATACAGAGGGCCATGCTGCGCTTTCGGTGATGAGTACCGATGACGGCGAGGCAAGGAATTCCAGATGCATGGCGCAGGCGTACTGCGGATCCACCAGCACAATGAAGTCCGGTTCCACTCCGGCGGAAAGGCAGGAATGCAGCGCCGTGTCCACGCAGACAAGCACGGCCCGTTCCTTGAGTGCGGCAAGATGCGGCAGCACGGTGGCAAGGCTGGGGCCTGCTGCAAGCACGATGAAGGGCAGGGCAGGCTGCTGTGCCGCAGCGGCTCCCCTGAATTTATCCACCCCGTCGAGTGCGGCAATAAAGTGCAGGTTCCGGCAGCTGTTGCTGAGCCACAGGTGCGCGAATTTCTCCAGCGTGTTTGTGTTGATTTCTTCCTTCTGCCTGCTGCGGCGGAGTGCGGCACCTACTTCCTCAAAGAAGTCTTTTGCGTGTGCCTGCCATGCCGGAACAGCAATCGTGCACAGTGCGCTGCTTTTATACTGCGCAAGCAGTGCGGCGGTGCTGGCAGCAGAAGCTTTTACCGCGAACACAAGCTGCCCGTGCCGCAGGACATCCTGCCAGTCCGTTACGCAGAATGCTGCAAAAAGATGCGCGGGATCCGGTTCCACCAGCACCAGGGGAACGTCGGGATGCTGCCGTGCAAAGACCGCCGGGGCAAAGCCCAGCCCAAACCCCAGGAACAGCCCTGCTGCATGCTGTTCTGCCGAAAACACGGAGACCTGCTGCACGGCTTCCCTGCCGGGGTTGTATTTTGAATGCAGCGGCACGCCTGCTTCCACAGCAGTCGCTTCCCCGTTCTTTGCCGCCGCAACCGCAAAGGGAAAGGCTTCTTCCCCGCGTGACTCGAATGCCTGTATGTCTGCTGCGAGCATGTCTGCAAGGGCAGGGAAGCGCTCCCGGAAGAGCGCCATGTTTTTATTCCAGGTAGAGTTCAATTGTCATGTTCTCCGTTATGGGCGTGCCCGGTTCCGGTACCTGGGATGTTACCCAGCCTTCCCCGTGTATGCTCAGGCTGATGCTGCCGTCCACCAGCAGCGGGAGCAGGTCGCGCTTGGGGCGGCCGGTGAAGTCCGGCACCACTCCGTCGATGGTGATGGGGGTGCCGCTGGTAATGGTGATGTGGCCGGAGTGCTCGAATGTTGCCGCCCTCTGGCTGTTCATGCCGCGCTGGTTGATGATTTCTTCTGCTGCTTCCGAGATGACGGGGGCAACAATGCGGCCGGCGTAGGTTTCGCCCTTTGCTTTCTGGATAACGATGTACAGGATGATTTCCGGGTCTTCGGCCGGGAACACGGCAAGGCAGTTCGAAAGAAAGTCCGTCTGACTGTAGCCGCCGTTTACCAGGTCTGCCATCTGGGCGGTACCCGTCTTGACGCCGATGGTTACGCCGTCAACCTGTGCCCGCATGCCGGTGCCGCTTTCTGCGGTTGTCTTCATGCAGCTGAGTATGTACTTTGCCGTGGAAGCCTTGAGTATCCGGTCGCCGTAAGCCGGCTGGTGCGCGTAGGTTTCATTTCCGTCCTTGTCCGTGGTGCGGCGGATAACGGTAAGCTTTACGGGAACACCGCCGTTCGTGATGGCTGTTGCCGCCTGCACCATCTGCAGGGCATTCACGCTTATTTCCTGCCCCATCGCCATGGTGGGCTTGCTGCGGGCAGACCAGAGCCGGTCGGTCTTTTCTTTTACGGAACCTGCCGCCTCCGTGGGCAGCTCAATACCGGTGCGCGTACCGAAGCCGAATTTGTGCACGTAGGAAAGGAAGGTGTCGGTGTCCAGCAGATCGCTCATCTGAGCAAAGGCATCGTTGCAGGAATACTTAAGGGCTTCCCGCACGCTTACCCAGCCGTGGTGGTCAAGGCAGGTTATCTTGATGTGGTCGCCCAGCTTTGTGGTGCGTTCGTAGACGCCGTCGCACAGGAACAGCGTGTCCTTGTTAAGGACGCCGGTGTCGATGCAGGCCGCCGCGGTAAAGACTTTGAATACGCTGCCCGGTTCGTAGACCGAAGCTGCGGGGCGATCCACGGTAGCTTCCTTGTCCGCGGAAACAAAGTCGTTCAGGTTCATGGACGGCAGGCTGATATAGGAAAGAATTTCGCCGTTCTTTGCGTCCGCCGCGATGAGCATCATGCTTTCCGCCTGCGTGGTCTGCATGGTTGCCTTTGCGATTTTCTCCAGACTGTACTGGAGCGCCGCGTCAATGGTCAGGTAGATGTTCTGCCCGTAGATATCCTTGCTTGCGCCTTCTTCCAGCTCCGGCGAAAGAACGTGGTCCCAGGCATATTCTATGCCGCTCAAACCTTCGCCTTCGTCGCCCATGTAGCCGATGAGCTGGGCGGCAAGATCGTTCTCCGGATACACGCGCCCCGGAATCCTGTCAAAGCGGGAGAATGCCGTGTACTTGTTCTGCCGGATGATGCTGTACAGCTCGTCGTAGGTTTCCTGCGTAATTTTCTTCTTTATATATATGAAGCTGCTCTTTTCGTTCCCGGTGATTTTTGCGGCAATGTCCGTGGCGCTCATTCCCAGCACGGACGACACTTTTGCGGCGAATTCCGCGGGATCCTTTATCATCCGGGGGGATACCCCAAAGTGGTAGAAGGTGGTCTGCACGGCGAGCGGCTTGCCGTTGCGGTCAACGATGGAACCTCGCTCCACGACGGGCGTCCGCACGGTGAATTCTTTCTGCTGCCCGAAAGAGAGCTTCACGTAGCCTGCAAAGACATAGAGCGTCACCAGCACCGCAAGCGTGCCCGCGATGTAGATGCGCCATTTCCTGAAAAAACCGTTTATCTGCATACAGCCTTCCCCAACACGTTGTTCACGGGTATGAACCCATAGGTCCTCGAATCAACGGAGACGGCAGCATTATCCCCGATGGCGAGGATAGTTCCTTCCGGCACGGAGCGAATGGTGCACATGGTGTAGTACTGCTCGGCAGAGAGCGGAAACGAGGCATTGTTCACAAGAAGAGTATATCCTTTATCTGCTGAATAATCCAGAGGCGTGCCGCCGGTTGCAGCACAGCGCTTTATGATTATTTTATTGTTGTACAGGTAAATTACAATATCTCCTGCTGCGGGTTCCGCCCAGCTGCACAGGAGCCTGTCGCCGAAGGGCTGCACGATGCCGTAGGCCAGCTTGTTCACCAGCACGACTGAGCCGTCGCGGATGCCCGGTTCCATGGAGCTGCCGCTGATGTGCAGGATGTCCGCCGCAAAGAGCTTGAGCGAAATTCCTGCGAGAAGACCGATGGCAAGGCATCGTGCTGCCTGTTTTCTGAAAGTTCCCTTGATATTCATGTGCCGCTGCTGCATCCCGCAATAGTTCCGGGCCAGTTTTAAAACTCGTCCGGCTCTTGAAGCTCCCTCTCTTGTTCGTCACATTCTAATATTGAAATGTATTTATGTCGATATAAGGAACATGGAAGTCATAAGTTTTTTTGTTAAAAATTCCTACGCCCCGCGCGCAGTTCCCGCATATTCTGTTCCGATTCCGTTTTCTTTCCAGCGGATGCGGCGGCTGGCAGCCGCCAGTGCTGGTGCGCGTGGCAGAGACCGTGACAGGCAGCGCTCAGAGCGGCGTGTGCTCAATGTTCGGAAAGTCCTGAAGGTACTTCCCTTTGCCCTGCTGTGCGCTGCCGTTCCCTTCCTGGTGCTGAAGGCAATCAATTACTCAGAATCTTTTGCGCGTCCCGTCATATTTGCAAATTCCGGCGCCGTTGAAAACGATTACCTGGACAAGGCTATGTTCGATTTTGCGCTGGCACAGGATACGTATTTTGACCTTGACGGAAATCTTGTGTCCGCAGACGGTACGGCGCTGGCATCTTTGTCCGAGGCCGCATACAAGGAACCGGTGACCTACCAGCAGTATGTTGTCCGCTCCGGCGATACCATCGGCTCCATCAGCCAGAAATTCGGGCTGTCCAATATATCCACGCTCATCGCGATGAATGACATTGCGAACGTCCGCTACCTCTATTCCGGCAAGAAGCTGACCGTTCCTTCCATGGACGGCATGAAGCATGTCGTTGCGGCAGGAGAAACGCTGGAGGGCCTGAGTGCAAAGTACGCGGTTGCCTACGAGGATCTGCTTGACGTGAACGACCTTGACAGCTCCGTGCTCACGGTGGGGCAGGTGCTCTTTATCCCCGGCGCAAAGATGGACAAGCAGTCTTTGCAGAAGGCGATGGGCGAACGTTTTACCTATCCGATTACGGCAAAGTGGCGGCTCAGCTCCGGCTTTGGTGCGCGCAAGGATCCGATTACCGGGGTGAACTCTTCACATACCGGCATAGACATGGCATGCCCGACGGGTACCCGCATCAATGCTGCCCTGAGCGGAACGGTTGCCTTTGTGGGCTGGTCGAACGTGTTCGGGAATTATGTCATCATCAAGCATATTGACGGCTACCAGACGCTGTACGGCCACATGAGCAAAATCAGCACGAAGAAAGGTGCCTTTGTGAATCAGGGCGAAAAGATTGGCGAGGTTGGCAGCACCGGGTATTCAACCGGCCCGCACCTGCATTTTACGGTGTACAAGAACGGCAAGCTGGTGAATCCCATGACCGTGCTCAAATAAGGGGGCTGCATGACAGGAAAATCTGCCATCCGGGTACTGCTGTGCCTGCTTGTCCTGCTTCCGTGCGCGGGCCCGGGAGCCGCCCAGGACGGGACCGGCATACGGTTCGGCAACATCGACATAAATGCCGCTGACAACCTGCTTTTTACTGCATCGCAGGAGATGCCCGGTTCCGGGAACTGCACAAGCCTTTTCCTTGCCCGCCTGGGGCCGCTGGGTGCAAAGGAAAGCCCGCGCATCCTTACCTGCTGGCCGGAACGCCTTGAAACGCTGGGCGGCGGCAGAATCCTGCAGGTGCGGAACCGTTACGGCACTGTACGCTATACCCGTTCCGCCGCTTCCCTTAAGAATTCTACGCTCAAATGGACGCAGTGGGATGCCGCTGCCGGAACGCTGCCCGTGTCGCATGTGCGCACCGGCCCGGTTTCGGCAAGCCCCAACGGAAACTGGCTCTGCTACGTGCAGAAAACTTTTTCCGCAGAAGGGCAGCTCATGCTGCAGAATGCCGTAAGCGGCGAACAGCGCGTGCTGGTTGACAAAGTACCCTTCAGCTACGGCAGCGTCCAGGTAAAATGGTCTCCCGACAGTTCCTTCCTGCTCTACGAAAAGGACGGAACGCTGTATTTTGTGAATCCGTCGATTGCGTTCGGCAGCAATGCTGTTGCCGAGGAATACCGCCGCATTGGTCCCGGTTCCGTCAGGAATGCCGTGTGGACGGGCAGCAAGAGCCTTGTCTACATCAGCGGGGACATTGTGTACTGCATCCAGGAGGACGAGCTGTACATCCGCGGCCTGTATTCGTCCTTTATAGGCAGCGGCAGCATTGTCGGCCGCCTTCTGCTGCCCTTTGACCCCGCCCGCGACAGTTTCTGGTGCGACGACGAAGGAAAGCAGCTGGTAGTGAACACCGGCGGTAAATTCCTTTCGTTCTGCACGGTAAACCGGGAAAGCTACGACTATGTGCAGCTCCGTTCTCAGTTTTCGTTTTCGCGCGTGAACGGCTCGGTTACAGACTGCATGGTCTTCTGGGCAGACGGGCAGAAGCCGTTTCTGTGGGTGTCCTACATTCCCTACAGCGGCGGGAGCGAAGTCGGCGCAGTCTTTGAGCTTTCCTCCGACGCGCCCCTGCGCCTTGACCAGCATGCCCCGCTGCGCCCGCAGCTTTCCCCCGACGGCTCGCGGATTGCGCTCATTGACGGCGACAAGGTTTCTGTGTACCGGCTTAAGGACTGGATGCTGCTTGCCGAATGTACCGGGGAACGCGTCATCTCGCTTGCATGGGCAAGCTCCGGGAGCATCTATGTGGGCGGGGCGGAAACCGTGCGGCTGTGGTCATTTTCCGATACGATTTCGATTGCGCCTGTGCTGTTCCTGTCTTCTGTTGCAGAAGCCTGCTGGGACGGCGGCCGGATTGTCGCCCGCACGGCGTCTTCCCCGCAGCTGTATGTGTACGATACGGTCCGCGGCTGCTGGAATACCTATGACAGGGAGCTTCCCGCTGCGGGGCGGTCTGAAAAAAACGGGAATTTCCGCGTCTATGCCGCTGCCGCAAAGAACCGCAAGTACGCGAACGCGCTCTTTGTGCGGCATTTGTCCGGCGATGCCTATACGTATCCGCTCTATGTGGATACGCAGGATACCGCCCCGGAACGGAAAAAAATTGCGCTGGTCTTTGATGCCGTTGATTCCGCGGAAGGCCTTGCCCGCATTCTCTCTGTGCTCGGCTCGTTCCGCGTAAAGGCGACCTTCTTCATCAACGGGGAATTCATTCGCCGTTACCCGATGGAAACAAAACTGGTTGCGGATTCCGGCAATGACTGTGCTTCCGCGTTCTGCAGCAACGTGAACCTGCTGTCAAAGGAATACCGGATTGATACGGAATTTATCCGCCGCGGCCTGGCACGCAACGAAGATGAATTCTTTGCTGTTACCGGCAGGGAATTCTCCCTGCTCTGGCATGCACCGTCCTATCAGGCGGACCGCACGCTGGTTGCCGCAGGGCAGGCGTCCGGCTACCGCTATGTGGATGCCGCAAGCAATTATTTTGACAAGCGGATCCTGCAGTCGCTCGGCACTTCAAACTATATTGATGCCTGCATATCGATGCTCTACGACGGCATGATTCTGCCCTTTACCGTGGGAAATGCAACGGGCGATGTGCTGTACGAGCATTTTGATTTGTTCCTGGCAGCCCTGCTGGACAGCGGCTGCGAAATTGTGGGAATTGAATCACTGCTTGACTAACTGTACAAAAAACAGCGCCAGGCGGTAGAGAAGCTTTCCCCAGAGTCTTCCGGGGAGTCCTGCCGCCGGAACATCGCGGTCTGCAACAAGCGGCACCGTCCGCAGTATGCTGTCTTCCAGATAGTACGTAAGGGTGCCGTATTGCTGCCCGCAGCGGATGCCTCCGTACAGGCAGTCCGGCACGTCGGCGCGCACATGGACGGAAGCCGCGGCTCCAGTGGGTGAATCGCCCGCGATGAAGGGCACCGTAAAGGTTTCGTCCAGTGCCGGTACCAGCTTGATTGCTTTTCCCTGCGCCCCCGTCAGCCCCACGGTAAATTCGTGTTCCCCCTGCTGCGGGGCATGGTAGTCGGCAAAGTGCGAGAACGCGTAGTTGAACAGCGTCAGCCCGTCTGCGACGCGGTACAGGTTGCCTTCTGCGGTGGAATGCCCCGGCCCGCGCATGGTGATGGAAAGGAAGCGGGTACCGTTCTGTTCTGCGGTCAGCGCAATGTTGTAGCCGCTTTCATCAATGTAGCCGGTCTTGAGTCCGTCGCAGCCGGGAATCTTTCCAAGCAGTTTGTTTGTATTGCGCTGAGTGATTGCCAGTGAATCGCCCAGATGACGCTGCTGCGCCGGCAGGTTTTTTGCCTGGGGGTAGCGCAGCTGTGCCTGCGCATGGAACAGGCTGAGCGACTGCGGATATTTTTTCAGGTACATGCGCGAGAACGCGGCGAATTCGCGGGCGGTCGTCCGGTTTTCCTCACTGTAGCCGCTCGATTCTACAAAGTGCGTGCGGGTGAGTCCCATGCTGCTGACCGTGCTGTTCATGCGGGCAACAAAGTCTTCCATGCTGCCGCAGACATAGCGGGCGACTGCAATTGAGGCATCGTTGCCGCTTGCTATGGCAAGCCCCAGCAGCAGCTCCCGGAGCGTTACGTGCTGTCCTTCGCCCAGGTACATGCGCGATGCATCCGACGGCAGGTTTTCCGCCCAGCTTTCCGGCGGCAGGGGAACTTCGTCGTCAAGGCTGACTTCCCCGTCTTCCACCGCCTTGAACACTACGTACATCTCCACCAGCTTTGTCATCGATGCCGGAGGAATTGATTCGTCCGCATTTTTTTCGTAGAGGATGCTTCCCGTCTGCACGTCTACCAGAATGGCGCTGCCCGCGTTCACGGCAAGCTGCGCGGGCGCTGCAGGGTAGGGGAGCGCACTCAGTTCCGGCGATGTCCGCTCCGGGTAGAGCGTATCCAGCACGGAGGAAAGATATCGCTCTTCCGCTTCCGTCCGCCTGCCCGGTTCCTCCGGCTGAACTGCTTCCAGCGCAGACAGTGAGGCGCATGCTGCAAGAAGCAGTATGCCTGTTACGATGACGGCAATCAGGACGGGGAAAAAAAATCGTCTTTTTTTACTCGTGTTCATGGTTCATCCTTTTGCAGGTTCAGCTGCGGGCGCTCCTGTTGCGCAGGTACAGGTCTGCCAGCGTAAGCGCCGTCATTGCTTCCACAACCGGAACGATGCGCGGGCACAGGCAGACGTCGTGCCGCCCTTCAATTTCTATGCTGCATTCCTCGTTTTCCGTAGTGATGGTCTCTTGCCGCAGGTAGATGCTCGGTACGGGCTTGACTGCCACGCGGAACACAATGTCGTCCCCGCGCGATATGCCGCCGAGTATGCCGCCTGCATTGTTCGTGCGGAATGCCGGGCCGGCTGCCATCGGGTCATTGTTGGTGCTGCCGCGTGCATCTGCCGCCGCAAAGCCGCTGCCAAATTCAATGCCCTTTATCGCCCCGATGGAAAGCATTGCCTGCGCCAGTACTGCATCCAGCTTATCGAAAACCGGCTCGCCCAGCCCGGCCGGAACGCCGTGTACCGTGCATTCCACAATGCCGCCGGCGCTGTCGCCTTTCTTGCGCAGCGCTTCTATCCGCTCCTGCATAAGGAGCGCCGCCTTGCTGTCCGCAGCCCGCATAAGGTTGTGTTCTTTTTCTTCCGGGTGGATTTCCGTGCAGGAGATGCCGGCAGCCCGCAGCGTGTATGCGCACACGGAAATACCCTGCTGCCTGAGCAGCAGCTTTGCAACCGCCCCGGCTGCTACGCGTGCACAGGTTTCCCTGCCGCTGGAACGCCCGCCCCCGCGGTAGTCCCGGATGCCGTATTTTGCAAAGTAAGTAAAATCTGCATGACCGGGGCGGAAGGTATTCTTTATGCTGCCGTAATCGCCGGAATGCTGGTTCGTGTTTCTGATGAGCATGGCGATGGGCGTTCCCGTGGATTTTCCTTCAAAGACACCGCTCAGGATTTCCGCCGCGTCTGCTTCTTTCCGTGCCGTTACCGCGGCATTGCCCTGCGACCCCGGCTTGCGCTTGTCAAGTTCTTCCTGGATAAACGCCGTGTCAATCTCTATGCCTGCCGGGCATCCGTCTATAATGCAGCCCAGCCCTGCGCCGTGGCTTTCTCCAAAGGTCGTTACCCTGAAAAGCGCTCCGAATGTATTTCCTGCCAAAATATCCTCCTGAAACTGGCTCTATTTTACCGAACTTTTCCCATCAGCTCAACACGGCTGTGCACGCCCAGCTTCTTAAAGAGCCGCTTGTTGTGCGTGGAAACGGTCGCCGGCGATATGTGCAGCAGCTCTGCGATTTCCTTGTCGTTCCGGCCTTCTGAAATGAGCAGGGCAATCTGCTCTTCCCGCTTTGACAGTTTGCTTTCCGGATTCTCCGTGCTGAACATGCTTCCCGCATCTTCCGCGGACGGAAGCCCGCCCTTTTCCTCCAGCACTTCCTGGGTTCCGGAAGAAAAGGCTGTGTTCAGGTGCGAGATGACCGCGTGCTTGGCCCGCTCCGTAACGGAAAGTACCGAGAATACTGCGTTCAGCAGGTCTTCGGCAGAAAACGGCTTGGTGAGGCACCAGGCAATGCCCTGCTGCATGAGCTCTGTTTTTTTCTGCCGTTCGCTCGGTTCCAGCAGCATGATGAAGGGAATGTCCTGCAGCGCGGGCGTGTTCCTGCATCTCCGGTACAGTTCCATGCCGGAGATGAGGTCTAGGCTCTGCTCTGCAATGACAATGTCCGGCAGGGGCGCTTCCTTGCTGTTGAGCAGCCGCCATGCGTCCACACCGTCTGTTACGCTTGTAACGGTGCATTGTTCCTGCAGCAGTTCCCGCAGAAAAATATTGTTGTTCTCCTTGTTGCCCGCAATGAGCACGGTGGCTGCCAGTGCGGGGGCTTTCTGTTCCGCTCCTCCGTTTTTCTGTTTTGCGCCGCTGTCCTGCATGCCGGGATGTGCGTAGCAGGAACGCGTGTAGCGCCTGCCGCTGCTTTCGTCGGGGGGCACTGCCGGGCACTGTATGCGCGCGGAAAATTCGTAGCCCTTGGTGTGCGGCACCACAACAAAGGAGCCTTTGTACAGCGAGCACAGCTTTTCCACCAGGTCAAGGCTGAACGTCCGTTCCATGCTTTCGCCGTCCTGCTGCATGTTCCTGCCGCTTGTGTGGCTGCGGATCCTGAAGTGCAGGAAATCAGCCTCCAGCAGCAGCTCGCAGTTCAGCAGCGAACCGGCGGGGCTTGCCTTTATGATGCTGATGAGCATGTTTACGACAAGCAGCTCCAGCATGTTCGGGCTGAAAGTGACGACCGTGTCTTCGGGGAATGCCGGCTTCTGCTGTATGGAAATGCCCTTCTGCCGGGCAAACTGCGCGGCCGGTGCGATGCAGCTGCTCAGAAAATCCTTAAGCTGGATTGCACCGGTTTCCGGCTCGATGCCGCGCTGCTGCAGGTTGAGCAGCTGCAGCAGGTCAACGCTGCACGAGGCACTCGTTTCGATGAGCTGCCGTGATTCTTCTGCGTCCCTGCCTGCTATGTTGAACAGCGGCAGCCGGATGGCATGCTGGATGACGGAACTCATGTCCAGAAGTTCCTGCACGGCGGCGTTCAGGAATTTGTTGTCCCTGCGCAGCCCGGAAACCTGCGCCTGTGCCACCCTGATGCCTTCCTGCAGGGTCTTGATTTTTCTGCTCTGCTTGCGGATGGCGCCGATTAAAGGAGGCATCATGATGAGGAGAAAAAATAAATAGTAGGAAAGCTGATAATTATCGTAGAACAGGGACGCGGGAATAATTCCGCCTGTTTTCAGGATGCGCAGCCCCTGCAGTGCGGCGATAACGACAAAGGTTGGCGTCCACCAGCAGATGGAGGGGGGCAGCGGGGATGATTTCCGGAAGAACCTGACCGCCGTGATGGCTGCAAAGGTGAGGGACGAAACGATGATGGTGGCGCTGAACATTCTGGCGCTGAGTTCCGGCGTTTCATCCGCCAGCAGCAGGAGCAGCCCGGTAGCGGTGAACACGAGCACTGTATTCAGCGCAATGCTGTCCACCGGAAAGCGGTAGTGAATGTGCCGGAGCTGTTTCAGCCGGAAGAAAAAGCCGGTAAAAAGGACAATGAGCGTGTACACAAGGATGTAGGTGATGCACTGGGGACTCGTTGTCCGTACCGACAGCGGGTTCCATGCAAAAACAGGTCCCACCCCCGTTACCTGCGCCACGAAGAGTGAAAACACAATGCTGCCGGTGCCCAGCAGCAGCAGCGCGCTGTCTTTCAGTTCCAGCCCGAAGAGGAACAGCTGCGCAGCTGTTGTCATGACAAGGATGGTGAACATGGCGTGCAGGATGGAGAGCGCCAGCGTGTGCTGCTCTGCGGTGCGGGCCGGCGTCAGGTGCAGCGAAAGGCTGCTGCCAAAGTGAGAGAGCACCTTTATCCGTATGTGATGGGTGCTGCCGTCGGTAAATTCAACAAGGTTTACGGGAATCTTCTGCCGCATGGAGCTGGACGAAACCTGTTCCTGCGGCAGGATGCGGCTTGTTCTTCCGTAGAATTCCCACTCGCCGTTCTTGCGGATAAAGGCTTCTGCTACCTCTATGCCTTCTGCGCCGAAATCCAGCGTATAGTTGCCCCGGCCCGCCGGCGGCGCTTCAAACTGTATGTCCAGCCAGAGTATGCCGCTGTGGAAGCCGGGATTGAAACATGCAGAGGTTTCCCTGAATTTTTCCTGCGGAATATTCCAGTAATTATAGCTGGTAGTGCTGTCTATGAAATACGAAACTTTAAGCTGGATTGGCTGGCGCGACTGCTTTATGTAGCCGTAGTCCAAATGTTGAAGGAAGGGTTCTGCTCCGGCGGATTGCACTGCCAGCAGCAGGCAGCACAGCAGGTGTACCATATATGTGCGGGCATGTTGCCGCAAAAAAATCCATTTTTCAGCTTTTTTTTCATACATACATGCAGTATAACTTAGGTTTTGCAAAAAGTGAAGGGTAAAATACCATAAACATGGTACAAAAATACCATGTTTATGGCAGCTTTGTAACTTGTGTTTGTATGCTGCTCATGGTAGTTTTTTGATGAACAGGAAAGAACTGTGTTCTTCCTGCGAAAACCGGAGTTGTGATTATATAGAGCGTGGGGTCCTCCCACAAACTGAGGACAAATCGGAGTTTGGTAAGGCGGGTACAGGAGCCGGTGCTTGAAAAGACGGCAGCTGCTGTACCCTCCGCTTTTTTTTGTTTCCCGCCGGGTCTGCATGTTTTCTGCATGCTGAGTCCTGACTTGTATTCCGTTTTCCATTGATTATTTTGCATAAATATGTAATAATGCGACAGGAGCAGTTCCAGAAACTGCTCCAATTTACCGGAAAATGCAGGGTTCCGGCGGAGTTACAGGGAATGCAGAGTTCCCCGGCTTCCGAAGTTCCCCTGCACTAAGGAGCTGTGCGCTATGTCTAAATTGCAAGGTTCTTTTACCGCCATGATTACGCCGATGAACGGAGACGGCTCCATCGATTATGACGGTTTCAGGAAGAATGTCATGTTCCAGCTGGAGCAGGGCATTGACGGAATCTTACCGCTCGGTACAAGCGGTGAGACGCCCACGCTTGACGAGGATGAGGAGGACAAGCTCATCGACATTTCCATGCAGCTTGTCCGTGACTGGAACAAGAAAAACAGCAAACAGGTGAAAGTTGTGCTGGGAGCCGGCAGCAACAACACCCGCGATGCAGTAAAATACACGGAGCGCGCAAAAAAAGCGGGGGCTGATTACGCCCTTGTTGTGACTCCTTATTATAATAAGCCGAGTGACGAGGGTATTTTCCGCCACTTTGAGGCAGTCTCTAAGGTCGGTATTCCTATTATTGTCTACAATATACAGGGGCGTACCGGCAAGAACATTTCCGTCCCGCTGCTTGCCCGCATTGCGGAGCTCCCGAACATTGCGGGAGTCAAGGAAGCAAGCGGCAGCATCTCGCAGATGATGGAAGTGATCGAGAAAGTTGTTTCTGCTCATCCTGATTTTTCTGTGCTGAGCGGAGACGACGGGCTTACGCTGCCGCTTCTGGCCGCTGGTGGTGACGGGGTGATTTCTGTGGTAACGAACCTTATCCCGGCATTGATGACGGAGCTGGTGCATGATGGACTTTCCGGTGACTTTGCTGCCGCCCGCAAAATCCATTACCGGCTGCAGCCTTTCTTCCGCGCGGCATTCTGCGACGGAAACCCCAGCAGCATCAAGTATGCGATGAATGTAAAGGGGCTTCCGGCCGGTGCCTGCCGCCTGCCGTTGGTCGAGGCCCGCCCTGAGGCCCAGAAGATTATTCAGGCAGCCCTGAAGGAGTGTAATATATGAGCAAGATAGCAGTCGGCGTTCTTGGCGCCACTGGCATGGTTGGGCAGCGCTATATCAAGCTGCTTGAGAACCACCCCTGGTTTGAGGTTACGTATGTTGCCGCTTCCCCGCGCAGCGCAGGCAAGCTGTACAAGGATGCCGTTGCAAACCGCTGGCTTATCGGTGCGGATATTCCCGCCGCTGTGGCTGGCCTTACCGTGCAGGATGCAAACGACGAAAAGCTTGCGCTTGGCAAATGTTCATTTGTCTTTAGTGCGCTGGAGATGAGCAAGGACGAGATAAAGGCTCTGGAAGAGCGCTACGCAGCGGAGGGAATCCCCGTTGTGTCCAACGCAAGTGCCAACCGCTGGACGGAAGACGTGCCCATGCTGGTGCCGGAGATAAACTGGGCGCACCTTGACATCATCAGAAAGCAGCAGGAACATCACGGCTGGAAGAAGGGCTTTATCGCCGTTAAGCCGAACTGTTCGCTGCAGACATACATGATGCCGCTTCACGCGCTTATCCAGGCCGGCTACCCGGTGCGCCGCATGATTGTGACGACGCTCCAGGCGGTAAGCGGTGCGGGCTATCCGGGCGTTCCCAGCTTTGACATGATAGACAACATCGTGCCGTACATCGGCGGCGAGGAAGAAAAGACTGAACGCGAATGCCTGAAAATCCTGGGTTCCGTCAAGGGAGACAAGATTGAAAATGCAGCGCTGCCGGTTGTCAGTTCTACCTGTACTCGTGTGCCGGTGATAGACGGACATACGGCATCGGTCAGCCTGGAGTTCGATCTTCCTGATGACAAGAAGCCGTCCCTGGAGGAGATTGAGCGTGTGTGGACTTCCTTCCGCTCTGTGCCGCAGGAACTGCAGCTGCCGTCTGCCCCTGAGCATCCGATTGTGGTGCGTCATGAGGAAAACCGTCCCCAGCCGCGCCGCGACCGCGAGACGGAGAAGGGCATGGCCTGTGTTATCGGCCGCCTCCGCCCGTGCAATGTCTTTGATGTGAAGTTCGTGGCGCTGAGTCACAACACCAAGCGCGGCGCGGCGCTTGGCGGCATACTGAATGCGGAGCTGCTCAAGGCAAAGGGCTTCTTCGATAATCTGTAACAGGGCACAACCAATTAAGTGGTGCTTGTGACACGGAAACGTGCAGTTCTGGCTGCCCGCTTCCGTGTTTTTTTTTGCATGCGGGGGTGCTTTTCCGCCTTCACGCGGACAAAAAAAATGCACCCTGTTCGGGTGCATTTTTTTATGCCTTTTGCTACTAGCGGGCATATTCAATGATACGTGTTTCGCGGATCATTGTTATCTTTATCCTTCCCGGATACTGCAAATCAGTTTCGATCTGCTTGGCTATCCGCTTGGCAAGGTCTTTTACCTGCTCGTCGGGGATTTTTTCGTTGTTCACAAGGATGCGCAGTTCGCGGCCAGCCTGGATGGCATAGGCCTGCTCCACACCGATGAACTTCTTAGCCGTTTCCTCAAGGTTTTCAAGGCGCTTGATGTAGTTGTCCACCGTTTCGCGGCGGGCACCGGGACGTGCCGCGCTGATTGCATCGGCAACCTGCACGATAACCGCTTCCAGCGTCTGCGGCTCGCAGTCGTTGTGGTGGGCAGCAATAGCATTTACGATGCGCGGGTCTTCGCCCATCTTGCGTGCCATTTCCGCACCGACCTCTGCGTGGTTCTGGTCAGTGTCTGCCTCTGCACCCTTACCGATGTCATGCAGCAGTGCCGCACGCTTTGCAAGCTCCCGGTTCGCTCCGATTTCGGCAGCAATCATGCTGGCGATTTCCGCAACTTCGCGGGAATGCACAAGCACGCTCTGGCCGTAGCTGGTGCGGAAGTACAGGCGCCCGATCGCACGCACGCCTTCCTGGCTCATGTTATGGATGCCAAGGTCGAAGAGGACTTTTTCGCCCTCTTCGTAAATCTTCTGCTGCACCTCGCGGGTGACTTTCTGGACAATTTCCTCGATGCGGGCCGGATGAATGCGGCCGTCGGTGATGAGCCTGCCGAGTGCCTCGCGTGCAATTTCCTTGCGCACGGGGTCAAAGCAGCTGATAACCACCGCTTCCGGAGTGTCATCGATGATAATGTCAACGCCGGTAAGCGTTTCGAGCGCGCGGATGTTGCGGCCCTCGCGTCCGATGATACGGCCCTTCATTTCGTCGCTCGGCAGCGAAACCGTTGCAACGGTGATGTCGCTCGTGGTTTCCGTAGCAAGGCGCTGAATCGTTGCAATCAGGATTTCCTGCGCCTTTTTCTCGGCGGTCAGCTGTGCTTCCTGATCAATTTTGTTCAGCAGCGCCTGTGCGTCGTGGCGGGCATCGTTTTCAAGGCTCTGGATGATGAGGGTTTTTGCCTCTTCCGCAGTGAGTCCGGAGATATGCTCCAGCTCCTTGCGGAGGCTTTCTTCCTTCACGGACATTGCATCCTCGCGCTTGTTCATCTCGGTGACGCGGAATGCAAACTCCTTTTCCTTCTTGTCGTACTCCTGACTTCTCTGGTCAAGGAGTTCTTCCTTCTTTGCAATGCGGTTCTCGTAACGCTGTAATTCCGTTCGGCGTTCACGGTTCTCCCGTTCCTGCTGGTTTCGGTCCTGAATGAGTTGTTCTTTTGCCTGAAGCAGAATCTCTTTTTTCTGAGCTTCCGCCTCTTTTATTGCATCTTGTCTAACACGTTCGGCTCTTTGTTCCGACGCGGAAAGTTGAAATCTGGCATAAATCCAGCGAATAGTCCATCCAAGAACAATTCCTGCAACGGGGAGAACGATGTACAATACTGTCTGTATCATACGTTTTTTCTCCTGATTGTTTTAGAATTATTCTTTTTAATACTAAAGTATTACGTGATTTATGTCAAATGAATATGACTGGTTTTTTAAAATATTTTCTTCAGATTGAATAAAGTCTTTATCTTGACTGAAATTATAAAAAGATGCTTCGTATCCGCGGAAAATTCTGCTGCCTCTCTTGGAGATTTTCTGAAAATGCGTTATCTTATATAGTATGGGTGTCCAAGCTGAAAATTTCGCCGACCAGTTCCTCCGCACGTATTGCAATGTGTTTACCGCCAGGGAACTGGAAAAATATTGTGCCCATGCGGGCATCCGCGTATCCTCGCAGGAAGTAACCGAGTACCTGGAGACGTCTCCGCTGGTGTTCCGGCTGGAGCGCGGGCGCTACCTGACGAAGGCGGGGGCTTTTACCGGCGAACTGTTCAGCATAAAGCCTACGGTGCAGGAGTTTGACCAGCGCATCCTGATTCCGGGCGACCGCTGCCTGCCCTTTGTAGACAGCGAAATGGCGTCCTCGGCGCTGTCTTTCTGTACCAACGAGCGCAGGCTTCCCATAAAAACCGGCGAATTTGACGCTGACAGCGCCATCGACATGTTCATGCTCTTCGGCGAAGAGTATGCTCCCCAGTACATTGCCGCCGACCCTGCGAATTCCCGTGAAGATTTTCTTCGTACAGACTTTGATATGCCCAACCGCGTAAAGCTGACGGGCGTTGACCTGACGCCGCTCATCGAAAAGCAGGGCATGCAGCGGGGCGACCGCCTGCTCTGCTACGTGGAGGACTGGAATGCCGGAGTGGTGAACGTGATGGTCATGCATGACGGCAACAACACCTTTGACTGCGGTGAGCGCGGGGAACGACGCCTTGAATGGTACACGATGCTGGAAAATGCCCTGCTTGAAAGTTTCCAGCAGGACGGCCCCTGCACGACCATCGAGGAGCAGCTGTCCTTTGTGTTCTTTGAATACCGCGAGCAGCTGTGCGTGCCCGACAGCGGTTCTGTGGAAGAATTCCTGAACCGCTATGCCAAGAAGGTCGGAATCGGGCAGTTCGGCGTAGAAACCCGGCTGTGGCGGAAAGGCGAGGATGTGCCTGCCGTGGGACCGTGGAACAGCGCCTCGCTCGATGCCGTGGAGCAGCGTGCCCAGGCCTTGCAGCGTCTGGAACGGGGCATGACGTATTTTGTGGTGCAGCCGGAAGTGCTGGACCAGTACATACTTGACATGTATTATCACCACGGAGCCGATTTGCAGGCGCTGATAGACCGGATTTATCCTTCGGATTACACCTTCCACCGGGGCGAGCGGGCCTATGTCATGTTGAACATGAGCCAGCGGGATGCTATACTGCAGAAGTCATACAACTGGTTTTCCGACCAGGCGACGGGCAGGGTGCGCGAAGAGGCTGTTGCCCTGATGACAAAGGTGAATGCGCTCATGTACCGCATAGACTGCTGTCTGGGGCCCGTAAAGGATCTGCCCCAGCAGGAGCTGGTTATCCTGTCGCAGCTGTACAGCCACCTGCTGCGGATTCTGCAGTCCGTTGCGCGTGATGAGTATATAGAAGAAGATTTTGCTTCCCTCATGCTTTCGCTGGAGGGCATGAGGTGGAATTTCGAGGATATCGAGGGGGTGCTGAATGCCGCCCTTGATGAGCAGCACCGCAGTTCCTTCAAAGTCATGAAGCAGGATTGAGGCGCTGTGAGGCGTTCTGCCGGGAGAGGGAGTCCCAGAACTAACGGGCGTGTAAGCCACGTCTAGGTTTTCAGGAGGTTTTTATGCTTTCAAAGCAGGTCTTGTGCGGTCTTATTTCCCGCGGCGGCGTATTTGCGGAAATTGAAGGAACTACCGTTGCCGATGTCTATCTGGCGGCGCTGAGGAAAATGCACCTTCCTGACTATCTTTCGCCGGAAGTTGTGCAGGCAGAGCTGCTGGAGCGGGAAAAGATACTGAGCACCGCCGTTGGCAACAGCATTGCCATTCCGCACCCGCGCCGCTCCCTCATCACGCTGGATGAAGACCAGCGCGTGGGCGTCTTCTTCCTGAAAGAGCCGCTTGTCATGTCTGCCCCCGACGGCAGGCCGGTCACTACGCTTTTCCTGCTCCTGACGGCAAAGACTTCGTTCCATTTTGAGACGCTTTCCAGCCTGGCCGCGCTTATCCAGCATGATAAATTCAAGACGGTGCTGAAGTCTGTCCCCAACGAGTGGCAGCTCTGCGATGCAATCTGTAACTGCAGCCTCTGAATAACCCCGAAAAAGTTTAGTTTTTTGTGCTGCAGTTGAAATACTTTCTCCCCCTTGCAATAGTGCAGGGTTCGGCGTAGAATAGAAATAAAGCGAACCTGGGCGGAAATGTAGTTTCCGAACTGGTCTAATACGGTGCCCGGTCATGGGGCGGAACTGCCGCAGGAAGCGGCTCCGCTGTTTTCCCCGTGCGGTGCACAACATAAGGAGCGTTTCGTATGAATACAAAAGGAATCGAGGCTGTCGCACTTTCGATCAGAAGCCTTTCCATGGATGCCATCCAGAAGGCGAACTCCGGACATCCGGGGCTTCCGCTGGGCGCCGCTGAGGCCGCCGCTGTGCTGTATGGCGAAATCATGAAGCATAACCCCGCCGATTCAGCATGGGTTGACCGTGACCGCTTCGTGCTTTCCGCGGGGCATGGTTCAATGCTCCTGTATTCCATCCTGCACCTTGCCGGTTACAAGGTTTCCCTTGATGACATAAAGACTTTCCGCCAGGTGGGCTCAAACTGCCCCGGTCACCCGGAAGTCGGCATCACTGACGGCGTGGAAAGCACCTCCGGCCCGCTGGGACAGGGTATTGCCGTTTCCGTCGGTATGGCGGTGGCAGAATCCATGCTTGCTGCCCGCTTCAATACTCCCAAACACACGATTGTTGACCACTATACGTATTCGCTCGTGGGCGAAGGCTGCCTTGAGGAAGGTGTTTCTTCCGAGGCTTCTTCACTGGCCGGCAACCTGCATCTGGGAAAACTGATTGTTTTCTACGATGAGAACAAGATTTCCATCGACGGCAGCACGGACATCACCTTTACCGATGACATTCAGAAGCGCTATGAATCCTACGGCTGGCAGGTGCTCCGCGGCTCTATGTATAACCCCGGCGAGATTGTTTCACTCGTCGAGATGGCAAAGAACGAGAAGAACAAGCCGTCCCTTATCATCCTGAAGTCCGTTATCGGCAAGGGTGCTCCCAAGGAAGGTACTGCGGACGTGCACGGTGCACCGCTTGGCGAAGAAGGCTGCAAGCAGGCAAAGGAGAAGCTTGGACTTCCCGTTGACAAGCAGTTCTATGTGGTGCCGGAAGCATACGCATACTTTGAGGAGCGCCGCAAGGAATTTGCCAAGGCCGAGGCTGACTGGCAGAAGACCTTTGACGAGTGGTCAAAGGAGAATCCCGACCTCCGCAAGAAGTGGGATGCATACTGGAGCCATCAGCAGACGGCGGAAGCTCCTGCTCCGGCATACAAGGTTGGCGACAAGCTGGCAACCCGCGATGCAAGCGGCAAGAGCCTGAACTGCATGGCAGACCGCTATGAATGGCTGGTCGGCGGTTCTGCAGACCTGCAGGGTCCGAACAAGACAAAGCTTGCTCATGACGACGGTACCTATAATGCCGGAAACCGCAAGGGCCGCACCATCGAGTACGGTATCCGCGAATTTGCCATGAGCCAGGTGATGAGCGGCATCAACCTGCACGGCGGCCTGCGCGCATTCGGCGCCACCTTCCTGGTATTCTCTGATTACCTGCGCGGTTCTCTCCGCGTGGCTGCACTGAGCAAGATTCCGAACCTGTATATCTTTACGCATGATTCAATCTACGTTGGCGAGGACGGCCCGACCCATCAGCCGATCGAAACCCTTGCAGCACTGCGCTGCATTCCGAACGTGCAGGTGCTGCGCCCGGGCGATGCCGAAGAGTCTCAGCTGGCATGGGAACTGGCGCTTGAAAGCACCGACCATCCGGTGTGTATGGCATTCAGCCGCCAGGGCCTTGCCGTGTATGCAAAGGAAGATGCAGACTGGAAGCAGACTGCACGCAAGGGTGCCTATGTGGTGCAGAAGGGCGCAGATACGCCTGACATCACAGTGCTTGCTACCGGTTCCGAGGTGAACATGGCGCTTGAGGCAGCAAAGCTTGTTTCCGGCAAGAAAGTCCGTGTTGTTTCCGTGTTTGACCGCACGCTCTTTGAGCAGCAGGACGAAGCTTTCCAGAAGCAGATCCTTGGCGGCGCAAAGCGTGTCGTTGTTGCAGAGGCCGGCGTCCGCATGGGATGGGAAGGCTATGCAAAGAAGCAGGATATCTTCTCCATCGACCGCTTTGGTGAATCCGGCCCGGCACAGAAGGTTGCCGATCACCTGGGTTTCAACGCGGCAGGTCTTGCAGCTCTGCTGAATAAATAAGCGTGTTTCGCGTTTCAGTACGCTGAATGTATGGGGGCGGTTCAGGAGGCAGATGTTTCCTGTACCGCCCCCGTTTTTTTGTAACAGGGGAAGACCGGTCTTTTGCGGCACGAGGGGCATAAAAATGCGCGGAAGCGCAAAATTACACGGCGCCGCATTTGCAACTTGGTGCAACCGCGGTGGCGGGCAATTTTGCGCTGGGAGCGCATTTTTATACCCCGCTTAACGGGGCAGGGGAGTTAAAATGATATGATTTCCTCGAATGCGCTGATGGCATATTGGTCGGTCATGCCGGAAATGTACTCGATGACACACTTTTCGTAGCTTTCTGTGCTGCTGATGTCGAACACTTCTTTTGTTTCATAGCGGAGCACCTGCTTGCGGTTCGGATCGTCGTGGGGGCGGTAGTTCGTGTACTTGATGAGCCAGTCGATGAATGTCCGTGCCAGGCCGGGTGCATAGCGGAGGAACTGGTCCATGCGCCCCTTCTGCACGTAGACCTGCGCCTGCATAAGCGTGCGGTAGATGCAGCCGAGCACTTCCCGTGCGTAGTTCTGGAATTCAACGAGCCGCCAGTTGTTATAGATGTTTGCAAAGCTGAATTTCTTCAGTTCCGTGATGAAGTTAAAGTATGCCTCGCTGAAGCACAGCCCCTTTTCCGGCAGGCTCTGCGTGCACAAATCTACAATCATGTCATTGATGAGCACCGTGGTATTTACCGCCCGCCCGGAACGGTGCACGCCGTTTGCGGTGCTGTGGCCGTGCCCCGGCGTAAAACCGAGCGTTCCCTCTACGATTTCCCGCAGCTGGCGGTAGCTTGCCATGTCCAGTATATGGTAGGTGCGTGCATCTTCGATGTCGCGGCCAAGGAAGGCGATTTTGTCGCTTACTTTGACGACGCAGCCTTCCCAGGTGAACGGGTTTGTTGTGCCGGGGCGCTTTATGTCGTACAAATTCATCGCCTGCGTGCGCGGGGTAAGTCCCTGCTGGTCGATTTCGCCGCAGTGGCAGATAAGCCCGTCGCGCACCGCATAGGTCAGGTTAAGGCATTTTTCCGTGCCGTCGGGATCGGGCAGGGTCTCTATGAAGTCTGCAAAGAAAAGGCTGTTCCGCTCGTGCCAGAATTTCTTGGGGGCATTCCGGCCCTCCTTCTGCTGCATCAGCGAATTCAGGATTTCCTCGCCGGCATGCCCGAAGGGTGCGTGCCCGATGTCATGCCCGATGGCGATTGCCTGCGTCAGCTCTACGTTCAGCCCCAGGTATTTGGCGATGGTGGTGCTGACGGACGCAACGTGGTTTACGTGCTCCATGCGGGTGCAGATGTGGTCGTTGTGCGGCGCAAAGAAAACCTGCGTCTTGTGCTTGAGCCTGCGGTAGGCAAGACTGTGGAGCAGCCGCGTGTAGTCCCGCTCGAATTCAGAGCGTATGTCGTTGCCGCGCGCGTACAGCGAGTTCTCCCGCTGGATGCTCTGCTGCCAGATGGGGTTATGCTCGTCCGTCCGGACGGAGGAAAACGCATTTTTCATGGAAGAAGTTACTCCTCGAAATTGTGTGCGTACACGCGTTCGTAGATGTCGTCAACGCAGTGTTTGAAGCACTGCAGCAGGTCCGGGTTGAAGGTACCGCATTCCCCGCCGGTTATCATCTCCTTGACGCGCTCGATGGTAAAGGCCGGCTTGTAGACGCGCTTGCTGATCAGGGCGTCGAATACGTCCGCAAGGGCGACAACCTGCGCTTCGATAGGAATTTCCATGCCTTTCAGGTGGTCGGGGTAGCCCTTTCCGTCCCAGCGCTCGTGGTGGTGGCGGCAGATATTGTAGCTGAAGCGGTACAGCTCCGTGTTCTTGAAATTGGGGATGGAATCGATAATCTTGCACCCTGCAACGGTGTGCGTCTTCATGATTTCGAATTCCTCGGCGGTAAGGCGGCCGGCGCTTTCCGGCTTGAGCAGGATCCGGTCCGGGATGGCAATCTTGCCGATATCGTGCAGCGGCGTTACCTTTGCAATCTCGCGGATTTTTACGTCGTTCAGCATGTAGCGGGGGTACGTCACCGAAATGTACTTGAGGAAGGTTTCCGTTACCAGCTTCATGCGGTCGCAGTGGTTTCCGGACTCAACATCGCGACTTTCCAGCGCCTGGCCGAGCGTTTCGATGATGCGCCACTGGTTCTCTTCAATCTGGGTGCCCTGCATGCTGATGGTCAGCATCTGCTGGTTAAAGAATTTTTCAAGCTCGTTGCGGTTGCTGAACAGTTCTATGATTTTTGCAAGCTTGCGCCGGGCGAGCATCATGTCGGTCGGCTTAAAGAAAATGTCAAAGATATCGAAATCCAGTGCGCGGCTCAGGAATTCGCTGTTCATGTTCTGCGTCAGCAGGATGATCGGTATGCGCCGGAACATGTCTGCCTTCCTGAACTCAAAGAGCAGGGCAAAAATGTCGAAGTTTGATGTGTTGTCGTTTATGATGATGGCCGCTATCTCTTTACCGTACAGTTCGTTCAGTGCCCTGGCTTCCTCAAAGCCCTTCGCTTCAAGCACCGTATAGCGGCTTTCGTACTCGGCGGTGGAAAAATCGTTAGGAGCGCTTGCGTCGTAGATGATGAGAATCTTTGGTTTGTATACTGCCATCACAACCCCTGAAATACTCCGGAAGAGCTTTTTCGGGAGATTCTGGAACCTGTCTCCCCTTTACCTTTCTATCATACGCTTTATTACGGGAATTTACAAGTTCTTCATGTGAAAATGAGCGAAAATTCATGCCGCCCGCTTGCCCCGCCGCGCCTTCGGTGCTACAGTCTGGGTATGACCGAGGATAAAAAAACGCTCCGCCGGCGTATGGCGGGAATGCTTTTGCAGCTGTCCGGGGAGGAGCGCCGTGCCGCCTCGTCTGCCGCCTGCCGCAGCTTTGTGCAGTCGCCGCTCTTTGCGCAGTCCGATGCCATTTTGTGCTACATGGCAGCGGAGCAGGAAATCAGCCCGGAGAAAATCATGCATGCCGCCGCTGCTGCCGGAAAATCGCTTGCCGTGCCGCTCTGTATACCGCACACGAACCGGCTCCGCTTTCTGTGCGTGGATGCCGCTGCTTCCGGGGAGCGATGGGAACGCCAGTTTGTGCGCGGTGCATGGGGGCTGCTGGAACCGGATGCGGCGCAGTGCCCGCCGTTTTCTGCTGCATCCTTTGCCGGAAAATCTGTCTGCGTGCTGGTGCCGGGTGTTGCCTTTAGTGCCGCCGGGCTGCGGCTGGGGCATGGAAAGGGTTATTACGACAGCTTTTTGGCTGAGCTTTGTGCGGAAGCGTCGTCCTGCGGCTTTTCCGTGCAGCTTGTGGGTATGTGTTTTTCCTGCCAGCTGCTGCCTTCCGTCCCGGCGGAAGCCCATGATATGCCCGTGCAGTTCCTGCTGACGGAGCAGGGGCTTTCCTCCTGTACCCGGTAGCCGCCTCGCCGGGCTAGGGTTTCCCTGGATGCCGCCCTACTGCCTGGTGTCGGCGGAAAATACCTGCAGCAGCGGGCTTGCGGGGAAGTAGTCCTTCTGTGCTGTCTGGAACTGCTTGCGTTCGCTGTGTTCCAGCGCATCTGCGGCATCCCGCAGGCTTTGCCCGGGGCCGTATGCTTCGCCCTGTTGCATGATGTCCGCCGCGATGGTGTTGAGCGCAATGCCTCCTTCTGCGCTTCCGCAGAGAGCCTGTGCCCACTGTGCCTGCATCCGTTCCATCGCCGCCGTGCCCGTTTTTTTGGCAGAAAGCTCTTTTTTAAGCTGTGCGCTGGCCGTCTTGTAGGCTTCGGTGAACGCTTTCCTGCTTGTCAGCAGTTCCGCCTGCAGGATGCCCAGCTTTACGGTGGCGGTGGCGGGTACAGCCGTACAGATGCAGTTTCCGCCGAGAATTTTCTGCATGCGGGCGGCAAGTTCGATCAGCAGCGCATTGAACAGGGCCTGCTCCTGCATCCCCGCCGGGGCTGTAAAGTAGAACTGCGCCGGGTCATAGAAGACTTCCGTGGGAACAAGCACCGGCACGTAGCCGGGCGGCGCCGAATCCGCGTCCTTGTCCGCGGTGAAGATGTGGTGCAGCTGCACCGAAAGCGCGTCGCCTGTTTCTGCGGGCGCCGGGTCGGGAATGGTGATTGCCGTCCGTGCCGTCTGGTTTTTCAGCAGTCCAAAGGTGCTTTCTGCTGACGAAAGCACGTATTCGGGCTTTATGTCGCCTGCCACGGTGATGGTGTACAGTGCCGCGTTCAGCAGCGCCGTGTAGGTGCGGGAGATTGACTTGAAGTCGGTTTCCTGCAGGATGGGCAGCGCTGTGTCGTACAGGGGAGCGTATGCCGTGCCCTGGTAGAGCGCGGCAAATGCCTTTCCCTTAAGCTGCAGGACGGTGTCGCCGGAATTCAGCCGCCACTGGCGCTGCTGTTCGGCTGCAATGCCGTCTTCGGCAATGGGCGTTACTTCCCCAAAGATTATTGCATGAAAGGCGGCCTGCATGACCGCCGGAAAGTCGTCCCTGCTGCTGGAAAGCATGATGAATGATGCTGCTTCCTCTGTGCTGACGGAAACTTCCGCCGAAGGAATGTCTGCCAGTTCTTCCCGGATGCAGCCTGCAAAGGTGTGCAGCATGAGCGTCTGCAGGTAGCGTTCGTCCTGCGGGCTTGCCTGTTCGCCCCCTGCGATGGCAATCCGGACGGCGGCAGTTTCCGTGCCGGGCGTGCGGAGGAAAAGGATCGGTATGCCGTTGGAAAGCTCCCGCCGTTCCGGAGAAGCGTCCCTGAGCCGTTCCAGGGCAGTCTGAGCCGTGCCTGCCTGCAGAACCGTGCAGAGCAGGAGCAGCAGGGCAGCGAGCCTTGCCGTGAGCGCAGGCCGCGCAGCAGGGGAGTGGTGTGTGCATGTTTTTGTACTGGCCGGAAATTTCATGTGCACAGTATATACGAGCGGGTTTTTAAAGTCTATGGAACTCTTTCTTGCCGGGCGCAGTTTTTTTGCGGCGGGTGCATAAAATTTTCTTTCAATTGACTAAAGCGCCATGTTGCGGTAAAATAGAAACAAAATTTTTGCCTGGAGTAAAAAATGGGTATTGTTAGGACAATATTGCTTGTTGCTTTTGTAATCATCTGCGTGCTGCTGGTGCTGCTGGTGCTTATCCAGCATGAAGACAGCAACGGTATGGGCGGCGTGTTCGGCGGTCAGACTGCTGCATTCGGCGCACATTCCGCTTCAGTGGTCACAAAGACGACAGCAGTGCTTACTGTCATGTTCTTCCTGTCTGCATTCGGCATCGCCCTCCTGAACAAGGGCAGCACCCGGAGTTCTGACCTGAACAAGGCCGCTGCTGAGGTAAACGGTTCTGCAACCGGAACTTCACAGTCTGCAGCCGGTTCATGGCTTGATGACTAAGATGGCTTGACTGGGCGTGTCCGGGCTTCCGGGCGCGCTCAGTGCCAGCGTTACAGGCTCCCGGAGGAGTCTGATTTTGTCCCGGTTTGCGGGCAGAATGGAATAAACCTGTTCGGAAACTTCAGTTTCAGAACAGGTTACTCTAGACTGCGATGTTTAAAATCGCGCTAGTTGAGCGATTTTAAACTCGCCGACCTGAGCGGAAACGTAGTTTCCGAAAAGGTCTAATGTGCTGCAATGCGGGAATGGAGGTCCGGCAGTGGTTCTTCAACAGGTTTTTTCACCCAAAAGCATTATCTTGGATCTTCAGAGCACTGAAAAAGACGAGCTCTTTGAAGAAATGCTTGAGGCTGTTGTCGCAGTGCAGCCGGATATTGACCGTAGCGAGGCGCTGCATGCGCTCCGTGAACGGGAATCAAAGATGTCCACGGGAATCATGCATTCCGTGGCGGTACCCCATTGCTGCATCGACACTGCGCAGGGGGTTGTGGGGGCAATCGGCATCAGCCGCGCCGGTATTGACTATGCGTCGCTTGACGGTGCCCCCGTTCACTATGTCTTTATGCTGGTGGGCAATGCGGGGGACAACGCGCAGCACCTGAAGGTGCTGAAAAGCCTTGCTTCCGTCCTGCAGCAGCCCCATTTTATAGAAGATTTGCTGCAAAAAAAGTCGGCGGTGGATGTATACGCCCTGCTCTGTGAATGTGAGGGTTCTGCTTTGAACTGAACGCGGGCTGCCGGGTCTCCTTGTCAGAGGCCGGGTAAGATAGGAGGATGAAAGATGGCTGACGATGCAGATGTGATTGCGCATCTCCTTGAGGTTGAGCGCGAAGCCGCACAGATGATTCTTGCTGCACAGAAAGAGGCTGATGCCAAGGTTGCGGAAGCCCGTGCGCAGGCAGAATCTCAGTTCAAGGCCCGCTATGCCACCCTTGCCGCCGGTATAGAGGCGGAAGAGACTTCTGAGCGGGAGCGCATCGCTTCTTCCCATAAGCAGTCGTTTGAAGACTATGCCCGCTCCCTTGAGTCCAGCAGGAAAGACCCGGAGGCCTTCAACGCCCTGCTTGACAAGCTCCTGTACGCGTGAGGTGAGCCGGTGGCAATGGATAAGTCTGCAGCGGACGCGTTCGTGTATGCAAAGGCCGGCGGCATGCTGGCAAAGTCCTTTGTGGGAAAGCGGGCAGCCCAATTGTTTTCCGCCCGTTCCCTGCAGGAACTGTGGTCGCTGCTTTTCACCGAGGATGTCCCCGTTGTCCCTGAGACGCTGCTGGCAAAGGCGCTTGAAACTCAGGCGCAGACAGCGTTCCTTGGTGACTACAAGAGCCTGATTGCTAATTACGATAACCCGGCTCCGGTGCTCATCGCCCTGCTTCATTCTTTTGATTACGACAATATTAAGGAAATAGGGGCATCACTCTGCTTCGGAGAAAAGGAACTGCCCCCCGTCGCTGATATTTCACCTTACAATCTTATTGCTTACAAAAAATGGCCGGACATCGCTGCGATGACGGAAAACGGTTCGCTTTCCTGGTACAATGCGGTGCCGCAGATTTCCGACCAGCAGCAGAATGACTACCGGCTTGACTGCCAGTATGTCCGGGAACTGTGGACAGCCTGTAACGGGGTATCGTCTGCCTGCCGTGAGTCGCTGCTTGCCCTGCTGCGCGAGAAGATCCGCATGGACAATGTGCTGTGGGCGCTCCGCCTGCGCATCTACTACGGCATGGAAGGGGATCTTGTTAAGGCGAATCTTGCCTTTGCATCCGACGGGATGCGTAACGACGACCCGCTTGCGTCGGAAGCCATTCAGACGCTGGGCTGGGAACTGGATAACTACGACCACTGGAAGCACTGGAAATTCGCCGCCCTGCTGAATCCCCATGAGGAATCCGTTGTCTGGACGGTTGACCCGCGCTGGCTTGCGGATGCTTACAAGCGGCGCTATGTGGAAAAGGCTTACCGGCTCTTCCACCGCTTTCCCTTTACCGAGTGCCCGCTGGTCTGCTGGTATATATTGAAACAGAATGAACTTGATATGATTCGTACGGCTTCTGAAAGTTTGCGCCTTCATGTTCCCGCATCGCAGGCGATGCAGACTGCCGGAGTAAGGGAGGTACACAATGTCTAAAACTACTGCAATGCGCCTGGTTGAGCTGATGGTCTACAAGGAGGATATCCATGCCGTCCTTTCGTACCTTGGCAAGCTCGGCGAGTTCCAGTTCCAGGACGATGTTGTCCAGAAAACTGACGACAAGGACGGCGACGCAGCGGCAAATCCGGATGCGGACGTGTACCGGCGGCTGCAGACGGTGCGTGCGGAGCTTGACATCCCTGACCTGAAGGATTACACGGAGGAGCTGTCGCTCCCCACGGAGGAAGACCGCGGAACCGCCGAAAAGCTCATTGCGGCAGTGGAAGACATCCATGCGCGCGAAATCGACGCTTCCAAGAACCTTTCCGGCGTAGCGGACGCATACACGGAGGCGCTGGCATTTTCCAACCTGAAGATGCCGTATTCCGAACTTGAGACGCTTTCCTTCCTCACGCTCAGAATCGGTAAAATAGAAGATTCTAAATTCGACCTGCTGAAGGCAAAGCTTGGCGGCCGGGCAATTCTTGTGCGCGTCGGGAACGACAGCAGCCGCATTATGGTTGCCTGTGCAAAGAATGCCCGCTTCTTTGTGGACACGGAGCTGAAGAACATCGGCTTCCAGCCGCTGCAGGTTCCTGAGAATTTCAAGGGCATCCCGGAAGATGCCATAGACCGCCTTGCTGCAGAAAAAGAAGAGAAGGAGAAGGTGCTTGCAGACGTGCAGGCTGAGCGCCACAATTTTGTGGAAGCCCACCGTGATTCGCTCCTGCACCTGCTGCAGGTCTTTTCCGTCGGCAGTCAGATTTACGCCGTGGAAAACAGCCTGGAATCCACGCAGTTTGTCTACCGCATTTCCGGCTGGGTGCCGGCGTACCTGACAAAGGACATTACAAAGGCGCTTGACGGCATGACGGGCGGGCGCACGGGTATCCGTGAGTTCCTTCCGTCCGAGGTTCAGTCCGTTATTTCCGGCGGCGAGAAGGTGCCGGTGCAGCTCAAGCACGGCAAGCTGGTGAGCAACTTCGAGCGCATGATTTTCAGCTACGGCTCCCCGCTGTACGGCACGGTGGATCCCACACCCTTTGTTGCGATTTTCTTTACGGTGCTGTTCGGCATCATGTTCGGCGACGCGGGGCAGGGGCTTGTGTTCCTCATCCTCGGTATACTTATGACCAAGCGCGTCATCCGGCTGGGCGGTTGGGAAAAATTTAACCTTATTTTCATCTGCATAGGTATCAGCAGCACCATCATGGGGCTGTTAACCGGCGAATTCTTTGCGAGCGCCGCCGTTCTGCGGCCCTTCGAACGCTGGGTAACCGGGCTGTTCGGTACTCCGCGCGACCAGATTCTGCCGATGATGCCTTCCAGCGACCCTGCGTCCATCACGCGGATGTTCATGTTCTTTGGCTTTACGGTGGGTGTGGGTTTCATCATCAACTCCACGGGCATCATCATCAACATCATCAACCAGTTCTCGCTCAAGCGAAAGGGTGTCGCGCTCTTCGGCAAAACCGGCGTGGCGGGCGCGGTCTTCTTCTGGTATGTGATTGTTTTTGCGCTCCGTGTTGCCTTCCTGCACCATGCACCTGCGCTCTATGACTGGATTGTCATGGGACTTACGCTCTTCCTGACGGCCTTCGGTGAGCCGTTCGCCCGCCTGGTGGACGGGGAGCGCCCGGTGCTGGAAAACGGTCTTTTTGCCGCAATCATCGCGGCCGTGGTGGAAATCATCGAAGTCATTTCCTCCTATCTTTCCAATACGGTCAGCTTCCTCCGCGTCGGCGCCTTTGCGCTGGCACATGCAGTGCTCGGTTTCATCATCGAGATGCTTGCGGAGATTGCGCCCGGTCCGGCGGGCATCGTCGTGCTGATCATCGGCAACGTGATTGTTGTGGTACTTGAGGGCATGATTGTTGCCATCCAGGTTGTCCGTCTGCAGTACTATGAATTCTTCAGCAAATTCTTTACGGAAAGCGGAAGGGAATTCAAGCCGTTCAGGTTTACCTACGGCACTGCACGGATAAAATAAGGCTGGTCCGGAACTTTTGGCAGGCTTTGCTGCTGTCTTTGACGGCGTTAAGGGAAAATTCAGATACGTTTGTTTCTGGATTCCTGAAAATAGAGATGTATAGAGGTGTTTCTATGAAGAACAGAAAATTGTGGGTGTCCCTTGGGATGATGATGGTTGTCTCCGCTGCGTGCCTGTTCGCGGAGGACACGGCGGCAGCAGCTCAGGCTGCGGGTGGCATCGCTTCTGCCATCAAATATATCGCGGCTGCTCTGGCAGTCGGCATTGCCTGTCTGGGCGGCGGTGCGGCAGTCGGCAAGATTGGTGCTGCAGCAATGGGCGCCATGAGCGAAAATGCGGAGCTTTCCGGTAAGGCGCTGCCGTTCGTCGGTCTTGCAGAAGGTATCTGCTTGTGGGGCTTCCTTGTGGCCCTGTTCATCATCATCATGTAAGGTTTGATGGAATATTTTGTAATAGGGGAACGGGAGCTTGTCCTGGGCTTTATGCTTGCGGGCGTGAAGGGACAGGCTGCGTCCAACCGGCAGGAGGCCCTGCAGGCTTTCCAGCTGATGACCGGGCAGTCTACTTCCGCCGGGGCACCGGTTGGCGTGGACAGGCCGAAAGTTCTCATTCTGACAGAAGATGTCGCTGACATGCTGTCCAGTGAAGTCAGAAGCTGGCAGATGGAAGGCAAGGCTCCTCTTATTGTCGAGATTCCTGGTCTGGAGGGTCACATCGAGGGCAGAAAAACGCTCACCGATGCAATCCGCGAGGCCGTGGGAATTCAGGTGTAAAACCCGTGGTGACGGAAGTGTAGTTATATGGAAGAATTACGTTCAACTGAGGCTCTTGATACCGAAATCCGCAACGATGCCCGCAGAAAGGCGGGGAAGATTCTGGAACAGGCCGAGGAAAATGCAGGAACGCTCCTTGCTGATGTAGAGAAAAAGGTGCACGAGGCGGCGGAGGCTGCAAGGCAGTCATCCCGGAACAGGCTTGCGCTGTACGAGAAGAATATCAATGCCTCGCTTCCGCTTGAAAAAGAGCGGCACCTTGTTTCCTACATCCATAATGCCGTGATAGAGGCGATGAACGCGTATTTTGACGGGCTCAGTGCCGGGCAGCGCTTGGATATCATCAAGGCTCTTGTTGAACGCTCACAGCCGGTTCTTTTTGGTGCTGATGTCCATGCAGTGGCGGTGGGCATTGATGTTAAGGCGGCGGAAAAAATGCTGCGCAAGGAGCTGGGTACGTCGGTGCTGTCCTGCACGGCCGGTGATGCACAGCTGCTTGCCGATGAAGCCGTCCCCGGTTTCAGCCGGAGGGAAGGCATCATCCTGCGCAGTGCTGACGGCAGGCTTGTCTGCCGCCTGAGCCTTGACGAGAAGGTCAAGGAGATTCTTGACACGCAGCGCGCAGAGCTTGCGGCTACGCTTTTCTGCGGGAGGCTCCCTGAATGATAACTGGTAAGATAACACGCATTTCCGGCCCGATTGTCTATGCGGAAGGCCTTGATGGCTGCGGCCTGTACGATGTGGTTGATGTCGGCGACAAAAAGCTCATCGGCGAAATAATCCGGCAGGACAAGGGCAGGGCAACCATAGAAGTCTACGAGGATGACAGCGGCATGCAGGTTGGCGAAAAAGTCGTCAGCAACGAGCGCCCTCTGTCACTGAAGCTGGGACCGGGCCTTGTCGGTACCATCTACGACGGTATCCAGCGCCCGCTCCGCGAGATGTATGAATCCGGCGGGGCTTTCCTGCTGCCGGGGCAGCGCACCGAGCCGCTTGACCCGGAGAAAAAATGGGACTTCACTCCGCTGGTGGAGGAGGGCGCAGACATTGCCCCCGGCATGGTGCTTGGCACGGTGCAGGAGACAGGTTCCGTCCTGCACAAAATTATGGTGCCGCCTTTTATCCGCGGGCGCAAACTGGCTTCCTTCAAGGGTGCCGGAAGCTATACCGTTGACGAGGAAATCGGTACCACGGAGCTGGGCGAAAAGCTGACGATGAGCCAGTACTGGCCGCTCCGCAAGCCGCGTCCCTTTACACAGAAACTGGAAGTAAGCCAGCCGCTGGTTACGGGCCTGCGCGTCATTGACGTGTTCTTCCCGCTTTCCAAGGGCGGCACGGCGGCAATTCCCGGTGGTTTCGGCACCGGCAAAACCATGACCCAGCATGCAATTGCAAAGTGGTGCGACGCAGATTTGATTGTTTACATCGGCTGCGGCGAGCGCGGCAACGAGATGACGGACGTTCTTACCGACTTCCCCAAGCTGATTGACCCGCGCACGGGGCGTTCCCTGATGGAGCGCACCATACTTATTGCAAATACGTCGAACATGCCGGTTGCAGCGCGCGAAGTTTCGCTCTATGCGGGTATTACGCTCGCCGAATACTACCGCGACATGGGCATGCATGTGGCCATCATGGCAGATTCCACCTCCCGCTGGGCCGAGGCTCTGCGCGAGCTGTCCGGGCGCATGGAGGAAATGCCTGCGGAAGAAGGCTTCCCGGCGTACCTGCCTACGCGCCTTGCGGAATTCTACGAGCGTGCGGGGCGCGTCAACAGCCTCTGCGGGCAGGAAGGCTCTGTTTCCGTCATTGGTGCGGTTTCCCCGCCGGGCGGCGACTTCTCCGAGCCGGTCACGCAGCATACCAAGCGCTTTATCCGCTGCTTCTGGGCACTTGACCGCGAACTTGCCAATGCGCGCCACTATCCGGCAATCGGCTGGATTGATTCGTATTCCGAATACGCTGACGAAATAAAGGCGTGGTGGGACAAATTTGACCCGCGCTGGGCGACCGTCCGCATCAAGGCGCTCGACCTGCTCAAGCGCGAGCAGCGCCTGCAGCAGATTGTCCGGCTTATCGGCGCTGATGCCCTGCCCGACAGCGACCGGCTCATCCTTACGGTCTGCGAGATGCTCAAAAACGGCTTCCTGCAGCAGGATCAGTTTGACAAGGTTGACGCGTACTGTGTGCCGGAAAAGCAGGTGCAGCAGCTTCTGCTCATCATGAACTTCTATGACAAGGCACTGGCGGTCATACAGCTTGGCTGTCCGCTGCTCAAGGTGCATGAGCTTCCGGTCCGGACGGAAATTGTGCGGGCAAAGGGAGTCGTCGGGAATGACCAGCTTGACGGGCTCACTGGTATTGCAAGCCACCTGGAAGACCAGATGGCAGAGCTGGAGCGGATGTACCGCAAGGACACTGTTGCATGAAAGGAATCGAATACAAGGGACTGTCGCAGATAGACGGCCCCATCATTGTGGTGAAGCGTACTCCGAATTCATTCTACGATGAAGTCGTCTATGTCCGTGACAAAAACGGCGAGAAGAAGACGGGACGCATCATCGACATAAACGAAGAAGTTGCCGTTGTGCAGGTCTTTGGCAGCACGACGGGCCTTGACCTTGACTCGACGACCGTCGAATTCCTTGAGGAACCGATGGAACTGCGCGTGGGGCAGGGTCTGCTCGGCCGCATATTCAACGGCCTGGGCGAACCGATTGACGGCTATCCTCCCATCATCTCCAGCAAAAAGGTGAATGTGAACGGCATGCCCATCAATCCCTATGCGCGCGTATACCCCCGCGATTTCATCCAGACGGGCATTTCTTCCATAGACGGCATGAATACGCTTATCCGCGGGCAGAAACTTCCGGTGTTCTCCGGCAACGGTCTGCCGCATAACAAGCTCGCCGCGCAGATAATCCGGCAGGCAAAGCTCAAGAATTCGGACGAGGAATTCGTCATGGTCTTTGCCGGCATGGGCATCAAGTATGATGTCGCCCAGTTCTTCAAGCATACCTTCGAGGAATCCGGTGTCCTTTCCAAGGTTGTCATGTTCCAGTCGCTCGCGGATGCACCTTCCGTGGAACGCATCATCACGCCCCGCTGCGCACTCACTGCGGCAGAATATCTTGCCTTTGAGTGCAACATGCACGTGCTCGTTGTGATGACGGACATGACCAACTACTGCGAGGCACTCCGCGAAATTTCTACGACGCGCGGCGAGGTTCCGGGGCGCAAGGGCTATCCCGGCTATCTCTATTCCAACCTTGCAGAGCTGTACGAGCGCGCAGGAAAAATACAGGGAAGCAGCGGTTCCATCACGCAGATTCCCATTCTTTCCATGCCGAATGATGATATTTCGCACCCGATTCCAGATTTGACGGGCTACATCACGGAAGGGCAGATAGTCCTTGACCGCGAACTGTCTTCCAAGGGCCTGTACCCGCCGGTTGCCGGTCTGCCCTCGCTCAGCCGCCTGATGAAGGACGGCATTGGCGCCGGCATGACCCGCGAAGACCATGCTGCTGTTTCGAGCCAGCTTTTTGCATCCTACAGCAAGGTCAAATCCATCCGCAACCTTGCGGCAATTATCGGCGAAGAGGAACTTTCCGACCTTGACAAGCTCTACCTCAAATTCGGCAGCGAACTTGAGGCGAAATTCTTTACGCAGGGTGAGTACGAAGACCGCTCCATCGAGCAGACGCTTGATCTGGGCTGGCGCCTGCTGAGCATCCTGCCCCGCGACGAGCTGTACCGCATCAAGGACGAGCTCATCGACAAGTACCTTCCCGGTCAGGACTCATAGCCTATGGCAAAGCTGAATATCGCGCCCACCAAATCCAATCTTCTCGCCATAAAGGAGCAGCTTGCCGTCAGTACGGAAGGCTACGACCTGCTGGAGCAGAAGCGGGAAATCCTCGTGATGGAACTCATGCGGATGGTGGAAAAGGTAAAGCTGCTGGAGCGTGACATGGACAAGTGCGTCGAAAAGGCCTATCCTGCGCTCAAGACCATGCTGCTGACCGTCGGCGGCGACCGTGCCGAACGCATAGCTCATTCCGTGGACTATACGTTCAACATCACCAAGAAGCCCGTCGTCATCGGCGGCATGAGTTTTACGTCCATCGATGTTCAGCTGCCGCGCCGTCAGCTTTTTTCTTCCTTCAAGGGAACTTTCCCCAGCAGCGACGAGGTCATGGCGGACTTCTTCGAGCTGCTGTCGCTGCTTACCCAAATGGCCAGCATCCGCACCATCGTGTGGCGCCTTGCCATGGAAGTGAAGAAGACCCAGCGCCGCGTGAATGCGCTGGACAAAATGGTTATTCCGCAGGACAAGGAAACGGTCAAATACATTGAAAGCGTGCTGGAGGAACGGGAGCGGGACAATGTGTTCGTGCTGAAGGCCCTCAAGCACAAGCAGGACAGCAAATGATAAAGTCTCTTTTCCAGAACGTAGTCGTCGCCTACAACGGTTCAAAGTCCTCTCTTTCGGCGGTTATGTACGCCGTCCTTATGGCAAAATGCTACAAGTGCCATATAAAGGTCGTGTACGTCGTCGATTCTGCAACAATCAAGCAGCTTATGCTCACAAAATTCGTCATCAAGGACGAAGCTGCTTCTTTTGAGGCAAACCTTGAGGCTGACGGCCGCCGGAATCTGGATTTCGCTGCCGGGCTTGCAAAGTCCAAGGGAGTCAAGATTGAAACTGAGCTCCGCAAAGGGGCTGTCTGGTCAGAGATTATCAATGCTGCCGATGAATGCAAGGCAGACCTTATACTGCTGGGCGGCACCACCGGCGGCGGGCAGCTTTCCTCCCAGAGCCGTGACGTGGTGAGCGCGCAGGACAGCGAAATCATCGGCAGTGCACACTGCTCCGTCATGGTTGTCCGGCAGCCGTACATTGAGCAGCTTTTTAAGATAGGTTGAAGTCAAAACAGTATTGTTTAACTTTATTTTACGAGTATATTTATATTATTATAATTTTTTGTAATATTTGATTTTTTCTTAAGACTTTTTTCTCATAAAGGTATATATTGAAACTTATGAGACTATTACTTGTTGAAGATGATGTTCGCCTTTCTCAGGCGCTGGTAGAGGCTTTTCAGAAGAATCGCTATGGTGTTGACGCCGTGTATACCGGCCCTGACGGGCTCAAGTATGCGCAGGGTGGGATTTATGATGCCGTCATCCTGGATGTCATGCTGCCCGGCATGGACGGAATCTCTATACTGAAAACACTGCGCGAAGAAAAGAATGCTGTTCCTGTGCTGCTGCTTTCAGACAAGCATGAGTTGCAGGACATTGTCAGCGGACTTGACAGCGGTGCCGATGATTTTATTCCGAAGCCCTTCGAGCAGGAAGAACTGCTTGCACGTGTCCGCGCTGCAACCCGCCGCAAAGGTGCGTTTAAGGAAAACGCCATCACGTTCGGCGACCTTACGCTTGACAAGAACCGCTGTGAGCTGCAGCGCACAGGCGGCGGCTCCGTAAAGCTTTCCCTCAAGGAACTGCAGATTGTCGAGCTGCTTTTTGACAATCCCCATCAGGTCATTAAGAAGGAAGGCATTATCGAGAAGATATGGGGCGGCGACAGCGATGCGGAGTACAACAATGTAGAAGTCTATATCTCCTTTATCCGTAAGAAGATGGAAGAACTCCAGGTGCACACGAGAATCCGCACGGCCCGCGGCATCGGCTATTCGCTGGAAGACGGCAACTGATAGGGCTGGCGGGAGGTTATCATGATAGAAAGAAACGAAGGGTTTGCGAACCTGACAGCCGGGTATTTGTTCCCGGAAGTTGCAAAGCGGCGTAAGGCGTACCAGACGGCGCACCCGGACGCAAAGATTATCAGCCTTGGCATCGGCAACACGACCGAGCCGCTGACTCCGCACATTGCAAAGGCGATGGCAGATTATGCCGCCGCCCTTGGTACGCGGGAAGGGTATTCCGGCTACGGCGACGAGCAGGGGCTGACGGAATTGCGTGAGCGGATTGCCGCCGTGCTCTACCCGAAGATGGCATCTGCGGATGAAGTCTTTGTCTCGGACGGAGCCAAGTGCGATATTGCACGCATACAGTCCCTGTTCGGCAGGAAAACTCCTGTTGCCGTGCAGGATCCTGCATATCCGGTGTATGTTGACGGCAGCGTTATCGTGGGAGCGGCGGGCAAGGCCTGCGCGTCCGGTTCCGGCTACGACGGCATCACATACCTGCCGTGCACGGCGGAAAATGCATTTTTCCCCGATCTGTCGGTGGTAAAGCCGGGCACGCTCATTTATTTCTGCAGCCCGAACAACCCGACCGGCAGCGCAAGCACCCGCGCGCAGCTTACGTCCCTTGTTAACTTTGCAAAGGAACACGGCTGCATCATCATTTTTGATGCTGCGTATTCCGCTTTTATCCGCAACCCGGAACTGCCGCGCACCATTTATGAAATTCCCGGTGCGCGCAGCTGTGCCATCGAGATAAATTCCTTCTCCAAGCTGGCCGGCTTTACGGGCGTGCGCCTCGGCTGGTCTGTCGTGCCGTCCGAGCTGCAGTTTGCTGACGGTACGCCGGTCAAGCAGGACTGGAACCGCGTTATGACAACGCTGTTCAACGGCGCCTGCAACATTGCCCAGCACGGCGGCCTTGCTGCCCTTGATTCCGAAGGCATTAAGGAAACAACGGCACTCGTCGATTACTATCTGGAAAATGCCCGCCTGATGCAGGCTGCCCTTAGCGGCAGCAATTTTGCGGCGGCGGGGGTAAAGGTTTACTATACGGGTGATTCCCCCTATCTGTGGGTGCAGTTCCCCGGCTGGAAGAGCTGGGATATCTTTGATTATATCCTTGACAAATGCCGTGTGGTAACAACACCGGGCAGCGGCTTCGGTCCGGCAGGTGAAAGCTATCTGCGCTTCAGCAGCTTTGGTCACCGCGAGGACGTACAGGAGGCCTGCGGCCGCCTTTCAGCCCTTACGCTGGAATGCCGGTAAGCCTGCAGAACACATAAAAAAAGCGGCGGAAGGATATCCTTCCGCCGCTTTTTTTGCACCGGGTACGTGCCCTGTTAGAATTCCGTGCGGAATCCAAGCCAGAAGCTCAGGCTGTGACCCCAGAAGTCGTTTCCTGCTATAATCTTTGTGATGTCCACAGAAACTGCCGTCGTGATGCTGCCTCCGAAGAGCGGCACGGTCACGTAGGGTGTCAGCGTGAAGCGCGGTTCTGCAAAAATCTTTCCATTATCATAGATAATGTCTTTCAGGCTTGTATTCTTTGCGTCGGTCAGCGTTGCATGCATGCCCATCGTAAAGTTCAGGTTGCCCAGATGGAAATGGTCGGTGCTGACGCCAATGTCTGCGCCGATGCCGCTTGCGCCGCCGGTGTACATGTTGGGCATGTCGTAGACATGGGAAGTTGTCTGTGTCGCCGGCTTGTTGAAGAATGAGAACGTAAGGTTTACGTCCTTTATCTTAACGCGCGGCTCCACAATAAAGTAAAGGTTCTGCACCAGATCTTCCACAAAATCATGGTTTTCGTACTTGTCAAAGCCCATGGCCACTTCGGCAAATCCGCCCTGTATGAACACGGAGAACGGGTCTGAGGCGTTGCCGATGAGCATGGTCATTCCGGTGCGCAGGGTAACGTAGTGCACGATAAGGACTTCTGTCTCAAATGTGCCCTTCGTACTGTTGTGCGGGAAGCCCAGCCCTATGTCCCAGTCAAGCGTAAGGTAGGGGAATGCGAATGCAAAGCGCAGGTCAACATTAAAGTTGTTCTGCGGATTCGTAAGGTTAAAGCGGTCAAAGTCCTGATAAAGGTAGAAACCGATCGCAATCGGCTGCTCAAAGCGCATGGCATAGGAAACGCCCGCTCCGTAGAAGTTGTTTATGTTGTCGCCGGTGTTGCCGCGCCAGCTTTTCATCAGGTCGGAGCCGATAGGCTGTATGCCGAACTGCCGTTCAAGGAACACATCCGTGCCGATGGGTTCGAATTCCCCCAGGAACGACGATACGTAGTGGATGATCGAAGATGTATGGAACTGGAAGGTTGCAGAAAGTTCCTGTACCTGAAAAAATGCCGTTTCTTCGCCGTTTTGAAGCTTTGTCGTTCCCCGGTCGTTCAGGAAGTTCTTGGCGGTGTCTTTTTTGTCAAGCTCAATGGGAAACAGACCCCCTGCAAGGAAGTCGCCGCGCAGGATGAGCATGTCGGCGATATCGATTTCTCCCCCGAAGTAACCCAGCATCAGTGCATCCAGAGAGAACTCCGGATTTTCACTGCTGGAAACGGGGTCTGAGCGTCTTACCTGCCCCCGGCTCATCACCCCGGTGTGCCCCTTAATGTACGGGGTGTCCAGGGCAGCGAGCGGTGCGAGCAGACATATATAGGAAAGTATCTTGCATACAAGTTTTTTCACGGTCTGTATCCTCCAGCTTTACAGCGGAAGCCCGGATGCTTCTGCAGGTTCCTTCCTGCCACGGCAAAAAGAAAAACCCAATTCATATATCGGCAGCTTTTGTGAGAATCTGAACCGATAATAGTAAAGAATCAGGAAATTCCAACATTGAAATTTAATAAAAAAAACAAATTTTTGCTATATTTGACTTGACTTATATTTGGAAGCGATTAAAATAGAAACTATGAGTGATTATCTTGATCCGAATAATGAAGAACTTCTCCAGGATTTCTTTGCTGAAGCTGAACAGCAGGTTGAAACACTGGAAAGCAACATCCTTGTTATCGAAAATGATCCGACTAACCATGACGCCATTGATGAGATTTTCCGTGCAGCTCACACACTGAAAGGTGGTTCTGCTACTGTCGAGATGACTGAGCTTGCAACGTTCTGTCATGACGTAGAGGATTTGCTAGATGCACTCCGTGGCGGGACAGCGACGGTGACGGAACCGATCGTGGATGTCCTGCTTTCTTCCATTGACATCATAAAGGCTATGCTTGAGTCCCGTAAGAACGGAGCAGCCTATCAGGAGGACGTGAGTCCGATCGTTTCAAAGATTCAGTCCTTCCTTCCCTCAAAATCAGGGAAGAAAGGAGGAAAGCCGGCTCCTGCTGCTGCGGCACCCAAGCCTGCTGCTCCGAAGCCTGCACCGGCACCGGAGCCTGTTGCGCCTAATCCCGACATGCCGCCGCTGCCGCCGCTTTCCGACGAGGATTTCAATGAGCTCAAGGAAGCAACGCCGGATGGTCAGAAGCTGTGGTCTATAAACGTCACCTTCGACGAGTCCAACCCGATGAACAGCGTCGGCGGTATTCAGGTCTTTGCTGCGCTCAAGAACCGCGGCACCGTCCTGAAGACTATTCCTGATTTTGAATCCCTGTACGAAGATAATTTCTATGCACAGGTTGTGTACTATGTTGCAACAGCGTGCTCCGGTGCCGAGCTGGAGGATACAGCATTCCTTGATGATGTAACGCTTGCAACTGATGCCAGCGAAGTGCGCGGCCCGAGCGACGGTAGTAGCTCTAAGCTGACTGCCAGCGAGGTTCCTGTTGCTGCTGCAGCACCTGTCCGCGAGAAAGCTCTGGAACCGGCTCCTGCGCCGGTTGTGGCAGCTGCTCCCGCAGAAGAAGCTGCTCCGGTTGCATCCGTGCAGCCCGCAACTCAGGCAAACGTGCAGCAGGCAAAGGCCGGTATGGCGGCTTCCCAGAATGCACAGCCTGCTCACAAGGTGAACCAGACCGGTTCTATCCTGCGTGTTGATTCCCGCCGCGTAGATACGCTGATGAACCTTGTCAGCGAAACGGTTATTACAAAGGCTGCATTCAACCAGATTGGCCTGCACACGGCCGATCTGCAGGTTCAGCTGCAGACGCTTAACAGCGGCTATAAGGAAAAGCAGCACCGCCTGATGGAAGCCCTGCCCAAACTCATTGAGGATGTGCAGGCTGGTGCACCGGTCAAAGAAGTGCGCCAGAAGCTCGCCGATGAATTCGGTGCAATGTCCGGCTGGTTCGATACGTTTGAAAACGACTTTAAGCTTACGTCCAGCAAACTCCGCTCTTCTACGCAGAACCTTGGCCGCATTGCAAGCGAACTGCAGGAAGGCGTCATGAAAATCCGCATGGTTCCCATCGGTACGATTTTCAACCGCTTCCCGCGTGTTGTCCGCGATTTGAGCCGTGATTTGGGCCGCAAGGTTAACCTCGTAATAGAAGGTGAAGATACAGAACTTGACAAGACGGTCGTTGATGATCTGCTTGATCCGATCATGCACTGTGTCCGCAATTCTGTTGACCATGGCATTGAGACTCCCGATGAGCGCGTGAAGTTCGGTAAGGACGAAACGGGTACGCTTACGCTGCGGGCTGCCAATGAAGGCAACATGATTGTCATCGACATCATTGATGACGGCGAAGGCATCGATGTTGATAAAGTCCGCCAGAAGGCAATCAACAAGGGGCTTATCAGTCCTAACAAGGCGCTCACTGACCAGGAAGCCTATAACCTTATCTTTATGCCCGGTTTCTCTACGAGCGACAAGATAAGTAATGTTTCTGGCCGCGGCGTCGGTCTGGATGTTGTAAAGAATATGGTTGACAAGCTGAAGGGTAACATCTCTGTTACCAGTGAGCGCCATAAGGGTTCACGTTTCAGCATCCGTCTGCCGCTGACGCTTGCTATCATCCAGGGCCTGCTGGTGCGTGTCGGCAAAGAGGTTTACTCTATCCCGATTGCCAACGTTATCGAAAGCCAGCGCGTCAAGAAGAGCAGCATAAACACGATTGACAGCTATGAAGTCCTGAATGTCCGCAATGAGGTTATTTCAATCCTGCGTCTGAACCGGCTCTTTAATATCAAGGAGCGGGGCGAGAATGAATACTGCTTCATTGTTATCGTCGGTTCACAGGAAAAGAAGATTGGTGTGATGGTGGATGCCCTCATCGGTGAAGAGGATGTCGTTATTAAACCGTTGCGCGACCAGTTTACGACATCGCCGGGAATCGCCGGTGCGTCAATCCTTGGTGATGGTTCTGTTTCTCTCATCATTGATGTGAGCCAGCTGCTTGAGCTCGGCGTAAAACAGGAACTTGATGCACAGCAGCTTCGCGAAGCAGAAGCAATGAGAAGAGGGTAATTGCATGACTATACAGGAAAGACTGAGTGCTCTCGCTACGACAACAGAAGAGATTGGCGGCAAGAACCTTACGCCTGAACAGCTGGAAGAAGAAAAAAGGAAGAACAGTATCATCGACTATAAGATGGTAACGTTCTCCCTTGCCGGCAAGGATTATGCCATTGATATTATGAATATCAAGGAAATTGCCAAGGCGGGGCATTTTACCTATGTGCCGAACAGCCTTCCGTTCGTCCTTGGTGTCTACAATCTCCGCGGCGAAATCATCCCGATTATAGATCTCCGCCTCTTTTTCAACATTGAAGTGCCGGAGCATGATGAGAATGTGCTGGAAAACACGCTGATTGTCCTTGTAGGCGATCAGATGTTCGGTGTTGTTGTTGATGAAATTGACAAGGTTGTGGGTATTCAGAAGAATACCATCCAGCCGCCGCACCCGCTTTTCGGCGACATCAATATAAAGTACATCTATGGTGTCGTAGAGGCGGAGCGTCATCTGTACGTGCTGCTTGACATCGATAAGATTTTCGGTCTGCGCACTCCTGAAGAGGAACAGTCACTTGCCGAATCAGTGCAGGCTCAGATGGAAAAGAAGCAGGCACTGGCTGCGGAAGCTGCTGCCGCGGCACAGTCTGCAGCTGCTGCAAAGGAATCTGCCGCCCGCAAGAAGGCTGCAGAGGAAGCTGCCCTGAAACAGGCTGCCGCTGACTTCAACTTCATCTCTGATTCATTGAAGACTGCAAAGAAGTTTTTTGTGAGCGATGTTACTGCTCCGTGGGTCAGAAAGCGCTACGAGGAGTGGAAGCAGGAGCGCGGGGCGAATAATACGCAGTTCAGCAGTGAGAGCGATGCAGATGCCTTCCTGAAGCCCTTCTATTCACGCTGCAATGAAGGCTTCTGGACTGAAAAATATGCGAACGAGGTGAGTGCGGCTTTGCCGGATAATTCAGCAAAGAACATTGTTGTCTGGAATCCTGGCTGCGGAAAAGGTTTTGAGGCTTACTCTCTTGCATGTTTGTTGAAAAAACGGTATCCTAATGCTCATGTGCGGATCTACGCGCATGATATTGATTTGCTGAGTGTTTCCAATGCGCCCTTGATGACGGTGAGCGAGGCTGTTTCAACTGATTGGTATCAGCCTTATCTTACGAAAACTGTTACCGGTGATTATACGTTCAGCAAAGAAATTAAGGATATGGTTATGTTCGAGTACCATGACTGCGTGAATACGAACAGTCTGCCGGACATAGACATAATTTTTGCACGGGATATTGTTTCCTTCCTGCCGGAGGCCTCGCAGAAGACGATGCTTGCTGACTTCAAGGAAAAATTGAAGGGTAATGGTGTTGTTATTGCCGGGGACAATGAAGATATCAGTGTGAACGGCATGAAGAAAAAGTCCGTGGGGAGTATAACGGTATATACTAAGTAATTAGAATATATAACAAGAAAGGATTTTCAGGGGGAAACATGAGAGTAGAATACATTAACCCGTTCGTTGAAACTTCATACCGAGTGTTGCAGGAAGTTTTGGGTGGTGCCGATGTAAAGAGAGGGGACTTATATCTTAAGTCTACCGCTATGCCCGTTATGGGCGTGGCTGCACTTGTCGGTCTTGCAGGCGATGTGGAAGGGCGTGTTCTTTTTGACATGACATATGATACAGCTCTGAACATTGCTTCAAAGATGAATGATGAGCAGCTGACATCTTTTGACGATCTTGCAAAGGCAACTATCAGCGAGCTGGCTAATATTATTACTGCGCAGGCTGTCACAAAGTTGCATGAGCTTGGGTTTAAATTCGACCTTACGCCTCCGACTTTGTTTGCCGGTGAAAAAATGGAAATTGCAGCATTAGGCGGTCAGAATGAGAATGTTGAGGCTCTGATTGTACCGCTTATTACTGAATTTGGAAAAATAGAAGTCAACGTCGCAATACGCGAGCGTACATGATAAGGAGATAACCGTATGAAAACGAAAGAGGATTTTCCTGCAATCAACGACCGTCCGCCGGAAGGGGTGAAACTCGATGGAACAAAATTTCGTGTGCTTGTGGTAGATGATTCCGCGTTCGTCGCAAAACAGTTGACACAGATCCTTACTAGCGATGGTTATGAGATTGTGGCTACTGCTCAGGATGGCAAGGAAGGCGTTGACAAGTACAAGGAACTTTGCCCGAATGTGGACTTGGTTACCATGGATATTACTATGCCCCGTATGGATGGTATCACCGCCCTCGAAGAGATTATGAAGTTTGACAAGAATGCCCATGTTGTTATGGTCAGTGCTCTTGGTAAAGAGGAACTTGTTAAGAAATCTCTTCTTGCTGGTGCAAAGAACTATATTGTTAAGCCGCTTGACCGCAAGAAGGTTCTTGAGCGCATCAGTGCTTCACTGAAATAGAAACTTTTTTCAAAAAAAGTTTCAAAAAATCAGCGAAAGTACTTGCAAACTAAGTGTAAATTGTGTATACTACAGTTCCTTAGTTTGCTTAACCGCGCGACTAGCTCAGTTGGTTAGAGTACAAGCATGACACGCTTGGGGTCTCTGGTTCGATTCCAGAGTCGCGCATAACAGTTAAAAATATATTGTTTTTTATCTTTTCTTTTTTTTATTCGATTGCTTAGTTTTTTCCGTTGCTTGTTGAATCTTTAGTGACGGTGGCTTAGTTCTTCTTTGTGAATGTCACAGCAAAGCAGGACTGTTGGTATGCAGCCCTGCTGCTTGTCTGTTACAGGCGTTTCATGTTCTTTATGCTGTCCTGTGCAACCGCTGTGATGATGAGCAGGCCTCTGAACACGAACTGAAGGTTTGTATCGATATGAAGGAATGTGAGGCAGTAGGTGAGTGCATTGAATGTGATAACGCCGCCTACAACCCCGCTGACTTTGCCTCTGCCGCCGTTGAGCGACATGCCGCCCACCACGCAGGCTGCAATTGCATTCAGCTCGTAGCCCTGGCCGGTGCCGGCGCTTGCATTTGACCGGAATGCCTCAAGGAAGGAACCGCAGCCGTAGTAGATTCCTGCCATGATGAAGACGCCCATGGTAACAGCAAACACGTTGATTCCGCAGACTTCCGCAGCCTGCGCATTGCCGCCGACGGCATACAGATTCTTGCCGAATGTCGTTTTGTTCCAGATGAACCATGTTGCAAGGATGATGCCGGCAGCCGGGATGATAAGTTTGGGAAAAGTGATAAGCTCCCCGTTTACGATTCCCAGCACCCAGCGGCCGCCTATCAGGTCTTTCAAGGAACTGTCAATTGAGCCTACTGCCGAGCCCTCCGTGCCGAAGAACAGAAGCCCGTAGATGACGAGCTGCGTTGACAGCGTTGAGATAAAGGGGTGGATGTGGAGCTTGGCGCTGCAGAAGCCAGAGGCCGCGGAGAACAGTGTACAGAAACACACGGGAAGGCAAAGCGCAAGCAGCAGCCTGAGTCCTGTTGCCAGCGGGCTGAAATCCCAGGGGCCCAGGCCGAACACGCTGACAATGTTTGTGCCGGGGTGGAGTATGATGCCTGCGATGACAGAACCCATTGCGACCATGCGCCCCAGACTCAGGTCTGTTCCGGCAATAAGGATGATTCCGGCGGCTCCCAGCGCATAGAACATGTTTGTAGAAGAAATTTCCAGAATGGTAAAGATGTTCGGCAGGGAAAGCAGGTTGCCGGAGCCATTGAGCGGCGCGATGATGATGCAGGCGGCAAAGAAAACCAGTATTGCAAGGTTGGGGCCGCAGTCCAGAAGGAATTTTGAAAGGCGGAATTCATAGAGGTATGACTTGATGCGGAACTCAAGGTCTTCGGCAAGATTCGTCCGGCCGTTCCTGATTGCACGGTTTTCCTGGATTCGTTCTGCCAGTGCCAGTTTCTTTGCGTCACTGCAGCGGTTCAGTTCCGTCTGGTAGCGCAGCTTTGCTTCGTAGGACGCCGTCTTGCATTCGTAGCGTATGGTTTCCTGCTCTGCCTTTGTTGCAGCCGTGGTAAAGCGCTCGGTGGACTCTGCACGTATTTCGCGCAGCCGGTCTTCGTATGCGGCCTGCAGTTCCACGGCCCGCGCATCAGCGGAGGCGTTTACCTTGCCGGTATATTTGCGGGCAAGCGCATCGGCATAAAAGAGCGCGTCTTTTATCAGGCGGCGTTCTTCTGCGGCATGCGCAGCCGCAAACTCCTTTGCCACCGCAATCTGGTTCCTGCAGTCGATGATGAAGTTTCTCCGCTCATTGTCTTCCAGCATTTTGTTTTTCTGAGCGGCAGCTATGCTCTGGCGGAGCTCTGCAATCCGGTCAGAGCCTTCTTTGCGGATTTCTGCGAGCCTGCTCTGGTATTTCTGCAGCAATTCGTCATCTTCCAGGCTGTCGAGCTTGAATTCCTGGTTGGAGCAAAGCTCCTCGATCCGCCGTGCGGCGAGTTCTGCAAGGTTTTCCTTCCGTTCCACGCTGCTTCTCCTATAGATATTTTTCAGAAAGCCTCAGGAGGTCTTCCTGACTGGTGTCTTTGGTGTTCACAATCCCCGCCAGACGGTGCCGCGAAAGCACTGCGATGCGGTTTGTAATGCCCAGCACTTCCGGTATTTCGCTTGATGATACGATGATGGTCTTTCCTTCTTTTGCCAGCTGCCCGATCAGCTCGTAAATCTCGTATTTTGCGCCTACGTCTATGCCGCGCGTCGGTTCGTCGAGCAGCAGGATGTCCGGTTTGCGCTCCAGCCACTTTCCGATGATGACTTTCTGCTGGTTTCCCCCGGAAAGCGTACCGGCGGCTTCGTCCTGCGAGTGGCAGCGTATGTGCAGCCGCCTGATTTCCCGCCGCGCGGCTTCCCGCATCTTGTGCCGGGACAGCGCGCCCGCGGTTTTGCAGCAATCAAGGTTTGTGATGACGGTATTGAACGTAATGCTTGCCGATGCGAAAAGTCCGTTGCGCATCCTCTCCTCTGTAACGAGGGCAAAATTGCATTCCATGGCATCCCGGCTGTTGCGGATGAACAGTTTGCGCCCGTCAAGGATGATTTCGCCCGCTGCCATGGAGCGCAGCCCGAACAGGCATTCCAGCAGCTCGCTCCGCCCGGCACCTTCCAGCCCGTACAGGCCGAAAATTTCGCCCTTCCGCACCGTAAAGGTAATGCCGTGCAGCCGCCGTCCGTGTTCGGTAGAAAGGTCCCGGACTTCCAGGTAGTCTTCCCCCGGCGTGTTGTCCAGCTGAGGAAAGCGCTTGTTCAGCGTGCGGCCGGCCATTGCAGAGAACACGTCGTCCATGCTGATGCTGTGTACGTCACCGGCCAGCACCAGCCTGCCGTCGCGGATCACCGAAATTTCGTCGCATATCTGGAAAATTTCGTCTATCTTGTGCGAAATGTATATGAAGGACACGCCTTTTTCTTTCAGGCGCCGTATGATGGCAAACAGCTTGCTGACTTCCGGCTCTGAAAGCGGGGTAGTCGGTTCGTCAAGCACGATTATCTTTGCATTAAGGGAAACCGCCTTTGCAATCTCTACAATCTGCCGCTGCGCAATGCCCAGCTTCCGCATGATGATGTTGGGGCTGATGCCGATACCCAGCAGCTTGAAGAGCTGCGTACAGGCCTTGTACATCTTTACGTTGTCAATAATGCCGAATTTCACCGGAAATCGGCCAAGAAAAAGGTTATCCATGACCGTAAGGTCCAGGCACTGGCTGAGTTCCTGATGCACCATGGCGATGCCGTGTTCCAGCGCGTCCTTGGGGTTTTTGAATTCAACCGGTTTCCCGTCAAGGATGATGTGCCCGGAATCCTTTGCGTAGATACCGAAAAGGCACTTCATCAGGGTTGATTTTCCTGCGCCGTTTTCGCCGATCAGTGCCATGACGCTGCCGCGCCGGAGCGAAAGGCTGATGCTGCTGAGGATTTCATTCTTTGCAAAGGACTTGGAGAGATTTCTTATTTCAAGAACGTTGGCATTCATGATTTTCCCCGCTTTGTCCTGTTCAGTATTTTAGCTTGCCGGTGTAATCGCTGCCGGAATTCGTCTTGACCATGTTGACCGCAAAGGCATCAAAGCTGTGCAGGTTGGTGAATTTGTCAATGCAGGAGGCCTCGTTCTGTCCGTCTCCCTGCACGATGGTCAGCTCAAGGGCGAGCAGCGGCGCATAGTAGCGGAGTGCCGGGATGTAGGCGCCCGAAAGGAATACGTCTGAAGCATTGTAGACCGTCAGCAGGATTTTCCGCTTTTCCGCGGATGTCTGGCGGATTCCTTCGTCGCGCAGTCCTGCTGCATACTGCCGGCAGTTTTCTGCGGTTATGCTGGTGTTTTTGGTAAGCAGCGCCCTTGATTCTGCATCGTAGACAAATTCCGCGGAAATCCTGTTGCCGTAGCGGTCTTCCCGGGTGATGCCTTCGCTGCAGGCTTCTTCCGGCGGCACCCCGTCAAGGAGGTTGCGGAGCACCAGCAGGGTTGCGGCTGCCTGTGCATCGACATTCTGCGAGACGGTGCCCGTCAGCTTGCCTTCTCTGATGGCTTCCAGCGCATCTGCATTTGCATCGTAGCCGAAGACCGGCACGCCTTCCGGAAAGTTGGACGCCTGCAGGCAGCCCATTGCCAGGGCGTCCGAGTTTGCCACCACAAGGTCTATTTTGTTGCCGAACTTGGTTGCCCAGCTGCCCATTGCTTCTGTTGCGGCATTTGCATTCCAGGTGGAGCCGTCGGTGCCGGTCATTGCCTTGCCTTCCAGCTCAATCACCCTGAATGTTCTTCCGCCGATATCCACGGAACCTTCCTTTGCAATTTCCGGTGCCGCGGTGCCGTCCCAGGTACCGAGTGCCTTGCGGATGCCCTTTGTACGGGCCTTCGAGACATTGTGGCCCACGTCCCCGATGCAGAGCACGTAGCCGATAATGCCGTCCCCGTTGCGGTCAAGTTCCTCTGGTGCGGCGGATTTTAGGTGATTCAATATAAGCTGGCCCTGAACGTCGCTGCCGTCGTCTGTGTCAACGCCGACGTAAAAGGTCTTTTCGTTCCAGTTCATTGTATCCAGATCGATGATTCCCGTCACGGAATCGGACGGCTGCCTGTTGTAGAATACCAGCGGTTTGTCCCGGTTCAGGGCTGCTGCCCCGTTTTTTTCCTGCCGTGTACAGGACAGGAACGCTGCTGCAATAATGCTGCCTGCCAGCGCTGCACTTTTTTTTACCATAGTGTTTCCATACCGTCTTTTGCAGGGGGCGATGTCAAACGTTGCTTGCAGGAATTCGGTGCCGGGCACCCACAAAAAAAGATATCCATAGCAGCCGGAACAGACCGCTATGGATACTGTCCTTTCGGACATAAAGGAGAGAGTTTGTTAGCTTATAAAAGCCAAAAGTAGTATATATAATTTTGAAAAGAATGTCAAATGGTGTTTTCTCTTGGCATTTTCAGTCTGTTGCTGAAAGTCTTGGAGAGGTAAAACCTGCGGTACAAACTTCTTTCTTTTACCTTAAAAGCATGATGATGCAGGTTTTACCAGGGCCCCGGAAAAAGTCGCCTGAAATGTGACCAAATGACCGGACAGGCGTGGTATCCTTTGTGAAGTAACAGAGAACCGTTGTTGTGTAAGAAGGTACTTTATGATAGCCGCATTATATTATGGGTGGGCAGACCTTCTTTCTGCCGTATCCGGGTTCAATGTTTCCCCGGAAACTGGTTTTTGTATCTTTGCAGTCCTTTTTGCATTGGCAGCAGGGATTCTTGCAAACATTATTGACTAAATGAGGGAATATTATGGTCAAGAAACTGATTGCTTTTTTCATGTTTGTTTTTGTATGTGCAGGCTCATATCCGCACGGATTTAACCGTTATCTGTATAACCAGAACGACGGAAAGCTCCGGCAGGTGCTGCGTACCACGCGGGCAAAGGTCTATGACCGCGACGGAGACGGCCTTGTAAACTGCATTGACTATACAATCACGTTCAAAAAAGAATGGGACAAGGTTTTGCCGCCGTGTAACTGTGAAATTGTCCGCAATTACAGGAAAGAAGGCTTCAGGGAAATCATGAACCATCTTTTTGTGCGCGTTAAACTTCCCGGCAGCAGCACATGGATATATGTAGAGCCGCAGGCAAGGGCAGAGTATGACAACTACATAATGGGCGACTTCTGGAGTATCCGCTACGACCCTTCATACAACAACTACAACGAGACTTACTTCTGGCTGGGGGAGTGCAAGCGCTGACCGCTTTCCCAAAATAAAGCTGCCGGGCATGGTACGCTGAAAATCTGAAAAAGTCGCTTCAAAGGTGACTTTTCTGTCTGAAGCCGTGTTATACTGACTGCATGGCATTGAAATTCGATACGGAGAAGAAGGCTGGTAAGGATCCCGTGCTGCAAGAGAGCGTTCCTGCTCTGATGAACCCTTCTGAGCGCTGCTTTAAGCTTGCTGCGCAGGACAAGCGCCGGGAGCTGGAAGAACTGTTCAGGGCTGGCGGGCTGGACAAGGACAAAAAGAATGCTCAAGGCCAGACATGCCTGATAGTGGCGGCTGAGTCTGATGCCTGCGATTGTGTCAGGCTGCTCCTGGAACTTGGTGCTGATGTGAATGCCAGGGATACGCTGGGACGGACGGCCCTGCTGGCTGCAGCGCTAAAGAACAGCTGCGGGGCTGCCAGGCTGCTGCTTTCCGTGCCCGGTGTGGACTTGGAAGCCAGGGATTTTGCAGGAAGAACCGCGCTGCTGCTTGCTGTGGCCAACCAGGCATTCGATGCAGCAAGGCTTCTGGTAGAGGCCGGAGCTGACGTGAACGCAGGTGACGACAGGAATCAGACACCGCTTTTTGTCGCGGCGTGGGGGTGCAGCGTATCATTCTTCGAATTTCTGGTCAGCTCCGGTGCGGACATGCATAAAAAGGACAAGCTGAACTGGTCTGCCCTGGATGCCGCTGCCGAAAGCGATTCCTCGGAGATTGTTGAATACCTTTTGAAGCATACCGGGTTCACGTTCGATGAAAAAGTAAATGCCCTCACGCGGGCCGCACAGAAGGGCTTTGTGGACAGCACCGACGTGATGATCCGCCTGTGCGGGGACGTGTATGTCTTTTCCGTCGTTGCGCTTACCGCTGCCTGCATGTTTGACAGGACAGACATCGTACATCTTTGTATGGACTATAACCGTGACGTGGATGTAAGGACCTACACTGGCATGACACCCCTTATGATTGCCTGTTACCATCATTCATACGGTGCTGCCTGTCTGCTCGTTTCCTACGGGGCTGACGTGAACGCTGCCGATAGTGACGGGATTACCGCCCTGATGTACGCTGCCAGCAAGAGCGACCGGAATCTGATGGAATTCCTTTTGAACAAAGGTGCCGACAGAAACGTCAGGGATTTGGAGGGAAAAGGCTTTGAGGACTATGCAAGTGAATATGACGACAGGGAATTTTACACCATGCTTGTGGACAGGGGCTTCAGAGTTCCCGGCAGACAGGAACGGCCGGACGAGATTCCCAGGGAGAAGCAGCCCTTCTGTGACCGCTTTGCCTGGTACCTGCAGAAGTACTTTGAGCGGAATCCAAATGATAAAAATACCGACATTTACAGGAGGGCGGGACTGAGCAGGCAGCGCTTCTCCAGGATACTCAGCGAGCGAAAGCCGGATTTCAGGCCCAGAAAGCAGACCGTCCTTGCGCTCGTAATCGGCCTCAAGCTTACGGTCAAAGAAGGCGAGGACCTTCTGCGCAGCTCGGGTTTCAGTTTTTCGTCCAGGGACAAGACCGACATGATGGCAATGCAGCTGCTTGCGAATGAAAACTACAACATTTTTGACTGGAACGAAAAGATTTTCGCGAAGACAGGAAGGATATTCTTTGAGGCCCTGTGCGCAAAGAATGACAAAGGTGAAGCCGATGAGTGAGACAGCGGAAACTGTGCTTAGCATGATAGAGGGAAAATCGTCTGATGAGACTGCGAAAATACTCGCTGCTGAATTTGAAAAGCTTCATCTGATTGCGATAAGGGACTCACTGGAAAGTTCCGGCGAGCGGAAGATGTTCAGTTTGATTCTCCAGAGGAACAGGAAAGGCAGGCCTGTTGAAAGCGAAAAGTTAGAGCAGTACTTCAACGTCTCGTATGAAAAGCTCATGGAAAAGGTTCAGATAAGGGAACAGAGAAAGCTCATGATTGTCAGGGATGCCATACCATACATACTTGATTCCCTGCCCAAAAAAGACTGTTGGGCACTCGAGATGCTCTATAACCTTGACGGCAACGGTTGGATTCCGGCGGAGCAGGTGTGCGAAGAGCTTGGCCTTATTGATGAGTATATAGCCTTGGTAGAACTCAAGGCCTGGGAACGCATTACCCGCGGCTACGAGCTTTACAAGGACGAATACCTTGCTGATCAGGAGAAAAAGAAACAGCGTTTGAAAAACTTACCCGAAATTGGAAGGTGATGGCAGGTGTTAGTGAGGAAATTGATTACTATGGCGAATCTTATAACGGGAATCAGGGTGCTGTCCAGCGCCGCATTGCTCTTTTGCCCGGTATTGTCTGCGGCTTTCTATGTGTTTTATTTGCTTGCGGGGCTTTCTGACATGCTGGATGGAGCCGTGGCCCGGAAGACGAACAGCGTCAGTGAATGGGGCGCAATGTTCGACACGGCTGCAGACATATTTTTTGCGGCGGTGTGCCTGGTAAAGCTGCTTCCCGTGATGAAGCTTCCGGTCTGGATATACCTCTGGATAGCGGGCATCGCAGCCATCAAGCTGGCGAACATTATCGTGGGCTATGCCAGGCAGAAGAAACTTGTGGCGGTGCATTCGGTCTTGAACAAGCTGACCGGAGCCTTGTGCTTTGCCCTCCCGCTGACGCTGGCGTTCATCGATGTGCGGTATAGCCCGCCGGCTGTCTGTGCACTTGCGACTGCCGCCGCGCTTCACGAGGGATATCTGGTGGCATTTGACAGCCCATCCGTCTAAGGATAGCCGCACTTTCCTTCCAAGGAGCCGGTGAAGGGAGGAGACTATGGCTGGTAACGGGAGTTTCATACGGTGAAACACTTTGTTTCATACGATGAAACACTTAGTTTCATGCGGTGAAACATTCTGTTTCATACGGTGAAACTGAACTTACTCTATTGCTTTGCCAGTAACAGCGGCGGCTAACCCCATGCATGGAGCTGCCGCACCGCCGCGTCCGCCATCCCCATGCATAAAGCTGCCACAATACGCCGCCTGTTCCCCCATGCACATCCGTTACCACACCCCCTAAAACGTATACCTCCAAGAAACCGGGAAGTTTACGGCCCAGGACCATTCGCCGTCTGTCCAGTACTGCAGGTTTGCCTTTGCGCCAAAGGTGTTGCGGCCGGTGGTGTAGCGTATGCCGGGCTGCCATTCCACCAGCGTGGCGGCGGTTTCCGCACGGCGCTGGCTGCCGTCACGTGCGCCGGAGCCTTTGACGGGGAAGAACCAGTAGGTGCCCTCCGTGTACATAAGCTGCTTTGCCTTGCCCTGTTCCCGCTCCTCCGCGTAGCCCACGCCGTCCTTCACCTTGTTGCCCAAATCCATCGCCATGCCCGCCGCAAGCCACAGGCTGAACCTGCCGGGAAGCAGCTCGTACGAAACCTTTGCGCCCGCGTACAGGTCGTAGATGGACTGCGTATTCACAAAGTTGTACAGCGCTTCCACAGAAGCCTGCAGCCCGCCCGCCTGCGCCGTTACCGCAAGGTTTGCCCGGTGCCGCCCGCCGATGTACACCCGCTCCAGTCCCATGCCGTCAAAGTCCAGGAAGCTGACGCGCGTTGCCTCGCCGTTGTACGTGTAGCCCGCGTTGATTTCAAGGAATGCAAGCGACGCATTGGCGTACACCCCGAACGCGCGCTTGGCACCGTTGAACATATTGTGCACCGTAGCGCCCACCGTAAGCGCGTTGCAAATGCGCCAGTCCGCCCCGGCGTTGAGCGCAAACATGCAGTCTGCCGCAGCAGCATTCCAGGGAATCACAATCTGCCCGCTGCCGTTGGAATCTTCGTATTCCGCGTTCAGCATGTTGGGAATGCCCAGCACGGCAAAGCCCACCGGCGCTTCGATGCCGATGCGCAGCCCTTCCAGCGGCGTAAGCACTACGCCGATGCCGTCGCCCTGCAGGTCCGAGGCCGAAAGCCACTGCCCCGCAACAGGCAGCTGCCCGCCGGGAGTGCGCACATTGTTGTGCAGGTTCACGTCCACCACGTCGAACGGAGAAAAGCGCAGGTGCCAGCCCAGCCCCGTATAGGCAAAGGAAAGGTCGTCGCTGTTCAGCGCGTGGGACGTGCTGCTCCAGTTGCTGTCGTAGATGTACCAGTGATGGGCATTGTCCTTCAGCGAAAACTCCGGGGCAAGCTCCATGTCCAGCAGGTCCGACTCAAAGCGCACGCCCAGCGTTTCCTTTATGCCCGCAAATTCCGCGTTGTAGTTCTGGCGGCGTATATACTCAAGGTTTTCGTTGTCGTGGCTGCGCCCCAGCGCCTCCACCGTGTCCGAAGAAAGCTCGCTCCAGAAGCTGAGCCCCTCCGCAAGCTCATAGTCATCCGTAGCCTGTGCGCACACAGGCAGACAGAAGGATGCAAAGGCAAGCAGGACAGACGCACGCAGCGTGCATGCAATTTTATTTTTAATTGTAAAGACTTTCATTACAAGCTGCTCCTGACCGTTCATTTGGAATGATTTCCCAAATAGTACTGAAGTGCCTTTTTGATTACAAGCAAATAGTTGTGGATGTTTGCAATCCTGCGGGATGGAATAAGCCTTTTAAAAAGTTCCTTATCACTTTCGTTTATTGACGCATAGGATTTCAATACATTGATTTTGTTAGTGCAGAATGCCACAGCCTGCTTAAAGTTCTCTGGAGCACGGTAGTCGTCGCTGTCCGTTCCGTCATCATCGGAATTGACCTTCCATACATCATTGATGTCTTCCTGAATAAGCTTTATTTCCCTGAAGCAGTCGTCTGTACCCAGCAGGACAAGCGAAGCAGCCTCGTTTTTGAGCAGGGGAGCCACCGCCTTTACGGATTTGAGCCAGTCGTCCTTAAGGTTTTCGGTCTTTACAAGATCAAGGATGTCAAGATTTGCACGCGTTTCGGCATACAGTTTCCTGAGCAGGATGTTTACACGCTGCTTACGCTCTTTTTCAGAAGCCCTGTCTGAAAAAAGTGCTATGGCGGCATCAACAAGACTGAACGGAACTTCTAATGAAGCAGTAGATAAAATTGACATAAAAAAACTCCTTATAAATAAAAATACAAAATCAAATATATAATACAGGGGCACACAGCCCCATTGTAAGCCAAAATACCAGCAGCTGTTACGGTTTTGCCGTAAAGTAGCCCGGGTTGCCGTTGTTACGGTCGTCTATGCGCGCATATATCTTATTATGCTCACTCCCTATAGTATTGACAGTTCCCTGTCCTCCTTTAAGTTTATGGCTTGAGGACCACATAAAGTCAGAATCTGTAACGCTTGTAGTCACAAAATTATTTGACGCATATATTGTGAGAAGTTCTTCGCAGTTTGAGAACATATTATTCATATTAGTGACAAGGCTTGTATTCCAGCTGCTCACATCAATTACTGAAAGCTTGTGGCAGAAACCAAATGTAGCCATCATATCGGTGACCTTGCTCGTGTCAAAACTGCTTACGTTCAGACTGGTAAGGGCCCCGCAGTTGTTGAACATAAACTGCATAGTGGTGACCTGGCTTGTGTTAAAATTGCTTAGGTTCAGACTGGTAAGGGCCTTGCACGAGGCGAACATAGCCTGCATAGTGGTGACCTGGCTTGTGTTAAAATTGCCTACGTTCAGACTGGTAAGGGCCTCGCACCCGGAGAACATACGGCTCATATCGGTGACCTTGCTTGTGTCAAAACTGCTTACGTTCAGACTGGTAAGGCGGCTGCAGCCACGGAACATATAGCTCATAGTAGTGACATTGCTTGTGTCAAAACTGCTTACGTTCAGACTGGTAAGGCGGCTGCAGTCATAGAAAATATAGCTCATATTGGTGACATTGCTTGTGTCAAAGCTGCTTACGTTCAGACTGGTAAGGCGGCTGCAGTTATAGAACATATAGCTCATATTGGTGACATTGCTTGTGTCAAAATCATTTACGTTCAGACTGGTAAGACCGGTACAGTCACGGAACATCTCAGATGAATCCGCATTCAGCAGAATCTTTCGGTTGCTGTCCGTGTAGCCCTGCGCGTAGTACTTGATGGTGCTGCCGTCCGCCCACGCCAGTACTTGGGTAGGCGTACTGGCAGTAACATCAGACAGAAGCTGCGTTGCAGCACCTGCAGGGGGTGCACTTGCAGAGGCAACAAATGACTTGCCCGAGCCGGAGTTTGCTCCAAGCGCTTTAAGCGCAGCATTTATAGCCGAACCTGTTTTCATGGCAATGCCAGGTCCTGGCGTCGGCGTTGGAGTCGGCGTCGGTGTGGGAGCCGGTGTTGGTGTGGGAGCCGGTGTCGGTGCAGGGGCTGGAGTGGTTCCGCCGCCCGCCGCGGGCGTTGTTCCTCCGGCAGCGCCCGTGCCGCTGATGCCATAATAGCGGGTATCCGGGTTGTCGGCAATGTAGGAACTTCCGCCGCCACCCCCGCCGCCGCTGCTGCTTCCGCCGCTGGTACTGTTTGCGCAGGATGCCAGCGCCAGCAGCGCAGCAGCACCGCACAAAACCGTAAACAAGATTCCGCTCGTTTTTACCATGTGTACTTTCATACGAACAACTCCTTTTCCTTTAACAGGATTTTAAATTTCCTTGAATATATATGCTGTAGTCCCCAAAGTGCATGGAGGTAGCGGCCGCCGTGTTGCGGCAGCTCCCTGTGGTACCCAAACTGCATCGAGACGCCGGAATTGCGCAATAATTCCGGCCGGTCAACTGGCGCAGCCGCCTGACTCCTGGATGAGGAATTACTATCTGTGTGGATTTTGCTATGCGCGCCGCCGCACCACGCAGGGTGGCAGCAGAATAGCAGTGGGGAAGCCGCGCCGTGGCGTGCCCCACTGCGGGAATAGCAGCGGCCGCCGGGTGCGCAGACTGCACCGCAAGCCGCAAGCCGCAAGCCGCAAGCCGCAAGCCGCAAGCCGCAAGCCGCAAGCCGCAAGCCGCAAGCCGCAAGCAATTATGAGGAAAATGCTCATCGTGTCAAGTACTTTCTGCCGAATTCCCACTTTTTTACCCAGTCCAGTCAACGCCCCGCCGCCGGAGCATCGAAAGTGCGCAGCAAGTATACCAAAAACAATTTCTTTTGTCGTGTGCGTTAACGCACAAAAATGCAGAAAACCGCCAAATTTCCCAGAAATTTTTCTGCATGTTGCGGGCGCTGCTACATCCCATACATGGGGCTGGCGGTCGCCGCAACAAAAAAATCAACTTTTTCCCAAAAAATCTGCGAAAAAAGAACTTTCTCGACAAGGTATAAGGCAAGGACCACAAAAATCAGCTTTGAACTAGATAAAAAAGCAGGCTCCCAAGAACCGGCGCCGCGGCATCCTGACCGTGCTGGTACAGTTTTTGCCCCGCGCAAAACTCGCAAAAGCTGATTTCCGTGGCAAGGAGTACATAATGGCAAGAATAAAACCCTTCGAAGAATTAACCTTTCATGATGATTTTATGTTCGGCGTGGTCATGCAGGACAAAGCCATCTGCCGCGAAGCGCTGGAATGCATGCTCGGCATAAAGATTGACCGTATCGAGTATGCCGAACCCCAGTACAGCGCAGACCCGTTCTACACATCCCACGGCATCCGCCTGGACGTGTATGTACAGGACGGCAGCCGCATCTACGACGTAGAAATCCAGAATTACGACCTGCAGGACATGGGCCGCCGCACCCGCTATTACCAGGGCATGATGGACACGGATTCGCTGCTCAAAGGCGAACCCTACAGCGAGCTCAAGGACAGCATTATAATCTTCCTGTGCAGATTTGACCCTTTCAAAAAAGGAATTCCGTGCTATACTGTAAGGCGGACATGCCTGCAGGATTCCGCCGTAAAGATAAACGACGGCGCGCTGGTGCAGGTCTTCAACTGCCAGGCATTTGCGCAGATTAAGAAGCCGGGGCTGCGGGCGTTCCTGAAGTACGTGCAGACCGGCACGGCGGAAACAGATTTCACAAGGAGGCTGAACAAAATGGTTGAAGCAAAGAAACAGATAGAAGGGATGAAAAAGGCCTACCTGTCCTGGAGCCTGCGCGACCACGATGCACGCGAGATAGCCCGCATAGAGGGGCGCCAAGAAGGCCGGAATGAAGGTCTTATAGAAGGCCGGAACGAAGGCCGCATAGAGGGTATTGCCATCGGCGAAAAGCGCGGCAGATCGGAAGGTGCTACGGAAAAAGCCCGCGATGCTGCGCGTAATATGCTTGCTATGAACCTGGGAAGTCTTGAGCAGATAGCCCAAGCGGTGGGACTGAGCGTCGCGGAGGTGGAGCAGCTGGCAGCGCAGGGGTAACACGGCGTTCCTACTGGAACGCCAACGAGTTTCTGCGGGGCAGAAACGTTTCTGCGATGCAGAAACTCGCGGGGTGTGGGGCTGCTAGCTTCCAGGCATTGTGCGGCAGGTGTATGCAGGGGGATAACGCTAGCCGCAACAAAAAAAATCAACTTTTCCCCAAAACTCTGCGAAAAAAGAACTTTCTCTGCTGGGTATAAGGGTAAGGACCACAAAAATCGGTTTTGAACCAGATTAAAAAGCAGGCTTCCAAGAGCCGACGCCGCGGCATCGGCTTGACCGTGCCGGTACAGTTTTTACCCCCGCAGGAAAAAATGCCGCAGGGTACGCGGCTGTCCCTCCGTACGGAATGGGCATTTTCTTGTGGCATAAGGGGGAAGCTGGACTAAATTGCCGAATCGTATTATACTGGGGCACTATGGGTGGAAAAAGCAAAGAGACAACAGGTAAGAAGACTGCGGCGGCTCGCAGCAGCAGCAAGTCTGCCGGCGGTACCAAGGCTTCCGGCGGCAAGGTAGCCGGCAGCAAAAAAACTTCCGCGGCACCAAAGACATCGTCTTCACAGACATCGGCTGCAAGGCAGCCAGCTGCAAAGGTTCCGGCAAAGAAAACGGTGACTGCCGCAAAAAACGCCCCTCAGCATGCTGCTTCCGCAAAGGCCTCCGCTGCAACACCCGTTTCGCCGGCAGCGAGCGCATCCCCGGCCGCAGCTGCTCCGGCTGCAACTCCGGCGGCAGCAAAGCCGCGTGTTTCTGCGGCTCGCGGGCGGGCCGTGTACGATGAGTCTCAGATAAAGCATCTTGATGCACTGGAGCATATCAGGCTCAGAAGCGGCATGTACATCGGCCGGCTGGGCGACGGTTCCAACCAGAATGACGGCATCTACGTGCTGCTCAAGGAAGTTGTTGACAATGCCGTGGACGAGTTCATCATGGGCTATGGTTCCCGCATAGACGTTGAAGTAAAGGACAACTGCGTCAAGGTACGCGATTACGGGCGCGGCATACCGCTCGGAAAAGTCGTGGAGTGCGTGAGCGAGATAAACACCGGTGCAAAGTACAACGACGACGTGTTCCAGTTTTCCGTGGGTATGAACGGCGTGGGCACCAAGGCGGTGAACGCGCTTTCTTCCAGCTTCCGTGTGGTTTCGTTCCGCGGCGGCAAATGCACGGAAGCGGTGTTCCAGAAAGGCCGGCTCATTGAGCAGCGTTCCGGCAGCCCCAAACAGAAGCAGGCCGACGGCACCTATTTTGAATTCGTTCCCGACGTGGAAATCTTCGGCAAGTACAGCTTTGACATGGAATTCGTGGAAAAGCGTATGTGGAATTACGCGTACCTGAATTCCGGGCTTACGCTTACACTCAACGGGCAGGAGTTCCGCAGCAGCAACGGCCTCTTCGACCTGCTTAACAAGGAAGTGGACGGTACCGGCCTGTATCCCATCGGAAGCTATCAGGGCGAGCATCTCAAATTCGCCTTCACCCATACCAATTCCTACGGCGAAAATTATTTTTCCTTTGTGAACGGGCAGTACACAGCCGACGGCGGCACCCATCTTTCAGCCTTCAAGGAAGGCTTTGTCAAGGGAATCAATGACTTCTACGGCACTTCCTACAAGAGCGAGGATGTGCGCGAGGGCATTGCCGCTGCCCTGCTGGTAAAGGTAAAAGACCCCGTCTTCGAAAGCCAGACAAAGAACAAGCTGGGCAACACGGATATCCGCCAGTGGATTATGGGCGAAACGCAGTCCGGGCTGGATGACTGGCTGCACCACAACCCCGACGCCGCGCGGAAAATCCAGGAGAAAATACAGGCGAACGAAAAGCTCCGCACCGAGCTGAGTGCCGTAAAGAAAGAGGCCAAGGAAGCTGCCAAGAAGATAAGTATCCGCATTCCCAAACTCAAGGACTGCAAGTTCCACGTGCAGGACGGCGCAAAGGGCGCTCAGTCCATGATATTCATCACGGAGGGCGATTCTGCATCCGGTACCATGACGCATTCCCGCGATGCCAGTACGCAGGCTATTTTCTCCCTGCGCGGCAAGCCGGAAAACATGTACGGCCGCAAGCAGAGCGACATCTACCGCAACGATGAGCTGTATCAGCTGATGATGGCGCTCGGTATCGAAACGAGCGTAGAGAACCTCAAGTACTCAAAGATTGTCATTGCCACCGATGCCGATAACGACGGCTACCATATCCGCAACCTTGTAATGACTTTCTTCCTGGGCTTCTTCGAGGAGCTGGTTACGAGCGGGCGGGTCTTCATCCTTGAAACGCCTCTGTTCCGCGTGCGCAATAAAAAGGAAAACATTTACTGCTATTCCGAAGACGAGCGCGACAAGGCGCAGGCAAAGCTGGGCAAGTCTGCAGAAACTTCCCGCTTCAAAGGACTCGGCGAAATCAACCCCGATGAATTCCGGCAGTTTATCGAACCGGAAACCATGCACCTGACGCCGGTTGAAATAAGCCAGCTCAAGCTGGTGCCCAAGCTGCTGGGCTTCTACATGGGCAAGAACACCCCTGAGCGCCGCCAGTTCATAGAAAACCACCTGCTTTCCAACGCGGATATAGACGCGTAGGGGAGGAAGAGACCATGGCTTTTGTAAAGAATCTTTTTGACAAGAATTTCATAGAGTACGCAAGTTACGTTATCCGCGACCGTGCCATTCCAGACCTGGAAGACGGACTCAAGCCCGTGCAGCGCAGGATTATGCACACGCTTTTTGAGATGGACGACGGGCGCTTCCAGAAAGTTGCAAATGTGGTGGGCCGCGTCATGAAGTACCATCCCCACGGCGACGCTTCCATCGGAGGGGCGCTCGTTGTGCTTGCCAACAAGGGCATTTTCATCGAGCGGCAGGGAAACTTCGGTAACCCGTTTACCGGTGACGGTGCGTCTGCTCCGCGTTACATTGAATGCCGCGTTCATCCGCTTGCCAAAGAATTTCTGGTGACGAATCCGCACGTAACGCACTACGTGCCCAATTATGACGGCCGCAGCCAGGAACCGGAAGTGTACCGCGCAAAAATTCCCGTGGCCCTCATCATCGGAGCAGAGGGAATTGCCGTCGGCATGAGCACAAAAATCCTGCCGTACAATATCCGCGAAGTGCTGGAGGCGGAAAAGCATGCGCTGCGCGGGGAACCGTTCAGCATTTTCCCGGACGTGCCCACCGGCGGGCTCATTGATGTGTCAAACTACAACGACGGTAACGGAAAAATTGTTACGCGCGCCGTCTTTGATACGAGTGACGAGAAGAAAATTGTCATCACCGAGCTTCCGCTTGATTCCACGTCGGACAGTCTGCTTGCCTCCATCGAAAATGCATACAAGGCCGGCAAGATAAAGATAAGTTCCATCGATGATTACACGACCGACCACTGCCAGATAGAAATCAAACTGCCGCGCGGCGTGTATGCCAAGGACGTGGTTGATGCCCTGTATGCCTACACCGACTGCGAAAAATCCATCTCCTGCCAGATGCTGGTCATCAAGGACAATCTGCCGCAGGTGATGACCGCCACCGCCATCATCCAGTACTATGCAAAGAAGCTTACCGCCATCATCAAGGACGAGCTGGAATATGAGCAGGGCAAGCTGACGGAGGAGCTGCATGCGCGCACGCTGGAGCGCATATTCATCGAGGAACGCATTTACAAGAAGATTGAGCAGATGAAGACTGCGGAGGACGTGAATGCCGCGGTGAAGAAGGGCTTTGTTCCGTTCAAGGATGAACTGGTGCGCGACGTTACCGATGACGATGTTGAGCAGCTGCTTAAGATTCCCATCCGCCGCATTTCGCTCTTTGACATGAACCGGAACCGGGAGCAGGTTACTGCCATCAACAAGCAGCTTAAGGAAATCCACCGGAAGCTGCGCCACCTGACTGACTGTGCCATCGATTACCTTGACGGCATGCTTGCGAAATTCCGTCCGGAGGATCTTGAGCGCCGCACGCAGATTGCGCAGTTCAATGCGGTGGATGTAAAACGCGTGGTCAAGCGTGAAACGCCGCTCCGCTACGACGACAAGGGCTATCTTGGTACCTCCGTCAGCGGCGGCACGGAACTGCTGCGCGTGACTCCCTATGACCGTGTGTTCATCATGCGGCGCAGCGGAATCTACACGGTCTGCGATGTGCCGGATAAACTCTTTGTTGATACTGGTATATGGTACTGCAACTATGCCGACAAGGAAATTATCGGTAAGGTGCTGTTTACCGTCATCTACCGCGACCCGCAGACAAAGTTCGCCTACATAAAGCGCTGCCGTGTCAGCGGCTGGATTATGAATCGCGACTATTTTATTGCTCCGGAAGGAATGGATGTGCTCCATGTGGACACCCGTGATAGTTTCAGCTTTACGCTCCACTACGAAAAGAAGCCGCGCATGAAGCTGAAGGAGGAGCAGTTCAATGCTTCGGATTTCGAAGAGAAAGGACTTAAGGCGAACGGCGTGCGGCTTTCCGCACACGAAACACAATCTGTTACGGCAGAAAGCACTGCCATGCAGCCGTCGCTCCTGTAGCGCTTTCAAGGACGGTACAAGGTGAAAAGGGGACCTGACTATAAATTCATGCATGTGCTGCTGAACCAGTGCCTGCGGCTCAACATGGGCAAGGCAGTGTTTGCCGTGCTTGCCTATACACTCATCCGCCTGATGGTACTTTCGCTGGGGCTTATGCCGGTGATGGGCTCCGGGGAAGCTGCCGCCGTTCCGGTGCTCATGCTGCCGCTTGCGGGGGCGGCAGCCTTTGTGTTCTACAAGATGCTTTCCTACGGGCTGTCTGTCATCATGGCGCGCATGGTCGAAAAAAAATATGTGACCATCGGCTACCTTTTCTACGGTTTCCGGAAAGGGGCGGGGCGCATTGCAAGGGCAGGGCTTGTGTATACGGCCGCCTACGGCTGTGCAATCGCTGTTGCGCTTGTGCTCCTGAAGATTTTTGAACCGCAGGTTGCCGCGCTTTCTGCGCTCGCTGAGCAGAACGGTATTCAGGGGCAGTCTGTGCCTGCGCTCCTTGTGCTTGCGTTCCTGCTGCTTGTTTCCCTTCTGGAGCTGCCGTTTTCGTTCGTCTGGCTGGTCATGTACAATGATGAAAAGTCCGGGGTGCTTGCATCATTTGCCCTTGCGTTCCGGCGCATGTGCGGGCATTTTTTCCATTTTATCGGATTTGAGCTGTACGCGGGCGGCAGGGATTTGCTGGCCGTCATTGTTATACAGGCAGTGCTGCTTATGCTGCCGCAGGGGGACGGCGTTCCGCGTTCCGTGCAGACACTGGCCACCGTGCTCGGTTTTGCCGGTCTGGTGGCGGAATGCCGCAGCATTGTGCGCCTGTACATTGCGCTTCCGCTGTACTACTACACGCTTACCGGTGTCATCCGCCCGCTCCGGGATGCCGATGAATCCGCGGCCGCTCCTGATGCCGGACAAAGTTCTGATGCCGGGGCGGCGCAGGCTGCCGGGGAAAAAGCCGCGCTTGAAGCTCCGTCCGCGCAGGTGCAGCCCAAAGACGGCGAAGAGGAGCACCCGGAATGAATGTGCTGCTGGAGCATGCACAGGCTGAACTGGTCGTGAAGAACTCCCGCTTTATTGCGGAAACCTTCCCCGTGCATTCGCAGGCAGAAGCGCGCGCCACCCTGCATGAAGTGAAGGCGCGGTACAAGGATGCGCGCCACGTTGTTCACGCATTTGTTACCGGCCCGCAGGGCGAAACCAGCGGCATGAGTGACGACGGGGAACCGGGCGGCACTGCGGGGCGTCCGGTGCTGGATGTGCTGCGCGGCAGCGCCATAACAGACATCCTGCTGACGGTAACCCGCTATTTCGGCGGTACGCTGCTTGGCACCGGGGGCCTGGTGCGGGCATACGGCGACAGCGCAAAACAGGTGCTTGCCGTATGCCGGAGCGAGCCGCTGGTGGAAAAGCGCCGTCTTTCCTTTGCTGCAGATTACCCGGTGTACGAGCTCATCCGCCGCCGCTATGCCCAGTACCATCTTTCTGCCGTCGAGGAATCCTATGCTGCCGCCGTGGCGGTGCGGGCAGAAATCTGGGCTTCCGAAGCAGATGCATTTGCCTCGGAAGTGAAGGACTTGAGCAAGGGAAAAACGGAGGTTTTGATAACGCCATGCATATAATATTCATCAGGCACGGAGATCCTGACTACAAGAACAACACCGTGACGGAAAAAGGCGCGCGTGAAGCACAATATCTTGCGGAACGCATTGCCCGCTGGAATGTCACCGATTTTTATGTATCACCCTACGGACGCGCACAGGACACGCTGAAACCGGCCCTGCTCAAAACTGAGCGTACTGCAGTGACGCTGCCGTGGCTGCGCGAGTTCGACCACCACGTCATTGACCCCCTGAGCGGAAAGGAGCGTTCCTGCTGCTGGGACTGGATGCCGCGCTACTTCTACAAGGAGCAGAAATTCTTTGACCGCAAGCGCTGGTTCAACGTAAAGCCGCTCCGCCAGAAAGATATCGAAAAGCATTACCGCGAAGTCTGCGACGGTTTTGACGCCCTGCTTGCCCAGTATGACTATACGCGCGATTCCCGCGACTGTGCCATCTACAACTGTCTGCCCCACCTGACGGAGGAAGCTGCTGCCGTGGACACGCACCTGCTTGCGCAGCAGGAAGACCTTGACAGCAAGAACCTTGTGTTCGTCTGCCACCTGGGCGTCATGTTTGCCCTTATCGCGCACCTGACAGGGATGAGCCCCGTGCAGCTGTGGCAGGGCTGCTATGTTGCCCCCACGTCCGTTACCGTGCTGGGTGCGGAGGAGCGGGTGCCCGGCGAAGTTGTGTTCCGCGTGCAGCAGTTCGGGGATGTCCGCCATCTTGCCGAACACGGCGAACCTGCTTCTGCCTGCGGATTCTTCGGAAACTTGTTTGATTTATAGTAATCCTGTGTTATAATAGAAGGCATGAATAAGAAGGTTTTTCCGCTCTGCATGTTCTGCGCGGCGTTTTTTCTGCCGCTCCTGATGATTTCGTGCCGTTCATTGCCTGCCGCGCCGCAGCAGGAAGTGCCTGCTGCCTATACGGTGAAGACTATGGCGGAAAAGCTTTCGTATGTGGAATCAGATCTGTCCTACCCGGAATTCGAATCTGTGCGCGTACTGAACGATGCCGTGCAGGACACCGTGCTCAAGCGCTACAACAACTTTAAGGGGCTTGCGCGCCGGAACTGGGCAGAGCTTGATGCCTACCGCCGCGAAGTGCTTGGCGAGGCAGAGCGGACACCTCCCTTTACCTGCAAGGTGCAGCATCAGGTTGTCCGCAGCGAGCGTTATATCTGCGTCCTGCTTACGTACTACGAAGACGACGGCGGCGCGCACGGCAATACTACGCTCAAAAGCTTTGTCTACGACCGCGTGGCTGATAAGCTTGTTTCTGCAAGCGATGTGTCCGGCCAGAGCTATGCGCGCCTTTCTGCGCAGTGCCGCCAGAAGCTTACCGCTGCCCTTGTTGACGGCGACAAAAGCCTGACTGTGGAGCAGCGCCGGAGCCTTGTTTCCATGATAAATGCCGGAACTGCTGCCGATGCCGAACATCTTTCCTGCTTTACCACGGACGGCAAGACGCTTACCATGTATTTTGAGCCGTATGCCGTTGCCCCCTATGCGTACGGTATACAGACCGTGCAGCTCCCCCTGTCCTGAGCGCGGCTGTTCCCCGACAGCGCCTCGGCGTTGTCTTGCAATGCTGTCTTGACTAATATTGGGTTTTGGGGTATAAAAGAGTTATGAAAATGACTGTCCTACTACTACAGCTTACTTCCTCATCAGAGTGCCGAAGATAGGTCTGCGCGTAGTTGTGTTGTTTTCGTTTGAACAAGAAATCACAAGACCTGTTGCTTCGGCGGCAGGTCTTTTTGTTTTAAAAGTGCAAAAGAAGATTCTGCTGCCGCGCAGGTCAAAAAGGAGTTTTTTATGTCTGTTATGAATCCGAAAGGCAAGTATGCCCCGATTGCCGACATTCCGCTGGAAAACCGCGAATGGCCGTCCCGCAAGATTACCAAGGCACCGCTGTGGTGTTCCGTTGACCTTCGCGACGGAAACCAGGCGCTTGTGGATCCGATGGGCATAGAGACAAAGCTTGCGTTCTTTGACCTGCTGGTAAAAATCGGTTTCAAGGAAATTGAAGTCGGCTTCCCCGCTGCAAGCGACACCGAGTACGAATTCATCCGCCGTCTTATCGAGGAGCACCGCATCCCCGACGATGTGACCATTCAGGTGCTCTGCCAGGCACGCGAAAAGCTGGTGCAGAAGACCATTGAGTGCCTGAAGGGCGCTCCCAAGGCCATTTTCCACATCTACAATTCCACGTCTCCGGCGCAGCGCAAGTACACCTTCGGGAAGACAAAGGAAGAGATTAAGCAGCTTGCCGTTGACGGCGTCAAATGCATAAAATCCTGCCTGAGCGAAGAGGACCGCAAGCGTATCCGCCTTGAATATTCGCCGGAAAGTTTTTCCATGACCGAAATTGACTATGCCGTAGAAATCTGTGAGGCGGTAAAGGCGGAGTGGGGCTGTTCACCGGAAAACAAGATTATCCTGAACCTGCCGACGACGGTGGAATGTGCATCCCCGAATGTCTATGCAGACCAGATTGAATATTTTTCCAGGCATATCAGCAACCGTGACAGTGTGATTATCAGTACGCACTGCCACAATGACCGCGGCGAGGGCGTTGCTTCCGCGGAACTTGCACTGCTTGCCGGAGCTGACCGCACGGAAGGCTGCATTTTCGGTAACGGTGAGCGCACCGGTAACCTTGACGTGGTGAACGTCGCGCTCAACCTGTTCTCTCAGGGCATTGACCCGGAGCTTGACTTCCGCGACATTGAGGGTATTGCGCAGCAGTACCGCACGTTCACGGGTATGGAAATCAACCCGCGCGCGCCCTATGCCGGGGAGCTTGTCTTTACTGCATTCAGCGGCAGCCACCAGGATGCCATCCGCAAGGGAATGGCGGCGCGCGCAAAAATGCCGGAGGATGCACTGTGGGATGTTCCCTACCTGCTTATCGACCCGCACGACATCGGGCGGCAGTACGAAGGCATTATCAGGATAAACAGCCAGTCTGGCAAGGGCGGTGCCGCGTTCATCCTTGAGCAGGAATACGGCCTTTCGCTGCCCAAGGCAATGCATCCGGCGCTGGGCGATGTCATCAAGCAGGCTGCGGACAATGCACAGCGCGAGCTGAAGGCTGCGGAAATCTACGATATTTTTGTGAAGCAGTGGCTTGAGGCAAAGGGCAACATGGAAATCATTGACCTTGCCGAAACTCACCTTGAAGGCAAAAAGGACAGCTCTGCAGAAGAAACCGTTCTGTGCCGCGCGGTGGTCACGTGGAAGGGCACTCAGTATGCTATCGGCGACAAGGGCAACGGTCCGATTGACGCGTTCATCAATGCGCTTGCAAAGACTCCTGTGCCGCGCTTTATGGTTACGGCTTTCCACGAGCACAGCGTTGGTACGGGAAACAATACTTCCGCCGTTGCGTACGTGCAGATTACCTGCGAGGACGGCCGGCAGTTCTGGGGCGTGGGCAAGTCCACGAACACCGGACGCACCGGTGTTGATGCCGTGGTAAGCGCGCTGAACCAGATGGCCTGATTCCTCCGGCAAAGGAAAACCCCCACCCGCCCGACGGGCAGATGGGGGTCAAAGGAGAGGAGGATGCAGAAAACTTGTATGAGCCGTGTGTGCCCGGCCCATGCGCATAAAACTGCAGTGATTTGCTCTTGCGCAATCACTTATATAAACAGGGCAATACTACTTTGGTTACAAGAAAAATAACAAAGGGAACCGATTCCCGGCAGGGAACCTTGCATGCTGCCGCTAGTCCTGTTCGCCTGGTTCTGCAGGTGTCCTGCTGCCGTGTGCCGGGCTGTCCGTTTCTTCTTCCTGCGAAATGAGTTCCGCAAGCTTTTTTGCGAGCGGGGAATTCTGCATGAGCAGCTGTTCAAAATAATGTTCCCGCTCCAGTTCCAGCGTACCGTACAGGCGGGGAAAACGTTCCTTGATGTGCTTGTCCAGCAGGTAGCGGTGGTGCACAATCTGCTTCATGGCTTCGGCGCTGCGCCCCAGCAGCTTTTCTTCCAGCTGCATGTGCAGCTCGTTTATTTTCTCTTCAATGCGCTGTACCGTGCTTTCGTCGCTGATGCGTCCCTCTGCGTACAGCACGTCAATCTGGAATGCCAGCACGTCAAGAAATTCATCCTCATCAACTTCATCCCAGTAGCCGTCAGAATAGTCCTTTTCCTTCCTGCGTATGCGTTCCATGTCCAGTTCCCCGGTGGAAGCAATGTCCTGCGCAACGGCAAGCGCAAGTTCCTGCATGATTTGTTCTGCACGGTTGCCAAAGGCCCATTCAAATTCTGCAATCTGCAGGTTGTATTTTTTTTCTGCCGTGTAATTCTTGTCCGCGGGGTAGGGCGGCTTCAGCCCGGCATCTTCCAGTGCAGCTGCAATGCTTGTCCTGACCACGCGCCTGTGGATGAGCTCCTGCGCGCCGAATGTCCGCAGCTGGTCGTTTACGCTGCTCACGTGCCCGGTAAGGTAAAAGCGCAGTCCCCGTGCCGCCAGCGTACGGTGCAGGGCAAGCAGCTGCTCCGCTGCCGTTGCGTCTATGCTTCCGATACCGCTTGCATCTGCAACAATGGTGTGCGTGTCCGGGCGGACGGCCTGTTCTATGCCGCCGCAGAAGGTGCCGATGTTCGCGTAGAACAGGGGACCGGAAAAGCGGTAGATGATGACGCCCTTGATGGGAACTGCTGCAGAGGCTTTGCGGGTGAGCGAATAAAAGCCTTCCATTTCCGGCACAATTCCAAGAAAATCGACGGCGGGAGAAGCCTGCCTGATGATGAAGGTAACGGCGGAAAGCAGCACGCCGGTGATGACTCCGTAGATGGTGCCGAGCAGAAGGACTGCAAGCAGCGCCGCCATGAAGATGAAAAATTCCGTGCGGTCAACAGAACTGAGCCTGCGGGCAAGGGAAAATTCCAGCGTTCCGATGAGCGCTGCGATGACGATGCCGGTCAGTACGGGAACCGGCAGCCAGATGATAAGCGGTGTACCGAACAGCAGGATGAGCAGCATGAGAGCTGTTGCCGTAAGCGACATGACCTGTGAGTGCACGCCAAACTGATCTGCCATGCCGCTGCGCGAAACGCTGCCGTTTACGGGACAGGTGCCGCTGCATGCCGCCGCAAGGTTGCAGAGCGCGTATGCTGCAATTTCCTGCCGCGGACGTATGCTGTCGTTGTGTTTGCGGGCAGTGCTGCTGGTGGCAAGCAGCGTTTCCGAAAGAATGACGATTGCGATGGAAAGGCTCGGCAGCAGGATTTCCTTTGCCTGTCCGTGCAGCAGCGTAAGATCCGGCACGGAAAAGCGGGGCAGCCCCGGCGCAACCTGCGGCAGTGTCTGTACCCCAAGCCGGTCAAGGCGAAGAAAGTATGTGGCTGCCATGCCTGCAGCCATCAGCAGCGGCTGGAGCGGCAGCCTGGGGCAAATTTTTCGTCCCGCAAGCAGCAGGACAATGGTCGCCGTACCCAGCCCGAAAGACAGCGGGTGGAATCCGGCCCGTGCCTGTGCTGCAATGTGCAGGGCAAGCTCTGCGAATTCCCCGCTGCCTGCACTGCCGCCGAAGAGCTTGGGAATCTGCATGCAGATGATGGTGAGCCCGATGCCGGTGATGAATCCGCCCATGACCGGCTCGGAAATGAATTTGAGCACGCGGTCGGCCCGCAGCAGAAAGCACACAAGCAGCCAGCCCGCGGTGAGCAGCGCGATGAGCGGCACCATGGCGGTGGCACCTGCACCGCCCGCCGCAATGCCCAGCGATGCCAGCATGCCTCCCGTGAGTGCGGCCGGAGCGGCGTCCACCCCGAACACAAAGCGCGGCGATGTTGAGCAGAGCGCAAAGACTGCCGGAGGAAGCAGCGAGCCGTAAAGTCCGTACACGGCGGGCAGCCCTGCTACAGAAGCATAGCCCATCGATATGGGTATGGAAATGAGTGCAATGATAAGGCCCGTTCCAATGTCGTGGATAAAATCGTTTCTGCTGTATGATTCCGGTATGAACATATTCCTCTCCGTAAAAATGAATGCGTTGCAGGGACATGCCGTTTACGGCGTACTGCGCCCGTACAAGTGCCCTATCATCTGGTCTGCAAGCAGGAGTGCTGCTTCCCTGAAGCGCAGCTCCTTTTCTGTGCAGCACTCAGTTTCCCGGACTGCGGCTTTCCATGCAAGCCAGCCTGTTACTGACGGCGGAGAAATGCCTTTCTTCCCGTACACTTTTACTGCATGTCGCGCCCTGCGTACAAGGCTGCCGGCAGAAATACAGCGCAGCATCAGGAATGCGGCAGCTGCAAGCAAAAAGATTGCCGCGCATACTGCAGCCATGCTGCGGGCGGTCGTGTTTTTTTCTTCTTCCGGTATACGGGCGGGTTCCTGCGTCATGCCGGAAATTTCTGCAAGGTAGGCAGCAGTTTTTTTGTCACCCTTCCGGATGTAGGGAATGGGGTTCTTTGTAGTGAATACCGCTGTCGGTTCATATACCTGCCATGCGCCGTCCAGGTAAACTTCCGGCCATGCGTGCATCTGCATGCCGGTGATGGTACCGTGCCCTTCCGCATCGGTCACAAGCCGGTAGCCTTCTGCCATGCGGCACGGTATGCCCGCTGCGTGCATGAGCAGCGTAAAGCTGCCTGCATACCACGTACAGAATCCCGTCTGCGAAGTGAACAGAAAATATTCGTACGGGTCTTCGCCTTTGGGTGCCTGCGGACTTGCAAGGGAATACATGAAGCCGTCCTGCAGGTAGGTAAGCACGCGCGCTATGTATGCCCGCTGGGCCTCGGCATCCATGGCATGTGCTCCCTCTGCTGCCCCGAGTGTAGCGGCAAGTTCCCTGATTCGTCCGGGAATAATGGAAAGCCGGGCCTCGTTGAATTCCGGCGCTGCTTCCGGCTGCCCCCGGAGGCTTCCTGCTTCCTGCTCGTAGAGCCGTATTTCCGCGCCCCTCATCAGGCTGGGATACACCGCCAGCACCTGTGAATCCGTCAGGCTGATGCGTGCGTCTGCACAATCAGCGGGGAGACTGACGGCGGCTGTTCCCGGCGTAATCGGAATGACGGCAAGAAAATCATCCTGCAGCGTCAGGCTGAGTGCCTGCTCCGGTACAGTTTCAGCTGGCTGCGCTGCCTGAGGCAGCCGTTCCCCAAAAAACGTGCTGACCTTCCTGCTTCCGTTTATGCTGAAATACAGGCTCCATTCGCTGCCGTTCCATGTTTCGTAGCGCTTTGTGGCAAGATAGTATTCTGTAAAGGGTTTTCCCTGTACGGAAAAAATGGGCCGCCTGGGCAGGTTTGCCTGATACACAGGTTTTTCTGCCTGCAGGGAACTGCCGTAGCCGGGCAGGTTTGCCAGCAGCGGAAATTCCGGTGCAATTGCCGCCATAAGCCGTGTTGTGTCAAGCGAAACAAAATCCGCAATGCTCGTGCGGGAAACGCTTCCTCCCAGTGCGGACAGAAGCGAGCATGCGCCTGCTGCCAGCACCGGCACAATAAAGGGCTGCCATTTTTTCTGGTGGATGACAAACACGGCCGGCGGCAGCAGGGATGCACAGAGCACCAGCTGCTGCGATGTTACGATGCCCGCAGCACAAATGCTGCCTGCCATATATGTCGTCAGCGCGGCAGCGTATTTCTGCCCGCACACAAGGTAGAGCGGCAGGAAAAGCACGAGCGCATAGAGTTCGCATGCAAAAAAGGAAAAGAAGCCGAACGGGGCGCCGTTCCGTGCCGCTTCAAGCCATGCCTCGGCAAACGAGCGCTGTGCCGCACTCAGCTGGAGCAGCACCACCAGTATGCTGCAGACGAGCACTGCCCGGAACAGCAGCTGTATTGCCCGCAGCGGCCCAATTTTTTTCCGGGTAAAAAAGCACAGCAGCGCAAGCACTGTCGTCCAGCTGAGCAGCAGTGCAGCCGGTCCCTCTGCATGCAGCAGGAAAAGGGCGAGCGCAACCGTGCCTGTGTAGGCGGCGCTCAGAAGCAAAGCCTGTATCAGTGTTCCGGGCTGCATACGGTGCCCCGGTGTGGTGTGCTCAGCGGAATGCATTGCCAATCTCCCTGACGCCTTTTTTTACGTCTGCTACATAGAACAGGCTTCTGCTTCCGGCCTTCATCCGTTCATCCTGAAGAATCCTGCTCCGTGCCTGTTCCCGCACAAAATTTGATTCCGGCGGGCACAGAAACAGGTGCGGCTCCGTGCCGGCAAGCAGGTGCTTCTTGTAGGCGGCGTACAAATCTTCAATCGGACGCGTGCTGAACAGTATGGCGGATGATTCCCCGCTGAATGCCGATGCGGGGAAGGCCGGGTCGGAAAAAAAAATGTTTGCGGAACGCTCGTACAGGTGCATGAAGGCCTCTTCGCTGTCGATGAGCAGCCCGCTCTGTGCCCCGCCGGAAATAAAGTGTACGGCAATCCGCTGTGCGGCAAGATGCTGCACGACGGAAAACGCTGCACTCATCAGCAGGTCTTCGGCGGCAAGCTTTTCTGCTTCCCCTGCTGCTGCGGGGCTGCACGGGTACAGGTCAAGGACAACGCTTATTCCCCGTGAGCGGGCTTCGCCGTACACCGCGCAGGACGGAATGCCCGTTGCCGCCCAGCGTTTCCAGAGCATTCCCTGCGCCGGCATACCGTCGCGCAGCGGCAGCGCGTATTCAAAAATTGAATTGTCGCCCGCCCCGCTTTTTGCTCCGGGCAGCACCGAACCGGCGCTCGTCAGGTATGTTTCTACGGGCTGATTGATTTTGTACAGTTCCGGCAGCACATAAAAAATCTGCGGCTGTATGTGTACTTCCGGCCGGATGATGCCGAGCGGCGTGCTCAGCTGTATGGAACGGATTCCCGCCACATAGGTTCCCCGGTACGGACATGCTATTTCTGCCGTGTACGTTGCGGATGCTTCCATGCCCGGCAGAAAGCCCACGGGCAGCGGCAGCCGCTGTTCTTTGCCGGGAACGACAAAGCTGCAGCTTCCTCCGGTGAGCGGGAAGGATCCTTCATTTTTCAGGTGAATCTCAAAATGAATGGATTCGCCCTTGTGCGGGTGGTTTGTGGAAAAGCTCTGGTACCATGCGTATTTTTCCCAGCTGACAATCAGGTAGAGCAGGCTGAACAGCGCGTAGAACGGAAGGAAGCAGGACAGAAAGAGCGAGACAAAGCCTGCAAGTCCCCCGAACGATGCGAAGACAAAGCAGAGCACTGCGAAGATGCACAGCGGAATCCATTGAATGTGGAGCCGCATGTTATACCCCGGCAGGGATGGCTGTGTGCCTGCAGATGTCCCCGATAACGTCTTCTTCGCTCATGTTGTCAAGCCGGGCTGCGGAGGAAAGGACGATGCGGTGACGGAGCACCGCTTTGCAGACTGCAAGCACGTCTTCCGGCATAACGTAGTCCCTGCCGCCGGAAGCCGCCTGCGCTTTTGCCGCCTGCTGCAGGTATTGCGACGCGCGCGGGCTTGCGCCAAGGCTTATGAGTTTGTCCGAGCGGGTGGCGCTGATGATGTCTACGATAAACTGCTGCACTGCCTGAGAGACATGTACGCTGCGTACTGCTGCCTGCACGGCACGGATGCTTTCTGCATTTGCCACAGCGGCTATCTGCTGCGAACTGTCCGTGTTCAGGATAGCCAGCTCGTCCTGGCGTGATGGGTAGCCGATGGAGAATGAGAGCCCGAAGCGGTCAAGTTCTGCTTCCGGCAGGGGAAACGTTCCGGTGAATGTCTGCGGATTCTGTGTTGCAAGCAGGAAAAATGGTTCCGGAAGTTTTCTTGTTACGCCGTCAACAGTAATCTGCTTTTCCTGCATTGCTTCCAGAAATGCAGACTGCGTGCGCGGCGAAGTTCTGTTCAGTTCGTCGGCAAGGATGCACTGCGCATTGACGGGGCCGTCCTTGAATACAAAATCGTGCTTACCGGGAACCCAGACATTCATGCCGAGCACGTCGCCGGGAAGCATGTCCGGCGTAAATTGTATGCGCGAAAACGAAAGGCCTGCCGCCTGTGCAAGGGCGCGGGCAAGCGTTGTTTTGCCGACTCCCGGCACATCTTCGATCAGAACATGCAGCGAGGCAGCAAGACCGAGCACGGAAAGACGGACGGCTTCTTCAGCTCCGCAGAACACGGTGCGGACTGCGCCTTCCATAGCTGTTGTAAACGTACTGACGATAGTAACAGAGTCCATGTACACAGTATAGCACGATTTTGCGTACAGGGAAATAGACCTGTTCTGAAACTACGTTTCCGCTCAGGTCAACGAGTTTAAAATCGCTCAAATAGCGCGATTTTAAACATCGTATTCTAGTGTAACCTGTTCTGAAACTGAAGTTTCCGAACAGGTTTAATGAAAACTGCTGCGGCTGCCGGTGTTTTTCTGCCTTAGCCCAGCAGGTGCCTGGTCTTTGCGTACCACTGCCTGCTGTCTGTCTTCCGCAGGTAGCGGTAACGGTTCATGCAGTCGCTCATCTCGGCAAGGATTGCCTGGGCTTCCTCATCCTTTCCTTCCTCGTGGAAATGCAGGGCGCAGAGGTAGCCGACTTCAAAATTGCTTGTGCGGAAGAAAATGTCCTTCATTTTGTCGTAGTCGTCGTTCAGCTTCAGGTCGAGCAGCACCTGCTCCGCCGAGGCAAGTTCCCCCTGTTCCTTGAATCGTGTCATGGCCGCCTTTGCCTCTTCTTTTCTGCCCGCAGCCGCCGTCGCATTGATTTTCTTGAACTGGAGTTCCCGGTCATCGCTGTAGGGGCCGCTCAGGCAGGAATCGTACAGGGCAAGGGCCTCGTCATAGCGCCCGCTGCTGCAATAGGCGTCGGCAAGAAGCGTGCGGTTCGTCACCGTATCCTGATGCTTTACCTGCTCTTCAAGCTGGCTGATGCTTCCTTCCGGGTGCAGTGCCTGCGCAAGACTGTCCCCGACGGAAATATTGTGCGGCAGTTCCGGCAGCAGTTCAACGATGATGTACGCCAGCCCCCCGATGTAGGGCAGGAACACGAGCAGCCACAGCCACAGAAACGGCTTCCGGTTTTTGATGATGTGAATGATGAGCAGAAGCTGCAGTACATACGGCAGCAGGGCAAATATAGTCATGAAAAGCAGTATACCGACAAGGCCGGAGATGCGCAACAGCGTGCCGGGCATTTCCGCCCTTGTGCAAAAGTAGCGGTAAGGATATAATGAACTTGTTCGAAAACGATGTTTCCGGACAGGTTCATTTATAGAAAAAGATTTGCGGCTGGGGCCGCTGCGAAGGAGTGTCTGCAATGGGTGGGGAAGACCTGAAGGGGCGCATTGAATTCCAGTTTGAATACTTGGCGATGCTGGACGCGCAGTCGCTGCACGTCATTTTTAAGGCCGTGGATAACAGGTCGCTTGCCGTGGCGCTCAAGGATGCCACGGCCGGAAAGGCGCTTGCGGATGTGCTGCGCCGGAACCTGTCGCAGGAATCTTTTTCGGCCCTGCTCCAGCAGATGAAGGACATCGGTTCCCTGCCGGTGTCCGAGGTGCGCAAGCAGCAGTGGCACATTGTGGCCATCGTCAGGGAACTTGCTGCGCGCAATGCGGTTTCCGTCCCCGAACAGTTTTGCTTTCCCTCGGACGAGGACATCCTTCAGTACTGCGATTTCATGAACACCGGCAGGCGGAGGCGGCGTTCCTTCAAGATGGAAGACATCACGCTCCTTGATGACCGGAGCATTCAGCACCTGCTCTTTGAGATTGACGATGCCGACCTTTCCAAATGTCTTGTCTATGCTTCCCAGAAAGCACGCCAGGCCGTGTTCCGCAACATGACCCACGGAGCGGCGGAGCAGATGGAAAAGACTATCCTTGCCGCCCATGCATGTCCCTCGGAGGAGATTGCCGCTTCGCTCAAGAAACTGATTTTTGCCGCGGAAAAGCTTGCTGCCGGGAACAACCTGCATTACACCGACGAGCTGCTGAAATAGGCGCTGCCCCGCTGTGCGCCCCTGCAAGGGGGCTTTCCTAAACCCTTTTATATCACTATAATGAAGCGCACGGCGGTGCTGTTCCCCGGAATGTACGGATGCACGGAATGTGCCGCCCCAATTTTCTTTGAGGTACTGAATATGTCAGATGAAGTAAGGGTCCGCTATGCCCCGTCTCCGACCGGTATGCAGCATATCGGCGGTGTGCGCACTGCGCTTTTCAACTATCTGTTTGCCCGCTCCAAGGGCGGCAAGTTCATCCTCCGCCTGGAGGACACCGACCGCACCCGGTATGATGAAAAGTATGTGCGGAATCTGTATGATACGATGGCCTGGCTCGGCATTAACTGGGATGAAGGCGGCGAGAAGGGGGGCAGCTTCGGCCCCTATGTGCAGAGCGAACGCTTTGAACTGTACAAAAAATACGCGCAGGAACTGGTAGAGAAGGGCGAAGCATATTATTGTTTCTGCGACAGCGAGCGCCTTGAGCGTATCCGCAAAATCCAGACGGAAAACAAACTGCCGCCGGGATATGACCGCAACTGCCGCCATCTGACCCCGGAAGAGGTGAAGGCGAATCTTGATGCGGGCAAGCCCTATGTTATCCGCCTGAAGGTGCCGCTTGAAGGCGAGACGAAATTCCATGACCACCTGCTGGGCGACATCGTGTGGAAGAACGAGGACATTTCTCCTGATCCCATCCTGCTCAAATCCGACGGGTTCCCCACGTACCACCTTGCAAACATCGTGGATGACCACCTGATGCACATTTCTCATGTCATGCGCGCGCAGGAGTGGATTCCTTCTACGCCCCTCCATGTGCAGATGTACCGTTCCTTCGGCTGGGAGCACCCTGAATTCTGCCACCTGCCCATGGTCAACGGTTCCGACGGCAAGAAGCTTTCCAAGCGTCACGGTTCCACAAGCCTGAACGAATTCCGTGCGCGCGGCTACCTGCCGGGTGCCATTGTCAACTACGTGGCGCTGCTCGGCTGTTCCTACGAGGACGGAAAGGACATCTATTCGCTGGAGGAGCTTGCGCAGGGCTTTAAGCTGGAGCACCTGAACAAGGCGCCCGCCGTTTTTGACTACAAGAAACTTGAATGGTACAACGGGCAGTACATCCGCGCGCTCAGTGACGAAGAACTGTACCGCTGGACGCTGCCGTTTATCACGGGTACCGGCGATGCTCAGCTGGAAATCAATCCCGACAATCCGCAGCCCAAGCCCAAGGTTGGCCCGGAGTATTCCGGAGTGGCGCTCGGCGACGACGGCGAGCCGGTCTGTGTGGACAAGAGCATGGGCATGAGCAGCGCGGACGTAAAGGCTGCGCTCATGCAGCTTATGCCGCTTATCAAGGAGCGCCTGCATTTCCTGACCGATGCTGCAGAGATGGTGCACTTCCTCTTTACGGAACCGGCCGTGCCGCCCAAGACTGAGCTGGTGCCCAAGCGCCTTGACGAGTCAAAGACGCGCGAAGTCCTGCAGGCTGCAAAAGAATTTATCGGGCAGCTGCCTTCCCTTGACCATGAGGCCGCGGAAGAAAATGCAAAGCAGCGTGCGGAAGCACTCGGCGTGAAGCTCGGTGACTTTATGATGCCCATTCGCATGGCAGTTACCGGCAGCCGTGTGTCGCCGCCGCTTATCGGTTCCATACTGATTCTTGGTGTGGAAAAATCCATCGCCCGCGTGGAGCGTGCACTCGCTTCCCTCTAAAACAGCGCAGGTTCCTGACCCGCTGCCAGCTGTCCTGGCGGCGGGCAGTCTTTCTGCACGGGCATGGTGTCCTGGAGCATCCGCTTGAAGAGCTCCATGCAGACGCGGGCGTCGTCAGCAGCACGGTGTGCAGCCAGGACTTCCACGTTGAAACGCTTTGCAAGCGACTGCAGCTTGTACTGCCCCTTTTCTTTCAGCCGCACAAGCCCGGGATATGCCCAGCGTGCAAGCGGCAGCGTATCTACGGTAAGGTTTGCGAGCGGCGGGAATGTCATGCGTTCCAGTTCCGCATTTATGAATCCCAGGTCAAAAGGTGCGTTATGCGCCACCAGCACGGTGCCGCTTCCCTGCAGGTAGCGGAGAAAGTCCGGCAGCACTTCTGCTGCGCGGGGTTTTCCTGCAACCATGGCATTGTCTATGTGTGTTAATTGTGTCAGGAATTCCGAGATTGGCACCGGCGGCCTGATGAGCGCATCGAACGGTTCTGCGCAGACGCCTTTGCAGTTAAAACGCACTGCCCCTATTTCCATAAGGTAGGAATCCGCTGCATGCAGTCCCGTCGTCTCTGTGTCAAAGGCGACAAAGTCCCTGCCGCTGTAGAACAAGCGGGCAAGGTGCCTGTAATCCGTAAACATGTGACGTACTGATTTTGGATACACAATCCCCCTCCCTTGGATACAAAAGGCAGCCCCTGCCGCGTGCTGCTGCAGGGGCTGCCGTCAGGGGGTATTACTTTGCTGCGTCAAGCACCGCCTGAATTTCGGCGGAAATCTTGTTGCACAGCACGTCGGCTTCTTTCTTTGCTGCCTCAAGCGCTGCGTCTGTGTCTGCCGCAACAGGAACCGTGCTGTTGATGTAGAATTTAATCTTCGGCTCGGTTCCGGAGGGGCGGGCACTCACGATAGTGCCGTCTTCCAGGAAGAACTGGAGTACGTTGCTCTTGGGCCACGGTAATGCCGTCTTCTGCGCGGGTGCGGCGGGGTCGAATTCCACGCTCTGCTGCACGTCGCGGATTTTGAGCACTTTCTTGCCGCCGAGCGTCTTGAGCCCTTCTTCGCGGAGCTTTGTCATAATGCCCTTCATGATGCCGGGGCCGGTAACGCCGGGGAAGTATTTGCTGATTGCACGGTCTTCAAAGTAGCCGTAGTGCTTGTACAGGTCGTTCAGGTGTTCAAGCAGGCTCTTGCCCTTGCTTGCCCAGTAGAGCGTCATTTCTGCACACATTGCAGCGGCAGATACACCGTCCTTGTCGCGCACTTCTGTTTCCACAAGGTAGCCGTAGCTTTCCTCAAGGCCGAATGCGTAGTGCTCCTTTCCTTCTTTTTCCATCTGGGCTTCGTCAAAGGCAATCCATTTGAAGCCTGTCAGGCATTCCTTTACCTTGACGCCGTGCCCCTGTGCAACTTTGTCCACGAAGGGGCTGGTGACGATGGAGCGGATAAGCACCGGGTTTGCCGGCATCCTGCCGAATTCCTTCTTTGACAGCAGCACGTAGTCGGCGAGCAGGGCGCCCATCTGGTTGCCGCTCACAAGCACGAAGTTTCCGTCCTTGTCGGGGAATGCCGTGCCGAAGCGGTCTGCATCCGGGTCAGTTGCCATGACGACGTCTGCCTTCATCTTGGTGGCAAGGTCAACTGCCATCTTGAGTGCCGGGGCTTCTTCCGGATTCGGCTTTTCCACGGTGGGGAAGTTTCCGTCCGGTTCAGCCTGCTCCGGTACCACGGTTACGTTGAGTCCCAGGTCGCCCAGTACTTTCTTGACGTGCATGCCGCCGGTGCCGTGGAGCGGTGTGTAGACAACCTTGACGCTTCCGGCCTTTTCCTTTATGAGTTCCGGGCGGAAGAGCTGTGCCTTTATCATCGCTTGGAATTTTTCGTCGATTTCCTTGTCGATGAGGACGATTTTTCCTTCCTTGATAGCCTGCTCGCGGTCAATGAGCTTGGCTTCCTTGACGGCATTCACTTCGTCGATGATGCCCTTGTCGTGCGGTTCAACGACCTGCGCACCGTCGTCCCAGTATGCCTTGTAGCCGTTGTACTGCGGCGGGTTGTGGCTGGCGGTTACGACAACACCGGTTTTGCATCCGAGCGTGCGGATTGCAAAGCTCAGCTCCGGCGTGGGGCGCAGGGATGTGAAGAGGTATGCCTTTATGCCGTTTGCAGCGAACACACGGGCGGTGATGTCGCTGAATTTGTCATGGTTGTGGCGGCTGTCGTACGCAATGCATGCGCTCAGGGTGCCTGCCTTTGCTTCCGCCGGGAATGCCTTGATGATGTAATTGGCAAGTCCCTGCGTTGCCTTGGAGATGTTCAGGGTGTTCATGCGGTTGGTGCCGCCGCCCATAACGCCGCGAAGGCCGCCGGTACCGAATTCAAGGCTCTGGTAGAAGCGGTCCTCAAGTTCTTTCATGTCTTTCTTTGCTACGAGCTCTTCAACTTCCTTGCGGAAAGATTCGTCCTTTTCCTCTGCAATGTACTGCTGGGCACGTGCAAGGATTTCTTTTTCTTCCATAAAGTAATTCCCCCTTGAATGCTGCTTCCGTGCCCGGCCCTGTAACTTAAAGGTTCCGGTACAAGGAATTGCAGACAAATCCAGTATACCACAGAATTTTGACAATTGCTAGGGTTTGTGCAGGGCTTACGCATTTGTGCAAATGTATGCCTTTTTCAGGTAAAACAAGTCTTTTGATGAAGCCTTGAGGGTTTGTGCTGAAGTCCTGCGGCGGCAATGCGCTTCAGCATATCGGCGTAGCGCGCTGCATTGCTGATTGAAAGTTCCCCGTGGTGCAGGCCGGGCATGACGGTCATGGTGCCGGCGGGAAGCATGGCGTGCAGTGCCGCTGCCGACTGCAGCATCTTTTTGCTTTCCTTTTCACCGACGACTACATGCACGTCTGCGCTGCAGCTGCGCAGGGCGCCGCGGGGGGAATATACTGTGCTTTCTTTCAGGAACGCAATCATGTCGGCTTTTTGTATAAGGCAGGTGTCCCGGTAATAGTCTTCAAAAAGTTCCTGCGGTATGTGCAGGGAGGAGGCCTGCATTTGTGCAAAGCGCCTGTTCTTGGTAAGCCCGAAGCTCAGGCCGAAAACCGGGGCAATCAGCGCCCGGGTAAGCGGCGAGGGGATTGCACAGGCACTTTCTACCACGGCGCAGGAACAAATCCCGCTCCGCATGCTCAGGATTTCCAGCGCAATCTGCCCGCCGAGCGAAAGTCCGCCGAGCAGCAGCACTGAGCCGCCAAGGTGTTCATCGATAAAAGCGATAATGTCTGCGGCATTTGCTGCAATGCTGGTAAAGGGCCGTCCGCTTCCGGCATGGCCGTCAAGCACGGGGAGCACCACATGGTATTCGTCCTGCAGCAGTTCGGCTGCCCGGCGGTAGTTCCACCATGACAGGCCGCCGCCATGCAGAAGCACTATGCTGTCTGCATTCCCCGCGCCGTACTCCCTGAACTTCACCGTTCCGCGCCCCTCTTACGGTGCCGTATGCTGCGGGGCGGCGTTTTAGTCTTCCGCGGCATCTGCCTTGGTCAGCATGGCGGATTCCCAGCGGAGCAGCGAACGTTCTGCGCCGTCATCGCCGTCCTTTACGTCGCACAGAATGCGGAAGACCGGCTCCGTGCCGCTCGGCCGCATCCAGATAAAGGCTCTGGTTTTCTGCTTGTCGTCAAGGAAGCGGATTTTCAGCCCGCCGGTGCCGTTGTTCCAGTCTGCTGCATTACGCCGTTCCTTTGTGCCGTTCGTCAGGTCGGCCTCGTAGGAGTGGAAGCCGTAGATTGCCTCCAGCTCATCCTTGTGCGATGCCCACTCTTCGGTAAAGATTTTCTGGAAGCGTGCTTTCAGCAGCCCCTTGTCCTGCGTTGAAATCTTCAGCGTGGCGCGCGGTTCGCTGACTCCGGTGGTGGTGTAGGCGGGCAGCGTGTCGAGTATGTCTGCAACCGTAAAGTCTTCCTTGTATTTGAAAAGCTGGTCTGATTTTTCGCACCAGATGTGGAAGAGTCCCTTGTGTACGGTGCCGTTTACATCCGTGCTGTCGCGGAGCGTGAGCAGCTTGATTATTGCGAACACCGTTGCCACGGGATCGCGTACGCTGGACGGCCAGGTGATGTTGCCGCCGTTGCTGCCTTCACCGATGATGCGCACTTCATAGCCTTCGTTGCGCTTCTGCCGGGCAAGTTCCACGACGTTTGCTTCGCCCACTTCCACGCGGAACAGTTCCATGCCGAATGCGCTGCAGATGTCTTCGATGCGCATGGACGTGGGGCAGTTTACCACGACGGCACGTCGGCTGGAAAATTTATTTGCCTTGCTGAGCAGCCCCGACTGCGGGAGCGTGTCGTCCTTCCAGCAGGAGAATGCACTTTCTGCAAGCACGCAGAGCGCAAAGCCTTCCTGCGCCGCCACAACATCCGCCTCTCCGGTCTTTTCGTTCCAGTAGACGATGTTGCCCCTGTCTCCGTCGCAGTCCGGCATGTAGCCCAGCAGCACGGAAGTGTCGCCTTCCTGCCGCAGCTGCTGCATCCGGTCGGCGCACTGCACAAGGTTTTCCGGCTCCGGAATGATTTCGTGGGCAATTTCGCCCGGCTCGCTGTTGAACGGGATAAAGCCGATGCCGCAGCCGGTGAAGAAGGCCTTGTCGATGGAAAGGGTGCGGGCGGAACCGTTCATGTCGCAGACAACGGAAAGCGGCTGTGCTTCCAGCGAAAGCTCCATTGCGTTGAACACTGCATCCTGGCCGTCGAGCCGGTTGGTGCCGGTGACTGCCGTGCGGATAAAGTCTTCGTAGATCTGGAGCGCAACTTTCTTGTACAGCGGGCTTTTCTGGTACACTGCGTCAAGCGCTTCTCCCTGCGCTCTGGCTGCGTAGCGCGCCGCCCGCTCTTCTGCGTTCGAAAAAGCACATTTTTCCTCGAACGACGCGATGAGCTTCTTTACTTCGCTGCCGGGGAGCACGCCGCCGTCGTTCAGGCCGAATTTGATGCCGTTGTGGCCTACGGGATTGTGGCTTGCGGAGATGTAAAGGAAACCGTCTATGTTCCGCGCGTATGCCATGATTTCCGGTGCGGCGGTAATGTCAAGGTAGTGCACGTCAAGCCCGGCGCCCAGCAGCACGCGGAGCACGGTATCTGCAATGGCTTTTCCCGTGGGGCGCGTGTCCCTGCCGACGGCAATGCTTGCCGCCCGCTTGCCGCTTGCGGTACTGATGTACTCCGCAAAGGTCTGTGCGATGAGTGCGACAAGGAGAGTGTTCATCTGGCCGATGGACGGGCTGCTGTCTTCGCCGTCCCCGCTTTCCGTAAATATTTTTCTCCACCCGGAGGCGGACAGTATCATGTTGTGTTCCATAGTATCAAGTATAACGGCGTTTTTCTTTTCCTGCAATCAAATTATGCCGGAATGGGCCAAAAGTATCAGAAAATTATCCGCCGGGAGCAGTCAGCGTAAAAAACTGTGCTTGTGCCGGGGAACTTGCAGTGAAAAATGCGCTCCCGGCGGAAAAACGCCCAACACCGCATTTTGCATTACATTTGTTACCTGCCGGATGCCCTGTTTTCAAATGCCGTTTTTTCCGCTATAGTAGGAGGCATGAAGTATACTGAACTTGAAATGCCGGGGGCGGGCGACCGGGTGGTCGTGGGGCTTTCCGGCGGGGTTGACTCGACCATGACTGCCCTGCTGCTGAAGGAGCGCGGCTGCCTTGTGACCGGCGTCACCATGTCGCTCTGGACTGACGGCGATCTGCCGGACATCCCTCTTGCGCATCACCTGCATGACAGCTGCTACGGGCCGGGGGAAGCCGCCGACATAGAAGACTGCCGGAAATTCTGCCGTTCGCAGGATATTCCCTACCATGTGATAGACGTAAAGGACGCCTACAAGCAGCAGGTGCTGGCATATTTCAAGGATGAATACCGGGCGGGACGCACGCCGAATCCGTGCATCCGCTGCAACCGCTTTATAAAATTCGGGGCGCTGCTTGCGGGCATCCGCGCCCTTGGCATCGAGTACGATTATTTCTGTACGGGGCACTACGCAAAGGTTGTGCGCGGAGATGAATGCATTGCTGCTTCCTTTGGTGCGGAGGCTGCCGCTGCTGATCCGTCCGCGATGTCCCGCCCGGCACAGGTTGCCTGTGCGGATGATGCTTCCAAGGACCAGGCTTATTTTCTGTACCGCATTCCGTCGGACGTGCTGGAAAAGGTTCGGTTCCCGCTGGCTTCTTATTCCAAGCGCGAGATTTTTGCCCTTGCCCGCGAGCGGGGGCTGAAGGCGGCGCAGAAGGCAGAGAGCCAGGATTTCATTCCTGAGGAATACCGGGACTATCTGTTCAGTGACAAGCCGTCAGTGCCGGGAGACTTTGTTGACATGGACGGACACGTGCTGGGGCGGCACCGGGGCATCGAGCACTACACGGTGGGCCAGCGCCGCGGACTGGGCGTAAGCGCAAAGGAGCCGCTTTACGTTGCATCCATCGACAGCAGCCGGAACCGCATTGTGCTGGGGAAGGACAGCGATTTGTTCTGTCGGAGCCTTATTGCTGATGACATGGTGTGGCCGGCTTCCTTTGACCCCGGCTGTGCCTTTGACGCGGAAGTGAAAATCCGCCTTGCTGCAAAGCCGGTGCCTGCGCGGGTGGAACCCTACGAGCCGCAGCCGGGGGAATGTTTTTCCGGCAGGGCGTACCGGGTAAGTTTTGCAGAACCGCAGCGCGCCGTTGCTCCGGGGCAGTCCGTCGTGTTCTACCGCAGCGGCGTAACGGCGGGCGGCGGTATCATCGCCCGTGCGGAACCGGCATCCGGTACAGGTACTGATTAAAAAGTGTAATTGCGGCAGAACGTTTTGGCACGGCCGGGCTTTCTGCCGCACGTCTTTGTGCTTCGTTTAAGGGCATCTCTAAAAACTCGCTGTCGCGACTTTTTAGAGATTGCCGTCGAGTTCTAAGCCGCTATAATAGCGCGGCTTAGAACATCGCATTTTCAAAGTTACCTCTAAAAACTGAAGTTTTTAGAGGTTCCCTTAATTTATTTCAAGATTATAGGTGATGGTCTGGGCCTTTCCGAGTATGTCCAGCAGCGTAACCGAGAGCGTGGTATGTCCGCGGTTGAGCCGCAGCACGGAAAGCAGCTGCCGTTTTTCGTCGGGGTACAGGCGCTCCACCGGGTAGTTCGCATTCCCTGCCGCGCACAGCTGCTCGTGATCTTCGTGCAGCATGTCGTAGGAAATGCTTTCCACCGTAGTGCCGTTGATTGAGACAATCGTGCGGTACGGAACGGCGGTGTTCTGCCGTGTGTGGTAGAGCTGGTATGTGCCGGAGCTGAGCGTGCGTTCGTTCAGCAGGTGGTGGGTGGTGCCGTTGCGGTCATCCATCGTCAGTTCCCCGATAACGAGCGGCAGGTCTTCGCTGGTGCGGGGCATCAGGATGCGCGGGTTCACCGCTGCCCGGTTCTTTGTGTCCAGCACAAGGAATTCCAGGCAGCTCTGACCTTCCTGCCAGCCTGAGTTGCCGCTGGTGCCCAGCATGTTTCCTGCCTGCACCCTGCGGGACTGCTCAAGCATGCCGGGAAGCGAATCTTCGTCAAGATTGCCGTAGACGGTGGCAATGTTGTCCTTGTGCTCCACGATGACCGCATTGCCGAGCGTGGATTCAAACCAGCCGAAGTCATTGTTGTGTCCGTGGATGACGGCTATGATTTCCCCGTCGCCCGCCGCCCGGACTTCCGCATCGTCATTGAATATGAGCGAAGCTTCTATGCGTCCGCCCCGCAGCTGCCCGAAGTAGGAAAAAAAAGACTCCAGCGTTGTGCCTTCCTGCGGCCAGTCAAAGGCCTGTGCCAGCGGGGCTGCAAGCAGCAGCACGGCTGCAGCGGCAACGGCGGCGGAAACTGTTTTCTTTTTCATGCTTGTATCCCCCTAGCGCTTTGATACCGAGAGCTTTGAGATTTTGTTGTCGCGCCCCACAAAAAGCGCGCTGTCACGCACCTGGATAAAGGAGCTTTCCGCGTCGAACTGGAAAGTTGCGACGATGTGGTCAAAGGGTTCCAGCACGGTAACGGTGCAGCGCTTGTCCTTTCTGCTCAGCACAAAGACCATGTCCAGCTCCGGGGATTCCTCGATCTGCACCACGTAGCCTTCCAGCGGCAGGTGGGAGCTTTTGAGCCGCCCAAGGCTCAGTACGCCCAGCCCGCCGTTGTAGTTGTAGTAGACGGTGTCCGAGCGGCGGTTGAATTTGACCATGGTCTGCCGGTTGAAGTCCGCCGGAAGATATTCGTGGAAAATGATTTTGCTGTGTTCGCCGTTGCGCTCCGAGACAACAAAGCGCTGCTGCTTCAGTCCGCTGATGCAGGCGATGTATGTGCCGTCGCCGGAAATACCCGTGCCCAGAATGATGCCGGTTTCGCTGCCGCCGGGTGCATAGCGCTGGTCGATGCTGCCGTCCGGTGCAAGGGATGCGATGATTCCGTCTGCAAAGCCGATGACGGTGCCGCCGCTGCTGGAAGCAAAGCTTGTGATGGGGGCATAGCTTTCGTATTCCCACAGCTTGTTTCCGGCCTCGTCGCACTGCATGACCGCCGTGCCGCCCGGCAGGAACATAAAGATTCTGTCTTCGTCAAAGAAGGGGAAGCCGGGAATGCTGATGGTACCTGCCTTTTCTCCGTCTGCCCGGTAGAAGGTAGTGCTGGTATTGTCCGCGCCGTATGTGGTGTAGTAGGTGCCGGATATGGATGAATTGAACGGGTAGGTATAGGACGAAAGGATTCGTCCGTCTTCCGTAAAGTAGCCGATGGTCTGCCCCAGCCGGAACGGTATGCGGCTGTCTCCTTCCCGCTCGTCCTTGAGCCGGTCGATGCTCACCGTCCATTCCGGACTCAGGTGCAGCTCGCTACCCAGCGGCCGCAGGGCAAAAATAACGTATATGATGCAGAACACACTGATTGCTGCAATTATCTGATTCCTTTTTTTCTTCTCCATAGACCACCTATTTTAGTGTAACTGCAGCATTTGGGCAAGTAGACAGTTTGCCCCCTCACGGAAATCAATTTTTGAAATGGATAAAAAAAGCAGGGTTTCCAAGGGGCGCAGCCCCGGACCGTGCCGGTGAAAGGAGGGGTTTTAGGGGAGGGAAGCCCCTCGCTTCGGAAGTAGGGGGGCTTCCCTCCCCTAAATTGACAGGGCGGCGGACTTGCAGAAAGTGCTGTTTTTTGCAAGCGCTGCGAATACTTGACAAAATATCGTCAAGTATGCAAAATAGTGTAGCAAAGTTTACCAAGTGCAAGACAGAGAGGCTTATTGTGGAAGATGACATCCTGACCATTGATGAGGTTGCAAAATACCTGCGCGTGAGCGAGCGTACCGTCTATGAATGGGCGCAGAAAGGCGAGATTCCCAGCGGAAAGATCGGGACCGTCTGGCGCTTTAAGCGCGCTGACATTGAAAAATGGGTCAATGACCGTCTTTCTGCCGGTAAGTCCGAGCATGTGGACGTTTCCGTGCAGGTGAAGAACATTCTGTCACCTGACCGCATTGTGTTCCTGAACCACACCACCAAGCATGATGCGCTTGTGCGGCTTGCGCAGAACCTTGCCACCGCTCCCCAGATTAAGGATGCAAAGGAGCTGGAGGACGAAATCCTCAAGCGCGAGGCGCTTATGTCTACCGCCATGGGCCGGGGCATTGCAATTCCGCATGTGCGCCTTTCCAGCGTGACAGACCTGGTGATGTCCGTTGGCATTTCAAAGGTTGACATCATCGACTTTGAGCCGATTGATGACACCCCCGTCCGCCTGCTCTTCATGATTGCCGCTGCCTACAACCAGCACAGCTACTACCTGCAGACGCTTTCATTCTTCAGCGCAAAGATAAAGGGGCAGGAGCTGCGCGATTCCCTGCTTTCCGCATCCAGTGCCGAAGAGGCTTACCGCCTGCTGACCAAATAGATTCTAACGCCGTATAAATACTACCGCCGTCCGGAACGCAGCATTTTCCGGGCGGCATTTTTTTTGCAGGGGCTGTCCGCGCAGCGTTGTTGGACACTGCCGTCCGGCCTGCCCGTTCAGGGGAATTCCACGGTAATCCACTTGCCCTGATCGTCCATGTCCTTCGCAATCATGCCCCAGGTAACGCCGGCCGCGGTGGTTTCGCCCATCAGGAATTCCTTGTCTCCGACCGTAAAGCTGTGCCCCGGATGCGTAGAGACGAATCCCGCGAGCGCATGCGAAAATTCCGCACTGACAAACATCACCGTTTCCATGTTCATGTTTTTAAGCAGCACGCCCAGCAGCATTGCGCGGCTGTCGCAGTCACTGCCGCCGCCCAGCAGCATGGACGGAAGGTTTGCAAAATCGCTTGCCGTCTGCTTGCGCTCGTAGGAGAAGCCCTGCGTCCAGGTGAGCAGCTTCTGTGCAAGGTCGGTTTCGTCCGTGCAGTAGGGTGCGAGCGCATTGTAGATGTCGAACGACGCCCGCTGCAGCCGGTTGAATGAATCGCGGAAAATCATGCGGTAGTAGCGCTGCCACGCTTCCTGCCACAATTCGCTCTGCTGGTAGTGGCACAGCACCTTGTATTCGCGTTCAATCAGCCCTTCCGCGGCTTCCGCGTCGATTTCCTTCAGTTCCGTCCTGATGCTTCTTCCGCCGATGCTGAGCGTAACCGGCACGCTGGCGCCCTCTGACGGATAGACGTATTCGCTGACGGGGCCGGGGCTGTAAAAGCTTCCGAAATCTATGTTCAGGCTGTCGAGGAAGCTGAGCATGAAATTGGTACAGTCGCGTGCATGCTGCGCTGCCGCCCAGCTGAGCAGCACCACAAAGCCCTGCGCCTGGGGACGCTCTGCCGCCAGCGCGTAGCCGGAGACCAGCCCCCCGATGCTGCCGGAAAACGATGCAAGTGCGCAGTCCTGGTTGCGCCAGACAAAGGATTCGGTTTCGCCCTGTGCCCTGAACCTGCCGAGCACGTCGGTGAGGGCAGCTTCTGCACTGGAGAATTTTCCCGTGCCGTACAGGCGCACTGCAGCCTTAACCGGCACTACGGTGTTTTCCAGCAGGAATGCTGATCCGTCCTGTTCCGCGTCCGTTACAATGAAGCCTTCCGGCAAATCTATGGAAAGCAGCTCTTCTGTGCCGTTGGTGCCGCCGGAGGGCGTAATGCTTGTTATTGCAGCAAATGCCTGCGGGGCAAGGCAGAGCAGCACTGCCAGCAGCAGCGTCTTTGCCGCGGGAATCCTGCGCCCGGTTTTTTCCTGTATGCTTGTCATTTTTTGCCACCTCTTGTAAGATTATCGGGAAATGTCACCTCTTTCCCTATTGTTTGAGAACGATGAGATCCTCTTAGTAAACAAACCTGCCGGCGTTTCGGTACAGGGCGGCGCCGGAATTGTGCACCCGCTGGACGATGAGCTTTCTGCACAGCTGGGCTACCGCGTGCATCTGGTGCACCGCCTGGACAAAGAGACTTCCGGCATTCTGCTGGTGGCAAAGTCCGCTGCCGCTGCTGCAAAGTGGTCCCGGCTGCTTGCGGGCGGGCAGGTGCGCAAGGAATACTGCGCGGTCTGCCTTGGCATTCCCTGTGCCGGAGGAAAGCCGCGGCTCCGGGGAACGCTGCGCGGCTCCGTGAATGCCCACGGCAGGGAGCAGTCCGCCGAGCTGCATTTTTCCGTGGAGCGGAGTGCCGTGGTTCCGCTGCCGCCGCCTGCAGGGCAGGGGAGTCCCGCAGCGCAGACAGCGTCCGGCACTGCTGCTGTACCCGCCGGTTCTGCTGCCGGCGGCAACAGTGATAGTGTTGCCGGCGGTAATGGCGCTGTTGCCGGGGCGGATTCGGTGACGCTGAGCCTGGTGCGGATTACGCTCGGCACCGGCCGCATGCACCAGATACGCATTCAGCTGGCAGGGGCGGGGGCGCCGCTTGCTGCCGACGACCAGCACGGGGACTTCCGCCTGAACAAAAAAATCCGCCGCCTGGGGATAAAACGGCTGCAGCTTGCCGCCGTCCGCCTGACGGTTCCGCTGGACGGCTCCCCCCGTACCTTTTCCATTCCCCTGCCGGAGCACATGCAGCGCACGGTCGATGCATGGCTGCCGGAAACTTCGCCTGCTGCCGCCCCCGTGTGAGCGCAGCAAAGCCGGGGAAACCCAAGGAGTAAGATGATGAAACACTATGTGCCGCTGGTGCTGTTCCCGTACATGCTGCTGCTTGACCTTTTCCTGTTTTTGCGTTCCGGGCATGTGGGAACGCTGCCCGCAGCGGCGGGATGCGCCGTTGTGGTGCTTGCCGTGGCGCTGAATGCAGCAGGGCTTTTTCTGGTGGCGCGCTGCCTGATACGGGCTGGAAAAGACTCCTGTACCGGTACCGCGGGCGGCCGTGCCGGGCCGGAACTTGCGGGGCGGGTGCTTGCCGTAAAGCTGCTGCACATACCGGCATACCTGTGCTTGTTTGTCATCGGTTTTAGTGTCGTCATGCTTCCGCTGGGCTTTCTGATAACGCTGATGTGCTTTTGCATCGACTGCTGGACAATAGCCCTTTCCGGCCTGCTGATGACCTTTGCCCTCGTTGCAAAGTGCCGCCGCGGAGAAATCCCCGTAAAGCGCGCCGTCCTGCACAGCGTGCTTGCCTTCCTCTTCTGCATTGATGTTGCCGACGCCTTTTACGTAAAGCATGCCCTGGTGCAAAAAGTGTAACGGTGTAAATGCCAAGTTAGAACTTGCATATTCTGTAAAGTACCTATATACTGAGAGATGTACTCAAAATAAGGGGCAGTGTCCTTTTTCCCCCAGAGGAGTTTGGTATGCATCTGAAGTCCGTTTTCTCTACCCGTTCAGTATCCCGCAGCAGGGCGGGAATACAGCTGCATGCTGCTTCTGCCGTTTTTGTACTGCTGTGCACGGCGATGCTTTCCGTCACCCTCTTGTTTGCGTCCTGCGCGAATGCCGTGAACAGCCACGGCGGGCCAATAGACGAGGGCGGCGGCTCATCCGGTGGTTCCGGCAGCTCTGGGGCTTCCAGTGGAAATAATACTACTAGAAATGGTAGGGGGGGGGCTCTGGCAACAGCGCCGCAGGCGGCCTCTCGAACGGTGGCGTAGCGCCTGACATCGTCATCGGTGCGAATTCCGCCAGCTACACGGTTGACCCCAACCGCAAAGTGGATTTTGTCCAGCAGACCAATACCACAGTAGATACTGCAAGCGGCCTGGGTTACGTTACCGTCACGCCGCTTCCGGCAGGCACCCTGTATACCGAAACACAGTCCGAGCTTGATGTTTCTTGGGTAACTTATAGTGTGATTGTTACCATAAATGGCACGGACTTCCCCGTGAACTTCACCGCGGGCGACACCCAAGCCGCGGTCATCGAAAAAGTGCCGGTGGGTGCCTCGCTTTCCGCCAATGCGACCATCGGCGTGAGTGCGGCCGGCGGCGCATCGTTGGGCTACAGCTCGCTGGTAGCCGCAACGGCTTCGCCCATAAGCATCCAGCCCGGCGAAAATTCCATCACCATGTGGGTGCAGTACCCGCTGGAATGCACGGTGTCCAGCGATGCTGCAGGCTACGGGGCGGCAATCACCGGCAGCGCGCCCACAAAGTACAGCAACGCCAGCCCCACGGCGTTGCCCGCAGCGACGGAAACCTACACCGACAGCGACGGCACCACCATGTACTTTGCGGGCTGGGCGCTCAACGACGGCGACGACCCAGTCATAAGCAGCAGCATCCCGACGGGCACCTATAAAGGAAAATTGACGCTCTGGGCGGCCTACAGCTCTTGCACCGTGAGTATCAACCCCGGCGACAGCTGGGGTGCCAATACCCCAATCATCGCGGAGGGCGACCACCTTGCGCTTACGGCGGTGCCCGCAGGCTTCCCGTCCACGCCCACCTACACGTGGAGCATAGAAAGCCCCTCCTCGGACGCGCCCGTGACAGTTTCCTCCAGTGGCGTGGTCAGCCCGGTGGCGGGCAAATCCGGCAATGCGACCGTCAAGGTGACCGCCACCTGCGGCGCACTCACGGCGACCGCAACCCAGAACGTTACCGTGGCGGCGCTCTCGCTGAACTGCAACAGCACGGAAGTGCTCACGCTGGACAGCGCCGACAAAGTCATCACCGCAAGCATTGCCGGCTATACCGGCAGCGACCTAGACTACACCTGGACCATCCCCGCGTCCCCGGACCCGGACAACCCAGTAATTGCCCTGACACCCGGCGAAACAGGCGGAACAAGGACGTTCCACCCGGCGGCGGGTGGAAAAGTGACCGTCTCTGTGTCGGTGCGGATTATCGGCATAAACAAGACGCTCCCTGCCAAGGAAGTTGACATCTACGTGCTTGAGCTGGAGCTGACAAGCAATGCCACAAGCGGCTTCTCAGCCCCAACAGATTCAACAGACGGCAGCCTGCTCCTGACCACTGCCGACACCACGGGCGCCACCATCACGGCGACGCTCAAGGGGCTTACCTCAGTAGAGGTAGACTACAGCTGGACGCCCTCCAGCAGCACCAAGATGACCGCAACCGGCACCAGCACCAAGAACCTAACGGTAACGCCCAAGACTGATGGTACGGCCGGCACAGAGACATTCACTGTAACGGCAACGTACGACGGCGAATCTATACAAAAGAGTGTGACAGTGACCGTCGCGGGGCTGGAATTGACGGGCGACAGCACGTTGGTATTCAATAGCGCATCAGATGCCCCGCCCACAGCAAACGACATCACACTTACACTGGGGACAGTGGGCGTCAACATCGGCGACCTGACCGGCGTCACCTACACGTCAAGCAATACGCTGGTTGCCGCAAACCCGCCGACAGGCGCAGACGGCTGCACCGTCACCGCGCTCAAGGGCGGTCTCACCACAATAACCGTCACAGCGACGGCTGGCGGCAAAACCTTCTCCACCACTAAGGACATCACAGTAATCAACCTCATCGTCACCGACGGCGACGGCCACGAAGTGCCTGAAACAGGCAATTCGCTTAACAGTGGCCCGATGACGTTGACTGCGCAGCTAGAAGGCATTACAGAGGACGTCACTTACGACTGGACGTGCACCCCGGCTTCCGGTGCGGCAATCTCTATCAGCTCGACGAGCGGCACCAGCACAACGGTCAGCGGTACCAGTGGCAGCGCAAGTGTTACCCTGACCGCCACCTACGGCGGCACCGACTACACCAAGACTATGAGCTTCTGCGTGGCATATACTATCGCCTTCTCAACTCAGAGTGCCCTTCAGTCATTCCTCAACAATTTGCCTGCAACAAGTGTGTCAGATCCTGCGCAGGTTATGATAACCGGACTGACAGCAGAAAATATGACCGCTTTTACGACCGCATTAAAGAATTGTCCTTCCGTATACGTGGATCTGTCGGCAACGACGCTGCCGGACGACATCACCAGTTTGAGCTTCTATAATTGTAAAGGCCTGATCGTTCCTCCTGCGATACCTGATAGCGTCACAAACATGAGCGGCTGCTTCTATGGCTGTACGAATCTGACAGATCTGTCGGAATTGACAATACCTAACAACGTGACAGACATGTCATACTGCTTCGACCGGTGTACAGGACTGACGGATCTGTCGGAATTGACGATACCTGATAGCGTCACAAACATGAGCGCCTGCTTCTATGGCTGTACAGGACTGACGGACCTGTCGGAATTGACGATACCTGACAGCGTCACAAACATGAAAGACTGCTTCCGGGGCTGCACAAGCCTGAGCGGTACCGTCACCATTAACGCAAGTATTACTAGTGGCACTTCTTTGTTGGACACATTCAAGAACGTTGACGCAAGCAAGATAACAACGATATACGTTCCTGATGCAACAACAAAGGAAAAGCTGCTGCAGAAGAACACCCAGTTTTCTGATGCACAGGTTGTGTGGCCGGTGCCGTAATCTGGGCAAGTGGCTTTGCCACTTGCCCAGACGGAATTGCGTTGCAATTCCGGCGACTATACTGCTTTGTGTGGTGGATCTGCTATGAAAAAGTGGCGGGGGCGGTTCTTCCGCGGCCGGGGCGCGGGATACACATAAAAAAAATGCGCGGAACCCCGCTGGGAGCGCATTTTTGTTGTATGCTGAACCCCATCCGTGTAGGGCGGATGGTTTCGCGTTGGCAGTGGTGGCGCGGGGTGCCGTGCGATAGGGGGGTAAGTGGCAGGCGCCAGTTGCCCCGCCAGAATTACAATTCCGGCGGGCTTATACAGCTTTGTGTGCAGGGAACTTTGCAAAGCGGCGGGTTCCCCACACTCGTATAGTGCAGTGTGTTACACCGTCACCGGCTCTGTTTCCAGCGCCCGTATATCCTCAACAGCCAAGCCTGTTATTCTAGCAATCTGGTCAATGGGGATTCCCAGTGCAAGAGCGTTGCGGGCAGCATCCTGTTTGCCGCGTGCGAAACCCGCTTCCTCGCCATCAAGGTACCCTTCCCGTCGGCGGTTGCGGTCATACTGTTCCTGGTCAAATTCTGTAAGGCTCATGTTGAGTACCTCCATCTTCTGCTGCTTAAAGTATCCTTCAAGCAGATTTTCCGCTATGGCGTAGTTCAGCGCCTCTTCTACGGCTTTCCTGAGCGGCTGCTTTGCCTTCAAATTCTGCTTGACCCGATTTACGTAGCTACAATAAGCATACAACGACTTGCACTTTTTTTGAAGACCTTCGCGTTCGCAAAGCGAACGCATCGAGTTTGTGCATGGCACAAACTCGCGAAATAGCCTGCATTCGTGAGTTTCTGCGTAGCAGAAACTCATTGGCTTCCCGCAAGGGAAGCCGCTGTCCATTCAAATTCCTCTGCACTCCCCATTGGTTCGAATGCATCCGAAAGCCGCAGCTTTGACACATCGGGCAGTTTCCTGTCTCCGTTATAGAACACAACGAAGCTCGGTGCGGGAATCTTCACCTGCCGGGAACCAAACAAATCTTCTTCTCGTTCAGACAAATTCATCTGGTATAACTGCGCAAAATACATAAGCCCGCGCAGCGGCATGTTCGGATTAAAGCTGGACTGCTGCTCGTACAAGTTCATCTGACTTCCAATCAAGAACGAGATATCGTTTTTCATCGTGATGTAGATGACGTTTTCGATGGTCGTCAGCGTGAGCGCATCTGGATCAGTGTAGGCTGTATCATTCAGTGCATTGTATAAGTCCAGCCGCCAGCGTTTGCTTTCTTCGGTATTGCGCCCGAAAATTGCCTTGAACAGCCGGTCCTTGTATTCGCGCTTGGGCTTTGACAGGGGCAAGGTACCGGCATCCAGTTCTGCTTGCTTTGAATCAGTCATGTATTTGACCTCCTTACCCTATAGACTTGTTGCATTTATGCATTTTTTGGCAGTTTTTTGAAGAAAATATAAATTTTTTTGTTTTCGACTGAATCTCCCTTGCGCGCAACCATCCGCATTGACATATAGTGCAGTTTTATGATAAACTGTTCCACACAATCTGTATGTATTAGAGGAGTTCCCAATGTCAGGACATAGCAAATGGTCAACCATCAAACATGCGAAGGGTATTGCTGATGCCAAGCGCGGACAGCTGTTCACCAAGTTTATAAAAGAAATTTCCATCGCGGCAAAGATGGGCGGCGGTGACGTCAATGCAAACCCCCGTCTCCGCACCGCAGTCCTCAAGGCTCGTGCCGCTTCCATGCCGAAGGACAACATTGAACGTGCAATCAAGAAGGGTACCGGTGAACTCGGCGCCGTTTCCTACGAAGAACTGGTTTACGAAGGCTATGCACCGGGCGGAGTTGCTGTGCTGGTGGAAGTCCTCACCGATAACAAGAACCGCGCTGCTGCAAACGTCCGCAATTTCTTCACCAAGAACGGCGGCAACCTCGGTACAACCGGCTCTGTGAGCCGCATGTTCGACCGCAAGGGTGTTATCGAGTACGATGCAGAGAAGGTAAACGAAGATGAGCTGATGGAAGTTGCTCTTGAGGCCGGTGCCGATGATATCGTGAATGAAGACGGCATCATTACCGTTACCACAGATCCCGCTTCTTTCGACAAGGTGCTTGAAGCGCTCCAGAAGAAAGAATATGAATCACTTTCTGCATCAGTTTCCATGGTTCCGCAGGCATACACCGCTGTTGACATGGACACTGCAAAGAAGGTGCAGAAGCTTATCAATAAGCTTGAAGAAGATGAAGACGTCCAGAATGTCTACACAACAGTGGAATATCCGGACGACTTTGATCCGGATGCAGAGTAAGGACTGAAAGCACTGCAAGTACAAGAGGGGCATGTGTCCCTTCCTGCTGCGGCTGATTTTCCTTCTGCCTGTGTTCCGGCACAGGCTCTTCCCCTGCGGCTCAGCTTTTACTGATGCCCGGCAGGGGTATTTTTTTGTAGGGTACCATGGAGAAGAACAGAAGGGTGATAGGCATTGACCCCGGCCTTGCGCATACCGGCTTCGGTGTTGTTGATGCCGCCGGGGGACGGCTCCGGCTGGTAAGCTACGGTGTCATCGAGACATCCGCCAGCGAAGACCATTCGCTCCGCCTGCTTACCGTGTATAACCGCCTGCTCGCCGTGCTCGATGAATTCCGCCCGGACGAGGCGGAAATGGAAACCCTGTATTTTTCCCGCAATGTAACAAGCGCGCTTGCCGTTGCGGAGGCAAAAGGCGTGGTAACGCTCTGTCTTGCGCAGCAGGCGGTGCCGCTTTCCCTGTATTCGCCGAACCAGATAAAGGCGGCTGTGACCGGTTCGGCTTCGGCAGACAAGGACACGGTGGAGCAGTGCGTAAAACTTCTGCTGCACTTAAAGGAAGCTCCCCGCCCGGATCATGCCGCCGATGCGCTTGCCGGTGCCATAACGCATATTCATGCAACAGGCTGCCGGTTCTGAAAAAGCATTTGACAGTGCACTAATCTTGCACCATAATTATACTTTAGACGTATGGAAGAAAAGAATATTCAAGATAAGAGCTCAGCCCAGAAACGGGGCTTTCTGGCGTTCCTTGCCGATTTTCTGTTCGGCGCAGCGTGGGACAGCCAGCGTGCAGCCCTCAAAAAAGAGTACAAGCAGCTTGTAAGGGCAACGTGCAACTACTATAACTTCCGCAAGAACATGGTGAATGCCGATTTTGCGGCACTCCTGTACAAGGTGTACGAAACGGTTTTCCCGCTGCGGAAATTTTTCCTGTCGAATAACGATGCTGCCAGCTATGTCCCCGTGACGGTCAGCAACTTTTTGAGCGCGGAACAGCAGGAGATGCTGGAGCAGTTTTCGGATGAGCGTCTTTCTGATTCGCTGGGCGGTTCCGTCTTTGATGCCGTCAAGGATCGCGTGACGGGCATGTTCGACGAATTTAAGGAAAGCTTTCAGCCGGAGCAGCATATCCTTATAAATAACGTCTACAACGCGGTGATGGAACTCAAGCAGTTCTGCACGGTTGATTATTATGCCATACTGCGGGTCTTTGCACCCTCGCTGCCGGAAGGTTCGTTCCCGGCGCAGGTGCAGTTCAGCCCTGTCTACCGGGAATCCGTTGCCCAGCAGCTTGCAGACTTCATTTCTGCGCTGTATTCCGTGCTGCAGGTGCCGGACTGGAAGGAACCCTTTGCGCTGATCGGGAAGCTTCCCGGCAGCAAGTCGCTGAATGCCGACAAATACACGCAGCTTTTTGCGCAGCTCCGCCAGCTCCAGCAGAAGAATGTTTTTGTGTCGTTCGGGCGGCTTGTGCTGCATGACGCATCCTATGAGCCGCAGCTTTTTCCGCCGGAAGACGGCATTGTTAATTCCTACCTGGATTCGCTGTGGGACACCGTTTCCGCCAGCCTGGATAAACTGTACGGGCAGCACCGCCAGGAACAGCAGCAGCTGCTTGCGGCAAAGCTCTTTGACGGCAACAAGGATGTGGCGCCGCCGCAGAATTACTCGGCTGCAGTGTCTTCCCGCTACACGGCGGAGGGGCTTCCCGGTTTTACCCGCTGCACGGAATTCTTCCATGTTCATGCCTTTGTTGAGCTCTATGCCAAGACGGAAATCGCGCGCTTTATGAAAGTTTTTGCCGTACGTGCGGTTTCCCCGGAAAAGGATTTTGTGTCGCAGCTGGCGCTTGGCTTCCATGATCTTCTGGAGAAGGATGCGCTGCTGGTCAAGACCGAACTGCAGCTTTCACCGAAATTTCAGCAGGGCTACAAGCTTTCCGTCCTGTTCCAGAATATTGCCAGCGACCGGACTGCCGAGGTGCAGCTCCGTTCCGCGCTCAAAACCATTGATTCTACCTTTGTGACTCTTGTTGAAGAGCAGCAGGGGCGTCTCTGCAAATTCGAGGACTATTTCCGCGCGCTGTATGACGACCGGGTAAGCGGTGCGTCGCAGCTGATTGAGAACTGGGACGAGCTGGATAATTTCTTCAAGGAGCCGGTGGAGGACTGCCTGAGCAGCATTTATTCCTGCCTGCATGATTTTGCCCTGCTGGTGGACTGTTACAACTGAATGTTTTCTGCTATACTTGCCAGCGATGTTCAACAGTCTTAGCGGTACAATCACAGGAAAATTTCCTCAGAAAATCTATCTGGACACGCACGGCATAGAATGGGATATTACCGTGCCGGACAGTGCGCTGGATGCCTTTCCCCCGGTGGGCGGGACGGGCAGAGTGTACACTTGGCTGCAGCACACCGACATGCTGATGACGCTGTACGGTTTTGCAAGCGAGGCTGACCGTTCCCTTTTTTTTGACCTGCTGAAAGTTGACGGTATCGGGCCAAAGGCTGCGCTCAAAATTATGGGCAGTATATCGTCTGCGGCACTGGCAAAAATCCTTGACAGCGGTGACCTTGCCGCCCTGCAGAAAGTTCCCGGCGTGGGCAAAAAGACTGCGGCAAAAATGCTGCTGCAGCTGAAAGGCAAGCTTTCCATGGACGGAGATGGCGGCAGTACGGCATCCCGCCCGGCGGCAGCGCAGCCGTATGCAGATGTGGTGACAGCCCTTGTAGAGATGGGGCATGAGCGCCGTGCCGCCGAGCAGGTGGTTTCCGATGTTGCCGCTGCCCTTGAGTCCGATGCATCCTTTGCGGGACAGGCCCAGGCTGCTAAAGAAGATGTCCTGTTCCGCCGTGCGCTTGTGGAGCTTGCCCGATGAACAAAAGCGTGAACAGCAAAAGCCGCTATTCCCGCGGGCATGCGGCAAAGGATGATACCGCTGACGAAATGAACATTGTTGCCCAGCTTGCCTCGCAGGCGGCTCAGGAGGGGGGCGTGCCGGGCGGCGGCAGAACCCGCATCGTGCGCGCCGGAGATGCGGAGCAGGGCATGCATATTGTGCGGGCGGACGAGGTTTCCCCCGATGATGTGCAGGAAAACAAGCTGCGCCCGGCCTCTCTTTCTGAATTCCTGGGGCAGAGCACCATCAAGGAAAATCTTTCCATATTCATTGCGGCGGCAAAGGAACGGCAGGAAGCGCTGGATCATCTTTTTCTGATAGGGCCGCCGGGTTTGGGCAAGACGACGCTGGCGCAGATTACGGCGCATGAACTTGGTGCCGACTTTAAGGTAACCAGCGCTCCGGCGCTTGACAAACCGAAGGACCTTGCGGGAATCCTTTCTACCATCACTCCCCGGACGGTGTTCTTCATCGATGAAATTCACCGTCTGAAACCCGCCATCGAAGAGATGCTCTACATTGCGATGGAGGATTTTGAGCTTGACTGGGTGATAGGGCAGGGGGCTGCCGCACGCACGGTCCGCATACCGATACCGCATTTTACCCTGGTCGGTGCAACGACCAAAGCCGGAATGGTAAGCTCGCCCCTTATCAGCCGTTTCGGCATTATCCAGCGCTTTAATTTCTACACGCAGGAGGAACTGATGCAGATTGTCCGCCGTTCCGCCGCAATTCTGAACGTGCGTGTGGATGATGACGCTGCCGCGCTCATGGCGGACTGCTCGCGGGGAACGCCGCGCGTAGTGAACCGTGTGCTCCGCCGCATGAGGGATTTTGCGCAGGCGGAACGGAGCCCTTCCATCACGAAGGATATTGCTGCTGCCGGCCTGCAGCGGCTGGGAATTGATTCGCTCGGTCTTGAATACTATGACCGGGAAATTTTGCTGTCCATTATCAATAATTTTTCCGGCGGACCGGTGGGGGCGGAAACGCTTGCAATTTCCATCGGTGAGTCCATGGATACACTGGAAGATTACTATGAACCGTACTTGATTCAGTGCGGGCTGCTGCAGCGAACCCCGCGCGGCAGGATTGTCACGGAGCGGGCATACCGGCATCTGGGACTCAGACCAGGGGAAGGAAACGTACATGAAGACCAGCGACTTTTATTTTGATTTACCGCAGGAGCTGATTGCTCAGAAACCGTCGGGCGCGCGCGGCCAGGACCGCCTTATGCTGCTTGGGCGCACGTCCGGCGACATTGCCCATCACCTGATGTCCGACCTGCCGGATCTGGTTGAACCGGGAACGCTCATGGTGTTCAACAACAGCCGCGTCCGCCGCAGCCGCTGCTACGGCATAAAGGTGGCAACGGGCAGGGAACAGGAGTTTATGTTCCTGAACCAGATTGGTGCGGACGGCTGCGTCTGGAACACCATGGTAAAGGGCGCAAAGAAAGTCAAGGTCGGCGGCGTATACCGCTTTTCCGACGGCAGCGAAGGGACGGTTGTCAGCATGCCGGAGGATGAAGGCACGGAATTCCGCGCCATTCGTTTTCCGTTCCGCATCACGGAGGAATGGTTCGAGCGCAACGGGCATATTCCGCTGCCGCCCTATATCCGCCGCGGCGATACGGAGCTGGACACTGAGCGCTACCAGACCGTGTATGCAAAGGAAACCGGCAGTGCCGCCTGTCCCACGGCGGGCCTGCACTTTACCGAGGAAATGCTGCAGCGCCTGCGTGACCGCGGAGTGGAGCTTGCCTGGATTACGCTGCATGTGGGACTGGGAACATTCCTTCCTGTGCGCGCAGAAAACATCGAGGAGCATAAAATGCACGAAGAAGTGTATACGGTGCCCTATGATGTTGCAGACAGAATCAACCTTGCAAAGCGCGAGGGCAGGCCGGTACTTGCCGTCGGTACCACAAGCGTGCGTACGCTGGAAAGCGCTAGCACTGCGGATGGCGTGGTGCAGGGCGGCACGGGCAGCACGCATATTTTTATGTATCCCGGCTACAAATTCAAGGTTGTAGACCAGATGTTTACCAATTTCCATACGCCGGAATCTACGCTTATCATGCTGGTGAGTGCCTTTGCGTCCCGCGAACACATCCTGCATGCATACGGTGCCGCCGTGCAGGAAAAATACCGCTTCTTCTCTTATGGAGATGCCATGCTCATCAAATAGGGCTTGGCGGAAGCCGTGCTGCCGGGGCGGGGCATGCCATTCCGGCTGGCTCAGGTAAGCTGACCCAGCGAATACTGGAGCAGGCTCAAAAACTGCATTTTCAGCACCGGCTCCGGATTTTCCTTGTCAAACTGCTGCTTGTACATGCGTTCTGCTTCCTGCACAAGGGATGCGATGAATTCATTCTTGAGCGGGAGCCGGGAACCAATGATTTTGTTTTCCAGCTCGTGCGAACGGAATGCAACGGAGCCCGCAAATGCGATTTTTATGTTTGCAATAATGTTTTTCTGGGTGTCCACCAGAAATGCAAAACTTGCGCTGAACGGGCTTATTCTGTTCAGCAGGCCGATGCGGCGGAAAATTGCCACTTCCCAGTCATCGACGGGTACGCGTACCTGCGTAAGGACAAAATCTTCCGGCACACCGTTGAACTTGCTGAATGGAATGTACTTGGTTTCCGCCTGATTGCGCAGTTCCAGCCGTGCATCCAGCGCGAGCAGCGGCGCATAAAGCGTAAGCTTCTGCCCGGCAGCGCAGATGTTCCCGCCCAGCGTTGCAAGGTTTCGGATAGGTCTCGTTCCTATGCTTGCAAGCGCATCATAGAGTATGGACGGCATGTTAGTCCTGCCCATTTCCAGCATCTGTGAAATGGTTACCGCTGCGCCGAAATCAATGTAGCGCTCGTGCTTTTCAATGGTTTTCAGCTCCGCGATGGAACGCAGCGACACTGCCTTTTCGTTGTAGGAGTCAACCCTTGTTCCGCCGCCCAGCACCTGCAGCGCGCTCACCGTCTTGAGGTGGTAGAAAATGTCCGAAAGGGTCTTTGCAATCAGCACCGTGTGGTTATTTCTTTCCATTTTCCAGTTTTCCTTCGCGGGCATGCTTTGCCGCAACTGCATACAGAATTCCGTTGACCAGCGTGTCCCGGTCCGTACAGCAGCAGTCAAGGTGCTTTATTGCCTCAAAAATCTGCTGCGGCTCAACGCGCCGGTATTTCCTGAGCAGGTCATAGGCGGTAAAAATTTTTCCGGCATCGCAGTAGCCGCACAGGTGAATGCCTGCCTCATTGAATCCAGACATGATGTCCTTGTAGATTGGGTAATTCACAAAGTATTCCAGCGTGACAATCCGGCATTCCCGCACCATGCTGGCAGAGATTTTGCAGCTTGGAATAGGATCGTCGTCAAGCAGCACCATGCAGTTTCCGCAGTGCCCTTTTTCGCAGCCGCACTTTACCTTGTACAGCTTTTCCCGCCGCAGCACGGTCAGCAGGGATTCTGAGGGATCTGCATCAAGCACCGTCTTTTTGTTGTTAAGCGTTACCGGAATTATCATCTTGCTGCGCCTCCTCCGCTGCCGTAAAATCATTTGAGACCGGCACATCTTGTGCCGCTGTTACATCATGTGCTGCCGCCGTGTCGCTTGCAGCCTGTTCCGGCTGGACTTCCTTTGTTACCGGCAAGTCTTTTGCCGCCTCATCCTTTGGCGCCTTTTGCTTCTTTGCCTGCTGCAGCTCTTCACTTTCCTTTGCCTGCAGCAGCTTGTACAGGCTGTTGCTCTGCAGCGGCAGCGTGCTCACCGTGCATCCGAGTGCCTGCGACAGTGCCTCTGTGTACGCTGCCGGAAGCACCTGGTAGACCAGCTCGCCGATTTGCGTGGGGTTCTCCTCGGACTGCATGAATGCTATCTTTATGGAGCTGCATTCAATCGTGTCCTCCTCCACCAGGGAGGTCAGCACACGCTGGACTGCAAGCTTTATGTTGCTTTCCGCCGCCGTTGAATTGAGGATTTTTCCGCCGTTGATGATGATGTTGATTTCCCTGACTTTTTCGCGGAAAGTGCAGGGGTCAAGTTCCACTTCTATGGTTGCCGCTGCAAAGGAACAGCTGTGGAACGGGGTGCCTTCAAAGTTTGCGGAATCCCAGGCTCGTTTCTGGGATGAAGACAGCTTTTTTTTCACCGTGTACGGCAGTTTTGTGTCCGGCTTGCGCTTCTTAAGGCTTTCGCAGCATTTTTTCAGCAGCAGTGTCATAATGCTGATGTTCGAATAGACGCCTTCCGGCAGCAGCGGTTCGTTGTCCGCGTCAAAGTTTGAGTCAATCGATACTGAAGACTGGGTGATTCCCAGAATGGTAGATGCCAGCTTGCTCCATATTTCCTGGATGGAACGGGAGATGGGCGGGCTTTGTATGACGATGGTGCCGTCTGCCTGCATGGTTACGGCGAGTGACTGGTCGCTGCTGAATACTTCCGAACCGTAATAGCAGGACCCTTCGTAGCCGCATGCAAAGCCGATGCCGCGCAGTGGCGTCAGGTACGAGATTATCTGCGTCTCGCGGCCTTTCTGCTGCGTGCGCATGATATTGTCAAGGTGATAGGATGCGTATTTTCGGTTGAAGTCGCTCCGGGCAATGATTGCATCCACCGTTTTCTTTGCCTGCGGCAGGATAACGAGCGGGGCATTCCGTGCCGTGATGTCCCCGGTCGTCAGGTTGAGCAGCCTGAGTTCTGCCGGGGTGAATCCGCTTTGGCTGCACAGGCTGTTTATCTGGTTTTCGATGGCAAAGAAGGCCGCAGAATCGATGAGCTGCTGGTCAATCGACGAAGGCGGATTCCGGGAATAAAAGGCGCTCGACGTGATGCTGACGTTTTCTGCATCGTAGCAGCCGCATGCGGCAATCGCCAGCCGGTCAATTATCTCGCGGATAAATACGTTGGAGCTTCCGGCATTTACTTCTATGTTTGCCTGCAGCGCAAGCAGCTTTCCTTCGCGCGACAGTGCCGTCTTGTGCGATATGGTGATGGGCTGCATGCAGTCCATATATGTTTCCTGCTCGTAGCGGGTGTACACCAGCTTGACCGGGTGGCCGGTGCGGTAGGAAGCAACTGCTGCCTGGCATGCTATGAATGCGTTGTACCAGATGCTGTTGGTGCCGCGGTCATAGGCGCGGGTTTTGTTCACAATGATGTTTGCGCCGTCGATGCCGGTTGCCTCCGACAGCACTTTGCGCAGGTTGCTCAGCCACTGCGTGGGCGTGTACACGGTGAGCTGCTCTCCGTCGTAGGAACAGAGTGCGCCGTTCGGTTCCCGGTAGTAGGGCGTGTTCACGGCGTACGACCATGTTCCTTCCTGCACCGTTGCTGCCGAGGCAAAAACTGCTTCCAGTCCCGGCACAATGCCGTTCTGGTCAGGCTGGAAGCATTCGCCGCGTTCTATTTTTCGTTCTGCAATTTTCGAAGAAAACAGGCTGCTGGCGCTCACTTTTTCTGTCTTGTCGCCGTCCGGGCCTGCCGCCGTGGCACTGTTCCTGTCGCTTTCTTCTTCTGCCGGGGCCGACGGTTCCAGGTAGGACTCAATGGTGTTTGCGTCGTAGTTTATCTGCAGTTCCTGCAGCAGCCTGTCCAGTTCTTTTTCGTCCGGACCCACCAGAATTCCTACCGGCTCCCCGCAGTAGGCAATGTTGCCTTCGCTGAACACGGGGACTTTCCCCAGGGCCGTCTGTATGAGGTTGCAGCCGGGTACATCGTGTGCGGTAAAAAGAAAGTAGCCGTCGGGAAGGTCGCCCTGCGAGATTGAGGTGATGATGCCCGCCGGTACAGGGCTGCGCACTGTCCGGGCATAGAGCATGCCTTCCATCGAGATGTCGCTGTAAAAATCATTCTGAAATGAAATCTGCCCGCGGGAACGCTTTTCTTTTTTCTTTGTTTCTGCCCTGCGGCGTTCCCCCGCCTTAGGCATGGTATTTTTCTCCTATCGCAGCCACGGAGCGGATTACAAAATCAACCATGTCGTCCGTCATATCGGGGAACAGGGGAATGGAAATCGTCTCGTTATAGTGCTGCTCCGCATTCGGGAAGTTCTGTGCATTGAAATCCGGATAGAGTCCCTGCCAGTAAGAAAAGTGGAAAATCGGAATGAAGTGCACGCTGATTCCCACGCCAAGGGTCTGCAGTTCCTTGGCAAACGTGTTCCGGTCGCAGCGCAGCTTGGAAAGATCCAGCCGGAGCAGGTAGAGGTGCCAGGCATTGCCTTCGCCGTCCGGCGGCAGCTTGATAAAATCCATTGTGCGGAAGGCTGCACTGTAGCGCTGCACATGCTGCTTCCGCCTGCGGTCGAATTCGTCCGCCTTTGCCAGCTGCGAGCGTCCCAGCGCTGCAAGCATGTCGGGCAGGTTGTATTTGTAGCCCGGCGCGATGATATCGTATTCCCATGATGCCCGGGGCGACGTGTAGCGGTCCCACGTTGTTCTGTCCATGCCGTGCATGCGCATGGACTGCATGTGCTTTGCGAGCGCTTCGTCCTTTGTTGTTACCATGCCGCCTTCTCCGGTGGTGATGGTTTTCGTTACATAGAAAGAAAATACGCCTATGTCACCGATTGCGCCTGCATAGCCGAGGTGCGTGGGGCTGGGGAAGGAATGCGCGCAGTCCTCAATGACGCGCACGTTGTATTTCTTTGCAAGCGCCATGAGTGCGTCCATGTTGCAGACATTTCCGCCGATGTGCACCGGCACTATGGCTGCAACATTTTTTCCCTTGTCGCTGGAAAGAATTTTTTCCACGGCAGCAGGATCTATGGAATAGCTGTCTTTTTCAATGTCTGCAAAGTAAACGTCAGCCCCCAGCAGGCGGGCGCAGGCCGCGGTTGAAACAAATGTGTAGGGCGTCGTGATGACGGCCTTCCCGGCCTTTACGCCGCAGGCTTCCATGGCGAGTACCATGCCGCTCGTGTTGCTGTTCACTGCGAGCGCATACGGCACCTGCACTTTTGCTGCAAATTCCTGCTCAAAGGCAAGCGCCTCCTTGCCGGTCGTAAGCCAGCCGCTGTGCAGCACGCGGAGCACTGCTTCTTCGTCATCTTTTCCGATGGATGCCCTGAAAAAAGGCACCTTCAATGAATCGCAATCTGCCATTATAATACCACCTTTACAGAAGTCGCCATGTCAATCCTGTTTCCGTCCGCCTCTTCTTCCTTGTAGAATGCATCGAGCGTGGGGACTGCTTCCCGCAGCTTTGCCACGAGCACATCCTTGTTGCGGTACAGGTCCGGCTTTGCCGCATCGTAACTGCAGATGGGACTCAGCTCATCCAGCAGCGCGTCAAGCCGGAAGGTGCGCGGCGGAATGTTTGTGAGCCGCAGGATTTTCTGGTACTGCGTGGGCACGGGATTTTCTTCCGTAAGCCAGAGCGGCTCTTCAAGCCGTTCCCCGCGGCGTGCCCCGATGAATTTGATGTCGATGTCCTTGTACGGCTCAAAGCCGCTGAATCGGATAATCTGCTCGGCAAGTTCCAGTATTTTGACCGGTTCCCCCATGTCCAGCAGGTAGGATGCGCCGTTTTCTCCCACGCCGCCGGTTTTCAGGACGAGCGAACAGGCTTCCGGTATGGTCATAAAGTAGCGCTCCATGTTCCGGTCGGTAACGGTTACCGGCCCGCCGTTCTGGATCTGCTCCATGAATATCGGCAGGATGGAACCGCGGGAACCGAGCACGTTGCCGAAGCGGACGAACATAAAGGACTGCCTGCCGTTTGTCCGCTCTGCAGCCTCCAGCACCAGTTTTTCGCAGAGCATCTTACTGACTCCGTACACGCTCACCGGGTTGACGGCCTTGTCCGTGGAGATAAGCACAAAGCGTTCCGTTCCGGATTCCAGTGCGGCATCAAGCAGGTTTTTGGTACCAAAAACATTGTTTTCTATTGCGGCTACCTGGTTTTCTTCCATCATGGGGACATGCTTGTATGCGGCGCAGTGGAAAATCACGTCGGCATGGGTACGCGCTATAATGCGGCGCACGTATTCCCTGTCCTTCATGTCGCCGATGATCGGCACCACCGACGCTTTTTCGCCGACGCCCTCGTTCTGAAGGATGTGCAGTTCCCGGTAAATCTTGACAATGGAATTTTCCCCGTGCCCAAAGAGGTAAAGCCGCTCGCAGCCGCCGGAAAGCAGCTGGCGTGCCAGTTCGCTGCCGATGGAACCGCCTGCGCCGGTGATGAGCACCCGCTTTCCCCGCAGGTACGAAAGGCTTTCGTGCAGGGGAATGATGATGGGGGTGCGCCCCAGTATGTCGAGCGGGTTGATTTCCCGCGCCTGTACAAGGTGGGCCTTTCCGTCAACCACCTGGCTGATGGAAGGCAGTATCTTTATATGGAAGAAACCATTTTCCCTGAGTGCCTTGTAGATTTCGCGGATACGTTCCACGCTTGCGCTCGGAATGGCAATGATTGCCTGGTCTATTGCCGTTACGCGGAGCAGGGGAGCCACTTCTTCCACTGGTCCCAGCACGGGGATGCCTTCTATGCGTTTGCCGATGAGTTCCTTGTCGTCGTCAATGAACGCTGCCACGCTGCCGAAAATCTTCTTCCGGCTGATGTCATCGGCAATCATCTGCCCGGCAAAACCTGCCCCGATTATATAGAGTCTGGTCTCAATTTTATCCATAATCCCCTCATTTTCTTGAGGCAGCAGGAGCTTTCCCGCTACTGTATCTATAATAGCACACCTTGCTGATTTAAACAAGGGAAAGGCTGTGCCGTTCAATTCCCCGCTCCTGTGCCCATTTTTTATGCTGGCATCCCCTGCATAAATAATCCTAAACTGTAGCGCGGATTTTCCGATTATGTAGGTAGAAGAGTTTTTTCTTCTGAGGGGATAAAGATGGGCAAAGTTTGCAAAAATAAACTGATAGTACTCTGCGCTTGCATGTTGGTTTTTGCATTACATTCGGCGGCTGCTGCGGCGATTTCTTTTCAGATAATCCAGCACGATCCGGCTCAAGACGAAATACGGTCTTCTTCCTATGTGATTGAAGGCGTTTTTTTTGATTACTTTTTCGACAAGGGCTTTATCGTGACGAATTCGCCGACAGCAGTTTCTTCTAGTACTGCTGAAGATAAAGTCGTCTATTATGGGGCGCTGGAAGATGCCCGGAACGGCGGCTGCGATTATTTTGTGGCACTTGTCACAGAATATGACGCAAAACTTTCCAAGAATCCCCAGGCTGTACTGCTGAGCAATATATCTGATTTCAGCTGGGAAATCTTTGATGTTCATTCTGGCAACAAGATTGCTTCCGGATCAAAGAGTCCCGGTTCCGTCGATACGCGGAAAGACAACAGCGACGGTGTTTCGAACTTTGCCAGGCTGATTGCCCGGCTTATTGAACAGTCGCTGTCAGGCAGATAAAGGTGCGGGAGAAGGTGTGATGAAAAGACTTTGTGCATTGTTTTTGCTTCTGGGCATAGGCGTTTCTCTTTTTGCTTCTGAACTCTCCGATGGCTCCTCCTATGGAGCCGTTGCCATTGCTGCGTCTGGTGACCTGCCTTCCGGCTATTTCTCCAAGGCCCAGCACTACCTGCCCGGCGACAATATTGCGGTGACGAATCCGAGTTCCGGCGTAACCATTAATGTCCTGAACCTCGGCACACTTGAGGAAGGTGATGCCGTGCTGCTTCTGACGCCGGAGGCTGCTGCCAAGCTGGGGGTTACGGCTTCGTCCTCCCTTCGCGTAAAGGTAAGCCGCCGCCCCGACAATTTTGATGACATTGCCTCCGGCATAGCGATTCTTTCCTATGGCGGAGATTTGATTGCTGAGGCTCCGGCGCAGTCTTCCCGGCCTGCTCCTGTAACGCAGGTGCAGTCTGCACCAGCAGCAGAAGTACAGCCTGCTCCGGCGGATGACTATGCCGATGACGGTGAAGATGAATTTGCCGATCTGTGGAACAGCGAAATTCCGGCGGAAGAGGAGGCAAAATCTGCTTCTTCTGGGGAAAGTGGTGATGATCGTGTTGAAATCGGCGGCGTGGAGCTTCCTGATTTCGGTTCTGCAAAGGTGCAGCCCTTCCCCGGCATGGAAGATGTCGGCAGGGAGCCCTCTTCCGGACTTGCTCAGGAAGAACGTGCTGAACCCCTTACCACGCCGGAGGAAGAGATTCCGGAAGAACCCTATGTTGTGGAGGAATCGCCGCTGGAGCACATCGCCGGGGAACCTGCGGTGCCTGCTGACCGCCCCCGTCCTGCGGTAGAAGAGGAACTGTATCCGGATGTGGTGCCTCCTGATGTGGAAGAAACGGTTTTGGCGCCGCCGGTAGTGCAAGAAGAATTGCTGGCTGATGCTTCGCTCCCCGTGGTAGAGGAGCTGCCGCCCCGCCAGGAGCGCGAAGCCGAGCTTGATGAGAATATTATCGACGGAACGGCAGTTCCTCCGGCAACATCGGGCAGCGCCGTTACGCGCGAACCGGAAGTGCAGGTTGTTGCCGGTGCTGATGACGACACTGAATATGACGAAGTGACGGAAACGGTAGAGACGGTGGAAAAGGAAACTGCTATCGTCCTTGTGCCGACCAAACCGGTTGTGCCGCCGCCGTCTGCCGGGGATGCAGGGAAGAAACCTGCACCGGCAAAGAAAGAGCCTGCTCCGGCCGAGGCTAGTCCCCAGAAGACTGTGCCGCCTGCTCCGTCTGCAGGCAGTTCCAAGGTGCGGGTGTTGAAGTCTGAAAGCGCTCTGAAGAAAAATGCCTACTACGTGCAGGTTGCAACGGTATCCAAGCTGCAGAATGGCGAAAAGATTGCCGCTGACCATGCAAAGTACCCGATTGTGCTGGTGGAGCTTGCAGGCGGCAAGGGCTACAAAGTGCTGGTTGGCCCCCTTACCGCTGACGAGTATGGGGCTATCCTTGAAAAGTTCAAGGCCTTTGGCTTCAAGGATGCCTTCATAAAGCGGATAAAGTAAGCCCGCTTGCTGCTGCCTGAACATCTTTCCCTCCGCTACTTCGGGGGAGGGGAGACGGAAACAAGAATATTCTGCTGGTGAAAAATAAAAACCGCCCTGAAGAACCGGTTCTTCAGGGCGGTTTTTTTATACGCAGGAAAAAGATTGATGGAGATGGCGGGAATTGAACCCGCGTCCAAATAAGCTAACCAGGCACCTCTACAGGTTTATTGAAGCGAGGTGGTTGTCGGGAAACGGTAGCGGCTTCAAAGGCGTCGTCTCCGTATTCCGGATAAAGTCCCCTGCAGATTCCGGACAAAATGCAAGGCAAGTCCCTGTTTGTAACAGAACATCATGCCGCTAGGAACAGTGCAACATGAGTTCCGGTTCCGCTGCAATTAAGCAGCGAGAGCAAACTGCTCGTTTTCTTCGAAAGAATCGTCTTCAGTTATTTTTTCCGTCTGATCAGAGGTCAAACGCAACCTCACCTGCAGCACAAGATTACTCTTATCTGTCGAAACCGGTACACCCCCAATATGTGTATACACAATCACCAGAGCTACGGTATGTACTCTGGGATGCACGCAATTACACTTACAATGTACCTGTATTTTATAGATTTGTCAAGGAAATTTCAAAAAACTTGCCGTCCGGCCGTCTTTACTCCAGGCAAAAAGCGAACAACGTGTTCGCTCGCGAACGGACAAGTCTGAAACTTACGCTGTTATTCGTCTACGGTAACGCCGTGGCGTTTCTGCTGGAAGCGCTTGAGCATTGCAACACCGTTGCGCTTGTCGTTATAGATGAACCCGCCGTCCCAATATTCAAGTGCTGCGAACAGCGCGTTTCCGCCGTCCTGCTCATCAGAACGCTTGGTGCGGAAAGAAACGTAATTGGACAGTTCCTCAAAATTGGATTCATGCAGACATTCCAGCCTCTTCCTGTTAAACTCGTTCCACTTCTCAAGATCCTTGAAGCCTTCACCTTCGTCTTCCACGATAAGATGGGCGTGAGCAGCACTGAACGAGTACCAGACGTGCACTTTCTTGTTGATGTCGCAGTTATTACCGTGCTTCACCGCATTTTTGATGACTTCGCTTATCTGCTGCTCAAGAAGGTTGATTTCCTTTATTTCGAGCGGTGCAGACTGCACAATCAGCAGGGTAAAGTAGCGGATTTGGCGGAAATCTGACGGAAATGCCTTGTACAGCATGTTTGACTTGTCAAACAGCGGGTCGCTTCCATCAGAACGCAGCTCTTTTATTTCTACCATACTGTCATACTCCTTTTTAAATAATTTATTCCTTAATCATCAGAAGTGCTTCTTCAACACTGTTTGCAATCGGGAAATATCCCATGAGTTTCGTGAGCTCGATAACCTTCTTCACGGAACCATGTATGTTGGAAATATAGAGTTTCAGGTTCATTTTCTTGATAGTGGAGCAGATATAGATGAGTGCTCCGATTCCAGAAGAGTCAATGTAGTCAACCTGCTCAAGGTTGATGATAAATGCCTTTACGTTTTTCTCCAGCATCTTCATCACAAGTTCCTTGAGCTTGTAAGAGTTGTACAAGTCCATTTCCCCGTTGACATCGATAATGTAGACTTCCCCATTTTTGCGTATTTTCAGTTCCATAAGTATTGCTCCTTATCTTCCTTATTACTGAATTTTTACCAAAAGCAGCGTTTCATCATCGTGTTGGACGGCTGAACCGCTGAACTTCTTTATGTCGTTTTTGACAGCCTTTGCAATATCTTTGCCGCTTGCTTCATGGTTATCAGAAATAACTTTCAGCAAAGATTCCTTAGTATACTGCTGGCCTTCGCCGTTCAGGTTTTCGACAAGACCATCGGTATATGTGATTATTATATCACCAGATTTGACTTTTTGCACATAATCTTTATATTCTGTTGTTTTTTCAACGCCGATAGGCTCTGTCGGCTCGGAAATTTTGGCGATGGACTGGGTGCTGCTGTCATAATAGTAGACAGGCGTACCGCCGCCGGTAGTGAATTCAACAACTTTTTCTTCCGGATTGTAGTTGATGAGTGCCACCGAACCAAAGTGGTCGTTGCTGAATGATTCTCCGGCAATGCCTTTGTTTACCCACGTCAGAATCTTGCCGGCGCTCTGCTTTGTGTTGACCACAAGGCGGAGCATTGCGCGCACCATAATCATGACGATGGTGCTGTTCATGCCCTTTCCTGCGATGTCCCCGGCAATGAAGGACACGCGGTCCTTGCGGGAAACGATAACATCGTAGAAGTCGCCGCAGACACCTTCTGCGGGGTTCCACAGCGTGCCAATCTGCAGTCCGGGAATGACGGGCAGCTTTGCAGGCTTCAGGCTGTCCTGAATATGTGTGGAAATTTCCGTTTCCTTTGTAATCTTGCTGGATTCAATGATATCCGTAACGTTTATGTAGCTCTTGATTGCTGCGGCGGCAAAATCAGAGAGGGTAGTGGTCGTTCTGAGCTCGTCTTCGGTGAACAGTTCGTTGCCGTGCTTGCGGGCGAATGCAGTGATGCCGAACACAACTCCCTGAATCTTCATCGGAACGAAAATGTAGCTGCCGCATTCAAGGAATTCTTCAGGTCCGTTCTGGTAGATGCGGTCATCAGAGTTCGGGTCGGTGACCAGTTCCGGTTTACCGGCGGTTGCGACTTCGCCGAAGATGTTCCCGCTGAAGGGGAATGATGCGAACTTGAAATTGGTGGCGATGCGCACAGGCTTGTGCGGCATATCGTTCGGCAGCCGGTAGGGCGGGGGAAAGTCACCTTCAAATGATTTAACCGCGATAAGATCCTCAAAATCGTCAATCATGAGGATTGCACCGCCGTCTGCCTTTATCTGTTCCGCGATGGTCTTGTTGATGTAGTCAAGGAATGTGGAAAGTCCGCCCTCTGACATGTAGGAATCAGCGGCATGAACCATAAAGTCGCGGCTGATGTCAAGAATCTTGGAATCATACGAAGAATCTGACAGCAGCTGCTGTGTATCAGTCTGTTCTGCGCGTGCGGCCTGTTCACGGGCTGCGGCTGCGCGGTTTACGGATTTGGGGACAAGCTTAACAATCTGCTGCGGCTCAAACAGGGTCAGCATCAGGCAGTAGGGAATAAGCAGGAATGCGGCAAAAAGTATGCCCGTTGCAAAAACGGCAAAGGCTTTCGGTTCTTCTCCGCCGCCGCCCGTCAGCTGCATGATGGCCGCCACAAGGCTGGTGAAAAGCACGACTACCGTTGCGGTGAACAGAATGAAGCTTACCCGTGCAGTTCCCTTGTTTTTGATTCTCATTAATAAGAATAAAATGACAGAAGCAATGATGCACACAGCAAAAAGTGGTATATATGCGAAGTTATCCGTCAATGCCATCCTACAGCTCCCTGAACTATTTCAAATGCATGTTTTGTTATAGCTATATCTTCTAGTAACTTATTTTACCATCGAAACATAGTACCGTCAAGTTAAGTATCGACAAAATGGAGATTTTTCGGCATAAAAATCGGCACCCGGCGGTATTTTGCCCCTTCGGGCTGCTTCCGGATGCCGTTTTTTCTGCGGACTCAGTTTTGTGCCGTCTGTTCCGCTGCCGTCTGCCGCTTCATGTGCCACTTTGCAAGGCGGTTTTTCAGTTTGCCAAGCAGCGTATGCTTGCGCTGCTCCGTCTTGAAGTCCTCGGCAGCTTTATCCAGACTGAAATCGTTGCCGAATTTCTGCTTCAGTTCGTCCCAGTACTTGATAAAGTAAATGTACAGGTCAGATTTGGTGCTCTTCTTGAAGGAGCGCATGATATGGTGACGGTCGATGGTCTGGATGACCGGCATGTAGACGTTCCTGAACCAGGACAATACGGCTTCCTCAAATGGAATTTCTTCCGTCTTGTCCATGTTTATGTAGTATTTATGGAAGATAATGTGATTGTAGATGACGTCGTACTGCCCCGGCGTAGAGAAGTCCAGGCACCAGAAGTCGGTGATGTCGCCGAAATTGGTTTCCGTGTAGAAGACGCGTTTTTCGTAGGTGATGACCTGCTTCACCATCTCTTCTTTTGTGCTGCTGGGCTTGAGCTTGATTTCGCTCTGCAGGCTGACGACTTCGGCATCGATGTTTTCCACCCCGCGGCTCTTTGCGACCGAAACGCGGTGGTTCCCGTCGCGCACAAAATAGACGCCGCCGACTTCATAGAGGCTTATCGGCGGCAGCGGCACATCCTGAATGTGCGCCATGTCGATGTGCTCCCAGCGTGTCTTGAGGAACTTGCTCTTGGGGAAAAACTGATTGTCAAAGTCCTGGAAGCGCCCCTCGCTGCCCACGATAAGTCTGATGGGAACAATCTGCATTCCCTTGTAGACCTCGTTTTTCGGCTTGAGCAGCTTTTTTATGTCGCTGAACGATATGAGCGCCGCCTCGTCCGGCTTGAGGATGTGCTGAATTTCATTTACGAGCGCCTTTGTATGCGCCTTGTTGAAATCTTCATCTGTCTGAGAGGATACTAATGTTTGCACTATTGTACTTCCCTTTTTCCGCGCTAAACTGCGGCTTAAATTCGACAACGATATGGCTGTAGGCATTCACGACGGTCGTCTGTTCGCTTACCGTGAGCCTGACGGCCTGCAGGTCATAGAGATGAATGTGACCGTGGATGAGCAGTGCCGGCTTGAATTTTTTGATGAACCAGTTGAAGCATTCAAACCCCTTGTGGCAGGCATCTTCCCGGTCATGGATGTGGCGGGGCGAAGCGTGCGTCAGGAATACGTCGCAGTACCGGCCCCAGCGCAGTTTGTTCCACAAGAGTGCCGGCGCAAGCCTGAGCAGCTGCAGGAACATCTGGAAATCCGTGTACTGATCCTGTCCCGAATTGTAGCGGATGGAACCGGATACGCCTGCCAGCAGCAGGGGCTGCCGTTTGCCGTCCGGTGTGGTAAAAGAGAGGTTTTTGCTGCGGATGACGCGGTTACTCAAATAGTCACCGCCGTGGCCGCCGCCCTTGCTTATCAGCTTCATGTCCGGAGAGTAGGCGATGTTCCGCCGGTACGCTCCGCTGCGGTAGAATTCAAATTCCTTTAAATCGTGGTTCCCGAACACAAAAAATGTCGGTTTTCCAAGCGCGGACACAATAAAGTCCACATATTCCATCGACAAATCACCTGCGCAGAATACGGCATCTACATCCTCATAGCGTTCCTTCACGTTCGAAGAATACACCAGCGGATCTATCTGATCGGAGACGCACAGGAATTTCATACGCTTACACTCCTGCCCGCGCAAGAATGTTTTCCACGATTTCCTTTCCGGCAAGCACTACCTGCCGGTTTTCTGCGTAATTGATTGCCTCTACGGTGAATCCGGAGCTGGAGAATATGACTGCCTTGTAGTAGCCCTTGTCCTTGACGGTGTCCATTACGCGGCGGACAACGCCTTCATCAACGGCATTGCTTTCCCGGTAGAACTGCACCAGGAAAATCTGCTTGCGCACGTTCATCCATGAGTCGGCCTTGTCTTCGGTTGCGAGCATGATGCAGCCGTAATTGGTTCCTTCAATCTTCTGGCAGGCAAGGTTGTAGCCGGTCTTGGCTGCTTTCTTGCACAGCTCCATGAACTGCTGCGGCGAGGCCGTCAGGTATTCCTTCATGGCGTCGTTTGTCTGCACGTCCTTGTACTGGTTGAGCTTGGCCGGAACATCGCGGAATTTCTTGTTCCGCTTGGAAATAGCTTCCCACTGCTCAAGGGCCTTGTCGATGCGGTGCGTTTTTTCGTAGCAGGCCGCAAGGAAGTAGCGGGCAAAGAGTGTTTCCTGCGAGGCATCATTCTTTGCGCACTTGATGGCATGGTCGAATTCCCCGATGGCGTTGTCCGTCTGTTCCACAATCATGTAGCAGGAACCGCGCTCTATGAGCGCACGCTGCCGGATTTCCTGGTCACGCTGGGCTTTTTCGAACGCCTTGATGGCTGCCGGATATTCCTTTGATTCCTTGAGGATTTTGCCCAGATAGTAGTAATTCGAAAACAGATCCGGTGCGATTTTGATGGCAGTATCGATTTCCCGCCGGGCCTCGGCAAACTGCTTGCTGCGGAACAGCAGGTTTGCAAGCGCCGCATGTGCCTTTGCATTGCGCTTGTCCATCAGGCAGGCCTTCTGGTAAAAGCCCAGCGCCGGTGTAAGCTGGCCTGTTTCCTCATAGAGCTTGCCCACGGTAAAGAAATTGTCGGCATTGCGGGGATCGAGCTTTGTGAGCAGCAGGAATTCCTTGAGCGCATCGTCCGGCTGGTTAAACTGAAGGTAGAGGTCGCCCATCTTTTTGCGGAAGGGCGCTTCCGGGATGTCTCCGTTGAACACTGCGTGCTGGTTCACTGTCTTGAATTCCATAAAGGCCAGCTCCGCCTTCTTGTCCGCCAGATATGCCTCTCCCAACCAGTAATGAGCTTCGTAGTCCCTTGGATTCTTTGCGAGCAGCCCCTTTGCCGTCCGCTGGGCCGCCTGCAGCTTCCCTGTCTTGATGAGCTTCTTTATACTGCTGATTTTCTTGGGTGTAAGGATATTTTTTACGATAATAATAGCGATGAATACAATGAAAGCTATCAACACGCTAAAAATAATAACCATCGTTGGGTCCATACAATCCGCCTCACGTTCCATGCCGGGTAACCCAAAAACACTTCGTTTGTTTTATGAGCGAACCAGCGCTGTTTTTGTATTGAAAGATTAGCCTTTTTATGCAAATATGTCAAAGGGGAAGCATCATTCAATGAGATAACTATAGCACATATAATGATTTCTGAAAATACCGGAGGCCAAAAAATGAAACAAAATATACGTAAATTCCTGCTGGCAGCGCTTGCAGCCCTGTGCGGAGGCTTTTTTTCAGCTGCGGAGCTTTCTGATTTTACGCAGGGGGAACTGTATTTCAGGCAGAACGAGCCGCAGAAGGCTGTATCATACCTTAAAAAATCGATAGAAAACGGCGGCGACCCCAAGGCCTACATCTACCTTGCGATGTGCTACTTTCAGCAGGGAAAATATGCCGATGCGCTGTCCGTCTGCTCTACCGGCATGGAAGTTCCCGGCGCAAACAAAAAGGTGCTTGCCTATGATGCGGGGAACATCGCCTTTGCCATGGAAAATTACGCCGAGGCAGAAAAATGGTATTCCCTTGCGATTGCCGCTGATTCCGCCTATGCACCGCCGCTTCTGAACCGTGCCAATACGCTGCTGAAGACAGGAAAGCTTACGGACAGCAAAGATGATTATATAAACTACCTTAAATTAGATCCGGAAAGCCCGCAGTCGGAAACCATAGAGCGGATTATCGCCCTGATTGATTCTCAGGTTGAGGAGCAGAAGAAGGAAGAAGCGATCCGCGTTGCCGAAGAGAAAAAGCTTAAGGAAGAGGAGCACCGCATTGCTGCGGAAAAGGCCCGCCGCGAGCACGAGGAAGCCGAGCGCCGCAAAAAGCTGCTGGAGGATGTTGCGTCTTCGCTGCAGGGTACCGGCATGGTGAACATGTCTGCCGGGGCGGAGGGTACGGTCGGCTATGACTATGAGTCTGAGCTTGAGTAGCCGGAGGCTGCATGAACGCTGACAGGAATACGGTTTCCCGCCCCGGTGCAGGGCAGGACGAGTCTGATATGGAAAAATTCGCCCGGCTTGCACAGGAACGCCGCCGGCGCAACGGGCGCGGAAAACGTGTCCTGAAGGGCATGCTGCTTTGTACCGCAGCAGTCCTGCTGCTGGGAGCGGCTGCGTTTGCCGGGTACCGCTTTGGCGGCGGCATTATGCGCACCCTGTTTCCTGCTGCCGGGCTTCCGGCCGCGGTACAGGCGCCGGGGAATCCGGCTGCACCAGGGGAGCAGGCGGCAGCGGGTGCCCCTTCGGCTTCAGATTCCTCTGATGCGCAGGAGCGGCAGAACACACTGCTGCTTGCCCGCCGCTACATCGATGCAGGGCTGTACGACGATGCGCTTTCCCTGCTGAATGCACTCATGATAAAGGATGCCGAAGACAGTGATGCGCAGGAACTGCTTGTGCAGGCTGCTGCACTCAAGAAACAGGCCGCTCCAGCCCCTGCCGCCGCGTCTGGCAGCAGTGATGTTGCTGCCATGCAGTCCACCATAGAATCCCTCCGCCAGAGCACCGGTGCCATGCAGGAGGAATTTGCCCGCCGGGAAGAAGAGAGCCGCCGTGCCGCTGCCACCCTGCAGGAAGAGCTTGCCCGCCGCGAGGAAGAGAGCCGCCGCACGGCTGCCAGTTTGCAGGAAGAACTTGCCCGCCGGGAAGAAGAGAGCCGCCGTGCCGCTGCCACCCTGCAGGAAGAACTTGCCCGCCGCGAGGAGGAAAGCCGCCGTGCTACTGCCGCGCTGCAGGATGAGCTTGCCCGGCAGGTTGCGGAAAACAAAAAGAATGTACAGGCCATGAATGAGCTGGTACAGGCTCAGCGGGAAGCCGAGGAAGAGCGCAGGGCGCTGCAGGAGGCAGAGGCCAGGCAGCATGCGCAGGAAGAAGCCCGGCGCCGTGCCGAGGAGGAGCGGAAGGCTGCTGAAAATGCCGCTGCGGCCCGGCTCATCAAAGATATAAATGACCAGATTGCAAAGGGAAAAGCAGCCCTTTCTTCAGGGGATACCAAGACCGCCCTTGCCTGCTTTGATCGTGCAAAATCCATGCTGCCCGCCGATGACGCTGCGTTTGCGGCGGACAAGCTGGAGGAAATCAGCTCGGCGCTCTATAATGCATCTTCCGGCGGAAATCCGGGGGATGCCGGGCTGCTGACACAATCTGCTGCCTACGCGGGCAGTGCGGTTGCGCTGGATGCTGCGTCCCCGGCGGCACGCTATGTGCTTGCGATGGATGCATTTTCCCGCAAGGACTATGCCGCTGCCGAATCGCAGCTGAAGCAGGCTGTTGCCGCAGACCCGACGAATTCCGTCTACCACTACCAGCTGGGGCGCGCGCAGGCCCAGCAGAAAAAATACAATGCCGCATACAGTTCCTTTGCTACCTCATCCACGTGCAATGCCGGCTATGCACCGGCCCAGTACAACCTTGGCTTCGTGTGCGAGCAGCTCGGTAAAAGCGCCCAGGCCCTGGAAGCATACCGCAGTGCCCGCCGGATAGATCCCGGCTACGAACGCGCCTATCTGGCAGCCGGCCGCCTGCTGGTAAGGAGCGGGGACTATGCCGCTGCTGCTGCCGAATTCAGCGAGGCTGTCCGCGTGAACCCTTCTTCTGCGCAGAACCATCAGGAGCTGGGTGCTGCCTATGCCGCCGCGGGCAATTATGCTGCCGCGGAGCAGAGCTTCAAGAAGGCGCTCGCCTACATGGATCCCGCCCACAAGGATCCGCTGACCTACTACAATCTGTCTACGGTGCTCTATGCGGAAGGAAAAAACGATGCTGCGCTGTCGTGCGCCCGGCAGGCATACGAGTGCCGTTCCGGTGCGTCTGCCCAGCTGGCGGCAAATATCGTGTACAACTATGCGCTTCTGAGTGAGAAAACCGGGGACAGCGTTTCTGCTTCCAGCCTGTACCGGGAAGTCCTGCAGGGCGATCCTTCCAACGTGAAGGCGCTGACGAACCTTGGTTCGCTCTGTCTTTCTCAGCAGGACGCCGACAGTGCTATTGCGTTCCTGAACCGCGCGCATGCACAGGAGCCGGGGAATTTCGAGGTGAACAACAATCTGGGCGGCGCATACCGCCTGAAGGGTGACTGGGAGCGTGCCGTCAAGTACTATCAGAATGCGCTTGCCGCCCAGCCGGGTAATGTTACTGTCCTTGAAAACCTTGCGCGTGCCTATGCGTCTGCCGGGCGCTACGAAAATGCCCGCCAGCTCTATGATGATGTGCTGAAAGCTTCTCCCCAGAACTGGGGTGCGTGGTATGATGCCGCAAAAGTCTGCATTTCGCTTGGTGATGCAGATGGTGCCCGCTCGTGCCTGCGGAGCATTCAGTCCGGAAGTCCGTCCTTCCGCGCGGATGAAGTGTCCCGGCTGCTGGCTTCACTCAGGTAGGGCAGGCAGCTTGCAGCTTTACAAGCTGGCGGCTGGCTGCTGAGTGTAACAGACGGGCCGTTTATGCTTCCGGCGGCTGTGCGGCAGGTGCTTCCTGCGGCGGCAGGGGAGAAGGCGCTGCAGCCTTGGGCAGGGCCGGCTGCGGCCTGCGGGCGAATGTCTTGTGCAGGAACTCCGCTATGCTGTCCATCAGCCGTTTGATGGCATTCCACAGCCGCATAAAGATGTTCGGGTGGCGCAGCTTTTCCAGCCGGTGGTAGCCTTCCAGCAGCTCCTCGTCGGTGAATTCCTTGCGCTGGTTGTTTTCTTCCAGCTCCATTTCCAGCTGGGCGGCATCAGAAAGTTCCCGCTCAAGCACGATTGCATTTATGCTTTCCCAGCCTATCTGCTTTGCTGCCTCCAGCCGCCGCTGCCCGGCAATAAGCTCGTGCCTTGCGTTCAGCGTGATGGGGTTCAGCAGCCCGTAGGTGCGCAGGCTTTCCTTCAGGGGCTCAAGGTCGCCCAGATCCCGGCGGATTCTTTTCTTTACTTTTATATCATTTATCTTGACTAACATCCGTGTTTCTCCCCTCCGGTGCCGGTACAGCAGCCCCTGCTACTGGAGCAGCCAGTTGCCGTTATCTTCATCATCGTCATTGCCGGAATCTTCCAAAAGGTTGAAACCGGCACTGTCGTCTCCGTCAGACCATGCATCGTCGTTCAGGAAGTCCAGATCAAGCTGCAGCGGCAGGGCGGTTTCTTCGCTCAGCTCGAATATGTAGCCGGCCTGATAATATTCCTTTTCCAGCCTGCCCAGTGCAAGGGTGCGCCCCGTGTTGTACAGGTGGCGGTGGCAGGATTCCGTGGGCTGCGTGCCTGCAAGGTAGTAGGCGGTTACGCTGTTGTCGCCGCATTCGGGGGTAAGCAGTTCCCCGCTTACCGCACAGACCTTCATGGACACAATGCCCTCGGGCATGGTTTCCGTAAACGGCTTGTAAGGCTTTCCTTCGTTGGCAACGTTCATGAAATCGCCCCATGCCACGCCCGCAAGCGTGGAACCGGTGAGCGAAAGGCCGAGCGACTGGCCGGGGCGGTCAAAGCCAAACCAGAATGCCGCCGTGTAGTAAGGCGTAAAGCCTACCGTCCATGCGTCGGCCCAGTTCTGCGTCGTACCGGTCTTGCCTGCCGCCGGCATGGTGAATTTTTTTCCGTCGGCGCCGGTGTAGCGGAATTTGCTGCCGGAACCTTTCCGTTTGCCAATCGTATACTTTGTGGAATCAAAATTTGAACCGTAGTTCAGCGAACCCGATTCCACCGTCTTTTTGAGCAGCTCCTGCATGATAAACGCCGTCTGCCGCGAGATAACCTGCTGCCTGCCGCCCTTTGCGTGCTGCTCGGCAATCAGGTCTTTTTCCGGGTCAAGATAGACGTTGCCGTTCTTGTCCTCCACGTTCCTGATGGCGATGGGCGTTACCTCTCGCCCGTTGTTTGCGAAGGTGGCAAAGGCCTTTGCGATTTCTATCGGACGCACCGAGCAGACACCCAGGCCCAGCGGGTAGACCGGCTCAAAATTGCGCGCGGCAAGTTCGTTTTCCGGTATGCCGAGCAGCGATGACGTCCGCTGAATGGCGGCATCAAAGCCGATTTTGTCAAGAATCTTGAGCGACGGAATATTCATGGAGTGTGCGAGCGCGTACCACAGCTCTACGTCTCCCTCGTACTGGCCCTTGAAGTCCTGCGGGATGTACGGGGTGCCGTCTTCCTTATGGAAGACAACGGGCGTGTCGCTGATGACGGAAGTCATGGTGAATTCCCTGCTGTCTATTGCCGCCGAATAGTAGAGCGGCTTAAAGGTGGAACCGGGCTGCAGCTTGGACTGCACGGCGCGGATGAACTGGTTTGCCTGGTCGTACTTTGAGCCGCCCACCAGCGCGTCGATATAGCCGGTTTCATTTTCAAGGGCAATCATGGTGCCTTCGATAGTTGTTTTTTCTACGTTCTGCTGGGTGAGGGCATTTCCCTTGGTTACTACCTCGGTTTTTAGGGAATCCAGCCCGAGCATGAGCGACATTGCGTCCAGTACCGGGTTTATCCGTTCCGTGTAGTTTTTCATGGTGATGACTTCATTGCGCTGCTGCCCCACGCGCAGGCTGGGCATGTTGAAGATAAGGCTCAGCAGCGAGGCCATGGGAATGTACGTGCGGAAGGCTTCCTGCTGGCGGCTGTTCATCGTCCGCTGGTATTCCTTGTTTGCGTACGCGATGTAGTCCTGCATGATTTCTTCCGCCGCCTTCTGGTGCGACAGGTTGAGCGTTGTGTTTACCGTAAAGCCACCCGTGTAGATGTCCTCGGCACCGTAGAGCATGTCGCTCAGCGTGCGGCGCACGTATTCGGAGAACCACGGGGCTTTGTCGTCTCGCATGGAATATGCGGAGGTTCCCGTGCGGGTGAAGTCGAATCCCGCCCAGTATGCGTCAAAGCTTTCGTCTGCTTCTTCCTGCGTCAGGTAGCCTTCCGCCGTCATTGCGGTAAGCACGTCGCGCTGGCGTTCCATGGCGCGGTTGGGGTGCTCAAAGGGATTGTAGTATGCCGGGTTTGAAAGCTGAATGACAAGTATTGCTGCTTCCGCCGGGCTGATTTCCGTGGCTCCGTGCCCGAAGTAGTATTTGCTTGCCGCATTCACGCCGTAGGTGCCGCCGCCAAGGTACACTTTGTTAAGGTAAAGCTCAAGGATTTCCTGCTTGGAAAAGCGCCGCTCCATCTGGATTGCCCACCACAGCTCCTTGATTTTGCGCGTGTAGCGCATGTCCGTGCGGTCGCAGTAAAGCGTACCCGCTATCTGCTGGGTGACGGTGGAACCGCCGCCGCGGGAATCGCCGGTAAGGACGCCGTAAACGGCACGTGCAATTGCCTTTGCGCTGAAGCCGGGATGTTCGTAGAAAATTCTGTCTTCGCGGGTTATCAGCGCATCTATGAGCTGCTGGGGCAGTTTGTCCAGCGCTATGATTTCGCGCTTTTCGTCGCTTGCAAATTCAGTGATGAGCTCGCCGTTTATATCCAGCAGGCGCGTGGGCAGCGCCGTCGTGAACTCCTTGAAGTTTTCTGTGTTCTTTATATTTTGCGTCTCGGCGAGCGCCTTCCCCAGCAGCCCCCCGGAAAGGGCTGCGCTCAGGAACAGGAGCGTGCTGAGGATGTACGGCCAAGTTTTCTTTTTTCCCATCCCTCTATATTAGGAAAAACGCCCCCCTTTGTCAACGCGCCTTAAATTTGGGGAGGGCAGATTTTTTAACGTTAAAAAATCTGCCTGCTTCCGAAGCGAGGGGCTTCCCTCCTCTACCCCCCCTCCCTTCACCGGCACGGTCAAGACAACGTCTCGGCGTTGTCGGGGCTGCGCCCCTTGGAAACCCTGCTTTTTTATCTATTTTAGATGCTGATTTCCATGGTGTTGAAACGCTAAGAATTCAATATGCGCGGGAAAGGTGTCTTTGCGGGAAACTGTGCTGTTTTAAGGCAATGTTAATTTGCAGTTGTGCGCGGGGCAAAAAAAAGACCGGCCTTTCGGCCGGCTGCCCATCAGGCATACCGGGCGTAAATGGGTGGGAGGGGATAAAATTGCACGCCCGGTATATTATATATCGGTAAGCCGGCCTGTTTCTTGAGTTTTATTTTGCCCGCGGAAGCTCCGCGTTCAGGATGCGGGGGAATCGTCCAGCCGGTAAACCTGAGCGGAAACGTAGTTTCCGAACAGGTCTAGTCTTATTCTTCTTCAGAGACGGTGGCGTCCACATTCACGGACAGCGTGTAGCTTCTGCCTTTTACGGCGTTGATGGTCTTGATAAGTTCGTAGCCGCCGATTACAAAGCGGATGGTGTGGCTGCCCGGCGTGACGGAAAACGCGTTTCCGTCATTCTGCAGCGGCTTGTCGTCAAAGAAGAGCGCGGTGTTGACCGGGGCGGCAATGCGCACGGAGGGGGCAATGTCCCGCAGTTCAATGGAAAGCTGCATGGTTTTTGCCTGCGCCACGGTAATGGTGCGCATCTCGTTGCGGAAGTGTTCGCTTACGATGCTGACGTTGTGCTGGCCGGGTGTCAGGAACAGCCCTCCGTCCGGGATTTCCGCGGCTTCTCCGTCGATGAACACGGTATAGGGCTTTCCTTCCATGCCCGCCGGGGGAACGACGGAAAGGTCAAGCCTGCCCTTGTTGATGTAGATGGGCTTTGCTGAAACTTCGAACAGTGCGTTGTCGATTTCATCGCTCGTGCCCTTCATGACAAGCTGCATGCGGATAAAGAGCATGCCGTTGTTAAAGTCCGGCACCGTTTCTACCAGGTAGGAATATGCGTCCTTTTTTATGCTGTGTTCCCCGGAGATGGGCACCTTGAGCACAAGGCTCAGCGAATTGGCAAAGGTGCCGAAGGCAATGCGTTCGCCCCGGTAATCGATGGTGCGCTCGGTTGGCTTTTTTTTCAGCCCGCTGTAGATTGACCACGCGACTGCATCCTGCCAGTAGGAAACAGCCTGCGGAACTTTGAAGAGTACTTCTATGCCTTGGACGAACGTGAGGTCTTCCGGGATTGCTATGGCGACGGCATCGTTGATTCCCGCGGAAACGCTTTCTGTTCCGCCGTCAGCGCCCATCTGCAGCAGGACAGTCTTGTGAACCCTGAACATCTCGGCTGCCAGCGGGCTGCAGCACAGCAGCCATGCGGCCAGCAGGATGAGCAGCGGTTTCCCCGGCAGGCTCCTGTCGTGATAGTTGCACACCATACACTCCAGTATACCCCAAAAACGCCGCTCTGACCAGCCCCGGCCGGGATTTGCACATGGTATTACTGTTTTTTCAGGTATTCCTGCGGGTTCTGGGATTTTCCGTTCAAGGTGACTTCAAAGTGCAGGTGCGGCCCTGTCGTGAGCCCGGTAACGCCCACCTTGCCGATAACCTGGCCCTTGCGCACGGTTTCGCCCGGCTTTACGAGCAGTTTGCTCAGGTGGGCGTAGGTGCTTGTCATGCCGCCGTCGTGCTCCACGACGATGTAGTTGCCGTAGGTATAGTCATTGCTGACAGCTTCCCTGACCTTGCCCGTCTTGCAGGCGGATACCGGGGTGCCCGTGGGAGCCGCCATGTCTATGCCGCGGTGGAATTTCCATTTGCCGCTGATGGGGCTGACCCGCATGCCGAACGGCGATGTAAGCACATACTGCGACAGCGGGAGTGCCATGCCGTCGTCAAGGAAAAAGGCCCGTTCCTCCGGCGAAAAGCGCGCGTTCCTGAGAAAATAGAATTTTTCGCCGTTGATGATGCAGACCGGGGGCTGCTGTGCGTTCACTTCCACGGAATGTTCGTTTGCCAGCAGGATTTCAATCTGGTTCTGGGGCTTGAGTGCTATGTACAGCCCTGCTGCCGTCGGCAGGATGAGCTGCCTGCCCTCAAGTACGGCAAAGGCGTTCTCCAGGTGATTTACTGAGGCAAGCGTTTCCTGCGGTATGGAACAGCGCGCGGCCACGGAAAAAACTGTGTCTCCCTTCTGTGCGCGGTAGGAGTAGAAGCCCGGCACCGGGGCGCTTCCCCGCTGGATGGCCTTGCCTGCATTCTGCACGTCATCCTGGTATTGGGCAAAGAGAAAATCGCGTGAGGCAAGCCGGGGAATTTCGGGGTAGGGGATGTTCTGGGCATGCAGCAGCGCAGCGGTGCAGAACAGGGCACCGCTGATGATGAGCTTGTGCAGGCGGCTCCGCATGCGCATTCCCCCTGCCGGATTATGCTGTCTGTCTCCCGGACTGTGCCGGGGAGTGCTTGTGTTTTCTGAAAACAATGTCCACCAGCCCGTATACGGCGCACAGTACTGCGAGGGCTGCAAGCGCAAGGAGCCGCGTTCCCTGCAGGACTGCCGCGATTGCCGCCGCAAGTCCCCCTGCCACGACCGTACATTTTAAGAATCGGCGGAAAAAGACCCGTGCCCCATGCTTTTTGCATGCCCGCACCAGCAGCGCAAGCACCAGCAGCGCAGCAAGTACCGCAACCGCTGCGGAATACGTTCCCGGCGAGCTGACCGCCCATTTCCAGAGCGGAAGCACGACGGCGCAGCCCAGAAATGCACAGAGGGCGGCGAGCAGCAGCACGGCGAGCAGTGTATTCACCATGAAATTCTCCTTAAAGGAAGCCTTACATCAGCATAAAAAAACAGGTTCCCGCCGCAGCAGAAACCTGTTCCTCAGAAAACCGGCAGAAGCTTAGGCCTCTGCGATTGCCCCTACCGGGCAGACGGAAGCGCAAGCACCGCAGCTGACGCAGTTGTCAGCATTGATTGCGCGCTTGTCTCCTGTTTCTGAAATTGCACCTGACGGGCATTCACCCTCGCAGGCACCGCAGTTTACGCATGCATCTGAATCAATCTTGTAAGCCATCTATAACACCTCGAATTATGTTGGTACTTCAGTGTAGCATACCTGTTGATGAATTGCAATGGCATGGAGCAGCTAAACAGCAGCCGATGCTCAGGATGAAAGTGGCCCGCTGCTGCCGGGGGCGGGTTTCCACAGCAGGCGGTTGTCTGTTACCTCAAAGACCACAAGGCCGCGGTTGTACATGCATGAAAGGTATGCGCGGAGCGTGCAGCCGATGAGTATGACCTGCCCCAGCTTCATGCGGATTCCGGCGTAATCGGCGACTTCCTTGAGCAGCTCCTCCTGCGTGAGCGGCTGCTTTTTCAGCAGTTTCAGGATGAGGTCTTCGGTTTCGTAGGTGATGATGGTGTTCAGCTCCGCAAGTGCCTGCATGGTCTCGCGGCCGCTCGGTTCTCCGTGGGCGGGAAGGTAAGTGTCTGCGGGGGTTTTCTCGATGCGCTGCACGGATTCGCGGAACAGCGCCTCGTCCTGCATGTAGGGAATCCAGTACTTCCGCAGTATGCTGATGCCAAAGAATGCGTCCGCGACAAAAAAGACGCGGTGTCCGTTGGCCTTGTCTTTTACCAGGATTCCCACCTGATCGTAGAAGTGGCCGGGCAGGGGAATGCAGCGCACGTCCACCGCGGTGTCGTCCACGGGCTGGTCGGAGAGCGTGCCGTCCACGGTGCAGGGGTGCTGTGCCTCGAATACCGGCTGCCGCAGCTCGCGGAACGGGCGGCCGCCCCAGTAGATGACGGTAAGCAGGTCCGGGTTTTCTATGAAAATGCTTTCTTTTTTGGGGGCAAGGATGCTGCAGCCTGTGTGCTCGCGCAGGTACCAGCTTGCCCCTGAATGGTCGGGATGCCCGTGCGTATTCAGCACGGCAATCAGTTTTTTCTGCGGAAAGAGTGTCTTGAGCGCAGTAAGCAGCTCCGCTCCGTCAGTGTCGCCTTCGCCGCAGTCCACAAGGTAGAGCCCTGCTTCGGCTTCTATGACGCCGACGTTCGTGCGGTGGCGGAAAAATCCTATGTGCGGGGAAAACCTGCAGAATGATTGTGCTTCCAGTGCCATGCTGCCTCCGCTTATGCCGACTGGGGGCCGGCGTTGTCCGTCCACCGGAGAATCCACTGCAGCCTGCGGATTGCGCCGGGCAGTGCTTCATGCAGCGCTGCCGTTTCGCCGCTGCTGCCGGGCGTCAGGGAAAGCACCTGCTGCACGCAGTCTGCCATTGCCGGGGGAACCGCGCCGTGGCTCTGCTGCAGTTCGTCTTCACTGTACTGGCGGTGTTCCATGCCGTATGCCTGTAATTTTGCGGCGGGGTAAAAGCGGCATGGCCGGAAGCGTTTTCTGCCGTCCCTGCCGTAGTCGCCGGAATAGCCGAAGAGCCGGCAGATAAGGCACCTGCCGCCGTACGTTGTGCAGTGCCAGGGATGTGCGGGATCAAAAAATATGCAGGTTCCTTCCGTTCTGCCTGCGGGGGCTTCGTAGCTTCCGTCCGCAATCTGCCGGGCACGTTCCGGCTCGTTATCGATAAGCCATGCTGCAAGGTAGAGCGCCTCGCCGGGCAGAACGTCCGGTTCAAAACCTTCGCAGCATGCGCCGCAGCCGTCAATGCACAGGGGCGCCCCCGATTCTTTCCATGCACGCTGTTTTTCTTCTATCCGGCGGTAGGCTGCTTCCATGCCGGCCAGAATTTCTGCTTCCTGCGTGCCTTCCAGTGCTTTCAATACGCTCATGCGGCAATGATAGTGCATTCCGCTTTCTTTAGCAATGGGAGGCTGCAGGTGTCATGCGCTCAGCAAGAGACAAAAAATGCGCCCCGGCAAAACGGGTAACGGATAGTTACCCGTTTTGCCGGGGCGCATTTTTCGATGTGAGTCTGACCCCTGCCGATTACATCCGTGCGGCTGCGATGGACTTTACGGTGTAGTCGTACTTGTGACCGTTGATGTCAAAGCGCTTCTGCTCGTTCAGCTTCATGTCAAGCAGCTTGTCGCCGAGCGGTGACATGTAGGAAATGATGCCCTTGTCTGCATCTGATTCCCACGGTCCCAGGATGGTGAGCACCTCTTCCTTGCCGGAAGCATTGTCCTGCAGCGTAACGGTGGTACCGAATGACACGACCGTGGTAGACACCGTTGTCGGGTCGAACACAACGGCTTTTCCCAGTTCTTCCTTGAGCTTGGTAAGGTGCTGGTTCAGCAGGTGCTGGTGTTCCTTTGCAGAGATGTATTCGGCATTTTCCTTCAAGTCGCCCTTTTCGCGTGCCTCGCTGACTTCCTTTACCACGGCAGGCAGCTGGACTTTTTCGATGTCGTCTGCTTCGGCGCGCTTTGCGTCCAGCATGCGGGCGGTGCAGAGCAATCCCTTCGGCGCTTCCTGCTTGATTTCTGCTTCCTGGAACTTGAAGTCCGGGAATTTGCCCAGTATGCCGTTGCGCAGCTGCGTCTTGTAGGCAGGCTCGAATTCCTTCACGTCGTTGACCATGGTGTACATGCGCGTGATGGTTGCACGGTCGTTTGCCAGCATGAATTCAAGCATGTTGTTCTTTACGCCGTCATCGCCCTTGTCTGCAAAGAGGAGCGCCGTTGCGTTCTTGATAGTCTTCTTGTTGTCCGTCGTGTTCACGTGGCTGTTGATTTCGCGGTTGCAGAGCGCCACAATGTTCACCAGCGTCACCAGCTGCTTCTCGTAGGAGATGTTCGTTGCCTTGAACCAGTCGTCGTTGCGGCTCTCCCTGAAGAAGTAAATTGCTGCGTCGCGGTAGTTGCGGTAATCGTTAAAGCTGTCCTGTGCAAGCTGCTGCACCTTGTCCGTCTTGCCCGCGCCGATGAGTGCCGCGATGATGTCGCGCTTCAGGATGGTCGGGAAGAGACGCACGTACTGGTCGTCCCAGTCCGGCAGCTGGCGCACGTTTGCAAGGAAGTCGTCGCGCAGGGACGTATTCTTGGAATCCTTGAGCTTAAGGTAGATTTCGCGCGGATTCTGGATTTCGCCGTAAAGCTGTGCAAAGGTGAAATTCGCCGGGTTTGCAAAGCTGGGCAGGCGCTTGATGATTTCCTGCACCACCAGGTATGATGCGACGATATGCTCATCCACGTTTGTAAAGGTCTTGAGGAAGCTTGCAAAGTAGCTGAACATGTCGGAGAAGAACTCGTCGTCCTTGTCCGTTGATTCGTCGTTTGCAAAGCGCATCAGGATGTCGATGCGGGCAAAGAAATCCTTTTCTGCCTTGAACTCGTTGTTCAGGCGCTCTTCTGCGCTGATTTCGTGGTCACGCACGATGTAGATGTTGATGTCGTTGGGGCTGACGCCGAACGTTGAATCGTTGGCAAGCACCTGCTGTGCCTTTGCATGCCAGCTTGTCCATTCGCCTGGTGTGAGCACGGCCGGTACCAGCTCCGCCTTGATGCGCTTGTCGTCGCAGGTGTTCACAAAGCTCTTGATGATGGTGTTGAGCGTCCACTTGATGTCGGTCTTGACTTTCTTTGCCAGCACCTCATGTTTCTGCGTTGCCTTGAGCACCCAGATGTGGTCCTTTGCGAGCGGTGTGAGCGCGTTGACTGCCATCTTGAGCGACATTTCGTGGATGCCGTTCTTCTTGCCGAAGTTGATGGTGAGCGTGTCTCCTTCAACCTTGCGGATTATGCCGACGCCCCATGAGCGGTGGAACACGTAATTGCGTGCGTCGAATGCAATGTGCTTCTCAAAGTCGCTGATTGCCTCGAAGACATCGCGGAAGCTCTGGTTCAGGTTGGAAAGGCGGATGTAGTCGTCAAGGTGGCTGTGGTCACCGTACTTTCCGCGGAAGCATTCCACGATTTCCTTGCGTGCCCAGTTGTCCTTCTTGTCAATGCTCAGGATGAGCTTGAGGATATCGATGGCGGTGTCCCACTTGGCGGTGTCCTTGTAGTACTGGTACAGTTCCTGCATCAGGGACGCGGATTTCTCGTCGCTGATGGCCTTTGCCACCTTGCGCTGCACGAGCAGGAAGAAGTCGATTTCATCGGGGATGGCTGCAACAAGCTTGGACCACATCTCCTTGGTGGAGTTCATGTTCTTGTTTGCCACGTAGCGGAGCAGGGCCTTCTTGTAGTAGCTGATGGCAAGTTCCTTGTTCCCCTGGGAATCGTAGCGTTCTGCGAGCGTCTTTGCGATGTCTGCTTCGGAAAAGTCGAGCTTGACGATTTTTTCGTAGAGTTCCCAGATGCGGTCGTCGTTTGTTGAGCGGTAGTAGTCGGCGAGCTTGCGCAGCGCAAATTTGTTCTGCGGATCTTCCTCAAGGATGGTGGTGCACAGGTATTCCACCAGCGTTTCCTTGTGGTTCTTTTCGAATATGTCCATCAGGCTGATGAGGGCGCTGTTGTCCAGTGAGCCCTGGCGGAGTGCCACCATGCCGGAAAGATACAGTGCAATGATGCTGTCCTTTGTGCGGGAAAGCCGCTCGTCGCAGATTTCCTTTATCCTGTCTTCGCAGTTTTCAGTGCGGGCCTTCTCGATCACCCCTGCAAGCTCCACCAGATTGTTCTTGGTGAAGTTGCTGATGCCGGCACGGGTCCACGTTTCTTCCTTCAGCATACTCTGCACGGAATTTTCAAGCTCTTCAGACATACCTTATACTCCTTCTATAAAATGCAACCAAAAAAATTCTGTTTCATGGGGTTTCCAAACGGAAACCGCTTCCTGCCGCCTGCTCCGGCGCACGTGTGCTTCTGCAGGGCGGCTTCAGCCCGTGTACTGGGCGTAAATGTCCTTGTCAAGAATCTTTATCTTGAGCAGGACTTCGTGTATTCTGGAACCGCTGTCGTGCGACAGATCGTAGTAGTCAATCAGCCAGAAATACATGTTGAGCAGCCTTGGCGTAATAAGCGCGGCGTTGTTCGCAGGATCCTTCAGCTCGTTTTCCTTTGCGTAGATGTCCTGCTTGAGCCGGATGACTTCCTGCGACTTGAGCGTCCGGCGGACGTTGAGCAGCCCCAGCAGCGTACCGTAGACGGGCAGCCATTCCTGCAGCTCCATGCCGCCGTAGCCTTTTTCCCTCACGCGGTCTATCAGCTCGTTGATGAGCGGCGAATCAAGGAAATCCAGCTCCGTCTTTTCCGGGTCGATAAAAAAAGCTTCCCGGAAAATGACTTTCGCCAGCTTGTTCTCTCCGCACAGGTCGTAGCAGTCCGCCATCTCTGCAAGGATGTTCGCCTGTCCCTGCAGCGTGTTGTTCGCCTCCACCAGGCAGGAAAGTGCCTTTTCGTAGGAGCCGAGCTTCTTGCAGCACAGTCCGATTTTCCGGCAGACTTCCGCATGGGTGCGCTGGTCTTTCTCGTCATAGACACGACTGTACTGGTCAAGTGCCGTCGTGAATACGCCCTTTCTGAAGGCGTAGACAGCCTGTTCCACCGTCTGCTCCTGGCGGCTCAGGAAAACCTTGAAGCCCTTCCACTGGTTTACCAGACTTTCGCCCTGCTCAAAGGGCTCCAGCTTCGGCAGCCGGTCAAAGGTTTCCGTCCAGTATGTGCAGCATGAAATCACGAAGATAAGGGCATTATTGTCAAGATCAGACGGAAGGACTTCCTCAAGCAGTGCTTCTGCCTGACTGATACCTCCCGCCTCGATGAGGCCGTATGCCTTTGCCAGCGCTGATTCTGAACGGATGCTCATATTTTTATTATACAGAAAGACAAAATTTAGTCAATGTATCTTTTGCCGAAAAAGAGCATATATTTTTAGTGATTTTTAAAATGTTTGTCAACCCTATGGGCGCCCGTATGCAGAAAAAATACATTTTTTTTCTGCCAGATTTTTACGCAGTCCGCTTTTTCAAAGCTGTCCCCGGAAAAAAGAACTTTTTTGTGCTTCCAAAAATTGAGAATTTACAAAAAGGAAGGCATTTGTTATAATATATAGCAGCTTTATGGAAGAATTACTGCTTTTATCGGATGTGCATGCGAACCTTGAGGCCCTGAAGGCCGTGATAGCCGATGCCGGAGAGGAACGCTTTATGCGCAGCCGCAAGATTTTTTTGGGTGACTACGTGGACTTCGGTCCCTGGCCTGATGAAACTGTCTCCTTCATCAGGAGCATACCCAATGCTACATGCATACTGGGCAACCATGACCGCTATGTGGGCGACAGCACGAACCGTCTTGCCACCGAATATTTTAAGCGCGAAGACCTTGCCCTCTATATCTTGTGGACGCGCAGCCAGCTGAAGCCGGAAAACCTGGACTGGCTGCGGAGCCTGCCGGAACGCTACGAAACGGTCTTTGGCGGGCTGCGGCTTACAGCGATGCATGCCGACACGGAAAGCCTGGAAAAGGGCTTTATGCCTGCCCATGCAGCCGACGTGGACTGCGACGTCATCCTGTGCGGACACGTGCACTGTCCCTGTAAAAAGATGTCCTGCGGCAGGCTGATTGTGAACCCCGGCAGTGTAGGGGAGTCGCTTGACTGCGACAACAGGGCTTCCTATTCCGTGCTGACGATCCGCGACGGCCGCCTGAACGAGGAACTGCGTCGGGTGCCGTACGATATTGATGCCGTAGAAGCCGAGATGATCCACAAATCCATGCCCCTGCGCGAAGAATTTATAAACACCATGCGCTGCGGCAGTTTCCAGCTGTAGAAAAAAAAGAGCCTGCTTCAAAAATCGTCCGACTTCTGAAACAGGCTCAATGAATGGGGCAGCCCGCCGGACCGCCCCGTGCCCGGGCGCTATGCGTTGCGTCCGTGGCAGTTCTTGTATTTCTTTCCTGAGCCGCACGGGCACGGGTCATTGCGCCCGATTTTGGGGCTGGTGCGCATCATCGTGACGCTCTGCCCCTGCCGTCCGCTCTTCATTGCACTGTTTTCAGCTTCTTTCTTTGCATTGCTTGCGATTGCTGGCGCTGCCTCTTCATGCTGGGCCGTCATGTTGTGCACCTGCTGCTGCGGGCGCTGCGGCTCCATGCCTGCCGGGTGCACCTGGATTTTCACCTTGAACACGCGGCTTTCCACGGCGTCGCGGATGCTGGCGAGCATTGCATCAAATGTATTGAAGCCGTCAATCTTGTACTCGGTGAGCGGATTCTTGCTGCCGTAGGAGCGCAGGTAAACTGCTTCGCGCAGGCCGTCAAGGAATTCCAGCTGGTCGAGCCACTTCTTGTCTATCATCTGGATGTACTGGTAGCGGATGAACATGTTGAAGTTCGGCTTGCCTACCAGCATTTCCTTCTGGGTGATGTCGTTCTGCAGGACTGCAGTTACGCCTTCCGGCGTCAGCTGATCATAGCTGACAACCTGCCCGAAGTCGTTGCGGATGCGGTCAACAAGTGCGCTCTTTGAGTTGGTGCCGCGCGTGTGGCGGGACTGCTGCTCGTATTCGTCAAAAATAGCGGCAACGGTTTCCTTTGCGTTGTCCATAACGCGCTTGCTCAGGTTTTCGTCGGCAAGGATTTCATCGCGCTGCTCGTAGATGAATGAGCGCTGCTGGTTCAGCACGTCATCGTAATCAAGCAGGTTTTTGCGGATTTCAAAGTTGCGCTCTTCGACCTTCTTCTGCGCCTTTTCGATGGATTTGTTGAGCCACGGATGGTTTATCGGTTCACCGGGCACCATACCCACGCGGGACATGATTTTCTTCATGCGTTCGCCGCCGAAGAGCCTCATCAGGTCGTCGTCCATGGAGATATAGAACTTGCTGCGGCCGGGGTCGCCCTGGCGGCCGGAACGTCCGCGCAGCTGGTTGTCAATGCGGCGGGATTCGTGGCGCTCGGAACCGATGACGTACAGGCCGCCCAGCTCCTTGACTTCCTCATAATCCTGCTTCCACTGTTCCTTTTCCTTTGCGAGCGCGGCATCGTACTGCTCCTGCGGGGCATCCGTGCCGACTTTTTTGCGGGCACGCATCTCCGGCGAACCGCCAAGCTTGATGTCCGTACCGCGGCCTGCCATGTTTGTTGCAACGGTAACGGAACCCTTTGCACCGGCTTCCGCGATAATCATTGCTTCGCGTGCGTGGTTCTTTGCGTTCAGCACCTCATGCCGTATGCCGGCGCGAGTGAGCAGTGCGGAAAGGTGCTCGGATTTTTCCACGGAGACAGTGCCGATGAGCACCGGCTGCCCCTTTGCATGGCATTCCTTTACTTCCTTGACGATGGCATTCCACTTGTCCGATTCATTCAGGTAGACTTCGTCGTCTTCGTCCTTGCGGGCGACCGGCTTGTTCGTGGGAATTGCAACCACGTCAAGGCTGTAGATTTTGTTGAATTCGACTGCTTCCGTGGCGGCGGTACCGGTCATGCCGGACAGCTTGGTGTACATGCGGAAGTAGTTCTGGAACGTGATGGTTGCGAGCGTGCGGTTGCGCTGGGCAATGTGCAGGTGCTCCTTTGCTTCGATTGCCTGGTGCAGGCCGTCTCCGTAGCGCCGCCCCTCAAGGATGCGTCCGGTGAACTCGTCGACAATCTGCACAAGTCCGTCTTTTACCACGTAGTCCACGTCCGGGTGGTACAGCACGTGTGCGCGGATTGCCTGCGTAAAGTAGTGCACGAACTCGAAATTCTGCTCGTCGAAGACCGTGGTACCTTCTGCAATCAGCCCGTGCTGGTGCAGGATGCTGTCAATCTTGTTCATGCCCTTGTCGGTGAAGGAAATGCGCTTGCCTTTTTCGTCCACCTTGTAGTCGCCCTTGAGTGCTGTGCGCTGCTCCGGCTCCATGTCCACTTCGTCGGGATAGTCACCGGTTTTGGGGTCTTTTTCCATCTCCGTGAACATGTCCACGTACTTGTCCACTTCGTGGTATTTATAAGTGTCGTCTTCGCCCTGTCCGCTGATGATGAGCGGCGTACGGGCCTCGTCTATGAGGATGGAGTCGATTTCGTCCACGATACAGAAGTTGAAGCCGCGCTGCACTTTCATTGACGGATCAATCTGCATGTTGTCGCGCAGGTAGTCAAAGCCGAACTCGTTGTTCGTACCGTAGGTGATGTCGCAGGCGTATGCCGCGCGCCGTGCCTCGTTGTCAAGATTGCTCAGGATGCAGCCGACCGTCTGGCCCAGGAAGCGGTAGACGCGCCCCATCCACTGGGAGTCGCGCTCTGCAAGGTAGTCGTTCACCGTAACGATGTGGACGCCTTTGCCGGAGAGCGAATTGAGGTATGCGGCCTCAACGCACATAAGGGTTTTGCCTTCGCCGGTCTTCATTTCCGTGATGCGTCCGGAATTAAGCACGAGCGAACCCATTATCTGCACAGGATATGCCTTTTCGCCGAGCACGCGGAATGCTGCCTCGCGTGCAAGGGCAAATGCTTCCGGGAGAATATCGTCGAGCGTCTCGCCATTTGCCAGACGGTCCTTGAAAGCCTGTGTCTGCCGGGGAAAATCTTCATCCTTAAATGCCTGTGCCCAGCTTTCCTTTGCAATGATTTGTGCTACCACCGGCCGCAGCGCCTTCACGTCGCGCTCATTCTGCGAGCCGAAGAAAAATGTTAATATTTTGTCGAACATAATAGGACATACTATAGCTGATTTTTTGCACATTGACAATATAATCTTTATTCTTTATTCTATTTATACATGAAGCGGTCTGGATATGCCCTGAGCGGCAAAATCTATATATTGTCTGTAATTACGTTGTCTGTTTCCGTTTTGGGGCTCCTTACGGGCTGCGGGGAAGGCAAGTCGGTGAGCCTGCTGGAGCGGAACGAGGTCTTTTCGCTCGGCTACGGCAGTTTTGAGGACGAGCTGAACCTTCAGAATCTTTCCGGCGTGGGCGAGATTGCGACGTCCCTTGTGATGAAGGACGGTTTTTTCTACATTGCCAACGGCGAGTCAAAGAAAATCATGGAGATGAACAGCTACGGGGATTTGATTACCTTCTATTATAATGAGGATGCAAATCCTGCGCCTCCGTACGGAAAAGCGGGAGCAAAAGAGACTTCCACGCGGAAAGCCGTGCCCTATCCCTTTAACGAAATATCCTGCATTGCGGTTGATTCCCGCAAATACCTGTATGCCGTGGACAAGCTGCCCCTGGAACGGCAGGAGCAGGATGCCGCAAAAAAGCACGTGCTGAGCCAGATTGTGCTGCGTTTTGACGGGGACGGCAATTTCCTGGACTATATCGGGCAGCAGGGGCCGGGGGGCACGCCTTTTCCGTTCATCAAGGCTGTCTATGCCACGGAAGCGAACGAGCTGGTGGTGGTAAGCCTGACCAACGACGGCTATACCGTGTACTGGTTTTCTACGGACGGCTACCTGCTGTACAAGGTGCCCGTGGACGACGGCGGCGTGCCCGACCCGTACGCCGATGACGGAGCCGGGCACTGGCTGCACGTTGAGGAAATCATTCCTGACTGCCGGGAACGCTCGCTGTTCCTGAAAGTTGATTACTATTCAAGCTATGTGGATGAGGCGGTGCACCTTGAGTCCGGCATTCAGTATGAAAAATCTTTTTTGTACCGGCTCAATGTTGAATCCGGTGCGTATGGGGAGCAGCCGCTGGATATTCCGCCCTATTCGGAGCAGGTTTCCGAGGGCTTTTCCAACAGCCACTACGATATTCCCTTTGATTTTGTGGGCGTGACGGACAGCGGCTGGAGCTTCTTTATGGTAAGCACGGATGACGGTTTTTCCGTCATGATGATACAGCTTGACGGGCAGCGGATTCTGCGGAGGAAGCTTCCCGTGTACCGCCGGGATACATTGTACTACACGTTCAACCTGAGCAATGACGGCATACTTTCGGCACTGCTGGTGCAGAGCGACCGGGCCGTCGTCAACTGGTGGCGCACAGACTCGCTCATCCAGTCGGTCATAAAGAATTAAGCCGGTTCCGGAAGTCAGAGGGCTTGGGCAGGCGGCGCAGTGCGGGCTTGCCGGAAACGTTACGGGAGGAAGCATGGGATTCGGTGACAATCAGATAGACGGATATGCGGAAGGTGAAGAGCCCCTGGTGTTCTACCATCAGCGGGGGGAATTCCGCAAGTATGAAGCAGAGCAGTACCGCGACCTTGCGACCGGCAAGAACCAGCCTAAGCGGGGCCTGTTCCGCGTGCTGGTTTCTACGAAGGGAAACCGTTTTATGTTTACCATTATGGTGATGGTCTTTGCCGTCGTCATACTGGTGCGCGTGCTTGGCGGGAAGACTTCGGAGGGAACGGTGAACGGTGTCTTCTGCGACCTGTCCGCTTTTTCTATGGAAGATACCGTGTATGCTTCCGTAAAGATCCGCACTTCGGCTGCCGAGCGTGATCGCCTGGGTAAGAATGCCGTTGTGCCCCCGAAGGATCTGCACTTTTCGTTTGCTGCGCTGGACAAGGACGGTGCGCAGTCTGCCGCAGATGAGCTGGATGTTGTGTATGATGATGATGCCGCGGGGGGCAAGGAAAAAATTGTGCGTGTTTCTTTTACCGACTACGACATTACCCGCGTCCAGTGCACCGTCAGTTCCGGTGACGCAGACCCCGTAACCCTGAGCACCGGTGTAGAAATACGCTGACTCCTGTTGCGGGGGCAACTTGCTCAAAGCCCTGCTTTTTACTATACTGGAAGAAACAGGGCAGCCGGGAATTCCTGCTGGATTTTCCCTTGTGCCCGGGCCGCTTTCCGGGGCTTGTATTCCGGAAAAGCATTTTATAGTGGTATTAAAAAAGGAGAAGCTTGAAATGGAGCAGTTTTATTTTCTTTCCGTGCTGTTCAATATCCTTGCCGGGCTCATCCTTGTGTACGGGCGTGACCTGACACAGGGCGATGATGAGGCTGATGAAGAACTGGAGCTCATCGGGGAGGATGACGGAAACGCCGGCAGCGAAAAGGTGCGGGGTGCTTCCCTGTTCAAGGATTTTGACGGTTTTAACAATGCAACGTTCCGTCTGGTTATCGGTATTCTTTCTACCTTTGTGGGCATCATGAAGCTGCTTGCCGCCTATGACGGAATTCCAGTGCTCGGTGACCTTCTTCCGGCTTTTGCGGGAATCGGCGCCGGAGCTTCGCTGCTGATAGAATATTACCTTTTGAATGCGTCCGACCCGGATACCCTTCCGGAAGGACTGCAGAGCGTGTTCATCGATTCACGCAAGTATATCGGTGTGCTGTGCCTGGTCGTGGGGCTGCTGCACTTTATTTTCCCCAGAGTGCTGGTGCTCTAGCGCATGGAAAAGCATTCCGTTGCATGCATTGTGCTTGACGGCAGGAAGATTCTCATCGCCCGCCGGAATCCCGTCGGACAGATGGGCGGCCGCTGGGAATTCCCCGGCGGCAAGCGCGAAGACGGAGAAACTGACGCCGAAACGCTTGTCCGCGAATTCCGCGAGGAATTCGGTGTTGAGGTGCGCGCGGGCGATGCAGTTGCCGCTGCTTCCTTCATGCATGACGGCGATTGTGTGCAGCTGCACGCCTATCGTGTCTTTGTGCCGCATGACGGCATCTCCGTGCCCTATACCCTGAGCGAACATTCCGAATACTGCTGGGTGGACATCGGTGACATTCCCCGCTATGACTTTGTGGACAGCGACCTGCTGCTCTATCCGGAGGTAAAGGCCTATGTGCTTGCGCAGGGCTGATAAACTGCGGACGCTGCGGGTTTTCTGCTGCCTGGTGCTTGTGCTGCTGCTTTCTTCCTGTACGGAGAAGCGGAGCGTCCTCTTTCACCGCCAGAATGAAGATCCGCTTGCATATATTCCCGGTGCCGAGTGGGTGCTTGTGACCGACCCGATTGTGGCATTCCGCAGCGAAGCTTCGTTCGACGGAAGCGTGACCGGTCATGCCCGCCGCGGGGATATTTTTTGTGTGCAGGGCAGGGCGCTTGTTTCTTCCAAAGACGGTAACGGCGGCAAAGTGGTGACGCAGTGGTATCAGCTGGAGCAGGGCTGGCTTGACCAGGACACCGTGTCCGTGTACGGTAACCGCATGCAGGCTGAATCCGCCTCCGGAAAAATCCTTGAAAAGTAGCAGACTCCGCTTTTTCCGGTGCCCGGTGAAGGGCATCATTTTTATTTTCCTTATAGTATTTCTCTGCGGCTGCGACGAAGAGCAGCTGAAAGAAACGGTGCTGCAGAGCCGCAGCGTTGAGTACCGTACCCTTATCTGCCCCTTTGCTGACGGGGAAGAAGCGGTGTCCGCCGCAGAAGATTCTGCTTCCGGGGATTCCGCAGTTCCCGGGGATACTGCAGTTCCCGGAGCATTTGTGGGGCGGCTTGCGCTTTCCGATGTTGCGGCTGACTGCGGATTGCTGTGCTACCTGCTGGAAACTGCCTATGCCGGCTATGATGATGCCTGTGCTGCCGGCCTTGACTGTGCCGCTGCCATGCAGCAGGTGGAAGCTGCCTGTGCGCTGCGTTCCCGCAACGGTACGGTCGGCATCGCGGACTTTGCTTCCCTGCTTGTACGTGTGCTTTCCCCCTTTATCCGGGACGGACATTTTTCACTGTATGCAGAAAGCGCAGTGGCCGGCGGGGACTCCGCTTCCGGCGGAATCTACAGCGCCCGCCTGAGTCCGCGCACCGCCCTGTATTACGCACCGGTTTTTGTGAAGGACGGCATTGTGGTGCAGTCCGGCGCAGCGGACGTTGCGCCCGGTGAACGCTATACCGGCCCTGCGGAAAACCTGTTTCCGTACCCGGCGGCGGGGCCCGGGGTGTTCCGTGCCGGGGTGCTTTCTGCAGCGCCGCTTGCGTCCGCGGAGCTTGCATTTGAAGGCTGCGCCCGGAATGTTCCTGTCTGCCAGGAGGCGCTTTCTGCCGCCGCGGCCCCGTCTTTCGTCCGCATTGCAGAGAGCGCAGACGGCATTTACATTGCCTGCCGTTCATTTCAGCTTCCGCCTGCAGCTTCTGCCGCGTATGAGGAAGCGTGCGCCCAGCTGGATTCCTTTGTAGCCGCTGCAGCGTCCTGCCGGAGCAGGAAGCATATTGTCATTGATCTGCGGGGCAATACCGGGGGAAACAACCTGTACCCCATGCAGTTTTTTTACCGCCTGTATTTCAGCGGATTGAAGGGCTTCCATTCGCCGCAGGAGCTGTTCAGGCTGGCCTATTACGACCAGAATCTGCTGGGCGAAGGAAATTATTCCATTGATTCGCCCGCAACGGCGCAGGCGTGGCTGGCCTTTACCCGGCTTTCCGGCACCCCCGGCGAAATTGCTGCGTGCGAAAAGCAACTGCACGCCCAGCTGCAGAATCCGTGTGTCCGCAGGCTGACGGTCGATGCCACTTCCCTGCACGGCTTTTCACTGCCGCCGCAAAAAAATTTCCGCGGAACAATTTACCTGCTGATTGACCGGGACACTGCGTCTGCGGCAGAAAATGCAGTGGTCTTTGCCCGGCACCTCTTTGCTGCGGACGGGCGCGTTGTGCTTGTGGGGGAAAACAGCTCCGGCTGCATGGTGTCCGGGGATGCGCTCCGCTACCGGCTCCCCGCTTCCGGCATAACGCTGGTGATTCCTGCCAAGAATTTTTCCTGCTTTGCGCGGCGGGATGCAGCGTTCCGGGGTGAGGGCAGGGGCTTTTTCCCCGATTACTGGAGCACTGCGCAGGATATGCCTGCTACGCTTGCCGCCCTGAGCGGTGACAGGGAGCTTGCTGCAGCTGCCTGCCCTTAAGCTGCTCTGCTGCCTACTCGAACCACCAGGAGCTGACGGGATATAATCCCTGCTTCCGCAGCACTTCTGCGGTGTCCTCATAGCCCTGCGTGATGAGCAGCTGGATGCGGTTCTCCGTGAAATTTGTCGTTCCTTCCAGAATATAGCGGGACAAATTGATTGAAGGGATGATTTCCAGCACGCTGTATGCGTCGTAATCGATTTTTTTTATGCGGCGGCTGATATGCTGCTCATCGTCCAGATACACCACGATGATGGTGCTGACCGACGGGCATTCCTGCAGGACGGGGGCAACGGGCACATTGTCCCCTCCGAGCGCCTCTGCTCCGCCGTCTATGTAGCGGTATCCGTCGGCAAGTTCCACCGGCTGGCAGATGACGGGAAATGCCGATGTTGCCAGCAGTTCCTTTGCAATTTCCTTTGTGGAGCCTTCGTCATTGAGCGTGAAGCGGTGTGCGTATTCCCCCGGAGACGGTACCGTGAGCGCCTTCAGTATTTTATAGCGGTTCCTGACGGCCGTTACGGTGACGCGGGGAAATGGATGCCGCTGCATGGCGGAAAGATCGATACTGCCGATAATCTGCTGCAGTCCTTCCTGCGAGATGAGCGCATCGTCTTTGGTAAGGCAGGAAGGCACCTGTTCCTTCCAGATACGTTCTGCCTGCTTTACGTCGGCGCAGGCGAAAAGCGCTGCATTCAGTCCTCCGACGCTGGTGCCGGAGATTGCCGTTACTTTCTGCGCAATGCCGTAGTCCGTGAGCGCCTTCCACACGCCCACCTGGTATGCCCCTTTGCCCCCGCCGCCTGCAAGCACCAGGGCGTATTCCTGCGCGCCGGCAGCGGCGGAAAAGAGAAGAAAAATCAGCAGGAGCGGGATACGGTGCTTGTTTGCCATGGGAAGCCTCACGGAGCATCCTGCTGCCGGTACAGTGCGCCCGTCGGCTGCAGGTTGCGGAATTTTGCGCTGAACAGGTGGAAATCCTGCGTTTCGCAGAGCACCGTGCCGTCTTCCGAGCGGCGGAATGCGGCCAGGTTCAGCGCGGCTGTTTTTTCGGGAATAAGGTAGACGCGTGTGCTGGTGATGCGTCCTGATCGGTTTTTGGTGACCTTGCGCCCGTATTGGGTGCCGTTTGCGTCCGCAGCGGGCAGCTCCTGCCCGTAGATGAGCGGCATGCACGCGTAGCGTTTTTCCCAGAGGGTCTGCATGTCCATGCCGCTGCGCACGGCATAGTCTTTCCAGCGTGCAGTGTCGTCCTGCGCGGGGAAGCTTCTTCGCACGTAGACGGCGCTGCCGTCTTCCACAGGGTATTCCCACGTCCCGCCGTCGCTTGATTTCCAGAGCCCGCGCAAATCGTCAATGGAACTGAGCGGCTGCCAGCTGTATTCGGCCGGCTCCGGGGATGCTGCTGCTTCGTCGGGGCTGCTTCCCTGCGGCGCTGCGGTGTCGGGCACAGACGCACAGCCGCAAAGGAATGCGCCGGCGGCGAGGATGCACAGCAGCAGGGCGGCGGCACTCAGGGCAGGACGGGCGTGCAGCTTCATTTGCCCCTGATTTTCTCCGCAGCCTGTGCGGGTGTGAGCGCGGTAAACTGTTCCCGCGTCTTCAGGTTCTTGAGCGTAAGAAGATCTTTTTCTGCATCTTCCTTAGAGATGAGGATGCCCCACGGAATTCCCTTCTTGTCCGTTACGGCGTACTGGCGGTTCATCTTTGCCGCATCCGGGAACACTTCCACGGCAATGCCCAGTGCGCGCAGCTGCCCTGCGACCTTCTGGTAGTGGATGGCAAGCGATTCGTCCTGGTTGTAGATTTCCGCGTCAAGGTAGCTGCCCCGGCTTTCCGCAAGCCCCAGCTGCGAAAGTCCCGCGATAAGGCGGTCCAGCCCAATGCTTGCGCCCACGCCGGGAAGCTTTTCCTTCATGTACAGCCCTGCAAGGTTGTCGTAGCGGCCGCCGGAACACACGGAGCCGATGCCCGGAAGCTCGTCCAGGAAGGTCTCGTAGACGACGCCGGTATAGTAATCAAGCCCGCGTGTAATGGACGGGTCGAGCACGTAGGAATCCGCAATGCCCGCTGCTACCATCATGGCATGGATGTCCTTCATGCGGCGGCTGTCTTCTGCCTCGCCGCCGGCAAGCGCTTCCATGTGTGCGAGCGTTCCGCTGAAATCCCCCGCGGGCTGGATGTAGTCAAGGATTTTTGCCGCGGAAGCATCGCTGCCCGTCACTTCCGCCAGTTCCTTCTGTACCTGCTCCGCGCCCACCTTTGCAAGCTTGTCCACGATGCGCAGAATGTCCTCGGACTTGTCTGCACAATCTATCTTGCCGAGGAAGCGGTTAAAGATGCCGCGGTGGTTCACGTGGATGGTCTCCTTTTCCACGCCGATTTCCCTGAGCGCAGCTTTCATGAGCGCAAGGATTTCAAAGTCCGCCGCTGCGGAGTCCGCGCCCACGGTGTCAAAGTCGCACTGCACGAATTCGCGGTAGCGTCCTGCCTGCGGCTTTTCCCCGCGCCACACCTTTGCAATGTGGTAACGCTTGAAGGGAAAATACAGTTCTTCGCGGTGCTCTGCCGTAAAACGTGCAAACGGCACCGTCAGGTCGAAGCGCATGGCAACGTCACGGCCGCCGTTGTCCTCAAAGCGGAAAACCTGCTTTTCCGTCTCGCCGTTGCTCTTGCGCAGCAGTATTTCGGTGTATTCCAGTATAGGCGTGTCAATCGGCACAAAACCATAAGCGCGGTAGGTGCGCGTAAGTTTTTCTATCAAATCTGAGCGGAGAATTTCATCCTGCGGGAGAAAATCCCTGAATCCCTTGAGTATCTTGGGTTGAATCAATGTGTCCATGCCGCCATTCTACTATTTCGGGCGCTAAAATGCAATGCCGCCAGACTTGTCTTTTCCCTTCCGATTAGGTATCTTATAGGGGAACGGCGGGTTGAGGCCGCGGTTTTTTATAGAGGTTTAAATGGACTTAAAAAGTTTGTATACGCAGATTCTGAATGAGCATAACCTGCATCCCAGCCACAAGGGAACCGTGCAGGAACCGACAATAACCTTGCAGGGCGTAAACCCCAGCTGCGGCGATAACATCTATGTGCAGCTCAAGGTTGATGCCAGCGGCACCATCACCGAGGGCGCCTTCAACGGCTCCGGCTGCGCGGTCAGTCAGGCCAGTGCAGACATGATGCTGGACAATATCATCGGCAAGCCCAGGGACGAGGCGCTGCGCCTTGCCCAGCTTTTCATGGACATGATACAGGGCAAGGTAACCGACGATGCTGCCCTGGAGGAACTTGACGAAGCTGCCAGTCTGAAGAACATCAGCGTCATGCCCGCCCGCGTAAAATGCGCCGTGCTCGGCTGGCACACCCTGCAGGAAATGCTCGGCGCAGCGCCTGCGGAAAGTGTCAGCACGGAGTAGGGCAGGTGCGGGATTCCCGCGGCGGCCTGCCCTTAAACCTTCCCCGCCCAATCCCCGCGTTGACAACGCAGGGCTGATCTGGTATAGTGTGAAAAGCTTGTAATAAGCTGATAAACTCTCTCCGATTTTAGGCAGGGGCTGCAAGGTTCCTGCCTATTTTTATGCTTTTTGAGCTGTGCTGCCCAGCCTTTACAGACGTTTCTTTTTCTATTATTATGGAAAAAGAATGAAAAAGGATGTTTTGCTTTCTCCGTCCCTGCTTTCTGCGGACTTTTCAAATTTAGGTGCGGCGCTCAGGACTATTGAGCTGAACGGCGGTTCTCTGGTACACATTGATGTCATGGACGGGCATTTTGTGCCCCCCGTCAGTTACGGGCAGCCCGTCATCGAGTCCGTGCGGCCGTGTACGGAGCTGCCGTTTGACGTGCACCTGATGGTGGAGCGCCCGGAAAGTTCCATTCCTTCGTTCATTGCGGCTGGTGCCGATTACATCACCTTCCATCTGGAGGCGACTGCCCACGCCGACCGCTGCCTTCAGATGATCCACGAGGCGGGAAAGAAGGCCGGAATTGCCCTGTGCCCCGCTACGCCGCTGTCTGCGGCCGAACATCTGCTGCCCTTTGCCGACATCGTGCTTGTGATGACGGTGAATCCCGGCTGGGGCGGACAAAAACTTATTCCATATACCATTGAAAAAGTCTCTCAACTTGCCGATATACAAAGGGAAAAGGGCTTTAAATACCTTATTTCCGTTGATGGCGGCATAAACGCGGAGACACTTCCTGCCGTGGTGCAGGCAGGTACAAATATCGTCGTTTCTGGTTCCGCCTTTTTTAAGGGGAATTTAAATTGGGAAAAATGATTGGAACGCAGCATGCGAAAAACCGCTCCAGGCAAAGACCTGGCCGGGAAGCTTCCTTCCGGGGGGCGCGCCGCATGCTGCCCGTATGCCTGCTGCTGGCGGGGGCTGCCCTGTGCGCCGATGAAAGTTCCGGCGGGGAGCTGACGTTCAGCGGGCTTCCGTTTAGCCTGAACCGCGAGGAACCGGCCGAAACCGGCATGGTGGTGCTTCCGCAGTCCACGGCTGCAGACACAAAACCTGCATCAGCCTCAAAATCCCCGCAGGCCAGTACTGCGGAACCAGAGATTCTTGTGCCGGCAGTGGAGCCGGAACCTGAACCGGAGGACGAGGGCGTTATGCTTCCGGTGGAGGATGAGAAGACCCTTGCCGCTGCAGATTCGTCTACCTCGGACGAGGCCCTGCTGCAGGCGCTTGCCTCGTACCGCGACCGCGACTGGGGCAGTGCCGCCATATTCATGCGCCGCGCCCTCCTTGACCCGCAGAACGAAAGTCCGGAAATGCGCTATCTGCTCATCATGAGCGAGATGCTGTCAAAAGACTATGCCTCTGCCGTGAGCGACTGCACCGCGTTCCTTTCAGCGTACGCGGATAAGCCGCTTGCCCGCAACGTGCAGTATCAGAAGGGACGGGCGCTCCACCATGTGGGGCAGAACGACAAGGCTGTGCTGCTGCTGAGCGACTTCTGCCACCAGTATCCCGGCACCCGCATGTATCCGTCCGCGCTGTACTGGATTGCCGAATGTTTCTACGAAGACTACAATTTTGATACCGCCCGCAGCCTGTACCAGCAGATTGTGGATGTGTACCCGGAAGACCGCAAGGCCACGGACGCAAAATTCAAGCTCGATGCCATTGCCCAGCGGGAACGCGAGCAGAAGCTGCTGAGCCTGCTCCGCGAAACCGGGGAGGAATACCTGAATTCCCGCGGCGATTATGAAAAGCAGCTGAAAGAATATGAGACTGAAGATATTGTGACCCTTCGCCGCCTGCTGAATGATGCGAACAGCCGCATTGCAGAGCTGGAAAAAGATGTCGCATCTAAAGATGCTGCGGCAAAAGATGCTGCTGCCCGTGAAGCGGAAGCCGCTGCCAGGGCCGCACAGCAGGCTGCTGCAAATGCTGCAGCCCAGAAAGATGCAGCGGCTGCCCAGCCGCCCGTGCAGGAAGAAAAGGTTGCCGAGGAGGAAATTCCCCTTCCGCCGGGGCCGCTGGATGACAGTGACATTGCCCGGCTGCGCCGCCGGGGAATTTCCGAAGAGGAACTCTTGAAGCTCAAGATACGCGCCGCCCAGCTGCAGCGGCTGCTTGATGAAAAATACAGTGCGTCCGCCTCGTCTGACGAAGGAGAATATTAATGATAAAAAGTAGACGTTCCCTGCTGTGCCATGCATGCTGCTGCGTATTGTGCTGCACCCTGTTTGCAGCCCTGCTTTCCGCTGACCCCGTGTCCGGGGAAATTGCTGCCGCAGCCGCTGCTCCTGCCGCGGAGGCGGAGGAGGAGCCTGCAGCTGCGGCGGATGAGGCTTCCGCGGAGGATGCCGCCGAAGAAAGCGCTGCTGTGCTTCCGGGTTCTGTAGATGAATACACCGGCTGGGAATATACCCCGGTTTCCAAATATGACGAGACAAGAAGCTGCGTTCGCCTCACCCTGAACGGTAAGCGCGGCGCGTTCGGCCTGTATGCCGTAAGCCCGCGGGGAAAGCGCATTTCGCTGCTGTCCCGCTATGACGGCTTCAGCCGCTCCTATTTTACCCTGCGCGTGGGGCGCAAGGACTATAAGCTTAAGTATTCCGGCGGCGTAAACTGCCAGGCCCGCAAAACGGTTTCCGGCGGGCAGCTTGCGTATACCATCCCCAAAAAGGCTTACTTTGTGGCTGATTTCAGCTTCCCGGAGACAAACACGACCGAGGTCAGCAACGATGTGCTGCGCGTAACGCTCTATACGGTGAACCTTGGCAAAACCCCGCAGGTCTTCTCCGTGAAAGGCATTTTTGACACCATACTGGGCGAAACTTCGGGCAAGCATTTTTTCACCGACACCAAGGAAGTGATAAAGACGCAGATGCAGTTCCCCGACATGGCGGAGGACAAATGGGTCTGCTCCGCGGATAACAAGGCTGCCATTGAGTTCCTGATGCTGGGCGGCGACATCACCAAGCCGCAGTATGTGACGCTTTCCACGATGGACGCGCTGGAAGCTTCCTGGGTTCCTGCTGCGCTGCAGTCAAAGAGCTTCATTTCTTCCCGCTCCTACAACGATTCCGGTGTTGCCATAAACTGGAATCCGCTGTATCTTGACCCGCAGCAGATGGGCGTCATTACCTTCTATATTTCCATCGCCGAGGGCGTCGTTCCGATTTATGCGGGCCGGAAGCCGGCAAACAAGGAATTCCTTGATGCAATGGAAAGCGGCAACTACACCTATCATTCCAGCTCTGACCCCGCCGTCCGGGATGCAGAGTCTGCCGCCGGGGAAGGCGGGGAGCCGTCAGTGACTCCTGTTGCCGCACCGGTGGACACTGTGGTACACGAAGCCGTGTCCCACGGCCTTTCTCCTGCGGCACAGGCCGTTACGGAGGAGCAGCTGGATCCTGAGTACATACAGAACCTCATCGACTACATAGAATCCATCCAGAGCGGGGAGGACATAGACGAAGAGGAGCTGCGGAGCCTGAACGAAGAGCTTGATGCAATCTTTGAAAAACTGAGGAGCATGGGTAACTGAGCATGACAAAGTCTGTCCTAGCCGTGGCGAGGCAGCTGATGCGCCGCCGCCAGTTCGGCAGTGCAATATCGCTGCTGCAGCAGTATTATGAATATTACAAGGGAACGTTCGAATACTACCTCATGCTCGGCACCAGTTACCTGTACGTGGGTGACGTGGGCAGCGCTTCCCGCAATTACGACGAAGCCCGCAAAATAAAGCTTGAGAATTCCGAGCTGTACCTGGGGCAGGCGGCGATTTTCCTGCGCCGCGGCGAAACGGACAGGGCCATCCAGTACTACCTTGACATCCAGAATTTCGACCCGAACAACGTGACGGCCCGCGAAGCCATGGAGTTTATCCGCGGCAAGGGCGACTACAAGACTATCTGCGAGTGGACGGAAAGCGGAAGAATCATGCGCTTTTACCCCCCGCTCGGCATGAATCCGGACATTATCCGCAACAGCATCCTCTGCGGGCTGGTGCTCGGGGCCTGCATTTCCGCGGGCATCCTCATCGGCGGCAAGTTCCTCCACGGCGGGGAACGGGCAGCTGCTCCCCGTACGGCAGCAGAAAATGCAGTGTCAAAAACCTTCCAGCGGCTGGAGCTGACGGAGGACGAGGCCCGCAACGCGCAGGATCTGAGCCTGAGCGACGGCGAGGTTCACTTCCAGCTTTCCGGCACGGAAATCCGCCGGAGCTACGACAGTGCCATTGAATTCGTGAAGGCGGGGCGGGATAACGCCGCCCGTGTGGAGATAAACCGCATCCGCAGCAGCAACGCAGTTCCTTCTATAAAGAAGAAAGCAGAAGACCTGCAGGTTACCCTGAAGGTTCCGACTGTTGACAGCCTGAAGGATAATTACAGCTACCAGACGGTGGAGGAAGACCCGCTGCTGTACCGGGGCTGCTATGTCGTCTGGGACGGGCGGCTTGCGAACGTCGAATCCCGCGACGACGGCTCCGTCCGCTGCACGCTGCTTGTGGGCTACGACACCAAGAAAACAATACTCGGTATGGTTCCCGTGCTGTTCAAGGAAGCCCCTTCGCCCCAGCTGGACACCGAAAAGCCCGTCCGCATACTGGGCGTGGTCGGCGAAGATGCCGGCGGCACCGTTACGCTTACCGTCTGCTCCTCCTTCCAGCCGCTCAAGGGCGATTCGCTCCCGGAATGGCGGCCCGCAAAATAACTTCTCCTGCAGCTGGCAGAAGCTGATGCCCGCCGGTGCATTATTTTTTTTGTTGCGCCATGCTTCCCGGCATGGTATAATGTGCCCTGTCGGAATTCTAAAGAGAGTGCTCCATCTCATCTTCTGTGTTTTTTTTCTATACAAATGTAAGGGTGGTTAGGAAAAGGAGTGCATCCAGTGCGGAGCATTAAAGTAAAGCTGATTTTTCCACCGGGGCGATGATTCTTGTCTCCCTGCTGTTTGTTTCCGTGACCGTCCTTTCCATGCAGTGGCGTTCCCATAAAGAGAGCCTTGCCGGGGATGCGCGCTACATGATGCGCATTGCCTACACGGAAGTCGAAAAATTCCTTGAAGCCCCCAAAAATATCATTGCTGCCGTGGAAGGCTACGTCAAAACCCACGACGTGGAGCTTGCGGCAATCGAAAACTTCATGGAGCAGACGGTAAACGGCGGTGATACAGAGATTTCCACGCTGTATTACACGAATGAAGTTCCCTTTAAGGACGGCGGGCTCTGTGCGTTCAACATCCACTGGACGCCTCCCGCCGATTTTGATCAGACCACGCGCGTCTGGTTTACCGGGGCAAAGGCTTCTTCCGGCAAGGTTATCGTAACGGCTCCCTACGTGGACACGGTGACGGGCGACCTGGTCGTAACCCTTGCAAAGTCCGTGATGAAGGACGGACGCTTTGTGGGCTGCGTGGGGCTGGACATCACCATGAATCAGCTGAAGGACGTTATCAGCGGATTCTCCCTTTCTGCCGGCGGTACATCATACCTGCTGGACAAAGACGGCCTGTATATCACGCATACTGAAAAAGACAAGGTGCTTGCGGCGAATTTCTTCGACGACAATAATTTTTCCCGCCACAAGGGAAATTTCGGTTCTTCCGACGGCTTTGTTGACTTGAATGCGGGCGGCGGCACTTACCTTGTGGGTAACCAGCTTCCGCCGGAAACCGGATGGATTTTTGTGAGCACGGGGGCGGTTTCCGAGCTGTTTGCGCACGTCTACGAGGGACTCCGCTTTTCAATACTCATCGGACTTGTCTGCCTTGCGGCGGCGCTCTTCATTTCTGTGGTGATTGCGCGTACCTTTGCCCGGCCCATCCGGGATGTCGATCTGGCGGTCAACAGCATTGCCGAGGGAAATGCCGACCTTACCAAGCGGCTGAATGCGGCAATGCATGACGAAATCGGCGAACTGGTGCAGGGCTTCAACAAATTCATGGGGAAGCTCCACGGAATCGTGAAAAACGTAAAGGATTCCAAGGATAATCTTGCCGCTGTGCGGGGCGAACTGCAGGAAAGCATCGAAAGTACCGCAGGTTCCATTTCGGAAATCCTTTCCAACATCGAGAGCGTGGGCGGGCAGGTGAGCCATCAGGCTGATTCGGTGAGCCAGACTTCCGCCGCGGTTGCAGAGATTTCCGAGAACATCAGCAGCCTTGAGCGTATGATAGATACCCAGTCGAACGGTGTGTCGCAGGCGTCTGCCGCAGTGGAGCAGATGATCGGTAATATTTCGTCCGTGAACAACAGCGTGGAGAAAATGGCTGCGTCCTTTGGTGCGCTGGAGCAGAACACTTCGGAGGGAATTCTCCGGCAGCAGAAGGTTTCTGCCCATGTTGCAGAGATTGAAGCCCTGTCAAAGGCACTTAAGGATGCAAACATAGCCATTACGAACGTTTCCAGCCAGACGAACCTGCTTGCAATGAACGCGGCAATCGAGGCCGCCCATGCCGGTGAAGCGGGAAAAGGCTTCAGTGTGGTTGCCGATGAAATTCGCAAGCTGTCTGAAACCTCTGCAACGGAATCAAAGAAAATCAGCGAAGAACTGCGCAAAATCAGCGAGAAGATTTCTGCGGTGGTTGTTGCCGCGCGCGAAAGTTCCGAAAGCTTTGCCGGGGTGGGCGAAAAGATTTCCCAGACGGATGAGCTGGTGAACCAGATAAAGTCTGCGATGCAGGAACAGCAGGAAGGTTCGCGCCAGATTGTTGAGGCCTCAAGATTATGAACGACAGCACGCTGGATGTAAAGAACGCCTCGCATGTGATGGCGGAGGGTAACCGGGCAATCCTTGCGGAAATCCAGAATCTGAAGCTTGCGACAGGGCTCATCAAGGAAGGCATGGGCGAGATGTCCGCCGGTGCCGCAGAAATGAACCGGACAAGTTCCATACTTTCCGGCATTTCCTCAAAGGTGAGCGATTCCATCGGCAGAATCGGAACCCAGATTGACCAGTTCCAGGTTTAGCATTCCGGCGGCGGGCGTTTCCACCGGCCGCTGCAGCCTCCGCTGACCTGCACTTCACTTTTTGACTCTTCATATCCTGCCCCGGGCTGTAAATCGGTCCCGGGCAGGTGTTTTTTTCTCCGAATACAGTTTTTTGTTTTCTCCCTGGAACTGCCGCACCGTGCGTCCGGAAGGTGCCTGCGGCCGGCGTTTTGTTTTTTCAAAAAAAAAGTTTGCAACATGTATACTTGTATGGTAGTATGTAAAGAGGAGGTACGGTAGTGAAAAAATCATTCCATTGTGTTGCTGCCATGTTGGTCTGCGCCGGGCTTTTGTCCTCGTGCGCAAAGAAATCTTCTGAGGTAAAAAAGGTTGACATCACGTTTGCCGGTACGGAGGCCGCTACAACCGGCCAGAGCCGCATGATGCAGGCTGTTGCCGACCGGCTGAATGCCACCGGCCGCTTCAATGCCACCGTGCAGGTTGCAGGTGCCCTTTCCGGGGATACCGATGCCCTTGTCACCCAGGCGAAGCTCGGAATCAGCCTTGTGGTGCCCAGCGATCCGGGACGCCTCGCCAGCCAGTTCAATCTGCCTGACCTGAACATCCTGATGGCTCCGTATATCCTGACCGATTCTGCCGCCCTGAAAAAGCTGCCTGAAACCGCCCTGTTCAAGGAGTGGCAGGCTGCCCTCGAAAAGGAAGGCATTGTCTATATTACGAATATGTACAACGGTTTCCGCTGTTTCTATACTACGGTTCCGGTCAAGCATGTGTCCGACCTGTCGGGACTCCGCATCCGCGGCTTCGGAAATGCAATCGGCAATAACCTGGCAAAATACCTTGGCTTTGCAAACATCGGCATCTCATGGGGCGAAGTCTTCCCCGGCATCCAGTCAAAGACGCTTGACGGCTGCGAGGTGCAGGTTGCCACGGCCGACGGTTCCCGCCTGTACGAGGTGACCAAGAACCTTGCCATGACCAAGCATTACATGCTGCAGTCTGCCTTTGTCTGCTCTTCAGCATTCTACAACAGCCTGTCGCCCGAAGACCGCGAAATCTTTACCAAGACCATGCGTGACGCTGCCGTAGAGTACGGTGCAATCATCGAGAGCGAGGAAAGCTCCTTCTATGACAACATGCGCAAGAATGGTGTCACTATCACCGATGTCGATATCGGTGAATTCCAGAAGGCAATCGAGCCGCTCTACACGAACAATGACCTTGGTTTCTCTGCAGGCCTCAAGGAACGTCTCTTCTCTGAACTGGGAATCAACTGACGGAAAAACCTGCATCGGATGACACGGAAAACCTCTTTGGTTTTCCGTGTTCAATTTTTTGCAATAAATCAAAAAAACAGCAGTGAAAGCGCTGCCTGCCGCCCTGTCCGGCGACGGTGTTTTCCGGTGCCTGGTAGGGGGCGTTGTGAAGAAAATTTATGATTGGTTTTGTAAGGCAGAGGTAGCCGTGTGCGGGGTCGGTTTCATCCTGCTGGTTGTGCTGGTCTTTGCATCTGCCATCCTTCGGTTCCTCAGGATTTCCATGTCCTGGAACATCGACCTGGCCATGCTCATGCTTGCCTGGACATCTTTTTTAGGTGCCGACATTGCATGGCGGAGCGGCCAGCTGATCGGTATTGATATTGTGACCCGCTATTTTCCCAAGAAGATTCAGGAAGCGGTGCTTATCACCGTATATGCGATCATCTTTTGCGTGACGGTTGTCATCTGTATTTACGGTGCACGCCTGGTGTGGGTGGAACGGCTGCGGACATACCAGTCCATTCCCGTGCCTTATTCGCTGGTGAGCCTGAGCCTGGTGGTCGCGACGTTCTCCATGTCCATTTCGACCGTGGGAAAAATCCGGGACTGCATACGGCATTTTGCCCGGAAGGAGGCATAGCATGAGCCTGCTGCTTTTCTGCTTTGTTATTTTCCTGCTGATGGGCATGCCCATTGCGTTTGTCATCGGCATTGCCGGTTTTGCGTATTTCCTGAGCCAGCCGATTCTGCCGTTTGAGGCTGCCGTTCAGATGATTGTGCTGCAGAGCCAGTCCTTTGCGTTCCTTGCCGTTCCCTTCTTTATCTTTGCGGGGAACCTGATGAACGTGTCCGGCATTACGGAACAGCTGCTGAGCCTTGCGCGGCTTTTGACGCGGCGGATGTACGGCGGTACTGCTCAGATTTCGGTAGTCATGTCCACGCTGATGGGCGGTGTGTCCGGTTCTGCTACTGCCGATGCCGCCATGGAGACAAGAATCCTTGCTCCGGAGATGCTCAAGCGCGGCTACACAAAGGGCTACATCTGCTCCGTGAACTGTTTGACGGCACTTATCACCGCAACTATTCCGCCGAGCCTTGGCCTGATTATCTTTGGCTTTGTGGGCGAAGTTTCAATCGGGCGCCTGTTTGCCGCCGGTATTGTGCCCGGTATTCTGATGATGATCTTCCTGATGGGCACTACAACCATCACAAGCCGCATCCGGAAATTCGATCCGCCGAACGTGGACGCACCCAAGCTTACCCTGCGCGAGCTGCTTTCCAACCTGAAGGTGTCTGTGTGGGCGCTCTTCTTCCCGATCATTCTGATTGTGGGAATCCGTTTCGGCCTGTTCACGCCGTCGGAATCCGGTGCCTTTGCCGTCGTTTACGCCCTTGTGGTCGGCAAGTTCGTCTACAAGAAGCTTACATGGGAGAACTTCAAGGAAGCCCTGATCACGACGCTCAAGGACAACGGCGCAATCATGCTCATCATCGCAATGTCCGGCCCGTTCAGCTATGCAATCACGTGGGTAAAGCTGCCGGCTGCGCTCAGTTCCTTTATCTTCGGCATAACGGAGAATCCCCAGCTTCTGACGCTGATTATGCTGGGCTTCCTTTTCATCACCGGCATGTTCGTGGACAGCAACGTGAACTTCCTGCTGCTCACCCCGATTTTCCTGCCGATGGTTACGAGCGTTGGTATGGATCCTGTGCACTTCGGCGTCCTGATGGCGACGATAGTAACGCTGGGCGTCATGACGCCGCCGATAGGTTCTGCACTGTACACGGTCTGCGGCATCATCGGCTGCCCGCCTGAGGAGTACACGAAGGAAAGCCTGCCGTTCCTGCTTGCCATTCTGGTGGAGCTTGCCATTCTGGTGTTCTGCCCGGATCTTGTTCTGTTCATCCCGAACATGATTTTCGGTGCCGCCGGATAAGCGCGCATCCGTAAAAAATCCCCTGTACCGGTTACTGCCGCGCAGGGGATTTTTTGTTTTAGGAAATGCACTGTAATGTTCGACCGTGAAGCTGCTGCTGCAAAATGCAGCCCTGCCTTCGCCTGTCTTCCTCTCCGGCCGGAAATCAGAAGTCCCGCCGGCTGCTGATGCGCACCATGTCTTTTGTAATGCCGGAGATTGTCCGGGCGCCAGTCATGGCCATGGTATCTTCAAGCTCTGATTTGAGTTTTTCCACGTAGGTCCGGATACCTGCTTCGCCGCCGCCAAAAACGGCTGTTACAAAGGGGCGGGTGATGATTACGGCGTCTGCGCCCAATGCCAGCGCCCTGAAAATATCCGTTCCGCTTCTGATGCCGCCGTCAACAATAATCTTCATGCTGCCCTGCACAGCCTCCGCAATTTCCGGGAGCACGTCCGCTGTTGCCGGGCATCCGTCCAGGACGCGCCCGCCGTGGTTGGACACTACGATTGCAGCCGCCCCTGCTTCCTTTGCTTTGCGGGCGCCGGCGGCGGTCATTATGCCTTTGATGATGAAGGGAACTTTTGCCATTGCAACAATCTGCCGCAGCTCTTCAACGGATTTGCTTCCTGCGGGCGGATTCATGCCTTTAAGGAAGGGAAGCCCCGCCGCATCGATGTCCATGGCCATGGCAAAGGGGCGGCCGCCCTGCACAAGTTCCATTTTCTCTTTTATGGTGTCAAGGTTCCAGGGCTTTATGGTTGGAATTCCGGTTCCGCCCGCTGCAGCAATTGATTTTGCCGCTCCTTCCATGACTTTGGGGTTCACGCCGTCGCCGGTAAAACCTGCAATGCCGCAGGCCGCGCATCCGCACAGAAGCGTGTGGTTGTAGGCAAGGTCATCGTATTTGTCGCCGTAATGAAAGTTGACGCTTCCCACGGGGCCTGCGAAGACTGGAAGCGCAAAGTGTTTTCCCAGAAAATCGATGGACGTGTCCACTGTGCTGTGTGCATGGATTGTGTCCATGTTTATGCAGATGTGCTGCCAGGCATTGAAATTGCGTATTGCCACCGTTCCGCTGCCTTTTGCGCCGGGACCGGGAATGCTGTTCCCGCAGGCCACCCCGTTGCAGACCGGGCAGGCCTTGCATTTGCTGCCGATGTATTTCCTTGCTTCTTCGAGCACCTCTGCGTATGTCATTTTTGTGCCTCCCGTCCGTAGCGCTGTCCGGAAAACGCCGGGCTGTCTACCAGGCTGTTTTCCGGACCAGCCCGATTCTAGCATACCTGGCCGGCGCAAATCAACGCCCCTGGTTCTGGCCCCGGCACACGGCTTCAGCATGAGAGGATTTACACAGAGAATTTAGTATGATAAAATTTCCCGTATGGTGGAAGGGAATATATTCGAGGAGCTGGAAGACAGCAGGCAGGACTGGAAAGTAAAGCACAGCATGA